>Ga0334722_10000037_pt1 | contig 189559 bp, 164 predicted proteins | sample C3_bottom_MG_FD_207210 | JGI IMG/M metagenome (GOLD analysis project Ga0334722, IMG submission 207210) | Sediment microbial communities from Yellowstone Lake, YNP, Wyoming, USA - C3_bottom | ecosystem: Environmental > Aquatic > Freshwater > Lake > Sediment | place: USA: Wyoming | collected... | reverse complement strand
CTCTAAACGCTGTGTGATGCATTTATGTATCACGAAACCCCTTATGCTGCAAAGGAAATATGATGCATCCGTGGACTTTTTTTCACGTCAGACAGCATCACGTTCTTACGAGACCATCAATATTATATGCTTTTCCAGTTCCGTTCCCTTGATTCTTCCATACTGGATAAGCCACAGTTTTTGATCCGGGTCCCATCTGCCTTTTGCAGCTTTAGCGATCTCCCGTGAAGCCCTGTCCGAGAATCCGATAAACACAGACACGAGATCGGTGTCCGCGAAATGTGGCGTCGGCGCGGTCCATGGCTTGCTCTCAACGATTAACTCGACGGTTTTGAAACGCATCCCGATTTTTTCATCATACCGGTAGCGCACACACACGAGAGTATTGCCGTATTCTTTGGCAAGCTTTTTTGTTCCCCTCTGTCCGGGTTTCAATTTGAGTTTCGTGATCATCGTACATCCTGTGCATCTGGTTATAATACGAATAGGAAGGATAGGCCGATTATAGAGATATGAGCGAAATTGTCAAGAATTTGGACGTAGTTTTTAAAGGGTATGCCAAAAGATACAGAATGCCACGTGGTGAGTTTCGAGTTGATGCAACCTTAACGAGTACGGGAAGAACTCTTTCTTTTACGGTAATATCAGAAAATGCAGGGTTCAGGCAGGTATATATTTTGTCGAACGACTATATCACGAAATGCAGAATACAGAAAGAAGACCTCAAGATGTAAAGTATGGGATAGCGTTGAGACTGCTACCCGTAGGTTGTATTTCTCAAAAAATCAAAATATGCTCGATTGAACGCGATCATCAACAGTGTTCTCTGGTTCGTCCAGCGCACGCACATTAGTACCGAATTTCCATACCCGCCACTGCATAGTGGAACAGCGAAAACGTGTACACCTCGGCGTTGTTCGCACCACCTTCAAGAACCCGATATCCTGCAAACAGCTTTGTCGCAGAAGAGATATCATACGCCGCCGCGAATAGAACATCCTCAGCTCTTCCCTGAGGAGCGCCAAGGGCATCGCCTGCAATGCGGAGCGACCAGGGGTGCGCGAACCTCCAATCAACGAGGAAATTGATGAGCGGCACAAAACCCGTATTGGTCTTTTCCGCTTTCTGGCCCCCGCCTTGGAGCGATATCGAGGAATCGCGAATCTTGGCCGAGAAGCCTGCCCAGACATCAAGGTTATCCCTGCTGGTCAACTTTCTGCGCCAGGTGAAACGATAGGAATCAAAGCGGAAGGTGGCAGCCAGGTCCGTGCCTGCGGGAAAGGTTTTACCCGCGAACCTGATGTCATGGTCCATTCTGCCATGCGAGTCAACGCTGAGCGGGGAGATCAGAATGCCGAAATAGTCATGTGCCGCGTGAATGTACCCGGCCTCATAGGCGGTTTAGATGCGTGTTCGTTGCTACGGACTAAAATTCAGCAGGGCCGGCCTGCTGCATGGCGACTCGGTTAGCTGAGGATGCAGCGTATCACGGAGCTTTTCTTTGCCCGAGATTTGTACTATACTTCCGACCATGTCAACCTTGGAGCGATTTCCCGGAAAACCGGATTCTCAGATAAGGCGGCGTATCAACCTTATGCAGGAGTTTTCCCTGCCGCTTCTCAGCGGGGTGGCGCTTGCATTTTTCTGGGCAAACTTCGCTCCGCAGTCCTATGCCGGCTTTCTTCACAATCATCTGTTCGGACTACCAAGCTTTCATTTCCTCACCAACGATATCTTCATGGTTCTGTTCTTCGGTATCGCGGCGGTCGAGATTACCCAGAGCATTCTGCCGGGAGGAGACCTCAATCCTCTCCGCAGGGCGGTGAACCCGCTGCTTGCAACCCTCGGCGGCGTGCTGGGGCCGGCGGCGATCTATCTTGTTCTCAATCACCTTATTGGTTCACCCTCACTTCAGCGAGGCTGGGGTATCCCGACTGCCACGGACATCGCCTTTGCCTGGCTTGTGGCGAAAGCCGTGTTCGGTGCACGGCATCCGGCGGTTTCGTTCCTTCTGCTTCTTGCGGTGGCGGACGACGGCATCGGCCTTGCCATTATTGCTGTTTTCTATTCCGATCCAGCACTGCCGGTTGTTCCTGCCTGGTTGACGCTGACCGCGTGCGGCATGCTTGCAGCGTACGGTTTAAGAAGAGCGAATATCGTAAGTTACTGGCCATATATCCTTCTGGCCGGTGGGCTCAGCTGGGCCGGGCTGTTCATGGCGCATCTGCATCCCGCATTGGCGTTGGTCTTTATTATCCCTTTTCTTCCCCATGCGCAACAGGAGCATAAACACTTTTTTGAGGAGGACACGGCCGACCGTACGACGCTCGCAAGGTTTGAGCATGACTGGAAGGTTCCCGTGGATTTCGGCTTGTTCCTGTTCGGCCTGGCCAACGCGGGTGTTGTTTTTTCCTCGTTCGGCATGGCAACCTGGTTGGTTGTCTTGTCATTACTTGCGGGGAAAACGATCGGGATCTTTGCCCTGGGAACGATCGCCATGTGGATGGGATTTCCGCTTCCTGTCGGGATGGAGCGAAAAGATCTTTTTGTGTCGGGGGTTATTGCCGGAATCGGCTTTACCGTGGCGCTGTTTGTCGCTGGTGAGGCGTTTATCGACCCGGTTGTTCAGGGAGCGGCGAAGATGGGCGCTATGCTCAGTATTGTTGCTGCATGTATAGCGCTTATTCTCGGTAGGATCATGAAGATAGAACGAGTGTGGTGATACATTTGTTTAATTGTTCTGGTAAGAACTCGAAGCAGGCGAAAACCTAATTTCCTGAGTCTGACCCCAAAGATACACTGAGTCTGACCCCAAAGATACCCTGAGAAGTTGGGGATTAAAGGAGACAGCTTTATGAAAAATATATATATAATAATATTTATAGTTGCAATGTTTTTGAAAGCAACAACCGTTTGGGCTGGTTTTACAGGACCGTCTACGATAATTCAAGGAAGTTGGGGTGCAGGTGATGCAAATTTTGGTTTTGAATCCGGCGATACCTTGGATTCTTTTCCCGGATTGCTGGTTGTCGATGAAACAGGCAATATTATTATCGGTGATGGCGTAAATTTGCGGGTAAAGATTTATGATGCGACTGGCGTATGGAAAACGAATTTTACATATAACGGGATTACTGTAGAACTTGGAGGATGGCCAACTGATTTAAGAGCAAAAGCCAATGTTGGAATATTTTCAATTTATGAGAAATTACAGAAGTACGATTATAACGGTAATTTAGTGTGGTCAGTAGCCATGAACGGATTTCAGAATTTCTGGGTTACTGATGGAGGTGTATGGGTACAAGCATATGGCCAAAGTAAATACAGCCTCTACTCCCCCACCGGTCAGCTCATCAAAACATCGACTACACGGCCGTTGGAGCTTGGTGTAGCAGAGAGCGGACTCAAGGGATCGTCCGGCTATTTACAAAGAGTAAAATATCCAGACAGGGTGTTCAGCTTCTTTATTCCGTGGAAGACGATGAATTCATATCAACAGGACACACGAGGCAATCTTATCGTTACCGCACAAACGGATTCAAAGGATGTTGTGTACAAGATAAGCGCATGCGGCAAGATTTTGGGTCAATTGCAGATGCCCGCAGATAAGGGGCATATCGTACAGCAATTAGGTTCGGAGACGTTTTCAGAACTTGACTACGAATACGGTAAGCCTGTTATAGCCCCCAACGGCGATGTGTATACCTGGAAGCGCACACCTGATACGTATTCGATCCTCACATGGACTTGGGTAGATGATCCGAATGTGCTGTCTGGACCTGATGCGCCGGCCGGGCCTACTCTTATGCCATCCACCACAGGTCTTTACCTCACCTGGACAGCCTCGACTAGTGATCCTGGATGCGTGACGGGATATGAAGTCTCACGTGCCACAACAGCGGGAGGAGTGGCCTCAATTATTGCTACTGTGGACAAGGGAGTAATCAAATACAACGACACTACTACCGTAGCTGGGACTACCTATTATTACAAAGTTCGGGCTGTCGCTGGACACGAGTTTTCACCCTATACGAGTGAAGTGAGTGGGAAAAGATAATGGGGGCTATGGGCGACTATGGGGTCAGGCTTAGATGCCTATGGGGTCAGGCTTAGGAAATTAGGTATTTACCGACAGAGGTTGGGACGTGCGCAGAGCGGCATTGCCAAGAAGGCTTACTTCCTGATGATTATTGCGGTGATCTCGTTCTGTACCTCTTTGATAGAGGGCATAGCTGACGGGATCGTTTTATCCGGAATATGCTTGTGATGCGGGAAAGGTGTCGTGTATTGCAAAGCCTCGTCGATGAACAGGGGGGCACTCAACTAAATTCAGTGCTACGCGAGAAACTCATAGTTATAAATAGAATGGTGGTGGCCGATATAACGAAGTTCCGCATGGTTTGAGTCGATGAATTTGAAGATAATTCTATACGCCCTATCAACGCGGAAGCTCCACACCTCATGGCGCTTAGGATGCAACTTTTCAGTGTGAAGTGATGGGTGGTATGCGTTGGTTTTGAATAATTCGGTTTTTTGCGCAGCCTTGCGCCGGATGCCGATTGGGAGTTTTTCGAACAGCCGATCAAATGTGGCGGTAGTGGAAATCTCGATCATTTCGCCTACTTGATCAGCTCGTGGAGGGATTTTCGTTTTTTGACTCGTCCGGCCTTGTGGTCCCGTTCCGACGCATCGAGCGCCTCCAGAAATTCCCCACGGTACAGCCCGATGGAGTCGCAGAAGGCCTCAAAGTTGTCTTTTCTGATCTCGATTTGAATGGTTTTTTGCTTTTTTGTGATTTTGGTCGCGAGGGTCTGAAGCATCTTCAACCTCCTATATGCTGATTGGAGTAACGATACCTGATTTCAAAGCTGTAGTCAATTAATAAGGTGGTACCCGTTCCTTTGCATCAACTATCAGCGCATTGGCCACGTTTGGAAAAAGAGGGCCTTCTGTCAGATTCTGGATAGTTTCCTAAATTCTTCTTTACTTTTCTTCAAAAATTGTACATATTATCCGTCACCAATTGATTTAAACAGGAGGAATATTTTCATGTCATCCATTCACCGTTTACCGAAATCGCCCTGGCGTGCGACGATCGAGAGCGCCTTTTTCGCCAATTCCGTGCGCAAAACGACCATGGCCGAGTGCTACAAACTGGCGCTGAAACAGCCCGAAGTCATGGCCACGTCACATCCCTTTTATAAACCGTCCCAGTTCGGCCTTCCCAAGGACGCGAAAGTACTGATCTCGAACGACGGCGGCATCGTGGGCAGGACCGCCCGTGCCCGCAGGCTGGTGCGCGAGATGGGCAAGGACCGGGACAAGTATCTCCGCATCCTGGGAGAGGTGACGTACTCCCTCACCAAGCGGGAGTGCCTGTGGCTGCAGGCGGTGGTTGGTCTTCATAAGGATTTCATGATCAAGGCGCACCTCCTGAGCCCGGCAACGGATGCCAAGAACATGCTCGATTGGGGCGCGAATTTCGCCCCGTTCATGAAACCCTGGAGCGAATCTTATAAGAAATCAAAAAAGCTTGATGAGCCCGATATCATGGTGCTTGCCGATCCGGACTGGTCAGACCCCGAGTTCCCGAACGGCCTGGTGATCATCGATGAGCTCGAGAACTGCATCGCGATCCTCGGCCTCCGCTATTTCGGCGAACGCAAGAAGGGGACCCTTACGCTTGCCTGGACCATCGGTGTGCGGCTCAATATGGTTGCCTGCCACGGCGGCATCAAGACCATCGGCAGCTATCCGCCGGTTGCCGTGTTCGGTCTTTCAGGCTCCGGCAAATCTTCGCTCACCAACAGTCTCGATCACGGCGGCCTGCTCAAGAAGAGCGAGAAGGTGACCGTGATCCACGACGATGCGTTCCTGATCGGTCTGGATGAAAATCTTACGGTTGCGCTCGAACCGAGCCTGTTTGACAAGACCGACGCGGTCGATTTCAAGGACCCCATTATAAAATATTTCTACTCCGCCCAGAACGTGGCGGTCACGGAAGCAGCGGACGGCAAGCGCGAGATCGTTGCCCAGGACATCAGGAACGACAACGGCAGGTGCATCAAGTCGCGCGAAATGTTCAGCATCGCCGATTCCTGCGCCCGTCCCGGCCAGCTTATCTGGCTCCAGAAGGACCAGTCTCTGCCGCCGGTGATGAAAGTCTCGGACCTCGGTTTGTCCGTGGCCATGGGCGCTTCGCTCTGCACCCTGCGCGCCAAGGGCGTTGAAAATGTGCCCAAGGAAGAGCTGGCGAAGCTCGTGATTGAGCCCTTTGCCAATCCCTTCCGCGTACATAAGCTCATGGAGGATTGCCGCCAGTTCCTGAAGCTGTTCAAGCTCGGCACCGAGTGCTACATCATGAACACCGGCCATTTCGGCATGCCCGGCGATGAGGTCAAGGTCCCCAAGGAAATTTCCCTCGCCATCGTTACCCAGCTGGTGCGCGGAAAGATCGAGTGGCGCGAGTGGAAGTCCTTCCCCGGTCTTATGGTTCCGTCGAACGGCGTTGATCTTTTCGGCGACGATTACGACAAAAAGTTCAAACCCACGAGGAACCCCGAGTTCCTGCAGTTTCTCAGGAACCGGATGCAGGACCGCATCACCTTCCTGTCGAACAAGCGGGACATCGACCACGACATGGACAGCGCGTTCATCGATCCGCTCGTGGCGGCCAGGACCGTGATAGATAAAGTGCTGAACCCCATATAGTTGTAACTCGCAAAACAACGAAGTCGCGAAAAAGCAGAATGCCGGAGAGATAATTTCTCCGGCATTTTTTTACAAGGCTACTGTCGTCCATGCACAATAAACCCGAGCTTATCCGAAGTTATCCTGTAATTCTGTCTAAAATCGAATGCCTCTTCCCTATCTCATACTTAAGCTGTATCCGCTGCAATAAGATTTCATCAATAGTGCTATCATTTAATTGAGCCAGGTGCTTATGAATCCGCTGATAAAGGAGGTTGCCATGAAGATCACTCTGAGCGTTATCAAGGCTGATATCGGTTCTGTGGGAGGCCACATTGCACCTTCGGAAAAGCTGCTGGAGACAGTGAAGAAGCACGTAGCGGAAAAGGGAAAGGGATTGCTGATCGACAGCTATGTAAGCTTTACCGGCGATGACATCGCGATCCTGATGACCCACACGCATGGCGAAGGCAATGAACAGGTGCATAAACTTGCGTGGGACGCGTTTGTCGCGGGGACCGCCACGGCGAAATCGCAGGGTTTGTACGGCGCGGGTCAGGATCTGCTGAAGGACGCTTTCTCCGGCAATGTGCATGGCATGGGTCCGGCTGTCACTGAAATGGAATTCGACGAGCGTCCGGGTGAGCCGTTCCTGTTTTTCGCAGCGGATAAGACCGATCCCGGCGCGTATAACCTGCCGCTGTATCTCGCATTCGCCGATGCCATGAACACGCCGGGGCTGATGCTCTCGCCGAAACTGGCAAAAGGCTTCACCTTCACGATCATGGACGTGAACCACACCGAAGGGGACCGAATCATTGAGCTCTCCGCTCCTGAGGATCTGTACGACATTGCGACGTTGCTGCGCGATCCTGAGCGGTTCGTTGTGGAGTCGATCTGGTCGCGGGCAGCGGGCACGCAGGCAGTGTCCGTGGCAACGTCGCGTCTCCATAACATTGCAGGGAAATACACGGGCAAGGACGATCCGGTGATGCTTGTCCGGACGCAGATGGATTTTCCGGCCACCGGCGAGGTGCTGCAACCCTTCAGCATCGGCCACTTTGTGGCAGGCGGCATGCGCGGTTCGCATAATATGCCGCTTATGCCGGTGAAGCTTAACTCAACGATCAGCTACTTCGACGGGCCGCCGGTGGTGAGCTGCGCTGCATTCTCTGTGCGGAACGGGAAGCTGACAGAAGTCGTGGATGCGTTTGCTCATCCGTTCTGGGACAGGGTGCGCGATCATGTTGCGGACAAGGCGATGGACATGCGGAAACAGGGGTTCTTCGGCGCGGCCATGCTGCCCATGAATGAGCTGGAGTATACGGGGATCATGGAAAAGCTGGAGATTTTGGAGAAGCGGTTTATTGTTCGTCAGAAGGCATTAGCCGCGTAGTGTGAGCGCGCTATCGATAAAATGAACGCGGCGGTCACGCGCCGACTTTTGGCGCGTCGCAGTCGAGCGCCAGGCCATGATGGGGACTTCATTTTAAAAAGGACTTTATTCTTTCGATAATACCGACTCTCGGCTTTAAATCGAAGTCAGTAGGTTGGGTTAAGCGTAGCGACACCAACACTCTTCGTCGGGCTTCGCATTGCTCTCATTGGCTGTCTATCAATCTGCCACTATCACCTGGTCCCTGCCTCTCTTTTTTGCTTCATACAGGGACAGATCTGCAGAATGGATCAATTGTTCCATTGTCTGAATAGAGGAATCGGGAAGACCGGCAATTCCGATGCTGATCGTGATTTTCTTGCCTTGAGCGCTCGTGAACGACTGAGACGACATGGCGCTCCGGATCCGCTCCGCCACGGTAAACGCATTTTCCTTGTAGGTGTTAGGCGCTAAGACAATGAATTCTTCGCCACCCCATCGGGCGGCTGTGTCGATGTCACGGATATTCTCCCGAATCAGCTTGACCGTTGATTTCAGAACATCATCGCCCGCCGCATGCCCGAAGCTATCATTCACCGCCTTGAAGTGATCGATATCGAGGACCAGACAGCTGAGCGGCAGCTTGTGCCGAACAGACCTTTTAAACTCGGTAGCCAAAACCGCCTCGAACCGGCGCCGGTTAAAGAGGCCGGTCAGGGAATCGACATTCGCCAGTTCTTCAACACGCACCAGCATCTCCTGCAGTTTGCGGGTCTCGCGCTTCAGATCGTCCCAGCCGGACTTCATTCGCAGGCGCGCGCAGATAAGCGCGCACAATTCGTCATCGCTGCACAACTTCGGGATGCAATCGTCCGCGCCAGCCGTCAATATCGCGACCTTATCGCTTGAGGAGTCGGTATCGTTCAGTACGATGATCGGGATCCCCCCCGTGCCGGGGTCTTGTTTCAATTTACGGCAGATCTTGATCCCGTCCGTCCCATTCAGCATTCGGTTCAAAATGACAATATCCGGCAGATGGCAGGCCACGGTGGTGAAGACGGCATCGCCATCTTCTATATGGATGACCTCGTGTCCGCTGCATTCCAGAAAGTCTTTCATGATCCCTGCCTGGATCAGATTTGGTATGACGAGCAGGATCTTGGTCTTTCCGCTTTTTTGTTCGGCTACGTTATCGCACTTCATCACCGACCCCTTCCGGACAGTTTATTTTTCACTATACAAAAGCTATCGGGCGATTATCCCTTGGGTAAACAGTTTGGCAAAACGGGGGTCGATGGTGAGGCCGGACTTTTGCGCTTCCCTGCGCAGGCTTCTGAACGTGGTCTTGGGCCAGTCCTTCTGGAAAAAATTGATAAGCCAGGTCGGGATCAGGCCTTTGGGGTCGCAGACAAAATCGGCGACGACCCGGGTCTTTTGATCCTGCTCGATGGAGCTCAGCACATACGTTGTGTCGATCAGTTCTCCCCGGACGTAGTTGGTACGCGGAGCAGATGGCTCGATTGCCGGCTGATAATGAAAAATCATTTCCTTTGTGGGAAGATAGGTCATTTTTATTTTTGATACAAAATCGCGGTCCTTGACAATGAACGGCATGCCTACATGGTCATATTCAATAAACTCGTCCTTGTTGATCCATTGAAGTATCCTGGACTCGACCAGGTCCTCGATCCATTCCGGGCCCCGGTCGGTGTCAAAGATGATCGTTGCCACCAACGGCATGGGCGCTTCAACAACACCGATGCCGCGAAACGCGATGAGGCTGCTGCCCGGCACCTCTTTTTTAAAGATCTGTATTCCGTCATCCGTACTCTCGACCTTCTGCCATTCGGATGCCTGGCTCGCTGAAGCTGCGAGCGCTATGAGAGCGAGGCCGAACACGGCGATCAAAACCACGTTGACACGTGAAGTACGCAGAATCATTTTTCAACCTCCTTAACTTAGCGCGGTCTGTCATTCTGAGCAACGCGAAGAATCTCGTTTTACAGCTGATGCAGATCCTAGACAACACCTGTTCTGAGTCAATGACAAGACCCTTCGCTTCACTCAGGGTGACAGGGGCGAGGGGTTCAGGATGATACTCACTCATGTTGGTATATTGCTATGCATCTCCTGGCAGGGCAACGGGCGGCAAGACCTCTCCGATCCCGGTGATCGCCTTGATCAACGCTTCGCAGGCAGCGCCGTCCTTTATGCCGGTTGCCACGTCGCTTGCGTATTGATCAAGCGTCTTCTGCGTGATCTTTCCGAATATTCCCTGGTCGGCAAATACCACCACTCTTCGCTCGAGCAGCGAAATATAAAAAAGGACGCCGGTTCTGCGCTTCGCTTTATCCAGGCCGTGTGCCTGAAACGTCTGCCTTGCGTGGTTGCTCACAGCTTCATCTATGCGCTGGTCCGCAACCAGGCGGAGCGTGATCGCTTGCGCGCGCGCAAAGAAAAGGTAGCCGACGGGAAAGAGCACCGCCGTCAGAATGACCCAGATCCAAAAAGCGCCATGCGCCGCCGATGCAGCAAGGGGAAGGGAAATGACGGCGCTCAGGCCCAGGCCGCTTATCACCTCGATATCGTGGTGCCGTCCGCTGCTTTCGGCCACCAGTACGACGATCTCTCCGATGGTCCGCGATTCGGCTTTGCGGGTCGCCTCGACGATCCGCTCTTTCTGTTCTTCGGAAAAAAATCTATCGGATGAGTTCATCACCATTTACCCAGCGCCTGGCCGCCGCCATTAAAATTGTCGTTCCGGACTAACCTGCTGCTGCGCCGCGCGAGAACGTAACGCACGACCCCTGCAATAACATCGAGGACCTGGACGAGCACCCGCAACAGAACGTGGAGCATTTTTCGGCCGGTCTCGAACGCCGAAAGCAGCATGAGGGGAATTCCCACGGCAAGTATGAGCGTCACCGAGGCCTGAAACATCTCCCATGACCCGGCGATGAACCAGATGATGACAACGGTGCTGCCGATTAAACCCGGCAGCAGGATCACCCGCGTCAGGTCCGACCGTTTCCCTTGAGCAATCGACCCGGACAGGAAACCCCGGATCCTGGTGAGCAGCGGCGTTTGAATCGCCGGCGCAACAGGCTGTTCTTTTTCCGGGCGGGAGACCGAGGATTCGCGATGGAGTACGACCGGGGAGGCATATTCGGTCTTCGAACTGAGTGAAAGTTTCCCCTGCGGTTCAGCTCTGCCGAAGGCTTCTCTCCAGAACGCTTTGCTCAGCTTTGAACCGTGTTCCAGCATATCCTTGTCCAGAGCATGCGTCTCAATATGATGATGCGACGGATTGAGAAACGCGAGAATGCGCTTTGTCGTGGTGACCAGCCCGACAAAACCTGCGAGGATGATAAAGCAGAGCACCAGGAACATGCCCAGATCGCGGTCGATGAAGAAGTATGAACAAACGCCTCCCCCGAACCAGATGCCGGCGCAGATATAGAAAAATTTTTTTAATGGCGCTGAGATGGTGTGTCCTGTTATCAAGGCGGCTCCTATTCAGGTACGGTAATGGTCTCCGGCGAACGTCTTCGGAAGAAATGCTATCCGCAGACTTGTTATGTCACCTGAGATTTGACGAACTCACGGTTCAGTTTAGCGATGAACTGCACCTTGATGCCCTTGGGGCAGACCGCCTGGCATTCGTAATGATTGCCGCAGTTGCCGAAACCCTGGGCAAGCATCTCTTCGGTCATGACGCAGACACGATGTGCGGCTTCGACCCTGCCCTGGGGCAGAGACGCAAGGTGCGTTACTTTTGCCGCGGTAAAGAGCATGGCAGAGCCGTTCGGGCAGGCGGCAACGCAGGCGCCGCAGCCGATGCATTCCGCCGCGTCCATGGCCGTTTCAGCATCTTGTTTCGGGATCAGGACCGTATTTCCGTCCGGTGCGCCGCCGGTATGGACCGAGATGTAGCCGCCTGACTGAATGATCCTGTCAAAAGCGCCCCGGTCCACGATGAGGTCCTTGATCATGGGGAAGGCCCGGGAGCGGAATGGTTCGATATAGATCGTGTCTCCGTCCCTGAAGTGCCGCATGTGGAGCTGGCAGACGGTGGTCTTCTTTCGCGGGCCGTGAGGCAACCCGTTCACGACCTGGCCGCAGGCGCCGCAGATGCCCTCGCGGCAGTCGCTGTCGAACGCAATGGGTTCGCCGTCCGCTTTGACCAGCCCCTCGTTCACGACATCGAGCATTTCGAGAAAGGACATGTCCTGCGATATGTCCTTAGCCTCGTAACGCACGAGCCCGCCTTTTGCTTCAGGCCCTTTCTGCCGCCAGACGTATAAGGTCAGATTCATGGTAAGGCTCCATTGCATATTTCAAATTATAAATTGCAAAGTGCAAAATGAAGTGCAAAAAGCGACGGCATGCAGATTTGTCTTAATGCACTTAAGTTGAATCTATTTAGTACAATTTGGTGCGGCGCGTTTGGGAAACGCGCCCTACAACAGCACCAATATATAATCGTAGGGACCGTTCCCTGAACGGTCCGCACTATTTCAGTGATTTTGCGCTTTATTTAGTTGCGTATTATTAACCTGAATAACTGCCTTAATTTTGCAATTTGAAATGTTCTACTTATAGCTTCTTTCGGTCAATTGTACGTTTTCGAATACGAGCGGTTCCTTATGCAACTCCGGTTGCTTGTCGTGCCCCTTGTACTCCCACGCTGAAACATAATTGAAATTTGCATCATCCCGGATTGCCTCACCATCCGGAGTTTGATGTTCGGTGCGGAAGTGGGCGCCGCAGGATTCGTCCCGCTGAAGCGCATCCAGGGACAAAAGCTCCGCAAACTCAAGAAAATCCGCAACGCGACCCGCCTTTTCGAGCTCCTGGTTCAGGTCCATTCCGCTGCCGGTGACGATCAGGTTGTCCCAGAACTCAGCACGAAGCGCGGGGATCCGTTTGAGCGCAGTTGTGATGCTTGCCTTGCTTCTCGACATGCCCACGTTGTCCCACATGATTTTCCCAAGCTCGCGATGAAACTCGTTCGCGGTCCTTCGTCCTTTGATGGAAAGGAGTTTCTGGGTGAACGCTTCGACCTCGTGACGCGATATTCCGAACTCCGCATGTTCCGCGTTACCAGCGCCGGGCTTCGTTCCTGCAAGATAGTTTGAGAGTGTGGCGGGAAGGATGAAGTATCCGTCCGCAAGTCCCTGCATCAGTCCGCTTGCCCCGAGACGGTTCGCGCCATGGTCCGAATAGTTCGCTTCGCCGAGCACGAACAGCCCGGGAACATTGCTTTCCAGGTTATAGTCCACCCAGAGCCCGCCCATGGCATAGTGCGGCGCCGGGTAGATGCGCATCGGCCGGGCATAGGCATTTTCCGCGGTGATCCGTTCGTACATGTCAAAGAGATTGCCGTAGCGTTCGCGGACCGTGCCGGTCCCCAGCCGTTTGAGGGCATCGGCGAAATCAAGATACACTCCCCGCCCGCCCGGCCCGACGCCTCTGCCCTCGTCACACACCTCCTTGGCTGCGCGTGAGGTGACATCCCGCGCTGCAAGATTGCCGAAGGCGGGGTATTTGCGCTCCAGAAAGTAGTCCCGCTCTGTTTCGGGGATCGCTTCCGGAGTGCGCTGGTCGCCTTTGGTCATTGGCACCCAGACCCGTCCGTCGTTCCTGAGCGATTCCGACATCAACGTGAGCTTTGCCTGATGGTCTCCGGTAACCGGAATGCAGGTGGGATGGATCTGGGTAAAGCAGGGATTCGCGAAACAGGCGCCTTTTTTATATGCTCGATAGGTCGCGGTCACGCCCGAGGTGACGGAATTTGTCGAAAGAAAAAAAACATTGGTATAGCCGCCGGTGCAGAGGCAGACCGCGTCGGCTGCATGGGATTCAATTTTGCCGGTCACGAGATTGCGGACCGTGATCCCCTTGGCCTCGTTATTCACCAGAACGAGGTCGAGCATCTCCGTCCGTGCGTGGACCGTCACCGTGCCCGCCTTCACCTGGCAAGAAAGCGCACCATAAGCCCCGAGCAGCAATTGCTGCCCGGTCTGGCCGCGCGCGTAAAAGGTGCGGGAGACCTGGGTGCCGCCGAACGAACGCGTCCTCAGGTAGCCTGCATAATCCCGGGCAAAGGGAACGCCCTGCGCCACACACTGGTCGATGATGTTCACGGAGAGCTGCGCGAGCCGGTAGACATTCGCCTCGCGTGACCTGAAGTCGCCGCCCTTGATGGTGTCGTGGAACAGCCGTTCGATGCTGTCGTTGTCGCTGGGATAGTTCTTCGCTGCATTGATGCCGCCCTGGGCCGCGATGCTGTGCGCGCGACGGGGAGAATCCTGGGTGCAGAAAACGTCCACCTGGTATCCCAGCTCGCCGAGCGTTGCGGCTGCGGAAGCGCCCGCAAGGCCCGTGCCGACCACGATGACACGGTAGTGCCGTTTGTTCGCCGGGTTGACCAGCCTCAGCCCGGCGAGGCGCTTGCTCCACTTTTCATGAAGCGGACCGGAGGGGATTTTGGCGTCGAGTATCATGTCCTTCGTCCTGACCCGGACAAGCCGGAAAAAATCAAAAGGCGTCTCTCGCAACCAACAGTAGGCGCTTTTAGGCGAGACGCAAAGGACGCGAAGAAAATAGTTAGACCTGGTTTTAAAACCAGAGGATGGAGCCTTTCTTTGCGAGCTTGGCGTCTTTGCGAGAAATTCTCTTGCCTTTTTTAGTGGAAATGTGTTTTTAATGTTTTTTTGTTTACCTGTTGCGAAATAACTATTTTAGCAATCCCGTCATAATAGAAATCGGTATCGCCGCGTACCCGAGGAACAGCACCGCAGAGGTCATCAGTCCCATTCTCACCACAACCGGAAGGGTCCTGTCGTTGTTCAATCCCATGGTCTGGAACGAGCTCTGGACGCCGTGCATCAGATGGAGAAGCAGGGCGGTCATCCCTGCGATGTAAAAAACGACGATGGCCAGGCTGCGAAAATTTTGCACGACCATCATGAATACATCCGGTCTGCCCAGAGCGTCGGGATGCCGGAGAGCGGCGGTTGCGGGGGCGAGGACCTGGAACGTGAAGTGCAGCAGATGGGTGACGAGGAATGCGCCGACGATCGCGCCTGTCCAGATCATGTTCCTGCCTGCGAAGGTGGCGCTGTGATAGGCTGAAATCGCGTAGGTCTGAGGTTTCGAGCGCCGGTTCTCAAGCCAGAGGATGAATCCCTGCCAGGCATGAGCGATCACGGAAATACCCAGAAGGATGCGCGAAGACCAGAGCACGATGATGAACGGTCCCTGTCGCAAGCCTTCGGCATAGGCATTGATCGCCCGTGCATAGATCGTCGTGTTCCCGATCACATGCGCGATGACGTAAACGCACATGAACTGACCGGTGAGCGCCATGACGAGTTTTCTGCCGACCGTGGATGTGGGGAACATGATCGCTCCTTGTCTAACGAGGTCATTATACTAGAACAGATTAGCCGGCACAAGAGGGATTCAATCGCAGGAAACGAGAATAATTAGGACCTCAGAAATCAAAGGCATGTCAAATGACAGGACGTATAATTCGGCTTTCTAAAACCAGGCCTAAAAGATCTTCTTCGCGTTCTTTGCGTCTCGCCTAAAAGCGCCTACTGTTGGTTGCGAGAGACGCCTTTCGTCTTAAGGTTTTTAGTTTTACGCCCTCCTGCATTTGCGTGCTGCCGCGGCGTGGAAATCGCGCAATGACCGGTGTTTCTTTGCTTTACATTCTCTGCCTGATGTGTTAAAAAAATCCATGAAATCGTGGTTCGCATTTTTGGCGGGACTGTTTGTGCTGCTCCTCTTCTCGCCCGCCTTTTCCGCCCCCTCCGACCTGTACGGCCTTCGCGTCACCGGGATCGTACTGAAGGACGACCTTGGCAACTCCCTGCCGAAACCTGAACGTCTTTTTCCCCTGATCGTGGTAAAGCCGGGTGATTTCCTGACCGCCACTGCGATCAGAGACAGCATCGCCAACCTGTACCTGATGGGCCTATGCCGGGACATCCAGGTCGATGCAACACCTGACAACGGCGGCGTGCGTCTCGAGTTTGTTTTCTCCTTGATCACGATCGTGGACAGGATCGTTGTTCGGGGCAACTCTGCGCTTTCGTCCGCGCTTATCCAGGAGGCGCTTCCCGGAGTAGAGGGCAAAGAATTCCGGCCGGAGAAGCTTTCGGAGCTCCGGGAAAACATCCTGCTCCTCTATCAGGCGGAGGGATATTACGACGCATCCGTGAGCTTCCGGGCCGAGCCCGCGGGAGCTTTGCACCGCGTGAACCTTGTTATTACGATCCGGGAGTCCGAGCCAACGCGCATCGAATCGATCATCTTCAGCGAGAACAAGGCGTTCAGCGACAAGGATCTGCTCCGGGTCATGAAAAGCAAAAAAGGAGCGCCGCTCAACAGCAAACTGCTTATGGACTCGGACATGGAAGCGATCCTCCAGAAATACAGCGATGCCGGCTATCCCGGCGCCCGGCCCGGCCCCGTGAGCATGAGCTTCCGGGAACATAAAGCCTATATCCGGATATCGGGGAGCGAGGGGCCGAAGGTCCTGGTCAGGTTCTCCGGAAACCGCGGGGTCAGCGAAAGCAAGCTGCAGCAGGCGCTGCTCATCTGGTCCGAGCATGACATATCCGATGCCATCATTGAAAGCAGCGTGGACAAGATGCGGAATCTGTACCGCGATCTGGGATATGCTGATGTCAGGATCGACGTCAAAAAGACCGAGAGTCCCGGTCAGCTCGAGATCGAGTTCCGCGTTCAGGAGGGGCCGAGGACCTCGGTGGATAAACTTGTGATCCACGGCACGACCCGGTTCTCCGAACGCGAGCTCAAGCGGCCCTTGTCGCTGCGTGAAGCGGGATGGTTCCGGTACGGGCCCTTTCGCGAAGATCTGCTGGACAAGGACATGGACTACCTCCACGATTTGTACGTTGATGCGGGGTATCTGGCAGTGTCGGTCAAGAAGAAGGTGGAGCTCCGCAGCGATGCGAAGAAGGCCGCGGTGACCATTGAGATCATTGAAGGGCCGTTGACCAGCGTGGGGAGCATCACCTTTGAGGGGAAACATGCATTCACGGATGCGGAACTCCTGGACAAGCTGGCGCTCAAGTCCGGCGCTCCGTTCAGCGAGCGATTGCTGGATGAGGACAAGCTCCGCATCGTCTCCGCATATGCCGACAAAGGGTATCTCTATGCGAAGGTCGATATGGAAAAGACAGCCTCGGGCGACCATCAGGACATCAAGTTCCGGATCGTGGAGGACCTGCCCGTCACCATCGGCAGGATCATTCTGCGCGGGAATGAACGCACCAAGGACTATGCGATCCTGCGGGAACTGCTGCTCAAACCGGGCGACCCGTACAACTACCCCGCCATGCTCACGAGCCAGCAGCGCATTTACCGGCTCGGCTATTTCGGATTGGCGCGGTTCGAACCGGTGCATTCGGGTGAGAAGGATTATGTGCAGGACATGCTTCTTACCGTTGAAGAACGGCCCGCAGGCGCCGTTGAGTTCGGCATAGGCTACGGTGATCTGGACCGGCTGCGGGGGTTTGTCGAATTGTCCCACCGGAACCTTCTGGGCCGTGCCCTGTACGGGAGTCTCAGGCTCGAAGAGAGCGATATTCTGCAGCGGGCGGTCCTGAATCTGCAGGAGCCCTGGTTCCTGGGCCGCCGTCTGGAGAGCAGGCTCAGTCTGGCCTGGTCCGATTCCAAGCGGCTGAACCAGGACACGCGCGAGATCTATTACCAGACGCGCAAAACCTCCGCGTCGTACGGCGTGGAAAAGGTTGTAAACGAGCTGAAGGCGTCGCTCACGTATCAATTTGAGAATGTCGAGAATTATAATGTAAATCCCCAGGCCGTGCTGAGTCAGGATGACATCGGCCGTGTGCTCGTGAGCAGCCTGAGCCCCGGTCTGATCTGGGACAAGCGGGACGACGCGTTCAACCCCCGCAAGGGTTCGCTCCATGGTATCATCCTGAAAGAAGCGCTGAAGGAGCTGGGATCGGAGGCCGATTTTACCAAGCTTACGGTCCAGAGCAGCTGGTTTTTGCCGGTGGACACGGGGATCCTGGCGGCCCTGTCCGCGCGCGGGGGAATGGCCTGGCCGCACCAGGGGACCACCGAAGTGCCGCTTCATGAACGCTTCTATCTCGGCGGCAGCACCACGGTCCGCGGATATACGCAGGATTCCGTGGGTCCTACGCAGTGGGACGGGTCAGCGCATATTCCCACGGGCGGCGCGAGCATGGTGGTGTTCAACGTCGAACTTCGCATGAACCCCACCGAAGGGCTTGGCTTCGTGGTCTTCACGGACGCGGGGAATGTCTGGGTGGACCAGAAAATAAATCTTCATGAGCTCCGCTCCTCCTACGGCACCGGGCTCCGGTACGGCACGCCCATCGGTCCGCTTCGCGTTGATTACGGACAGAAGATCCACCGGCGGCCCGGTGAAAGCCCGGGCGAGTTCCATTTTAATATCGGGCACGCGTTCTAACACTGGACGGGTGCGCGCAATGATGGTATGATTTTCGAAGAGAACTGCAGCAAAAGGAATTCACGGTGAAAATTCATAAACGTCTCATATTGCTGGTCGGCCTCGGCATGCTGCTTATCATGACGATCACGGTCATGTCCCTCCAGAATATGACCACCTTTTTTTCGAACACCACCAGCGAGATCGGGCTCATCACCCTTGAGGTCCAGCGAAGCTGGACCATGGAGAGGAAAGTCGACACGATGACCCGGGCGCTGCGCAGCTATGTGCGGACCGGTGACAGCCGCTATCACGGCTCATTCGATGCTGCGCGGGGTGAGGTCCAGAAGATCATCGACGAACTGGCCCGCCCCTCCCTTATCGGGTACCGCCCCGGAACCGTGGACTCGATGACCGCCGACTTCCGCCAGCTGGTCAATAAAGCTGATCGCATTTTCTCCCTGGGCCGGCCCGCGGACCGGGACCAGGTGCTGGCCCAAAACCTGCTGATGGAGATCGATGACCTGCGCGTATGGATGGACAAGGACATCGATCAGTACAAGAAGCGGAGCGCCGAGCTGCTGTCGACCCTTGCGGAGCAACTCGGGAACAACGAACTGCGGATCAATTTTCTGCTGCTCGCACTCCTGTTTACCTCGGCGGGATTTCTGGTCGGGTTCAGCATCTATCTGTTTCGCAACGTGTCCCTGCCCCTGGCCGACCTCTGGGAGGGAACCGAGGCGATCAGCAGCGGCAATCTTGACTACCAGATGAAGCTTCAGGGCGAGAGCGACATCGTCAGGCTGGGGAAGCGGTTCAATGAGATGGCCCAGAAACTGAGAGCATCCCACGACGACCTGGAAAGGAAACTGCTCGGTCGTACGCGGGAGCTGGCCGCGCTCGATGCTGTGGCCCTCACCCTCGGCCAGAGCGCAAGCCTGAAGGATGTGCTCCAGAAGTCACTCGACCAGATCATGGGAAGTCTGGTGGGCATGAAGCCCATCGGAGGGATCTTCCTGTGCGATTCCGACGGCGAGCATCTGCGCCTCGTGACCCATAGAGGACTTTCGCCCGAGTTTGTGCAGCAGGAAGGGACCATCAGAATGGGAGAATGCCTCTGCGGCGTGGTGGCCCAGACCGGAGAAATGCTTTTCACGCCGCAGGGCTGCGTTGACCCGCGCCACACGCATGGTTCGACGGACGAGGGGCATGCGCACGTCATCATTCCCATCAAATCGAGGGGCGTCGTCCTGGGGGTCATTTTCCTGTACCCGGAAAAAGAATTCACCCTGCAGCCGTCGGATGTGCAGCTGCTGGATTCGATCGGCGCGCAGCTCGGGATGGCGGTCGAGAACTTCCGGTTCTACGGGGAAGTGAAGGAGTCGAGCGAGAAGTACTGGGACCTTTTTGAAAATTCCCGGGACGTTCTCTTCACCCTCGATCGTGCGGGGGTGCTTACGGCGGTCAATAACGCCACGGAACAGTTTCTGGGCCGCCCCAAGATCGAGCTGATCGGCAGCAACATCATAGAGTACCTGACCCCCGAGGGGGCGGCGATCGCGAAAACAGGCCTTGCCGGCGAGAACGTCGAGGCCCGGAACCTCGCCGAGGTCGAGATCGTCCGGAAGGACGGCAGCCGCGCATTCCTCGATGTCAACGTGCGGCAATTGTTCAAGAACCGGCGCCTGACGGGCTTTCAGATATCCGCACGCGACGCGACAACGCAAAAGTCTCTCCGCGAGATGCTGGTGGAGGCCGAGCGTCTTACCGCCATTCTCGAACTGGGGATCGCGATCCGGCATGAGATCAACAATCCGCTCACCACGATCATCGGCAACGCGGAGCTGCTTCTTGAACGATTTGAAAACACCCGGGAGGATGCGGTGATAAAGCGGCTCGATGTTATTCTGAGCAATGCTCTCCGGATCGCCGAGATCGTGAAAAAACTCCAGCGGGTCAAGAAGGACAAGGTGGTGGAGTATCTCAAAGGCGTCAAGATGACCGATCTCAAGCAGGGGCCGGGCGAAGGTACGTAGCGGCATGAGTATGCTAGAATAAAATTCAACAAAAATGAACGGAATAATCAGGTGAAAACCTTAAACTCGTCTCTCGCGAAGACGCAAAGGCCGCAAAGAACGGCAAAAAAGAAAGGTGTATTTTTTAGATTTAAAAAGTGCCGGCATTTCTTTGCGCGCTTTGCGTCTCGCTTAAAATGCGCCTACTTTTGGTTGCGAGAAAATGCTTTTGCTTTGTTCCTGTTTACACTCGCGTTTGTTGCTCTGCTCATCATCGCGTCTCCCGCCTCAGCAGAACTTCGCGCGCATATCGCGGCCGCCGTCAACAACGAAGTGATCACCTCGATCGACCTGGAGCAGGCGGTCCGCTTCAACGCCGCTCTTGGAGCAGCCGGCACAGGTGACGCGAAAAAGCTGGAACAGGAAACGCTCGAAGGCCTTATCAACCGCCAACTGCTCCTGCAGGAAGCCCGCAGACTCAGGTTCGTGGAAATGTCCGATCAGGACACGGATGCCGAACTCGGCAAACTCATCAAGCGGTTAGGTACAGAGAAGGATTTCACCGAATTTCTGGCCGGGACCGGTTTGACCAGGGCGGAGGTTCGTCATATGCTGGCTGAACGGCTTGTGGTGGAACGCTTCGTGGAAAAAAAGGTCGGCCTCTTCGTTCGGGTGACCCGCGATGAAGCGCAGGCCTATTTCGATGGCCACGCGGCCGAGTTCAAAGGCAAGCGGTTCGCCGATGTCCAGAAGAAGATCAACACCCTGCTTATGGAACAACGTCTCGGGCAGCAGGTTGACCGTTATCTTGCGGAACTTCGCGCCAAGGCCGATGTGCGGGTGAATCCCTGAACGACACCACAGCATTGTTCTGACGCAACTAGCCAGTGTTCTGTAAATCTATTTACTGATAGTATGGTTCTTTTTATCTCGTCACCCCGGCAATGTTCTAGCCGGGGTCCAGAAAGATTTAAAGGTCCCTGGATTCCGGCTAAAAACATACCGGAATAACGACGTTTACGTGGAACTATTAACAACTTAGTTTACACGCGCTAACATCATCACCTTCGGAGGAACCACCATGAAGACCCTATTTTCAACAATCAGCATTATCCTGATGGTGAGCGGATTTTCCGCCTGCACCCTGGTCAAAGTGAACATAACGGAGGAGATCCAGCCTCTCGAAGAGCGGGTGCTGTCCGGGGAAGGGCATGACAAGATCCTGGTCATCGACCTCTCGGGCATCATCTCGAGCCAGGACGGCACGTCGGGCGTTTCCGGCAAGAAGCGTGTGGGGCTTATCGCGCGTATGCGGGAGGAACTGGACCGCGCCCGGACGGATAAAACTGTCAAGGCGGTGGTGCTGCGGATCAACAGCCCAGGCGGCGGGGTGACTGCGTCGGATATGTTGTTTCATGAGCTCAGCGTGTTCAAACGGGAAACGGGAGTAAAAGTCATCGCCCACATCATGGATGTCGGCGCGTCAGGGGCCTATTATGCCGCGCTTGCAGCTGACCGCATTACAGCGCAGCCCACGAGCATTACCGGCAGCATCGGCGTCATCATGGTGCATGTCGATGCCACGGGCCTGATGCAGAAGATCGGGCTTCAGACCTTCGAGATCGCATCGGGCGAGCGCAAGGGCATGGGTTCGCCCTTTCGTGTCATGTCGCCCGAGGACCGTAAAATATTTCAGGGCATGATCGACAGCGCCTACGACCGCTTTGTCACCATCGTTTCCGCAGCCCGCAAGCTCCCCCCCGAGACCGTGCGCAAGATCGCCGACGGACGCATTTACACCAGCCAGGAAGCGAAGGACAACGGTCTTATCGACGGCATCGGGTATCTTGAGGATGCGCTGGGAGCGGCAAAAAAGGAGGCGGGTCTTGCCCAGGCCAGGGTCGTCACCTATTACCGGCCCGGGGATTACCGGGCAAACCTCTATTCCATGAGCCTCATTAACATTGACCTGGGGGAGATGATGGAGCCCGGCGCCAAGTTTCTTTACCTGTGGTGGCCGTAAGAGCGGATTCCGGAACCAGCCCTAGAACCTGTGGGTGAAGAGCGCCATGAGGGTTGTTTGCAGCGATGCTATGCGGTCGTCAATGCCGGAAAAGGTATCGCCTGCGTAAATCGTGGTGGTTTGACCGGTCAGGGGATCATGTACGACGACGGTCCGGTACCATGTCTGAGTCTGTTTACCCTTCGTTGATATGCTCATTGCCTCGCAGCTCACCTGAAAGAGATCATCCTTGGTCACGTCCCATTGTGCGTTCAGTTCCGCAAGGTATACCTGGCCCGTCGTATCGCTGGTGCTTTTTTTATACCGCAACAGATGGTCGTCCGTGTCGGTGACAGCGGCCCAGGGTGAATAGCCGAGGTCAAGAGCCGCGTGAAATCCTGCTCCTGTTCCGGATCCCACGTGAAAACCGACGTACGGGACCTCAAAGGTGACATCGTAATTCAGCGATTTTCCTGGAAACGTGCCGGTGAAATCCGTTGCATAGGGACCATAACCTACTTCCCGCGTATTGCTGACCTCATAGCGGTAATGCCGGTAGCCGTATCCTGCGAAGATGCCTATGCTCAGAGGGGCGGAAGGATAGGGTTCGTACACGCCCCGAATATCAACAACAACAGCATCGAGTTTGATGTCTGATTCGGAATAGATGTCCTTCCCGGGATGGTTATCATCCGTCAACCAGTCGGAGTCTTTCATATTGCCGGAACCGCGGCCGATATTTGCAAGCCAGGTCGCTTTCAGTTTCAAAAGCGGTTCGGTGCGACTGCTCGTGCTCCCAATCTCGCCGCTCACCCCGGCCAGCACGGTCTGCAGAGGGAATTCCAGCTTGCTTTCGCCGCCGGTGAACTTTGTATGGTAGCTGGTGGATCCGTAAAGATATCCCGTCTGTACGCTCAGTGAAACAGGATCGGTTTCTTCGTTCCGAGCAATCTCTGTCCACGAAGGAGCCGCGGCAAAGGCGTGGCTCGCTGCGGAACCGATGCACAGGACCAGACACAGGGTTGTGAAAATTCTCAGGTTTATCATAGAAGGTATGCGGCATCCGGTCGGAATGAAGCCCGCGAATGCGCAGGGTCTGAGCAAAGATAGCATGCACAGCAAAATTGTCAAGCTTCTATGTTATACTCTGGTCATATGGCGACACCGCAAATTCTCGTTTGAGGGCCATCCCCGAAAAATACCCTGCTAAGGGTATAGCCTTTTCCTGTGCCAAACGATATAGTTGTGGGACGGATATTCATGATGGGGCGGAAATGTGGAGCGGATCATGATGAAAAACATATATGAAGCGATCGGCTATGTTCTTTTTGCAGTCGCTGTTCTGGAGTTCCTGCTCGGGATCATTCTCCTGCGCCATAACCCTCGCAATAGCTCCGTATCCAAGGCCGTTGCCGGCCTCTCCTTCTTTTCCGCCGCTTTTTCACTCAACACCGGGATCATGTATGTGCGCGCCGTGCAGGGGTTGCCGATAGATTTCTTTGCTCGTGCCAACTGGATCGGCTGGTTCACCGTGCCCGCTGCTCTGCAGATCATCCTTTTCCTGAAGGATGAGCAAAGCCGCGCAGGTCGCATTGCCGGATATATCTTCTACCCCATCTGGCTCGGCATTCTCGGCCTATGCCTGTTCACCGACCTGATCGTGGCGCCCGGTTATTCCGCGGTCCCCTTCATCAATCGTCACGGTCCGCTTGAGCAAGCGGCGCGCTTGTTCGGCTCCGGTCTGGCCATCGGCATGGTGTTCGGCATCATCAAGCTCAAGAAAGATCTGCACGGAATCAGGAAAGCCCAATTCGCTTACTTCTTTACGGGAACCGTGCTGTTCGGAAGCGGGGCCGCGATCACCGCGGGCTTCCTGCAGCTTGTCGGAGGGCTCGGGTTCGAACCCGGCCTCGCGTCTCTGTTCAGTATGCCCTGGGTCGTGCTCACGTATTATGCCATCACCCGTCACCGGCTGTTCGACATCCGGCTGGCCGTCTCGCGGATCACCGCTGTTCTCTTTCTCTCGGTATTCTATGTCGGCTGCCACATGGTCCTGTATTCCGTCCTCGAACCGTCCCTCGGCACGGCGCCGGCGATCCTTGTTCCGCTCGGGATCATTGCCACGATTTTTTTCGGGACCCCGTTCAATCGTCAGATACAGGAGTGGATCACGAGCGCAGTGGTGAAAAGGAAATATGATTACCAGGAAATCCTGAAAGCCTCCAGCAAAGCGATCCTGAGGATTCTGGACTTTGATGATCTTTTAAATTATCTCATTGAGAGCATGCGAAAGAGCCTGGAAGTTCAAAGCATATGCTATTTTGTGAAGACCGGAGACGGACGGTTTGTTATGCAGAAGGGACAGGGGACCGGGCTGCGCACCGGAGAGAGCTATCCGGTCAGCGACGCTGTTATCGAACGGCTTTCGAAGAGCAGCCACGTTCTTATCCGGGAAGAGCTTGCGGACACCCTGACCAACGGTGAAGACCAGGTGATCAGCGAGTATATGGCAAGCATCGGGGCCGAAATTATCGTCCTCCTTTGGAACAAGGAGGACCTGCAGGGTTTCCTCGCGCTCAGCGAGAAGGGGTCCGGGGAGCCGTATGGGCAGAGCGACGTCAATCTCCTGGAGACGCTTGCCGGTCATGCCGCGATCGCGATCGAGAACGCCCGGCTGTTCAATGAAGCCAGGCGCACGAAAGATTCCCTGATCGAGAGCGAGGCGAAGTTTCGCGCCCTCGCCCAGACCACGCCGGCCGCCATCTATATCCATCAGCAGGGGGCGTTCCTGTATGCGAACCCGACCGGGCAGACCATGGCGGGCCGTATGCTGGAAGAGCTGGTCCACCGGGATTTTCTTGAGATCGTGCATCCGGATTTCCGTGAAACGGTGGAGGAGATGCGCGTTCGCATGAACACCGAGGTTTCCCGGGCGTTCCCCCAGCAGGAATTGAAGATCGTGAAAAGGGATGGGACCGAATGCTGGGTGCTGATGACCACCGGCCGCATCGAGTATGAAGGGATTCCCGCGCTCATCAGCACGCTGGTTGACATCACCGAGCGCAAGGCCCTTGAAGGCAAACTGCGGTACGCCCAGAAGATGGATGCGGCCGGAAAACTGGCGGGAGGCGTGGCGCACGATTTTAACAATATCATCACCGCGATCGTCGGTTACGGGAACATTCTGCGCATGAAACTGGACAAGGAGGATCCGCTGCGGGTCCACGTGGACCACATCCTAGCATCCACGGAGCGCGCGGGAAGCATGACCCAGAGCCTTCTTGCGTTCGGCAAAAAAGAGGTCGTCAACCTGCGGCCGGAGGACCTCAACCACGTTCTCGCGCGGATGGAAAAGCTCCTTTCCGGATTTCTTCGCGAGGGGGTCGGCCTCACCCTGCGGTATTTCCCCGGTCCTCTCCCGGTCCTTGCGGATTACCGCCAGTTCGAGCGCGTCATCATGAACTTGCTGGTGAATGCGCGGGACGCGATACCCGCGGATGGTGCTGTGTCCCTTGACACCGGGACCGCTGAACTGGACAACGATTTCATCAAGAAACACGGATATGGGAAGCCCGGGATGTATGCCGTTGTTACCGTGCGCGATACCGGGACGGGCATGGACGCGGCAACCAAAGAGAAGATTTTCGACCCGTTCTTTTCAACAAAAAGCATCGGTAAAGGCACGGGACTGGGGCTTTCGATCGTCTACGACATCGTGAAGGAACACGGGGGCTATATCACCGTTACCAGCGAACCGGGCTCGGGTGCAACCTTTACAATATACCTTCCGTTTCAGAAAGTAACTATCGCAGAAGCGCAGCCTGCGGTATCGAACGGAACAGCCGGGATCAACCCCGCCGGGGGGAACGAATCATCACGTGTTTCACCTGCCCTTCTGAATTAGCGTTTGACAATACTCCCTTGAACCAATAGAATACTTTTCATGAAACCTGCAAAAACAAAGACTGTTTATGTCTGCCAGTCCTGCGGCACCCAGTCGCCGCGATGGATGGGGAAATGCCCTGACTGCGGCCAGTGGAACACCATGGTCGAGGAGCGGGTGGAGAAGCAGAAGGATGTCGGCGGCGCGAAGCGCGGAGACGGCGCCGAACCCATCCTGCTCGGCGACATCCAGGCGCGGGACGAGGACCGGTTCGTCACGAAGATCGGCGAGCTGGACCGTGTGCTGGGCGGCGGCATTGTCGCGGGTTCCGTGGTGCTGATCGGCGGCGACCCTGGCATCGGCAAGTCCACCCTCGTGCTCCAGATGCTCAGGCAGGTATCGGAGCTCCGGGGCAAAGCGCTCTATGTATCGGGCGAGGAATCGCCCGCTCAGATCAAGATGCGCGCCCAGCGCCTCGGCGTCAAGACCGAGAACCTCTATGTGCTTGCTGAAACGCAGCTCGAAGAGATCATCCACGCTGCCGACGGGCTCCAGCCTCAGGTCCTGGTAATCGATTCCGTGCAGACGATGTTCACGACCGAGCTCCCGTCAGCTCCCGGCAGCGTGGGCCAGGTGCGCGAGGTTTCAGGCAGACTGATGATCCACGCCAAAAAGACCGGCATGCCCACGTTCCTGATCGGCCATGTGACCAAGGACGGTGCGATTGCGGGGCCGCGCGTACTCGAACATATTGTGGACACGGTGCTGTACTTCGAAGGCGACAAAGGACATTCCTTCCGCATCTTGCGCGCGGTAAAGAACCGCTTCGGGTCCACGAATGAGATCGGCGTGTTCGAGATGAAGGAGTCGGGCCTCGCCGAGGTGGCGAATCCGTCCGAGATCTTCCTTGCCGAGCGTCCGGCCGACGCCACGGGTTCGGTCGTGGTCTCATCGCTTGAAGGCTCCCGGCCGATCCTTGCCGAACTCCAGGCGCTGGTAGCGCCGTCAAAGCTCGCCATGCCCCGGAGGACCTGCATCGGCGTGGACTATAACCGCGTGTCGCTCCTGCTCGCCGTGCTTGAAAAACGCGTGGGCATGCATCTTATGGGCATGGACGTGTTCGTGAACATCGTCGGGGGGCTCAAGATCGACGAGCCCGCGATCGACCTGGGTGTGATCGCCGCCGTGGCCTCGAGCTTTCGCGAAAAGGCGATCCCGGCAAACACCGTGGTGATGGGCGAGGTGGGCCTTGCCGGAGAGGTGCGCGCCATCAGCCAGGCCGAGGCGCGGCTGAAGGATGCCGCGAAGTTAGGTTTCACGCGGTGCGTGCTGCCGGCGCTGAATGTCGAGAAAATGGAGAAGTCCGCCGCCATCAAGAAAATGGAGCTCATGGGAGTGCGTTCTGTGGACGAAGCCATGGAACGGCTGTTTTGATACGATGCTCTGGAGGAGGGGAACATGCTGCTGCTGCGTTGTTGTTCAACGCAATCACGCATCAGCCTTCTTCACTTAATCCGTATTCGTTACCAAAAGCTCTTCCAGCAGAATGCAGCTGCTGCTGTTACCCAGATCACAGGCATGTTGAAGATCAGCTATTGCTTCAGTCCTCCGGCCCATCTTCAAAAAAGCGACCCCGCGATTACGATATGCTCGATCAAATTCAGGATCAAGCTCAATTGCCTTTGCGTAATCAGCTATGGCCGCTTCGAGATGACCTGTTGTCAGGAGCAAATTTGCCCTGTTATTGTACATCCTGGGATTCGGTTCGTTCAATGCCAGAGAGGTATTGAACATCTCTTTTGCCGCATCATAGTACGCGAGATCTGCATAGGCGATTCCCAGAAAACCATACCCCCTCCATTTCGCGGGGCTTTTCGTAATGACATCCTTCCATAAGGTTGAATCGTCCTGCCAGGTAAAATTGCGGTCATACGTAGTCCCTGACAGAAGTAATATCCATGCACTACAGAGTATCACAACAAAATACGTGGTTGTCTCTTTATTCTTCACCATAGTTCAATATGCTCGTAAAGCCGTATCAGGCTTCACCTTCACAGGATATCGATCATTGCCATAGCGGTTCAGCTTCCTGAGCTGCGTTTTAATAATGCCGTGGCTGCCGTGGATCCCCAATAAATATGAGCGATGGCCAATTTGTAAGGCATATACGTTCATTTGTCAACACGATATTATTCTGAGAGATTGTCAGCTGATATTCGCGTTTTGTGGCCCGGGCATGAAAGCCATGATCGTTGTATATCCCTTGCTTTTGGCCTGTGCATGCCGTATTATCCTTTTCCCATGAGCAGATACCGCCCACCGCAAATACCCGGCTCCAAATTTATCACGCCCGAAGGCAAGAAGCGCCTGAGCGATGAGTTCGAATTCCTCTGGCGGGAGAAGCGCCCCGAGGTGACAGCGGCCCTTGCCGCGGCGGCCGCGGAGGGCGACCGCTCGGAGAACGCTGAATATATCTACCGCAAGAAACAGCTGCGCGAGATTGATGCGCGCATCCATCATCTCAAGGACCGGCTTGAGCACATCGTTGTCGTGGACAGCAAGCCGACGAACGAGGCGCAGGTGTTCTTCGGCGCCTGGGTGCGTCTTGAGGATGAAGAGGGCAATGTCAACACCTACCGCATTGTCGGTCCTGATGAGTTCGATGCGGCCCGGAACCTGATCAGCATGGACGCGCCCATGGCCCGCGCATTGATGAAAAAGACCGAAGGCGATGAAGTGCTGGTCAAGCGGCCGAAGGGCGACACGCTGATCACCATCGTGGCCGTGCAGTACAAACCATTCGAATAAACCTGTAAAAACAGCGTCGGACGCGTATGAACCTAATTCTCCTTCTCCCTGAAGACACCATCGACGGCGCCGGCCGCGTGCAATTGCGCGGACGTCGGCTCAGGCATGTGCTGGAAGTCCACCGGGCTGAAAAGGGAGACGAATTGCGCGTCGGCCTGCTCGGAGGCCGTATGGGCATGGGCAGGGTTCTCGACATAACCTCAGATGTTCTCGAGATGGAGGTCCGGCTCGACAGCGAACCGCCGAAACCGCTTCCGTTGTCGCTCATCCTTGCGCTGCCTCGCCCCAAGGTGCTCAGGCGGGTGCTGCGGACCGTGAGCTCCCTGGGGGTGAAGCGGATCATTCTTATTAATTCCCGGCGCGTGGAGAAGAGCTTCTGGCAGAGCCCGTTTCTGGGCACTGAAGCAATGAACGAACAATTGATGCTCGGTCTGGAGCAGGCCCGCGATACCCTCCTTCCCGAGATCCGGCTTTGTCCCCTGTTCAATCCTTTTGTGGAGGACGAACTTCCCGGCCTTGTCCAAAGCACACTCCCGCTTGTCGCGCATCCGATCGCCCTTACAGAATGCCCCCGAAACACGGACCAGGCAGTCACCCTTGCCATTGGCCCTGAAGGCGGATTTATCCCGTACGAAGTGGAAAAATTCGTCTCCGCCGGTTTTACGCCGATTCACCTCGGTGAACGCATTTTGAGCGTGGAAACAGCTGTTCCCGCCCTGATCTCCCGTTTGTTCTGATCCTTTCCGCCCGGTTCCGTTGTATTCCCTGCTGCCATTTTTCAAACACGCCATACGCCCGCAGATGCATAATATTCTATGCTATACTATGTTCAATCCGGGGTGGGAACTACGCGCTAATTCCGCATGCATCAACAGAACAGGCATTCTTCAAACAACATTACAAAGCAATGGATCAGGAGGATAGAATGAAAAAGATGATGGGTGCTGGTGCGCTCTTTTTCATGCTCATCTGCAGCAGTGCGAATGCAGCGGAAGAGATCGCGCGGTTCGATTTTCAGCAGGTCAAAAGCGACATGCAGTATGATTTCTATCGCATCGAGGCGGATATCGCCAATCAAAAAGGGGAGATGTGCTATTTTAACTCTATCGGCCAGGAATTGAGCAACGATGCGATCTACGGATTGACCGGCAATGAGATCTGGTCGAGGATTCCCGACCTTGCGAAATACAAGCGTACCTGCGTAAAATTCGATATCTACGGCTCTTCGGGCTGGTTTTTCACACCCTCGTTCAAGTATACGGTTGCGGACTACCGGTTCTTTTTTATCGGCGATATCAATGAAAAGCAGATGAAGGGAACGCTCTATCAATTTCGCATGTTCCAGGCGCCTGGTGAAAAAAAGAACTATCGTGTGGCCGAGGAATTTAAAATATCAGTGCCTGCTGGTACAAAGTAAACAAGTGCAAGGAAAGTAAATATTCATGATGATTTCCATTACACATACCGTTTCAATCGACGAAAAGGAAATTCAACTTCAGTTCGTCCGCGCCACGGGTCCGGGCGGCCAGAACGTGAACAAGGTTTCAACCGCGGTGCAGCTCAGGTTCGACGTGGGGAATTCACCATCGCTCCCGGGTGAGGTGCGCACCCGCCTCATCCGTCAGGCGGGAAGGCGCATTACGCAGGACGGGATTCTGATTATTGAAGCACGGCAGCATCGCACGCAGGAGCGGAACCGGGAGGATGCCGTCGCACGATTAGTGGAGCTCATTCGGAAAGCAACGGAACGCCCGGTTCCGCGGAAAAAAACAAAACCGTCCCGGGCAGCTAAAGAGAGAAGGATAGAGGGAAAGAAAATAAGAGGGGCCACCAAGAAGATGAGAGGGAGGATTGCGGACCATGAATAGCATGTGGATCCTTATCAATGCAAAGTGCAAATTGTAAATTGAAAATTGCAAAGTTGTGGTAGGCCGCTGGAAATGATTTGGTATTAAGAAATCTGCATTTTGCACTTTGCAATATGCAATTAAGGTTTACTCTCGTTCATTCCCACTTGAATATCATCGATCCGATCCCGAGAAAAACTCCCGTCATGAGCGCCAGTACAGCCAGATGCGGCGCGATGTCCGTAAGGCCCGCGCCCTCGGTCATGATCGCCCGCGCGCCGTCAACCAGGTGGGTGAGTGGAAAAAATCGGGCGATCTGCTGCATCACCGGGTTCGTGCCCTCGAGCGAGAACCAGACTCCGGAAAGCAGCATCATGGGCCAGGTGAGCACGTTCAGGACGCCTCCTGCCAGCTCTTCGCTTGAAAGACGTGCGGACACGAGCAGGCCGAGCGAGATCAGGCAGATTGACCCCACGAGCGAGACGAGGAACAGGTTCGCATAGGACCCGCGCATCTGGAAGTGGATGAAATAATTGCATCCGGCATACACCGCGATCGTGATCGTCTGGATCAGAATCAGCCGTGAGACCATCTGGGCAAAGAGAAACTCAAAGGGGCGCAGGGGAGTGGCTTTCAGCCGCTTCAGAAACCCGTTCTTCCGGTAGCGAACGATCACATAGCCCACGCCGAAAAGGCAGCTGAACATCATGTTCATGGCAAGGATGCCCGGCACCACCCAGTCAACGTAGCGTATCTCGCGGCCCTGCACGGTCTCTTTTTTATACAGGGTATTTTGCTCCGCACGCAGGAGACGCTCGAGGATGTAACCGTTCGCGGAGTCTGCATTGACCCAGTAGGCAAGCTGCGATCGGAGGTCGATAAGCATGTCGAGCTGAAAGTGCTCAACTTTTCCGATGCCTTTCGTTATATCGTCAACAGGAAGGAATTGGACATATTTTGTGGCAAAGAACTCAGCTTCAGGCGGCTTTACTGCGGATGTTTCGCCGATGACCCCGACCTTGAACAACGGTTTTGGTTCTCCGGTGAAAACAACGGCAAAGCCGATCACCAGCAGGAGCGGGAACAGAATATTCCAGCCGATTGATGCCCGGTCGCGAATGAATTCCATGTTGCGTGCGTGCAGGATGGCGAGAAAGCGCTTCATTATAAACCTCTGAACATTACGGTGCCTTTGCAGCATTCATTGCAAAATGCAAATTGTATATTGAAAATTGCAAAGTTATGGTATGGCTGTTGGCCATAAGTATGTTAAGGCAATTTGCATTTTGCACTTTGCAATATGCAATCGTTGTTTTCAGCCCCTCAATCCCTTTCCGGTGAGCGATATGAACAGGTCCTCAAGACTCCAGGACCGCATGTTCATGCGCTTAAGAGAGACGTTCCGTTCAAGAAGAATCCTGATCGTTGTGTCCACATCGTGGGTCTGGATCTCGCACCACCCCGACTGTTTCGATACACATAACGACAGGTCGTCGAGCTTTCCCGTTGTGTCCTCTTCAGGGAATTGAAGCACGACGTTGCCGAAATGCTCCTTGAGCAGATGCTCCGGTTTTCCCTGAGCCACAATCTTTCCCCGGTCCATGATCGCGATCTCATCGCAGAGCGTGTAGGCTTCGTCCATATAATGGGTGGTCAGGACGATCGTCCGGTTCCGCGATTTAATAAGCGCGATGAGGTCCCAGAAATTTCTGCGCGATTGCGGATCGAGCCCGGTTGTGGGTTCGTCCAGAAAGAGCACCTCGGGGTCGTTGATGATCGCCAGCGCCATCAGAAGCCTCTGGCGCTGTCCGCCCGAGAGCTTGCGCGTGTCCTGGTCAAGGAACTCTTCGAGAGAGCAAAGCCGGACGACCTCATCCATGTCCATGGTCCTTGGATAGAGGCTTTTAAACAATCTCACGGTTTCGCGAACGGTCAGGAATTCCTGGAGCGACGTTGATTGGAACTGGATGCCCGCCTCCTGCTTGAAGCGGGCGTCGATTGGTTCGCCTTTGTATTTTATCATGCCGGAGTCAGGCCGCAGGATGCCCTCGACGATCTCGATGAGCGTGGTTTTGCCCGCGCCATTCGGCCCGAGCAGGCCGAAGCAGATGCCCGGAGCGATCGCAAGGCTGACCTTGTCAACCGCCCGGATGTTGGGATAGGTCTTGACGATCTCGTGTATTTCCAGAACCGGCTGCATAAGGGAAAGTACCATGCAGCGGGAACCGTGTCAAGTCGCGGTCCCGCGTCTGGTTCTTTTCCGGGCCGGGGTTTCGCTTGTCCCGGAATAAGGTTTCGTGTAAAGTAGGGGAAGTCGATTACGTCAAAGGATATGCTCGCCGATCACCTAAAGAAGCACAAAGACATCCCTGAGATACCCAGGAGTCAGCGGTATGCAACGAGGCCGGCACTCGCCGTTTTGCTGCCGGATGGGATTGTGGAGGACAAGAAAAGACTCAGTCGACGGTTATCTGAAGCGGTGGAACAACATGATATCACTTCTCGATCCTTGATTTTTCAATTGTGACTACTTCCCATTGACAGCATCCTTCACTATGCGTACAATGTACTTATGGAAGATATCCGTTTCGAGTGGGACGAGCCAAAGAGCCGCGAAAACAAACGCAAGCATGGAGTGTCTTTCGAGGAGGCGCAGACGGTCTTCTTTGACGAGAATGCGATTCGCTATTACGATCCGGACCATTCGGAGGAGGAAGACAGGTTCCTCATGTTGGGTTTGAGCTTGAAACTGAGGGCGCTGGTCGTGTGCCATTGCTTTCGGTCGGACGATAGGAACATTCGTATCATTTCAGCGAGAAAGGCGGATAAGCGGGAAGCAGCCGCTTATGGGAGGTGACGCAATGAGAGCGCATTATGATTTTGCGAAGATGAAGGGTGAAAAGAACCCGTACACGAAGCAGCTGAAGCAACCGGTTACGATCAGACTCGATAAAGCGTCGGTGCAGTATTTCAAGGAACTCGCGGACACGCTGGGGATGCCGTATCAGAACCTGATTAATCTCTATCTGCGCGATTGCGCGGTGAATCAGAAAAAGTTGAAACTCAAATGGGCGTCGTGATAGTCTTGTCAAGACGGTGAGTGATAGAAGAGATTCATGGTCATTTGGTTTCAGGCCAGGAGTCACGTTGAGTACCCAGAAAACCGACGTTCTGAAATATTAATCCAATAGTATCGAAGCGATAAAAACACCGCCTGCTTGCTTTCGCGGCTGGCATCTTGCGGACGTTGATGCATTTAGTGCAAAACTATTGAATCCTCTGCGACGAAGACAACTACCTGCTGGCTCTTGTCCGGCATATCCACCTCAATCCTGAAACAGTATAGCCCTTCCATGCAGCGGGAACCGTGTCAAGTCGCGGTCCCGCGTCTGGTTCTTTTCCGGGCCGGGGTTTCGCTTGTCCCGGAATAAGGTTTCGTGTAAAGTAGGGGGAATCGATTGCGGCAATTTGCAGACTTGATAATGAGCAAGAGGTGAAAACGCCATGCCGAAGCTAGCAAGAAAAAGGACCCAAAAGGCAGGCCTCCCCGCCGGGACCCTGGTGTATACCGGCGGCAAAAAGGACGAGAAGATCAGGATCCATGTTGTTGATTACGACGAGGCGAACTTTGCAGAGACCGAACTGACGTCAGTGGACGCCTGCATCTCCTACAAGAACAAGCCTTCGATCACCTGGATCAATGTGGACGGCGTGCATAATGTCCCGATGCTGGAAAAACTCGGCGAATGCTTCGGTCTCCACCGTCTGGTGATGGAAGACATCCTGAACATCGACCAGCGGCCGAAAATCGAAGACTACGGGGACTACCTGTATATCGTCCTCAAGATGCTCACGATCGGCGGCAACAACGAGACCCGCACTGAGCAGGTCAGCATCATTCTGGGCACAAACTTCATTCTGTCTTTCCAGGAAGGGATTGAAGGGGACGTCTTTAACGTGATCCGCGAGCGCATCCGGAACAACAAGGGCCGCATCCGCAAGGTGGGCGCGGATTATCTCGGGTATTCGCTCCTGGATGCGGTGGTGGACAACTATTTTGTGGTGCTCGAAAAGCTGGGGGATAAGATCGAGGTGCTCGAAACGGAACTGATCGAGGACCCCACGCAAAAAACCGTGCAGAAGATCTATCAGCTGAAACGGGAAATGATCTTCCTGCATAACGCGGTGTGGCCCTTGCGAGAAGTCGTCAGCTCTTTGGGAAAGCACGAATCGTCCCTGATCCAGGATTCCACAACGCCCTATGTGCGGGACGTGTACGACCACCTCATCCATGTCATCGACAGCGTGGACATCTACCGGGAAATGCTGTCGAGCATGCTCGACATGTATCTTTCAAGCGTCAGCAACCGCTTGAACAGCGTGATGAAGGTCCTGACCATTATTGCCACGATCTTCATGCCGCTTACCTTCATTGCCGGCGTGTACGGCATGAATTTCAAGAATATGCCGGAGCTTGAATGGCGCTATGGGTATCCCCTGGTCATGCTTGTCATGGCCGCGATCAGTGTGTTGATGCTGTTATATTTCAAGCGGAAGAAGTGGTTGTGAGGGCGTTTTTATTATACATAATTCAGGTGGATAGACTGAAGGCCGAAGACTGAAGGGAATAATATTGTAGTTGCGTTTGAAACGATCCGGTAAAGTTCCATTCCGTTTTACAACCGTCAGCCTTCAGCCTTACAACCTTTAACCTGAATAACTTCAACGAGGTCCTTCATGGCTCAGCCGTGGCAGACAATAGAAACAGTGGACACTCCCAACGGCAAACTTGAACTGCGGCAACGGGGAGAGCGCGACTTTCTGATCCTCATCAATAACCGCGTGCTTATGAACAGCAGCGCAAACAGATCGGAGCTGTTTCTCGGCGAGCATGCGTGTTCTCTGGTGGCGGAACGGCCAAAGCCCCGGGTGCTTATCGGCGGTCTGGGCATGGGGCTCACGTTGCGGGCGGCGCTTGATGTGCTTCCTGCGGATGCGAAGGTCACGGTCGCAGAATTGAACCCCGTTGTTGTCATGTGGGGCAAGGGTCCGCTTGCGGGGCTAATGAAGCATGCGCTTGATGATCCGCGTGTTCTCGTAAAGATCTGCGATGTCGCAAAAGTGATCGAGCAGGCCGCTCAGAAAGGGCAGGACAAGTTTGACGCGGTGATCATCGATCTCTACGAAGGCCCGCACACGGGAACGGATGCCAGAAATGATCCGTTCTATGGAAGTCGGGCGCTGGCGCTCACACGGAACGCTCTATCAAAAAAAGGTGTTTTTGCGGTATGGGGCGAGGCGCCGGATGCCGGGTTCGAGAAACGGCTGGTTGCGTCGGAATTCTCTGTTACGATGGAAAGGCCGGGGCGGGGCGGGTTGCGGCATGTGGTGTATACTGCGGTGAAGGGGTGAGATTGCAGGGTAGCAGCGCGCATGCGAAACATCCGGTTGGTCGTTTACGCCGTTCACCGCCGCGAAACGGTCGGCGCGGAATGGCTGGTTAGAACTTGTCAGGTCCGGTCTTGCCACTTTTGAGGGTCACGCTTTAAATGCATTATTGCGGTAACAAGAATATGATCGGCTCGTATCTGGTATATGATTCCGTAGGGGAACCTGTTAGTCATGCAGCGTCTTGAGCGTTGGGAAAGGTTAGGCCATGCTTCCGGGAAGGAGATAATGCGGGTGAGGGTACTCTTCACTTCTGCTGCAAATTCAAATCCGAGACCGGGACATTGCTTATTATAGTAGTCAACAGCGTCGGCAAGTTCCTGCTCAGCACACGATAGGATGCTGACGTTCATTGTTTATTGATTCGCTCGAAAACTGCCTTTGCGGAGTCTGAGGTGATTTTTCCAGCATCATATGCATCGATGCGCGACTCCGACTCGTTCGCCCAGAGGTTATCGATTTTATTGTCCTGAGCCTTGTCGAAACTGTGGAAAAGTTCTTCGATCAATTCCGCCCGTTCCACCGGATTTAGATTTAGAGCCTGTTTGAGAATCGCTTGAGTGGCGATCGTCATAATTAAACCTCACCTCATCTCTTCCATTATCTATTTTAACAACACTATATCACTCGGCAATTTTTGTGTCAATAACGCGACGCCTGCGTCACGCGCCGCTTCTGGCGCGTCGCTGTGGACGCGGTTGTTAATCTCTCTCAAGGTGTCTTCTTGAAAGCACGATAAATATATTGAACAATAAATATGAAGGAGACAATGGTTAGGCTGAGAACCGCGACGGCTATAATGAAATATGGCAGATTATCTGTAATAGGCTCAAGTGAATCGCTATAGTAAGAATATTCACTTCCCTGAAATATGCCCGCTTTTCTCAGTAGGAGATGATATATAGGTTCCATTACCCAATAAGCGGGATCAATATTGACTGTGACGCGGCTAATTAATAGGAGGACACAATAGACAATAGAGAGAACAACCCAGAATGATCGATATTGGAAAAGATACCTTCTCTTCATATTCAGCATCACCGTTTAGGCGTGGTTATGGTCATTTGACCGTTTATGTCTTCCATTAGTTCAGGGGCAGCTTGGCATTTGCTTTCTATTGGTTTTCCTCAGCATGTAATTTCAGAACAGTCCTTTGCAAGTGCCGGGAGGTTGCCGGCGATTATAATAGCAATTGTCATCGTCCCTTTCATAGCGCCCTCCGGATTAACGCGACGCGCGGGTCACGCGCCGCCTTTGGCGCGTCGCTGTGGACCCGCAGGTTGGAATCATTTGTCAGTTTACTTGCACCACCAGAATCCTTGTTTCTACTTAGTAATGTTTCTCCACGCTTTACCGGCTTTATATGCCAAAGTATTTTTTATGTTTTCGTTTGTGTCCTTAGTGTCCGTAGTGGTTTTTTCATCTGAAGCTGGTGGTGGAGGGAGGCTGCTACCACAGTGCCTGCACTTTATAGCCTCCTTTCTCACTACTTCAGCACAGTATGGACATTTCTTAAAATCACCAGCTTCTCCCTGCTGTTGAGCTATTTGAATTTCTTTCTGTGCCATGGATGGCAAAAAAGCAATTACAAGCGCAAAGGGGCCTAATAATATTCCAAGAAGAAACCAGCCACATCCGCTACGCCCCTTGGTACTAGCAATAATAGCTGCTACAAAACCAAACAAACACCATATTAAAACGTATTCCATAATAGGGCCTCCGATTCCCGCCTATTTGGTGGCTGATTTCGCGTGAGCCGCGTACATCTTCTTGCGGCTTGGTCAAATTTAACGTGGCTTAATAAAAGTGCAAACATTTTTCGCGACCTCAATAAATCTATTAATCTCTTTTTCGTCCAAAACTGCGATGCCGGTTACTGGATTGTAATCGCTAAAATTATAATTGCCGCTCTCATACTCATGAACAGTATCGCGGAAGCGATGGCGGGCGAAGGGAGAGATATACGGTTCGATTACGGGAAGCGGTATGTAAACTCTATCGAGAGTGCGATTCTTGATTTGGGCGCAAAGGGCCAGGTATGGAGTCTTAGTTGTCTCATTGAACTCCTTACGTCTATCCCTCCCGAGGCTAAGACGATGCCCCAAAAAAAGACCGAGAAGAAAAGTAATGAGGCCGACGATCACGCTTTGTTCCATTTGATGTACCCGTTTGCCACTTTATTACTTGGCTATACGTCTTAGGCTTTTTCGAAGATTTAGCCAAAGACCGGAATAAATCTAACCAGGTGCTTAACAGTTAAGAGTCAAGTCGTAAAGAACGAATTTCCGTTCTTTACTAGCCTAGCAATAACAATGCCCTAACCAGTTACTTTCACTTCGAAATACAGTAGCATGGATTGCAGAAGTGGTCAATGAGTTTAAGAATAAATATGGTGTGCCCGGGCAGAATTATATTGAAAGGCTGGCTTGCAGCAATAGAATAAAATGAGGTGGCTTTTGAGGCTGTTACACGAACCATTCCGGAAATTGCATTGCTGCTGTCTCGTCATTGGGTGGCTTCAATCGTCCGATGCAGTCGGCGGTATCGGATGCGGTTCGTGCTGTTAAGGCAGGAATATCGAGAAGCAGCCGCCGTTCAGCGCGCCTCCGTTGGAAATGGCGATGGAGCCCTCGCGATCACCGTTCTTATGCATGGCTGCTATCAGTGACGCGAAGTAAAGACCCAGTCCCGTGCTGCCGGAGCGAAAGTTGACGAACCGGTCGGGTCCCGGAGGCGCGGAGGTCAGTGATTCAGGATAACCCTTGCCGTTGTCTTCAATTCGGATGGCAAGTCCGGCGTTCTCCACGCTTGCGGAAATTTTCATCTTGTCGCCGGCGTACTTATACGCGTTATTCAGGATATTGTTCACAATGCCTGATAATAGTTCCCGGTCAAAGAACCAGACAAGGTCTTCCTGACACTCGAGCTCCAGGTTGATGCCCTTTGATTCGAGCAGAGGGACGTTTCCGACGATATTTTCCTCGAGAAAGTCGAACACATTATGGTTCGCGATATTCAACGATATGCTGGATTTCTCTATTTTATAAAGCGTCAGCAATTGCAGCAGATTGCCGTTCAGCCGGTTTGCCTCGTAGCGAAGATACGACAATTGCGAGGCTGATTTGCATTCGCTGCGGGCGCATTCCGAAGCCATGCCGTCAAGGGCGTTGTTCAGCAGGCCGATGGAATTCTTCATGTCATGAACGGTTGAAGCAAGCAACGTGGAAAAATCCATAAGTCACTCCATTGTCGGTACGAGATCGGTTCAGTTCTGCAATTGCTCCAGGAGATGAAGAAACGCCAGGTACCTCTTGTAATGCGGATCGATAGAGCGTACGCGGTCCAGATAGAATTGCGCTTTTTTGACCAGATCATCCGTTTTGCCGTTCTTCTGCATATACAGAATGATCGCATGCGCGGTGTTCGAGTTGATGGTCTTGTTGGATGACAGCGATACCGCGGCTTTCTCAAAATACGCGATGGCGTCCTCAAACTTTCCGTCATTGACCAGTTCAACGCCTTTGTTGTTCAAAAGCACCATTTCACGGCTGGTTGCACTGATGAGCTTTGTGCCGGCGTCCTGCAGGTTGGCGTCTTTGAATATTTTCCCCACGTCCTGCATTAATTGTTCATCTTCATGATTGTTTCTGATGATGTCCTGCATCAATTTTGTGCCCGCGTCGACCGATCCCAGCGAAAAGTGGGCCTTCGCAAGATCCATTGCCGTTTGCAGGGAAACGCCGCCTGCCGCGTCCGTACAATAGCGAGACCCTTCTTCGGCGGCCCGGGATGCTTTTTCCTTATCGCCCAGGGCGAGATATGCGCTGCTTTCCACGGCAGAAGACTGCGCAAGGGCATCCGGATTGTCTTTGAATTCCTTTTTTGCATCGCCGACGATCTTCAATGCCTCGTCGCTGGACTTGGTATCGACCAGGACCTTTGCCAGGCCGACATACTCGGAAGGACTTTTAAAGCAGGAGTTTTTACCGACCGTAATGGCGGACTTGAACGACCGTGTTGCCACGTCAAAGTCGCTGTTTTTGTATGCCACCTCGCCGAGTGCCCGCTGCCGCACGACGACCTTGGGGGAAAGCTTTGTAGCTGCCAGGAGCGTCTGTTGCGCATCCTGTGTCATATTCAGTTTTACAAAAGCCTTTGCAAGCCAGTCATATGCTTCCATCAGCATTTTGTTCTTTTCGATCACGGATTGAAATACGTCTTTTGCTTTCGCGTACTCCTCCGTGAAAAAGTGGATTTTGCCCATGCCCATCAGGGCCCAGGCGAGTGTCCGTTGCTTCAGCACGTCTTCATACAACGCACGTGCCTCGTCATACCGGCCCATCGCGACCAGTGTCTCGGCCTGTATCTTCATAAAATCGTAGGGGTTCGTGGGATTGGCCATGATGCCTTGCTCACACAGGTCCATGGCCTCCTGATACGCTTTTCGGTCGAGAGCGTTCAGCACAGCGGCAAACTTCAGTTTCTTCTGTAGAACTTTGTCGATCCTGGTGCGTACGATATCGTGGGTCAGGGGTTTTACCAGATAATCATCAGGAAGATATTCCACGGCGCCCAAGACCATGCTGGTCGTATTCTCGGCGGTTATCATAATGAAGATCGATGTTAAATTGATAAACCCCCGGAATTTCCCCTCCTCAAGCACCTGCTGTCCATCCTTGCCGTCGCCAAGGTTATAGTCGCAAAGAATGATGTCGTATTTCTTTTCAGCGATCTTTGCCAGCGCGCTTTCTCCGTTGGCCGCCTGGTCGATATTAACGGCGCCGAAAGACTGCAGCATATTTCTGATAATGAAGCGGAAATCGCGGAAATCATCCACAATGAGAATGGACTTGTTCTTCCAGTCAGTAACAGCGCTTTTTTCGAATACCGAAGCTTTGTTATTATTGATTATCAGTCCCATAACGTGTTATCTCTTTTCTTCGATCATTTTAGCAGACGCGGTTGGAATGAGCAAGGAGGGGCATACCTTCTTTGCGAAGTGCGGCAAATGCTTGTTGCATGTTATTGTTCCAAAAATAGAGGCGTGAATCGCTTTTTGAGCCTGAGAAGGGGTTGCTCCAGGAGATAGTAGGAGAGCACCGCCATTAAAAAAGTCGCAATCGAGCCGAGCGTGATGCCGATCAGGAACGTAAAGCCGAGAGCGGCCATGGTCCGATAGATCGGGTAATGCCAGAGATACAACCCGTACGAGATCGATCCGACCCACACCAGCCATCTCGCGGAGAGCAGCTTTTTCATGATGCTGCGCGGGTTCAGCAGGATATCGAAGATCAAAGCCGCCGCCATAAGCTCAATGACGATAAATCCGAAATAATCCATGCGTACATCAAGCCAGCTGTCATAGCCATACACGGAGAAGGCGAGCAGGCCTGCTGCGGACAAGGGCGCTGCGACCAGAAGAAGCATCCGAAGCCTGCTGAGGACCTTTTCGGCAATCAACCCGGAAGCCAGCAGTATGCCCAGGGTACATCCGATCATGAGTGACTCGGCCCGTGTGTCCAAACCGTTGAATAAGCGATCGGGCGATGCGTTATGCAGCGCGAGGTAGATCCTGAACATCCATGAGATCAATGCGAGGAAGAATGCGGCGATCGCCGCGGAATATCGATTTTTTGTGAAGCGGAGAAGCGTCAGGAGTATGATCGGCCAGAGGAGGTAAAACTGTTCTTCAATCGAGAGCGACCACGTGTGGCCCAAAAGATCGGGCGCGTGGATCGAAAATGCCCGCGCCCAGTTCGATAGATAAAAAAGAGAAATGGCCGCATCGATATAATTTTTAAGGGCCTCCTCCCTGCTGGAAAAAAAGAAGCTGAAGCAGCAGAACACGACCAGAAACGCGATCAACGCCGGACCCAACCGCAGCACCCGCCGCATGTAGAAGTCCCTCAGACGAACTGATCCTGTTCCGTCAAATTCCTGGATGAGCAGGGTCGTAATCAAAAAGCCGCTCAGCACAAAGAACAGATCAACGCCGATAAAGCCCCCCTGCAGAAAAGGAGCGCCTGCATGAAAGAACATTACGCTGAGGATGGCCGCTCCGCGCAGACCGTTTAACCCGGGAATGTAGCCCAGCCGGAAATGTTCCTGAGACATGGGGGACCCTTTCAATTTAACTGATGGCTTGCCTTAACAAGAATACCGTGCAGGGGATTGTAACGCAAACATGAAAAAATATCATGCGAAAAAGAATCGGGTTGTGGGTTGTGCCGCACTGTGGTAGTATTCGGGGCTTTATAATCAGCAGCTGCGGCAGGATGTGCGAGGATAACATGGCATTAGTCAGTCTCCAGAACGTAAAAGTATCTTTCGGCGGTCCGCTCCTGATCGACGGCGCCGACCTCTCCATCGACCGGGGCGAGCGCGTCTGCCTGGTCGGGCGGAACGGGACGGGCAAGTCCACGATCATGCGGCTGATCACGGGCGAGATAAAACCCGATGGCGGGATGATCGTGTTCCAGCAGGGGGTGAAGATCGCTCTCCTGACGCAGGAAGTGCCGCAGACCCTTTTCGGCAGCGTGTTCGACGTGGTGTCCTCCGCATTCGGCGAGCAGGGGAAACTGCTTACTGCATATCATCAGGTGAGTGCGCGTCTGGCGCACGACCATAGCGAAAAGATCATGGCCGAGCTTGAGGACATTCAGCACAAGTTCGAGTCTGCCGGCGGGTGGCAGATGCAGCAGCGCATCGAGGAGATCCTCACCCGGCTGAAGCTTCCCGAGGACGCCGAGTTCTCGGAACTGTCCGGCGGGCTCAAACGGCGCGTGCTCCTGGCAAAGGCGCTGGCGAGCGCGCCGGACCTGCTGCTTCTTGACGAACCCACGAACCATCTTGATATCGATTCCATTGCCTGGCTTGAAGAATTCCTTCTGACCTTCGGCAGCACATTATTGTTCGTTACCCACGACCGGGCGCTGCTCCAGAAACTGGCAACGCGCATTGTCGACCTCGACCGGGGCAGGCTCACCAGCTGGCCGGGAAGTTATCAGGCATATCTTGAATTAAAGCAGGCGGCGCTCGATGCCGAGGCCGTGGAGAATTCAAAGTTCGACAAGAAACTTGCCGCAGAAGAGGTCTGGATCCGCCAGGGCGTCAAGGCGCGCAGGACGAGAAATGAAGGCCGGGTGCGGGCGCTCAAGGAACTGCGCAGGGTCAGGAGCGAACGGCGCGAGGTCACCGGCACGGCGCGCATGCAGATGCAGGAAGCGGAGCGCACCGGCAAGCTGGTGATCGAGGCGACGAACATCAGCCATAGTTACGGCGGCGTCGACATCATCCGCGATTTCTCGACCACCATCATCCGCGGCGATAAGATCGGCATCATCGGGCCGAACGGCGTCGGCAAGACCACGCTGATCAAGATCCTGCTGAACCAGCTGAAGCCGCAAAAAGGGATGGTAAAGCACGGCACGAACCTCGAAGTCTCCTACCTTGACCAGCACCGCGGTCAGCTTGATGACGCGAAGACGGTGCAGGACAACGTGGCGAACGGCAGCGACCATGTGACGATCAACGGCAACCGGCGGCACATCATCGGTTATCTGCAGGACTTTCTGTTCGAGCCTGAGCGCGCTCGCAGCCCGGTGAAGGTCCTGTCCGGCGGTGAGCGGAACCGGCTTCTGCTGGCAAAGCTCTTTACCCAGCCTTCGAACGTTCTGGTGCTCGACGAGCCCACGAACGATCTCGATATTGAAACGCTCGATCTGCTGGAAGAGCTGCTCATGGACTATCCCGGCACCGTGCTCCTCGTGAGCCACGACCGGGCATTCATTAATGATGTGGTCACCAGCACGCTCGTGTTCGAAGGCAGCGGCAGAGTGGAGGAATACGTCGGCGGCTATGATGACTGGCTGCGGCAGAGCAAGAACAAGCGCGAGGCGACCCCGGCCCCGGCCAGAGTTGAGGAAAAACCGGTTGTCATGACGGCCCTAAAAGAAAAACCCAAAAAGCTGAGTTTCAAGGAGCAGAAAGAACTTGACGACCTGCCAAAGCGCATTGAAGAGCTCGATGCGGAGCAGCAGAAGCTTGTCGCAGTGATGGCGGACCCGGCGTTTTACCGCGAGAGCGGAAAAAAAGTGACGGAAACAACAGCGCGGCTTGCAACCGTGGAAAAGGAACTGGCGGCCGTGTATAAACGCTGGGATGAACTAGAGGCGATGAAGGGGTAAGTGTTCAGGCAGATAGACTGAAGGCCGAAGGTGAATCATAAACAGCTGAAGCTCAAAGGGCGTCCTGAAACGGCGAGCATCATGCCACTCATCGCAATAAAACGGATTGGCATTTCCATGCCAGGTCACATTATTGAAAGACCTGCAGGCGTTAGTGCCGGAACGGAATCGCAGCGCATCCCCGCCAAACACATCCTAACACCTTTTCATTATTATGTCCCAGGTCATGCAGCGGAGAAAGGCCGTTCATCAAGACGATTTCTCCGCGGCATTACCGTGGTCTTGACAATGTATATACACGATGGTATAAATATATATACATCATATTTTGAAAGGAGGCTCGGACAAAGATGAAATCCACGGTCAAAATGACGACTATACGGCTTGATATGAAGCTTGCGAACGAGGCGGTGAAATCCCTCGGGGCGAAGAGCATGAGCGAGGCGGTGCACATGGCGCTGCGAGAAGTGGTGGCGCTCAAGAAGTTCAAAGATTTGATGTCAACGTACGGCGGGAAGCTGCATTTTGAGGCCCATGGCAAATAGACTCATCATCTTCGATACCTCAGTCTTCATTGATCATCTGCGAGCGGCAAAACATACAAGTCGCATTTCAACGGTGCGCGGCCTGATACGAAGCTCGGCCGTTGTGCTTGCAGAACTTCTTCGCGGTGCGACCAAGGCGAATGAACTTGTATTCATCAAGAACCTGTCGAAAAATCATCCGATCATAACACCCACAGAAAAAAACTGGATTGAGTCAGGCGAGGTTCTGGGCAAAGTGTATCGTGACAAGGGCTTCAGCCCTGAAAAGCTTCGCGACCTGCACTTCGATGTGCTTATTGCCCTGAGCGCTCGGCACGTCGGCGCAACGGTTATAACCTCCAACCGTGGGGATTTTGAGTTAATAAAAAAGTACCGAGAGTTTGCGCTTGAGGTTTGGTAATGGGGACCGGCGCAATTTTCGTTATAGCTTGAAACGCTGGCTACATCTGTAGCAACGATCATTTCCGAAGTCTATTCAATTGACTTTACCCCTTGTATCGGTTACTATTTCTTTCGTTCCGCATTCCGTATTTCTCTCTTCCGGAGGACCTATCGTGGCTAAAGTAACTCGCGCGCTCATCAGTGTTTCTCACAAAGAAGGTGTTCTCGATTTCGCCAAGGGGCTTGAAAAGCTCGGCATCGAGATCCTGTCCACAGGCGGCACGGCAAAACTTCTCAGGGATGGCGGAGTAAAGGTCAAGGACGTATCCGAATTCACCGGATTTCCCGAGATGCTCGATGGCAGGGTCAAGACCCTGCACCCCAAGGTCCACGGCGGTCTTCTCGGCAGGCGGGGCAACCCCGAGCACATGAAACAGTGGAAAGAACACGGCATCCAGCCCATCGATCTCGTGGTGGTGAACCTCTATCCCTTTGAGCAGACGGTTGCAAAGCCGGGCTGCACTCTTGAAGACGCGATCGAGAACATCGATATCGGCGGCCCGACCATGCTGCGGTCCGCTGCCAAAAACTATACTGACGTAGCAGTGGTTGTTTCGCCGCGTGACTACGACCGCGTGCTCGCCGAGCTCAAAGACAACGGCGAAGTATCGGCCAAAACACGGTTCGAGCTTTGCCGCACGGTGTTTCTTCACACGGCCCGCTATGACAGCGCCATCTCCGCCTGGCTCGACAACCAGGTGCCGGATGACGAAAAGACGCGCTTCCCGAACATCCTCACGCTCCAGTTCGAAAAGGTCCAGAACCTGCGGTATGGCGAGAACCCGCACCAGGAGGGCGCCTTCTACCGCGAGTTCGGCAGGAAGGAGCCTTCCGTTGCCCACGCACGTCAGATTCAGGGCAAGGAGATGTCCTTCAACAATTTTCTTGACGCGAACAGCGCCCTCGAACTGGTGAAAGAGTACAGCCAGACCGCGGCGGTCATTGTGAAGCACAACAACCCCTGCGGCGTTGCCACGGCGAGCGCCCAGGCTGACGCATATCGCCTGGCGCGCGAATGCGACCCGGTTGCTGCCTTCGGCGGCGTGATCGCGTTCAACCGCATGGTGGATTTTGACACGGCCAGGGAGATCACCTCCACCTTCGTCGAAGTCGTGGTGGCGCCCGAGTTCGCGCCCGACGCGCTTGCGGAATTGAAAAAGAAAAAAGATCTTCGGCTGCTTGATATCGGGCCGAACGTTGTCGGCGCACCCGAAGGCATGGACCTCAAGAAGATCGTGGGCGGCCTCATCTATCAGGACCGCGACCTCGGCAGGATCGTTGACATCAGGAAACTGAACGTGGCCTCGAAGCGCAAGCCGACGGACGAAGAATATGAAGCGCTCGGGTTCGCCTGGAGCGTATGCAAGCATGTGAAATCGAACGCGATCATCTTTGCACGGAAGAACCAGACCGTCGGCATCGGCGCGGGCCAGATGAGCCGCCTCGACTCCGTGCGCATTGCGGTCATGAAAGCGCAATCCCCGCTTGCGGGCACAGTGCTGGCGTCGGACGCGTTCTTTCCGTTCCGCGACGGCCTCGATGAGGCGGCAAAAGCGGGGGTGACGGCCGTGATCCAGCCCGGCGGATCGCTCAAGGACGAGGAAGTGATCAAGGCGGCGAACGAACACAACATCGCCATGGTGATGACAGGAATGCGGCATTTCCGGCATTGATCACTCCGCCGGAGAGATCAGAGCGTATGATAAAAACAAGCATAATCGCAGCGGCAATAGCGGCCTTCATTTTTCTCGGAGGGTGCAGCAAGGCGAACGAAGGGTCCAAGCGGCCCGTCCCTCCGGTTGCGCCCGTTGTGCAGGAAATGACGCATCCGCATCCGCCTGATGACCAGTCCCCGTATTACTACGGCCTGATCGCGGAGTACGAGTCTCTCCTTGCCGAAGACCCGGACAACCTCGCCACCAATATCGCTCTCGCCAACGCCTATTACGACAGCGGTCAGTGGAGAGAGGCGATCCTGTATTACGGCCGCGCGCTCCAGATCGACCCCCGGAACCCGGATATCCGCACCGATATGGCCACCTCCTACCGGAACCTTGGAATGTCCGAAGTGGCGCTCGACCAATACCGCAAGGCGTTGGAATATGATCCTGGCCATTTGAACGCACGCTACAATATCGGCGTTATTTACGCGCACGACCGGCGGGACTATGCCGCGGCCATCCATATCTGGGACGATCTTTTGCGGATAGCGCCGCACCATCCCCGTGCCGACTACATGCGGACCAGCATCGCGGCATTCAAACGCATGGCAACAAAGGGGGCCCACCGATGAGAGGCATTCTGGTCCTGGTCCTTTTTATTGCGCTTTACTACGCATTCAAGATCGTGGTACGCTCGGCGGTGCAGTCCCTGCACCGGGAAGTGAAGCGCCCCCGGATCATGGGAGACGACATGGTGCAGGACCCGCAGTGTCGGACCTATGTGGTGAAGGAGCGGGCCGTGGCGCGGCGTGTTCGCGGTACGACCACCTATTTTTGCAGCGAGGCCTGCGCCCGGCAGTTCGAAGAGGGCAGGGGCTGAACCGGACGCATTCATGGCACGGATCCGAAAAAACATATTCTTCGCTTTCAGACTTGCAGTCACCCTTCTCTGCCTCTGCGGTCTTTCCCCGGACCCTGATTTCTTTTCCAAGAGGACCGCACCCCCCGTTCCCGCGAACCAGACGAGGATCTTTATCTGGAAATCCCGGTACCTTCTTGCTGTTTACCAGGGCGACAAACCGCTTAAGTCCTATCGCGCTGTATTCGGCGGCGGCTACCAGGACGGCGACAAACAAGCCATGGGAGACCGGCGGACACCGGAAGGTGAATTCTATATCTGTACCATGAACCACAGCAAACGGTTTTATAAGTTCATGGGCCTGAGCTATCCCGGGCTGAAGCACGCGGCCTACGGTCTTGAACGCAATATCATCTCTCCGGAAGAATATACGCTGATTCAAAAGGCCATTACCGAGCGGCAGCAGCCGCCGTGGGAAACAAGTCTTGGCGGGGCCGTGGGCATTCACGGACGCATGCTGAAGAACCCGGAAGCAGCTCGCTCCTCCTCGCAAAACTGGACCGACGGCTGCATTGCCCTGGACAACGCCGACGTTGACGAGATCTACAGCATGGTTTCGCTCGGCACGCCGGTGACGATCCTTCCATGAAGCATAGTCGCCTGAAAGCCCCCCTCGAATTGTTCCGGAACGATATCGTTCGCTGCGTGAAATGCGGCTCCTGCCGGTCGGTCTGCCCGTCCTTCCTGCAGACCCGCGAAGAGTCGCTGTCCGCGCGCGGCAGAATGGCGCTGATCAAGGCGGTGCTTGAAAACCGCCTGGCGGTTTCGGACATCTATCGCGACCGCCTCGCCACGTGCACAGGCTGCCAGGCCTGCGAAGCAGCGTGCCCGAGCAATGTGCCGGTGACCGCGATTATCCAGGCCGCCAGGGAACAGGCGGTATACGAGTCCGGGCTCGGGATCATCAACACGGTCATCTCCAGCGTCGTGAGCCGCCCGGCTTTATGCCGAGCCGCCGCCTGGCTTGCTCCGGTAGTGCTGCATGCCGCACGGGGGGGTGCGGTCCGCGGAAAAACAGAGAAATCCGGCGGCCGGCGTTCGAACACCGGCCGTACAACAACGAGGGAACATAAAGGCAGGGTGGCCTTCTTCCCCGGATGCGCTACTGGAAATTTCCAGAAGGATGTCCACCGGGCTTCTCTTGCTGTTCTGGCCAGGCTCGGTTTTGATGTGGTCATCCCCGGGGGGCTTCACTGCTGCGGCAAACCGCTGCTATCGCTGGGGAACAGAGATGCAGCCGAGGAAAGCGCAGTGCGGAACACCAATATTCTTGCATCCCTCAAGGTGGATGCCGTGGTCACGACCTGCGCCACCTGCAGCTTGACATTTAAAAAGGATTACCCTAAACTGCTTCCGCGCGACACGAAACCGCCGGTAATGCAAGACATCCATGAGTTCCTTGCTCGAGCGCTTACGGGCCGTGCGCTCGCCAGGGTGGATAAACGCATCACCTGGCATGACCCCTGTCACCTGGGAAGGGGACAAGGCCTTTCGAAAACCGCTCGGGACATTCTCCGATCAATACCGGGATTGACGCTCGTGGAGATGAAGAATCCTGACGCCTGCTGCGGATTCGGCGGCGTGATGCGGTTGACCCACCCGGATCTTTCCCTGGGGATCGCCGAAGAAAAGACGAAGCATATCATCGCCACGGGCGCCGATGCCGTTGTTACGGGATGCCCCGGGTGTACTCTGCAGATTCAGGATGGGCTGTCGCGCGCCGGGTCCGGCATCGCAGTGCTTCATACGGTGCAGGTGCTGGAAAAAGCGCTTGCGAATACTGAATCAGGAAGTAAACGATAGCTGCCATTCAGGTGGATGGACTGAAGGCCGAAGGCTGAAGGTAAAAGATGACAATCGGATTTTACCATTGCTAGGTTTTTAGCCTGAATCATTTCAAATACTGTTCCTATCAAACAGAGGAGAATCACACAATGAAATTTTTCATCGACACGGCAAATGTAAAAGAGATCCGCGAGGCAGCAAGCCTCGGTGTGGTGGACGGCGTCACCACCAATCCCTCGCTGATCGCGAAGGAAGGCAGGGACTTCAAGCAGGTTATCGCCGAGATCTGCTCCATCGTGGACGGGCCCATCAGCGCCGAGGCCGTGAGCCTGGAAGCGGACAAAATGGTCGCCGAGGGAGTTGAGCTCGCGAAGATCCACAAGAACATCGTCATCAAGCTGCCGATGACCAAGGACGGTCTCAAGGCGACGAAGATCCTCGCCGAGAAGGGCATCAAGGTGAACATGACCCTGATCTTCTCGCCCACCCAGGCACTGCTCGCGGCAAAAGTGGGCGCGGCCTATGTGAGCCCCTTCGTCGGCAGGCTCGATGACATCAGCCACTACGGCATGGACATTGTAGAACAGATCATCACGATCTTTGAAAATTACAGCTATCGCACCGAAGTGATCGTGGCGAGCGTACGGAACCCGCTCCATGTGCTGGACGCCGCGCTTGCCGGAGCGCATATCGCCACGATCCCGTTCAGCGTTATTGAGCAGCTCGCGAAGCATCCGCTCACGGACATCGGGATCGAGAAATTCCTGGCTGACTGGAAGAAGCAGGAAAAGAAGTAAGTCTTTATGCCTATCTATGAATACCACTGCAATGCGTGCGAGGTTGATTTCGAGAAACTTGTTTTCGGATCGCCTTCGGAAATCCTGTGCGAAAAGTGCGGTTCGAACAGGACGGAAAAGCTCATGTCGCGTTTCGGTATGGGCAGAGCCGACTCGGGTGGACCGTCACCAGGCCCTTCAAAAAGCGGTTCGGGCTGCGGCGGCTGTTCCTCGTCGAACTGTTCGAGTTGCTGACGCTTCAGCGGATGGTTCTTGAAGAATATCTGGAAGGGACGATCAGTGCGGATTAGCATCCCTGCAGCAGTCCTGATCCTTGGCACGCTTTCCCTCCTGAGTGTCGGCAGAAATGCTCTCTGGCATGAGAGCATTGCGCTGTGGAACGATGCCCGGCTGAAGTCGCCTGCTAAAGAGCGGCCGTACGCCAACCTGGGCATTCTGTATGCGGAACGAGGAGATTTTGCCCGCGCTATTTCTCTGTATCAGCACGCGCTGATCCTGAACCCCCGATCCGTTGAAACGCTGGTGAACCTCGGCAATGCCTATGACAACATCGGCCGCGGCGATGCGGCCAGGGAGATATACCTGAAGGCAATTGAGATCAATCCGCAATACGCCAAGGTCTATTATAATCTGGGCGTTTTGTTCGACCGTAAGGGGAATCTCCGCGCTGCTATCGAGCAGTACCAAAAAGCCCTGTTGTTCGATCCCGGTTATGCAAAACCGAAGATGCGCATCGCCGAATTGTATGCAGCACTGCCTGAATTGCGGCGTCAAGTCGGCAAGTGAAGCCTTTGTTCCGCGGTGTATTTTCCACGTCGCCCTGCTTTTTACCCCACATGAACCATCCTTCGCAATTCCCGTCGGCGACCATTTCCGGCCTGTGATATACTTACGTTACCTTGACAGTAATGGATCGAGGATCACTGCGGAGGCCGCGTGGCGCTTTTTATCGTCATAATCATACTTTCCATCCTGTTCCAGATCATGTCTGCGTTCCTCGCCATGAAGCTGGTCAAGGTCACCCGGCATACGACTGCCTGGCTGTTGATCTCTACCGGAATTGCGCTGATGGCAATACGGCGTATTGATTCATTTGTCGGGATCGTGTCAAACGGGCATGCAAAGACACCTGACCTGATGTTTGAGACAATCGGACTCTTGACGTCCGTGCTCATGTTTACGGGAATTTACCTGATCCGGCCGCTTTTTCTAACCTTTATCCAGTCAGAGGAAAAACTGCATGTTATGAACAATCGGCTGTCCTCCCTTGCCAACGAACAGGAACAACTGATCAGTGAACTCAGGGAAGCCGCCGCGAATATCAAAACTTTAAAAGGCATGCTTCCGATCTGCGCCTCGTGCAAAAAGGTCCGTGACGACAATGGGTATTGGAACCAGATCGAATCCTATGTAAGAAAGCATTCGGATGCTGAATTCAGCCATGGCATCTGCCCCGACTGCATGCAAAGGTTGTATCCTGATTACTGTGCAGACAGGGATAAAAAGCAAACGACGCACTGAATCTTTTTCATCTTGGCCATCCGGCATTCCTGTACGCATCCTATCCTTAACTAGCGAATCATTCGTGTGCCGCCATAAACTCAAAATTTATGCTACATTTACAGCTATAGATTTTACGTTAATGAAAAGAGCAGTCAGGAGGAACCATGTCTTCGCAGGGAATGAAAAAGGGAACGATCGTTACCATGGCAGGTACGGGCATCAATCTCGCGCTCGGGGTCCTCTATACCTGGAGCATCTTCAAGGGGGCCATTAAAAAATCCATTCAGGACGGCGGCGTTGGCGCGTTCACGTGGGATCCCGCGTCTCTGAACGATCCCTATGCCGTCTGCTGCATCGTGTTCGCCTGCACCATGATCATCGCGGGAAAGATCCAGGACGCCTACGGGCCTCGCATTACCGCCTTCATCGGCGGGGTCCTGGTTGGACTCGGGTTCCTCTGGATCTCGCAGACGACCGCATATCTGAGCTGGGTGCTCGGGTTCGGGGTCCTGGCCGGCACCGGCATTGCCTTTGGCTACTCCGCAGCGACGCCTGCCGCTCTCAAGTGGTTCCATCCGAGCAGAACCGGCAGGATCAGCGGGATCGTGGTCGCCGGGTTCGGCCTGGCTTCGGTGTATATCGCGCCCCTGGCGCAGTACCTGCTCTCGACGCGAGGCATCCAGGGGTCCATGATGTTCTTCGGCATCGCGTTCTTCGTGATCGTGAGTGTGCTTTCGATGTTCCTGAAAAATCCGCCGGAAGGATATGTACCGCAGGGTGATTTCCAAATAAAGAGGTCCCCGGACACGCACGAGATACGGCAAAAATTCCAGGATGTGAACGCGCATCCCATGGACCTGATCAAAGCGCCGTTCTTCTGGCTGCTCTGGACGCTTTATTTTATAGGTGCGGGCGTGGGCCTGATGGTTATCGGCAGCGTGGCGGGCATGGCCAAGGCGAGCATGGGCAAGAGCGCGTTCGTGGCCGTGGCCATTCTCGCGATCGGGAACGCAGCGGGTCGCATCGGCGCGGGCATGCTGTCGGACAAGATCGGCAGAAAACGGACGCTGCTCGCCATATTCTCGCTCCAGACCCTGCTCATGTTCATCGCGATTCCCATCACGGGATCTTCAGCAACGAATCCCATTGTGCTGGTGCTTCTTGCAACACTGATCGGGTTCAACTACGGCGCGAACCTTGCCTTGTTCCCGTCCTATGCCAAAGATCTCTGGGGCATGAAACACTTTGGCGTGAATTACGGTGTTTTGTTCACGGCCTGGGGCGTCGGCGGCCTCGTGATGGGAAGGGCGTCGGAATCGTTCTTGGCAAAGTATGGGAACTTTTCCGTGTCGTTCATTACCGCTGGTTTGATGCTGCTTTTCGGCACGGTGCTTATCTATTTCATGCGGGACAAAAAGGAAGAGATGCGAAAAGAGATGCGTCAAATGGCAGCCAAGGCTGTTCCTGCGAATGCATGATGGATTAGTTTCGAGTCGCAGAGTTTTAAGTCTCAAGTCTCAGGTCTCGGAGTTTCAAGTCTCAAAAGGCTGTTCGCGAACGACTGATGGTTTTAAGGCTTTCTCAAAATAGCCATGGATGATCTGCGCAATAAGATGGACCTGGAAGCACGGCTCGCGAAGCTTGAAGACCGGATCGATCACCTGACCGATGGTCCGGTCTCCGATGCGCTGGTTCTTCATCCGGCAGTGGCGTTTTCACTCGGCCTGATCGCATTGGTCCTCGGATATCTTGCCCTGGGATATCCCCAGCATCACTACCAGGTTCTGTTCAGTGGTCTGCTGCTTGTTCTGCTGTACCATCGTGGATTTCTGCGGATGTCAAAGGGCCCCTGGCAATGGCCGCAGATCGCGCTGAACTTTCTTATTATCTGCCTGATCTTCAAGTTTCTGATCGGCGGAGGCATCAGCCATCCTTTCGACTGGATCAAACTTCCCGCGATAATCAAATCGCCTCCTCCAGCCGACCCTTCGTGGTATGCATCGGTTGTACCGGATTACACGCTCCAGTGGCAGGCGATCCCGAAGGTTTCGGAATGGAGCCTCGATATCACGAAGATCCAGACGTTCCTTCTGCTTGCGACGTTTGCAGGCGCTTTGTTCCGGTTTGAGCCGTTCACATCCATTACCGCGCTGTCGCTCCTGATCATCTCGCTGCCCACGTATCTGAAGTACAACTGGGACTGGCTGGTCCTGTTCCTGATCCTCGGCTGTGTTTCGATCTATCTTCAATCGCGCGCGAATGTTTCCCGTCGATGAATGCCCTTGATATCGCGACCTCCATCCGGCATAATGTGCCATGCTTCTTATCTTCCCTCCGTGCGCAAAACCCTGTGAACCGCCTGCTGGCGTAGCAAAGCTTGCCCACGCATTGCAAACGCACAACATCTCCTGCACCATCCTTGACGCCAATCTGGAGGGACTTCTGTATCTTCTGCAGCAGCCGCAGGCAGCGTCGGACACCTGGACCCGGCGGGCGATCAAACACGTCGCAGCCAACCTTGCCGCACTTCGCAATCCTCAGGCCTACCAATCGCCTGATCAGTACCGTCGTGCGGTCAAGGACGTGAACCGGGTACTGGAAACGTCCGCAAAAGCGTATGGCGCTGTTGTTGGTCTGGCGGATTATCATCATCAACACCTGTCGCCTGTAAGAAGCGCGGACCTTATTTTTGCAGCGGAGCATTATGAGCAGAATGCGTTCTATCCCTGGTTCAATAAGCGGCTGACTGAACTTCTTGCAGAGGGGGAATCGGTTGTCGGGTTCTCAATAAACTATCTGAGCCAGGCGCTTAGCGCATTCGCCATGATCGGGTATCTCAGGAAAGCATTTCCGCGTGTAAGGATCGTTCTTGGCGGGGGGTTAGTGACGTCATGGATGAAACGGCCGGATTGGAAGAATCCATTTGAAACTCTTGTCGATGAGATGATCGCAGGCGCGGGAGAAGGTCCTTTGCTCAAGATGTTCGGCGTCAGCGGCGATGGTTCGGGACATTCCCTGCCGGATTACCAGTCTCTTTACCACAATCCGTATCTTTCTCCGGGATTTATTCTCCCGTACAGTGCATCCTGCGGTTGTTACTGGAACAAATGCTCGTTCTGTCCTGAAACAGCAGAGGACAATCCCTATCTCCCTGTTCCTGTTGAACGTGCAATGAATGATCTCAGAACCCTGATCAGACAGCATAAACCCATTTTGCTCCATCTGCTCGACAACTCGGTAAGTCCCGCGCTCATGCGGGCGATCGCGGACGAACCCCTTGGCGTTCCATGGTATGGGTTCGCTCGGATCGGTCACGAGCTTACGAACATTGATTTCTGCATGGCGCTCAAACGATCGGGATGTGTGATGCTGAAACTTGGATTGGAATCCGGTGACCAGGGCGTGCTCGACAGGATGCACAAGGGGATCGACCTTGCCATGGCATCGCAGGTTTTACAAAACCTGCACACGGTGGGCATTGCCGCGTATGTCTATCTTCTCTTCGGCACGCCGACGGAGACGATCATTGAAGCGAGGAAGACGCTTGAATTTGTGATCCAGCATCACAGCGCTATTATGTTCCTGAACCTTGCGGTGTTTAATATGCCGATTTGCGGCGAGGAAGCGAGGGAGTATGAGACAGGGCTTTTTTACGAAGGAGACCTTTCACTCTATACCGGGTTCAAGCATCCCCATGGTTGGGACCGGAAAGCGATTCGGTTGTTTTTGGATACTGAATTTAAGAAGCATCCTGCAATAGCAGCCATTCTGAAGAAAGATCCGCTCCTGTTCACTTCCAACCACGCTGCGTTCTTTGTGTAGTAAACCGTCTCTAACTGGTATCACCAGGCTCAAAGGAACTTGACGAGGACCACACTATTTTCCCGACTGTCTTCTGCGGGGTACTGGTCCCAGCTGTTTTTCTGATCTGCCCAGACTTGCGAGTCGTTTCCCGTTTTCGATCGCGATCAAAGATTCTAGTCCGCGCCTGCTGAGGGATGTTTTCTCCTTGATGCCGGTTAGTTTCGAGGCCTTACTTAGCAGAGTGTCGTCAATGTTCAGCGTTGTTCGCATTGTGTCTCCTTGCTGGATATGCATCAATACCATGTATTTATCAAGGTGCTGGAGCGAGTACACCGTAAAGTCGTTAATGCTTCCACTTTGTCATTCTGGCATGTTTTAATCCAGAATCCAGGGACCTTTAAATCTTTCTGGACCCCGGCTAGAACATTGCCGGGGTGACGAGATAAAAAGAGCAATACTATCAGAAAATAGTTTTACAGTGCACTGGGTTGTTAAGACGATTGAAGCAGCAAGTATCCAACTTCCCCAATGTGTTCCGGGTATAGAAAAATCACCGGTTAGCAGTCCCTTTGCCGGTATAGGTGGCATAATGTAGATCCGTCGTGTTCTTGTATCCGCAGGAAAATTTTCGAGCAATGACATTCAACAACGGATCGGTGAAACCATTTAAAAATGCATAATTGACATTGTCGGCAATGTGATGCTGTCCATGGTGTTTTTTCGATAAGAAGAGTCCGAGATAGCGTAAATACCGCGCTATTGGTGGGTCCACTACATGGCAGCAATAGTGGGAGACTTCCGCAACAGAAGACAATATGCCAAAATACACAATACTATAGGAAAGGATTGGATTAATAGATAAAGCTTTGATCAACATGACTGCTATCAGGAGGTATCCGACGAGCCAGATCTTCGCACCCGATTCATTGAAATAGACAACCAGGAGTTTGTTCTTCTTATAGATCGGGGTCCTGTGGTGCAAATGGAATGCGGCGATCAATGGCCCTGCTGAAGATTCATAGTCGTCGTTAGCATCCATGAACATATGGACCAGTCCATTTATAAAGTCAGCTGACAGATATGCGGAGAGTAGAGCGAGTATCTGCAAAGGCAGGCCAATGGTAAGGGGAAGAACTAGATATAGGAGATAACATTGCAGCGAAACATTAGCCAGAGAGACCATTTTGCCGATTAGCTTAAAAGCATAGACATTCTCGTATCGTTCCATTGCAGCATTAAATTGCTTTTGTTTTAGTTCAAGCGCCAGATCGTGGTTCATATTGACCTTCACCATGTATCGAATCAATAATATTAAGAGTATTATCCTAAACTTTATCGGAAGATCTTCAGTGAGTCAATACCTATGATAAATCATAACATGCTGACAATAACAGCAGCATGCCCCTTATTTTGTAAGATATGCCTTGAATCACGCTGGTCAGGCTGGTAAGATGCCTCTCTCAATTGAAGCTCATCGCCAGAAAGGCAGCGCATGGCACTGACCGCAACCATATATAAAGCAGATTTGCAAATTTCCGACATGGGCCGCAACTACTATGACGGCCATACGCTTACCATCGCACGTCATCCGTCGGAGACTGACGAGCGTATGATGGTGAGATTGCTGGCCTTTGCGCTTCATGCTCATGAGGCATTAACGTTCGCGAACAAACTGACCGAGGACGACGAACCCGATCTCTGGCAAAAGGACCTGACCGACGCCATCGATGTCTGGATCGAGGTTGGCCAGCCGGATGAAAAGCGTATTCGCAAGGCTTGTGGTCGCGCAAAACAGGTATATGTCTATTGTTACAGCGGACACAGCGCCGATGTCTGGTGGGGCCAGGTGAGTGCGGGGCTTGAACGGGCTAAGAATCTTACGGTGATCAAGCTGCCACAGGCTTCGATCCAGGAGTTGGAAAAACTGTCAAAGCGCAGCATGCAGTTGCAATGCACGATCCAGGATGGACAGATCTGGATGGGCGACAACGACACCACCGTGCATATCGATATGGTCACGTTAAGAAGCAACCAGTAATTACCTGTCACAGCATATCTCGCATGACGAATAAATCATCAAATATAGTTTTAATCGGCATGCCCGGCTCAGGCAAGAGCACGGTCGGCGTTATTCTGGCCAAACTATTATCCCGCGGTTTCATTGACACGGATGTCCTCATCCAGACGTCGGAAAACCGGTTGCTGCAAGATATTGTTGATCGCGATGGATACATGGCATTGCGAAGTATCGAAGAGGATATCCTAAGGAAGCTTGATTGCAGAGACCACGTGATCGCTACCGGCGGTAGCGCGGTGTACAGCCCAATTGCCATGTCGCATCTCAAAGAGCGTGGATTGTTCATTTTTCTGAATGTAGACATGCGGACGCTTGAATCCAGAGTGCGCGACTATTCCACTCGGGGCCTTGCAAAACGGCCGGACCAGACGATGAATGATCTGTTTGCGGAACGGTTCGCCCTGTACACGAAGTATGCTGACATCACGATCGACTGCATCGGTATAACGCACGAAGAGGTTTGCGCGAGGATCATCAGCGAATTGAAAGCGAGAACAAAATGAAAACAGGTGAAAAGAAGGATTTTGATAAAGAAGCTGTACAGTGGGATGCAAATCCCGGCCGGGTTAAGCTTGCCAATGATGTAGGAGACGCGATCATCCGTGAGGCAGGGCTTTCAAAGGACATGGATGTGTTGGACTTCGGCTGCGGCACTGGCCTGGTTACCCTCAAACTGCAGCCTCTGGTAAAGACGATCACGGGTGCGGACAGCTCAAAGGGCATGCTTGGCGTGCTGGACAACAAGATCAAAACGCACGGACTCAAGAACGTGCAAACACGCTATGTGGATTTTGAAAAGGGAGAGCGCATTAACGGGAAGTATCATCTCATGGTGAGCAGTATGACCCTGCATCATGTGCCGGATACGGCAGCGCTGTTCAAACAATGGCATGAGCTTCTTTTGCCAGCCGGAAAAATATGTGTCGCGGACCTGGACAGCGAGGATGGTTCATTCCACGGTGATAACACCGGCGTTTTTCATCACGGTTTTGGCCGGGAGGAATTGAAAAAGCTTCTTCGTGAGATCGGTTTCAACGATGTACGCGACACAACCGCAGCAACAATGACCCGGCCGGTTGAGGGAAATGGGACGCGGGAATTCCCTGTGTTCCTGATCATCGCACGGAAGTGATGTGAAGCGAGACTGAGTTTTGTAATAGTAGTTCGACACGTTAAAAACGAAACAAACATTAGCGGTTCGGCGCGTTTGGGAAACGCGCCCTACGATTTCAATAACATTATTGTAGGGACCGTTCCCCGAACGGTCCGCACCACTGTTGCTGCAACCGTTTCCAAAAATCTTGACTATTTTTACTCTTTTGCTTAAACTTGCCGTATACTAAATACGTACCTATTCTTACACGTCCCGAGGTTGAGATCAAAGATGCCTGAAACACCAGCCCCTACATCCGTCCTAATAAGGTGCGGTCAATGCTCGTCCCTGAACCGCGTTCCCCAGGAGAGACTTTTCGGCAAGCCGGTGTGCGGTGGATGCAAGACCGCACTCGATATTCCGCAGGAACCCATCCACGCTAAGGTTGCAAGCTTTGATCGCGCGATCGCATACTGGGCCGAGACCCTGCTTGTCGAGTTCACATCTTCCGCATGCCTGTACTGCAAGATCGTCGATCCGGTCGTGAATGAACTCGCCCGGCTGCGGGTCGGCAAGCTCAAGGTTATGAAGGTCGATGTGGACCGCGATGAATATCTGGTACAACGTTTTAAGATCAAGAAAACGCCTACCTTTCTTGTGTATCGAAACGGCGAAGAGATCCTTCGCGTGGACGGCCCGCCGAAAGAAAAGACCGATCTGAAAACCTGGATTGACAATCTTATCAACTTTTCAAGTTATTGACCTATAGGTGCGATCGTAATAATCTCCAGCTCGACAAATTATTCTGACCATGAACTCACCTGACAAACAGCATCGGAGCCACCTGCAGCGTATTGCCCGCCGTTCCATGCTCGAGCGGGGGTTGCTCCCGGATTTCTCTTCCCAGGCGCTTGGTGAACTGAGCCTCATTCAGGAACATACTGGAGAGCCAGGCAACGTGTCGCGGGACCTGCGTCACCTTCTCTGGTGTTCCATTGACAACGATGATTCGCGCGACCTTGACCAGCTTACGGTCGCTGAGGCAATGTCCGATGGCGCCACCCGGGTACTTGTTGCTGTGGCGGATGTTGATTTCCTGGTCAAAAAGGACTCTGCCATAGACAGCCATGCCCGCCAGAACACCACATCGGTATATACCGAAGCGCAGATCTTCCCGATGCTGCCCGAGAAGCTATCAACAAACCTGACGTCCCTTAATTATGCGTCGGAGCGGTATGCCCTGGTCATTGAAATGGTCATAAAAAGCGACGGCTCGTTGCAGCAATCGGATGTGTACGGGGCACTGGTCCAGAACCGTGCAAAGCTCACGTATAACGGGGTCGCTGCCTGGCTTGAGGGAACCGGACGCATGCCGAAAGAGATCGGCGAAGTCGATGGTCTGGCGGATAATGTGAAGCTTCAGGACCGGGTTGCCCGGGACATGAAGACCTTCCGGCACGAGCACGGCGCGCTGACCCTTGAAACCATAGAAACGCGCCTGGTGTTTCATGCGGATGAGCTCAGGGACGTCGGCATCGATACCGGGGGCCGGGCCAAGGATATCATCGAGAACCTGATGATCGCGGCAAACGGCGCCACGTCGCGCTATCTTGCTTCCCGCAATCTGCCCTCGCTCCGGCGCGTGGTGCGAACGCCCAAGCGGTGGGACCGGATCGTCGAGCTGGCTGCTGAGCATGGCGTGACCCTGCCTGACGAGCCGGATTCGAAAGCACTGGAGCAATTCCTGGCGCAGGCGCAGGCTGCCGATCCTCTGCGGTTCCCGGACCTTTCCCTGTCCGTGATCAAACTGATGGGGCCGGGTGAATACGCGGTCCAGGTCCCGGGAGAAACAACGATCGGCCACTTCGGCCTTGCGGTCAGGGACTATGCTCATTCCACGGCGCCGAACCGCCGCTACCCCGACGTGATCACCCAGCGTTTGTTGAAAGCGGCGATCGATGGACGCTCCCAGCCCTATGTAACGGATGAGCTTGATGAGCTGGCAAAACACTGTACGTTGAAAGAAGATGCGGCGAAGAAGGTCGAACGGCAGGTCAGAAAATCCGCCGCGGCCATGCTGCTTTCGTCACGGATCGGTGAACGCTTTGACGCCATCGTTACCGGCTCGGCGGCAAAAGGCACCTGGGTCCGTCTTCTCAGTCCGCCGGTAGAAGGAAGATTGTCGAGCGGTTTTGAGGGCCTGGACGTGGGCCATCGGCTGCGCGTGCAGCTTATGCATACGGATGTGGAGCGGGGGCATGTTGATTTTCGGAAGGTGGATAATGATCAGGTTTGAGGGATCCGATGACCGGGATGGATGCGAAAAAAAAGAATGAAAAGGAAATTCTTGATGGGCTTAAACCGGGATGTATCTGCAAAGGCATACGTAGTAGCGTTTTTCTCAGGCAAATAGAAGCAGGCAACCTGACGGTGGAGGAGTTGAAAAAGGTTACCGGCGCGGGTTCGGGACCTTGCCAGGGGAAACGGTGCACTCCCCGTATACAAGAACTGCTCCGGTCAAGACATCGACACGGAGCAGGAGAGAGATAACACGTTGTTTGGTGCTTCTTATTTAACCGGTTTATTGTATTGGATGGAAATCTCGTAGGCGTTGCTTGCATGGCCCGCGCGGAGTTCCGCGTTGTTTCCATTGCACTTGAGCTTTCCCTTGACGGACTTCTTGCGGTGCTTTACCAGGTCGGCGACCACCGGGGCCAGATCAAAGCCGCCATTGGTGCATTCTTCTCGCATGCATTCCATGTGAAAACAGGCATAATTGGTGGGATAGAAATTAAGGGTCCTTGTCATCAGGACAGGGGCTGCGGAATTCTGGTAATAGGTCATGTTAAAAACAATACTTGCCACCTCGGGATATCGATCAGCGACCAGGCCGGCCTCAAGCATGATGGTCTTCTTCTGGTCCATCTTGTCCTGGTACCGTTGCTTGCTTGTCATGTTTCCCCTTTCCGGAGCGTTATAAACGTAAAAATAAACAGACCGCTAAAGAAGCGGGTCTTTGCGGCTGCAGTTTGACCCCTTTTAACAACTTAATGCATTATCGCATTTTTTTTGAATAAAATCAAGATATGTTTGATGCAGTTTACAACAAGCACAGGGGGGCACTCTAGAGGCTTCATACCCAAGTGAGCTTATAATCAGCCGTCTTGTTGCACCCATGCAACAAGGATAGCCTATTTTCCGCGTTTGCTTGACAAGAGTCCGGTAAAATGATAAAGTTTCAGGCACTTATCGCACATCAACTGCATCCGGCGCAACACACGGGTCTGAAGAAAATCCGTTGTCTTGATCGAACCGCCAGGGAAGCACGGCACCTGCTTTCTTTCGGCGGTTTTTTATCCACCGGGCCCTGGTTTGCGGTTGGCCCGTTATCTTACAACCTGAGGAGGGAACACACCATGCGTCTCACAAAGAACTTATTCGGTGCGGTCCTGCTGCTGCTGCTGGCGGCCTGCTCGCCCAAGATCTACGGAACCCTGCAGCTTGTTGATGCGAACATGCAGCCCATCCCCCTTGCCAAGGAAAATCCGCAGGGCACGATCGTGAACATGATCAACACCTCAACGATCCTGGAGAACGCATCGCAGGCGGTGACCGTGGACGCCGAAGGCAACTTTACCTCGACGAAGGGTTTTGTTGTCCCGGGAACCTTCAAAGTGGAGGCCACGAGGATCGGCTACCTCACCGAGACCAAAAGCGTGCAGATCGGCACGTACACACGGGCCAATCTCGAATTCAGGCTCAGAAAGATTCCCGAGAGCAAGCGCAAGAGCATCGAAGGATCGAAGTCGGACGAGGACAAGATCGTGAATCCCGGTGAGGTCAATATCCAGCCGCCAACGATGTGAACGGTGCTCCCGCGATGCCGCTCTGTGTATGAACATGCACGTCAAAAATAAACGATAGCGGAAGTTTTGTCCCGCACCAGGCAGTTTCAAGGAGGTTCCCATGTTCAAGTTCGCGATACGGTCAGCCCTTGTAGTGCCGGTTTTCCTGATGCTCGTTGCCTGCGCAGGTGAGAAACTTCAACTCGAAGTGAAGGCCCGAGTGAACGGGCAGCCGGCGGTCCGGGCCAAGGTTATTGTGGACGGGATAGAGGAGGGCGTTACCGGCAACGATGGAATGTTCGCCAAAACACTCAGCAAAAAAGCCGGCGCGGAGGTCCAGATCGAGGTTGTGAAGGAACTTCCCGGATATGTTGTCCGGTCGTGGAAAAAATCATTCACCATGAAAGAACCCGCATCCGGCAAAGCGGAGAAGTACACGATTGACGCCGACCTGGCAGCTTTTCGCTCCATCACGCTAGCGGTAAAACACAAGGGGACTGTGATACCCGACGCTGTGGTGCGCGCCTCGGGCAAAGACGTCGGTAAAACGGATGCGAAGGGCGAGTTCGTTTATGAATATAAAGAGAAAGAACTGCCCGCAACAGGCCTTGACCTTGTGGTGAGCAGGGAAGGCTATGCGCCCTGGCAGAAGTCCGGAGCGGTGGAACCCGGCCAGCGCATCGAGGTCAGCCTCATCAAGCGGGTAACGATTGCTATCTCCGCGTTAACGGATGAGTATGGCCAGACGAGCGGGATCCCGGGACTCACGGTGAGCGTCGATGACCGGCCGGTGGGGTCGACCGATTCCGCAGGCGGCACCATCTATCGCCATGACGGGGAGACCGGCAAAAAGGTTCGCTTCCAGATCTCGGCGCCTGGCTATCTTCCCGCGATCTGGCAGGAAACGATTTCACTGGACCGCGATGCGAATATCCGCAGGTACTTTTATCCGGTCACGCCCCGACCGATCAGAATGGGCATTTACCGGTTCGTGAGCAACACGCCGAATGCGGATCTGAAAAACGTGCTCAGCCAGACGGAACAGGCGGTCGGAAGCCAGCTGTTCAAGAATGCCTGTTTCCACGAGGTATCTGCTAAAACGCTGCAGACCGAGATGAAGCATGCGAAGCTTTCCATTGAAAAGATCACAACCAAGGGTTGGCGTGATACCGTGCTCCAGAAGTCCCTTGACCTTCTCATCCTTGGCAGCCTGGCAAAGGATGCAAACGGGTTCCTGATCGAGGCCAAATTCTATACCGCCGCCGGCCGACTTATTATGAGCCAGATCGCCCGGGCCAAGGACGCCAATGACATCGTCGGCGCGGCAAAGGACCTCGCACAATCGGTCATGGACCGGTTCCCCTTCGAAGGCACCGTGATCTCAAGTGACAATGAACGGTATCGGATAAATTTGGGCAAGGCAGGGTACAAGATCAGCAAAGGCGCAGACTTTTCGCTCATGGCCGCCCGCTTCGACGAAGCCGGCAGGATCTCGGGGTACCGCGAGACCGGCAAACTCCGGGTGAAAAAACTCGATGATGCCGGTTCGTGGACCGAAGTTGCGGACCTGAAACCGGGAGAGAACATCACTATCGGTGACCGGGCGATCCGCCGCGCATACCGGGAGGGCGAGGAGGAAGCAGAACGGAACTTCTTCATTATCTCGGCAAAGGGCGGTTTATTGCCCGATGTGGCGCCGCTCGCAACCGTCAACATCTATGTGAATGGGCAGTGGATCGGTTCCACCGGCGCGGACGGGAAAGCAGAGGTCCCGGTGCGCCTCAACAAGAAGTTAGAACTGGTGCTCTATCGGCATGGATATCAGCAGGTGGTCGAGAACATAACGATCGGGAAAAAAGGCGACATAAAAGAATATGTATTGAACGTCAATAATTCCCTGTTCAAGGTGGATTCCCAGCCGTCTTCGGCCGATGTTTTTGTGGATGGTGAAAAGCTCGGCCGGACGCCGATACTCGACGGGAAGCTGGTGAACCTTGGATTCCACACGGTGAAAGTCACCTTGGGAAGCGAGTACCGCGATTGGGAAGAGGTCCTGGAATTCGCCTCAAAAGTAGAGGACCGGACCGGCGACCGCAAGATTGTCCTCTTCAAGGACTTTCTGAAGATCGGTGAGCGGGCCGAACAAAAAAACGACTTCGACGCGGCGATTCAGGCCTACAAGAGCGCTGAAAAAGGACACCCGGACTACTCCGAGGCGCGTCATCGGTTGGCGCAGATTTATCTTGATGAAAAGAACGATTATGACGGCGCGATACGGGAGTTCGAGAATGTGCTGGCGCTGCCTGAAAACGCGCAGCTTATCTACAAACAGTTTTCGGTCGCGTTCACGAACCTGGGCCATGCATATTATGAGAAAGGGTCAGCCCTTGTTCAGGCCAATCCGGCTGCTGCTGCGCAGGCCTTTGGCATGGCGATCCAGAACCTGCAAATAGCGAAGCAGAACATGCGTTTCTTCCCGAACGTGCGCTACGATGAGGCGGTCCACGATACGTACTATTACATGGCGCTCTCGTACCACAAACTGTACCTCATGACGAAGAAGAACAGCGTGTTGAACAGCGCCAACCTCGCATGGCAGGAGTACTTTGACTTTTTCCCGAAGAAGCTTGAAGGCAACAGCACGTTTGATCAGGCCCGTGATTCCAGCCAGAAGTACTGGGACCAGATCAAGGGCCTCTGATGGACAGAAAGGATTGGTGCGGGTAGTGGGATCATACGGTCTGCTGGCATGCGCGGGACTCCTTGCACTGTTCGTTGCTCAGCCGGCACGAGCGGAAGAACTGAAATCTTCGCCCGCAACAACAACGTTCACCCTGGTTCCCGTTGATGTCGGTTCTGTCCAGACAGGAACGGAGAAAAAGCCGGAGCCTCTGGAGCCCCAGTTCGTTCGTCCTTTTGTGAAGATCGAGTCGGGCCGCAATGACGGCAATCCCACGTGGTCTCCCTCCGGGCGGTTTCTTTCGTTCGAACGGAGCATCGGCGACAAGAAGGAGATCCATATTGCGCTTGCGGACGGCACGGACTTCCAGACCGTGTACCACCTTCTTGCCGGAAACGACAAGGGGATGAAGTTCTTCTTCCCCGGCGTGGTGGAGGACATCAGCTACAATGCAGGCATCACGTGGTCGCCTGATGAGTACCGGTTCCTGTTCATGAGCAACGGCGGTGAGGGGAACTATGATCTTTACCTGGGAGATCTTGGTGGCGCGTCCGTTACCCGGCTGACCGATCACCGCGAAAAAGATGGACAGGCGGACTGGTCTCCGAATGCGGACAGGGTGGTCTTTGTTTCAGGCCGCACCGGCAAAGGCGACATCTATGTGATGGAGCTCAGCTCCCGCGCACTTACGCGCGTGACGCTGGGCGGGACCGCGGGCATGGACAAGGAATATTTTTATCCGCAGTGGTCGCCGGATGGGAAAAAGATCGCGATGATGGCAGGGAGCAACGAGAACCACGATATCATGGTCATAGAAGACGTTTCCCGGGGCGGAGCATCGCAGCAAGCGCTGACCACCTGGCTTGCCGACGATCTGAGGCCGAAGTGGTCGCCGGACGGCAAAAGGATCGCATTTTACTCGAACTGTAACGCAGGCGGCGACCCCGGGATATGGTCGATCGTGGTTGTCTCCGCAAACGGCGCCGATCCCGCGGAAGGAGAGGGTCTTTCCGCAAAAGTGGTGGCAACTGACGTTATTCCGGATGTGGAGCGAGGGCCGGCATGGCATCCGGACAGCAGCCGTATCGTGTATGTGAAAAACGACCGGCAGGAATATAATCCTCTCTATAGTGTTGATATCAGGGACCGGAGCACGTTCCCCATCAGGACGGATACGCGGATGAACCATGATGTCGCGATCTCAACCGGGGGGACCATTGCCTTTCGTGCACAGGTTGACCAGTGGGACCAGATATTTGTGATGAAGCTGAAGAATTAGCGACAACAACCGTCATCAAGGGGCCAGATTTGAAAGTTAGGGACTGTCATAGTTTGAACGCCGGGATGCTGCGCTTCATGTATGTCGTAAGCATGATGGTGCTTAGCATTGCCCCGGTCCATGCCGCGGACGACGCGGTCGCGCGCGCAATGAAATTGTACGAAAAGCACCACTACGAAGAGGCTGCGGCGCTGATCCGATCTGAACTTTCTGCACTCAGTCAAGCCAAACGGGGCGAGGCGCAGTTGACCCTCGGTATGATCTACCTGAAGAATGCGGAACTTCACCGGGAGCTTTCCCATACGGCATCCATCGTGTCCCTAGACTATTTAAAAAAGCTGTCCGATGCCAGGGGCAGGGACCGGAGCATTTTCGCTGATCTGTACCAGGGCGAGGCGCTGTTGGAAGCGGGCAAGACCGGGGCTGCGGAGATCGTTCTTGAAAAATTCGCGGCAAACGAAGCAGTGGACGCACGGTACCGGTCGATCGCGAAGATCGACCTGGGTCTTTGTGCCTGGCAGGGTAAAGATCAGCTGAAAGCGGAAACCCTCTGGTCAGGAGTGCCGGCATCCGACCCCGAGGTGAAGGCGCAGCTTGCAGCCGCTTACAGCAAGGCGGGGCTGATCGATAAGAACGCCGGAGCCCTCTGCGACGAATGTCTGGCGGAAGTAAAGCGGACGAAGACCGCACCGACCATGCGGCTCCTCAAAAATGTTCTCAGTGTGTTTGCCCGCTCGGGGCTTACGGACAAGGGGCTTGATGTGGTCCGGCTGGCGGACCTTAAGGCATTCTCCTACCGCGAGGTGATCGGAAAGAGCAAAGTGATAAGTTATTACGATCTTTCGCTGCCAGGCGATCTTGCGGCGCTCTATCTGCAGGCAGGCATCGCATCGCTCGAGAAAGCGGTGGGCGACGCACGGGTCAAGGATGTGGCGGGATTCTATCTTGGTCAGGCGTATGCGCTTGCCGGGAATGTCGAACGCTCTGTAAAGGCCACGGCATCGTTTGTTTCGTCCGCGCAGATGCCGCAGTCGTATAAAGACCGGGTCAGGGTGTGGCAGGCGGCGAATCTTTATCAGCAGAATCGCCAATCCGACGCTTTGGGCGAGTGGGATGATCTTTCCCGGAAACAGCCGGAGGACCCGGACCTGCTCGCTGAAATAATAACTACCTGCCTCAGGCTGAAGATAGTGTGTCCGAAGGTCCTCCAGAAGGCCACTGCCTCGGTCGAGGCCGGCCAGGGCAGAAAATTCGCGGGCCTGAACATCGCCATCGGCAGATATTATCTTCTTCATCAGGAGTATGTCAAGGCAGTGGAATACTTTGAGGCGGGACGGGACAAGGGCAACAAAAACAAGATCGAAGCGAACGACCCGGCAATGCTGGTGGGCCTCACCGAGGCATATTACCGGACCAAGAAGTTCTCGGAGGCTCTCGAAATATATTTTGAGATGAGCAAGCAGTTCCCGGTGGTCCGCCAGATCCAGGAGTCCCTGCAGGGGATCTATGCCATGGAGCATAAGAGCGCGGGAGATGTAAAGATAAATTAATGATCGAAGAAATTTAAGCCACAGAGTCCTCTGCGGTGAATGATTTTGACATTACGCAATATCAGTTTGAGGAGGAGCACATGAAAAAAACACTTATTCTTCTGTTGGTTCTCGTTACGGTGCTTTCTCTCGTGCCGGGCGCTGAGGCCGGGAAGAAACAGGACGGCCGGGCTGACGGAGGTACCCTGAGCTACGGGGAATACGGCCGGCCGGCCACCCTTGACCCGATCACCAGCAATGAGATGATCTCGCTGCGGCTGGCTGAGCTCATCTTTAACGGCCTCGTCGGCATCAACGAAAAACAGGAGATCGTGCCCGAGCTCGCGGAAAAATGGGAACGTTCCGCCGACGGCCGAACCTATACGTTTTTCCTGAGGAAAGACGTGCTCTGGCATGCCAAGGAGGGTGAAGAGGCAAAGCCCTTTACCGCCGACGACGTCATCTTCACGTACAAGATCATGATGCATCCCAAGACCATCACGCCGCTTAAAGTGCGTTATGAGTTTATCGACAGCGTGACCAAAGTGGACGATGCCACGGTGCGGTTCGTTCTCAAACGGCCGATCCTGAACGCGCTCGCCAAGTTCAGTTTCAAGGTGATCCCGAAGCATGGCCCGGCGAACTCCACGTTCCTCACGAGGGAAGATCCGTTTGTGCAGAATCCGATCGGAACCGGACCGTATATCCTGAAGACCGTAACATCGGAGCGCGAGATCGTCCTGGTGGCGAATGACAGCTACTTCAAAGGCCGGCCGCATATCGATAAGTTCGTTGCCAAACCCTTTGCGGACCAGAACATCATGACCCAGGCGCTTATGTTCAACGCGATCGACATGATCGTGCTGGTGAATCCGCGCGACATCCCCGAGATCCAGGGCGACAAACGTTTTATACTTCAACCGTATAATGCGCTTTCCTACTCTTTCTTTGGATACAACATGCGGAACCCCACTCTCGCGGACAAGCGTGTGCGCAAGGCTTTCACCCACGCGGTGAATCGCCAGGAGATGCTCGACTCCTTCTTCAACGGCCAGGGGACCATCATCTCCGGTCCTTTTGCGCCCGGCAGCTGGGCATACAACCTCGATGTGCAGCCGCTGGCGTTTGACCCTGAAAAGTCCAAGTCGCTTTTACGGGAAGCGGGATTCACCCTGGGTTCAGACGGATTCATGATGAAGGACGGCAGAAAGCTGGTGCTCACGCTCAAGGTGCCGATCGAGAAGGAAAGCGAGGCGGTGAAGCGTGTTGTGCTCGCGTTCAGGAATTATCTCAAGAACGTGGGGGTGGACATCAAGGTCGAGTTCAAGGAATGGCAGTCATGGAAGGAAGATGTGTTCCTGGAACATGATTTCGACATCGTCTTCGCCTCATGGGTTTTTGATGATTCAGCAGACATCTCGTCCCTGTTCCACTCCGGAGAGATCGGTGAGTGGAAGAACAACTTTGGCGGTTATTCCAGCCCCGAGGTGGACGGCCTGATCAATGAGAGCAAACTCACGCTCGATCACGAGAAACGGCGTACCATCAACCGCAAACTTCATGCGATCCTGGCTGAGGAAAATCCCTATACGTTCCTCTGGACACTGACGAATTACGCTGCGTACCACAAGAAAGTCCGCCGCGTTGCCATCCATCCCTACAAGTTTTTCTCGTATGCTGATGAATGGTTCATGCCGGAGGGAGAACCGAAATAGCGTCCATATGTTCTTTCAGTGTCATGGTAGAGGATGGTAGAGGATGAAATTCACCGCGATCAGGCCAATTGCCCTGGTGCTGTCCCGGGAACTGTTGATCACGGCGCTCCTGCTTGTGGGTGTGAGCTTTGTGGTATTTATCATTCTCTACCTCTCTCCGGGAGATCCGTTCAGCCTTTTGCTCGAAGGGCAGGCGCCCTCCGCTGACGCAGGGACCAGCGTACGCGAAGCCATGGGTGTTTCACAGACATGGTACTCACGATATTTGACGTGGCTGGTCAACATGTTCCAGGGGAACTTCGGCACGTCGATCCGCTCGGGGATTCCGGTCCTCAAAGAAGTCTACCGCACGGGCCTGAACACCCTCTTTCTCACCATCGGGTCCCTGCTTGTCACCCTCTGTATTTCTGTGCCCGTAGCGCTGTATTCCGCGAAGCGAGGAATGAACAGCCTGTCCTGGACGCTCACCATGCTTGCGTATATTGCTTCGGCCCTCCCTCTTTTCTGGTTCGGCTACCTCGTCATTTATTTCTTCACCCATAAACTGGGGCTGTTCCCTCTTGCCTTTGGCGCCTCCGGCAGCACGCAGAAGTACGGCTGGCTGTATCCGTTGCTTCCCATTCTCGTGCTGGGGATAGGGAACGGCACAATCAGCGAGGTTATCCGCTCCCTTCGCGAGGAAATGAGCAGGGTGATGGCCGAGGACTACATCCGGACCGCCCGGGCAAAGGGCGCATCAGTATGGAAACATTCCTTCAAAGAGGGGTTGCTGATCCCGGTGACCGAGATCATTGCCTCCAAGATCCCCTTCATCCTGGGCGGAGCAGTGATCGTGGAGCAGGTGTTCAACTGGCCGGGCATGGGCAGGATGGCGTGGCAGGCGGCGCAGGACCGCGATTACCCGGTGATCATGGGCATCTCTATATTTGCCGCGATCCTTGTTCGCATGGGCAGTCTGCTTCAGAGCGTGGTATATGTGATGGTGAATCCCCGCGCGTCGAAGGAGTGAGAGAATAGAGTAAGTCAAGAACCTGTGAATTGTGCCATTTTGAGCATAGCGAAGAATCTCGTTTTTCTGATACATCAGATCCTTCACTTCGTTCAGGATGACATCTTAATGGAACCAGCTTTTTCAACAATCTGTTCAATAACAAAAGGCCGAAGGGTTTGATCCCTCCGGCCTTTTGTAAATAGTAACAATAAAAAGGCGCTGCCAACGAACCAATCTGATATTCCGCTGAGCCTGGGAGGACTTTGCGGGGATCAATGTCTGCTTCTGCGGCTCTGCTTAGCAGACCCTGTGAAGCTCATTGTTCCTTTCTTCCCCGCGTTCTCCCCGGCTTCGGGGTTTCTGGCTCTTTCGTCCGTGGTGACCCTTGTGCGGCAACTACCGGTAGCCTGATCGCTCAACTTGCAGCCAACTTACCGGGTTCGGCATCCTCACAGACGGCGCCTGATTCCCCTACTAACGGGTTATCATTTACACCTATAGGTGCTGGTTCGGCAACGCCTGTTATGAACCTGTTTCTGTCAAAGAGCCCCGTTTCTTTACTCTGTAACCTTACGTTCTCTTAATCACATTATAGCACAAGATGTCAAGAGTGTTAAAATATTTTAGAGAATTGTCTTGACCGTCCCTGCAATTGCATTTAATATTTCCCCACAGTTCCTGCCGAAATATACATGCGCATACAACCATCGAAAACCGAATTTCTTTCTCGTGTCCGCGAAAACCGGATCATGCCGTTTTTTGCGGAGATCGACATCCCGGGTTTGACGCCGCTTGCGGCGTTCGAGGCAATTCGCGGACGAGGTCATCCTGTGCTCCTCGAAAGTGCGCGCGTGAATGAAAAGATCGGCAGGTATTCATTTGTGACTGCCGATCCCTACCTGATCTTCAGGTCAAAAGGCGACACCGTGGAACTCAGCCTACCCGCGACTCCGGCAGGTAAGTACGGTAAACGCGCTGCCATGAAGAGAAAGCCCCTTCTTAAACTGCGCGAACTTATGACGAATTACCGCACGGAACGAATTGAGGGGCTCCCCCCGTTCACCGGCGGGGCGGTTGGTTTCTTTTCCTACGATTTTGTCCATCAATTCGAGGACCTTCCGAACGTGGCTCAGGCTGATCTCGACATCCCTGAGGCCTATTTTGTGTTCGTGGACCTGGTAATCGCTTTTGACCATATTCTGAACAAAGCATGGTTGATCGTGAACCCCGGCGCCCGTGAGCAGGAAATGGGATTTCGGAAGCCTGATCCGGACCAATGGGAGCATCTGTATGAAAGCGCTTGTGAAAGGATGATGGTTGTCAACGCGGAGCTTGCAGCAGGCAACGCGGGCACTGAAGTGATCGGTCGAAGCGGTCCGTCAAGCAAAATCCGTATGGAGCCTCGTATACCTCAACAAAGGTTCGAATCCATGGTCAGCCGCTGCAAAGAGTATATTGCGGCAGGTGATATCTATCAGGCAAACCTTTCCCAGCGTTTTTCTGCGGACATCGGGACGGTCGATGCTTTTCATTTATATAAAATTCTTCGCAACATAAATCCGTCGCCATTTGCCGCGTATCTTGATTTCGGAGATATTCAACTGGCAAGCTCATCCCCGGAGCGTCTTATTCGTCTTTACAAGGGGATAGCGGATACACGGCCCATTGCCGGGACACGAAGGCGCGGCAGGGATATGGCGGAAACCGCGGATCTTTCCACCGAGCTTCTTACGAACGAAAAGGAACGTGCCGAGCACATCATGCTTCTGGACCTTGAGCGGAATGATCTGGGGAAAGTTTGTGACTACGGGACTGTCCGCGTCGACGAGATGATGGTCGTGGAAGATTATTCCCATGTGATCCATATTGTCTCGAATGTTCGGGGAGAGCTCACAAAGGGACGGGACTGCTTTGATCTGGTCAGGGCCGTGTTTCCCGGCGGCACCATCACCGGGGTACCCAAGGTAAGGTGTATGGAGATCATCGATGCGCTGGAACCTGTTGCGCGAGGCCCCTATACCGGCTCTCTCGGGTATATCTCGAACGCCGGGGACATGGATCTGAACATAATTATCAGGACCTTCGTTGTCAAGGACAATACGGCGCATGTACAGGTAGGCGCGGGGATCGTAGCGGATTCAGACCCTGAAAAAGAATATTTCGAAACCCTCCAGAAAGCTGAGGCGTTGCGAAAAGCGCTGGAAAAACTGTAACCTACCGGGAAATCCAAACCTTATCGACAGAAAAACAGGATGATAGCGAGGAGTCTGGATGGGAATTCATTCTTACTCAAGGTGTATCCCGGAATCCTGTCAAAGATCGGAGGCAAGTTGGCTCTCGTGTTGATTGCAGCCACTATTTTCGCTGTTGCAACTTTAGTCTACTTACGATATATTAATGAAATGCGTACAAATATTCGCGTAAAGGAGCGTGGCCCATGTTCCTTGTTGAACTGGTAATGCAGGGTGTGCGGGGGTTCCGGGACCTGGCCCGGCTCCGTTTTACAGGCGGTTTCAATCTGGTAGCTGCAGGGAATGAAACGGGCAAAACAACCGCCGTTGATGCGATCCAGAGGATGCTCTTTCCTATCAACCGTCCGGAGCGCATGGAGGCACTCATTTCGCGGTATGTTCCCGATGCATCTCGCGGTGCGCTCGTCGTTTTTTCCGATGAGGGGGCATACTTCCGGGTGATTCAGGACTTTTCCAAGCGCGCGGTGAACCTGTCCGGGTACAACGCGGCCACGAAAGAGTTCACGCTTCTGCATAAGGATTGGGAAAACACGACGCAGTTCATGACCAAGCTTACCGCGGGGATTTCCGAGGACGACTACGCCAGTATCTTCATACTGCGGCGCGAACATTACGAGGCCCGGCTTGCTCCGGCTGCTCCATCGGCTACTCCTCCGCCCTCCCGACCCGTTGGTTTGCACAAGGATCCGGCACCTGTTGCTCCCCGATCCGATGCGCAGGAGTCCAGGCTCACCGAGCTCCGCGAGACGCTCCGGAAGGCAGAAGAAGCGGCTGATGCCGATTACAAATGGCAGTCGGCCAAGCTCCGCGTGGAAGAGCTGACCAAGAAGATAGCATTTTTCGATCAGATGGACAAAAAGGCCGCGGACATGGAGGCGAACCTTGAGTCGCTCAAGAACTGCGCAGCATTGCCGGAAAATCTCAATGAACTCCTGGAGGCCCACGAGCGGCTGCAGCGTCAGAATTTAGAAGATACCAAGGAACTGAAGGAGCAGATCGAGAGCCTGAGGATCCAGCGCGAACATATGCCCACGGCGAACTTCATGATGGACAAACTGTTCATCATGGGGGTGGTCCTGGGCGTGCTGTCAGTCATTGCCGGGCTCTTCGTGCTCACCACAGAGCAGGCGGAGTATTTCCCGATCGGCGTGCTGGTGTCGCTCGTGCTGGTCGCCATCGCCTGGTACAACAGTACGAGGAAGAACGCGCAGCTCAGGGTTATTGAGAAAGACATCGAAGCGCAGGACGCGGTGCTTGCGGACCTCGAGAAAAATTTTGCGAAGAGCGGCTCGGAAATAACGTCCTACATGCAGACTACGGGGGCGGCAACAACGGGCGAGCTTCGGGAGAAGGTAGAGAACTACCGCTATTTCTGCTCGCTCCGGGACGAGCTTGAGGAGCAGCGGCAGCGGTCGGTCGGCGACTTTTCCCGTGGAGCGCTCGAGGAAGAGATCCTGAAACAGCAGTTCGAAGCGAACGAACTCGAAAATTCCGCGCGGGCAATAGCCGAACATGCGGTGGACACCTACAGCGTACGGCAGGAGATCGAGCGGATAGAGTCAGAGCGGTCCGTCAGAGCGCCCCTTGATTTCGGACAGGATATGCAGGATTTTCCAACAGATTTCAGCGCGCCTTCGGTCTCAGGAAACGCGACGCGCGCCGGGTTTTTTGCTGAATTGGGCATCGCAATCCGCATCGGCGGAATCGAGGCGGACACCCTGATCCCCGCGGTTGAAGCAGCGGCGCAAAGGAATTTTTCCGTTGTCACCGCGGGCCGCTATGTCAGGATAGAAGTCGGGCACGAGGGCGAGCCGGTGGTGCATGATAAAGACGACTCCAAGGCGAATTGCTCGGACCTGAGCCACGGGACCCGCGCACTGCTCTATTTCTGTCTGCGGGCGGGGCTTGTCGAAGCGCTTGTTGGAAAGCTCCGGATGCCGTTCGTTCTGGACGATCCCTTGTCCGGGTTCGATCCAACGCGGCAGAACGCCGCATGCCAGGTCCTGCGCACGCTTGGTTCCAAGACACAGGTCGTTCTCTTCACAGCGAATCCCGCGCTCCGGATGGCCGGCGATGCCGCCGCGGAGCTCAAATAAATGAAGGGAAGGTTCATTACCTTCGAAGGGATGGAGGGATCGGGCAAGTCAACGCAGATTTCGCTGTGCGCTGAATATCTTCGGGCATCCAGGCAGGTGACGTTCACCCGGGAACCCGGGGGGACGCCAATCGGCGACCAGGTGCGAAAGATCCTGCTTGATCCCGCGAACAAGGCGCTTGACGCCACGGCGGAGCTGCTCCTGTACGCGGCGAGCCGGGCGCAGCATCTTCAGGAAGTAATTCTTCCGGCACTCCAAGCCGGCAGGATCGTTCTCTGCGACAGGTTCTCCGACGCAACGCTTGCCTACCAGGGGTACGGAAGAGGGCTGAACCGTGAAGTGATCCTTGTCCTTGACCGGATCGTGACCCTAGAGCTTCGTCCCCATCTGACCCTTCTCCTCGATATAGAACCGGCAGCGGGCTTGAAGCGCGCGCGGGGCAGGAATAACAGCCTCGGTCTTGAGGGAGAGGCGCGGTTTGAGAATGAGGCCCTGGCTTTTCATGACCGGGTGCGACAGGGATATCTGGCATTGGCAGAGCAGGAACCGGGCCGTTTCCGCGTGATCGATGCCTCGGGAAACGTGGACCGTATCCAGGCGGAGATCCGGAGGATCGTTGATGATTTCCTGCTTATGACGGTTGTAAGTTAAATTGTTTTCAAACAACAAGAAATTTTCTCGCAGCCAGAAGCAGGCTCCCTGGGGAGACGCTAAGCTCGCAAAGAAAGGCAATATCATTTGGTTTTAAAACCCGGATTTAATTATTTTCTTTGCGTCGTTGCGAGAGATGCTTTTGACTTGTTCCGGTTTGTCCGGGTCGGGGTATTGTACATCGCGTTATGAATTTCAGCCACATATGGGGCCATGATCGGCCACTAAGCATTCTTAAGCGGGTGATCGCCAATAAGACCCTTGCCCATGCCTATCTTTTCTCCGGCGATGCGGGCATTGGCAAAAGAATGACGGCGTTTGCGCTTGCCGCGGCAATGAACTGCCGGGAGCCTGGTCCCGACGGAGGGTGCGGCGTATGCCCGTCCTGCCGCAAAGTCGCTGCTCTGTCGCATCCTGACGTGCATGTGATGGCGGCTGACGGGGAAGAGATCAAGATCGACCAGATCAGGCAGATCCAGGCAAGCCTGTCACTCAAGGCGTTCGAGGGAATAAAGAAAGTACTGATCATGGACGGGGCTGAGGCCATGAACGTGCCGGCAGCCAACGCGTTCCTGAAGACCCTTGAGGAGCCGCCGGGTGATACGCTCATCATCCTGGTCTGTTCCATGCCGCAGAGCCTGCTCCCGACCATCCGGTCCCGCTGTCAGGAGATCAGATTTCTTCCGCTTCCGAGGCATACCCTCGCGCAGGCGCTCATAACAAAGCGGGGGCTTGGCGAAAGCGATGCGCTGTTTCTGGCGGCGCTTGCCCAGGGAAGTCTCGGGCGCGGCCTCGAGATGGACGTAGAAACGGAACGGGCGAAGAGGGAAGACATCATGTCACTCTGGACCGGACTTGGACAGAAGAGTCCCGGTGAGGTGCTCGCCCAGGCGGAGGCGCTTTCAAAAGACCGCGACCGGCTGGATCACCTGCTCGCCATCGGCGTCGAGTGGCTCCGCGATGTCATGGTTTTTCAAAAGGCTGACGATGAGGAACTGCTCGTCAATCCGGAGAGCCGCGAACTGCTTAGACAGTGGAGTGACCGGGTCCCGCTCCAGAGGATGCTGCTGGACATGGACCTTTTTATACGAAGCCGGGAACTGCTCGATAGCCGTGTAAGCGCGCAGCTCGTTGCCGAGAATTTGCTGATGAAGTTGGGGAAAGGATGAGTCAATCGCACATCATGGGCCGCCTGATACTGTGGGGCAAGCCTTGTTGCGCGATCTGAACACCACTTATGAAGATAGCCGGCGTACGTTTTAGGGACAATTGGAAAGTTTATGATTTTGACGCCACCGACATAGAGTTGGCGGTCGGAGACAGTGTAATTGTGGATTCGGACCGGGGCGTCGGTTTTGCCCGCGTGGTGCGTCTCCGCGGGCCGTCCCTGCTGGACGCCGAAGTGATCGTTGAACCGCAGCCGATCGTTCCGGAAGCGGTTCAGGATGATCCGGCGACGGTAGCGAAACCCGCTGCGCCACCGGCGCCGAAGGTTTTACGAAAGATCATCCGCAAAGCGACCGCGGACGACATCGGCAAGGAAGAAAAGAACAAGGCCAGGGAGTCGGAGGCGTACACCGTTGCCCAGGAAATGATAACCGAGCGTGATATGCCGATGAAGCTTATCCGCGTCGAATATTCGTTCGACGCCTCCAAAGCGACCTTTTACTTTTTCTCGGAGAGCAGGATCGATTTCCGGGAACTCGTGAAAGACCTTGCGTTCAAGCTTCGGAGCCGGATTGAGATGCGGCAGGTCGGCGTCCGGGATGTTGCACGGATGGTCGGCGGATTCGGTCCCTGCGGCAGAGAACTTTGTTGTGCCGCCTTTCTGAGAAATTTTGAACCGGTCTCGATCCGCATGGCGAAGAAGCAGGACATGGTTCTGAACCCGGCGAAGATCTCCGGTGTGTGCGGGAGGCTGCTTTGCTGCCTTTCGTACGAGTTCGGGATGTACGATGAGATAAAAAAAGACGTCGCTGCAATGCGTCAGACCGCGATCCAGGAGAAGCGGGACATAGAAGAGCAGCGCATCTCCGAGGTGAGGCAGGAGGCAGAAGAGCTTCGGCTTGCCGAGGAAAAAAGGCAGAAGGAAGATCGCCGGCCCGCCCAGCAGGAAGGGCGGCGGGAAAAACAAAGGGATGGCGGCGGCAAAAAGGCCGGCAGCAGGCCGGAGAAGAAGCGGGACGGCGCACCTCAGGAGAAAAAGGCGCAACCGAAGGCTGAGCAGGCCCGTGAGCCACGGCCGCCCCGTGAGCCTCGACCCCAGCCCGTGCGAGAGCCGCGGCCGCAGCAATCGAAGCAGGAACCGCAGCCGCAGACCGGTCAACCGGAAGGCGCGGAACAGCCGCAGCAGGAAACCGATCAGTCCGGAAAAAAGAAGAACAAGAGGCGTTTCTGGCGCAGAAAAAAGAAATCAGGCGGATCAGGTGGCGACAACAAACCGCAGGGGCCAACAGGCGGCGGGGAATAGTTTTCGCCCGCAGACACCCGTGCAGTACGTGTATCATTTTTTCGGTCACCCTGAACGATAGTGAAGGGTCTCGTATGTTGAAAAGCGAGATTCTTCGCTATGCTCAGAATGACAGCTAAATAATGTGCCTTGTGCCCACTACGGCAATACCACCGAAAGAATAATCATGTCCGGAAAATTTTATATTACAACGCCCATCTATTACGTGAACGACGTGCCGCACATCGGTCACGCGTACACCACGATCGCCGCGGACACGCTTGCACGCTATCACCGGCTCAAGGGCGATGCCGTGTTCTTTCTGACGGGCACTGACGAACATGGGCAGAAGGTCGAGAAGGCTGCACAGGACCGAGGGCTCACGCCGAAGGCGCATGCGGACAGCATGACGGTCAACTTTCAAAACCTCTGGAAGAAGCTCGAAATATCGAACGACGCCTTCATTCGCACGACCGATGCCGAGCATGTCAAGGTCGTACAGGAACTTTTACAGCAACTGTTCGACAAGGGCGAGATCGAACGCCGGAGCTATGAAGGGTGGTACTGCACACCAGACGAACGGTTCTGGACCGAAAAGGAGATCGTGGAGGGCAAGTGTCCTGATTGCGGCAGACCGGTTGAGCGCATTGCGGAGACCAACTACTTTTTCCTGATGAGCAAATACCAAAACCGCCTGATCAGCCACATCGAAGACAATCCGCAGTATATCCGGCCGGACAGCAGACGGAATGAAGTGCTTGGGTTCTTGAAATCCCAGACCCTCGGCGACCTCTGTATCTCTCGCCCCAAAGCGCGCCTATCCTGGGGCATCGAGCTTCCCTTCGACCGGGAGTTCGTAACGTACGTCTGGTTCGACGCGCTGGTGAATTACTATTCAGCGACGAAATATCTCGCTTCCCGGGAAACATCCTGGTGGCCTGCGGACCGTCATCTGGTGGGCAAGGACATCCTGACCACGCACAGCGTGTACTGGTCCACCATGCTGATGGCGCTCGGCCTGCCGCTTCCGGGAACCATCTTCGCCCACGGCTGGTGGACGCAGGACGGAAAGAAAATGTCAAAATCCCTCGGCAATGTCATCGATCCGCATGCGATCGTGGATGCCTATGGCGTTGATTCGCTCCGCTACTTTGTGCTGCGCGAGGTTCCTTTCGGTCTTGACGGAGATTTTTCGATCGAGACCTTCACTACACGATTTAATACCGAGCTTGCGAACGATCTTGGGAACCTTCTTTCCCGCGTGCTTACGATGGTCAACAAGTATTTTGACGGAAAGATCCCGTCCGATGTCGCTGAGCAGCCGGTTGACCGTGAACTGCGGATGACGGCGATCGCTCTCCCGGACAAAATCGAGGAGGACCTGCATGCGCTCGCGTTTACGAAATACCTGCACGACGTCTGGACCCTGGTAACGCGCGCGAATCGTTATGTGGAGGAGAATGCGCCCTGGACGCTTGCGAAGAACAAAGAGATGGAGCGGCTTGGAACCGTGCTGTATAATCTTTCGGAATCACTCCGGCAGATAGCCCTCTATCTCTCACCGGTCATGCCGGGGACCTCCCAGCAGATATGGAACGCCCTGGGCCTTACCCTGCAAATTACGGAATGCCGTGAGCAGGAAGAGCGGGAGTGGGGGAAATTGACCCCAGGCCTCGCCATTCATCCGGGTGCACAATTGTTCCCCAGAATAGAGCGGAAAGAACGCGCATCAACAGATCAGAACACAACAGCGCCAAAACAGAAAAAGAAAACGGAGAATAAAATGGAAAATATCGAAGCCGCACCCAAACCGGCACCGACGCCAGCGCCGGCCGCGGCCGCAGCAATGCCCGAGTTGATCGGCATCGAGGACTTCATGAAGGTGGACCTCAGGATCGGCAAGATCGTCGAGGCTGTGCGGGTTGAAAAATCAGAAAAACTGATCAAGCTTAAAGTGGACATCGGCTATGAATCGCGCCAGGTTGTTGCCGGGATCGGCAAGAGCTATACCCCCGAGGAACTTCTGGGCAAATCCATCGTGATCGTGGCGAACCTGAAGCCCGCGAAGCTGATGGGCATCGAATCACAGGGCATGCTGCTTGCCGGGAGCAACGGAGATCTGCTTGCGGTTGCGACATTTGACCGGGAGACGAAGCCGGGGGCAAGAGTTAAGTAGAGACAGAGGACAGAGGACAGAGGACAGAGGACAGAGGACAGAGGACAGGAGTTACCTCTCACTCCTGACGCCTCACACCTCACGAGAATTTATAATGCTGATAGACACGCATGCGCATCTTGAAATGCGCGAATTCAATGACGACCGGGACGAAGTGGTCAAACGCGCGCGCGAAGCGGGCGTTGAGTTTATTGTCACCATCGGGACGACCATTGAGTCGAGCCGCGACGCCGTGCTGCTCGCGGAAAAATACGACTTTATCTACGCCGCCATCGGCATCCATCCCCACGAAGCCAAGGATGTCCTTCATCCGTCGTATGATATTCTACGCCACTTCGCCCAGCACAAAAAAGTAGTAGCGTATGGCGAGATCGGTCTTGATTATCACTACGAGCTTTCGCCCCGTTCAGACCAGAAAAGAAAATTCCGCGACATGCTGCGCGAGGCGCGCGAACTCAAGCTGCCGGTCATTATTCACGACCGCGAAGCCCATGAGGACACGCTCCAGATCCTTTCCGAGGAATGGTCTCCCGAACTCGGGGGGGTCATGCACTGCTTTTCGGGAGATGCGGCCCTGGCAAAGAAGGTGATCGAGATGGGCCTCTTTGTTTCGATCGCCGGCCCGGTCACGTTCCCGAAAGCCGAGGCCTTGCGCGAGGTTGTGAAACAGGTCCCTATCGAGCATATGCTGATCGAGACTGACTCGCCCTACCTGGCGCCGATGCCGATGCGCGGGAAACGGAACGAGCCCGCGTATGTGCGCCATACCGCGGAAATGATCGCTAAGGTCAAGGGCCTTTCGTTTGATGATGTAGCACGTATCACGAGTTTCAACGCCATGCAGCTCTTCGGCATGGGGAAGATCCCGGAGCGCGGGATGATCACCTATCCCATCCGGAATTCGCTGTATCTCAATATCACGAATCGTTGCACAGCCGCCTGCACGTTTTGCGTGCGCTACCACACCGACTTTGTGAAAGGGCACAACCTGCGGCTGGGTGAAGAACCCACAGCCGAAGCCCTGATCAAGGAGATCGGCGACCCTACGCGTTATGCAGAGATCGTGTTCTGCGGCTATGGAGAACCGATGCTGCGGCTCGACGTGGTCAAGATCGTTGCCGCTGAAGTAAAAAGACGCGGAGGAAAGGTGCGAGTCGACACGAACGGACATGCGAACCTTATCCACAAACGGAATGTGCTGCCCGAACTCGCCGGTCTTGTGGATGCCGTGAGCGTGAGCCTGAATGCCCAGAACGCGGAAGTCTACACGAGGATCAGCCAGCCTTCCTTCGGCATAGGAACATATGAAGCGGTCAAGGACTTTATTCGAACGGCGAAACAGTATATCCCGGATGTGACCGCAACCGTGGTGACTGCTCCGGATGTGGATGTCGAATCCTGCCGCAGGATCGTCGAAGAACTCGGCGTTAAATTCAGGGTGCGCGAATATAATGTCGTCGGATGATCGCCCCTCTCCACCTTCCCTGTCAATCAACCCCTTAAACCCCTTGCAATCAATTCGCACTTATTATATTCTCCTACGTGAGTAAACAAAATTTTGCACAAGAGGTGTCTATGATCACGGAGGATGGATGTTCGCACCGGTTAAGCGGCAAGAACTGTCCGATCAGCAAAACTCCTTGTCTGGGTGAGTGTATTTATGCGAACATTCTCGATGACATCAGTCTTGGCATCGTCGGACTCGATATCATAAAAAACGAGGTGTTCTTTCAGAACAAACAGTCCACTGAGATATTCAAGGACGCCATCAAGCCAAAGGATTTTCTTGCGATCGCAGGTCTGCTGCTCAGCGGCGTGAAATTGCCGGACACCATTGCGCAACTGAACGAATCCCGAACAATCCAGCTGGGGCGCAAGTTCGTAGGATATTCCATCTACGTGATCTCCGAACAGTATCTCTGGATCTACATGTCCGATATCACCGAAAAGATGCGGCTCAACTCGATCGCCGAAGCTGTCAATACGATGAACAATCTGGGGTATATCTTCTCCGGCATCAGGCATGAGCTGGGGAACCCGATCAATTCAATTAAAACAACCATGACCGTGCTGAAGAAAAACCTGCAGGCCTATTCCAAGGAAACGACCGCCGAATTCGTCGACCGCGTGCTTTCCGATATTACCCGCGTTGAAGTGCTGCTGAAGGACCTGAAGAACTTCAGCCTGTACGAAAATCCGGAATGCGGAGATGTCAACCTCGGGTCGTTCATGGATAATTTTCTTGCCATGATAGGACGTGATTTCAGCGCAAAGAGCATCCGCATCAAAACCTTTTTCAGGCCGGGAGCGGGAAAGGGATATTTTGATGCGCGGGCGCTCCAGCATGTGATGTTGAACATCCTGACCAACGCTGCTGATGCGCTTGAGGGCGTCGCCGAGCCGACCATCACGATCAGCACTTTCGGGAGCGGGGACCGGGTCATCATCAAAATAATGGATAATGGCAAAGGCATCCCCGAAGATCACAAAAAACATCTCTTCCAGCCTTTTTCAACAACGAAGAATCATGGCACCGGGCTGGGGCTGGTCATCGTAAAAAAAATGCTGCTGAAAATGAACAGCACCATCGACATGCAGAGCCAGGAAAATGCCGGCACTACGGTCACGTTGAGCCTGCCAGCGAGCAGAGGCCGCGATGCATAAGGCTGCGAAAAACGTTTTGATCGTTGATGACGACAGGAACTTCTGTCTGTCCATCAGGGAATATCTGAAGACCGACGGGATCGAGGTGCATCTTGCGAACACTGCGGCGGAAGGCCTCGTGTTCTGCGCAAAGGACCTTATCGATGTCGTGCTGCTCGACCAGAAACTGCCCGACGCCGAAGGTTCGGACCTCTGCGCCTCCATCCTGAACTTGAATCCCCAGACAAAGATCATTTTCACCACGGCATTCCCGAGTTTGGACAATGCGGTCAAAGCCATTCGCGGAGGTGCTTTCGATTATCTCTCCAAGCCGTTCGAGTTTGAAGAACTCGATCTGGTTGTAAAACACGCCTTGCGGACCCTTGACCTCGAAAAGGTCGAGCAGTTTCAGAACTATCAGTCCGAACGGGAGAGCGAAGAGAATGTGCTTGTGGGTGCAAGCGCGCCGATCATGGAGATTCGGCGATTGATCGATCTTGCAGCCGCAGCTGAGGCACCGGTGCTGATCACAGGCGAGACCGGATCGGGAAAGAACGTGGCCGCGCGTTCGGTCCATTACCACGGGCCCCTCAGGCATGCACCGTTCATCAGCATCAATTGCGCCGCTCTTCCCGAGAACCTCATCGAAGCCGAGCTCTTTGGTCATGAAAAGGGCGCGTTTACCGGCGCGGCCGGATTGAAAAAAGGGATGTTCGAGGTGGCGGAAGGCGGGACGCTGTTCCTCGATGAGATCGGCGAGATGCCTATTGCGCTCCAGGCGAAGCTCCTTGGCGTGCTCGATGACAGCACCTTCAGGAGGTTGGGAGGCACGACGCTGCTGCACGCACGGGTCAGGATCATAGCCGCCACCAGCGTTGATCTTGAACAGGCCATACGCAAGAAGAAGTTCAGAGAGGACCTTTACTACCGTCTTGGTGTTATAAAAATGCACATCCCTCCGTTGCGGGACCGCGCTGAAGATCTCACGGCTCTTTGTGATTACCTGGTAAGTTCTGTGGCAAAGGGAAGACAGGTCCGGCTTGCGGATCATGAGATCGATGGCATGATGCAGTATAAATGGCCGGGGAATGTCCGGGAACTGAGGAATGTGCTAGAACGGGCGGTCATTTTGCAGCATGGTGTTGAACTGCGGCCGTCAGAATTTCTGAGGTTATCAGCGATGGTTACGACGCGTCCTGTGCAGAATCGAAAACCGATTGTAGAACCGAAGTCATCTACGACCCTGGATGAGCTGGAGAAGGGGCATATCTTATCAGCGTTGAACGAGCATGATGGCAATCTGAGCCGTGCTGCGCGTGCGGTTGGTATATCATTGTCTACGCTGAAGAGGAAGTTGAAGAAATATCGGATTGAATGAAGAGTTGTGACTAAGAATAGTATTTATTCACAAAACAACAAAAAATTATCTCGCAACCAAAAGTAGGCGCTTCTAAGCGAGACGCCAAGCTCGCCAAGAAAGGCAAAATTTAAAACAAAAGAGCTATAGTCTTTCTTGGCGTTCTTTGCGACTTTGCGAGAGACGCCCTTGTATTCGGTCTTTAGTTCCGGCTGTCACCCTGAGCAAAGCGAAGGGTCTAGTTCGTGATTGACAAACATGCGAGATTCTTCACTCTGTTCAGAATGACAGCCAGATCTATTTGACAGCTGTACGAACGGGTATAAATACGAATATCATTGAAAGGCAATTGAACCATGAGCGTATTAATCGGCAAAGAAATAGAGAAAGCCCTGAAAAATAAATCGATCGCCATCGAACCGCTCGATAAAGCACAGATCGGACCAGGCTCAATCGACCTTACGCTCGGCAATGATTTCAGAATATTTAAAAAACAATCAAAAATATACCATATAAAAAACGACTCTCACTTTCAGGATATCACCAAAGCAGTCCATGTAAAGGATGGCAGCTTTATTGTTATCAAACCCGGCGAGATGATCCTGGGCATTACAAAAGAAAAAATTACTCTTGCAGACAATATATCCGGCAGGCTCGAAGGAAGAAGCAGGTTTGCGCGTTTTGGGCTGGCGGTCCATGTGACCGCTGGTTTCATGCATCCGGGGATCTCGAACCATCAGGCCCTGGAAATCGTCAATTTAGGCCATGGCCCCCTGGCGTTATATCGGTACGCGAATATGTCAGTTCATCTTTGAAAAATGTGATGGCCATGCCACATATCAGGGACGTTTTATGAAGCAAGTGAAGCCTTGAAGCTTCTGTTGCTCAAAGACTCTGTAGGTTGGGCAAAAAGATTCACCTTGCCCAACATCTTTTAAGTATAAATAGGTTGGCTTCAGGTAAGGCGTTCAGCCCAACCTACAAACTGAAGCTTCTTTTGCTTAAAACTTCACGTAGTGTTGGAGTACTCATACTTCTATTAACACATGGACTTGGAGGAACATTATGACAGCGATAATTAGAATGTTTTTCCTCTTCGCACTGATTTGTCTCCACAATATGTTTGTCGGACAGGTGTTCGCAGCTTCAGAATTAAAGTCTGTTGGCGACGCTATTCGTGTTCATGGCCGATTAAGTGCATACAACGGAAATCCGTCGTGCAGGATATGGATTGTTGGAGATAGTCGCGTTCTTGGCATACATGAGGCTGAGGAAGAATGCCCAATACCACCTGAGATTCATAAAATTCTCAGCGAAGATATAGATGATCGTGCGATATACGCAGATTTTATAGTTACCCCACTTTCCGACTATGAGGCAGGAGTCATGCAAATCGTAAGAGTTGAGTCGGCGGAAAACATAGTTGTTACAAATCGCAAGGGACGCTTCTTGCGACGCGTGAGTGGTGTCATAACTGCTAATAGACCGAGCGAACAAAAACGATAACCCGTGTTTTGCATGGTTCTAATGAGTTGAGAAAAGGATACACCTTCAGGATTGAGTGTTCCAGGAATATCCGTACGTGACGACGTAATGCGGCCCTGACAAATGGGACCGCTACAAAGGAGGCAATAACATGAAGAAGATTCACCAGCTTTTAGCAGTCATGCTTGTCGTGCTCGCAGGGACAATGGTGTTTGCTCAGCAAGCGCCGAAACAACCACAGCAGTTCTCGGCCCAAGAGATCCAGAAGATGGCGAAGACCACGGCGATCATTGAAACGAAATTCGGGGCTATTACGTTGAAGTTCTTCCCGGACCTCGCGCCCGGGCACGTAAAAAACTTTATCGATCTCGCAGTAAGCGGGGTATATAACAGGACGGCGTTTCACCGGGTGATTCCGGGCTTTATGATCCAGGGCGGGGACCCGATCTCCAAGGACCCCAACAGACGCGCGGCCTACGGAACAGGCGGTCCCGGTTATACCATCAAGGCAGAGTTCAGCAATCGGCTGCACAAGCGCGGTACCTTATCAATGGCGAGGATGATGGACCCTGACAGCGCAGGTTCGCAGTTTTTCATCTGTGTTGCCGATGCGCCCTCCCTGGATGGAAAATACACGGTATTCGGTGAGGTCGTGAGCGGCATGGAGGCGGTGGACAAGATCGTTTCTGTACCCCGTGGCCGGAGCGACAATCCCGAAGAACGGATTGAAATCATGGTAAAGATCATTGAGGGAAAGTAGAGCGCGGTTTCACTCCTTTTTAAAATAAAGCGTCAATATCCATCATGCCGTGCAAAACTCTTACGATCTCAATGCTGTCAGTAATCGGCATATAGAAAATCACATATCTGCCGACCGGGAAGCTTCGCAAACCTCGATGAAGTTCATCCCGGTTTCTTCCCATGTTTTTAAATTGAGCGAGTTTGCCGCTGGTTTCGGCAATTTCGTCGAGGAGTTTGTCCGCATTGTCGGGGTTATCCTGGGCGATATACCACCATATTTCGTGAAGGTCATTATCAGCCGCCGGACTCTTCAGAATTCTGAACATCAGACGTGTGCTTTTTGTTTTTGTGTATTGAGCCGTTTTCGACCTTGTGCTTTAATGGTTTTAATGTTTAAAGGTGTTGGTTCGCCGCTATCCAGCCCTTTTTTTATTTCGGCCCTAAGTTCTTCGATACGCACGGATTGTCTGTGGTCTCGCTCCGCAAGAAGGCGCAAAGCTTCTCGCATAACCTCGCTAGCAGAACCATAATGACCGCTCTCAACCTTATTTTTCACAAGCTTTTCGAGTTGTGGTGTAAGCGAAATGTTCATAAACTTAATTCCTCCTATTGGTCTATAATAACATACTTTGCTATTCATTGTTATAGGAAAGTGAAGCGAAATAATTACGTTTTACGGCCGTCTCATAGAATTGAAGAAGGCTGAATAAGCTTTTTCTATGTTCAGTCCGCATAATCCAATCTGCATTATTCAAAACGACCTACCTTTTCTCCCTGCGTTGCAAACCCCATGGTGATACCAGCAACTTCAAACTCATTGATTGTTCATTGATTTGACAATGTGTTGCGACGTATTTCACCGTTTATTATGCTGGCACACCTTTTGCTATTACTATTGATATGGAACAGCGTAAAATGAAAAATGTACTTATTGTTGACGATGAGAAGTCATTTCTCCTGAGCCTGCTCCAGGGGCTCGAAGCGAATGCAGGCGACTTTAATACCCTTTCCGCACCGAACGGGAAAGCTGCGATCGATGTGCTTAAAGCGCGAGAGATAGACCTGGTTGTCACGGACCTTAAGATGCCGGAGATGGACGGGTTCGGACTTCTCGCTCATATGAGCAAAAGCTACCCCGGGATTCCGGTCATTGTTATGAGCGCTTTCTGCACACCCGAGATCAAGGCGCAGCTGAACAAGCTTGGAGCTTTTACGATCCTGGAAAAGCCGATCGACTTCCAGGATTTTGTCGAACACATATTTGCCGAGCTCAATGCCATATCGAAGGGATATATTCGCGGGATTACCCTTCCCGCGTTCCTCCAGCTGGTTGAAATGGAAAAGAAGACCTGCATGCTCAAGATCGGGTCGCACGGAAAGAACGGGGTTCTCTATTTTCAGGATGGTGTTCTGATCGACGCTGACAACGGCGCGGACGAACATGAGAAAGCGGCGCTTGATATTGTCTGCTGGGATGATCCGGTGATCGAGATTGACAGCCAAAACAGAATTCGGGAACGGAATATCCAGGCGTCCCTGAGCTATCTGCTCATGGAAGGCCACCGCATGCGTGATGAGCGGCAAAGGACGGCGCCGGACCGGTTGTCGGCGGTGCCGCACGCGGAAGACAAGAATGTTGATGATACGATCGATTTCAATGCATTCATGAAAGAGATCGATGCAGAAGGTCATGCGGAACAAAAGCCGGCAGCAGGGAAATCCGCAAAGGAGAAAATCATGGCGAACACCCGGGAAATATTAGGCGAGCTTGCGAAAATGCAGAGCATCGAAGCGGTCTGTCTTGTCGCACGCGACGGTTTTCTGCTGGACAGCATCGCGCGAAGCGGCATTGACCAGGAGATGATCGGCGCCATAGCATCGAGCGGCTTCGGAGCATCGGATTCCATGGGGAAACAGCTCGACAAGGGGGTCATGCAGATCAGCATGATCGAGTTCGACAAGGGGCCGGTCCTGCTCGCGCCGATCGGCGACGATGCCTTCCTCGTGATCGTCGCGGACCGGGAAGCGAACCTCGGCATGGTGCGCCTGAAGCTGAAGAAACACAGCCACGAACTTGCGCTCGCTGCGGTAATCTAAACAACAGGGGGAGCCGGCCATGAGTGAAGAAAACATTCTCGATATCGCGCACATCAGCTTTCTCGATATGATCAAAGTCATGATCACGTTGAGCGGCGCGGCAAGCGCTAAAGGAACGCTGATCCGGAACGCCATCAAGACCGCGGAGCGGATAGCCGAGATCGATTACCCCACCTTTGACGCATATGTCGCGGCCATTGAAAACGCGACCAACCCGATAACCGTCATCGAGGGCAAGGCGACCCATGCGGGCAATTTTGTATTCGGCCTGAAGCTTTGCCCCTTTGGGCCGTCGATTAAAAACTACACCAAGGTATTTGAAAAACTTCCTGACGGATTCGCTGATTTTACGGCCGAGTTCAATAAACCGAGCAACATCACCGACCAGTACCGGGTGGGCGAAGGGGCCGGCGTAAGCCCGTTCTGCTCGGTGCATCAGCCGATGCGAAGCGCGATCGCGGAGAAAATTAAGATCGGCGGGAAAAAGATCAAGGTTGTCCAACTCGGGTGCAAGTCCGGAGGAGGCAAAAAAGGCTTCGCTGAGAAGTGGATCATTGCGAGCGGCGTTTCGAAGGACACGATAGACAAGATCCTTGACAACCACATGTGCTGTTACTTACTCCAGATACTCGATTAAAACAAAAACCGATCCACCGGGACTGTGATGAGCGCGCTCTTATGAAAAATATACTCATTGTTGATGATGAAAAAACGCTCCTCGCGAGCCTTCAGGACGGATTCAACGACCATGCCGGCGATTTTTCGATCGTTACCGCGGAAAACGGAGCCAAGGCAACGGTGTTCCTGAAATCGACACCGATCGATCTTGTGGTCACCGACATCCGGATGCCGGTCATGGACGGCTTCGAGCTTCTCGCATACATGAGCAAACATCATCCGGACATCCCGACAATCGTCATGACTGCGCACGGCAGCACACCGGACATTGAAAACAAGCTGAAATACTTTTCCGTTTCCCATTGCATTCAGAAACCCTTCGAGCTCGAAGACCTGGCGTCCGCGATCATGATCGAGCTGAAACTGGCGGCTCCCGGTCAGACCCAGGGCCTCACACTTTCGGATTTCATGCAGCTCGTTGTTTCGGAGGAGCGGACCTGTACGCTTTCGGTTGAATTCGGCGATGAGAAGGGCACGCTCTATTTCAACCAGGGTGAACTGCTCGATGCGGAAACCGGGCGACTGCAGGGCAATGATGCCGTCTATCACATGGCCTCATGGTCCCATGCCAAAATCGATATCGCTCAGCACTGCGCAAGAAGCGAGAAGAAGGTAAAGGGCACGCTTACTGAGCTTCTTACCACGGAACGCGGTCATCAGCAGGACGAGCAAAAAAAACCGCCGTTGTCTGCTGCAGCGGCAAATCCCGTTGCACGAACGCGGGAGCCTGATCCGCCGGCAACTATCCAGCTTTCTACCCAGGAAAAAGAATCGCACCGGAATCCAGCAATTATCAAGGAGGGGAAAATGGCAACTACACGGGAGATATTGAGCGAACTTGCGAAGATGCAGAGCATCGAAGCGGTTTGCCTCGTTGCACGCGACGGCTTTCTGCTGGACAGTATTGCGCGGAGCGGCATTGACAAGGAGATGATCGGCGCGATTGCATCGAGCGGCTTCGGCGCCTCAGACTCTATGGGGAGGCAGCTCGACAAGGGAGCGATGCAGATCAGCATGATCGAGTTCGATAAGGGACCGGTCCTGCTAGCACCGATTGGCAGCGATGCGTTTCTGGTCATCGTTGCCGACAAAGAGGCGAACCTCGGCATGATCAGGTTGAAACTGAAAAAGCACAGCAATGAACTTGCACTCGCGGCGGCGATTTAACATCAGGAGGAAGTAATCCATGAGCGAAGAAAATATTCTCGATATTGCGCATATCAGCTTTCTCGATATGATCAAGGTCATGATCACCATGAGCGGAGCGGCAAACGCAAAAGGAACGCTGATCCGGAATGCGATCAACACCGCGGAAAGGATAGCCGAGGTCGATTACCCGACGTTCGACGCCTATCTGGCCGCGATCGAGCAGGCGACCAATCCCATCACCGTGATCGAGGGCAAGGCGACGCATGCGGGGAATTTTGTGTTCGGTTTGAAACTTTGTCCTTTCGGTCCATCCATCAAAAACTACAACAAGATCTTTGAAAAGCTGCCCGATGGATTTGCCGACTTTACCGCCGAGTTCAACAAACCGAGCAACATAACGAGCCAGTACCGGGTTGGCGAAGGGGCCGGGGTAAGCCCGTTCTGCTCCGTGCACCAGCCGATGCGGAGCGCGATCGCGGAGAAGATCAAGATAGGCGGGAAAAAGATCAAGGTCGTCCAACTTGGCTGCAAGTCCGGGGGCGGTAAAAAAGGGTTTGCGGACAAGTGGCTGGCGGAGAGCGGTGTTTCAAAAGAGGTGGTGGACAAGATCCTTGAGAACCATATGTGCTGCTACGTACTGCAGATTATTTCGTGATGCACGGGTTCTCCCAGGGGGAATCACTGAAAACATTAAAAAAGCCCTCTTCTTTTTTTGAAGAGGGCTTTGCTGTCTTAACGAAACAGAGAATTTCTTCTACACCGTCATGATCTCTTTTTCCTTATGCGCAAGGAGATCATCGATCCTTTTAATGTGGCTGTCGGTGATCTTTTGAATGTCATCCTGCAGCTTTTTCGTTTCGTCTTCGGAGATGTGCGCATCCTTGTCCTTGCTCTTTTTCTTGACGTCGTCATTTACGTCCCGCCGGATGTTCCGGATGGCCACGCGGGTGTCTTCAGCCAGTTTCTTCGCCTGTTTGACGATCTGGTGCCTGCGCTCCTCGGTAAGCGGTGGAATAGAGAGGCGGATGACTTTGCCGTCGTTCGTGGGCATGATGCCGAGGTCAGATTTCATGATGGCTTTTTCTATTTCGCCGAGCATCTTGGCTTCCCATGCCTGCACAATAATGAGCCTCGGGTCGGGAACGGAGAGGTTGGCCACCTGCGTAAGCGGCGTCGGTGTGCCATAGTAGTCAACGACGATGCCATCGAGAATCGCGAGCGATGCTCTGCCGGTTCGAAGCGCCGCAAGTTCCTTTTTCAGGACATCGTGGGCCTTGTTCATCTTATCTTCGGCTTTTTTCTTTACCTCATTCACCATGCTTACCTCCCGCTTACCAACGTTCCCAGCGACTCACCGGAGACGATCCGCTTAATGTTGCCGGGTACATTCATGTTGAAAACGATGATCGGTAAATTGTTGTCCTTGCAGAGGGAGATGGCGGTTGCATCCATGACCTTGAGGTCCTTCTGCAGCACCTCGAGGTAGGTGAGGCGGTCGTACTTAACGGCAGACGGGTCCTTTACCGGGTCCGCGCTGTAAACGCCGTCAACCTTGGTCGCCTTCATGATAACTTCGGCGCCGATCTCCATGGCCCGGAGTGCGGCGGCCGTGTCGGTCGTGAAATAGGGGTTGCCGGTACCTGCAGCGAAGATGACGACCCTTTTTTTCTCGAGATGCCGCACGGCGCGGCGACGGATATAGGTTTCCGCCAGTTCCCGCATCTCAATGGCCGATTGAACGCGGGTGACGACGCCCTTGTTCTCGAGGATGTTCTGGAGGGCAAGAGCGTTCAGCACCGTGGCAAGCATGCCCATGTAATCGGCGCTCGCACGCTCCATGCCGGTGGCAGCCGCCGAAAGTCCGCGGAAGATGTTCCCGCCGCCGATGACGATGGCGATTTCGATATTGTTGTCGTAGATCTCTTTGATCTCGGAGGCGATCTTCTCGATGACGGCGAGGTCAATGCCATGCCCCTGGCCGCCCATCAGCGCTTCGCCCGACAGCTTGAGCAGGATGCGTTTATAGGGTGACTGCGTCATAGTTATTTAAGCTGCGCCGCGACTTCCTCGGCGAAGTTTTCCTTTTTCTTTTCTATTCCCTCGCCAAGCTGATATCGGACAAAGCGGTTGAGCACAGCGGTCCCGCCGGTTTTCTTCACCACGTCCTTGATCTTCTGCTTGCCGTCCGGGTCCTTGACATACACCTGATCCAGAAGACAGTTGTCGGAATAGAACTTTTCAAGTTTTCCTTCAACCATTTTGCCGATGATCGCCGCGGGCTTGCCCGATTCCTTGGCCTGGGCCTCGTACACCGCGCGCTCACGGTCGAGCACATCCGCGGGGCAGGTTTCCCTGTTCAGGAACTGCGGATTGGCCGCCGCTATATGCATAGCGATGTCCTTGCCGAACTGCTCGTCGCCACCGGTAAAGTCCACCATCACGCCGATACGGCTACCGTGAAGATAGATTGCGATCTGCCCTGTTGTCTCAAAGCGCTGAAAACGGCGGATCGCGATGTTCTCGCCGATCTTCTGCACCAGTGCATTCCGCTTGGCTTCCACGACATCGCTGCCGATCGATAGCTGCGAAAGCGCGGCCACATCGGCCGGGTTCTTGGCTGCCACGACTTCGGCGAGGCCTTTTGCGAAGCTCTGAAAATCATCGTTCTTTGCCACAAAATCGGTTTCGCTGTTCACTTCGACCAGGACGCCGATCTTGCCGCCCCCCTGCAGAGAGGACGCGATCATGCCTTCGGAAGCCACCCGCGTGGCTTTTTTGGCCGCTGCGGACAATCCTTTCTTTCTCAGATGATCGACTGCTTTTTCAAAGTCACCGCCTGTTTCTTCCAGCGCCTTTTTCGCTTCCATCATGCCGACGCCGGTTTTTTCTCTCAAGTCCTTGACTGCACTTGCTGATATGGCTGCCATGGTAAAAACCCCTTTACGTTGATTGTCATTCTGAGCAAAGCGAAGAATCTCGCCTTTTCAAACACTGAGACCCTTCACTTCGTTCAGGGTGACAGAAATTTATTAAGAACTGATGGACGCACTACGCGAAAAGGTTACTCTTCCGCTGTATCACTGTCCGTTTCTTCGACTGCCGGTTCCGTTACAACGGCCTGAACTTCGCCCGCTGCTTTTGCCGCTTCCATCGCTGCTCCGGCTTCCTTGGCAATGGACTGCCTGCCTTCGATTACGGCATCGGCGATTTTGGAAGCCATCAGGCGGATGGCGCGGATTGCGTCGTCATTACCCGGTATCACATAGTCGATATTGTCGGGGTCGCAGTTCGTGTCTACCACGGAAACCACCATGATGCCGAGTTTGTTCGCTTCCTGGACGGCGATCGTTTCCTTGCGGGGATCGATGACGAACATCATGGAAGGCGGCTGGGACATGGTCTTGATGCCGCAGAGTATTCGTTCGAGCTTGGTGCGTTCTTTTTCGAGTCCGGCGACTTCCTTTTTCGTGAGCTTATCGTAGGTGCCGTCCTCTTTCATCTTCTCGATCTTCTTGAGACGGTCGATGCTTTTCTTGATGGTGGCGAAGTTGGTCAGCATGCCGCCGAGCCAGCGGCTGGATACGTAGTACATGCCGCACCGCTTTGCTTCTTCCGTTATGGCGTCCTGTGCCTGCTTCTTGGTGCCGACGAACATGATGTCCTTGCCCTGGGACGAGGCGGTGCGGACGTAGTCGTAGGCTTCCTTGAACAGCTTGAGCGTCTTCTGGAGATCGATGATGTAAATCCCGTTTCGCTCTCCGAAGATATACTTCTTCATCTTGGGGTTCCAGCGCTTTGCCTGGTGGCCGAAATGCACCCCTGCTTCCAACAGCTCCTTCATGGTGATCGTTGACATCTGTGTTCCTCCTTCAGGTTTTTACCTCCGCGCCGATCATCCCCGGGCAGATCCCGAATAAATCGGGACACCCTGCCATAAGTCCCGGCGCGTGTGTAGTGAGATATGCCTTTTTAAAAGGCGACCCATAAAATACCACAGGAGGTGACGTTATTCAAGGAAAAATTCATATTCCGAGCATTTTCTTTATCTTTATCTTTAAAATAATGTGAAGGAGAGTCGCGGGTGCTTTTGTCATAGTTTCCATCGGAAAATGGAGCGCCCAGGGTTTTTGCGGATTTTACAATTAAATTATTTCAGCGTATATAGCTGGGCTTGATGGTGGGCACGCGTCGTGTTGATATGCTTAGCTAACTGCAGTGTCTTGATATTAAAGCGTTAATTGTATTGCGAAGCTTGGCTAACTACCTGACGATACGATATTTGATGTGTCCTTTACAAAAACTCTTGACAAAGCAGATGAAATTGTTTATATTCGCTATTCTTAAAAAAAATCATAGACCACAAAAAACCAACAAGGCGGGGATTATGGGTACTTATTCAGCAAAAAAAGATGATATTGTCAGGAAGTGGTTGCTTGTAGATGCAAGCGGTAAGACATTGGGCAGACTGGCCACGGTCATTGCATCAGTCCTGAAAGGCAAGACCAAACCAATCTATACAACTCACGTTGACACCGGCGATTTTGTGATCGTGGTGAACGCGGACAAGATTCACCTGACCGGCAATAAGCTGGACCAGAAGACCTATTATCGGCACACGGGATTCCCGGGCGGATTAAAAAGCATCACGGCGGGCACGCTCATGAAGAGCAAACCCGAGGATGTGATTACGTTCGCTGTCGAAGGCATGCTGCCGAAGACCCAGTTGGGCAAGCAGATGCTCACCAAGCTCAAAGTGTATGCCGGTGATAAGCACCCGCATGCGGCACAGCAGCCCGTAGAAATGAAGATCAAGTAACTGAACGCAGGTATTCCTAGGAGGATTCAGATGTCAGCAGCAACCGTATCCCGATATTACGCAACAGGAAAAAGAAAAAATTCCATCGCCAGGGTGTGGATGATGCCCGGCAACGGCAAGATCACTATTAATGAGAAGTCCATGGACCAGTATTTCGGCAGGGATGTGCTCAAAATGATCATCCGGCAGCCATTTGAAGTAACCGGCACGGTGGATAAATTCGACGTGCTCGTGAGTGTGTTGGGCGGCGGCAACTCAGGTCAAGCCGGGGCCATCCGTCATGGGATTTCGAAGGCGCTTCTTGCTGTGGACGGAGAGTCCCGCGGCAAATTGCGCAAGGAAGGACTCCTGACGCGCGACCCCAGGGCCAAAGAAAGAAAGAAGTACGGCCAGAAGGGCGCCCGGGCACGGTTCCAGTTCTCGAAGAGATAAGGGATCTTATACCTATCTATGTTGTAACGTGTTACAGCTCCTGTTAAGAAAAGGGAAGGTAGAGATGCCTTCCCTTTTATTTTGTTCAATGCCCCTCCACTTGATAAATGGAGGGCGGGATGTATCATGAGTGAAACGAAACTGAAAATAGCGATCGTAGGGTCGAGCGGATATACAGGCGGCGAGCTGTTCAGGATCCTTCTGCACCATTCGTTCGCGGAAGTGACGGTTGTAACCTCGGAGAGATCGGCAGGGAAGCCGATTACGGATATTTTCCCGCACCTTCGGGGATTGACCGATCTCGTGTGTGAGCCCCTTGTTCCGGAGACTATTGCGAAAAAGGCTGACTTTGTTTTTCTTGCCCTGCCCCATGTAACATCGCAGGAAGCCGCATTCCGGTTTCATCAACTTGGCGTCAAAGTCGTCGATCTTTCAGCGGACTACCGGCTTATTGACCCGTTGCGGTACGAACAGTGGTATGAGCACTGCCACCAATATCCTGACCTCCTTAAAAAAGCGGTGTACGGTCTGCCGGAACTGCATGCGGACCGGATAAGGACGGCATCGCTTATTGCGAACCCCGGATGCTATCCCACAAGCGCCATTCTCGGCCTTGCACCGGTGGTCAGCGCCAGGATGGTCGATCACACAACCATCATCATTGATTCCAAATCAGGTGTCTCGGGCGCCGGGCGGAGTCCGTCTTTGGCCCATCATTACGCTGAAGTGAACGAGGGGTTCATGGCGTATAAGGTTGGGACCCATCGCCATACACCCGAGATCGAGCAGGAGCTTTCAAATTTAGCCGGAGCTGAAATCACGCTCTCCTTCACGCCACACCTGGTCCCCATGAACCGGGGCATTCTTTCGACGATCTATGCGAAGATGTCGGTGCAAACGGATACGGGCAAACTTCATGATCATTATCAGAACTTCTTCCGGAACAAGCCCTTTGTGCGACTGCTGCCTCCGGGACAGTTCCCGAATGTCCGTAATGTGCGCGGTTCGAATTTCTGCGACATCGGCGTATATGCTGACCACCGAACGGGCAGGATCGTCATTGTGACGGCCATTGACAATCTGGTCAAAGGCGCATCCGGCCAGGCAGTTCAGAATATGAACCTTATGATGGGGTTAGAGGAGACAGAGGGTCTCAGGTTTGCGGGATTGTTCCCATGATGAGGGAATTTAAAATTTTTCTACGGACAGGGGTAAACAAATGAAGATTCTTGATCCAAAGAATTTTACGGTGCCGGGTTTCAAAGCATGGGGAATCCATTGCGGCGTTAAAAAGAATGAGAAAAAAGACCTCATGCTCATCGCCTCCGACCGGGAGGCCGCAGTAGCGGGTGTTTTTACCAAAAACCGCGTGAAAGCTGCCTCGGTCGTGCAGAACATGACCCGGGTCAAATCCGGCACAGGACAGATTATGATAGCGAACAGCGGTTGCGCCAACGCCTGTACGGGCAAGCGCGGGTCTGTTGATGCGCGTGAAACCGCCGAGCTTACGGCAAAAGAATTCGGCGTAAAACCTGAAGCCGTGTATGTGGCATCGACCGGCGTTATCGGCGAGTATCTTCCCATGCCGAAGATCACCAATGGTATTGCAACTGTTGCGGGGTTATTGTCACCGTCAGGCTGGGAGCAGGCGGCAGAGGCTATCATGACGACGGACATGTATCCGAAATTGTCCGTGGTCCAGGAAGAAATCAGCGGGAAGACGATCACTCTGGCGGGTATTGCAAAGGGCTCAGGCATGATCCACCCCGATATGGCGACCATGCTCTGTTTTATTGTGACGGATGCAAATATCTCCGCCCCCATGCTGAAGAAGGCGCTCCTCACTTCCACGGATAAATCGTTCAACTGTATTACCGTGGACGGCGACATGAGCACGAACGACATGATCCTGTGCATGGCGAACGGCGCAGCGGGAAACAAAAAACCGGCCCCGGGGAGCAAGGAACAAAAAAAATTCCAGGCATGCCTTGACGCGGTAACGCGTTCTCTGGCTTTGCAGGTGGTAAAAGACGGCGAAGGTGCAACGAAATTCGTCGAGATCGAGGTCCAGGGCGCGAAAACCCCGGTAGAGGCCAAACGGGCCGCAATGACTGTTGCGAAGTCCAGCCTGGTAAAAACAGCCCTCTTTGGAGAGGACCTCAACTGGGGCAGGATCATGGCTGCTCTCGGATATGCCGGAGTGGATATGGACGAAGCCAGAACGGACATTTTTATCGGCAAGGCAAAGATCGTTGAGAAGGGTCTTGGCCAGGGCAAGCCAGCGGATCGCGAAGCCGCACTTGCGCTCAAACAACGAGAGGTGAAGATCACGATCGACCTCCATAAAGGCAAAGCAGGGGCCGTTGTCTGGACCTGCGATCTGTCCTATGAATACGTCAAGATAAATGCCGCATATCGGAGCTGAATACATCCTGATTGGCATTGACTCCGGGGACCACGCACTTTGGTTAATGGGCAAAAACTGAAAAATTATCTTGACTTTCAATGATGGAGTTGTTAATTTTAATGATTCATTCGCAAGAAGCATCGATAAATGGCAAAAGGTGAAAAAGCACGGTTTTCCACTCTAAGGGTGAAAAACATCGTTTGTTTAAATGCATTATATAACAAATGGTTAGGCATCTTGTTAAAGGATACAATAGGAGGGGGGTGTAAGCTAGGTGTCAAGCATAAGGTTAAGGGAGAATGAACCCTTTGAGGCGGCACTTCGGAGATTTAAAAAAAGCATGGAAAAAGAAGGCGTGCTGTCCGAAGTGAAGAAGCGAGAGCATTACGAAAAACCGAGTGTAAAGAAAAAGAAGAAAGCGATTGCAGCTCGGAAAAAGGCAGCAAAAACAGCACGTATCTTCAGGCAAAGCTAAGCAGCGATAGATTTCACGTGGCTTAGTGTTCGGTGCGACGAAAAAAAGGGCAACATGGGATTACGAGAGAAGATAGACGCGGACATAAAGGACGCGCTCAAGTCCGGGGCCAAGGACAAAGTCTCAACACTTCGGATGCTGAGTGCGTCGCTCAAGAACAAGCAGATCGACAAGAAGCGGCCGCTGACTGAGGAAGAAGTGCTTGAGACCGTTCGATCACTTATCAAACAGCGCAGGGATTCTGTTGAGCAGTTTGCAAAGGGTGGCCGTCAGGATCTCGTTGATCAGGAAAATGGAGAAATCGTCATCCTTGAGGTTTACCTGCCAACGCAGTTGACCCGTGAAGAGGTTGAAGCCATGGTGCGCGATGCCATCACCCAGACAAGCGCCCAGGGTGCACGGGACATGGGCAAGGTCATGAAGGCGCTTATCCCAATGGTAGGCGGGCGCGCTGACGGGAAACTGGTAAGCGAGCTTGTTAAAAATGCATTGGGGTAGCGAGTTGGCGCAGGATCAGGTGTTTCTTTAAAATTACTGGGCTGGACAGGGGGCCATGAATACCACGGCCCCCTGATTTTTTTTCGGAGTACCTCTTGAAGCTTCAGAACTTCTTCGACTTGGCAATTCAGTGTGGCATGGATGCCGATCCCCGTGGCAGACCGACCGTAGAGAAAGAATTGCGTGAAGCGCTCGCATCCTATGAAGAGCTGAAATCAGATGAAAAGCAATCCTACGATGCTGACAAGCACGGAAATCCATACACGGACAGCAGGATTCTTTATGGCAGCCCGGACAGGGATGTAACGAAGATCCTTGTCGGGATAGATATCGAGACTCCTGAACTTCTTCTCGCGGATCGTCTGAATCAGAAAGGTGCGGGAATCGATCTTGTGATGGCGCATCATCCCGAAGGCCGCGCCTATGCCAACTTCTATGAAGTGATGAAGATGCAGGCTGACATCCTCAACCGATTCGGGGTTCCGATCAATGTCGCTGAAAGCCATTTGAGCACCAGGATGAAGGAGGTCGAGCGCAGCCTCATGCCGGTGAACCATACCCGGCCCGTGGATGCGGCACGTTTGCTCGACATTCCCTTTCTGTGTCTTCATACGCCTGCAGATAACATGGTCTCGAGCCATCTTCAGACATTGCTCGACCGTCAGGCGCCCTCCCGACTCAAGGACGTTGTTAAATTGCTGAAAGAAATCCCTGAATATCAGGAAGCTGCCAGAAATAACGCAGGTCCAAGAATTCTCGCGGGATCCGACAACCAGCGCACCGGCAAGGTTTTTGTGGATATGACCGGAGGGACATCGGGTTCAAAAGATACCCTTGCCAGGTTGTCACAGTCCGGGGTCGGGACTATTGTGGGAATGCACATGTCCGAAGATCACAGGAAGGAGGCGGAGAAACACCACCTTCATGTGGTGATAGCAGGGCATATTTCCAGCGATACGCTTGGTTTAAACCTGCTCTTCGACGCAATGGAGAACCGCGAGCCCCTCCAGGTGCTGGCGTGTTCGGGATTTACAAGGATCAAGAGACCTAACTAATTCCGTATGAACGAACATACCTTACGGATCCTGGAGTTTGACAAGATAAAGGCCATTGTTTCCGGCTTTGCCGCATCTATGGCTGGTCGCGATGCAATCACCGGACTTCTTCCGGCAACAGAGCAGGGCAAGGTCATCCTGCTTTTGAGAGAGACAAGAGAGTTCACCGGCATTCTCCAGAGCGGAGAGACCCCCCCACTTGACGGAGTTCCGGATATCAGGTCATCGCTGGGCAGGCTGCGGATCAGCGGCGGCATGTTCATGCCAACGGAGCTTTTGGACACGGCAACACTGCTGAGTGCCGGCCGGCGGGTGAAGAACTTTTTTCAGCGTTATGAAGAAAGGGATGCCGGGCAAAAATCTCTGGCACCGCTCCTGAGCGCACGGGTTGCAATGATCCGGCCGCTCAAGCATCTTGAGGATGCGGTTTTTTCAGCGATTGATGAACGGGCCGAGGTCAGGGATTCCGCCAGTCCTGCACTACGAAGGGTTCGAAAGCAGCTTAATCGGTTGCGTGATGATATCCTCGGACGCCTGACCGGGATTCTCCAGGATGGCGGGTTTCAGAAGGTTATCCAGGAAGCGGTTATCACGATTCGGGATGACCGGTATGTCGTGCCGCTCAAACCCAACTTCCGCCAGAGCATCAAGGGTGTTGTTCACGGGCAGTCTGGATCGCGTTCCACGCTTTTTGTAGAGCCACTCGACATTCTTGAGCAGAACAATCACCTCGCGGAACTCCGGATGGAGGAACGGGAGGAAGTTGAGCGAATTCTGCGGGAACTTACTGGGCAGCTTTCACAGGAGGCGGACGCGATAGAATGCATGGTCGGAGCGCTGACCGCGATCGACGCCATTAGCGCCCGTTCACGCTTTGGCCTCGCGTTTGACGGGGTGATTCCCGTTATCTCATTGGATCGCGAACTTCGTCTCCGGGGAGCGCGCCACCCGCTTCTGATGTGGAAGCAGAGGTCAACTGACGGCAGGGACGTGACCCCAAATGACATTGAGCTCACGGGTGGAGACCGGGTGCTTGTCCTGAGCGGTCCGAACGCCGGTGGCAAAACAGCGATCCTGAAGACCGCGGGAATTTTGTGCCTCATGGCGCAATCCGGATTGCCGGTCACCGCTGCCGAAGGGAGTGAACTGCCGTGCTTTCGTGCGGTGTTCGCCGATATCGGCGACGAGCAAAGCCTGGAGCAGGATCTGAGCACCTTTTCATCTCACGTAAGCCAGATCGCGGAGATCCTCAGGCAGGCTGAACCGGATTCCCTGGTGCTCCTCGATGAACTTGGATCAGGCACGGACCCGGGTGAAGGCGCTGGACTCGGTGCTGCAGTTCTTGAGAACCTGATCGCTCGCGGATGCGTCACATTGACCACCACGCATCACAACAGCTTGAAACTTTTTGGAGCGCAGACAAGCGGCGCGAAGAACGCATCCATGGAATTTGATCCGCTGACGCTCCGGCCCACGTATCGGCTTCTTTCGGGCAGACCCGGCAGAAGCTATGGGCTTGATATGGCCGCCCGGCTCGGCGTGCCTGAGGACGTGATACGGAATGCGCGAGCCCGGATCGATCCGGACGACGCCCGGCTCGAAACACTGCTCAAGCAGGTAGAGGAAGATTCCACTCGTCTCACAGCAGAGCGGGAGCAGCTGGAGCACACGTTGTCTGCGGCACAGCATGATCAACAGGAGGCGGAAGCAGCGCTCCGGGAAGCCCGCGCGGAAGCCCGCGCGATAAAGGCGCGGGGAAAAGAAGAGTCGCGCGAAGTGCTGTCCGCGCTCAGACAACGGCTTCGGGACCTTTCCCGTACACCGAAACTCGATACAACGGAGATCCGTAAAACAGCGTCGGAGGTTGAAGCGCTTGGAAGACAACTCGATGCCGAGGCCCCCCATCCGGGGTCGACGTTGCCAGGACTCCGGCATTCGTTGTGTGTTGGCGACCAGGTACGGATCGCAAGGCTGAACAGAACCGGCATCGTGCTTGCGGTGCACCGTGGTATGCTTGAGGTAGAGGTTGACAATAAAAAGCTCAAAGTCACCGCGGAGGAGGTCAATCCCCTCGGGCCGGCACCTATCCACCAGCATGCGAGCACCGTGTCAGGATGGGGCGCCGACTTCCACGAAAGCGACGGGCCCTCGGACCGGCTGAACATCATCGGCTTGCGCGTGGAGGAAGGGCTCATCGAGGTAGACCGTTTCATCGATCGGACAGGGGTGAACGGTCTGTCGTTCGTCACGATTATTCATGGATTGGGAACAGGGGCGCTGAAATCAGCGGTAACAAAATATTTATCCAACCATCCGCTGGTCGCCGCCATTCGGCAGGGTGAACCGGCCGAAGGCGGCGCAGGTGTTACCGTGGCGGAGCTGAAAAAATAACGTGTTCTCTGAAGACATCATACACCGGGTCAGGGACAGCATTGATATCGTTGCTCTTATATCCGGATATGTGTCCCTGAAAAAAGCAGGGAAGAACCACCTTGGGTTGTGCCCGTTTCACGGTGAGAAGACCCCGTCGTTCAATGTAAATCCCGAGAAGCAGATTTTCCACTGTTTTGGATGCGGGGTGGGCGGCGATGTGTTCAAGTTCCTCGAGCTTCAGGAGGGGTTGAACTTTCCCGAAGCGGTAAAGAAGCTTGCGGAGCAGGCGGGTATCACGCTTCCCGACAGCAGGCCGCGTGGGGATGAGAAAAAGAGCGACGACGAACGAAAAGCGCTGCTCACGGTCGTTGGAGATGCGGCGGAATATTTTCGACGTGAGTTGGACGGGCCTGCAGGAAGCGCTGCCCGGGCATACCTCGCAAAACGCGGCGTGAGCGATGTTGTGGTGAAGGAGTTTTCGCTCGGTTTTGCCCGGCCCGAGTGGGACGGGTTGCTGCGGCATCTGAAACAGAAGGGCTATTCCCACAACCTGATGGAGAAAGCCGGCCTCATTGTCAAGCGGAGCGAAGGCGAAGGCCATTATGACCGGTTCCGGGGCAGGATCATTTTCCCCATTCGCGATATTTCGGGAAACATCATAGCATTCGGCGGCAGGGTGATGGATGACTCCCTGCCCAAATACCTGAATTCACCGGAGACGCCGCTTTACAGCAAAAGCAATGTGCTCTACTGCCTGGACAAGGCAAAAGAACCGGCGCGGACCCAGAAGTATTTTGTCATTGTCGAGGGATATCTCGATGCGATCGCCTGCCACCAGTATGGCGCAAAGAATGCCGTGGCAACGCTCGGCACTGCGTTGACGGACGGCCATCTGCGGCTCATGCGGCGGTTCGCTCAGAACCTGGTGCTCATTTTCGATCCTGATCCGGCTGGCGTGAAGGCGACGCTGCGGGGCTTTGAACTCTTTGCCGGAAGCGGGATGAAGGTGAATGTGGTTTCGCTTCCCGACGGCGATGACCCGGACACGTTCCTGAAAAAGAACGGGTACGAGGCATTTGCCTCCTGCCTCAGGACGTCAGCGAAATTCATGGATTTTGTCCTGTCCCAGGTGGTGCGAACCGCTGATACGGCGTCGATCGATGAAAAGGTGGAAAAGGCCGGCACGATGCTCGGGTTCATCGCCAAACTGCCGTCCGGGATCGAACGGGACCACTATCTGAAGAAAACAGCGGAAGCCCTGGATCTGGATGAGTCGGTCCTCCGGCAGGAAATGCCGCGGGATGCGAAGCGGCCCTCACCCGCACCGGCCAGGGGACAGGCCGCAGCACCGCACCGCAGCCATCGGCCCCGCGCCGAGGAGATCCTGATCCATCTGATGCTGAAGGATGTCGCAATCGCCCGCAATCTCAAGGAGCAGCTTGCTTCACAGGATTTTACCGACCCCCAGTTCCAGCGCATTGCGCAGCGGATCTTTGAGGTGCTCGATGCAACCGGCGGCATGGAAACCGGGGCGCTCTTACTGGACGGAGATGAGGAATTCAATAAACTGATCTCTCACTATTCCGTGCTGGAGATGGAGTACCAGGATCCTGAAAAACACTGGCAGGACTGCCTGGATGTGATCCGTCAGCAGGACCCGGAAAAGAAAATGAAGGGTATTATCAAGGCGATCAAAGAGGCCGAGGGAAAGAACGATTGGCCGGAACACCGCAGACTTCTGGAAATACAGAATCAGTTGAGCAAGAGGCCCGGCAGGCGGATCCCGGGTCTGTAACAAATCGATAGAGCAGCCAGGCCGGCAGGGTCATCAGGCGATGACGGGCGTCCGACGCTTTTCACGAAAAGGAGCACCAGCGTATGACAAAGAAAAGCAAAGCAGGAGATGTGAAAAAACAGGGAGCCACGGGCAAGGAGCGAAATTATCTGCCCTATGAAGAACAGGGCGACGCCATTCCGCCTGAGGACGTATCCACGGAGCAGCTCGACAGCATTATTTCCCTGTTTGGCGACGGCGAAATGGACATCGACGCCTCCGATTCCCGACACGACGGCAAAGTGCGCGCGGCGTCCGACGACGACCTGGAGGACGGTGTAGAGTCCGAGGACGTAAGTCTCGAAGAGGTCGTGGAGGAAGAGGCCGAGGAAGAGGAAGTGGACATCGGCGTCGGCAAAACCGACGACCCCGTACGGTTGTATTTAAAAGAAATGGGCACGGTGCCGCTCCTGTCCAAGGAGGGCGAGGTCTCGATCGCCAAACGCATTGAGGAAGGAAAGCGGGAAGCAGCGCAGGTTCTCTATAGCCTGCCGTTCTCGCTTCGCGATGTTCATGAACTTGGCGACAAGCTGCGGAAGGGAAAGATCAGCATCCACGAAGTCGTGCATGCGGGCGAGGACGATCTCGACGAGCTTCAGACCCAGAATGAAGAGGAACTCCATGGCCGGGTGCTGAAGCTTATCGCCGAGATCGACCGGCACAGCAAGGAGCTGAACACCCTCGTCAATCATGTCAACAGCAACCGCCTGAGCGAGGCAAAGAAAAAAGGCCTCCGGGAAAAGCTGCAGACGACCCGCTATGCGCTGTTCGACAAGCTTGAGGCGTTGAACATTCACTGTCGCCAGACGGACCGCATTGTATTGAAGCTCCGGGAGCAGGTAAGCGAGGTGCTCCTGTCGGAGCGCGAGATCCACGGGCTTGAGCGGAAAACAGGCAGGACCCTTGCGGAGCTCAAGGACACGTTTAAAAAAATGCGGCAGGGGGACCGGGAACTCAAGAATGCGGCGCGCAGGCTTGAAGTGCGGCAGGAGACGCTTCTTGCGCTCGAGCGAACGTACCGGAACGCCGGCAAGCGTATCAAGAAGGTCGAGATGGAATGTGGTATTGCGTCCGATGATCTTAAAAAAGCCCTTCGTGCATACGAAAAAGCCGAAGACCGCGCCAAGTACGCAAAGAGCGAACTGGTCGAGGCGAACCTGCGGCTCGTCGTCTCGATCGCAAAAAAATACACCAACCGCGGTTTGCAATTTTTAGACTTGATCCAGGAAGGCAACATCGGTCTCATGAAGGCAGTGGACAAGTTCGAATGGCAGCGCGGGTACAAGTTCAGCACCTACGCCACGTGGTGGATCAGGCAGGCGATCACGCGGGCGATCGCGGACCAGGCCCGTACGATCCGCATCCCCGTTCACATGATCGAGACCATGAACAAACTCATCAGGACGTCGCGCGGTCTCGTGCAGGATCTCGGCAGAGAACCGACCACCGAAGAGATCGCGTCCTCGATGAAATTACCGGTCGAAAAGGTCCGGAAGATCATGAAGATCGCCAAGGAGCCGATCTCTTTGGAAACGCCCATCGGCGAGGAAGAAGACAGTCACCTCGGGGATTTCATCGAAGATAAAAAAGTAGCTTCGCCGCTGGAGTCAGCAATCAGAAAAAACCTGCATCACCAGGTCCGGAAAGTGCTCAATACCCTGACCGAGCGGGAGGAGAAGGTTCTTCGCTGGAGGTTCGGCATCGGCGAACAGACGGACCATACGCTTGAGGAAGTGGGGCAGGAATTCGATGTCACGCGTGAGCGCATCCGGCAGATCGAGGCAAAGGCGCTCAGAAAGCTTCGGCATCCGAGCAGGAGCAAGCAGCTCAAGAGTTTCATGGAGTAAATACGGGCGCCACGATGCCGGTTTTTCCTGCATGACCTTGACATTTTCTCAGGGTTGTGTCAATATGTCCCTCCGGTATTCCCTGTAGCGCAGAAGAATACAGGCATACGGGATGATCAGATGCAGGGAATTTCTTCATCATGGTGAGTTTTCAACGTTGCATGTTACAAGGTTGTTTCTGCAGGGCCCATAGCTCAGTTGGTAGAGCTACCGGCTCATAACCGGTTGGTCCCAGGTTCGAGTCCTGGTGGGCCCACCATACACGACATGGTCGGGAGAAGCGGTATATGGTTCAAGATATGATCTCACTACAAAAGAATGACGGTTTCTCCGACGAACCGAATATACGTTAGAAAAGTGCGCCCTTGGGCGCATTTTTTATTTTGGAGGGATGCATGGAAGAACAGCTGGGTCTGCTCATCGCACTACAGGAAATAGACACCAAGATTCGGTCCTACAATGTAGAAAAGAACCGGCTGCCGGAAATTCTTGCTGGTCTTGAGCGAAAGCGCATTGCAAGCAACGAGGAGCTTGATAAGGTGAAGGAAGCGCTTCAGGCGGCCCAGAAGAACAAACGCGACCGGGATCTGGATCTTGAAGCGGGCGTACAGAAGGTCGAGAAACTCAGAACGCGCTCCTCCGAGATCAAAAACAACAAGGAATACCAGGCGCTCCTCAAAGAGATCGAGACGATGGAAAAGGACAATAAGGCCATTGAGGACGACGTACTCGTGCTGATGGAAAAGATCGATGCAGCGACAACGGCGATCGGCGCGGCAGAAAAACGGGTGAAGGAAGAGGAAACTCAGATCCAGGCCGAGCAAAAGGAACACGAAAAAGCTTTTGAGAAACTCGCGCAGGAATTGAGCGTTTTGGAGTCCCATCGTCAGGAAGCGGTGACCCGTATTCAGCCTCCCGTGCTTCTCCAGTATCAAAAACTGCTTGCCACCAAGGCGGGCGTTGCCATGGCCGAAGCCCGCGGCGAGTCCTGCTCCGGTTGCTACATGAGCATCCCGCCCCAGGTGTTTGTAAATGTAAAAAAGAATGAAAGCATCATTACGTGCCCCAATTGCAACCGCATTCTGTATTATAAAGAAGCGATCGTGCAAAAAAACATGTAAACAACAGCCGGTCAACCACAGGAACGGAGATGCTGATGAACGCTTTCTGTTCCCGGCATTGACCTTTCCGCAGCATGCAATAATCGTTTTCAGAGCGGGTGAAGTGATCGCTCCCCGGCAACGGGGGGAGGAAAGTCCGAGCTCCGCAGGGCAAGGCGGTCCCGAAACGGGACAGGGGGCGACCCCATGGACAGTGCCACAGAAAAGAAGACCGCCCCGTACAGGGGTAAGGGTGAAACGGTGGGGTAAGAGCCCACCAGGCTTCCGGGCGACCGGAAGTGCTTGGAAAACCCCGCCTGGAGCAAGGCCGCATAGGGAAGCGTCCCCCGCACAATGGGGGTAAGGACGGCCCGTCCGAGACTTCCGGGTAGGTCGCTCGTGCCGCCGGGCAACCGGCGGCCCAGATAAATGATCACTGCCCTGAGCAATCAGGGACACAGAACTCGGCTTACGGCCCGCTCTGATTTTTTTCTTCTGTTAAGGTAAACCTGCCTGCTGTCCCCGAACGCAGGGCGCAGACCGGCAAAACGCGGTTATCGCGTCATGTGGATCCCCGGGGAATTATCATGCTTATCCTCAGCCTCTTAAACAAAGTGAAACATTTACTGACGATCGCTGTCATGGTCGTGATCTGGCTTGTGCTGGTCATGGTCTGGTTCGACCGGTTCGTCCCGCCCTTTGACCGCCTCGCGCCGTTGCTCGCACCCTGGAAATCCTTGTTCCTGATCCCGCCGGAGGCGTCCTTCGGTCAGCGATTGTCCTTTATGCAGGGGGTGCTGGACGAATCAGGGCGGGTGGCTTCGGTCGCGTTTCTCACCATGATAGCTTCGTTCGTGTTTTTCAGTTTCTATGCCACCATGGTCTATCAGCAGCGGCAGCGGAGAGTGCGCGAGAACAGTCTTCTCCTCCTGAAAAATCAGGAGATCGCCCGGCGTAATGAGTTCATTCGCTACATATCTGCCACGATCGGTCATGAGTTCAAGAACAATCTTGGACGCATCAAGCGGCGCATCGATCTGCTCGCAGAGCTGTCTCCGGAAACGCGGGCCCGCCTCGATGACAACCTGGACAAATTATTCGCCGATATCGAAATATTCAAAAAGATTTCCGATGAGCGGGAAGCGGTCCTGATCGATTTTAAAAAAGTGCGGCTCGACGAGATGCTTGCCGGCATCGCCAGCCAGTATGGCGATCTGGTCGAGATCACGTTTCATCATGAGACGTATGCTCAAGAGATCATCGCCTCGCCTGCACTGCTCAAGACCGTTTTCGAGAATATCATTGATAATGCCATAAAGTACAAGAAACCCGAACAGCTCCGGGCCAGTCTGCTGATTTCCTGCAGCACTGATATCGACGGCAGTCGCAAGTACCTTTCCCTGTCATTCCGTGATACGGGCATCGGCATGGACGAACAGCTTGCGGACCAGTGTTTTTACAAAGGCACAAAGTCGCAGGACGGCTGGGGAGAGGGGCTCCATTTCGCGAAGTATGTCGTCGGGCTCCATGCCGGCAAGATCAGGGTGGGAAAGGAATATACCGCTCCGGGAACGGGCACGGAAATCATCATTCACCTTCCCTTTGTCGAAGAGGCCATGCATGTTTAGAGTGCTGATCGCCGACGACGACGTCGAAGACCGTGAACTGCTCAAGATGGAGATCCAGCGGGCACTGGAGACGGAAAAAGTCGACATACGGTTTTACGAGGCCCCGAGCGTGAAGAGGGCGAAGGAATTGCTTAGTTCCCAGCCGTTCGATCTGCTGACCCTGGACATAGAATTCGACCGGATGACCGAGGGAATTGACGCGCTGCCAGAGATCTTTGAAAGCCATCCCACGCTGAACATCATCGTGATCAGCGGCAAGCTGAATAAAAGCGAGGTGTCTGAGCGGCTTTTTCACTTCACCAAGGACAATGTGCTGAAAGGAAAACGCTGGGCCCGGCATTTCGACGTGCTCGACAAGAAAGACCCCAAGGCCGAAGCGCTGCAACGGGCCTATTCCTTTGCCATGCAGCAGAAGAAGGTCCCGGACAAACTGCGGGGCCTGTTCCTCCTCGCGGAATCGTATATCGAGAAGGACGAACTGGAAAAAGGCATCGATGTATACCAGAAAATCCAGAGTCTTGCCCCCGGCGAACTCGAATCCAACGAGAACATCCGCATCTTCAAAGGCGGCGACGCAGCCGGTATGGCCATGAAATATTTTCGGCAGGGAGAAAAGATCATCGGGGCGTTGTTGCTCGGCTATCATCTGGAGTTCGAGCTCAAGGCGTTTACACGGAGGAAACTGGGCTATTCGTTGCCGGGTTTGCACGACTGCCTGAAGGAACTGGAGCGGATGCATCATATCGAACAGCCTGAAAAAATCCTGTTTCAGCAGGGTCTTCGGATACGAAACAAGGCGATCCATAATCCCTCATCGCTTGCTGAGGAGGACCTGGAGTTCTCCGTGCAGGGGCTGAAGCCGCTCCGGGAGAAAACAGCATGAATCTTGAGAAGCTCAAAGAGGTATTGCTACCTTCCGGACCGATCCTGGCCGTTACCCTCGTCGGCCTGCTGCTTCTGAGCGGGGTCACGTATTACCGTGCCGTCGAGATCCAGCGGTTTCTTGAGCCGGCGCTTGCCATATCCCAGCCCCGCAACGAGGTTGCCGAGGATTTTAACCAGCTGTTGAACAGGGAATTCGGCGGGAAATCGATCGAAGGGATCCAGTTTGTGATGGGCTCCATCTTTGTAGATGAAACCCTGCTGTTCACGGATGACCATCATATCGGAAACCTGGGCCATGCGATCCTGCGGAAACTGGGCCGCGTATTCTTCACCGCGCTCAAGGAAAAGTATACCGGGTCCTACGTGGACCTTATTCTGGTCAGCGTGCCGTACTCCGTCAGCTCGCATCCGGGCATGAACAGCAGAAGGAGGCTCCGGATGCAGCACGAAGCGGAGCTGATCCTGGGGACCATGTTCTCGCAGGAACCCGCACTCGAGAAAGACTATGGACATTACTTCGTCTCGGCTGCATTGTCTATGGCTCCAGCCGATAAAAAGATCAACCTTGTCGAGTTCCGCATAATTCCGGGTGAACAGCTGCACATCGATGTCCTCACCCGGCTCAAGAAATACGTGAAATAACATCAGCTGACGGACGGAACATCGCATGATTTCGAAAACACCCCTTCGTTCCCGCCAGGTTACATCGAAAAAAATTCCCACAGCCAAGAACATCCGCGCTTTCCAGAAGATGATCCTCGACCATTATCGGGTCCAGGGCCGCGACCTCCCGTGGCGAAGGACACGCAATCCCTTTCGCATCCTTGTGTCGGAGATCATGCTGCAGCAGACGCAGGTTGAGCGCGTGCTCGACAAGTACAAACAGTTTCTCGGGGAATTTCCGAACCTTACAGCTCTCGCCAATGCGCCGCTGCACACCCTGCTCTCCATCTGGCAGGGAATGGGCTATAACCGCCGCGCCCTCGCGCTCAAATCTCTCGCACAGAAGGTCGTCAGTGAGCATGCCGGCAAGCTCCCGTCCGACCCCGACGTGCTCTTGACCCTGCCCGGCATCGGCCCTTACACTGCGGGAGCCGTTGCCGCCTTTGCATTCAACAAACCCGTGCTGTTCATCGATACGAATATCCGGAGAGTATTTATCCACGTCTTTTTTCAGGATCAGGAAAATATCACTGACACGCAAATACTCCTGTTGGTTGAGCGGACCCTTGATGCACGGGACCCGCGCACCTGGTACAATGCGCTCATGGATTACGGCGCCACGCTCAAACAAACGCAAAAGAATCCCAATCGAAAAAGCGCGCACTATCAGCGGCAAAGCCCGTTCGAGAATTCGAACCGGCAGGTGCGGGGCAGGATTCTGAAAACACTGATCGCGTTATCTTCGCTTACCGTAGCAGAGATCGTAAACAAGGTTGGAGCCGACGCTGAACAGGTGGAGAACAATCTTGTGCAGATGCAGGAGGAAGGGTTTATCAAAAAGAAGGGAAGAACGTTCGCTATCGCGCAGGACGGTCAATTGGCCTGATGAGAAAACACCACAACGGTTATCTTTACCACAGAGGTCACCACGGATGAGAACGGCTCCTGATTACATCCAGTTTTACCCCACGCTCAGGTGCAACCGCTCGTGCGCGTTTTGCTTCAACCATGCCATGCCGTTCATGCCGGACATGAAGCTCAGCGACATCATGGTCATGCTGGACACGCTTGTCGCGTTAAAGGTAAGGACCGTTGATATTCTTGGCGGCGAACCCACGCTGCACAGCGACCTTCAATCCATTGTTCGAGCGGCGAAACAACGCGGACTTGCCGTGAACATAAGCACGAATGGCACGAATATACCGGTACTCGAAGAACTTATCCGGTCTGAAGAGCAGGTCACTATCGGATTGTCCGTCAATGATCAGGAAACTCTTGATCGGCTCCAAGGCTTCATATCACAACATCACCCTGTGGTGAAGACCGTTGCCGGTTCTGTGATAGATCAGAGTCTCGTCAATAAAATTCGTTCCCTGGGACCCGCGAAATTTTACCTTATTTACCAGGACGCCGTGACCAGCAAGGAACTGCATGCCACAATGCCCTTCCCCAGGTTTCTTGCCGAGACAACAGGAGCAGACACCGTGTATTGCTCCGGATTTCTGCCTGACAGGGGAACGTATCCGGAGCTTTCCACGGTCCGCTGCCCGGCGGGGACAACAAAGCTCGGGATCATGCCGGACGGATCTGTGTATCCCTGCAATCTCTTTTTTGGAAAAGAGAAATACCGCCTGGGGAATATCCTGCATGATTCTTTTCATGATATATGGAGCCATCCCGGACTGGAGTTCTTCCGGACCTTTCAAGGAAACTCCTGCTCTCAAAAAACATGCAATCTTCATCGCGATTGTCATGGCGGCTGTCCTGCGCAGAGTTTTCTGATCGTCGGCGATCCGGCCGCACCAGATCCGCGCTGCATGCGGGGCCGATTTTAGCTTTCTAAACACCACGGAACTTAGTATAATAAAGCAGGTTCATCGCGGGAGGCGTGTTATGATCACTGCATTGGTGCTGTTGAACGTCGAGCGAAGCAAAGTGAATGCCGTGGCGGAGACACTTGCGGATATGGAAGGGATCACGGAAGTATATTCGGTTGCCGGCAGATATGACCTGACGGTCATCATCAGAGTAAAGGACAATGAGCAGCTGGCCGAACTGGTCACCAATCATATGCTCAAGGTGGACGGGATCCTGAAGTCGGAGACGCTCATTGCATTCCGTGTGCATTCCCGCCATGACCTTGAGAGCATGTTTTCCATCGGGCTATGAACAGGCTGAATGCTCTTACCCGTTTACATCCGTGGCCAATAAATTCCCTGTTCCAGCTTGTTGTCGTTAGGGTTGTCCCTGAATACCATGGCTAATTCCGAGGAACTACATACCGGCCCGCATACCTCCGTCGAACTTGGCAAACTCGTCGAGGGCACGGCTTTGCCCTTTGACGTCTTTATCAAAGACAACAACATCTTCATTCCTCTCTTTAGCAAAGGGACGATGTACAACAGCTCGGCCAACAGGATTCTGCGCGAAAAAGGCATCACGACCATCTATGTCAAGGATGTGGACGGCCCTGTTCTTGAGCAGTATGTTGCGCAGCAGAGCGGCCAGCGGCCGCCAGTCCCGGACCCGGAGACGTTCAAACGGTATATAGCGGAAAAAGATTCGCATTTTGTTGTGGACCGATCGTTCCTGATCATGTCAACAAAGGTTACTTTCAGCCTGTATTCACTCAATAATTTCAGTCTGGGCATGCTGGTGGAAGCGGACGAAAAAACTCCCGCGATCATCGATAGCAGAGTCCTTACTGCTCCCGGCGACATTGTAATAAAACCAACGGACGTTCCGCTCTATAACGCCTATATCAATGCATTGCTCGCCACCGGCGCTGTGATGGCCAAGGACCGCGAGAAGGTGAAGCGGGCGGCCATCAAGGAAAATTCCAAAATGGTGCTCAAAGACCTGCTGGAGAATCCGCGAAGCGGCGAAAAGATCAAGGAGTCCATCACCCTGGTCAATAAAATGGTGGACAGCATCCTGGAAAACAGGGACGCTGCGCATGATATGCTCACGCTTCGGACCTATGATTATTACACCTATACGCACTCCGTTAACGTTGCGGTCCTCTCGGTCGGCCTGGGGGTCGGCGTCGGTTTACCGAGGGAGGAACTGGAAAAGCTCGGCATCGGCGCCATGCTGCATGACGTGGGCAAACAGGCCATCTCCCCGGACATCATCAACAAACCCGGCAGGCTCACCGACGACGAGTTCCGCATCATCAAAACCCATGTCACGGAAGGGGAAAAGATCCTGCGCGAGAACCACGATATCCCCGACGCGGCCTTTTTCGCCGTCTCCCAGCACCACGAGAGGCTTTCGGGCAAGGGTTATCCGCACAACAGGTCAGGCCAGGACATTCATCCGTTCGGCCGGATCACCTCGATCGTGGACTGCTACGATGCGTTGACCACGGAGCGATCCTACCAGCAGGCGCGCACTCCGTTCTTTGCGTTGTCCATACTGACCCGTGAGGGCGGCGACTATGATGTCGATTATCTGAAGGTGTTCATTAAAATGCTTGGTGAGATCAAGCAGTGATTGGAATACAGCGCTGCATGGAAAGATGGCAATTTACAAATCTGATAATCAGACAATACGATCAACCGCATGATATCCAATACCATACGATAAGGGATGGCAATGTCGATCACTGATGCACACGAAAAACGGGTGGATTCACCCATCTTGCTCTACTATCTTGGTTTCACAGCAGTGACCTGCGGCGCGCTCGTCATGGTTATCGAGGTGCTCGGCTCGCGGGTGATAGGCCCTTTTTTTGGCGTAAGCCTTTTCGTCTGGACATCATTAATCACGGTCACCCTGATTGCGCTTGCACTCGGGTATGCCGTGGGGGGGATCGTATCGGACCGGAGGGACAGCGCCGACTATCTTTACAGTGTCATATTCGTCGCGGGGTTATTGATCCTGGCGATACCGTTTGCGAAAAGCCACGTATTGAAGGTCTGTCTCCCTCTGGGGCTTCGCATGGGTGCGCTTGCGAGCTCTTTTCTGCTTTTTGGACCATCGCTCTTTCTTCTCGGCTGTGTATCGCCGTACATCATCAAGATAGCCGCACGGGAAATGAAAAACATCGGAAGGACGGTCGGCCTCTTTTATGCGATTTCAACCATGGGAAGTTTTATCGGCACCGTTGCCACCGGCTTCGTGCTCATCGCCTATTTGGGAGTGGACCGTATTTTTGAGGCCACGGGCATGCTCCTTTTGGGCGTTGCTCTGGGCTATTTTTTGCTGCTGAAAAAACGGTGGTATCTTTCGCTCATCGTGATTTTCATGATTGCCGTCTGGCTTTACCAACCCGATCCTGTCGTGTCAAAGACCATGCAGAACGGCACGCAGGTTGCGAAGATCTTCGCCAAAGACAGCTTTTACGGGAACCTGAAAGTGATCGACTATTCCTTTGGACCCGTCCATACCCGGGAGTTGATCATAGACGGACTGGTGCAGGGAGGGATCGACATGAACAGCAGGCTGTCGATCTATGAATATCCCTATTTTCTGGAATTTATTCCCTATAGTTTGAACCCTTCGGGCGGGAATTGTCTTGTCATCGGTCTTGGCGCGGGAGTGGTCCCGCAATGGTATGAAAACAGGGGCATCAGGACCGATGTCGTCGATATTGACCCGGAGGTGGCGGACATTGCGCGGAAGTATTTCGGATTCAGTCTGGCAGGGGACCTGATCATATCAGACGCCCGGTATTATCTGATCAATTCTGAAAAAAAATATGATTATGTTGTCCTCGATGTTTTCAACGGAGACACGACGCCGGGCCACGTCCTCAGTCTGGAAGCAGTGCAGCTTCTGAGCAATCGAATGACCGAGCGCGGGATACTCGCGATAAACCTGGTCGGGAGCCTTAAAGAGGACACGTTTATAACCGCATCAGTCGTTCACACACTTACCAGGGTGTTTCAGACCGTGGAGATCCATCCGACGTTCTCTCCTCAGGAAGGCCGCGGCTGCGGAAACATTGTACTGGTCGCCTACCGGTCTCCGACGATGAAACGCAATGTGAAGACCTGCAGCACATTTCCGGTCAACGAGATGGCGCGCGAGGGCGTGAACCGATATATTGACAGCATCTTCCGGTTCCCTGCTGAGACCCCTGCGATTGTTCTTTCAGATGATTACAACCCCATTGATTTTTATGATCGGAGGCTCAAAGAGCACGTCAGGGAGGAAATTATAAAAAGTACGGATTGGGAGATCCTGATATGAGAAAATCGGACGCCGACGCGATTTTGTTGTCGTTGGGTGACCCAAAATACTTTGTAGAAGAATTGTAGGTTGGGCATGTTCTTGATGCCCAACAGATAATCGCCATAATGCCAAAAAAATGCGATATCGTCGATCACAAACACCCGGTGCAACATTCTTTTTTACGGTCGTAACCTATGATCGAAAAAGAATTTTATGCTCAGATGAGAATCCTGGCAGCCTAAAGCAATCGATGGAATCAGTTAAGGGTGTCCATCCATTTACTATTGATGCAATTGCTCTTCTGCCGGACCACCTGTACTGCATCTGGACATTGCCTCAAGGCGACAATGATTATTCGACAAGGTGGATGCTGATCAAAAGCAAATTTACTAGAACATGCGCCGATTCGGTGAAAGGGGTACTGAGTCCCAGCAGGATTCAAAAAAGAGAACAGGGAGTTTGGCAACGCCGGTTTTGGGAACACCAAATCCGTGACGAACAGGATTATGCCCGGCATGTAGATTATATACATTACAACCCAGTGAAGCACGGATTGGCAAAATCCCTTTGGAATGGGAGTATTCCAGCTTTCACCGATATGTGAAAAGTGGGATTTACCATCCTGATTGGGGAATGAAAGAACAAGTTATGTTTGATGAAGCAATTGGGCAGGAGTGAAAGATATTGGGCTTCGCTTTGCTCAGCCCAACCTATAAACTTCGTCCTGTTTATCACACCAGCTCGCTTTGGTCAAGCATGTAACTTTCACATAATATTCGTTGAAGAACGATGAAAAGAATACTTTTATCCATATTAAGTCTAGTAACATTAACATTCAATGTAGGCTGTCTATATGCCATACGGTATGATGGCCCTTATCATGGCAAGGTCGTTGACCAGGAAACACGCCAGCCAATCGAAGACGTTGTAGTGCTTGGAACATGGTCTGTGTATCACTTCAATATAGCAGGTGGTAACCATACTGATCACGATGCTCGTGAAACGGTTACTAACAAACAAGGCGAATTCATTATTCCGGGAGAAGGCTTGAGAGTACTGAGTAGTCTCGAGCCAATGCATGTGGTAATTTTCAAATCTGGCTATAAATATGAGAGCTTACCTTGGGATTCACTCAAGATTGCAGATATTAAAGATAGCATCAAATGGGAAGGAGATGTACCGATCTTTCCTCTCAGGAAATTCAAGACGCTGGCAAAAATCAAAAGAGATTTACCACCGTATCCACCCGGTAGAGCAGTGCGTGAGAATAAAGTCAATCGCTTTATGGAAGAGGTGGAAAAGGAGAGAAGAGCACAGGGATTTGATGTTGCGAGTACCACGGTAGCCGATAGTCGTCGGACAAATGTTAAGGCCAGTCGGCCTCAGGGTTTTACAGGCCTGGGTCATTTTTCAAATGAAAATACAAAAGATCGCCAATCACTTATGCAGTTGACTTTGTGGCAGGAAGGAACGCAAATGTTTGGTCTCTTTTCTTTCTCCGACAATATTAACGGAGATACGAAAATGGGGTTACTTGAAAAGATCTCTTTTAACGCTGTAACGGATTATATCGTCTTTAGCGTCAAACTTTCAATGGGGTTGCACTCCTGCAAAATACATAATAATGTTCCCAGTCGAGACCTTTATCTTTTCACGGGATTCATGTTTAACGGGACCATATCAGGAACTTTGAAGCATGCCGATGGCTTTCATCAGGATCAAGTTCCGATGCAAGAAAATATTGTGTTCAAGAAAACGGAAGCAATCATTGGCCAATATCATAGCCGTGAGGAATGGGAAGCCGCAATGGAAGGAATCATTGGCTTTCAGGGGGCAAGATGGTAGGTCGGAACAATCTAAAGCTCTGCGTGACTTACGAGACGAGTCAACAGCGACTCGCCAAAGGAATATGCGTGATGTAAGTGTATGACTATATTCTGCATCACTACTTGTGAGCCGCTCCTGAAAAATTGCAGGTGAATTTGTACTACAGAACGCCATCTTCTGGGAACCAAAATACCGTTGTACAAGCATAAAAAATAGTATAAACTGACCGCAGTTTTTCCTGATTTGCATCAGAATTTAATCTGAAGGAGGTAGTATGCGACAGACAAAGATCGTGCTCTCTGACAAGGAAATTCCCACCAAGTGGTACAACATCATGGCGGACATGCCGAACAAGCCTAAGCCTCCGCTCCACCCCGGAACCAAGCAACCGGTCGGCCCGCAGGACCTTTCGGCCATTTTCCCCATGGACCTGATCCTTCAGGAAGTAAGCACCGACCGCTGGATCGACATCCCCGAGGAAGTGCTGGACATATATTCGCTCTGGCGGCCGTCGCCGATGTTCCGTGCGCACAGGCTCGAAAAGGCGCTCGGCACGCCTGCGAAGATCTATTATAAATATGAGGGCGTGAGTCCTGCGGGCAGCCATAAGCCCAACACGTCGATCCCCCAGGCATACTATAATAAAAAAGCGGGTATCAAGCGCATTGCCACAGAAACAGGTGCGGGCCAGTGGGGCTCGTCCATGGCCCTGGCCGGCAAGCTCTTCGGCCTCGATGTCACTGTCTACATGGTGAAGGTCAGCTATGGTCAGAAGCCTTACCGCCGCATTATGATGGAGACCTGGGGCGCTACGGTCCATGCGAGCCCCTCGAAGCTAACGAACTCGGGCAGGAAGGTCCTCGAACTGGACCCGAACAGCCAGGGAAGTCTCGGGATCGCCATTTCCGAGGCAGTTGAAGATGCTGCCACGCATAACGACACGAACTATGCGCTCGGGTCCGTGCTGAACCATGTATGCTTGCACCAGACCGTGATCGGGCTCGAAGCGAAGAAGCAGATGGAGATCGCGGGAGACTACCCTGATGTGGTGATCGGCTGCTGCGGCGGCGGAAGCAACCTCGCCGGCATAAGCTTCCCGTTCCTGCAGGACAAGATTGGCGGCAAGAACGTCCGCGTGCTTGCGGTGGAACCAGCGTCCTGCCCCACGCTCACCAAAGGCGAGTTCCGCTACGATTTCGGTGACGTGGCCGGGCTCACACCGCTCATGACCATGTATACGCTGGGCCATGATTTCATGCCCCCGGGCATCCATGCGGGCGGGCTCCGGTATCATGGTGATTCTCCGCTCATCTCCCAGCTTTGCCACGACAACCTTATCGAGGCCCGGGCCTACAACCAGGTTCCGGTGTTTGAGGCAGCGCTCCAGTTCGCCAACACCGAAGGCATCATCCCGGCGCCCGAGAGCGCACACGCGATCCGCGGCGCCATCGATGAAGCGCTTCGCGCCAAGGAGGAAGGGAAGCAGCGCACGATCCTCTTCAACCTGAGCGGCCACGGGTACATGGATCTCCAGGCATATGCCGACTTCCATGACGGGAAGCTGAAGGATTTCGAATATCCTGCGGAAGAGATCAAGAAGTCACTGGCGAAGCTGCCGAAGATCTGAAGCCGATTGCGCTGAAATAAATGAAACCCTGCCGCGGATTGCATACTGCGGCAGGGTTTTTTTATGGGAATTTTGAAGTAAAAAAACGGGAAATGAACGTGACGTCGGGGAACGAGACAGCTAGACCCTGCTATGCTTCAGCCGGTCCAGCGCATTGTGGGCGATGAGGATATCGCCCTCGGATTCCCTGACAATGTGTTTTGCCATAAGCATCTTCAGGCATTTTGAGACCGCCTCACGTGACGAGCCGATCTGGGCCGCAAGTTCCTTGTGCGTTAGCTTCGTGGTGCGCAAAAATCCTTTTTCACCCGTGGTGCACGGCCGGGCCTTTTCGAGAAGCATGCGTATCAACCGTTCGCCGACCTCGAGGAATGCAAGCGATTCGATCATTTCGTCCGCTTTCCTCAACCGTTCAACCAGGGTGGTCATGAGTTCGACGGAGATCGTCGGATTTTTATAGAGCAGGTCGAGGAATACATCTTTTTTAAGAATGGCGAGCTCCGAGTCCTTGTCCGCAACAATGGTGGCTGAACGTCCCTTGCCGTCGAGCAGGCTCAGTTCTCCGAAGAACGCCCCTTTTTCAAACTGGGCAAGAACGATCTCGTCGCCCTCTTCATCGGCCAGGACCGCTTTCAGCCTTCCGGAATTGACGATATACAGGTCCGTGCTCGGGTCGGTTTTACGGAATACGACCTCTCCCTTGTGAAACTCGGCGTTCTTGCATCTCGCCGCGATCTCCTTGAGTTGGGCCTCTTTCAGATGGCTGAAAATCGGTATGTTCCGTAAATATTCGACCAGCATGATCATTCTCCTACATTTGATGACAGTTGACGCACAGCGCCATTGATGACGCAGCGTTAAACCGGTACATCCGTGGTCCGTCCGCACTGTGCGGATCATGACAGCTGCCGCAGTAGAATATTTTCCCCGGGCGCGCAGGGTCTTGCGGCGGCTCGGGTTTCTTTTTTCTTGATTCGCCGAGAGGATGGCGCTTGGAGGAAAAGCCTGAGAGCGGCGCATGTTTCTGCATGATGTCACGGTGACATTCAAGACAGGTGTCAAACGGCTTCTTCTTCAAGAGCGCCATTTCATCGCTGGAGTGGGGGACATGACAGCTCAGGCACATGCCGCCGGCGACCGGGGCATGGATTGTTTTTTTCGTGAACTTTGTTTTCTCATGGCACGTAAAGCAAAGGTCGGGAGGCTCGGAAACCAGGAGCTTCGCATTCCTGGATGAATGGGGATTATGACACCCTGTGCAACCCATGCCCACCGCGGCATGAACGGTCTTTTTTGAAAAGGCTGCTCTGTCATGGCACCGATAGCAAAGGTCAGGCTGGTCAGCTGCGAGCCCTTTAGCGGTCTTGCCGATTATCTTATGCGGGACGGTTTTGGCGTTCAGTGCATCATGGCAGGTTGTGCACCCCATGCTGAGGGCCGGATGGAGGACTTTTTCCTTGGCGAGCTTTCCATGGCATTTGAGACAGTCTATTTGTTCGGCAGCGGCGAGTGAAGGAACCTGCAGGGAAAGAAGCAGCAATATACACAGCAGCATATATCGTACTGCGGGCAACACAGGGGAGTACGCTGATTTCATATGTGCATCTCCTTTACCAGTGCGCCAGCACAACATCCGGAGGTGACGGTACAATAGCATTGTCAATCGTTAAAATCAAGCAATTCTCTGCAATTTGTCACGTTGCCCACGGTCTCTTGTCCGGCCATGATCAATACGTTCATCACGAAGTCACTGCGTCCCGGATCGCCGAATCCCGGAGATCCGGTGAAGAAAGAAGAAAATCAGCAAGTGAGCCGAATTCCGCCACGGACAGGGTTTCTGCCCTCCGGTTCAAGTCAATGCCGGTGGTACAGAGCACAAGGTCCATCTGCTCGCGGGGGACCTTCAGCTGCTTCAGTGAATTTCTGAGCGTTTTCCGTCGCTGGGAAAACGCAGCCTTGACCACGGAGATAAAAAAGTTGCGGTCCTGGGGGACCACGGCGGGCTGTTCCCGCAGCACGAGCGTAATGACAGCGGAATCGACGTTGGGTTGCGGCGTGAACGCGCCGGCAGGCACGGCGAACTCTACTTTCGCTTCCGCAGAGAGCTGCACCAGCACGGACAGATAGCCATAATCCTTGTTGCCCGGATTCGCCGCGATCCGTTCGGCCACTTCTTTCTGAAGGAGCAGTGTGATCGTTGTGAAATGGGTGCGGAATTGAATAAGCTTCTGGATGATGGGGGTTGAAATATAGTAAGGCAGGTTGGCTACGACCTTCCAACTGCCGGAGAGCGATCCATAGGGATAGGCAAGAGCATCGCAGTGGACAAGATCGAAATTCCGGACATCATGAAAAGTTTTATGTAAGTGGGGAATGAGCCGTTCGTCCAGCTCAAGGGCGAGTACCTTTTTCGCCCTGTCCGTCAATATCCGGGTAAGATGGCCGAGACCCGGTCCGATCTCGAGGACCGAGTCCTCCGGTCCGATATCAGCGGCATCAGCGATCCTGTTCAGATACGCAGGGTCTTTGAGGAAGTTCTGGCCAAGCGACTTTTTCGGCCTGATGCGTTCGCTGGTCTCCATGAGGGGTATGGTACCATAAACCAACGGCGAGAACTACTGGTTTCCCGAAATCGGATTAGATACCGCGCTGGTTGTTATTCAGTGCGCACCGGCCACACATAGTTGCCGCTGGTTTTGCTGGTGGTCGTAACCTCGCCGGCATACGTGTCCAGGATCCAGGCCAGGCCCGCTACATCGGCATCGGTCGTTGATGTCCAGTAATAATCCGATTGGACATTCTTAAATCCGACTTTTCTGAACAGCTCATGCAGGCTTTTTTTGACCCCCTGGGTTTTTGCATATCCGATGAGGGCTTCGAACTCCTCTTTCGTCGGCAGTCTCCAGTCAGCGTAGCCTGCGTATTTTTGCTTGTTCAGCAGGGTGAGGTAGGCATTTGCCTCATCCCAGGTCATGCTTTTATCCGCCATGTTGGCGTTCTTTGCCAGCATCAGCTTCGCGTCCTTGTAGGAGGCGACCATGTCGATGAAAACAAAGCCGGAAGATTTTTCCTCTTTGCTCGCCTTGGTTTCGGCGATATTCACGCCGATCAGCTTGTCCGCGACACTGACGCTCGATATCAGGAGCGCATCCACCTCGCATTTGCATTTTTCTTCTTCAACGACCTCTGTTCTCCCCGAAGCCACGTCCACCAGCCACAGGGCGAGATAATAGGTCTTGCCGACCATGCTCACGGTGCCGACGATGACCTTGTCCACCTTGAGGATCTTTCCCGCTGAAAGGGCGCATTCGGGAGGCGCGCACCCCCGCATCTTGAATCCGTGTTCGTTCAGCATGTCGTTCATCTTGCCCTGCCGCATGACATCGAACAGGTCCGCTTTCACGATTTCTTTGCGGATGTTGTCGGACAGCGGTGAGGCCATGCCTTTGTCCAGGTTCCCGAGAATGTCGACATCAAGGATCGCCATGGTCGTTTTTCCTGCCAGGGCAGGCTGGATCGACGACAGGATGATACAACAGATGAAACCTGCAAGGGATAAAACTTTACGCATGATAAGGTGTCCTCCCGCGGTCTAACCACGTTATTGCCAGGGATTTTTTTCAGGGTACGACATCGTAAGAAGTATGAATTGTAAAGGAATCGGGGCTCTTTGTCAATCACCGAGCATGAATAAATGCATGTTCCCTGACCGCTCTTCAGACCCGCATGCGAGGGTCAAGTTTGTCGCGCAAAAAATCACCGAGGATATTGAAGGCGATCACCGTCATGCTGATGGCGAGGCCCGGGAAGATCACCATCCACGGAGCCGAGTTGATGTAGGCGCGGTTCAGACTGATCATGGACCCCCAGGTGGGTGTCGGCGGCTGGACCCCGAGGCCGAGAAAGGAGAGTGACGCCTCGATCAGGATGAACCCGCCGATGCGGAGGCTTCCGGCAACCAGGACCAGCGGAAGCGCGTTCGGAAGCAGGTGGCGGAACAGTATCCGGAAAGAATCGGCGCCGAGCGCTCGTGAAGCTTCTATATAGGTCTGTTCTTTGAGCGAGAGCGTAAGGCCGCGGACCAGCCGGGCAAAGCCCGCCCATCCGACCAGGGTGATCGCGAGCATGGCCGAGACAAGACCCGGCGGCATGACCGCGCTTATGCCGATCGCCAGAAGGAGGGTGGGGAAAGCGAGAAAAATGTCAAAAATCTGAGAGAGCGCGGTGTCCACCCATCCGCCGAAGTACCCCGCGATAAGTCCGAGAACAATGCCGATCGAGAGTGACAACAGAGCGGCAAAAACGCCGATCGTGAGGGAGATCCGCGCGCCGTAAACAAGGCGAGCGAGGATGTCCCTGCCCTTGCCGTCGGTGCCAAGCAGGTGTGATTTGCTCGGAGGGTGTTTGAGGTTGTCAAGGTCCATGTTGAGCGGATCGGATGCTACGAGAGACGGTCCGATGATCGCCGTAAGAATCATTGCCAGCAGCAGTATTGCGGCAGCCAGCGCCGGTGCGTGTGAGGTGAGGTCCTTCATGGTAAGGTTGTTAAGCACGTTTAATTCTCACCCGTGGATCGAGATAGTGGTACGAGATGTCCACGAGCAGGTTCATGGCAACGAAAACCACCGAGCCGAACAGGACCACGCCCATGATCACCGGATAGTCGCGTTTCAGAATGCCGTCCAGGGCATAGCGTCCGAGTCCGTCCCAGCCGAAGATGGTTTCGGTCAGCACCGCGCCGTTCAAGTACGAACCCAGGTCCAGGCCGATCAGGGTGATCACGGGGATAAGGGAATTCTTAAGCGCGTGCTTAAAAACCACGGCAAACTCGTTCAACCCCTTTGCGCGTGCCGTTGCAATATAGGGCTGGGACAGCGATTCAAGCATGGAGGACCTCGTGATTCGCGCGATATACGAAAGGGAGTACATACCCAGTGTGGCAGCCGGCAATATTACATAGACGAGGCTGCCGTTGCCCATGCCGGACGGAGGCAACCAGCGCAGATACAGCGAGAACAGGAGCATGAGCGCCAGGCCGAGCCAGAAGATGGGGATCGAAATGCCTCCCACGGTTATCAGGGTGACGACGTGGTCCCAAGAGGTCCCTCGCTTGACTGCGGCCAGCACTCCCAGGCCGATCCCTAAAAACGACGCAAAGAGCATGGCAACAAGCGCAAGCTTGAGCGTGTTCGGAAATTTCTGGAAAAGGTCGTCAACGATCTTTCTGTTCGTATAATAGGACCGTCCCAGTTCTCCGTGCACCAGCAGGTTCAGATAGCCGACGTACTGAAGAGGCAGCGGCCTGTCTTGGCCGAGTTGCGCCCTGATCCGGGCGATGGTTTCGGGGCTGGCCCGCTCGCCCGCCATGCCGGAGACCGGGTCGCCGGGAAGCGACTGCATCAGAATAAACGTAATAAGGGTAATGCCGAGGAGCGTGGGGATAAAAAGAAGAAGACGTTTCAAAATATAAAGCGCCATGATTAGGCAGAATCTTACACAATCCCGGGAAAAACCGCAACCGGCAAAATTGGGAGGACCAGACGATTGCCCTATCCCCGGTTTTCAATAATTCCCTGTTTCATGAAGAGCTGAATATCACCAATGCGATTCGCCTGATCCCTGTCGTGCGTGGTCATAATGATTGTCGTGCGACCTTCCTTCTTCATGGTATCGATGATCGACTCGATGATCCCGGTATTCTCCTCGTCAATGGATGCCGTGGGTTCATCCAGAAAAAGGACCTCGGGCTCAATGGCCAGCGCGCGGGCGATGCCTAACCGCTGGGTCTCTCCGCTTGAAAGCGTACGCGCGTGCTGACCGGCCTTCGCTCCCAATCCCACAAAATCGAGCGCATCTTTCACTTTGTTATTCATCGCAGTGTGATCGAAACCGCGTATCGTGAGACCGTACGCGACATTCTTAAATACGGTTGTGTTGAACACACCGGTGCGGGGAAGCACCAGCGTCAGTCTGCGTTTGAGCGCAATGTCCTGAACACGTTCCGTGCTGTTGTCGAAATACGCGATCTCTCCTCTGTCCTGTGGTTCAAGCAGAGCGCAGATCCGGAGAAAGGTTGATTTGCCGCATCCATTGGGGCCCATGAGCACGTAGGCTCCTGTCTTGTCAAAGACATAAGAGCAATCGTTCAGGATCGTCTTGTCGCTATAGATCTTGGTGATGTTCGAGACTGCGAGTTTCATTGCACGGGCACCATGCCTTTTTTCTGGATAGTGTGGAGCGCAGCGTTCACCAGGAACGACAACAGGAGCAGGATGATGCCGAGAGCGAGGGCGAGTTCGAAATTTCCTTTGTCCGTTTCGAGTGCGATCGTGGTGGTCATGACCCTGGTGTAACCCGCGATGTTGCCGCCCACGATCAGGATCGCGCCGACCTCCGCCATGACCCGTCCAAAGGCCGCGACGATCGCTGATATGATGCCGTAACGAGCCTCATGAATGATCGCAAGGGTCTCCTGTCCGGGCGTGGCGCCGAGGGTGCGGCTGGCCTGGCGGATGAGCGGATCGACGTTCACGATGGCCGAGTGGCAGAGCGCTGTTACGATCGGGATCGCCAGGATCGACTGGGCGATGATCATGGCTGACGGGGAATAGAGCAAACCCAGGAACCCGAGTGCTCCTTTGCGGGACAGGATAAGGTAAACAAAGAGTCCGACAACGACCGGCGGGAGTCCCATGAGCGTATTGACTGTGCTGATGACAAGATCGCGGCCGGGGAACCGTTTCAGGCCGAGTATGGCTCCGACGGGGAGTCCCAGTACGGTCGCGATCACGAGGGCAAGACCGGACACCTTGAGCGACAGGAATATAATGCCGAACAACGCGGGGTCGCGGTGCAGAATAAGCGCAAAGGCCTGGGAGAAACCGCTTAGGATAATGTCCATAGTTTAAGGGTCAAGTAGCAAGGGTCAGGTTTTCCCTGCTACTTGCTACTGTTTTATCCTTGTTGTTCACTTCGCATTCGGAACAAACAACGGGTTCCCGTTCTTGTCTTTATACGCAGCTACAACGTCCTGGCCTTCTTTGGAGATGATCCAGCTCACGAAATCCAATGCTTCCTTGAACTTCGCTGTTTTGAACTTTTCCGGGTTCACGGCCATGACGCCATACTGATTGAAGAGCGTTGGGTCACCTTCGAGCACGATGACCATGTCGAGTTTGTCTTTACCGACAGTTGACAGCCAGGTGCCCCGGTCGGTCAACGTGTAGGCCCGCGTTTCGTCGGCAATACGCTGGGTCTTTTCCATGCCCTGACCGACCTCAAGATACCATTTCTGTCCAGTTGGTTCAATGGAGACTTTTTTCCAGAGAGAAAGCTCCTTGGTATGCGTGCCGGACTTGTCGCCGCGTGAGACGAACGACGAGCCCGATTCAGCGATTTTCTTGAAGGCATCGGTTGCGGATTTCATTCCCTTGATCTTCGCAGGATCGTTCGTGGGGCCGATGACGACAAAGTCGTTATACATCACATCATGCCGGTTCACGAAAAAGCCTTCTTCCACGGCTTTCAATTCCAGTTCCTTCGCATGCACAAATACAACATCTGCATCGCCGCGTTTGCCGATCTCGATCGCGGCGCCGGTGCCCACGGCAACAACATCGATCTTGATGCCGGTCTTTTTCTCAAAGATCGGCAGCAGATAGGCAAAAAGCCCGGAGTTCTGTGTGCTGGTGGTTGAAGCCATGCGGATGCGGGTCTCGGCAAAGGTCGGTGTAGCGATGCTTCCGATAAGAACGAACAACAATAGCAAAACTGTAAATCTTTTCATTGATTCCTCCGTAGTATGATCTTTCTCCGCAGAACATGACATGATCGCGAGAATGTCCTCCCCTTCAAGGGGAGGATTAAGGTGGGGATGGGTCTTGTGGTCTCAATAAAAACCCATCCTCACCCCGTCCCTCTCCTTGAAGGAGAGGGTGTTTTGGTAGCGGCCATAGACCGCCCAATGCCGGCTTGCTAAATTTTGAGCTTCTTTTGTTCCCGGATTAAAAACGCTTGCAGACTCTTATGAAACTTCCAGAACATCTTGATCGCTTGCTCACCGGTCTTGGTAACCTTCGCACCGCCGCCGCCCTTCCCCCCTGTTGCGACTTCCACAAAGGGTTCTTTCGCTTGCCGGTTCATTGAGTCCACCAGGTCCCATGCATGGCGATAGGCCATGTCCATGGACTTTGCTGCTTTCGTGATCGAGCCGTGTTCCATGATCCGTTCGAGCAGGACCGCCCGCCCATGGCCGAAGAAGGTGCCTTCCGAACCGTCGATCCATATGCGGCCGCGAAGCGTTGGTGTGTTGTCGGCTTTCTTTCGAGGCTTAGGCTTGGCTTTGTGCATGGCGTAATATATCGTAGGGTATAGCGGTTGTCAAGGCGGGATTATTGTGAAAAGACAGTCTTTCTATTTTGAATCGCCTTGATTGATAAGAATCTATCTTCTCCTTGCAATTAGGCTATCTTTATAGTAATTTCTTTGCAATCGACTATGCCATTATCATTGAATGAAATAAAAGATCGCGCCCTCGCGTTTTCCCGGGAATGGGAAGGCGAGAAGTCGGAAAATGCTGAAGCGCAGACGTTCTGGAACGAGTTTTTCAACGTCTTCGGCGTGTCCCGCAGGAGGTTGGCGAGCTTCGAGGAACCGGTCAAGCGCGCGCGAAAGCGGTTTGAGGAAAAGGGCGGCAGCAGCGGATTTATCGATCTTCTCTGGAAGGGAATGCTCATCGCCGAACACAGGCAGCATGGTTTACAACAACTACCCCTGGCCCAGCGATCCTACCGAAAAGCATCGTGAATCGATTGAGAAAGCAGGACAGGCAATTCTCGATGCCCGTGCCGCGCATCCCGAATCTTCTCTCGCCGATCTCTATGATCCCATTGCCATGCCGCCGGACCTGCGCAAGGCGCATCAAGCGTTGGATAAAGCAGTTGATGCCGCATACGGTAAGAAGACCTTCGCCTCGGATGCCGAGCGGGTTGCGTTTTTGTTTGAGCTGTATCACAAGTATACGAGTCTGTTGCCTGCACCGGAAACAACCAAGCGGCGAAAGAGCACACGGACGGGGTGAGGCACACGAACGTACAGGATGGACAAGGACCGGCACGGACAGAAGGTTATGGCTGATAAAGAATCTCTTATTCCGAAACACGGCGGTTACCGCAAGCTGAAAAGCTTCCAGCTTGCTCAGCTCGTTTATGACTTGACGGTCCGGTTTTGCGATCTTTACATCAGCAAGCGCAGCCGAACCCACGATCAGATGGTGCAGGCGGCCAGAAGCGGGGTGCAGAACATCGCTGAGGGAAGCCAGGCGTCGGCAACCTCCAAGAAGTCCGAACTCAAGCTGACCAATGTGGCCCGGGCAAGCTTGGAGGAACTGCGGCTCGATTATGAGGATTTTCTGCGGCAGCGTGAGCTGCCGATGTGGGAACCGGACCATCCGGTTCTCACGCGCTTTAAGGCGAAGCGGTGTGCGTCTTTGCAGGATGTGCGGGCCTGGGTGGAGGAGGAGAAGGGGAAAGGGCAAGGGCAAAGGCGCGCGGACGGGGAAAGGCACACGGACGAGGAAAGGCATACGGACAGGGAAAGGCACACGGACGAGCAAGGACGGGCAGGGACGAACACGGAAAGCAGGGGCAAGAGTAAGTCCTTTGTGTCCGTCCGTGCAGGTCAGTGTCAGTCCGTGCCTGCTTCCGATTCCACGCTGGTGGCCAATGCCGCGCTTTCGCTCTTGAACCTATGCTGCTATTTGCTCGACCGACAGCTTGCGGTTCAGGCAAAGGCCTTTGAAACCGAAGGCGGTTTCACGGAGCGGTTGTACCGCGTACGAACTGCTAAAAGAAAAAGTTGAGTCTGCTAATCATTGGCCGCAATCTCTTTGATCATCCTGCTTTCACCCCCACCATCGTCAGAATCAAATCCACCACCCGGGGGAGCGCGCTTTCAATCTCCGGCGACAATCCTATCTCATAGCTTTCGCAATCCCGCGGGACGATCCCGATGACTGTGGTCTCGGGCAGCTTCCAGAGAGCGCCGACCATGTCGAGGATGTCGGAAAGCCTGCCGTAATGACCCGAGATGAACATATCACGCTCTCGAAGCTCGCTGCCTGCTAATACTTTGATTTCACCGAAATCTCCTTCAGCGAACATCGCATCCACGATGATGAGTCGGTCGATGTCCTCAAGATAGGTGAGCAAATCGATTCCCGCAGTGCCGCCGTCAAGCAGCATAACGTTCCCGGGAAGGTTATGCTCACGCAGGTGATCGATGACGGATATACCGACGCCATCGTCTTTGCGCAGGATATTGCCGATGCCAAGGACAAGAATCTGCGCACGCGAACGTGCGTCAGATGTCGTCTCTTCATTCTTTAACAAGTTATTCAACGTTGTGCCTCTCCTGTAGGATTTCTGGTTTATTAATCGGGATCGTGAAAATAAATGCGCTTCCCTTTCCCGGACTGCTCTCCGCCCAGATTCGGCCGCCGTGATGTTCCACGATTCTCCGGCAGATGGAGAGGCCCAGTCCCGTGCCTTTTGGTTTGCCGGTGAGAAGGTCGCCGATCTGGGTGAACGTCTCAAATACTTTTTCGCAGTTTTCCCGTGAGATGCCGATGCCTGTGTCGCGAACACCCACGATCAATTCATGACCGTCCTGTTTTACGCTGCAGGTCACCGAACCAGTGTCGGTGAATTTAATTGCATTGGAAAGAAGGTTCTCCATCACCCGGGCCAGCCGTTCAGCGTCACCCATGACTTCGGGCAGCTTCTCATCGATCTCCTTGAAAAGCGCCAGACCTTTTCGCTCTATTTGCGCGGCAACGGACGCTGTTGCGGTGTCGACGATTGTTGAAGCGGAAACAAGCTCATGTTTCCACTCTGCATTTCCCGATTCCAATTTTGCGATGTCGAGTACATCGTTGATCAGGAGGAGCAGCCGTTCGGCTTCCGTAAGGATGATGTCGATGTTCTGCTCGATCTGTTGCGCCGCCTTCAGCGCCTTCGCGTTCTCACTTCCAACGGACGGAAAAACTACCTCGACGAGCTTGCTTCGCACGATGAGCAAAAATCCGATCACCGAGGTCATCGGCGTTCTCATCTCGTGAGACATGGACGACAAAAAACCGGTTTTCATTTTGTCGAGTTCTTTGAGACGTTCGTTCGCTTCCACCAGCTTTTCGAGCATTTCGTCCGTTGCCTGTTTTGCCTGACGGAGGTCAGTTTCGGTTTTCTTCCGGTCGCTGATCTCCCGGGATAGTTGCTCGTTGATCGTTTTGAACTCGAGCGCCTGTTGGGTCAGCAGGGCGCTGCGCTCCTGATAAAAGTCAATCTTGCTCTTCAGGTCCGCTGGCGTGAGCTTCAGATCGGCAATGACCTCGCTGTAGACCTGCCTGAGCGCCTCCTGCTCTTCCCGGGCAAGCACGATTCCCTGCTGTACGGCGTGATGGGCGGCGGATGAACCTATGGCCCCGGCAAGCGCTTTCTCGATCTCGCGGATCAACTCCACGAGTTCAGCAGGAGAAATGAGATCCTTGTTCCCGATGCCGGCGCTCCCGAGGCATTGCCGCAAAACCTCATGCGCGTGTTCGCGGGGAAAGTAGCGGCCGAGAATGTCGAGGATCCCCTTCGACTTCTCCGCGAGATCAATCAGCAGGCCGCCGGTGTATGCTGACATTGTGCGAACGACTCGACCCTTGTGCAGAGCGTTCGCGAATGCATCAGCCAGTGTCCTCTCCTCATCAGACTGATCAACGTAAAGCGAGCCAATGACATAGAGGGTCACGTTGAAGAAGAACGACCAGAAGACCCCGTGCGCAATGGGGTCGGACAAAGTCATGCCGAACAAGTGTTCAGGACGAAGCAGCGATATGCCGAATGGTCCTCGTGTCAGAATGTCGTTGGAAATCCAGCCTGATTTGACGATTGCCGGGAGGAGCAGGGTATAGAGCCAGACGAGGAACCCCCCGCTCATGCCGAGAAGCGCGCCGAGTCGGCTCCCCCGTCTCCAGTAAAGTCCGCCGAGCATGGCCGGCGCGAACTGGAGCACGGCTGCAAAGGACAGTGTGCCCATGCTGACCAGCATGTAGGATTTGCCCACGATCAGCACAAACCCGTATCCGATGAAAATGATCGCCGCAACGGCAAACCAGCGGCAAGCGAGGAGGTTCCGGCGCAGGAATCTCAGCTGCGGCATCCGGTCAACGATCGGCAGCAGCAGGTGGTTCGTAAACATGGTTGCCATGGTCACGGAGCAGACCATGACCATTCCCGCGGCAGCGGCAAAACCGCCGATGAAGACCAGAAGGGAAAGATAGGGCATTCCGTGGTCGAGCGGCAGTTGAAGGAGCAGCATATCGGCGAATTCCGGACGGTAGTTTTCCGCGATGCCGGCAGCGGCGATCGGATAGATGAAGAACGTAATGAGCATCATGTACAGGGGAAACATCCACATGGCTTTCAGAACATGGCGTTCGTTGAAATTCTCGACCACCGCGATATGGAATTGACGCGGCAGCAGGAATATCGCTGACAGGGCAAGCAGCAGATTCGTTGTCCAGACAAGGAACGCGGTGGAGCCGGGAGCTTCTGTGGCTGACCGGGTTTGCGGCAAGCGGCTGAAAATATCTCCAATGCCGTTGTAAAGGAAATACACCACGAAAATGCCGACAGCGAGCATGGCAGCGAGTTTCACGATGCTTTCCACGGCAACGGCCATGACCATGCCCTGGTGCCTCTCCGTCGGGTCGAGCCTGCGCACCCCGAACATGATGGTGAATAAAACCATGAGCAATACCATGATCGGACCGATGCGATTGGCGATCCAGAGGTCGTCAACATGCGCTGTCGTGATGATCCCGAATGACGAGAAAACCGCCTTGAGCTGCAAGGCGATGTACGGGCCGATGCCGACGATCGTGATGACCGAGGCAAGCGCGGCCACGGCCTGGGATTTGTTATAGCGGGCGGAGATAAAATCCGCGATGCTGGTGATGTGGTATTCGTTCCTGATGCGGATCATCTTCCGGAGGACGATCCACCAGAACACGACCCCCAGGGTGGAACCCAGGTAGGTGGCGAGAAACTGCGTACCCGAGTGCGCGGCCATGCCGACGCCTCCGTAAAAGGTCCAGGTGGTGCAGTAGACGCCGAGGGAGAGCGAGTAGATCAGGGGATTATTGACGAGATTGACACCGCGCGAGGCTTTGCGTTCTGTCCACAGCGCGAGCAGAAAAAGTCCGCCCATGAACAGGCAGACGATGAGTATCACGATCAGAGGGTCAAACATCGTCCTTCTCTCTCCCCGAGGCGCTGTTCTCGGCCCTTTCCACGAGGAACAATAGGAAAATGATGAACGCCCAAACGGCAAAAAGCCAGAGGAAACCGGAATAGCCCGCGCCGTTGTCGGCGAGCGAGAAGATGTGCCAAAAAAAAAGCACAAGGCAAAGCATGAAAAGGAGAAAGGGGAATTCAGGTTGTCTCAGAAACCGTAACAGTTTGTTCATGCATCACCGACCCATGGATACAACGAGATAATGCAAACGAAATAGTAATTATTACATTCCTACGGAATCCCCCTCACCCTACCCTCTCCCCGCTGGGGAGAGGATAAAGGTGAGGGGCTAAGCTGTATCGATATTTAACCTGGTTGTATTAGTAACGCTATACCGAGACTCCGGGGGCCTGGCCCCCGATGATGACAAAGTAAATATTCCGCAGGTTCTTCTCGAACTTCAGGGTTTTGATGATATTGTGGCGGTCCGAGAACACCCGGTCGATGATGATCATATCGGGTTTCTCCGCCTGCGCTTTTTCAATGCATTCTTTGCCGTCGCACAAGCCGACGACGTGAAATCCCCGCATACGGAGCGTTTCACTCAGCGTTTTAACGAGCGACTCGTCCTCATCCACGACAAATACTTTTTTGTGCGATGCGCCCCGGGAAAGCAGGTCATTGATATTCAGAAGCAGTTCTTCGGTGTCCACGGGTTTTTTGAGGTATCGGTCGACGCCGATGCGATATCCCCGCTCGACATCGTCGACGACGGAGTGGATAATGATGGGGATCTTGCTCGTAGCCGGGTCGTTCTTAAGCACAGCTGCCACGTCGAATCCGTTGATGCCGGGCATCATAACGTCGAGAATGATGAGGTCGGGATTCACGGTCTTCGCCTGCAGGACCGCCTCGATCCCGGTTTTCGCCTCATGGACGCTGTACGCCTGGGACTCGAGCTCCTGTCGCAGGAGCTCCCTGATATGCAGCTCATCATCAACAACCAGGATCTTCTTGCCGCCTTCAGGAGATTCGGGAAGCGCGGTAACATGGTGCTTCAGATGAGAAACGAACGCATCTATGTTCATGGTGTGCATGCTGGTATCCGCCGGGATATCCGCGGGAAGGGTGAAGAAAAAAGAGCTTCCTTTGCCCGGTTTGCTTTCGGCCCAGATCCGGCCTCCGTGGCGCAGTACGATCTCCCGGCAGATGGGAAGACCCAGGCCTGTTCCCTTGGGTTTGTTCGTGAGCGTATCACCCACTTGTTTGAATTTATCAAAGATCAGAGGAAGATCAGCGGGAGCGATCCCGGTTCCCGTATCTTGCACGCAGATGACCACGCCTGCGCCGCGTCTGGCCACGCTGCACGTGATCGATCCGGCATCCGTGAATTTTATGGCGTTGGAAACAAGATTAATGACCACCTGCATCAACCGGTTTTTATCGCCAATCACCAGCGGAAGGCCGGTTTCTCGATCGAGTTGCAGCACGAGCCCCTTCTGTTCGAGTAGGGACGAGAGCGTTGCGGTTGCGTGCTCTACGACGTCCACGACCGACAGCGGCTCCATCTTCCATTCGATCTTCCCCGCCTCCATTTTTGCGAGGTCGAGCACGTCGTTAATGAGTGCGGTGAGCCGCTCACCTTCGGAGACGATAATGTCAATATTGTCGTTGACCTGTTGCACGTTCTTGTGGATTTTAGCGTTGCTATCTTTTACGTGCGGCAGGATGACATCATGCATCTTCTTCTTAATGATGCGTGCGAAGCCGAGCACCGATGTCAGAGGCGTCCTGAGCTCATGAGACACCGTGGACAGAAAATCCGTTTTCATCCGGTCCACTTCCTTTTCCCGGGTGATGTCCCTGATAATGATCACGACGCCGGTGGCAACGATTGCCGGACCGCCAGTGCGTTCATTACTCAGTGTCGTTTCCTGGGTGAGCGCGGTTGCCAATGCTTTTGCGATCCGATCTCCGGGTAGTTCGATCTCCAGGCTGATCGCCTCGCGTTTGCCGCTTTTTTTACAGGTCGCAATCAAACCGGCCAGTTCCGGTACAAACACGTCAGACGCCATCCTGCCGGCCATGCGTTCTTTGCCATATCTGAACATCTCAAGGAGCGCGCGATTGGCGCGGATGATCACGCCGTCGGTGTCCGTGACCAGCAGGCCGTCGGCCATATTGTACATCACGGCGTTCAGCCGGTTTCGTTCGCCATCCAAGGCCTCCGTCGTTTTTGTGATGGTGTCGAATGAGCTGGCATTGTTCACGGATAAACCGATGTTCGGTGACAGCGCGGTGATGAACGACAGGGTTTCGATGGTAAAAAGCTCGGTTGCCGCGAAGATGAGGACGCTGTTCGAAGCGCCTTCATAGATACAGGGGATGGCGGCATAGGTAACCGGCAACGACGCTTCCTGGTGCGCAAGAGAGAGGCCCTCTCCGGCGGTTCTGCCGGTTGTTACGATGTCGTTACGTTCCGATGCCCGCGCGGCGAGTGTCTGGATGTACTGCCTGCCCACAGGTGTGATCTCAATACCCTGCGATGTCAGGACCTGGAATACACCTCGTTCGTCCCGTAAGCAAAACGCGATCGCCTTGGCTTGAGTTGCGGCGAGAAGGGTGGGAAGGAGGGCGGCGGTGAGTTTGGGAAGTTCGACAACTGACGCAAGCACATTTGCGATATCGGCAAATTGCCCCTGCATGCGCACGGTTTCCTGGAGCGCCTTGCAACGAAGTTCCAATTCCCTGTTCTTGGCTACGAGAGCGGTATGGTCACCAGCATATTCCATAGATAGTTGTTTTCACGTGTTGCATAGGCTCGGACGGACGGATCACCCCTGGGGTGCGCATCACGAAATATAGGTAAGCCATCGGTTCGCCCGCTCTGAAATTTCAAGACTTCCCCACATGCCCACCAATTTGTCATCGGTCCGGAGGCACTCCACGAATGATCTGCATTTAGCGGCTTCATCCGCAGCTGTTGTATCAGCCGCTATCTTCATCTTGGCCTTATTCAGGATGAGTTCAGCCATGGAACCGCCAAAAATGGACGCAATATCGGGTTTTATTTTGTCCTTCAGTTCCTCAAGATTCATCTCACTCTCCCTTTTCGTGCCTCAAGAAAGCTCTGCGTTGATGGTAAAGCGGGATGGGCATCCGATCTTCTCTGCCGACGGTCAGCTGACAAGTTTGTTCCAGAGCGACTGTTTGTCCCTGACCGTGAGCTCTCCCAGCATGCCGATGACACGGGCGTCCTCGCACACCGCCTGCACGACCCCGGTGTAGTGTGTTGTGTCGAGGTTGTCGTCGGGGACCCGGGCAGTGCTCCGTGCACTGCTGATGATGCGCGCGGCAAGCCCGTCGCCGAACGATACGGACAAATCTTTCAGTATTTGATCGAGGGCCTCTTGTGGCGTCATCCGTCCCTCCGGAGCGTGTCGAGGAGCGTGCCGTCGCTGGCGAGCAGCACCACATCGAGCGGCATTTTGCCGATGGCATGCGTGGAACAGGAAAGACAGGGATCGTAGCACCGGACTGCCATCTCGACCCTGTTCAGCATTCCCTCCTGGATCGTGTCGCCCTTCACATAGGTTTTGGCGACCTCTTTCACGGAAAGATCGATCGCCTTGTTGTTGTGGGCCGTCGCCACGATGAAGTTGGCTTTGGTGATGCGTCCGTCGTCGTCGGCCCAGTAATGGTGGATGAGCGTGCCCCGGGGCGCCTCGATCGCGCCGACGCCTTCACCGGCTGTCTTCTCGACCTTGACCCGGAAATCCTTGGATACGATGTCGTCGTCGTTCAGCAGTTCAAGCGCCCGCTCCGATGCATACAACAGCTCGATGGTTCGCGCCACATGGTAATAGAGGCTTTCATGGATCATGCCGCCCATGGCCTTGAAGGTCTTCATGCGCTCGCCCGCTTCGGGCGTGCCGATGGCCTCGGCTACGTTCAACCGAGCCAGGGGTCCCACGCGGTAGATGCCGTCGGGCCAGCCTTCCCGCTTGTAGTAGGGGAACTTGAGCCATGATGAATTTTCCACGTGTTCGGCGATATAGGACAGATAATTTCTGCCGTCGAATTCGTCGATCTTCTTTCCCACGGCGTCTTTCATGACAATGGGGCCGTCATAGAGCTCAAGCGACCCCCCGCGCACCATGCCCATGTGCTTGGTCGGCGTGGCGCCGAGACTCGGCAGGCTGTCCCGGTAGGAATCGAGCAGGGCATACGCGGTATCCACGGCAAGGCTGGAGAGCCGCACCGCCTCTTTGGCGTCCTGGATCATGAGGAAACGGTCCTGGTGCCTGAGCGCTTTGCTCATGCCGCCAGGAATGGCGGTTACCGGGTGGATCGGCCGCGCCCCGACCCGGTCGATGATGGTCTGGCCTATTTTCCTGAGCTTGATCGCTTTAGATGCGAGATCGGGATTTTTCTGATATACGCCGACGACGCTTCGCGATACCGGGGGCGCGTCCGGGGTCAGGATGAAATCCGGCGCCGCAAGAAAGAAGAAGTGCAAGGCATGCGAGTTAATGATCTGGCCCATATGCATGAGCTCCCGCTGCTTGCGCGCCGCCGGGGGGATCTTCGCGCCGAGCAGATCGTCGCACGCCTTTGCCGCAGCCAGGTGATGGCTCACCGGACAGATCCCGCAGATCCGGGTGGTGATGACGGGCATGTCCCAGATCATTCTGCCTTCGCAGATCTTTTCGAAGCCACGGAATTCCGTGACGTGAAAATGAGCGTCGGCAACTTCACCGTTCTCGTCCAGCTGGATCGTGATCTTGCCGTGGCCCTCGAGCCTGGTCAGCGGTCCGATCTCTATAGTCCGTTTCATTTTGCCTCCCTATGCGGATAAATCGACACCGGCATGGAATACCGGTATCCCACCCCTACCACGTCCTCCATGAACATCAGCCCGCCCGCAGGCAGGATGGAAGCCAGGGAGTTGATCATTTTTGCGCCCTGTTCCAGCGCATCGGGACCGGGGCCCATGCAGCCCCTGCAGGGAGTGTTGCCCTTTACGCAGCGAGCTTCGCATCCCTCCCGTGTCGCCGGACCCATGCACAGGATGCCCTGCTCAAGGAAACACCGCTCCTCGTTTATTTCGTCGAGCTCCATGATGGAGGTTACGGAGTCGGTGACGAACTCCCGTCGGGGAATGTACATCTGTTCGTGGGTCCGTGTGCATTCGTGGCAGAGATTCTTGGACGGGATCTTGATCTCCCGGTTGTTGATGATGTCCAGGAGCGCGCTCATGATCATCGCAGGTGTGGGCGGACACCCGGGAAGCGAGTAGTCGACATGGATCACCTGATGCAGGGCCTGGACATTCGGGAGCAACTGAGGGATGTCCGGAGACTTGGGAATGAAGCCTTCGACCGTGCTCTCGTTCTTCACATAGGACCGTTTCAAAACCGTGTCCAGATCGTGAAGGTTCCGGAGGCCGTTGATGCCTCCCATGCATGCGCAGGTGCCCAGGGCGAGGATCTTTTTTGATTTCGTCCTGAACTCTATGGCCAGCGCCTTGTTTTCCGTGTTGCAGACCGCTCCATCGAGAATGCCGAGGTCCACTTCCGGCACTTCCTTGACGTCGTTGATGGGCGAGCGGAGGATATTGATGGCAATGAGCAGCGGGATAAGATGCTCATGGAGATCGAGCAGCGCCATGTGACACCCGAAACAGCCTTGCAGCAGACCCGTAGCGACTTTAATCTTTGCCATTATGACCTCCCCATGGTTTTGAGGTAATTCATGAACTCCACCGCGCTCGTGACGCACGAGGCGCCGTCGCAGTCGGAAACGCCGAAGATGCGCAGACGGTCCGGCGAGATCCCCCGGCTGCTCAGCACGGCGCGGAACAGGTTGGCCCTGCGATCGAGGTCCGTGTTGCCAACGATGTTCAAACAGTGATCGTCCTTGCACTTGCAGATCACGACGCCCGTAAAGCCCTGTTTGAAAGCCTCAAGGATAAACTGTGTGTCGAGTCTGCCCGCGCACCGCACGGAAAGCGGCATCACCCCGGTCGGGTACTCAAGCCCGGTTATGCCGGCGTAGTCCAGCGACGGATATCCGCACCCCTCGCAGATCACGTAGAGCAACTTGGCGCCGGACGGCGGTTTATAGGAAGCAAGCATCTTGATCGCCGAAAGGTAGTATTTGGTGTTCCCGCTGATCTGGTCCCGCGCACCCGTGGGGCAGGCGGATACGCAGTTTCCGCACCCGACGCACCGCTTGATGTTCGTGGAAGAAAGTTTTTTGACCGGATCGATCTCCGCTGCGTGGAAGATGCACGTTTTAATGCAGGTGCCGCATCCGCCGCAGACCGCTTCATCCACCTGGGACACGAACAACTCGTGCCTGATGGCGTTCTGGCTCAGCAGGGCGTCGAGCGACATGGCCGCGGAATCTGCCATGGCGATCGTCGTTGCCAGCTTCTGCTGCTCGGAAATAAGGAAAATTCCCTGCTGCACGGTTTCCGTCACCGCCGTGTCCGAGGAAAGGGCCTTGAAGAAGCCCCGTTCATCCCGCTCGAGCCGCAAAAAGGGATAGAGTTCGTTGGTGTACTTGAGGTCGTCGCCGATGGCGACAATAACGCCTCCGGCGCGTATTTTCACCTCATTCTCAAGATTGATCCTGAAGTTGCCGGCATATCCGTAAAAGTCGGTTATTTTCGAGACATGGAACCGCGCATTGGGATTTTCCCTGATCGAGGCCAGCGTCGGCATGGACTGGTGCTTGAAATTCTTAAAGTCCCGAACCTCTTCCCGGTCGATGAAGTCGATCTGAAAATTTCGCTCAAGAAGCCGCTGGGCTGCAAAGAGCGCGGCAACGGTGGTACCGATCACCGTGACCGCCCGGCGGGGCGACACCTCGATCAGTTCCACGTTCTTCGACAGCCGCACTTTTTCAAGCGACACGTCGACCAGCACCTTTGCTTTGAGGGTTGCCTCATCCGGCGTGGACCGGTGCGGCAGCGCTACCTGCTCCCGGATATTCGTGATCGCGATGCGATTCGGATTGATCCCCGCAGCGTACAAGAGCGAAAGAAGCAGCTCGCCGTTTCGTGTTTTCTTGTAGAAGAGCGGGGATTCACCCGCGAGAACGACGCCCTCAAGCTTGCTGTCCTCAATCTCCCGGATGATGGCACGGTGGCTTGCAGCGCTGTGCAGGTTGTTCAGCACACGGGTTGATACATCGCCCGTATATTCACCTGCAAGGTACTTTACGTCGACGACCTTGCTTATTTCGCCGTCTCCTTCCGAAAGGAACAGCCCGATATTCATGTCGCGTCGCCTCCTTGATTCAAAAAAGGATAGAAAAACTCTTGCAGTCGATCCAGACCTGAGACCTGAGACCTGAGACTTGAAACTGAAATATATTACCGTGAAAGCTTCAGCACTTCGAACGCTTTTGCCACGATCTCGTCGGGGTCGAAGGGTTTGGTCATATACATATCCGCGCCCACCTCATCCCCTTTCTGGCGGTCGAATTCCTGACCTTTGGCCGTCAGCAGGACAATATAGGTGTCCTGCACAGCGGGATCGTTCTTAATGGCGCGACACACATCAAAACCATTCATCTTCGGCATCATGACGTCAAGAAATACGAGATTCGGTTTGTTCTGCCTGACAGCGTCAAGAGCCTGCTCGCCGTTTTCAGCTTTGAGAAGCGCTACTCCTTTATCCTCAACTTCCTCCAACGCCTGCTCCAGCAGCATCCGGATATGTGGCTCATCGTCGACGATCAGTATTTTGGCCATGGCCCTCTCCCGCTCTAGTAGAGCACCTCGAACACCTCGACGGACCTGTTCTTTCCCTTCACCTGCACGCTTCCGATCTCCTTGAACTGAAACAGGTCTTTTGTCGCCTCGTACACGCTGCGGCTCACCAGGATCTGGCCGCCCTTGGCCATGGACTGCAGCCGTGAGCCGGTATTGACCTCGTCGCCGATCGCCGTATAGTCCATATGGTGGGGCGATCCGATGTTCCCGATGACGACCTCGCCGGAATTGATGCCGATCCCGGTATGGAAATTATTCTGGATCCAGACCGCGGGGATGGTCTTGATGCGCTTCTGCATGCCGATGGCGGACTCGATCGCCCGCTTTTCATTTTGATCGGTTTTTCCTGGTGCGCCGAAGAAGGCGACGATCATGTCGCCGACGAACTTGTTCAGCGTGCCGCCATGAGTGAAGATAACATCCACCATGTGGGTAAAATATTCGTTCAAATGCTCCACGATCTTTTCCGGGGGCTGCTGCTCACAGGTGGTCGTAAAATTTCTGATGTCGGAAAAAAGGACGGTGATGTTCCTCTTGGTCGGGGAGAACACGATGTTTTCCTTGGAGTCCATGATCGCCTTGACGATCTGCGGCGCAACATAGCGCTCCAGATTGCTCTTGATCCGTTCTTCTTTCAACTTGTTTTCGTGAAACACCGCATTTTCGATGACCAGCGCCGACTGGGCGGTCAGCATGTGCAGCAGCTTCAGGTTGCCGGCGGTGTAGCCCACGGGTTCTTCGCTGCTCACGTTGATCACCCCGATGACTCTGTCCCTTGTTTTAAGCGGCGCGCACATCATGGAGCCGACCCTGTTTGCGCCCTTGATGTACCGGGGGTCGGATGCAACATTGTTCACGATCTCCGCTTTCCCGGAGAAGAACACGGTGCCGGCGATGCCGATCCCCACGCCGGGCTTCAGCGTCATTTTCGGAGAGGATTCCCTGCCTGATGCCGCAAGGATCTCAAGATTTCGGGTCCGTTGATTCAGCAGCATCACCGATGCGCTGGACGACCTGATATTTTTTCGCGTCTCTTCGATGACCAGCTTCGCGACCTCATTCAGATTGAGGCACAACGCTATTTTGTCCACAAAATTATAGAGGAGGGAAATCTCCTTATAGCGGTCGAGTGTTTCCGCTGCAAGCGATTTTCTTTCCTGCTCCCGCCGGGCCAGATGGTCGATCAGCGCGGCGACAGGTCGCGCCTCCTCGGTTCCGGTAACCCATCCGATCACGCAGCCCGAGAGGGCGATCGGAAATCTTAGCGCAGATCCGTTCTTGTCTGCGCCCAGGAGGTATTCTTCATCGGCATCCAGCACGCTCATCGGGCTGTTGATAGACGTCATGATGTCGTTGACCGCGGAGCGAACGCCTGTATCGGAAAAGATCTTTTTCAGGGTAATTTCAGCCATGAACCATGTCGTGCAACACTCACGTTTTCTGCAGGCGTCTTGTTCATCCTGCGGTTAAAAAAAGTTGAATCTGCCTGGAATAAGATGATGCAGAAAGCGGATGGGATAGAAATACCTGATGATTAACCAGCGATCGCCGGTCTCGGTTATCAGTTCGATATGGCGGTATCCCGTACGGTGTCTGACACCTGTGAGGCTGTGCAACAAATTGAAAAACCGGCGACTATTCATATCACAAAAGTTTTATCGAAGTCAATGGATTTCGTTGTCCGGTCGGCAGGGAGGTCATGATTGCCGCGCAATGATCCCGCCGCCGAGAACAGTATCGTTGTCATAAAATACAGCGGACTGGCCAGGGCAGACGCCGGGAACCGGTTGCATAAACCTGACACGAAGGGTGTCAATATCACAGGATTGGATGACTGCCGGAACGAAGGGTGAACGGTAGCGGATCTTGACCGTCGCGTGCAGGGGTGGGGATACTTCTTCCGGAAGGACCCAGCTGAGGTTATTGACCAGCATTTCGCCGGTCTGAAGTTCTGGTTTTTTTCCGAGGATGACGCGGTTTGATTCCGTTTCGATCCTCACCACGTAGAGCCGCTCGCCGGCCGCAACGCCGAGCTTCCTGCGCTGTCCCACCGTGAACAGGGAGATGCCGTCGTGCCTGCCCACCACGGTTCCGTCGGTCATCACGATCTCACCCGGGCGCAACAGCGTCGGCGCATGCTCTTTCAAAAAAGCGCGATAGTCGTCGTTCGGCACAAAGCAGATCTCCTGGCTTTCCGGGCGATCGGCTGCAGGGAGTCCGAGTGTGCGTGCGAGAATTCGAACCTCGGCCTTGTGCATGGCGCCGAGCGGGAACAGCACGCTCCGCAGCTGGTCCTGCGTCAGGCGGTACAGAAAATAGCTTTGGTCTTTGGCAAGGTCTATGCCTTTTTTCAGGAGAAAGCGGGACGACGCAGTATCCTGCTCAACGCGGGCATAGTGCCCTGTGGCGAGCGCATCAAAACCCTGTTCTCGGGCGTAAGAAAGCAGCATCTGGAATTTAATGAGGTCGTTGCATCTGATGCAGGGGTTGGGTGTGCGGCCGATGCGGTACTCAGAGATGAAATCCTGGACAACGCGCTGCTCGAACAGCGTTTGTGCATCGATCATGCGGTGCGGAATGTTCAGATGTCTGCATACGGCCTGGGCAGAGCCGATGTCGCAGCACAAGCCGGCGGTCAGCTTCATGGTGACGCCTTCGACGATCATCCCTTGCTGGAGGAGCAACGCTGCTGTCGCGGAGCTGTCCACGCCTCCGCTCATGGCTACGAGAACACGTTTGATCATAAATTATATATGCCAGGGAGATGCGCCGACACGGGGAATTCCTGCGGAAGATAACGAGGCAAACGATGACCCATCAGTGCCTCAGTTTCTTCGCAGCCGTCCTAAGTCTTTTTCCATTTAAGCACAAGCAGGGTGCTCGATCCCAGCATGAAAAGAATACTACCGAGCAGCGCCCAGACAGCGCCGGGGTCCTTGTTGACCATAAGGTGTACAACCGGTCTTCCTTCATCGCTCAGACTCTTCAGATAGAATCCGACTCCTTTGTAGAACAACGGCTGGTTCGGTCCGAGGATGCCGGCCTTGACACGCGCTCCGTTCTCCAGCACATAGATCGCTGCGGACCAGTCGGTGAGGTAGCCGTTCCCATCCACGCTGGCACTGATATTGCGGACAAAGATCGCCCGGTCTTCAGGCAGGGCGGCAGACCCCCCCTCCGGCAAGGTGCCGGACAGCCGGTAGCCCCAGCCCGCGCCGAGCAAATGCGCGAGCAGGATGAACAAAAAGCCGAGGTGAATGATCTGCGGAGAAATGCGGAGAAGAAAATCAGCGCGCGACCATTTCCCCTGGATCGCCTGAAGGCTGCATGCGATGGTATTGATGGTGAGCAGGACGAGACCCGCGAGTGCGGCAAAGAGCCACCAGGTTTGCCAGAGGTTCCGGGTTGCGATGTTTTCCGCCCAGTGGTAAAGAAGGTCCTCATTCATGGGACCAAAGATCTCGCGGTGCATCGGCATCATGTAGGAGCCGATGAAGAAGAGAACGACCAGGGCGAACAGGGTCCAGACGGCGGTTTTGAGTGAGAGAAAAAAGCTTTTCATATTATTAGAACTCATGCGAGCTCTTCATCAGCAGCCCCACGCCCGCATAGGTGAATAAAACGATCACAAATCCGATCACGCCCATCCAGACCGCCTTCGGCCCTGTCCAGCCGCGCACAAGCCGCGCATGGAGATAGAGGCTGTAAAAGAACCAGACGATGGTGGTCCATAGCTCTTTCGGCGTCCAGAGCCAGTAGGTACCCCAGGCGAGAAACGCCCAGATGCCGCCGAAGATCATCGCGAATGAAAAGAGGATATAGCCGAGCAGCAGGCTTCGGTACTGATTGCTCTCCGCACGGGCATCGTTTCCATACAGCGAGAGCAAACCGAAGATCGCGCCGATGCCGAAGAGCGCATACGAGACAAACGACAGAATCACGTGGAGCTCGAACCAGATGGTCTTGAGCACCGGCGGCATGCCGCTCGTTATGGGCGGCGAGAATGCGGAGCCGGAGAGAAATAGCATGAGAAGAGGCAGCGTTATATAGGTGAAGAGATCGCGTTTGCGCTTCCACGCGGCAACGACGTAAATAACACCGATGGAGAACGCAAGGAACCCGAGGGTATCATGCATGCCGATCAGCGGTATTCTTCCGAACCGCAGTGCCGACGACACGATGAGGAACGCATGCAGTGCAAGAGCCGGCAGTATGAAACGAGGCCGGAGAAGGGAAAAGGGATAGAGTATGAAAAGGATGTAGTCCATAAATGTTGAGATTACGTCTGCGTGGTCATGTTACGTCGGGCGTTCCCGGGAGAAACAAAAGGCATCCCGGAATTCCGGAATGCCTTTTGTGGTGGTCTATAATTCCAGCAGAAGACTACTTCTTGCCGAGGATTGCATCTTTGGCTGCCTTGGCTACGCGGAACTTCACGACCTTCTTCGCCGGGATCTTGATGGCTGCGCCGGTCTGGGGGTTCCTGCCCATGCGGGCTTTGCGCTGTACGAGGACGAGTTTGCCGAGACCGGGGAGCGTAAAGGCATTCTTTGCTTCCTTGTACGCAAGCGCTGCGAGGTCTTCCAGGATCATGACCGCCATCTTCTTTTTAATGTCCGCCTTCTTCGCAATGTAATCCGCAATCTGTGACTTTGTCATTGCTTTTGCCATAAAACGTGCCTCCTTGATATTAAATAATAAAATTTCTAACTGCACAGGGCAGGTTAGTTTTTAATTTTCGTGGGAAAGTATATACAGTATAAAATAAAATAGCAAGAAAAATTTTAAACTGCGCCGGGGTATTTTCAGGGTATTCTGAAATTCATGTCATGCAGGAAAAACGTTATGGTTTGCTGCTTCGCTGAGTGCACGCAAGCGTTGAGAAATCATGTTGTTGTGAAAAAGGAACGCTGTGCCAGGAAATAGATTCTGTATTTTTCGTTGACTTGGACATCTTATTTATGATAATTTACCGTACTGCGTTCAATGATCTTAGGTAAATGCAGACTCATTATATCCGGAGGTGTGTACATGGCCACAAAGACGAATTTTATTTTGAAGGTTTCGGATGCCAAACTTGCGGACGTCCAGAAGGCGCTCAAGGACGCGAATGTCAATGTGGTGAGTATCCTGGAGATACATAAGGAAGAAGTCCAATAGAAGGTCGCCGACCTTCACCTGGGGGGCTGCCCCCTCGCGTCGGCGCATCGTACATCCCCACGACGTTCGTTTCACAGAATCTTCCGCAACCTCCAAATTCTGATAATCTGCTATACTTAAAGCGGTCACTATGAAAATTACGCTCACGGATCTGGAAAATGTTGCTAAGGCACTGTCCATCAAGGTGTCCTATGAAGACCTCAGGACCACAAGAGGCGGTTCATGCAGGGTCATGGAGACGCGAAGAATCCTGATCAGCAAGCATCTTCAGGCTAACGAAAAAATCAATCTTCTCGCGAAAGAACTCAACGGTTTTGATCTGTCCGGGCTGGATATTTCCGAGCCTGTCCGGAAGAAAATCCTGCAGGAAGCGGAACCGCGGACCGCACCCTGACCGGTTGTCGTGATGCGAAAACGGTCGGGAGCTGCAATTCCGGGGCAACCACCGAGAAGGAAGAGGCTGCAATGAAAAAGATCGTCCTCGCTGTAATAACCGCGTTATTTCTGCAGAGTTGTACCTACGCCATTTCACCGGAAGTTGCTGACAAATCCGATAAAACACTTACCTTCGAACAACTGCAGGCTGATCCGGAGACATTTAAGGGGAAGCTTGTCATTTTAGGCGGGACCATCGCCCAGATCAACAATTCCCGGCAGGGCACAATCATTGAGGTGACGCAAAAGGAACTGGACTACTGGGGCAAGCCCCGCCGCACGAATAAGACCGGCGGCCAGTTTCTAATAGTTTCACCCGGGTATCTGGATGCCATGGTCTATGCCCCGGGCAGAGAAATCACCATAGCCGCTGAGGTGGCGGGGAAACGCGGCAAAGCGCTGGGAGAAATCGCATACACCTATCCTGTCCTCGATGCCAGGGAAATAAAACTCTGGGAGCGCGAGCAGGTGTACCGGCAGCAGCCTCAGTGGTTCGATCCTCTGTATGACCCGAATGCGCCGCTTCAGCAGTAACTGACGGATATAGGTCGTTTCAGGGCAATGCCGCACAGAACCATAAAAACGGTTTTTTCACCTGTGACGAGAGTCAGATCATCCTTTCCTTAGCAGTGTCATTCTGAGCGCCTCACAGGATCTCTCCGTATCAGACACTCGAGGCCTTTTCACGTCGTTCATGTCCAGAAACTATGCAAAGAACTTTCGGACACACGATACACGTTTCCCTTGGCGTTGCCTCTGCGTATTTCGCGGAAACTTAAGAGTGAGGTCTTCATGAAAAAAAGTTCTCGCATACTTTTCTATCTTCTCCTGTTCCTTATTATCATCAGCACATTTCGGCTATTTTCCGAACAACCGGTGGAAGAGGTCCAGTATAGCGTTTTAAAAAACCTTCTTGCCGGAAAACAGGTGAGGGATGTTGTTATCACCCGGGAGCACATCAAGGGGATCCGGATTGCCCCAACGGGCGGTGGGAAGGAAAAACCCTTTTCGACCGTGCGTATCGATGATCCGGACCTTGTGAAGAACCTGGAAAACAGCGGAGCCACGTACCGCGGCGAACTAACCGACAACTTGCTGAAGGATTTTTTACTGACATGGATCCTTCCCCTTGTCCTGCTCATGGTCATATGGACATTTGTCTTCAAGAAAATGGGTACGGGTGGACCGGGTAGCGAAATGTTCATGAGTTTCGGAAAGTCGCGCGCGAAGATTTACGGCGAGAGCGAGGTCAAGGTCACCTTCAACGATGTTGCGGGTGTGGATGAGGCAAAAGAAGAGCTGATGGAGGTGATCGAATTCCTCAGCCATCCGGATAAGTTCACCAAGCTCGGCGGGCGGATTCCCAAAGGCGTTCTACTCGTCGGCCCCCCAGGCACCGGCAAGACGCTTTTAGCCAAGGCCGTTGCAGGAGAGGCCAAAGTGCCGTTCTTTTCCATGAGCGGCTCCGAGTTCGTTGAGATGTTCGTGGGCGTGGGAGCGTCGCGGGTGCGCGACCTGTTCCAGCAGGCGGTCCTGAAGGCGCCGTGCATTATTTTCATTGACGAGCTAGATGCGCTCGGCAGGGCGCGTGGAACAGGCATGGCTGGCGCCCATGAAGAGCGGGAGCAGACCTTGAACCAGCTGCTGGCGGAGATGGATGGCTTCGACGCGCGCAAGGGCGTAATTATCATGGCGGCGACCAACCGACCCGAGATTCTCGACCAGGCTTTGCTCCGACCGGGTCGCTTTGACCGGCATGTGCTTGTTGATCGTCCGAACATCAGGGATCGTGAGGATATCCTGAAAATCCATATTCGCGGTGTCAAACTTTCGAAGGACGTGGACATCTCGGTGGTCGCGGCGAGGACCCCGGGATTTGTGGGTGCGGACCTCGCGAATATCGTAAATGAGGCGGCTCTTCTGGCAGCGCGCAAGAACAAGAACGAAGTTGATATGAACGACTTCGAAGCGGCCATTGACCGCATCGTTGCCGGCCTTGAGAAAAAGCGGCGCGTTATGAACAAAAAAGAGAAGGAAATCGTAGCATATCACGAGTGCGGCCATACCATCGTTGCCGAACTTCTGCCGACTACTGACCCTGTGCACCGCGTTTCGATCGTGCAGCGCGGCATAGCGGCGCTGGGATACACGCTGCAGCTTCCGACCGAGGATAGATACCTCATGACACGGTCCGAACTTCTGGACAAACTTTGTGTCATGCTCGGAGGCCGTGTTGCCGAGGAGATCATTTTCGGTGAGGTTTCGACGGGTGCTCATAACGATCTGCAGCGTGCTGCGGATATCGCCCGGAGTATGGTCACGGAGTATGGCATGACCGAGAAATTCGGTCCCCTTACATTTGAAAAAGAACGCCGGCCCCTGTTTCTTGACATTGGTTTGCCCTCGGGGGGCAGGGAGTACAGCGAGGACACGGCCCGAGAAATAGACCAGGAAGTAAAGCATCTGGTGGATGATGCTTACAAAAAGGTCCATAATATTCTGACCGGCAACGAGGACCGGCTGAAAACTCTCGCGATTGCACTTCTGGAAAAAGAGACCATCGAAGGAGAGGATATCCGGAAGATTTTGGCGCTATCGGAGAAAAAGAAGGAACTTTAGAAGATGAATTTGCTGAGGAGGAATATTTCACTGCCTCGCTGGCTGGTTTATTGAGTAAATCGCCGGCTAGTTCGAAAAAGTGTGAGCGTATGTGTTTAATGATGGGCCGTTTGAGCGATTTCGTTTTGGATCGATGTTTTTCATCAGGGAGGCGGTTCGGCACAGTTTCATGATAGCTGTTAGATAATCCTGTTTTTGACTCAATACGGCAACATGGCGACAGGTCGGGTAGCGTCAAGACTTATGTGTAAATTCCTTCAAGGGTTTTATTCCCCATTGGCTGTTTAAGTGATTTAGAACTGCGTATACGATTCTTTCAATGCTTTGGCTGTTATTAAAGCAGGTCATTGGTCGAGTTCTGCGTCTTACCTCCCGAAAAGCCCGCTCAATTACATTCGTCGTTCGCAACTTCTTCCACATCTCCTTAGGACAGCTATAAAAGTTCAGAAGTTCCTCTAAATCTCGCTCAAGACACTTCACTGCGTCTGAAGAGATTGGCCTCCAGGTCTTAGCCCATGACCGATACTCCTTGAGTGCTTCTGATTTGCTCCCGGCAGTGTAAATAGACCTGGCGTCCTTGATGCATTGATCCTGATCCCGTTTCCGGAGTTTATCGGATACATTGTGAAGCTTGTGTGCCCAGCACCGCTGCCTTTTGACATGGGAATATACGGTATCTACAGCATTCTCCAAACCACGATTCCCGTCAGTGGCCGCCAGTCCCAACGCATCGCCGGTCAGACCTCGGCGGTAAAGGTTGTTTAAAAAACCTTCCCAGTGTTTCTCACTCTCATGCTTCGTGACCAGAAAATCGATCAGTTCCCGTTTGCCATCCAGTCTTATCCCATAAGCCACCAACACCGCCTTTTTCTTTGACCCGAAACCGGACCGGGTCTTAAGGATGATTCCATCGAGAAAAAGGTAAAGGTATTTATCTTCAAGCTTGCGTCGGTGGTAGCTCCTAACTGCTTCATCAAGGCTCTTAGCAATGTTCGAGACGGTTTGGGCGCTGACCGCCTCTCCGACAAGAGGCCGAAGAGCCTGTCCGGTTAGCCGGGTGGATGCACCATAAAGAAAAATCCGGAGTAAGTCCGCATCAACATCTTTGGTCCGCTGCTGATACCGACGTATAACTGCGCTTTCATATCCAAGTCCTCGAATCCGGGGCATCTTGATCTCAAGGCGGCCATCCTTGAGGATGATATATCGGGTCCAGTAGCCGTTTCGGTAATCTGTTCTCTTATCGGCCCGTTCATATGAGCGGCATAACAAGAGCTCTGTTCGCTCCACCTCCAGTGCTTTTTCTATCAGCTGCTTCTTAAAATCTTTCGCAGTCTTATCAATCGCTTCCCAGGTATCAACAAAACTACTCTTGTACTCTCGTACCAAATCTGATACTTTCAATTCCGGTAGTGTTTTCACTGCCATTGGGTGTATTCCTCCTCTTCTCATTTGAGATCGCCAAAAGGAGAATACACTTTTTTTCTTTATTGCAGGAATTTACACAGAGTATTTTACACTACCGGCGACAGGGTGGTGGTTGACAATTCGATACTATTGTGAGATTATCATGCGCCATGAGAATCATTCGCGGAGTAAAAAATTATATTGAAAGCCTTCCGAGGCCGGTGCTAACACTCGGCAACTTTGATGGTGTGCATCTCGGCCATCAAGCGATCTTTAAAAAGGTTATAGCGAGGGCTCACGAGTCCCACGGCACCAGTATAGCGTTCACCTTCGAGCCTCACCCGTTAAAAGTGCTAGCACCCGAACGATCTCCCCGATTACTGAACACGTTTCACGGCAAGATGAAGTTATTGGAGTCAGCGGGGATCGAGGTGGTTGTCTGCGCCAACTTCACCCGGGCTTTTGCTGATCAAAATCCCGAGGACTTCGCTCGGGAGGTTCTTCACAAGAGGATAGGTGTTAAAGAAGTTTATGTTGGGTATGACTACGCTTTTGGCAAGGGGCGAGAGGGTAGTATCGAATCGCTCAAACGGATGGGAAATAGCTACGGTTTTGAGGTTGGCGTTATAGAGCCTATTCAGGTGGACGGGATCGTCGTAAGCAGTTCCGTGATTCGGGATCTTATTTCTCAGGGACGCGTAGGGGAAGCGGCACTACTCCTTGGACGGCACTATAGTATTAAAGGCGAGGTTGTCCGCGGGGCCCGGCGGGGTCATTCGCTTGGTTTCCCCACGGCCAACCTGAAAACAACCAATGAACTTGTTCCCGGATTTGGTGTATATGCTGTGTTGACGCGGTTTAACAACAAAAAACTCAAGGGGGTGGCATCAATCGGAGTCAGGCCGACCTTCGACAATGGCCCCGTTTCGATTGAGGTATACCTTTTTGATCATCAGGAAGATCTCTATGGAAAAGAGATCGAAGTTGATTTTATTGCATATTTACGAGGCGAAGAAAAATTTTTATCAGCCGAAGCCCTAGTGAGCCAGATTCGGAAGGATGTGCAGAACGCAGAGCAGGTTTTGAAGGATATTTGATCGAAAGTTGGCGACGTTGTTCGTAGGTTGCGACGAGAGGATACGATAAGTGTCTCTCTTATTTACATTATAGAATAGAAAGGGGTGAAGCTTAATGGGTTGCGGTTCTAAGTGTGGTACGAAGAAGAGTGCAACAAAGACGGCCAAGAAAACGACAAAGAAGAAGTAACCGAATTTGGCCGGCGGGCAAAAGCTCCCGCCGGTTGATTTTCTCCTATCGATATTAGAGTGCCCGCATGTTTATCCTTAACAGTAAGAATCACCGATTTCATCACCAGGTGATGCTGGAACTGCATGTTTATTAAGGCATGCTTGGCCAGTATTAAATTGACTTTTTTTGCAGGTCATGATAAATACAGCGGGCCATCTGTAGGAAATTATTGCGAAATCCGATAACACAGTCATAAGAAAGTTAAATAATATGATTTCTGCAAAAGAACAACTTGATATCATAAAACGCGGGACAGTAGAGGTCATCATTGAAGATGATCTCCTGAAGAAGTTGGAGCGTGCTGTTGCGAGCAACAAACCGCTTCGGATAAAAGCGGGATTCGATCCCACCGCTCCGGATATTCATTTAGGTCACACCGTACTCTTAAATAAAATGCAACAGTTTCAGGAGCTTGGCCATGAGGTCGTGTTTCTCATAGGTGACTTTACCGGTATGATTGGTGACCCCACCGGTAAGTCTGAGACAAGGAAACACCTTACCAGGGAAGAAGTATCACAAAACGCCAAGACTTATCAGACACAGATTTTTAAGATTCTCAATCCTGATAAAACAAAAATCGCGTTCAACAGCGAATGGATGTCGAACATGAGCGCCGAGCAATTGATACAGCTCGCGGCGAGGCACACGGTGGCCCGGATGCTGGAACGCGAAGATTTTAAAAAGCGGTATCATTCCGAGCTTCCGATTAGCATTCATGAATTTTTATATCCGCTTATTCAGGGTTACGATTCGGTGATGTTGAAATCTGATGTAGAGCTTGGAGGTACAGATCAGAAATTCAACCTGCTTGTGGGGCGGGAACTCCAGAAGGAATATGGACAGGAGCCACAGTCTATAGTTATGATGCCGCTTCTTGAGGGTTTAGATGGTATCAACAAAATGAGCAAGAGCCTTGGTAACTATATTGGTATTAATGAGCCAGGGAAGGAGATTTTCGGAAAAGTAATGTCGGTCAGTGACGATCTGATGTTACGGTATTACGATCTGGTAAGCGCAGTGCCTCTCGTTGAGCTTAACAAAATAAAGAAAGATACCAAATCAGGAGAGCTTCATCCCATGGAGGCGAAGAAACGTCTTGCTGCCGAAATGGTTGACCGTTTTTGCGCTCAAGGTGAAGGAGCAATTGCCCGTGAAGAATTTGAGAAGGTGTTTAGTGGCAATCATTTGCCTGACGACATCCCGGTTGTAGAGATAGCATGGGAAGGAGAAGCCATGAAGCTTGTAAAGGTCATGGCCCTCTCCGGAGTTGCAAAGAGTAACTCTGATGCGCGCCGACTCATTCAGCAGGGTGCTGTGGAAGTCGACCAAAAAGCGGTAAAGGATGTAGATATGTCGTTGTTGTCGATTAACAAGCATGTTTTACGTGTTGGGAAGAAGCGGTTCGTGCAGATAATGGAGAAGAAATAAAAAAGTTTACTAAGACGTGAAAAAAGTCTTGACACGGGATACGGTTTCTGATAAATTGCGCCCTCGTTCGTCAGTTAGGCCTCGAGCAAAACCTCGAAGTTAAAAAACAAACGAGCAATAAATAATTAAAATAGTAAATAAAGTTCTTGACAAAATAAACAGATTTGGTTAATATGTTTATTCTGCAAGCAAACAACATGGTCTTTGAAAACTAAATAGGTGCATAACTTCCAAGCGGTTTTAAGTAACTGTTTGGAAGCGGCGAGTTGTAAATAACAAATTAGTAAAGTTACCTTGAGTAACATTGCACAAGGATCAGATTTTTTTGGAGAGTTTGATCCTGGCTCAGAACGAACGCTGGCGGCGTGCTTAACACATGCAAGTCGAACGAGAAGTACGTAGCAATACGTATTGTAAAGTGGCGCACGGGTGAGTAACACGTGGGTAATCTGCCCTTGAGTTTGGGATAACCCCGCGAAAGCGGGGCTAATACCGAATAAGACCACGGGGACCAAAGTCCCTGAGGTAAAAGATGGCCTCTATTTATAAGCTATCACTTGAGGATGAGCCCGCGGCCCATTAGCTAGTTGGTAGGGTAATGGCCTACCAAGGCTATGATGGGTAGCTGGTCTGAGAGGACGATCAGCCACACTGGAACTGAGACACGGTCCAGACTCCTACGGGAGGCAGCAGTGGGGAATATTGCGCAATGGGCGAAAGCCTGACGCAGCAACGCCGCGTGGGGGATGAAGGTTTTCGGATTGTAAACCCCTTTCGATCGGAACGAATCTCCTCCTGGTAAATAATCAGGAGGATCGACGGTACCGGGAGAAGAAGCCACGGCTAACTCTGTGCCAGCAGCCGCGGTAAGACAGAGGTGGCGAGCGTTGTTCGGATTTATTGGGCGTAAAGCGAACGCAGGTGGTTTGGTAAGTCAGGGGTGAAAGTCCGCAGCTTAACTGCGGCACTGCCTTTGATACTGCCTTTCTTGAGTGCATGAGGGGGAAGCGGAATTCCGAGTGTAGAGGTGAAATTCGTAGATATTCGGAGGAACACCGGTGGCGAAGGCGGCTTCCTGGCATGTAACTGACACTCATGTTCGAAAGCGTGGGTAGCAAACAGGATTAGATACCCTGGTAGTCCACGCCCTAAACGATGGGCACTAGGTGTGGGAGGTATCGACCCCTTCCGTGCCGCAGCTAACGCATTAAGTGCCCCGCCTGGGGAGTACGGCCGCAAGGTTGAAACTCAAAGGAATTGACGGGGGCCCGCACAAGCGGTGGTGCATGTGGTTTAATTCGACGCAACGCGAAGAACCTTACCTAGGCTTGACATCCCTGGAATCTCCTTGAAAGAGGGGAGTGCTCGCAAGAGAGCCAGGAGACAGGTGCTGCATGGCTGTCGTCAGCTCGTGTCGTGAGATGTTGGGTTAAGTCCCGCAACGAGCGCAACCCTTACCCTCAGTTGCCACCGGGTAATGCCGGGCACTCAGAGGGAACTGCCCCGGATAACGGGGAGGAAGGTGGGGATGACGTCAAGTCCTCATGGCCTTTATGCCTAGGGCTACACACGTGCAACAATGGCCGGTACAAAGGGTCGCAATCCCGCGAGGGGGAGCCAATCCCAGAAAACCGGTCTCAGTTCGGATTGGAGTCTGCAACTCGACTCCATGAAGTCGGAATCGCTAGTAATCGCGGATCAGAACGCCGCGGTGAATACGTTCCCGGGCCTTGTACACACCGCCCGTCACACCACGAAAGCCTATTGTACCTTAAGTCGCTGCGTCAACCCGCAAGGGAGACAGGCGCCCACGGTATGATCGGTGATTGGGGTGAAGTCGTAACAAGGTAGCCGTAGGAGAACCTGCGGCTGGATCACCTCCTTTCTAAGGATGCTTTGGGATCTCCGGATCTCACATTCCTAGGTCGTTTCGCCAGCACCTATTTAGTTTTGAAGGACCATGAGCATTGCTCAGGGCTATAGGCATGGGCTCGGAGCTTAACCCACGGGAAAAGTCCTGAGTCTGATGAAGTCATCAAGACGGGCCTATAGCTCAGTTGGTTAGAGCGCACCCCTGATAAGGGTGAGGTCGGTAGTTCGACTCTACCTAGGCCCACCAGTACAATTAAAAATTCGAATTATGAATTCGACATTGTGATACATCGGGGGCTGTAGCTCAGCTGGGAGAGCACCTGCTTTGCAAGCAGGGGGTCAGCGGTTCGATCCCGCTCAGCTCCACCAATTAATAGATTCAAAATTTAAAATTCAGCATTTAATAGTTGAATATTGAATCTTAAATTTTGAATTCCCAAGCCATGCTTGGGAATGTTCTTTGACAACTGAATAAGCAAGAGTACAAGAGAAGCTGAGGCGAAAATCAAGAAAAACGCCGAATCTGCCAGAAGCAGATTTGGTGGTTAAGCTACAGAAGGCGTATGGTGGATGCCTTGGCGCCAAGAGGCGATGAAGGACGTGGCAAGCTGCGATAAGCTTCGGGGAGCCGCTAACAGGCTTTGATCCGGAGATTTCCGAATGGGGCAACCCTGCCCGATGAAGTCGGGTAATCTGCAACTGAATACATAGGTTGCAGAAGCGAACTCAGGGAAGTGAAACATCTCAGTACCTGAAGGAAGAGAAAGAGACATCGATTCCCCTAGTAGTGGCGAGCGAACGGGGAACAGCCCAAACCGGGTCCATGTGATAGTTTGCGGGTGTTATGGATCTGGGGTTGCAGGATTTTGCCGGTGGAGGCCGCAGACCCCACGGAGAGTTACAAACCTTTATTGTAGTTGAACGATCTGGAACGATCGGCCATAGACGGTGATAGCCCGGTAAACGAAACAATGAGAGGCTCTCTGGGCAGACATCCTAAGTACCACGGGACACGAGAAACCCTGTGGGAATCCGGGAAGACCACTTCCCAAGGCTAAATACTACTTGGCGACCGATAGTGAACCAGTACCGTGAGGGAAAGGTGAAAAGAACCCCGGGAGGGGAGTGAAAAGAACCTGAAACCGTACGCTTACAAGCAGTAAGAGGGCTATGGATCGCAAGATCAAAGCCTGATTGCGTGCCTTTTGCATAATGAGCCGGCGAGTTATTAGGTGTGGCAAGGTTAATCTCGATAAACGAGAGGAGCCGAAGCGAAAGCGAGTCTGAATAGGGCGATTTAGTCACATTTAATAGACCCGAAGCGGAATGATCTACCCATGGCCAGGGTGAAGCGGGGTTAAACCCCCGTGGAGGCCCGAACTGGTGATTGTTGCAAAAATCTCGGATGAGCTGTGGGTAGGGGTGAAAGGCTAATCAAATTCCGTGATAGCTGGTTCTCCCCGAAATAGCTTGAGGACTAGCCTTGTAAATTAACTGACGGAGGTAGAGCACTGAATGGACTAGGGGCCTTACCCGGTTACCAAACCCAATCAAACTCCGAATACCGTCAAGTCTTATTACAAGAGTCAGACTACGGGTGCTAAGATTCGTGGTCAAAAGGGAAAGAGCCCAGACCGCCAGCTAAGGTCCCTAAATATATGCTAAGTGGGAAAGGTTGTGGAAACGCACTGACAGCCAGGAGGTTTGCTTAGAAGCAGCAATCCTTTAAAGAAAGCGTAATAGCTCACTGGTCAAGCGGGTCTGCGCCGAAAATATAACGGGGCTTAAGCATATTACCGAAGCTGCGGATTCAGACGTAAGTTTGAGTGGTAGGGGAGCATTCTGTCATAGATAGAAGGCGGACCGTGAGGACCGCTGGACGAAACAGAAGAGATTCTGCCGGCATAAGTAGCGATAAAACGAATGAAAAATTCGTTCGCCGAAAACCTAAGGTTTCCTGGGCAATGTTAATCATCCCAGGGTGAGTCGGATCCTAAGTCGAGGCCGAAAGGAATAGACGATGGACAGCAGGTTAATATTCCTGCACTACTGTGGTAGCGTTATCAGCAATGGGGGGACGCAGTAAGGTAGACCTACAGACGAATGGAAATGTCTGGCCGCAATTCAAGGGGGATCTCATAGGCAAATCCGTGAGGTCATTACTCTGAGGAAAGCGGGGAAGCGAGCCTTCGGGCAAGCCAACTGGTTGATCCTACACTGCCAAGAAAAACCTCTAGCGAGTCACCATAGTATCCGTACCGCAGACCGACACAGGTAGGTAGGAGGAAAACTCTAAGGCGCTTGAGAGAACTCTGGCTAAGGAACTAGGCAAATTAGCCCCGTAACTTCGGGAGAAGGGGCGCCTCACTAGGGTGTTAAAGCCCGAAGAGGCCGCAGTGAAATGGCTCTGGCGACTGTTTATCAAAAACACAGGTGTCTGCTAAGCCGCAAGGCGATGTATAGGCACTGATGCCTGCCCGGTGCCGGAAGGTTAACAGGAGGGGTTAGCGCAAGCGAAGCTCTGAATCGAAGCCCCGGTAAACGGCGGCCGTAACTATAACGGTCCTAAGGTAGCGAAATTCCTTGTCGGGTAAGTTCCGACCTGCACGAATGGCATAACGACTGGAGCACTGTCTCGGCCAGAGACTCAGCGAACTTGTATTATCGGTGAAGATGCCGATTACCCGCAACTAGACGGAAAGACCCTGTGAACCTTTACTATAGCTTGGCAATGAATTTTGGAACGGTATGTGTAGGATAGGTGGGAGACTTTGAGACGGGGGCGCTAGCCTTCGTGGAGTCGACGTTGAAATACCACCCTTATTTTTCTGGAATTCTAACCTGGGCCCATTATCTGGGTCGGGGACATTGCCTGGTGGGTAGTTTGACTGGGGCGGTCGCCTCCCAAAGTGTAACGGAGGCGCCCAAAGGTTCCCTCAGGCTGGTCGGAAATCAGCCTTCGAGTGTAAAGGCATAAGGGAGCTTGACTGCGAGACTGACAGGTCGAGCAGGTACGAAAGTAGGGCTTAGTGATCCGGTGGTTCCTCGTGGGAGGGCCATCGCTCATCGGACAAAAGGTACTCCGGGGATAACAGGCTTATCGCGTCCAAGAGTTCACATCGACGACGCGGTTTGGCACCTCGATGTCGGCTCATCGCATCCTGGGGCTGAAGTAGGTCCCAAGGGTTTGGCTGTTCGCCAATTAAAGCGGTACGAGAGCTGGGTTCAAAACGTCGTGAGACAGTTTGGTCCCTATCTGTTGTGGGCGCAGGAGATTTGAGAGGATCTGTCCCTAGTACGAGAGGACCGGGATGGACGAACCTCTAGTGTGCCAGTTGTCCCGCCAGGGGCAGTGCTGGGTAGCTATGTTCGGTCGGGATAACCGCTGAAAGCATCTAAGCGGGAAACCCACCTCAAGACTATATATCCCGGGGAGTAATCCCCCTGAAGACCCCCGGTAGACCACCGGGTTGATAGGCTGGGCGTGTAAGGGTGGTAACATCCTAAGCTAACCAGTACTAATAGGTCGTGAGGCTTAACCACTAAATTTTCTGCTTCTGACAAATTCGGCTTTTTTAGTACATCTTGCTTATTTAGTTTCAAACATTGACATAAGGTTTCTCGGTGGCTATACCGGAGGGGTCACACCCGTACCCATCTCGAACACGGAAGTTAAGCTCTCCAGGGCCGATGATACTATGACCGAGAGGTCATGGGAAAGTAGGACGTCGCCGGGAATATTTTTTTAAGCCCATCATCGTAGTAATAAGATGATGGGCTTTTTTATTGTAATCCGTTGATAGTTGACATGGCTGTACAATATATTGGACTGTTCGCTTTCCACTATTTATCATTTTCGTTATCATCAGGAGGTGCGATTAATGTTTTGGTCGTTTCATCCAATCGTCTGCCTGAAGAGATTATCATCGACGATTCCACGAAGCAAGTTTTGACCGGGTTCAAGCCGAGCCATACTGTTTTTCTTACAAAAAAGCATTGGTTTTCCTGTTTGACGGAGTTGGCGGCTCCATGTCATAATCATTTCTATATCCGGAGATTGGGGGCTTAAAACCATACTTCCTTCACACGCCTGATCCTGATTCTTGGGCGGACAAGATCGTGAAGACGAAGCAAACTATTGATTCCGCAGCTCTGATGTTTGTCTCAACACTTGATCAGAATCACCTGAAAAGAAGGAAGGAATTGTCAGATATGCTGGCAACGTTACGGACTTACGATAATTTTACCAGCGAGGAGATGGCACTGCAACAGAAGATTGTTGATGAGATGAACTGTAATTGATAGAAGATAAATTTCATATTGCTGCCTATGGCGCTACAAATTAACCTGTCGGTCAATTTTAGATTATAATGAACCAGATGAATTATGCCGGTTGACAAACGTATATTCTCGCACATCAAGGTCCAAAAGCATTTCCCGAAAGCATTTGCTGCCAGAATCCATAGTTTAATTAACCCGCAGCATAAATTCGAGTTGCGATCAACTTCAAATTTACGATGTCATTACCTCACTTTCGCAAATCCGACAATTTCCCCGGTTTTTGCTCACCTTCTGCTACATAATACGTAACATGCGTTCTTGGGCTTAAATAGTCGTAGACTTCCTGCGTCAGTTGGGATGGCAGAAGGCTATGTTCAATTCTGAAACTTGGTTCTTCTGACATATCGAAGATGAGGGCTTCTTTTTTGGGTATTTCATGGTTATAAATCATCAGGCTGGGATGAAGCGGGTCATTCGGGTTTACGGATAAAACCATGCCTATAATACCGTTCGAGAGCTGCACAATCGTACCCGGCGGGTACACACCGAGACACTGGATAAACATCGCGAGGAGATCGGCATCAAAACGGTCTTTTTCGGAGCGAAACATATAAGCAAGCGCTCCATGGGGTGAGAGCGAGTGCTGCGGATTGCGGTTATTGCAGTGGTTGTCGTAGACATTCACAATTGATATGATCTTAGCGAAGAGAGATATTTTTGGGCTGTCCAGTTTCAAGGGGAAGCCCTGCCCGTCGTTCTGCTCATGGTGCTGGTATACTGCCTGGAGAGCTTCAGGAGGGAATTTATCAATCTTTGAAAGGATTTCAACTCCGTATTTAGGGTGGATCTGATAGAATGTCCATTCTGCCCGTGTCAGCGGACTTTCCTTGTGCAGGATACTTTTTGGGATGCGGCTTTTTCCGATATCGTGGAACAATGCCGCTAAACCCAGCATTCTGAGTTCCTCCGCGTCAAGACCATGTTCTCTGCCGAGCATCATTGAAAGTACGGATACATTAAGCGAGTGAAAAAAAACGTTTTCCTTGCCGAATTTGGTATTCATGAGCTGAACGGCAGATTCCTTCTCTGGCATAAGGGATTCGACAATGCTCTTCATGAGTTGGTTTGATTCTTCGAAAGCTTCCTGTGACCCCGATTCTATGCCCCGCATGACATTCTTAACTTCGCTGACGCTTTTCTGAAAGTTCTTATCGCACAGCTCATCGCGTTCACGCCGATTGTTCATCCGCGCAATCCGCTCCCTTTTTACTTCCAGTAATTTATGCATGTCAGGATCGTTTTGCGGTGCAATCGGTTTCATGTCTGGCTTTGGAACCTGCTTTTGTGATATGGGGAAAACATCGCTCTTTTCAGGAATGCAGATAACCTCGGCAATGCCGAGCTTTTTCAGGATGTTGATCTGTTCAGGTTTTGTGATCTTAAAACTGCTGAAAAGAAAAGGGTGGTCGAACCATCCCGTACTTTCCAGGCGGATAAAGACTCCCTCACGGAGCTGGTCAACATTAACTTTGTATTCAGGCATTGATGCGGGGTCCTTTCAATCGATCACAACCGCAACGCAGTTTTTCAGGCGCATTTCAGATATATTATACACAAAACAGCTCTATTAATCTACGCTTGAGCATTTGCATCTTATATGAGATTACAGGAAATCGCAATAGCACCGCGATAATAATCAGGATTTGATATAATCTAAGCTACAACTTTTACGTGCTGCTAGATAAGTGCGGACAGGCTGATGCTATGCAGTCTGTCGGTGTAATATTTGCTGTGTTATCAGCATGTTATCAGTCCATCTGCGTTATGGCAAATACAATGTCGGCGCATGTGAATGTCCAAGGAGATGTCCCATGGTGTTTCTTCCTTTATGGTTTAATAATAAACCATCGCAACGACAAACTGCAATGTTCCTCGCATCGCTAATTGCTGTTGCTATTGTATTGGTTATGATTGCAGGTTGTCCGAAGCAACAGGAACCACTTCTACGGGTGGCAACGAATATATGGCCCGGTTACGAAACGCTGTATCTGGCACGCAGCCTCGGTTATTACGATGAACATCAAATTCGACTCATTGAGATGGCTTCAAGTATCCAAGTTTCCCAGGCCCTTCGCAACGGCACGTTGGAAGCAGGTTGTTTGACCCTTGATGAGACGCTCTCCCTGATGCAGGATGGTGTCGATTTGCGCGTGGTCCTCATCATGGATTTTTCCCATGGTGCTGACGTAGTGGTGGCGCAACGCGGGATTTCCGGTCTGCCAGCACTGCGGGGAAAACGCGTGGGTGTGGAAAATGCCGCAGTCGGCGCAATCATGCTGGACGCTGCGCTGGAACGTGGGGGCGTGGAGGCAAAAGACGTCACCATAATTCCCCTGACGGTCGACGAGCATTACGCTGCATTCAAGGCGAAAAAAGTTGATGCGGTTGTGACCTTTGAGCCCGTACGCACTCTGTTGCTTAAGGCAGGTGGCATGGTCATTTTCGACAGTTCCCTGATCCCGGGCAGGATCGTCGATGTGCTGGTTGTGCGTCCAGAGGTCGAAGCCGCCCACGCACAGGGTCTGAAAATATTACTGCAGGGCCATTTTCGTGCGATCGAGTATCTAGCCACCCAGCCTCAGGACGCAGCACTGCGTATGACACCGCGTTTAAACGGCGATGCGCTTAAGCAGTTCATGGGTCTTCGTCTTCCGGATGTACAGGAGAACCGCGCTTTACTGGCAGGGACGGCGCCTGGTCTCCTATCCACGGCTCGCGCTTTGGCGGACTTGATGCTTCGCAGGCAGCTTCTTCAACTGCCGGTTGCCACAGAGCGTCTTGCAGATCCTAACTATCTTCCCAGGGATATCAATGCGAACATATAAATCAATCAGGCTGAGTTTATGGGTGCCGATTCTTGTTTTCGGCGCGTTCAGCATGCTCATGTTTATCTTCAGCGTTCAGCAGTATGAACGCTTCGAACGAAACATTGAGGAGAGGACCATCACAGCACTCAAAGAGCGTCTTGCTCGGATCAGCGGCAGGGCGGAAAACCTGATAAAAAACAATCTGGAGGGCCTGGTAGCGAATGACATCGCCGATTTTGCAGTCTCCGCCGAGGTTCGGTCGATCATGCTGATCGATGAGAACGGCAGGGTTCGCCAGGGATCGCAGATAGCATGGAAGAACCGTCCGGTGCAGGAAATTTTCCCCAGATTTGACCGCACCCGCTTCCTCGCTGCGCAAAAATATCGAAGACCGGAGATTCTCCTGTCTGCAGACCGGACCGGGATCATAGCCTACCAACCGGTGGAGCTGTTCGCGCCAAAGGGTCAGATACGTCCCACGCATATAGGCATGATCGTTGCTGATTACGACTTGTCCCGGTTCAAATCCGAGCAGCGGAATATTCTTGTGATGCAGGGTATTACCTTGTGGTCCATTGGCCTTGTCCTGATGATATCCCTCTGGTTCTTTCTTTATCGCTGGCTGACGCGACCGTTATCTCACCTGAAGGACATTGTTCATCGCCACAGAATCGGTGATTATGCCGCCCGCGCAGACATCTCCGGCAAAGGAGAACTGGTCGAGCTTTCAGCATCGTTTAATGCGCTGGCTGATGAAGTGCTCAGGAACAGTGCGAGTCTCCAGGCAATATTGAATGCTGCGACAGAGTATGCAATTATCGCCCGGACCTGGCCGGCATCATCACGGTGTTCAATCCCGGTGCTGAGCGCATGACCGGTTATCATGCCGAAGATGTGATCGGGAAGCAAACGCCGCTGGCGTGGCATCTTGAATCCGAGATCAACGCAAAGAGCGAGGAGTTCAGTAGGACCCTGGGGCGGCCGGTGACGGGTTTTGCCGTTTTTTCGGAATTTGCCAGACAGGGGAAAGTGCTGGCCGACGAGTGGACCATGGTCCGAAAGAACGGCGATCTTCTGTCAACCCGGATCGTTGTGACCGGGATCCTGGACGAGAGAGCGCACCTGACCGGCTATCTTGCCGTGGACGAGGATATTACCGAACGAAAACATGCGCAGGACATGATGAACAAAAGCCAGTCGCGGCTTGAGAGTTTGTTTAAAATTTCTCAGTATCGGGCAAAGAACATCCAGGACCTGCTCGACTACGCACTTGAAGAAGCCATTCACCTGACCGAAAGCAGGATCGGCTACATCTATCACTATTCCGAGGAAAAAAAGGAGTTCACGCTCAACTCCTGGTCCAGCGAGGTCATGCAGGAATGCCGCATAACCGAGCCCCAGTCGCTGTATCAACTCGACAAAACCGGTCTCTGGGGCGAAGCGGTTCGCCAGCGGAAGCCGATCATGGTCAATGATTTCAAGGCGGATAATCCGTTGAAAAAAGGCTACCCAACCGGACACGCCAGTCTCGAAAAATTTATGACGATACCTGTTTTTGTCGGAGACCGTATCGTGGCAGTGTCCGCGGTCGCGAACAAACTGAGGGATTACACGGACGATGATGTCCGGCAGCTTTCGCTCTTGATGAGTTCCGTGTGGCAGATCGTTGAACGCATGCGGATCGAAGCGATCAGCAGTCAGCAGGAGCATCTGTTGCTCGAAGCGCAGAAAGTCTCGCAGCTTGGTGTGTATGAACTCAACATCGCCAAGGGAATCTGGACCAGCACCGCTCTTCTTGACGAGATCTTCGGTATCGATGAAAGGTTTGTCCGTGATGTGGATGGCTGGGTATCGCTAATCCATCCTGAAGACCGGCCGGACACGGTGGAGTACTTCAATAAGCAGGTCATCGGAGAAAAGCGGATGTTCGACCGGGAGTACCGGATCGTCAGACCTTCAGATCGTGAGGAACGCTGGGTGCATGGCCGTGGGAAGTTGCGGATGAACGATGCCGGCGAGCTTCTGGCCATGATCGGAACTATCCAGGACATCACCGAACGGAAGAAGTCCGAGGAGCTTATCACCAACATCCTGGAAAGCGTTGATGAAGGGTTCATTATCATTGACAGCAAGTTCCGTATTCTGTCCGCGAACAGCGCCTATGCAAAGATGATTTCTCTCCCCTTGGGGAAGATCATCAACAGGAACTGCTACGAAGTCTCCCATCATATTGCCGTACCCTGTCAAAGCGTCGGGCATGTGTGCTCGGTGCAAAAGGTGTTTGAAACGCGCAAGTCCCATGCAAGTGTGCATATCCATCAGGACGCGAAAGGCGGATCGATTTATATCGAGACCAAAGCGTACCCGCTCTCGAAAAACAGCGCAGGCGAGGTCATTACCGCGATCGAGACGCTGGTGGACATCACCGAAAGAAAAAAACTCGAAGACCAGCTTCACCAGTCCCAGAAGATGGAGTCCATCGGCACGCTGGCAGGCGGCATTGCGCATGACTTTAACAATATCCTGACCGCCATCATCGGCTATGGCCACATCGCCCTGATGAAGATGGCAAAGGACGACCCCGTGCGCCTGAACATCGAGCACATGCTCGAAGCAGGCGACCGCGCTGCTCATCTGACACAGGACCTGCTTTTGTTCAGCAGAAAGCAGGTCAGCGAGCGGAAGCCCGTTGACCTGAACGATATTATCAGAAAGGTGGAAAAATTCCTCGTACGCGTCATTGGAGAGGATATCGAATGCAGAGCCATTCTCAGCAACGACTTGCTGCCGATCCTCGGCGATGCGCACCAGATAGAACAGGTGCTGATGAATCTGGCGACGAATGCCCGGGATGCCATGGCCACAGGCGGCACCTTCACGCTCACTACGGAAAAGGTGGCGTTCAATGAGGAATTCATATCGGTCCATGGGTACGGCAAACCCGGCAGCTATGTGCTTACCACAATATCGGACACCGGCAGGGGCATGGATGCAGCAACGAGGGAACACATTTTCGAGCCATTCTTCACGACCAAAGAAGTGGGCAAAGGCACCGGTTTGGGGCTCGCGGTGGTGTACGGTCTTGTGAAGCAGCATGAAGGCTTTATCAACGTTTACAGCGAACCAGGCCAAGGCACGACCTTCAACATATATCTGCCGCTCATCGCCGGGAGCATGGCACAAGACAAAAAAAACATTGAAGTCCCCGCTAAGGGAGGCAGTGAAACCATCCTTGTCGCAGAGGACGATGAAACAGTGCGAAACCTGACCCGGGCCGTGCTTGAGGATTTCGGCTACACCGTGATCGCCGCAGTTGACGGTCAGGATGCGGTGAACAAGTATCAAGAGAACATCGACAAAATCGATCTGCTGCTGCTTGATATTATCATGCCGAAGAAGACCGGGAAAGAGGCCTATGACGAGATCAACGCGATGACGCCTGGGGTGAAAGCGCTCTTCGCGAGCGGCTATGCCCCCGACATGATCCGTCAGAAGGTGTTGCTTGACGAAACGATGCCGCTGCTCTTTAAACCGATTTCGCCGACAGACCTGTTGAAACAGGTGCGCAGTGTGCTGGATAGCCAGGGTAATATTTAATTTATTATTGACCACACCGGAGGATGATTTCATGGACTGGTATGCGGATCTGAAAATACGGAACAAACTGCTCTCGGGATATGCTGTTGTAGTCGTGATTACCCTGGCGCTCGGACTTTTCAGCTATGTCCAGATCAATGCGATGCGTGACACCGATACGCTGCTGTATGAACAAGGGATCGTGGCCCTGGATAATATCGGCGATGTCAGCTCTAATTTCCAGCGGGTCCGGGCCAATCTTCGCGAGAGCATACTTGAAAACGATCCCAAGAGGATCGAATATTATGCAGGACGGGTGAGGAAATTCCGTGATGTGGTCGGCAAAGCAGCACAGGACCTGGAAAAGGCCCTCCCCAATGCTGAGGCAAAGAGGTTGTTTGCAATTTTCATGGAGGCCCGCAAAAGCTATGTTCAAGACCAGGAAAAGATCCTTGCGCTGGCAAAGCAAAATAAGGACGAGGAAGCTTTTGAATACCTGACCGTGAGCGCCTACGAGACAGAAAGGGAGATGATCGACGCAATTGACAACCTGACGAACCATCTGGCGAAGACAGCCAGGGACATTTCGGATCAGGATGTCGCGAGTGCGTCGGTTACCAGCAGGATCATGTTGTTCCTCGCATTCAGCGCAGCGCTGCTGGCGGCGATGATAGCGATATTTATCAGCCGCAGCGTTGTCAATCCGCTGCGTCTGGTACTGGATTCGGTGCAGGTCCAGCAGAAGGGTGGCCAGGAAAAAGCCCAATTGGTAGAAGCCATTGCCAACGGTGATCTCAGCAAAGAGGTTGCCATTGTCGAGCCGCTAAAGTTCGACGCACGTCAGTACAGCCGGGATGAGGCCGGCATGCTGCTCAAGGCCATCGTCAACATGAGCGAGATCCAGTTTACCCTTGATCAGGCGTTTGCCCGGATGACCGGGGTTCTGCGACGGAGCCGCGTGGAGGAGCAGGGGCGCGACTGGTTAAAAACCGGTCTGAATGAATTAAATGCCCTGATGCGGGGAGAACAAAAGACAGAGGAAATGGCGGAAAAGGTGCTGACCTTTCTGGCGGAGTATCTTTCGGCCGGCGCCGGCGCTTTCTACCTGTATGACGATAAAACACAGACCCTTGTGCTCACGGCTTCCTATGCCTTTACCCGACGCAAGAATTTAAGCGATAGGTTCAAGCTTGGAGAAGGAGTTATCGGACAGGCTGCCCATGAAAAGAAGATGATCTGTCTTTCCTCTGTTCCGCCGGACTATCTCCAGATCGGCTCAGCTTTGGGCGAGTCCGCGCCGCACAATATCGTTGCGTTGCCGCTGGTCCATAACGGACAGCTTGTGGCGGCAATGGAGCTCGGCACCTTCAAACCGTTCAGCGATCAAGAACTCGATTTTCTGAATCAGGCGATGGAGGGCATCGCCATCGGCCTTGGAGTGGCATACTCCCGCCAGAGGATCAATGAGCTTCTTGAGCAGACCCAGCAACAGACCGAAGAGCTTAGAGTGCAACAGGAAGAACTGCAGCAGACCAACGAGGAGCTGGAAGAGCGCGCCGAAATGCTTGAACAGCAGGGAAAGCAGATACGAACGAAGAACCAGGAGGTCGAGGCGACAAGCGCCGAGCTCAAACGCAAGGCAGCGGAACTCGAAAAAGTGAGCGCGTATAAATCTGAATTTCTTGCAAATATGTCCCACGAACTCCGCACCCCGCTGAACAGCATGATGATCCTCTCGCGGCTGCTGGTGGACAACAAGGAAGGCACGCTGACGGACAAGCAAAAGGAGTTTGCCGCGACCATCAACAGCGCGGGCAAGGACCTCCTGAACCTGATCAACGATATTCTCGACCTTTCCAAGGTCGAGGCAGGGCGGCTTGAATTGCTGTATGACGACGTTGCCGTGGGCGTGTTCTGCGATACGATCAGCGACCTGTTCCGTCAGCAGGCAGGACAGAAGGGTTTGGACTTCCGTGTCACGCTGGAGAGCAATATGCCTGACAAGATACGCATCGATGAGCAGCGCACCCAGCAGATAATAAAAAACCTTATCTCGAATGCGTTCAAGTTCACGGAGCAGGGGTCGGTGATCCTGAATATCTCAGCTTCTGCAGGCACGGCAAATCCTTTGTCCTTGCCCGCGATAGCTTTTAGCGTAAAAGACACCGGCATCGGCATAGACAAGGACAAGCAATCGCTGGTATTTCAGGCCTTCCAACAGGCTGACGGCAGTACCAGCCGGAAGTTCGGCGGCACCGGGCTGGGGTTGTCCATATCGTTGGAACTCGCCAGAAGGATGGGTGGTGATATTACGCTTGAAAGCGAACGAGGCAGGGGAAGTGTTTTTACGCTCTATCTGCCACTCGCAGGAAAGTCCGGGGATGATCAGCCAAAAGCGCCGACAGGCGCGAAAAGGTCTGAACCAGCGTTTTCGGCGGTGAAACATACACCTGCTCAGACGGAGATCGCGGCATTGCCAGGAATATCGCGCCCGCTTCCGGATGACAGGGACAGGCTTGCCAAGGGCGACAAAAGCATATTGATCATAGAGGACGACCTAAATTTCGCCAGGACCCTGATGGCCATGGTAAAAGAAAAAGGATTCAAGTGCATCATGGCGGCCGACGGTACCAGCGGTATTCACCTGGCCGACCTTTACTGTCCGAGCGCGGTCATTCTGGATGTGATGCTTCCCGGTATGGACGGCTGGGGTGTGATGCGGAGCCTCAAGGACAATCCCGCCACCCGGCACATCCCCGTGCATTTCATCACCTGCCTCGATGAACGTCAGAAGGGCATGGCAATGGGCGCCGTGGGCTTCTTTACCAAGCCGGTCACACCCGAGCAGCTCGAAGAGGTGTTCAGCAACATAGAGAAAAACGCGGCAAAAGCGGTGAGAAGATTGCTGATTATCGAGGACAACAAGAAAGAGGCTCAAGGCATGGCCACGCTCCTGCAGGACCGGAGCCTTGTGGTTAATGTCGCCGCGACCGGCAAAGAGGCAATGGACATCCTGAACCGGGACCAGATCGATTGCATTGTGCTCGACATCGGTCTCCCGGACATGTCGGGCTTCGATCTTCTTGAGCATCTCCACCGGGCCGAGAAGCTTCGGGACATTCCGGTGATCATACACACCGGCCGTGACCTTTCGCATGAAGAAGAGGTCAAGCTGCAGCACTATGCACGAAGCATCATTATCAAGGGCGCCAAAGGCCCGGAACGGCTCTTAAACGAGGTTACGCTCTTTCTTCATATGGTAGAGAACGAACTGCCCCGGGAAAAGCAGAAGATGATACGCGCCGCGCTTGATAAAGAGGCCATGCTCGAAGGCAAAAAGGTGCTGCTGGTGGATGATGACATGCGCAACGTCTTTTCTCTTTCCAGCATCCTGACCGATAAATGCATGATCGTCATAGAGGCGGATACGGGAAAGGATGCGTTGACGAAGATCGGGGAGCATCCTGATATCAATATTGTGCTGATGGACATTATGATGCCGGAAATGGACGGCTACGAAGCGATCCGTGCCATCCGCAGCAACCCGAAATTTAAAAATCTTCCTATTATCGCCATGACCGCCAAGGCCATGTCCGGAGATCAGGAAAAATGTATTCAGGCCGGAGCCAATGACTACATATCCAAGCCGCTTGATATAGAAAAGCTTCTTTCGCTCCTGAGGGTATGGCTCTACCGGCAGGGGTGAAGTTTCAGGTGGATAGACTGAAGGTTGAAGGGGATAGTCCGAAGATTTAACGACATAGGGCGGAAGACAGAGAATGAATACGCTAAGCCAAGACATAGCGGACATCGAGATAAAGCTCCTGCTGGACGGGATCTTCCAGGTCTACGGCTATGATTTCAGGGAATATGCCGAGGCGTCCCTCAGGCGGCGGTTGACGCTGTGGCTCCAGAAATCAGGGTTCAACAGTTATTCCGAGGCGCAGGCAAGTGTGCTGCGCGACCGCGGCGCGTTCAGCAGCCTGCTGGAGGGCATAACCGTCAATGTCTCCGAGATGTTCCGTGATCCGCAGTTCTTTAAAACCCTGCGCCAGGAAGTTGTGCCGCATCTTAAGACCTATCCGTTCATAAAGATCTGGGTCGCGGGATGCGCCGCCGGCGAGGAAGCATATTCACTGGCTATTCTGTTGTGCGAAGAAGGGTTGGAAGGGCGTTACCGGATCTACGCGACGGATATAAACGAAACGATCCTGAAGCAGGCAGGGGAAGGGATCTATCCGCTCGAAAGGATGCAGCAGTACACCCAAAGCTACCAAAAGGCGGGCGGGAAAAGGACCTTTGCCGACTATTATACCGCAAGGTACGATTGTGCCATTCTCAGCCAATCCATCAGGAGCAATATCGTATTTGCATCGCACAATCTGACGGTTGATGCCGACATCGGAGAGATGCAGATGATCCTGTGCAGGAACCTTCTGATCTACTTTCAACCGGCATTGAAGGAGCGTATTCTCAATCTATTCAGCAACAGCCTCCAGAGAGGCGGATTCCTGTGTCTTGGGATGAAGGAAACTCTTTCGGGCCGCGAGATCTCTGAACGCTATAAGGAAATTGCCAGGGGCATGCGCATTTACAGGAAGCAGTATGCGTAAGACGCGGAAACAATATTGTGCGATCGTCGTGGGGGTATCGATGGGCGGGGTTGAAGCGCTCAAGGTAGTGCTCGGAAGATTGCCTAAGGACTTTTCCCTGCCGATCATCATCGTGCATCACACGAGCCCTGATGCAGGCAGTGAGCTTGCAAATCTGCTCGATGCACAGTGCGCGATCCGCGTCAAGGAAGCGGACGAAGCGGAGCAGCTCCTGCCCGGGACAGCGTATCTTGCCCCTCCCAATTACCATGTGCTGGTGGAACGGGACGGAACGCTGGCGCTTTCCGTTGATCTGCCGGTCAACTACGCGCGACCGTCGGTTGACGTTCTCTTTGAGTCGGCTGCGGACACCTTTGGCGCCGGACTGATCGGCGTTATCCTGACCGGCGCCGGATCGGACGGGTCCAAAGGCCTGAAAAGGATAAAGGACAGGGGTGGATGTGCGATCATTCAGGATCCCGAGGATGCTGTCGCCGACCCCATGCCGCGAAGCGCGCGCGCCGCGGTTCAAGCGGACCACGTTGTTCCGCTCAAAGAACTAGCACCCCTTCTTTGCGTTTTAGCTGGACAGGCGAACGATAAGACAGGAAAGTGAAGTCTTTTTGAAATGTATCCGCAACACCTGACATTGTAGCGCGAAAGCTGGCAACCATTCCTCCCCTTCAAGGGGAGGATCAAGGTGGGGATGGGTCTCATGGAAGCTGCGAAAAACCCATCCTCACCCCAGCCCTCTCCTTGCCAAACGTAGGCGCCTCTAGGCGAAGGAGAGGGTGATCGGCTGCGACTGATAACCGCGACTGATAACCGCGACAAGGACGAGGAGTTATGGGAATAACAGAATCTGACAAGATACCGGTCCTGCTCGTAGACGACCGGCCGGAAAACCTGGTCGCTCTGGAAGCGCTTCTGGAAGACATGATGCTCGACATGTTCAAGGCGTCATCGGGGAATGAAGCACTGCGTCTCTCCTTGAAGCATGATTTTGCGATCGTTCTCATGGATGTCCAGATGCCTGATATGGATGGTTTCGAGACGGCCGAGCTGTTGCGGGCTAATCCTAAAACCAGCCGCGTACCGATCATCTTTGTCACCGCGGCCATGAAGGACTCCGAGCACCAGTTCAAGGGGTACGAGACCGGTGCGTTTGATTATCTCCTGAAGCCGATCGAGCCGGCCGTTCTGCGGAGCAAAATGAGAGTGTTCTGCGATTTGTATCAACAGCGCCGCAGCATAGAGATGCACGACCAGCAGCTCGCAACACTTGTCAACGAGCGCACTGCTGAACTCAATGCGACACTGGAAAGTCTGCGGGAAAGCGAGGGCCGTTTCCGCGAGCTCCTTGCTTCGGTCACCAGCTACATGTATACGGTGGTTATGGATTCCGGCCGCGTTGTCTCGACCACCCACGGCCCCGGGTGTCTGTCCGTGACCGGGTTTTCGGCCGAGGAATACGCAGCCGACCGTGACCTCTGGTATCGCATGATCCTTCCGGAGGACCGACAAGCGGTCCTTGATGCCGCTCAACATATATTGATGTCGAAAACCGTTCAGACCTTTGAACACAGGATTCAGCATAAGGATGGGTCGATCCGCTGGGTGGAGACCACGCTTGTTCCTCATATGAGTCCGGACGGATTGCTGCTGTCGTACGACGGAGTCATCATCGATATCACCGCCCGCAAGCAGGCGGAAGCTGAACGGGAACAGTTCCTCAGATTTTTCCAGACCTCCGGCGATATCATGGTCATCGCGGACCCCAACGGGGCATTTCTGAAGACGAACCCTGCCTGCACCGAACTTCTGGGTTATACCACAGCCGAGCTGGTGGCGAAGCCATTCGTCGATTTCATCCATCCTGATGACAAACAGCCGACCCTTGATGAAATGGTGCGGCAGCAACAAGTGGGTTCTTCGCTTAACTTTGAAAATCGCTACCGGTGCAAAGACGGCGCTTATCGCTGGCTTTCCTGGCGCGCGACCTTTGTGCAAGCGGAAGGAATAACCTATGCCACCGCGCGCGACGTCACCGAGCGGAAACAGGCGGAGGAACAGATACAGCGTTCACTCAAAGAAAAGGAAGTCATGCTGAAAGAAATTCATCATCGGGTCAAGAATAACATGCAGGTGATCTACAGTCTGCTGAACCTTCAGGCAAAGGGCATCGCCGACACAACGGTCCGCGCCATGTTCGAGGAAAGCCAGAACAGGATCAGCTCCATGGCGCTTATTCACGAGAAACTCTACCGCTCAAAGGATATGGCCCACGTCGACTTCAAAGATTATCTCAAAAACCTTGTTCAGGGTATTGCCAATACGTTTAAAAGGAATGACGTTCAGATTAACATAGAGATGGAAAGCATTCTGCTTGATGTTAATACGGGCATCCCCTGCGGACTGATGGTGAACGAACTGGTCTCGAACAGCCTGAAACATGCGTTCCCGGGGGGGCGGACCGGAACGATCAGGCTCGGGATCAACAGGAATGGCGCAGGCAACAACGTTCTGTTTGCTGAGGACAATGGAATCGGCTTCCCCGCTAACGTTGATTTTCACAAAACATCGTCCCTTGGGTTGCAGCTGGTGAATGTATTGACCGGCCAGATACACGGTACGGTCGAACTTGTCAGTGTGGAGGGGACTGCATTCAGAATAACATTCCCGGCAAGTACTTCGTCGTTAGCAGGATAGGTGGAGGGATCTCAAGGAAAAGGACGTCATGGTGAAAGAGATCCATCATCGGGTCAAGAACTACAGCCTGTTGAAACATGACCTTGTTCTGTCCGTGGACATGGAATCGGTAACATTAATGTGAATATCGGCATCCCTTGCGGTCTGATCGTGAATGAACTGGTCTCAAACAGCTTGAAACATGCGTTCCCCACGGGGAAAAAAGGGACAATCAACTTGGACTCAATGAAAACAGCGAAGGGGACCACGTTCACGATAACGTTCCCGGGAAGCAAATTGTAGTTGCAAATACTAATATCGTTGCGGAGGGGAATTGTGGTCGTAATAAATCTCGACAGAAAAGATCATTGTATCTCCGTCAGGATCATCGTGCTTGCCGTTATTCTGACGTGTTCCCTTTTCACCCTGCCAGCCGGAGCGCAAACCGACGATGCTTCCTACAACCGGAAAATACTCACCGCGGTCATCCTTATGGATTCTCCACCCCTGGATTTTCAAGATCCCAAAACCCAGAAAGCAGCGGGCTTTACGGTGGACATTATGGATGAAATAGCCGGGCGTGCCGGGTTTTCCGTGTCCTATCGTTTTGAAAAAGACTGGGCGGCAAGCATTGATGCTGTTCGGACTGGGAAGGCGGACATAGCCCCCATCATGGGAATAACTGAGGAGCGGCAAAAAGTTCTGGCATTTACTTCTCCGGTGGTCACCTTGCCGCTTGTCATTGTTGCCAGATCAGATGACAAGGCTATCTCCGGATTACGAAAGGGCCTCAGGGTTGGAGCAATAAAGGGAAGCGTCGCGTACGAACTCATTAAGAAGAACCATGACGACGTCGCGTTAAAAACCTTCGAAAACTATTCCGATGGCTTGTTCAATCTGCTGGCCGGAAATATTGACGCTTTCTGTTGCGCTGCCTCAACCCTGATACAGCTGGCGAGGGAAGCAGGGGTTGAGGACCGTGTCAAGATCGTCGGCGCGCCGCTCATGGAATTCACCCTGGGCATGGCACTTCGGAAAGATGATACACAGCTTTTGTCAAAGCTCAATGCCATCATGGCGGGATTTATCGGCAGTCCCGATTATCAGCGGATTTACATGAAGTGGTTTGGAAAACCCAAACCCTTTCTGGCCGTTTCTAAAAATACACTTTTGACCACGGTTTTGGTGTTCTTCGCCGTCGCTGTCATGGCCCTCTGGAGACATCGGTCGGTGATGAGTCTGGCCCGCAGGCTTACCAGCGAGATAGCGGAACGTAAGAAAACGGAGCGAGCGCTTCGAGAAAGCGAGGAATCCTACCGGATCCTTTTTGACCAGGACCCCCTGCCCGGGTGGATCTATGACACGGAAACGTTCAAATTTCTTTTGGTGAACAATGCCGCGCAGAGGGATTATGGATACAGCATGGAAGAATTCCTTGCTATGACAATTAAGAACATCAGACCTGCGGAAGATCTGGATAAACTGATCAGCTTTTCATCGGAGATCACGGGTAAACCAGCAGTTTCCGGTTTTTGGAGGCACCGGAAAAAAGACGGAAGCCTCATCCATGTGGAGATCAACTCGCATCCGGTCGTATTTAATGAAAAGAAAGCGCGTCGCGTCATCGTGAAGGACATCACCGAACGCATATTAGCGGAGGAAGAATTAAAGATTTCACGGCAAAGACTGGCACTGCACATCCAGTTGACGCCGCTCGCCGTCATCGAATTCGATATCAGCGGACAGGTACGGGAATGGAATCCTGCAGCCACTGCCATATTTGGATTCTCACACAGCGAAGCCGTCGGCCAATACTGGACGTTCATGGTGCCGGAATCGGCCTGGAACAATTTGGACGGCGTATGGGCAGCGCTTGTGGCCCGGCGCGGCGGAAGCCGGTCCACGAATGAAAACATCACCAAGAGCGGCAACATCATCAGCTGTGAGTGGTTTAACACTCCCCTCGTTGATCCGAACGGCAAGGCCATTGGAGTTGCCTCATTGGTGATGGATGTTACCGAACCCAAACAGGCGGAAGAAAAGCTCAGAAAGCGGGAGCGTCAACTGGCGGAATCCCAGCGTGTCGGCAGGATCGGCAGCTGGAGCTGGGATGTAGAAAATAATGCACTGGACTGGTCGGAGGAGACGTTCCGCAGGTTCGATAAAGACCCACGCTCATTTATTCCAACGGTTGAATATTATGTGAGCCGCATCCATCCGGATGACCAGCCTGCCATTCAGCGTTCCATCCAGGCGTCTCTCGAAAACGATGCCCCGTATCACATCCAGCCGAGGATCCGAAATGAGAATGGCAGGGAATGGGTGCTGGAAGGGTTCGGGTTCGTGGAAAGGGACGCGAACGGGAAACCGCTGAGGTTTTCCGGGACCGCCCAGGATATCACCGAGCGCAAGCATACCGAAGAACTGGTTCTGCGATCGCTCAAGGAAAAGGACGTCATGCTGAAGGAGATCCATCATCGGGTGAAGAACAACATGCAGGTGATCTACAGTCTGCTGAACCTCAAGGCAAAGAGCGTTGCTGACAGCGAAATCAGGGGCATTCTCGAAGAAAGCCGCGACAGGGTGCACTCCATGTCTCTGATCCATGAGACGCTCTATCGCTCTGATGACCTCGCGCATGTCGATTTTAAAACATACCTGCAGTGCCTTGTTCAGAATATTTCCAGCTCCTACAAACGTCATGATGTACAGATACGGGTGGATATGGAGCCTGTTGCCCTCGACGTGAACACCGGTATCCCGTGCGGCCTGATAGCGAACGAACTGGTTTCGAACAGCCTGAAACACGCTTTTCCCGAAGGAAAACAGGGGACGATCAACGTCGGGATCCGCACCGATGGTTTGGGGAGCAATGTCCTGTTTGTTGAGGACAACGGAATCGGCCTGCCGGCGGACCTGGATTTCCGCAATACCGCGTCGCTTGGTCTTCAACTGGCAACGGTGCTGGCAGGGCAGATTCATGGTATGATCGAACTCTCGAGGACGGAGGGTACGAAGTTCAGCATAACGTTCCCGGGAGCATAGCAGCACATGATTCTTGATGAGAGAAGTTGTTGTTGCTTTCCGTGGTTTCGAATCGGAAATTACAATTTGCATCACGCTTGAGGTGACCGGATGGGTACGAAAAGAATCATGATTGTGGAAGATGAGGCCGTAACTGCAATAGATCTCAAGTCGAACCTTGTCCAGCTCGGCTACGAAGTCGTTGCCATTATATCGAGCGGGGAAGAGGCTGTCCGCAAAGCGATTGAAGTACACCCGGACCTGATCCTGATGGACATCACGCTGTCCGGTCCCATGACCGGCATCGTTGCCGCCAATGAGATCCGGGATGCCCACGCCATACCGATCGTTTTCCTGACCGCCCATGCGGATGCCGATACGATAGAACGCGCGTCGACCGCGGAGCCGTTCGGTTATTTGCCCAAGCCCTGCAGCATGGATACCCTGATGAGCACGATCGAGGTCGCGCTGTTCAAAGGCGAGGCGGATGATCAGCGCAGACACCTGGAAGCGGCCCTGTACAAGAGCGAGGAAAAATATCGCACCGTGGCGAATTTCACCTCTGACTGGGAATTCTGGATCGGGCCGGACGAGAGCATCATCTACACCTCACCTTCCTGCGAAAAAATGACCGGTCATACCGCAGCGGCATTTGAGCGGGACCCTTCGCTGCTTCGCCGAATCGTTCATCCTGATGATGCTGCTTTGTATGCCAATCATCGCCATGGCATGATGGTGAATAAACCCGACGGTGATTTTGAGTTTCGCATCATTCGTGCCGACGGGGCAATACGGTGGGTAGGACATGTGTGTCAACCGGTCCATGATGATCAGGGTAAATTCCTCGGCACGAGGGGCAGCAACCGGGACATTACGTCGCGCAAAGAGTCGGAACAGGAACGGGAGCGGTTGATCAAGGAACTCCAGGATGCGCTTGCGAAGGTGAAGGCGTTAAGCGGGATGCTCCCGATCTGCGCATCCTGCAAGAAAATCAGGGACGACAAGGGATACTGGAGCCAGATCGAGGCGTATATCAGCGACCATTCGGAAGCGGAGTTTTCTCATGGCATCTGCCCTGATTGTGCGAGGCGGATCTATGGGGATTTTTATAAGGAAGAGAAATGAAGGCTGCTTTGCAGATGTATCGTTCAAGGCACGCAGTCGAATAAATGCTTTATGCTGTCATCCTGAACCCTTCTCCCCGTCACCCTGAGTGAAGCGAAGGGTCTCGTCTTAGGTTCAGGACAGGCTCCGTGAAGGATTTGAGGTGTTTTTCAAGCCGAGATTCTTCGCTGCGCTCAGAATGACAATTCCCGGACTTATCGATGTTGCCCGCAACCTGCCAGTGATTGCTTTTGCCAAACAAATTCCCGCAACCACGTACCTTCCTCGTCATCAATGCATATCCACCGGCGGCGCTCCGGAAGCGGGCGCTTTCTGCCATTTCATAATGAACACCAGCGGAAGAACCATCAGGATGAGGGCGCAGATCATGAGAAAGGCATCGGTGAAGGCAAGCGTCGTGGACTGGCGCCGCAATTCACCGTACATCATGCCATCCGCGCCTGCAGCAGGGAGGCCGTTCGCGCCGAGGTAGCCTGCGATCCGTTCCTTTGCTGTGAAGTAGGCGGGGTCAAAGGGAGAGAGGTGTTCCACAAGACGGGTCTGATGCAGCTGCGCCCTGCGCGACAGTATCGTCGTGGTGACGGCGATGCCCACGCTGCCCCCGAGGTTCCTGAGCAGATTGTACAGCGATGTGGCCTCGGTCATGCGCTCCTTCGGGATGTGCGAGAGCGTGAGCGTGGTGAGGGGGATGAAGGTCATGCCCATGCCGAACCCCAGGAAAACGCGGGGCCAGACAAAGGACCAGAAATCCGTTGTCAGGTTGAAACGCGACATCAGGTAGGTGCTGAATGCGCAGAGGGAGAGGCCGAATACCAGGAACCGCTTGGGGTTCACCTTGCCGATGAACTTTCCCACGATGGGCATGGCGAACAGGGTCGCGATGCTGCCGGGGCCGAGTACGAGGCCTGAATCGAACGACGTATACCCCATCATCATCTGGAGATAGATCGGCAGGAGCACGATGCTGCCGAACATATTCAGGAACACGAAGAACATCAGAATGGAACCGCTCGTGAACGTCCGGTCTTTCAGCAATTTCAGGTTCACGATGGGCTGTTCGGAGTAATATTCATTGATCGCAAGCAGGACGAGCGAGACAATGGCGGTGACGCCGAGGCCGATGATCAGGTTCGAGCTGAACCAGTCTTCGGTCTCACCCTTGTCGAGCATGAACTGGAGCGCGCCGAGTCCCACGGAGAGAAAAATGAGCCCCCAGTAGTCGATCTTCATTTTCTGGCGCTGCATGTAGGGCGGGTCCTGGATCACGATAACGTTCATGATGATCGCAAGTATGCCGAGGGGAATATTGATATAGAAGATCCACCGCCAGGACAGGGTGTCGGTGATCCAGCCGCCGAGCAGGGGGCCGACGATGGGGCCGACCATGGCGCCGAGGCCGAAGATGGCCATAGCCACGCCGTGCTTCTCGCGCGGAAACGATTCCAACAGGATCGACTGGCTTATGGGCACAAGCCCGCCGCCTCCGAGGCCCTGCAAAATGCGGAAGAACACGAGGCTGTTCAGGCTCCAGGCCGAGCCGCACATGAACGAAGCGAACGTGAACAGGGCGATGGACGCGATCTGGTAGTTCTTTCTGCCGATGAGCTTGGCGAGCCAGCCCGCCATGGGAATGACGATGGCATTCGAGACGAGATAGGCCGTGATCGTCCAGGTCGCCTCATCGTACCCGGCCGAGAGCGAGCCCCGGATGTGGTCGAGCGACACGTTCACGATCGAGGTGTCGATGATCTCGATCAGGGTCGGGAGCATGACCGTGAACGCGATCAAGCCGAGGCTCTTTGTTTTGTGCTCCAGGGTCATTTTGCGAGCACCGTGGGTTCCACGGACATGCCGATCTTGAGAAGATGTTCGCTGTCGGCGCCCGGTTCAAATACGATCTTGATCGGAATGCGCTGGACCACTTTTACGTAATTGCCGGTGGCGTTCTCCGCCGGAAAGAGCGAAAAGGACACGCCGGTGCCTGCCATGATGCTGTCCACCTTGCCGTTCAGGACCTTGCCGGGATACGCGTCCACCTTGATCCGCACTTCCTGGCCCGGACGGATGCGCTCCAGTTCGGTTTCCTTGTAATTGGCAATGACGTGGATGTTCTCGAGTTCCACGATCGCCATAAGGGGCTGTCCCACCTGCACCTGGTTCCCTGTCTGGACGGACTTCCGGGTAACGTACCCATCCGACGGCGCGGTGATGGTTGTGTAGCTGAGGTTGAGCTCGGCCTGCCTCACCTGTTCCTCGGCAAGTTTGACCTGCGCCACGGCGATCTCCTGGGTCGAGACTGCCTTGTCGTACCGGTCGGCCGAATTGGCATCCTGTTCAAACAACGCCTTGGCGCGCTTCAGCTCACGTTCGGCCTGGCGGAGGCTCGCGCGCTGCAGGTCGAGGTTCGCCTTCGAAGCCGCAACGCGGGATTGGTAATCCATGGCATCCAGTTCGACGAGCACGTCGCCGCTTTTCACCCGCTGATTGTCCTTCACCTGGACGGTCTTGACATTGCCGCCCACCCGGGCAGCGATCGTATGAATATTGCTCTCAATGAACGCATCGTCCGTGGATATGTGCGTTTTCCGATATCCATTGTAGAACCAGCCCGCGGTAAGGCCGATTGCGACAATAATGCCGACGATCATAAATGCTTTTTTCTTTTTTTGTCCGTTGCCGGACTGTGGTTCTTCTGCCATGGGGATCTCCTTGGAAATGATTTCACATTTGAAACTGTTCAGGTTGAAGGTAGTAAGGCTGAAGGCTGATGTTGATAAAACAGGACAGCGAATGTTTTTAACCTTCAGTCTTCAGCCTATCCACCTAGTTACTATTTTCCGTATGCGGTCATCAGATCGCGGCCCATGGCGTACAACAATCCGGCTTCGGCGCGCTGCATGCCGTAGGTCGCCCGCCAGAGATTGGACTCGGCCGTGGATACCAGGGTGACCGCATCGATCACCTCGGTCGTGGTGCCCACTCCCTGTTCGAACCGGAGCTGCTGAAGACGCAGGTTCTCGACTGCCGAGGCGACCGAGGTCTTCACCACCTCGATCTTTTGCCGCGAGCTCTGGAGGTCCAGATACGCCGCCTTGACCGCGAGACGGATCGTATCGAGCAGCTTGTCCCGGGTGAGTTTGAGCGACCGCAGTTCGGCCTTTGCCATGCCGAGTTTCGAACTGCTGGCTCCGCCTGACGAGAGGTTGACGTTCACGCCGGCGATCAGGGACCAGTTGTCCTGGTGCACCATGTACTTGTTCTCCTGATACTCATACCCGCCCGACAGGTAGAGCGTGGGGTAATATTCCGATCCGATAGTCCGGATGTTCTCCTGTTTGGCCGTGATCTTCGCGTCCAGGTCTCTGAGGTCGGCATTGTCTGTTTCGGCCGCGATCCAGGCCGACTCAAGTGTAATGCCTGTGGCCGGACTCGGCGTTACCTCGTCGGCCTGCACGGGGTCGTTCAACGGCTTCATGAGCAGACTGTTGATCCGCGAAGTTTTAAGGGAATTAAGGTCTTCGGTGGTCAGGAGCCTCTGCCGGGAATCCGCCAGCGTAACTTCAGACTGGAGCACCTCGTTCTTCGTGATCACGCCCGCCTTGAACCGCGTTTCGGCATCCTTCCGGTGTGCTTCGTATCGCGTGACCTCTTCTCCGGCCACATGGAGCAGCTTTTCCGATTCCAGGAGGTCGAGATACGTGATAATAAAGTCCTGGGCCGCCAGGTTCTTAGCGCGGACGGTCTCGATGCTGCGCGCTTTCAGGCCGTACTGCGCCGCGTTCACCGATGATGAGGTTTTGCCGAAATCATACAAGAGCTGGGTGGCCTTGATCCCGTATGTCAGAAACTGGTCCTGGGACGTGGGAACGGAGGCGGGGCCGAACTTCGCCTCCGGCTGGTTGAGCAGCCAGGTTTCGCGGCCGTACACATCGACCCACGGAAGCCAGGGTGAGCGCGCCAGAGAAACCGCGCTGTGGGCCGCGTCCTCATCGGATTTCGCTATTTCCACTTCTCGTCCGCTGTCCGTGACGATCTTCAAACCTTCCTCAAGGGAAAGGGCGTGGCTCGTAACAGGCGCCACCAGGAACCACAGGAATAGAATTGTTTGCAGTCGCTTCATGATATACCTCGGGGAACTTCCAGAATGTAAGTGAGCGCTATACTACAATAAAAAATGTCTAAAGTGAAGAATTTAATTATGATCTCGCTTCAGGTGAAAGGGGGGAAGGCTGAAGACTGAAGACATATCTTAGCGGTTCGGCGCGTTTGGGAAACGCGCCCTACACCGGCAAGTCATATCGTAGGGACCCGTTCCTCGAACGGTCCGCGCCATTGTGTGATGTTTTGGAATTACCTTGAGTAGCAATGTATGGAGGTGGTTTTTGCAAAACCTTCAGTCTTCAGCCTTACCACCTGCTTATTCCTGTTGTTTGTGGTACCATGTCCCATGCCGCAGGTGATCTCCGCAAGCAGAAGGACCGATATTCCCGCATGCTATGCACCCTGGTTCGTGAACAGGCTCAGGGCGGGGCACGTTTTTGTTCAAAATCCCTATTCACGGAAGATGAGCAGGGTATCGCTTGCGCCCGGGGACGTGCATGCGATCGTGTTCTGGTCAAAGAACTATGCACCGCTTCTCAGTCGCCTTGATGAGATCGAACGGACCACGAAAAACCTTTTTTTTCACTTCACCATCACGGCAAACAGGGAGCTGGAGCTGCACGCGCCGGACCCTCAGGATGCGATCAGGGATTATCAATTCATTGCCCGGCGGTATGCGGCGGAGCGGATCATCTGGCGGTATGACCCCCTGTGCATCACCGACCAGCTGTCGTTTGAAATCCATGAAGAGCGCTTTGCCCGATGTGCGGAGCAGCTCCAAGGCCATGCAACGAGATGCATCATCAGCTTTGCGCATCCCTATAAGAAGGTCCTTGCCAATTTTCAGAAAGATTCCGGGCACCGGTTCATTGATCCTCCGCTCGAGGCGAAAAAAGAGTATGCAGAGCGCCTTGCGCTCCGGGCCCGGGCATGCGGGATCATACTTTTTGCCTGTTGCAATGATTATCTTTTGTCCGCAAGCATCGGCAAGGCGAGCTGCATTGACGGGCGATATTTATCCGGCATGTTCGAAGCATCCCTGGACACCCGATCCGCATTGACGAGAACGGAATGCGCATGCACAAAAAGCATGGATATCGGCGCCTACAACACCTGTGTTCATGGTTGTCTCTACTGCTATGCGAACGATGACAAGGACCGCGCGCAGGCGGCGCATGAACAGCACGATCCCGGATGGAATGCGCTCACGATGCAGGTCGAGGAAGCGGACAGGGCTCCGGCAGAAGCGTAGCAGGCGTTATTCCCGCAATCAGACGGCCCGGACATTCGTAATTGACAAGTGAAAGAGAATAGCCTAAATTATCTTTGCTGAGCAGGATTCGCGTCAACAGCCATATCAAGGAAAGGGACACGGGGCTGATGAGAAAAGTGAAAATCATTTGCATGCTATGCGCGGCGATATTCCCGTTGCTGGTATCGGGCGCGGGTTATGCGCATGCCGAAGCACATCGGTATGTTGCGGTATATCTGGACGCACATTACGGAGGCCGCGACCGCGGCCCCGTCATCGGTAAAAAGGTCCTGGGGAAAGATGTTACCGTAGTCTTGGCGAAGGCAATTCAGCGCGAGCTGATGAACTTCAATATTAAGGCGTTCCTGTCCCGGGACGAGGACATCTTTATCCCCCTGGGGGACCGGTGGTTCCATGCGAAAAAGAAGGGCGCGGACATCTATCTTTCCCTCAGGCTCAGGTTCCAGGACAAGGACTGCGTGCAGATCTATACCGCGAAGCGCCGCGCGTACGATGACAAGACGGCAAAACAGTCCGGTCGGGAGAAGGCTGCTCCGGCCTCAGCGGATGAGGATAGGGCAAGAGAAAGCAGTCGTCTTGCGGTCCTGTTGTCGAAAAATATACGGGATGCCGATCGCTCTCTTTCAAGCATCGTTGCCTCCAAAAAAGACATTATCTTTGAAACCGCTGATTTCCCCACCGTGATCGCGGAGTTCGGCATAGCCCGCACCGCGCAGCAGCATTCCTACATCCTCGAACAGGCCATGATCGACAGCATCGCAAAATCCGTAGCAACCGCATTGAAAGAGTTCATCGAAGGGCCGCAAAATTGACCAGCAGCCGGCTGCGAACGATTTTCCGCAGGGGGCGGTTTGTTCACGCGCAGAGGATGCTCCTGTCGTGTGTTCTTATGCTGCTCCTCTCCGCCTGTGCCCGTCCCGCAGTGACCCGGCCGGACCAGGCCCTCGCCCCCATCGGGTGGTGGAGGGCGGCGGCGCCGCAGGACGATATGGAACTGAATACGATTGCTGCTGCCGTGCGCCAAAGCCTGGAATACTACAAAAAACTCCCATCGGAAACCGCATTTCAATTCGGCCCTGACCGCGTAACTTCCCGCGACATGTCCCTGACGCTTCAGAGCTTTCTTTCGATCATCGAGAATGATTCGCTCTTGCCCGGCGAAAAGACCGGACGCATTAAAAAAGATTTTGTTCTGTATCGTTCTGTGGGGGCGAATGGTCGAGGCAGCGTGCTGTTCACCGGCTACTACGAGCCGGTCCTGTCCTGCAGACCGACGGCCGATGAGGTCTTCAGGTATCCGCTGTACAAAAAACCGGACGATATCATCGAGATCGACCTCACCCAGTTCGGCGAAGGGTTCCCGAAGAACAAGATCTTCGGCAGGCTCGATAACAAGAAGATCGTGCCCTATTTTTCCCGTGAGGAGATAGACCAGAGAAAAGCCCTTGCGGAAAAAGACCTGGAAATGCTCTGGTGCGGTGACCTCGTGGACATTTACTTTCTGCAGGTCCAGGGTTCCGGCAAAGCTGACCTCGGCGACGGGAACATCGTCAGTGTGCTGTACGACGGCCAGAACGGGAGGCCTTACAAAAGTATCGGGAAGTATCTTATCGATACCAAGCTGATGACCAAAGAGCATATGTCCATGCAGGCGTTGCGTGAATTTTTACGCGCTCATCCGGACAAGCTTAACGAGGTCATGAACCAGAACCCGAGCTATGTGTTCTTCCGCATGGACATGGGGCCGTCCCTCGGGAACATCGGCGTGCCGCTCACGCCCGGCCGCTCCATTGCCACGGACAGTAAACTGTTCCCCAAGGGCGCTCTGGCGCTTGTGTCCGCTCAAAAACCGGTTGTTCAGAATGGCACGATCACGTCATGGACGCCATTCACCCGCTTCGTTGTGAACCAGGACACGGGCGGCGCGATCAAGGGACCGGGACGGGTGGATTTGTTCTGGGGCCAGGGGATCGAGGCGGAGCTCGGCGCGGGCTATATGCAGCAGGAAGGTGAGTTGTATTTTCTTGTAAAAAGGAAGTGATCGGAAGCTGCGGCCGCATTCTTTATTCAGCAGGTTATGCGATACTATTTGCCACATTCTTGAACGCCTGCCTTGCTTAATTATAGATATCAGCGTCGATTATTGACGGAAGATACCTATGCGGCAACTCAAGAAAAAGCCCGAAGTTTACGCTCCGGGCCGGCATTTGCCACCAGCCGTCAATCAGGCGGCCTTTTCAGATTGATGGTAGATTTCCGCAAAGGTCTCGGCAAAGTCCTCAAACGACGTCAACGTAGTGTTCTCCATTGTTCGCGGCAGGTTAACAGCGAACAAACCGTCGTTCAGCGCCTTGCTCATCTCGACATACAGGCGGCTCATATCCGGTGTAAGGCCCATGGTTACCATTCCTTTTTGAGCATCTTCATAGGAAAAGGTCACATAGGTGAGCCCCGGCTTCCCCAGCTTCTTTCCGATGATCGCCGCTGCTTCGTTCATGGACAGATCCCGTTCTCCCAGCAGGTCACGGATTGATTTCCCCGAGAAATCGCGCTTCACCATGCGCGATGCGGCGTATGACGCAATGTCGCTGGTCGCGATCATGGCGAACGCCACATCTCCCCGGATCGCCGAGCCCATGATGTTCGACGTCCTGATCATGTCGATGTTGACCAGAAGGTTCTCCATGAAATAGGTGGGCCGAAGGTGCAGCACCTGCACTCCTTCAAGCCTGTTCAGCCGCTCTTCCTGGGCGTGGAGACCCGTGACCGGCCCCGTCCCTTCCAGCAGATGCGCCCCCTGGCTGCTCAGATTCACGACATACTTGACGCCGCTGCCCTTGATTGCCGCGACAATGCTCTCGCCGATCTTGTCCTGATACGCCCGGAAATCGGCTACGTTGAAATTAGGCGGGATGAGCGTGTACACTGCATCAGCTCCGGTGAATGTCCGGGTGAGAAAAGCCGTGTCCGCCATGTCGCCCACGGCGGCAACCGCTCCCCGTGAGGTGAATTCTTTAAGTTTCCCCGCGTTTCTTCCGACCACCCGGACCTTATGCCCTTTTGAAATAAGCGTGTCCGCGAGTTTGCTTCCGGTCTTTCCTGATGCTCCAGTTATGACTAACATACCCTACCTCCTTGCTTAGCATGACATTCTGCATCTGTTCATGCCAGATAACAGGATATAATCTGTCCTTATTAAGTATAACGCTAATGCCGCTGTCCGTCAATGCAATACGGGATAAAACACAAAAAAACCCGCACCAGGGCGGGGTTGTTATTACGTTATGTGCAGCTTTTTAGCGGGTCCTCTGAAAGGCAGCGATGATCATGCATTCGTCGTGCGTATGCATCAGCGTGCAAGTACATTCCGAAATAGTGTCTTCGTTTTCACCTCCGGCTCCAGATCAAGCTCCCTGCTTAAGGCCCGCTCGCATCGTTCATAGGTCCGTATTGCTTCGCCTCTCAAACCGGCGCTAAGATATCGCGTCATGAGCCACCGGCATGCTGTTTCATTGCACGGATCGACGGAGAAAACCTGTTCATGAAATGACGCGGCCTTGTCTTTGTGTCCCAGCGATTCGGCGAGTTCCCCGGCATTCTGGAGAGCTTTGAGGTAGCGTAGCCGCAGCTGGTCACGCATCTCGCCGGCCCATTCACTATGCAGATCCTCCGGCAGAAAATCACCCTGGTACAGGGAAAAGGCTTTTTCATATTCCGCAATCACCTTTTCCGTGTCGCGCTTCGATCTCATCCGGCCCGCTGTTTCCAGGTGGCTCAAGAACTGGCCCACATCCGTCCAGACAACATTCCTATTGAGCGAAAGGAGGTCTCCATCCTGAACTATGCAGGACAGTTCCTTCCCGGGCTGCATGTCCCGGTCGATTGTTTTGCGCAGCCGGTAGAGCAGGCTGTTTAATGTTGTGGGTGAGACGCCCGTTTCACTGCCCGGCCAGAGCATGTCCATCACGGCATCCCGGGAAATCTTCCGGTTGTTTGCCACGAGCAGTTTCAGAAGGGATTTCGCACGTTTGCTTTTCCAGGCAACGTCGCGGATCGGTGTATTGTCCCGCGTGAGCCGGAACCCATTGAAACAGAAGATGCGCAGCCGCGGGACGCCGGCGGTTTGCGCGAGGTTGTCGAGCAAAGCGGAGCAGTATTCCGTACAGATTTCGTGGATCAGCGCTGCATGCGCCAGTGCGCTAAGCTCCGCAACGGTGAACAGGGCATAATAGGAGAACCGCTGTTCCCTTCCCAGGGAAAATCCAGCCTGAAGGTGTTTGCGCATGAGGTCCGTATTCTTTTTTATTCCGTAGAGCTGCGCCAGCAAAAGATGGGCGTTTGCTTCCTGCTGCGAGGCATGCATCTGATGCAGCATGGTAAGCGCGAGGAGCAGTTCCTTTTCCGCCGAAGCGTTTTTTCCGAGTTTCCCGTGGATGGCGCCGCTTGCGATGAGGTAGATCGCATGGAACAGCCTGCTTCCTGATCGGGTGTGGATCGCCAGTGCATAGTCAGACTCTTTTTTCGCCTGATCCAGCTTCCCCTGAAACAGGAAGGCGATCGCGAGCAGATGGGCCGCAGACGCGCAGAAGAAGGCGTTGTTCGATTTCTCACCCTGTTGCTTGCACGCCTCGAGAAGTGCCACCGCGCCCGGGTAATCGCCCTGGGCGATCATGAGCCATCCACGTATGTCGAGAGAAAGGAATCCGATCGATTCGAGGGTGTGCATGTCAGCGAGATTTTTGCATTGATCGAGGCATTCGCGGGCTTCGTTGAAATTTCCCTCGAACAGGAAGGTCATCGCCTTTACGAGATAGAGCGCCGCCCTGCCACCGGTTTCATCGGGAATGGCGGCGTGGGCCTCGAAGCCCTGCTGCACACTGTCCCTGGCCAGCTGAAACTCCCCCTGATAGAGCGCGCACGGCGTCAGATAGATGGCGCAAGTGATCTGATAGAAGTGGTCCCCCTGTTTTCGGAACAGTTCAAGCGCCTGTCTGAGCGCCTGCGTGCCTTCCTGAAGTTTGCCGGTAAAAAACCAGGCCATACCCGTTGCCAGAAGCAACCGTGCCCGCGCCTCGGAGGGGCCGCGCCTGTTCTGCCGCAGGAGCGTGTTCGCCAGAGTTGCGCTGCGCCCCATGCGCGTGAAGTCGCCGCCGGTATGGAAGCATGCTTCGATAATGCCGCAGAGCGACAGCATTCTACCGACGGTCTGCAGGCGGGACCGTCGCTCCTTGCCAAATCCCGTAAACGCGCGTTCCATAAGCGTGAGACCGGAGCCGGGATCGGTGAAGCGGATGGCAAGTGCGCGATGGAACGAAAACCAGGGCCGATCCCGCTCCTTCGGAGGCAGTTCGTCGATCCATCTGAGGAGGGTGTGGGTCCGTCCGCATGCGATCAACTCCAGACCGCAGGTTTCCATCAGCTTGACGGCATGGTCATACTGGCGCGCGGCAAGGCAAAGGTTGACCGCCCGCACCGGGTCCTGTGTCTGGATGAAGTAATTAATCGCCCGGGTATACAGTATTTGCACCAATGACGACGATGTCTGGGCAAGGAGCTTTTTGAGCAGAAAGTCCCGAAAGAGAGAGTGGTACCGGACCACCGTGCTGTCGTCGGTCGCTGAAATGAACAGGTTTCTGCTTCGCAGTTCCCGCACCATGGTTGCCACGGACATGTTTCCCGGACCGGCCGTTGCCGGCAGGCCGGTGAGCAGCTCCATGAGTCCGGTCGGCAGATGGTCGGTGATCGACGTGCGGAGGAGAAAATCCCGCAGTCCCGGGGACAGGTGCGAGAAAACCTCCTGGGCAAGATAGTCAAAAACATGGTCCTGGAATTTCTCGGGGAGTTGATGATTGAGGACCGCACGGTTGATGGTTCCCGGCATTTGGGCGAGGTACTCATGCATGAGAGCCAGGCCGGCGGGCCAGCCTTCGGTCATGCGGTTGATGAGAAAGGCCTCGTTCTGTGCGATTTGCATGCCGTAGACCGAGCAGAACAGATCGCAGGTTTCATCATCGCTGAACCTGAGATCGTCGCTCGTGAGCTCTCCCACGCTCTTTTTCGCGCGGAGGTTCGCGATTTCCAGTTCAGGGTGCACGCGCGAGATAAGCATGAACCGGACGCGCGGCAAGGGTGCGGTGATCAGCATCTTGAAAATATCGCGAAGCGCCGGTGGTGCGGAGGTATGGTGATAATCGTCGAAAATAACAAGGCACTGGCCCGGGATGCTTCCAAATACCTGGTTGATCCACTGTCCTGAGCTTTGTATGACCTCGTTGGGGGGGTATCGATTTTGTGGAAACACCGGCAGCACAGGCAGGTGCGCGGGGTAGGCACGCTGCACCGCTTGCCCCAGGGAAGACAGGAACACCGAAGGATTGTCGTCTTCCCGGTCCATGTTATACCAGACGGACGGTTCGGCAAGAGACTGGACGTATCCGGCAGCGAGAGCGCTTTTTCCCTGTCCCGCCTGCGCGTGGATAATGACCAGCTTTTTGTTCTCCCACTCCGCCAGCCGGTTTAACAGCCGTTCCCGGTCGAGCGCGTGGTATGTTGCGGGGAGGAGAGTTTTGGTAATATGCATGCCAGTGCTCCGGATTGGTCACGATATCAGCGCAAAAACGATTGTTGCTTGAGGGATGATCTGTCGCGATTATAGAGACGCACGTATCAAAAAGCAACTAAATAGTCGGTGATGTTGCCGTAATCAGCAAGGTACCAATCCTGGGTTCCGTGTCGACATGAACCGAAAAGAATTGCCTCTCGCGTTCAATCATCATAATGTGTGTGAATAGGCAAATAAAAAAGGGGGGAGTAATTAAACTCCCCCCTTAGCTTGCATTGCACAATGATGGGCGATTACTTGTTATGGCAGCCCAGGCAGAGCTTGCTCTGCGTGGCATTGTCCGCTCTCAGGAACTCGGCGAAC
>Ga0334722_10000036_pt1 | contig 192814 bp, 148 predicted proteins | sample C3_bottom_MG_FD_207210 | JGI IMG/M metagenome (GOLD analysis project Ga0334722, IMG submission 207210) | Sediment microbial communities from Yellowstone Lake, YNP, Wyoming, USA - C3_bottom | ecosystem: Environmental > Aquatic > Freshwater > Lake > Sediment | place: USA: Wyoming | collected... | reverse complement strand
GCCCAACCTCGGACACCGCCTCCGGGGTCACGACCAGCGGGCGCCCGTTCTCGGCGGCGTCCCCCGGCGATGGCGGCGAACTGTCCGCGCCGGACCCGGCCGGCTGGACGAGGGTGCTGAACCCGACCAGGACGAGAATGACCACACTCACGATGCTTCCGAACTTCAGGGCCGTTGCTCTTCCCCGCAGGAACCGCATTTTGACGCCTCCCCAGTACGCGACGCGGGACCGTCCAACCGGGATATAGCCCTTACGGTGGGGTCTGCGAATGGGGTTTCGAGTCGATTCCGCGCGCGGCAATTATTATGGTTTCCATAAGAATCGTCATCCGCAATGGAGTGGGAGCCCCCGTCACTCGCTTCACCGGCTCTCTCGGGCGGCGGAGCGGCCCCCCGAGGCCGTTCCTCGTGCGAGTTCGGGAGACTCCACGGCCGTTCAGGAATCTAAAGGCCTAAAAGGGGTCGCACGTTCCCGCCGTGGGTTCATCATGGCACGCCGGCGCCGGGTTCTGACCGCTGCGGAGACGCGGGGCTTGGAGAAAGCGATCCTGGAGGCGATCCCGGGGTCAAGGCGGAAGGCGATCACCCGCCGTAGCCTGTACCGACGCCTCAGGCCGCACCTCCAGGACCGAGGCATCCCCGTCAGCGGGGCGGAAAGACTCCTTCTGTCGCTCAAGAAGGCGGGGAAGGTGAACATCTCGACGCGCGTGGGCATGTGGACGGGACCGGACGACCGGCCGAAGGTCCCCCAGGGGACCCGGAAGGGCACGCTCCGGTTCCCCCAGCGGAGGATCCGCCGCGTGATCGGCTCGTCTGCACCCGCTGCTTCCGAGCGTTTCCCTCCAGGGCCGCGGCGAAGGAGCACCTGAACGCACACGCGCGCCAGGGGCGCGACGAGCTCGAGTAGTGGAACGACGTGCCGGGAGTGCTGGGGCACCTCTGATGTGCGATCGAGTCCCTCCACGCGGGAATCGGCCGGGACGAGCCGAACCCCCTCGCCTTAGACCCGTTCGCGGAGGCGATCTTCGGTTGGGCCTTCGAGGACTACAACGGGGTCCAGCCGAGGCAGCTCTCCGGTGGAGGACGCCGCGAGTATCACGAGAAGCTGGTCAAGAGTGTCGAGTGAACGGAGCCACGAGGTGCCGAGTCCCTGGGGTCGCATGCCACTTATAAGGCGGGGTTGATGCCGTCTCCAACAGCGGCTTACTGATGGAGTACAAGCTGGTCGTGGCGGTGCGCGGGGACCTCGAGTTGTCGCGCGGCAAGCTCGCCGTGCAGGTCGCCCACGCCGCCGTGTCCTGCGCGAACGCCGCGCGCGACCGCCACGAGAAGTGGTACCGGGCCTGGATCGCGGAGGGCCAGCGGAAGGTCGTGGTCCAGGCCTTCGACATCACCCACCTCCAGGAGCTCGCCGCCAGGGCGCGGTCCCTCCACCTCCCCGCCGAGCTCATCCAAGATGCCGGGCTCACGGAGATCGCCCCGGGGACCGTCACCTGCCTCGGCGTCGGCCCCGGCCCGGACCACCTCATTGACCAGGTCACGGGGAGCCTCAAGCTGGTGTGATGAAGGCCCACGTCCGGTTCCTCGGGATCGATGACGCTCCGTTCACGTTCGCGGACGAGCGTACCTCCGTGGTCGGTGCCGTCGTCCGCGCGCCCGGGTACCTGGAGGGCGTGATGCGCACCTCCGTGACCGTGGACGGTACCGATGGGTTGGCGGCGATTGCCGGCATGCTCGGGCGCTCGCGATACCGCAAGGGGTTGGCGGTGATCTTCCTCGACGGGATCGCCGTCGGCGGGTTCAACCTGATCGACGTCCGCGCGCTCTCCGAGGAGACGGGGCTGCCCGTGGTCTCGGTGACGCGGCGGCCCCCCGACACCGCCGCCATGATCCGCGCGTTGAAGCAGCGCTTCAAGGACTGGGAGGCGCGTGCCGCGATCGTCACGCGCGAGAGGCCTTTCGCAGTGAAGACTGCGCACCGGCCGCTCTACGTGAACGCCGCCGGCCTGTCCGAACCGGAAGCCGCGGAGGCGATCCGCATCGCCACAGTGCGCGGCGCCCTGCCCGAGCCGATCCGGGTCGCGCACCTGATCGCGGCGGCGTACGCGCGCGGCGAGTCGCGCGGCCGGGCGTGAGGCCGACAAACCTCTTAAGGCGTACCGGGGTGAACGACGCAGTATGCCCCCCGCCAAACTCCGCAAGACCGACGCCCTCGCCCTGTTCGGCCTGGTCCGCTACCCGGAACAGCCCCAGCGAGAGATCGCGGAGCGGCTCGGCCTCCGCGTCTCGACGCTGAATGCGGCGAAGAAACGCCTGGAGAAAGGCGGTCTTGCGACCACTGTCGCCCTGACGTCGGGCCTCTCCCTCGGGTTCGACTCCCTGATCGTCTCGTTCCGGGAGTACTCGCTGACCGGACCGGTCGCCCTGCTCGCCCGGACGGACCGCCGCATCGCCCAGGAGTCGCGGCGCACGTTCTTCGGGATCTACGAGAACCTTCAGGGCGTCTCGCTCACGTACGCGCGCGGCGAGGCCGAGGTGGACCGGTATCGAGCGCTCGCGGCGAAGATATGCTCCACGGATGGCGCGGTGCCGCGCCCGGAGGTCGGGCGCCAGGAGGTCCTGCGGCTGCGGGACGTCAGCGAGGACCGGGCCTTCGACTTCTCCACGGTCATCGCGGCGGCCTTCGATCTGCCAATGCCGGAGGACATGCGACCGCCCGTCCCGACGCCGAAGGGCACGGTCGGCGAACTGCCGGACCCGGCGAGACGCGTGTTCCGTCACCTGATCCAGAAGCCCACGGCCACGGACTCGCAGACCGCGAACGCGCTGGGTCGCAGCCGCCAGAGCGTCGCGCGCCTCCGCCAGCGCCTGGAGGACGACGGGTTCCTCCGCCGCATTGTCGTCCCCGATCTGAAGCGCATCGGCGTGCACTCCCTGAGCGCGACCCTGCTCGACTTCGCCGCGGGAAGCAGCTCCGAGACCCGGCGCGAGGGTCGCGAGTGGTCCCTCCGCGAGCTCCCGGTCTTCACCTACCTCACCTCGGACGCGCGCGACCTCGTCCTCACCGCCTCGGTCGACATGCACGCGGCCCGCGGCCTCTCCAGCCAGGTGCCTCCGAAGTACTTCGTCGGGCCGTACAAGCAGCGCACCTTCGCGCACACGATGTTCGCCGTCGAGCGCGCGGACCTCCACACCTTCGTCGACTTCAAGCCGCTCGTCGAGGACGCCCTGGCGGTCAAGTGAGGGCGTAGCGCAGGAGCGCGGCCACACCGCCGAGGGACTCCAGCTTCTTCCCCGCCTCGTGATGAGTGCTCACGATCACCACGTGCCCCTTCGCGCCCTCGGCCTTCCGGAGGAGTTCCTCCACCGCCACGTCCCGGAGCTTCATGTCCGTGATCAGCAGCGTCTCCACGGCCCCGGCCTCCACCGCCGCCGCCACTTGCGCGGGCCCGTACGTGCACGGCCCGTCGCGCCCGATCTCCTCCAGGAGACGCTCCACGAGCCTCGTCTCCATCCCGACGCGCGACTCCTCGAACACCTTGGCGCCTGCCCCGGAGCGAAGTGCCTCCGCGACGCCACGCATGCCGCCCTGGGAGGTGCCGTGTTGCACCGCGCGCGCCGCCAAGGCGGCGTCCTTCTCTGCCAGCCACTTCCCGAAGCGCTCGCGCTCGAAGCCGGGGCCGAGGACCACGAGCGCCTGACCGAGGTCCGCGCGCTTCAGGGCCCCGAGCACCTCCTCGTAATGCGCGACGTGCTCGTCCTTGCCCGGGTACATCTTGCCTTGACGAGGCGCCCGGATCGAGGCCACCTCGCGAACGCCGTACTGCCGAAGCTGGGCGATCACGGCCTCCTCGTCGTCGATGGCGAGGAATGTGCCGAGGGGCTTCTCGGTGGCGGTGACGGATTCGTCGAGCCGCCGCAGCTGCGACGCCCGCCACGTCTTCTGGATCTCCAGGTCCTCGTCCACCGTGAAGGTGAAGGTGTGGTGCCGCCCGAGGTCCTGCGGCCCCTCCTCGATCACGCCGCTCACCCGCAGGTGGACGTCGAACTCGCGGAACTCCAGGTCCTCCACGCGGACGGCGAGCGTCATCCGAATCTTGTCCATGCGGTCTGGCCGGACCTTGTCCGTCGCCTCCTCCCGGCGCCGCGTCGTCGAGGCGCGCACGAGGTCCCCCTTCTCCACGAGGTTCGCGACGTGCCAGAGGTCGTCGAGGGACTGGAGGCGGAGCTTGATGATCCCGGTGCGCGGGTCCTTCCTCAGGACCTTCATGGGGGAGTGAGGGAGCGGCGGTATTTCCGAATGTCGGCCGTCACTCCGGGGGGAGCGGGAGTGGCGGCTGTAGGGTCGGAATCTCGAATCACGTGCACAGCCATCGGTCACCAGAGCGTTCCCAGGCCTCGGTTAAGTAGCCCACATGAGTTCGCACCTGCGTGACGATGAGCCGCCGAGCGAGGCGGGCCGCCCGTGGGAAGAAGACACCGCCGCCCAAGGCGCCTACGCCCCGGGCGAAGCCGGTCGAGCCGCGGCAACGACCGCACCGGGCGGCGTACTTTTTTCTCGGGACCGGCGTCTTCGGTCTAGTGGCCCTCCCCCTGATGGGCCTCTATCGCGGATTGCCTGGGGAGAGCGTGTGGAACTTCATGTACGGGCTGGCGTTGGGCGCCGTCTGCATCCTCCACGGCTTGCGCATCTACTTTGCCAAGGGGCCGGTGGACCCGTGGCGGTTGGACCTCCAACCTCGACTTCGCCGCTGACGGCTACTTGAGCACTCCGTGACCGATGAGGTGCCACTTCCCGCCCACACGACGCGAGAGCGCGACGCGCTGCCCCGCCTCGGCGGCGACGGGGATCTTGAGCGCCATCTCGACCGTGGACTCCCGCGCGCTCGTCACGACGCCGACGGTGGTGGCGGTCCCGACGGAGACCATGAGAGGCTCGTTCGTCTTGATCCCCTCGACCTTCACGTCCTCCGTGACCCCAACCACGCGCTCCAGGAGGTGGATCTCCACGAGCATCTTCGCGAGGACCGGAGGCAGGAAGCCCTTGAGCCCGACGACGCGGCCGACGAGCGAGTCGGACTTCGTGATGGACGGGTCGAGCCCCGTGCCGAGGGCGATGAGTCCACCCGACTTCACGTCCTTGCGCGACGCCCCTCCGCTTTGAAGGGAGAGGACCTCCGAACTCAGGGGGAGCCACACCTGCTTGTTACCGCGCATCACCTGCGCGCCGGGGACGATCTCGATCTCGTCGCCGACCTTGATCTTCCCCTGGAGGAGCGTGCCGCCGACGACGCCGCCGTGGAACTCACCCTCGAGCGGTCCGGGCTTGTTGATGTCGAAGGACCGCGAGACGTACATCCGCGGCGGGCTCTTGTCGTCCATCGTCGGGGTCGGTATCGTGCGCTCCATCGCCATGATCAGGGCGTCGATGTTGACGTCGTGGTGGGCGCTGACGGGGACGATCGGGGCGCCCTCGGCGACCGTGCCCTTCACGAACGCTTGGATCTGCCGCTGGTTCTCCTGGGCCTCCGCCTCCGTGACGATGTCCACCTTGTTCTGGACGATGACGATCTTGTCGATTCCGATGATGCCCAGCGCGACGAGGTGCTCCCGCGTCTGCGGCTGCGGGCAGGGCTCGTTGGCGGCGATGACGAGGAGCGCACCGTTCATGATCGCCGCCCCGCTCAGCATCGTGGCCATCAGCGTCTCATGCCCCGGCGAGTCGACGAAGCTCACCGCGCGAAGGAACTCGGTCTTCTTCCCGCAGTGCGGGCAGACCTCCTTCGTTGTGAAGGCCTTCAGCTCCTCCTCGTGCGGGCACTTGTAGAACGCCGCGTCGGCGTAGCCAAGGCGGATGGAGATGCCGCGCCGGATCTCCTCAGAGTGGCGGTCCGTCTTCTCGCCGGTGAGGCGGTGGACGAGCTGCGTCTTCCCATGGTCCACGTGCCCGGTGATGCCGATGTTGACCACCGGTTGCACGGGTACCTTCACTTCTTCTCACCCTTCTCCTGCCAGGACGCCTCGACGGACTTGGGTCCGTGGCTCAGGATCTTGAGGTTCAGCTGCAGGATGTCCGGGCTCACGGTGCCGCCGCGGATGGTCTTCCGCTTGCGCATGCCCGGCCGGATGGGCCGGAAGCCGACGCCGCCGGAGACGAGGGCGCGGTGGCGCTTCGGTCCGGGGAGGTCCGCGCGCATGGGGACGCCGTCCTTGTCGCTCCCGCCGGTGATCTTGAGCTTGTACCCCGGCAGCCCGACGAACAACCCGTCGATGTCCTCGCCGATCCGCTTGCCGATGAGCGAGTTCGCGAGGTGGCCGCCGACGTCGTGTTTGTGGGACTTCCCGGACTTCGGGTCGCTGATGACGGCTTTGAAGTCGACCATGGAGACACCTGGTCCTTGCGACCATGCCCGGGAGCTTAAAAGGCTTTTGCGGCGAGAGGGAGCATTGCCGCCTCCTTTGGCGGCGAGGTTTCGGATAGAGCCGGGCCACACCGTTCCGTCGAGGGGACTTCAGAATCCGAAGAGCCCGAACACCCCGAGGACGCCTCGGTAGGCAGAACCGAGGATCGAAGCGTCTTCCGCGGTGACGTCCTTCAGGTCGAGCAAGGCCTCAGCGAACTGCATCAGCGCGAAGTGCGCCTCCCATGTGTCGAAGTCGTCGTCCATCGCCTTGGTGAACGTCCGATCGAGGTGAGAAGAGAGTGCGACGCCCGTTCCCCCGGTCTTCCCACCGCCAAGCCCCTTGAGGTGATCCAGGGCGGAGCGAAGCGTCTTGACCTGGTCGCGGGACTTCTCGAAGCACACGGGGTCGTGCTCCGTGCTCGCCCGGTACGGCTCCTTGGTCAGGCAGAGGCGCAGGGTGTCCGGCCCCCAGGTCTCCAGCATCCCCGCCAACGGCACGGAGTTCCCGAGGGACTTCGACATCTTCTCCGATTCCATGGTGAGGAACCCGTTGTGGAGCCAGAGGCGGGACCAGGGCAGGCCGGTCACCGCCTCCGAGATCATCTCCTCGGATTCGTGATGCGGATAGATGAGGTCGAGACCGCCGCCGTGCAGGTCCATCTGGTCGCCGAGGTACTTTGAGCCCATCGCGTAGCACTCGACGTGCCAGCCCGGACGGCCACGTCCCCACGGGGACTCCCAGGAAGGCTCCCCGGGCTTGGACCGCTTCCACAAGGCGAAGTCGAGTAGGTCCTCGCGCTCCCCCGGATCCGCACCGGCCACCACAAGGTCCTCCACCTTCTGGTGGCTCAGGCTCCCCAGGGACTTCGCGCGGCGCGCGCGGAAGTACACGTTCCCATTGCGCCCGTACGCCCACCCGCTCCCGAGCATCTTCCCGACGACGCTCTGGATCTCCGGGATGTGGTCCGTGACCTTCGGAAGGTGGTGCGGGCGGCGAACGTTGAGGCGGTCCATGTCCGCTTGGAACGCTGTGAGGCGATCGGCGGCGTACTCCAGGGGATCCCGGCCCGCCGCCACCGCGGCCTTCGTGATCGAGTCCTCGACGTCCGTGAAGTTCTGCACGTGGATCACGCGCCGTCCGGTGTACTCGAGGTACCGTCGGATCACATCGAACGCCACGTAGGAACGGGCGTGGCCCATGTGCGCGCCTCCATAGACGGTCGGCCCGCAGACGTACATCCGCACGGTCTCGGCGGTGAACTCCTCCTTCCGGCCGGAGCGGGTGTCGAAGACCTGCACGCCCCATTCACCGCCGCCGCGGACATAACGTTTAGCCCGGGGGGATTCGAACGCCACACGCCCAATCCTATATATACGGCCGGCCTTCCATCGACCACTTCCACCGCTTGAAGGGAGGAGTGGACATGCGAGCGAAGGCCTTGGGGGCTTTGCTGCTGCTGGTGCTGGTCGTCGGTCCCGCCTTCGGGGCCGCGTCCAGCCCGGTCGAGCCGAAGGAGATTGTCGACGAGAGCGGGCTCACGCCTGCACTCGAGTTCCCCACGGACGCCCCGCGGGCCCACCCCGCGTTGAAGGACGCATCCGGTCGCGTGACCGTGACCGTGCTCACGACCGACGTGCGGGGCCTCGCCACGGCGCTGGAAGGCGTGGCGTACACCGGGCTGATCGGGAAGAACGGCGGCAACGAGCTCGCCGCCCCGACCCTGACGATCCCCGCCTCGGCGGTGGAGATGATCGCAGCGCTCCCGGGCACCGTGGCGGTGACGCCCGTGGAGTACCCGGAGAAGCAGACCGTCCGCGACCCGGACGCGCTCGCCGCCAAGGACCACCGCCTCACGAACTACAACTCCACGATCAACCTCGGCGCCCTCGGGGCCTGGGCTAACGGGTTCCGCGGTCAGGGCACGACCGTGGCGATCGTCGACGACGGGTTGGACTTCTCGCACCCCGACCTCCAGGGACGGGCGGCACGGGTCTCGGACCCGGCCTCGCCCTACTACCCGCTGCCGATGGCCTTCGACCCCTTCTCGATGAGCACGTATCTCGCGCCCCTCCCAGGCACCACGACGCCCGCCGGCGACACGAAGGGCACCTGGTACGTGAACACCTCGTCCACGGACCGCACGGTCACCCACACGATCCGGGTCGACGGGAAGAACGACTTCTGGACGGACGGCACGGAGCTCGTCTCCACGGACCTCCGAGGGGAGATCGTCCCGGTCGACTTCGACCTGGTCACGACCTACGTGACGCAGGACGCGGGCTTCTGGTACATCGGGTTCAACTCCTTCGCGAACCAGACGAACATGTCCTTCGGCGTGTACATCAACACGACGACCTCGGCGCCGTACACCGCCGGCGCGACGACCGACCCGCTCGGGAACTTCGTCAACACGGTCGCGGGCCAGCGCCCCGAGTTCGCCGTCTACCTGCGGCACTACGGCCTCCAGGACTCCCCGTCGACCTACGACAAGAACGAAACGATCGCGAAGGCGGACGTCTACGCGTGGTCCGGCGCTTCCTGGGGTCCGGCCACCGACATCACCGACCCGGCGATCGGCGGCGCGTTCGCCTACAGCGGGTGGTCCTTCCTCAACGACGTCGGTTTCATCGAGCTCGCGTTCCCCCGTGCCTTCCTCGGCGACCCGTCCTCGTTCTCCGTCGAGGTGTTCACGGCCGGCGTGAACCAGTCGCACGCCCAGGACAGCGCGTACAGCGACCTGAACGTGGCCTTCAGCCCCTCCCCCGACTGGTCGTCCACCCCGACGACGCTCTCCTCAGCCGTGTCGGTGGGCGCGGGCTTCTGGCGGCATTCCTACACGCGACCCGACGACACGGTCAGCGGGCAGCCGAACGTCGCCCTCGCCTGGTCCACGCAGTACCAGGTGACGGGGACGAGCCGGTCCGGGACGTACTACTTCGGCGACCTCCCCGACGAGAACTTCCCGCTCACCCGCATCCTCGTCGTCGATGAGGCGATCTCCGGCGTCTACGACACGGTCTACGTGGATCTCGACCACAACAAGGACTTCACGAACGACAAGCCGTTGAAGCGCTACGGCAAGTATCAGCCGGTCACCGAGCAGTGGTTCGACGTGTCCTCGCCGCTCTGCGGCGGCTGCCCTGTGCGCGACGAGTACTCCTGGGCGGACTACGTGGACCCGGTGCTCGGCGTCACCTCCGTGGACTGGTCCCCGAACGGCGCGTGGCTCGCCTCCGGGTCGCTCGACCACACGGTGATCGTGTGGGACGTCGCGACGGGCGCGGCGGTGAACCGCCTCAATCCGCACTCCGGGCGGATCCTCGACGTGGCCTTCTCGCCGGACGGGACGAAGCTCGCCGCCTCCACGGAGGACGCCTCCGGGAGCGGGAGGCACGTGGCGGTGGTCTGGAACACCGCCGACTGGAGCCCCGTGCGGACCCTCGCCGGGCACACCGCGGCGGTGAACTCCCTGTCCTGGTCGCCGGACAGCACGCGCCTCCTGACCGGGTCCTCCGACGGCACCGCGCGCATCTGGACCGTCGCGACCGGCACGTTCCTCGCCCCGCTTACCGGGCACACCGGCGCCGTGAATGGGGTGCATTGGGGATCGGCGAACAACCTCCTCACCGGCTCCGAGGACGGGACGATCCGGAAGTGGTCGCAGGCCGGCGCATTCCAAGGGTCTCTCGTCTACGGTGCCCCCATCACCTCGGTGGCCTACAACGCGAACGAGGCCATCATCGCCTCCGGCTCGCGCGACGGGAACGTCATCCTCTGGGAGACCGCCACGGGCAACTCCCTCGCCTCGGGCACCAGCGCACACTACAACAACGAGGTGCGCCGCGTCCGGTGGAGCGCGTTCAACAACGACCTCGCGTCGTCCTCGCTCGCCGCCTCGCAGATCGATACGACCGTCGTGACGTGGCAGGTCGCCGCCTACAACTCCTTCTCGACGAACGTGTCGATCGCCGCGCACGTCAAGGACGCGAAGGGCTACGCGGCCCTCGGGATCGCCTGGGACCCGACCGGCACCCTCCTCGCGAGCGGAGGCCTGGAGAAGGGCGTGAAGATCTGGAACGGGCTGAGCCTGGACCGCTCCTTCTCCGGGCACACGGACGGCATCACGGACTCCACGTACCCGATCGGCGGCGACGGGATCGCCGATGTCTCCGGAGGCATGCTCTACTTCATCGGGGACGGCACGAACCCGATTCCCTACAGCGACCGGTATGCGTCACGCCTCGGCGCGACGAACCTCGTCCCCGCGGCCGGACAGCTCGTCGCGCTCTTCGGGGCGTACGACGCGGCCTCCAGCCACGGCACGCTCATGGCCTCGAGCATCGCCGGCCAGGGCGTGACCCGGTACTACGATCCGGGCACGATGGACGCGCCCTCGATCCCCCAGGTCACGGGGATCGCGCCGGAGACGACGCTCCTGGCGGTGGGCAACATCTACGTGACGACGATCTACGACGCCTGGTTCTTCACCATGGAGGGCTACGACGGCGTCCCGGGCACCGGCGACGAGCCGAACGTCGTCGCGAACTCCTTCGGCTTCTCCTCCACCTACCAGGACGGCTGGGACCTGTACTCGCGGTTCCTCGACTACGTGAGCCGCATCCACGGCGGCAATGCCGCCACGTTCACCGTGAGCTCCGGGAACGACGGGAACGGGTACGGGACGGTGACCTCGCCCGGGAGCGCGCCGAACGTCGTGACCGTCGGGGCGAGCACGGACTTCTTCTACCGCAAGCACGCGGGCCTCGAGAAGGGCATGTCCCAGTCCTTCGGCGATGTCGTGCCCTTCTCCGGCCGCGGCCCCACCGCCCAGGGCCGCCCGGACCCCGACATCCTCGCGACGGGGCGCATGTCCGTCGGCTCGACGCCGCTGAACTTCCGCACCGGGTACAACGGCGCGATCGCGAGCGAGCTGTGGTCCGGGACGAGCCTCGCCTCCCCGCTCGCCGCCGGGGTCCTCGCGCTCGTGTACCAGGCCTACGCCTCCGCGAACGGCGGCGTGTTCCCCGATGCCGCCACCGCCAAGTCCTTCCTCCTCTCCGGTGCGGACGACGTGAACAACGACGTCTTCACGCAGGGCGCCGGACTGGTCAACGCGGACCGAGCGACGAAGCTGGCCGCGCGATTGGACGGGACCGCCGTGAGCCCGAACGTCTGGGTGCCGGGCGACTACCAGGGCACGAAGTACGAGGCCTTCTCGAACTTCCTCTCTCCCGGCGAGACCGATTCGAAGACGTTCACGGTCACGAACCGCAACGCGACCGCCGGGGACACGGTGCGCTTCTCCAGCGGCGTCTACCGCCGCCTCACGGATCTGCGCTACGCCTTCAAGACGACCGTGGACGGCTCGGGCAACGCGCAGCCCGACTGGTCCTTCTTCTACGTGACGACGCCGCTCGCGACGCAGCTCCTCTCCGGCCCCGGGATCTACCGCCTCGGGCCGCTCGGCCCGGAGAAGATGGCCGCGATCGATCCGATCGACTGGCTGCAGGCGGACCTCCTGCGGATCGTGTTCTACACGAACACGTCCGCGCTCGACCCGAACCTCGACGGGACGGCGGAGTACCGGTACATGGTCGACGTCTACGACTGGACCTGGAACGGGATCACGGCGCCGATCCCGGACACGGCCGGCTTCGGCGACCTGAACCGAATCACGATCAACACCCCGGACGCGAACCACATGGAGGCGCGCATCCGCAGCCCCGCCAGCCGAACGCACACGGGCCTCGCGGCCGGCTTCCGGGTCTTCGGCACGGGCATCGGCGGGGCGTACGTGCAGGCCGCCGTCCAGCTCTACCGCCGCGTGCCCTGGAACTGGGTCACTCTGGACAAGACGACCCCGACGGCGATCGCGGCCGGAGCGGCCACGACGCTCACCGCCACGCTCGCCGTGCCGGCGGGGACCCCCGTGGGCACCTATGAGGGCGGACTCTACTCGGAGGGCAACGCGCGCCCCGGCTCCTGGACGTTCACCGCCACCGGCGACGAGCAGTACCTCGGTCTGCCCCGGATCAACCTCGACACGGCGACGGTCCAAGTGAACGGCGTGACGAAGGTGGCGGGCACGGACTACACGCTGTACGCGCGCTCCGGAGGCCTGGCGTTCGCGAACCTCTTGCTGCCGGGCGATCTCGTTTCCGTGAACTTCACGTACCGCGAGGTCAGCACGGTCCCCGTGGCGGTGACAGTCCCAGCGCCCGCGGTCGAGTTCTCTTTTGGCGGTGTCGCGCCGGGCCAGGACGACCTCTTCGGCTACCGGATGGACATGGGCTTTGGGAACGGCGGGCAGGGCGGCGACTGGCGCTTCCTCTTCGTCGACGTCCCGAACCAGGGGCTCTTCGCCTCGGACGCGGGCGTGCGCTTCCTCCTCGACGCGGAGTGGCAGAACGAGCGGACCGACGTCAACCTCTTCGCGTTCGGCGCGGGCGGGAGCGTCCTCGGATCGCTCGGCGTCACGTTCCCGAGTTCGATCTACGGACCGGTCACCCTGATGGCGAACAACGGCGGGAGCGAGGAGACCGCGAACTTCTTCACGACCACCGGCGGCGCGCGCGAGGTCGTCGCGCCGAAGCTCGTCGGGGGGCTGAACGTGATCGCGCTGCGCCAGGTGCGCCTCAACGGGACCACGGACAACGAGACGGTCTCCGGATCGGTCGGGACGATCACTGTGAACCCGGATGACGTGAAGGTCGTCACGAACCAGCTCGCGGGCAGCACGTCCGTGCAGTTGTGGTCGAGCATCGACCTCTACGGCATCGGCGCCGTCGCCGCGGGGCCGTCCGCGCCGGAGTTCTTCGTCGACCTCGGGATCAAGCAGGACAACGTCGACGGCGACTTCATCGAGCTGCTCTCCCGGGGCTCCTTCACGAAACAGGTCAACGTCCTCCCCAGCGCCCTGATCCTCGACATCCACATCACGTCCGACCCCGCGACGACCTCCAACTTCTGCAACGACCTCGACCTCGGCGTCTTCCTCGACGGGAAGGGCGCGGGCAACGCGCCGAACGGCCAGGCGGAGGTGTCGGAGTTCATCTCGTACAACGCGGACTCGGACGCGGACGAGCATGTCCGCCTGATCAAGCCCCTCGTCGAGGACGACGGGGACACGGCGGTGAACGAGCTCACGACGGGCAGCCCCTACCTGATCAAGGTGCTCGGCTTCGCGTGCAACGGGCCGACGGGGACGTTCAACATGGACCTCACGCTTGTCCAGGGCTCGGGGTTCGGGGTCTCCGGCACGAGCACGCTGCTCATCCCCGCCTACCAGATCCGCCAGGTCGGCCTGAGCTGGAACCTGCCCGGGAGCACCGCGGACGGGTCGATGCTCGGCGTCCTCTACGTCGGCTGGGACATCGCGCCGCTCATGGTCCTCGTCCCCGTGGAGCTCGTCCTCGACCGCGTCCCGCCGCTGGTGACCGGCCTCTCCATCGCGACGCGCTCGGGCTTCCGCAGCGACGCGCTGCACCGCACGACGCTGAACGACCCGCAACCGACCCTGGTGGCGACGGCCTCGGACCCGCAGGCGCGCCTCGACCCGCACCGGTTCACCGCCACGCTGGACGGCGACGACGTGTCGCGGTGGGTCACGCCCCTCTACACCGCCGCGACGGCGACCCTGACGTTCGTGCCTCCCGCGCCCCTGAGCGAGAACGGCCACGTCTTCACCATCACCGTCTACGACACCGCCGGCAACGCCGCGACGAAGACGCTGCCCTTCGACGTGGACATGACGGCGCCTTCCCTGGCCCTGGATGTCCCGACGACCTGGTACACCGCCTCCGGCGCCGTGACGGTCTCGGGGACGACGGACCCGACCGCGTCCGTGCAGATCGGTGGCATCGATGTGCCGGTGTCCGCGAACGGGCGGTTCTCGCGCGGCATGACCCTGACGGCCGGCCGCACCGCCATCGAGGTCACCGCCATGGACTGGTCCGACGTCGACGCCACCGGGAACCCTGTGGCGGGCAACGCGCAGACCCGGACCCTCACGGTCTATGTGGATGCGACACCGCCGACGATCACGCTGCGCTCCGGGTCCACGGTCGGACCGGTGGGAACGAACACGGGGCTGCTCCTCGCGACGGTCACCGATGTGATCGCGGCCGGCCTGATGTCTGACCCCGCGACGCTCACCGTCACAGTCGGCGGTCAGCGGGTGATCCCGCGGGCAGACGGCGCCCTCGAGACCACGGTGCCCCTCCCGGCGGAGGGCGCGAACGGCGTGACGATCCAGGTCACGGACCTTGCGGGGAACGTCGAAACCCTACCTGTCACCTTCCTCCGCGACACCGCCGCGCCGGAGATCACCCTGGCCGACGTGCCGGCCCGCGTGGACTCGGGCAGGCTCACGCTGACCGGCCAGGTCTCCGGGGCGCGGACCGTGACCGTCAACGGCCGGGCGGTCGACGCGAGCACGGGGCAGTTCTCGATGAACGTCGATCTGACCCCGGGGACGAACCAGATCCTCGTCGAGGCCATGGACACGGCGGGGAACGTCGCGACGGTCCTCGTCGGCGTGGACTACCAGCGGCCCTTCGCCCCGACGGGCTTCTCGTTCCTGACGCTCGTCCTCGCAATCGTCATCGCACTCGCCATCGGGGTCGGCCTCGCCCTGCTCCTCTTCCGACGACCGCCCGAGCCCGGAGAGACACCAGTGGCGCCCGACCCGCGTCTCGCCCGGCTCGACGACGCGTACCAGAGCGGGCAGATCGACCGCGCCACCTACGAGGCGAACCGCGCCAAGCTCGAGGAGAAGATCCGGTCCGAGGCCGTCGGGAACGTCGTCCCCGCCGACCTGCCGGCGCCCCCGAGCCCGCCGCCGGTTGCCCCGGAGGACTACGGGGCCGAGGAGAAGCTCGACTGGAAGCCCGTCTTCGGCGTGAAAGGGGAGACGGAAGAGAAACCGCCAGCGGAACCGCTCGCGCCGGACGTCGAGAAGGACCTGCAGGCCCCGCCCCCCGCCACGGACGAGCGCCTCGCGCGCCTGGAGCGCGCGTTCCTGGAGGGAAAGATCACGAAGGAGTCCTACGAGGCCAACGTCGCGAAGCTCGGAGTGAGCGTGCCCGAAGCGAAGCCCGCCAAGCCGCAGCCGGCAGCCCCGCCGCCGTCCCCCGAGGAGGAGAAGGCGGCGAAGCTGGAGAAGGCGTTCCTGGAGGGGAAGCTCTCGCGCGAGGCGTACGAGGCGAACCTGGGGAAGAAGGCGCCGGCGAAGCCCGCCCCGCCACCGCCCGCCGCGACGACCCCGCCACCGCCCGCGGAGGACAAGCGCGCGAAGCTCGAGCAGGCGTATCGGGACGGGAAGATCTCGAAGGCGGCGTACGACGCCAGCGTGGCGAAGCTGGACGGCGTACCCCCGCCGCCCCCGGAGGACCCGCAGGTCACGCGCCTGAACGAGGCGTTCCAGGCCGGCAAGATCTCCAAGCAGGCCTACGAGGAGAACCTGCGGCGGCTGAAGGGCAAGGCGTAGCGAAAGGTATATCGTCGCCCCGCAAGTGGGGACGGCTCACGGGCCGGTAGATCAGCGGAAGATCGCCGCCTTCGCAAGGCGGAAGCCCTGGGTTCAAATCCCAGCCGGTCCACTCTCATTCTCGTTCTCACCGGCCTCCGAGTTGTGCTGGGCCACTTGGCAAAAGCGACCCGTTTGATTGTGCGCCGCCGAGTCGGGATCTTGTCTCAACCCCACGGTGGCTTCGGTAGCCATGGATACCGCTTCCGAAGCGTCTCGTAGATGTCCCGCCCCAACGAGGGCGGGAGGAAGACCGCCGCCCCGTGACGCGTCTTCTTGGAAGCCAGGATCCCGTCGCGCTTGAGCGATTCGACCGCGGACTTCATTGCGCCCAAGCTGTCCGGGGGGAACCCGCGCAGCAGGTTTGCCTCCAGGAGGTGCGAGGCGCCGAACTTCCGGCCTCGGTACAGCTTGAGGAGGAGGGCCGCCTCCTCAAGGCTCACGGCACGCATCCGTCGAGAGCAGGAGGCGCAGGTACTTATAGCACGTGGACAATGTGTTTACACTGGTGTAAAGAATGTTGACAGAAGTCTTCGGGGACTCTCCCCGCGTGCGCCTTTTGGACTTCCTCGCCGACCACGTCGACTTCGACTACACGCTCACCCTGATGCACCACTTCTCCGGCGTCTCGCGACCCACCCTGTACCCCCTCGTGGACGCGCTGGAATCGGAGAGGATTCTCGTTCGCACGCGGGAGGTGGGCGGATCGCGCTTCTACCGCCTCAATACGACGAACCCGAAAGTCGTCGCCATGCTGCAGATGGACTTCCGCCAGACCAACGAGGAACTCTCCGCGGGCGGGTTCCAGGGCGTCGTGCCCAAGGGACGCCCCACCCCCGGATCCCCCCGCAGGCGGCGGTCACGGGCAAGCGCTTAGAGCGGTGCTGTCTAGGGGACCGCCAGGCTACGAGTCGGGGATCGCAACGGCGGTTCCTGGGGAGCGCCGTGTTCCGCGGTACACGCCGAGCATGGGCAACCCCCGGAACCGCGCCCCCATCCAAGCCTTCGGCCCGAGCAGGTACCCCGCGCTCCCGCCCGCCACGGCCCCGAGGACGGCGCCGGCCATGGGACGGCGCAACGCCGTGCCAAGGGCAGCCCCGGCCAAGGTCCCGAGAAGCCCGACCACAGCGGCGGTCTCCCACCGCTCCGTGCGTGTCTCCCGCTCGAAGCACTCGGGGTCTGAGCAGACCCAGGGAGACCCGGAGGCGTCTTGCTCGAGCCGGGTCGAGCCCCCCCGGTGGTAGTGGCGGGCGTCCATGCCGGGACATCGCCCGGGGCTATTTGGATTCCACCGCGGGACTCCCCGCGCGGGCCCGCCACCAAGAGGCAAATACGCCACTCGCGGTGCGGTGGGCGGTGAAGAACGAAGAGGTCGTGGCGCTCCTCTACACAATCGCCGACATCCTGGAGATTCGCGGTGACGACGATCTGTTCAAGATCCTGGCTTACCGCCGCGCCGCACGCAGCGTCGAGGATCTCGCGGAGGACATCGGGGACCTCCATCGCCAGGGACGCCTCGCCTCCATCCCCGGCTTCGGCGCCGCCATCACGGAGAAGGTCCGGGAGTTCCTCGACACGGGCAGGACGGAGTACCTGGAGAAGATCGCCGAGGGATTCCCTCCAGGCCTCCTCGAGATGGTCCGCATCCCCGGCCTCGGCCCGAAGAAGGCGCAGGCGCTTTGGCGGGAACTCGCGATCACCACCGTCGACGCGCTTCGCGAGGCCTGCGAGAAGCACCGCGTCCAGCGACTGAAAGGGTTCGGTGAGAAGACCGAGGAGAAGATCCTGGCGGGGATCCGTCTCCTAGGCGAGGCGCGCGGTCGGAGCCTGATCTCCGAGGCGTGGGGCATAGCAGAGACTGTCCTCGCGCACCTGCGCGCGGACCGCGCCATCGAGAAAGCCGAGGCCGCGGGCAGCCTCCGCCGCCGGAAGGAGACCGTGGGCGACCTCGACTTCCTCGTGCTCTCGAAGGACCCTGCCGCGGCGTCGAAGGCGTTCACGGTAATGCCCCTCGTCACGCAGGTCGTGCTCAGCGGCGACACGAAATCCACAGTCCTCCTTCGTGGCGGGCTGCAGGCCGATCTCCGCGTCCTCGACGCGAAGTCCTGGGGCGGAGGCCTGCAGTACTTCACCGGCTCGAAGGACCACAACGTCCGCCTGCGCGGGCTGGCGCAGTCCAAGGGCCTGAAGCTGAATGAATACGGCCTCTTCCGCGGGGAGGAGTTCGTCGCGGGAGAGACGGAGGAGGGGATCTACGAGGCCCTCGGCATGCCCTACATCGAGCCGGAGATGCGCGAGGATGGCGGGGAGATCACCGCCGCCACGGCCGGTGCGCTCCCGACCTTGGTCCGCTTGGAGGACGTCCGCGGCGACTTCCACGCGCACACGCGACTGACGGACGGCGTGAACACCCTGGAGGAGATGGCGGCGGAGGCGCAGCGCCTCGGGTACGCGTTTCTCGGCCTCAGCGAGCACTCACAGTCCCTGGTGATCGCGCGCGGCATCGACCCCGATACGGTCCGCCTGAGGAAGAAGGAGATCGAGGGCTTCAACCGCCGGTCGACGGGCATCACGCTCCTCTTCGGCACGGAGTGCGACATCCTCAAGGATGGTTCGATGGACTATCCCGATGAGGTCCTCAAGGACTTCGACTACGTCGTCGCCTCCGTGCACTCCCTGATGAAGCTCCCCCGCGACGAGCAGACGCAGCGCGTCCTCACCGCCATTGCGAACCCCTACGTGAACATCCTCGCGCACCCGACGACGCGCAAGATCGGGCAGCGTGACCCCCTCGACATCGACCTCGAGAAGGTCTTCGACGCGGCTGCGCAGAGCGGGACGGCGGTGGAGATCAACTCTGGCGGGAACCGGATGGACCTCAACGGAGCGCAGGCGAAGCTCGCGAAGGAGATGGGCTGCGTGCTGACGACGGACACGGACGCGCATTCCACCGCCGAACTGCACACGATGCGTTTCGCCGTCGGTCTTGCGCGGCGGGGATGGCTGGAGGCGAAGGACGTCGTGAACACCTGGGACCTGGACCGGGCGCGGACCTTCTTCCGCTAGCGCGATGGGCTTATAGCCGCCACACGTTCCCGGGCCATGGCCTCCGCCACCGCCAAGCCGTTCGCCGTCCACGTGATCGTCCGCGGCCTGATCGTCGCCGTCATCCTGCTGCTCTCCTTCGTCGTCGAGTCCGCGGTCACGGGGGCCCTCGCCACCGACCCGAGCGCCGCCGCCCTCGTCGGGTTCATCGGCTTCTTCTCCGTGCTGTTCCTCATCGGCGCCTGGCTCTCCTGGCGCGAGAACAAGTGGGGCTTCCTCCTCACCGCGCTCGTGGGGATCGTTTTCATCCTGTTGTTCGGGAGCTACCTCCCGATCCTCCTGATGAACCCGGCGGTGTACGGCACCTTTGTGCGCTTCGTCACGGGATTCTTCCTCATCTTCCTCGTCACCGTCTTCGCCCTCCTCGCGTTCAAGAACGCCGGGCCGGCCCTCCGGGAGAAGCCCTACCTGCGCACCGTGAACTCCACGGGCGGCCTGTTCACCATCCTCATCGTCGGCCTGATCATCGGCGCCCTTATGGTCGGCTTCAGCTCCGGGTTGTACATCGAGCACATCGTTTCGAAGGGCCTCGCGCCCCCGGGCGCCGTATCCATGGTCCGGGGGGCCGTGAACAACGCGTCCGGCGGCGACACCTTCTCGCCGTCCCTGAAGACGGTGACCAACGGCACCACCGTGATCTGGTGGAATGCGGACCTGTCCTCGCATACGGTCACGAGCGAAGACGCGGGTCCTGGCGGTTCGCCGCTCTTCAATTCCGGGGAGATCGAGGCGGGCACGTTCTGGAGCCACGCCTTCCCGAGTCCGGGGACGTTCCGGTACTTTTGCACCCCGCACCCCTACATGCACGGCACGATCAACGTGACCGCGTAGGCCGGCCGAAGGCGCGCCGCCAGAGGTCCTTCTCGGGAGCGAACCGCAACAGGGCGAGGCCCTCCGCGCGCGTGCACCACCGCGACGAGTCGAAGCCGGGCTCGAGCCGCACCGCCCCGCCGATGCGTTTGGCGGTGAAGTAGGTGACCGTCTTCCGGTAGTTCCGCCCGTCCTTCGGGCGGTAGTGCTCGTAGTGGTTCGACCCTAGGGGCGGGCCGAGCCGGACCTCGAGGCCGCACTCCTCGCGGATCTCGCGCACGGCGGCGTCCGCGGCGGTCTCCCCCGCCTCGAGCGTCCCCTTCGGAAGACACCAGCGGTCCTCTGCCGTGAGCCGCAGAAGGATGGCCTTCCCGCGCGGGCCGAAGACGACCGCTCCCGCGGAGACCCAGACGTCCCACGCCCGGCTCGGTCGGGGCGGGGCCCCGGGTGGCGGCGGGCGTCGCGCCGCCAGGCGTTTGGCGGTGACCAGGTCTGCGGCGATCCGGGCAAGGCGCTCCCGATCGTACCGGACGGCGGCGGGATGGTACGTCGCCACGACGGGGACCGCCAGGTCCTCGACCACCTTCCCCCGCCAGGTCGCAAAGGACTTTCCCGGGGCAAGACGCGCGAACGCGGTCCGACCGAGCGCGACGAGCACCCGGGGACGGATGGCGGTGATCTGTTGGTCCAGGTAGTCGGCGCAGGCCTCGACCTCCTCCGGCCGCGGTCGGCGGTTCTTCGGCGGTCGACACTTCACGACGTTCGTGATGAACACCGCAGACCTCGGGAGGCGCGCGGCGCGCAGCGCCTGATCGAGCACCGCCCCCGCCCTCCCGACGAAAGGCCGGCCGGCGAGGTCCTCTTCGTGCCCCGGCCCCTCGCCGACGAGAAGCACGCGGGCGGTGGGCGCACCTTCGCCGGGGACCGCCCGGATGCGCGTCCGTCCTAGCCGGCACAGCTGGCAGCGCCGCACCTGTCGAGAGAGCGCTCCGAGGTCCATGCGGCCGGCACGTGACCGCCCAGTAAAGCCTTTCCCGCGGCGATCCGACCGCTCACCGCGACTTCAGCTTCGCCCGCACGCGCTCGCGCTTCTCGAACAGCACGCGCACCTTGTGCATGACCTTGCCCATCTTCTTGTTGGCCTTCGCGATCGTGATCTCGTGGCGGCGGCGATGGTCCAGGTCGGTGCGCATGGCCTCCTCGGCCTCGCGGATCTGCTGCTTGAACTGCGTCTCAATGATGCGCAGCCGGCGGATCTTCGAGTCCAGATCATCAAGGGCGCCCAGGAAATGCCCCCCGGGGCGCATCGTCCGGGGGGTCTTTAGTTTATGCGCAGGGCCGGGCGCGCCTGCGCCCGCTGCAGGACGACGTCCAAGACGCCGTTCCGCGCCGAGACGGACACGGGATCCGGATCGACATCATCGGGCAGGTCTACGCCGAGCGGCGCCCCCTTTCCCGACACGACGAGGCGACGCCCCTTCGCGGCGACGCGGGGCGCTTCCGGCTGTTCCGGGATCTCCATCGTCACGAACAGCTGGGCCTCCGCCTCGACGATCTCCGCGCAGACCTCGCGCGGCTTCTCCTCCGGCATCGCGACGCGGACGCGCTGCGGCACGTCCGGCCGGGCGTCGGTGGACCGCACCGTGAACCCGTAGATGAAGGGCTCCTGGAAGGCCCCCTGGCGCTCCGTGAACGCCTCCTTCAGTAGACGGTTCAAGGATTGCCGGAGCGTCTCGATCTCGTTGTCCTTCCCCATTCCAACCCACCCCTGGGTCGAATCCAGGGTCATGATTGTCCAGACGCGGGATATAGCTTTCGAGGAATCCCTTGGTACAGGAATTGGGGAAAAAGCTCACTTCTGCGCAGGTACCTTCTTTTCCGGTGTAGCCGCGAGCGGCGCCGGGGGCTTCGGGACGACCGGCGCGGGGGGCGCGGGGAGCACGGGCGGGGGGGCCTCCTTGGGGGCAGGGGCGGCGGCGGGGCGGTCCACGAGGCTCACGACGCGGGAGCCCGCGGCCCGCTCGAACACCTCGTACTGGGCGGTCGGCGGCATGCCCTGCTCCGCCCGCTTTCGGCTGATCGCGATGCGGTCGAGCAGGAGGCGCAGGTGCGGCACCCCGACGAACTCGAGGCGGCCGTCGATGACCACCGCCGGCCCGAACTGCAGCTTGTGCTTCTTCAGGAGTTCCAGTGCGCCCGCGTCCGGCGCGATCTCGACGGTGACCCCCGGTTCCCTGGCCCGCAGGCGGTCCGCCAGCGCCTTCACGCGCTGGACCTGGTGGCCCTGCACCGACGGCACGAAGAGGACGGTCGTCATGCGCCGCGTGCGAACCCCGGACGTCCGATAAAGGTTTGCGGGCGCAGCCTTCAAGTACCGGCGGGACCCCCGGGGGGAGGGTGCGCCTCCTCGTGTGCTGCGAGGTCGATCCCGCGAGCGTGAACATCCGGACCGCCCTCCTCCACCTCGCCGCCTGGCGAGAGATCGGCGCGTTCGGCAGGGCCCCTGTCCTCGAGCATGGACCCTGGGTCCTCGTGACCATCCCGGACGAGCACCTTTACCGCGACCGCTTGGACGTGGAGGTCCGCGAGGCCTTGGGGATCACCGCCGAAGTGGTCGTCTACGCCTCCCGCCACCGCAGCGCGGCCGGCCGGCGGGCCCTCACCGTGCACCCGATCGGGAACTTCACCGCCGCAGAGTTCGGCGGGAGAGCCGGGTCCCTGGTCCCTGCGGCACCTGGCCTCATGGGAGCGGTGTTCCGAGCCCTCCGGGTCGAGGCCTCCGGGATGGGCATCGAGGCGACGTTGGAGTGCACGCATCACGGGCCCTGGCTGGAGACCGCCGCGTTCTACGCAGAGGTAGGGAGCGACGAGTCGGGGTGGCGGGACGCAGAGGCCGCGGCGGCGGTGGCCCGTGCGCTGCTGGCGGCGACGCCGGCGGCGAACCCCGTGGCGGTGGGCTTCGGCGGTGGGCATTACGTTCCGCGGATGACCGATCTGGCGGGGAGTGGCCGCGTAGACCCGGGCCATCTGGCGAGCCAGCACGCGATTCAGGCGATCGGGGCCGCCACGGTCGACTTGGCGGTGGAGGCGACCTCCGGGGCGACCCAGGCGGTCTTCCAGACGCGGGCGGGCGAGCGAGAGGCCCATCGTCTCGTCCGCGCACGGGCGTTGGCCCTCGGCCTGCTGCCCTTCGACCCCCCAGGATGACCCAAGGGTATAAAGTGCGGCGGCCGTTTCTTCGGCGAGAACGGGGAGAGCATGCTGAAGGAGTGCGCCCAGCACGGGTACTTCCGTGCGGAGGTCTGTCCGATGTGCGGCACGCCCGGCCGGTTCCTGCTCAACGAGCAGGAGGTCGAGATCATCGGCCGGACGATGGCCGGGGTCCTCCGGCACTTCCCGAAGACCTACGGGCTCGAGATGGACGACGCGGGCTGGATCGAGCTCAAGGACTTCATCACGGCGCTGGGCATCCGCAACCGCCGATTGCGCTTCGTCAAGCCGCATCACATCCTCGGCCTGGTCGAGACCGACCCGAAGGGCCGGTACGAGCACCGGGACGGACGCCTGCGCGCGACCTACGGGCACTCGCTGAACGTCGCCCTGGACCTCCCGACGAACGACATCCCCGCCACGCTCTTCTTCCCGACGACCGAGGAGGAGTGCCGCGTGCTCCTCGAGGCCGGGCTCAAGCCGACGGACCGGTCGATGGTCCACCTGAGCGCGACGTGGGGGTCGGCGCACGAGGCGGGGAGCGTCCGATCGCGGAGCCCCGTGATCCTTGAGATCGACGCGAGCGCCGCGATCCAGTCGGGGATCGTGATCATGAAGGCCGGGAAGACCGTCTTACTGGCGAAAGAGGTCCCCCCGGAGTTCCTGCGGCGTTCCGAGCAGGTGGCGGAGGAGCTCGGCACGAGCACGTGACGTCCCCCGAGAAGGCTTAAGTGCCGCCTCCCGCTTCCCCGCCCGGGACACTCTAGCCGGGGATCTCCATGTCCGCCTTCAACCTCTTCTCGACGAGTCCGCCGCTGGTCGATCACTGGGTCAAGCGCTTCATCGCCGCGATCGTCGACGCGGTCATCACCTGGGTCGTGTACTGGGTCCTCGCCGCCTTCCTGTTCCTCGCCTTCCTGGGGAACCCGATCGGTGGCTTTGCGTTCCTCGGCGCGTTCCTGTGGGGGCTCATCTTCCTCCTCTACGCGATCGTCATGGATCTCATGGGCGGGACGATCGGGAAGCGCGTGGTCGGCCTGCGGCCGACGACCCTCGGCGGCCAGCCGATCAACCCGATGCAGGCGGTCCTCCGCAACCTCTCCAAGATCCACCCGCTCCTGTTCCTCCTCGACCTCCTCGTCGGGTTGTTCACCGAGGGCGATCCCCGCCAGAAGATGTTCGAGCGGTTCGGCGGCTCGACGGTGACACGTACGGACGCGGCGGCGTACCAGGAGGAGCAGTTCCGCCAGATGGGGCACGCAGCGGCCTACACCCCGCCGGGCGGCACCCCCGCCACGCCCCAGCCGGGCTGGCAGGCTCCGGTGGCCGCTTCGCCCGCGCCGGTGCAGCTGACGAGCCCCGGGTCCCCCGTGGCGGCGACCGCGCAGGTCCAGCAGCAGCCCCAGACCGCACAAGCCTGGCCGCCGCAGCAGCCGCCGACGGGGGCCTGGCCGCAGCACCAGTGGGACGAGCAGGGCCGCATCCAGCCGACCTCGAAGTTCTGCACGCAGTGCGGCGGCAACCTCGTGCCGCGCGGCGATGGCAAGATGACCTGCGTGCGGTGCGGATCGGTCTTCTAGCCTTGCGGTGCGCCTAGATTGGGTGAACGAATCCCCGGACTTCGATGGAAAACGGGGTCCCCGAGGAGTCGGGCACCTCCCGGTGCACGGGATTGACATGGCAGTGTGGCGCAATGCCCAGCGCACAAGGCCGCTGGGCTGTCAGCATTCAGGGCTCGGATTCCGGCGCGCGGGCGGGCGGCGCTGCGGGGGTCCTCGCGGCTCGCAACCGTTGGAGGGCGACGACCACGATGACCAGGACTACAATAAGCGAAAGGACAACGCCTACAAGAATGGGTACGAGTGGCCCGGGATCTACGCGGATGGTCACTGTGTAGTTCACATCCCATGGGTACCCCGGCTCTTGGTCGGTGGTGATGACGACGGTAAATTCCCTGCCATCGCCCGTGCCCACCGGGAAGCGATTCGTGTAGTCGTGCACGCAGCCATACGAGGAATATGAAGGGGCACCTCCAGGGTTCCCTAGCCCAGGTTGCCAGGTCTGGAGATCAATGTTATGCCCTTTCCCAATGATAAGCATCACACAATTCGAAGGGCGCAGGAGCGCCGATGCGGAGACCGAGTAGCTGATAACGTCCCCGGGAGCGGCGACAATCTCGTAGGCATCCCAGCTTTGTGCGGAGGATTGTGTCGGGGGGAGCTCAGTCGTGTTCGTGTACGGACTTGCGGCGACCGTGTAGGTTGCCGCCGTGGTAACGCCGCTGATCGTCGTTGTCACCATTAGCACCGCAAGCAAGGAGGAGAGCCAAAGTCGCTTCATGGGAACGCCGTCATTGTTCTGAACCACGAGCCTTTGCCAACACAAAAGGGTTAGTGTTGCTCAGCAGAGTGTGGGCAGCGGCACCCGGCCTCCTTCTGGGCAGGGAAGGGGAAAGGGATCGCCCTCCTTTACGGTGGTCTGGACTCCGGCGTCCCGACCCGACGCGCTTGTCTCTTCCCACGGGGTGAGGCGCGAGATTGGTTCCTCCATGGAAGCCCGGGTCCTCTCCCTGCCGGACGCGTCACCATCAACCATCTCGATGACTGAGAAGACGATCCACCTGCCCGAAAGTAAACCACATGTAGACGTAGACTAGCCCGGCACGAGGAGGATGGTAACGATCACCGCCACGAAATAGACGGACATCAGCACGGCCCCGCTCGCCCGCGTGATCCGCCACCGCCCGAGCATGAGAGCCAGGAGGAGGAACGTCCCGCCGACCATGGCGGCGACCATCGGAAGGATCGTTACGGTGGGCAGGGCGGAGGGGCGCAGGAGGCCGATCACCCCGATGTCCAGGAGGATCGTCGCGATCGCGGCCCCGATCCCCGCGCCCAGGGCGAGGTCGGTGTAGCCGCGGCGCGTCGCGTGGTAGGCGGCGGCGATGTCCGGCAGCGAGGTCCCGATGCCGACGGCGGTGATGCCCATCACCCATTCGGACAGCCCGAGGTTCATGGAGAGGGAGATGGCGCCTCGCGCGATCAGCTGGGCCCCGAGCACCGCCCAGAGCACGCCGAACACCAGCCAGGTCGCGCCGGCACGGACAGCGATCTTCCGCCCGAACAGCCATCCGGTGAACTCCAGGCTGATGCGCTGCTCTTCCACGGCGGCCTCCAGTTCCTCCTTCTTCCCGCTCTTCTCTGCGAGGAGGAGGTTGATCGTGTACGGGATGAAGAGGACGATGAGGGCGAAGCCCTCGGTGGCGGTGAGGTCTCCGTCGAGGAGCAGGGCGGCGGCGACGACGCTGAACGTGGCGAGGAAGACGGCATCGCGGAGGACGATCTCGCGCGTGGAGCGGATGGGGCGGAGGATCGCGCTCAGGCCGATCACGAAGGACAGAGCGACCAACGACGAGGACAGGGCGTTGCCGATGGCAATCTGGGGGCTGCCCTCGACCATCGCGCTCGTGGAGACGAGGATCTCCGGGAGGGCGGAGAGGAAGGAGACGAGGACTGCGCCGACCGCGAAACGCCCGAGGCCCCTGCGCCGCGCCACCGCCGCGGCGTTGTCCGTGAGGAACTTGGCGCCCTGGTTGAGCACGAGGAACCCGAGCAGGATGCCTCCTATCCAGAGGAGCGACGAGAGGTCGAGCATGGAGGCTCCCAGTCCCTTCTGGCCGCGCCCACGGCGGGAGGGGTTAATGAATCTCTTGTCCGTGTGTCAGGGGAGGGCGGACAACGCGCCGCGCGCCCTCCTGGGGAGGCCCTTTCCCGGACGGGATCAGGTCGGGGCGGTGCCGTTCACCGCGAAGCGCTCGAACTTCCGAGTGCCAAGGCGCACCACGCCATGCTCCATCTGGCCCTTCCCGCCGTTCGCGTCCTCGATCGCCTTCGTCGTGAGGGCGAGCGCCTCGTCGACCGTCAGGTCGGGGCGGAAGCCCTTCGAGACCGAGTCGAGGGCCTCGTCGGCGTGCTGCCCGATGGCGAAGCCGGACCCGCGGAACGTCGTCCCGCTGGGGTCCACTTGGATGAGGTGCATGCCGAGCTCGTCCGCTCCCACCAGGAGGACCGAGGCGCCGAAGGGCCGGACCGGGTGCATGGTGAAGGTGTGCAGGTACTCCGAGAGGCCCCGAGCGAGCGTCCCCACGTCCACCGGGTTGTCGTACACGAGGCGGTGTCGCTGCGCGGCGATGCGCACGTCGTCGATCAGCGTGTTCACGTCCCCGATGTAGCCACTGCCAGTCGCCCCGATGTGCTCGTCGATCACGAAGATCTTCTCCGCCGCGTCGAGGAGGGGGCGCGTCGGGCGCACCTGGCTCGAGAGGACCGCGAAGTCCTTCGTCTTCAGGCCGAGCGTCGTGGAGCCGCGCGCGACCGCCTGGAGGGCGGAGTCCACCTGGATCAGGCGACCGTCCGGGTTGTAGAAGAAGGGCATCCGGCCCGCGTCCGCCGCCATCTCAGTTCACCCCCGAGGAGAGGTGGTTGGCCAGCGACAGCACGTCCACGCCGTTCCCGCTGCCCGGGTCGCGCTCCATGGCGGCGCGCACCGCCGCCTCGCCGAGCTTCGCCGCCGCGTCGAGGTCCATGTCGGCCTTGTAGCCCTGCTCGAGGACCCCGTACGCCACCGGCGAGCCGCTCCCCGAGGACATGAAGGCCTCGGTCGTCAGCGCCCCGCTCATGTCGTTCGTGTAGACGTGCGCGCCCTCCTTGTCGACGCCCGCCACGACGAGCTCGACGAAGAAGGGGTTGTAGGACTTCATGCCAGTGTAGATGATGTTCGCGAGGAGCTTCGCGCTCTCCCTCACCGTGAGCGGGTAGCCGCGCCGCAGGGCGAGGAGGCGCCGCTCCGCCTTCGCGAGGTTGACGAGGTACTCCGCGTCCGAGAGCTGACCCGCGATCGCCACCGCCGTGCGCTCGTCGAGGGGGAAGATCTTCTGGACGACCTTCGAGCCCACGAAGAAGCCCTTGCTCGCCCGCTTGTCCGCCGCCAGCACCGCGCCGTCCTTCGTCCGTATTCCGACCGTCGTCGTCATGCTTGACCTCAAGACCCCATGGCGGTGGAGCCCCTTGTTGACTCGATTCAGGGCGGCCCGGTCACACCATCAGCGTAGGGTGTCGAGATATTGGCGGTACTCCCGGATCGCCCGCTCCGCAAAGTCCAGGGAGGCGGCCTCCTCCCGCGCGACCTCCCAGACGTTGTCCCCGCCGGTGACCTCCCGGGGCTTCGGCCAACGCGCACCGAGCTTCTTCACGCAGAACTCCTCGAGGGACACCGCGCGCTCCGGTCCAGTGACCTGCGCCCAGGCCGCGCGCAACGGACGCTCCACAGAGTAGACGGCGGCCCAGCGTCGCCGCAGGTCATCGAACACCTTGGCGGGGTCCTGGGTCTGGCGCGGCATGGCCTCACCCGAGCCTCTGCGGGGGAACTCGGCAATCCCCTGCGAGGGGGGGTGGGGGTGCCGGCGGACGCGGCTCAAACACGACGCGGATCATGTCGTTGCGGTCATGGGCGTTCGGGGACCTAAGGCTGTCGCTGGGGACGCACCGCTCTCCCGGTCCTGACGATGAGCATAGACTCATATAGGGTACGAATTCATACTCACCTCGTGCAGGCGACCCGAAGGCTTCTCCCTCCACCGCGCCTCCAGGGGCAGGGCCCGACCCTTCAGACCATCGAGATGGTGGAGGGCACGTTGCGGCGTCTGGAGAAGCCGGTCAGCCTCAACCGCCTGAAGACCCTCCTTCCCCGGAAGGTGATGCACAGGACGTTGCGACAGGCCCTGGAGCACTACAAGCGTCTGGGATGCGTGGCCGAAGGGTCCAAAGGCGTCATGTGGGTCCTCGAGGATGACAAGGCCTTCTGGAAGACCGTCGAACACTGGGAACGGGCGTGACGGGTCATGCCCACCGCCGAGGTCGTCCTCAGTCCGATCGCGTCCGCAGCCTGCGCGGACCTTCAACCCAAGCAGGCGAAGAAACTGGCGTGGTGGGTGGAACGCCTTAAGCAGGACCCCTTTGTGGGAGACCAGTTGCCCAAAGCCCGGATCCCGGAGTCTCTGGCAAGGCGGCACGGGCTCCCCGCCACACCGCCGAACCTCTGGCGTCTCGAACTTCCGTTGGCCTTCCGGATCCTCTACACGGTGCGGGGTTCTCGTTCCCAGGGAATCGTGGTGGCGGTCCTGGAGATCCTGTCGCACCGGGACTACGACCGGCTCCTCGGATACGGGTAGGCCCCGTCCTCCACCCGTCGAGGCCCTCGCTCCACCACAACGCGGGCTCGCCCCGCACCCTGGGACCAGAAGGGCATGCTCAACCGCCGCTGGAAGTTGTGACAGCCTCTTCGGCGTCGCGAAGCCCCCAGAGGTACTCGGCATACCGCCCGACCGCCGATTCCGCGAAGTCGAGGTCGTGCGCCCAACTCTGCACGGCCTGCTCGAGGGTGTCGGAGATCACCGCCTCCCAAGGCATCGGGTAGCCCTTCCCGAGGACGTCCACGCAGAACTCCTCCAAGGAGAGGACGCCCTTCTCCTTGCGGTCGCTCCACCAGCCCCGCAACGGCCTCTCCCGCGCCCGCAGCGCGTCCCACCGCGCCTGCACCCGGTCGATCCCGGCCTGCTCCTCCGGAGTGTTCGTCATCAAGTCACGACCTCGGCGAGCCGGCTGGCCTCCGTCGCTCTCTTGATCTCCAGGGCGATGCGCCGCCCCGTGCTCATCGGCCGCCGCCACAAGGAGTTCCCATAGGGGTGGCCGACGCTGGCATGCACGTTCGTCCCGCCGCCGATCCGGGGCGCGACATCGTAGATGAAGAACTCCATGTCCTTGTCCACGCAGGTCTGGAGGGAGAACGGGCCGATAATCCCCGGTTTGTAGTGGCGCTGCGTTGCCTTGACGTACGCTTCTCCGAGCTCGAAGGCGCGCTCCAGGAGGCTCTCGCGGAGCGTCGCACTGTTATGGCCGACAACCGTGTACTCGGGGTACCGCTGCTTCTCCTCCAGCGCGAGCTGCTGCGCGGCGGGGAGCCGCACGTGGCCGTCCAAGGAGGATTCGAACCGCCAATCGATCCCAAGGAGCTCCAGCTTCTCGCCGTCCTCCTCGACAGGGGAGTAGAAGAAATCGAGGTTGAACACGGGCCCGACGATGTACTGCTCCACCCGCGCCTTCTCCAGGTCCGCGGCGGTGATGACCTTCTGCTTGATCAGCACGCGCACCTTCTCCCGATACTCCTCGTAGCTCGCGGCGGTGAAGAAGCCGCGTTCCAGCTTCTTGACGCGATGATGGAGTTTGACGATGACGAGCGAGTCGATGTCCTGTGGGTCGTCGATCTTCTCTGGGAATGGGAGCTTCGCCTTCTCCAGGAGCCAGTAGTAGGACTTCTTCTCCTCGCGCTCCTCCGTGCGCAGGAGGTTGCGGGAGCCGAAGAGGGGCACGAACAGCTTGTCCTCTACGGCGGCGATCCCCGCGTAGGACGTGAGCGAACGGTTCGGGACGAAGAGGACGGAGTCGGTTCGGAGGAGCTTCTGGACGCTGGGCTGGATCACGTCGGCGAACTTGTCGAGGGTAACGACGCGGTCGATGAAGCCGCGCGCGAATTTCCCCTTCGTCTTGCGGAAGTACCGGGCGTAAGTGGCCTCGCGGCCCCTCTGCGTCACCGCCACGGTCGGGAGGCCCTCCTCCGCCGCTCCGTCGAAGACGTCCAGGGCCGAGTGCGAGGCGATGGCCCCGACCTTCACCTCGGCGGGGTCGTACTCCTCCAGGACCTCGCGGATCTCCTCGGGGCTGATCACGGGCTACCCTTGGGTCCGCGGTAACGGACGGCGGCTATTTGGGTTTGCGTCCGTCGCAGGCGCCTGTCAATAGGTCCACGTGCACGTGCACTTGGACGCCCCGTCGGTGAAGGAGACGCTCGCGGCCGCGACGTTGTCGGCATAGCTGCCCTCCTGGATGAGCCAGTCCGGGTTCAGTTCCACTTCGAGGATGTAGTTCCCCGCGGGCACTCCGGTGATGTCGACCCACTGGCCCGGCAACCCGTTGCCGTAGACGTCGGACCAGCCCGCCTGGATCCCCTGGTCTGCGCAGGTGTACTTCCGGGCGGCCTGGTCGCCGGGGAGGAACTTCAGGACATCCTCCATGCAGAACGCCATCTTGCGGCTCTGGACGACCGGTGGAGGAAGACCCGAGCTCGCCATCACGACCTCCCGCAGGAGGTCCGGGCTCGCGTCGCGCACGTGCCGCCAGAGGCCGTAGTCGGCCGGCCGCCACAGACTGTACTGGGCGAAGCCCTTGAAGTGGTAGTGCTGGTGGCAGGGCGAGAACTCGAAGAGGTCCGGCCGAGCCGCGGGGTTCCCGACATGGAGGTCGCCCGGACCCGCGTTCCCCGTCTCGACCGGGAATTGGAGGAGGCGTCGCTCGCCCGGCGGGACAAAGCCCTCCTGGACGGAGCAATCCGTGGAGAGGAACGTGCGGTCGACGATGGCGAACATCCGGTGGCGGTGCGTGTTCGGCAACAGGTCCGGACAGCCGCGCGCGTCCGCGCACGGCACGGCATACGCCACCGCGCTCACCGGCGCGCTTCCGATCGACAGGCTCACCAGCACCAGGGCCGTAAGAACGACCAGTCCCCCGAGGAATCTCATTGTCCCCCTCCGGCCCAGGAGGGGCGCGGATCGTATTTAATGCCTGCCAGTCCCGGACATCACCGCCACGAGCTCCGGTCCCTGACTGACTTCCATCGGTTGGGGCTGCCGCCAAAGAGACCCTTTACCGTTCCCGCGGACCGCCCATGGACCCCCAAAAGCCGACAAGGCTTATGAGGGGGAGTCCCTCCCGAGGGCCATGGAACAGGCCGCCTCCTTCGACGCGCTCGGGCTAGACCCGGTCCTCCTCCGCGCGGTGAAGTCCGCAGGCTTCACGATCCCCACGCCCATCCAGTCCGCCGCCATCCCCGCCGTCCTCGCCGGCCGCGACGTGATCGGCACCGCGCAGACCGGGTCGGGGAAGACCCTCGCGTTCGTGCTCCCGATCCTCCACCGCCTCCTGGGCGTGCCGCCCGGCCGCACGCGCGCCCTCGTCCTCGCCCCGACGCGCGAGCTCGCCAACCAGATCGAGACGACCCTGGCGGAGTTCGCCCGGTCGACGCGGGTGCGCGGCGTGGCGGTGTACGGCGGCGTCGGCATGCGCCCCCAGGAGGACGCGCTCCGGCGCGGCGTCGACGTCGTCGTCGCGACCCCGGGCCGGCTCCTGGATCACATGGAGCGGCGGAACGTGGACTTCCGGGAGCTCCAGGTCCTCATCCTCGACGAGGCGGACCGGATGCTGGACATGGGGTTCCTGCCGGACGTCCGGCGGATCGTCAGCACGCTGCCGCGTCACCGCCAAACGCTTCTCTTCTCCGCGACGATGCCGCCGCAGATCGTCGACCTCTCGCGCAATCTCATGCACGACCCCGTGCGCCTCTCCGTCTCCCCGCCGGACCGGCCCCCGGCCTCGATCCGCCACGAGGTCTTCCCCGTGCCCCAGCACCTGAAGACCGCGCTGCTCCTCCGGCTCCTCGGCCGGGAAGACATGATGTCCGTCCTGATCTTCGTCCGCACGAAGCGCCGCGTGGACCGCGTGTGCCGCCAGCTCGAGCAGGCGGGGTTCCGCGCCGGGCGCATCCACGGCGACCGCAGCCAGGCGCAGCGCGAGCAGGCCCTCGGCGCGTTCCGCAACGGGCGCGAGCGGTTCCTGGTCGCGACGGACGTGGCGGCCCGGGGCATCGACGTGGCGGGGATCTCGCACGTGATCAACTACGACGTGCCCATGGTCCCCCTCGATTACATCCACCGCGTCGGGCGGACGGCCCGGGCGGACGCGCCGGGAGAGGCAATCACCCTCATGGCCCCCGAGGAAGGCCACGACTTCCATTCAATCGAGAAGGTCCTCGGGGAACCGATCCCCATCGTCAGCCTCCAGGACTTCGACTACCACGCGCCGGCACCGCCTCGCGAACGCGGGGGCGACCGGGACCGGCCGATGGGGCGTGGCGGCGGGCGCCGCGGGCCCCCGTCGCGACGTCAGCCGTTCCGTGGGGGCGGGCGCCGCGAGTCCTCCGACAGGGGCGAGGGCCGACGGAGCTCCCGACCATACTACGGCCGCCGGTAGTGCGGAAGGCGTACGGCGTGATCGCCAGTGTCGCTGCATCTGTCGCCGACGCCGAGTGACCTCGCGTTGACAATCTGACGATCTCGTCGAGGCGGTCGCGGCGGTGTGTCGTCCTCGGAACCCGGTGGCGTCGAGTTCCCTCAGGGAGCGGCGGGACTCGTCTCCGTCCCCCGGGCGCGCTGCTGGACCTCGGCCCAGGTGTCGCGGAGGGTGACCGTCCGGTTCAGGACGAGGTGGTCTGGAGTGGTGTCCGGGTCCACGCAGAAGTAGCCGAGCCGTTCGAACTGGAACCGGTCGAAGGCCTTCAGTCCCCGCAGCGCGGGCTCGGCCTTGCAGGCGGTGAGGACCTCCAGGGACCGCGGGTTCAGGTGGTCTCGGAAGTCGCCGCCCTGGGCGAGGGGGTCCGGGACGGTGAAGAGCTTGTCGTAGAGGCGGACCTCGGCGTCCACCGCGTGGGCCGCGGAGACCCAGTGGAGCGTGGACTTCACCTTGCGGCCGTCGGGGGCGTCGCCGCCGCGCGTCGCCGGATCGATCGTGCACCGGAGCTCGACGACCTCGCCGTCGCGCTTCACGGCCTCGCGGCAGGTGATGAGGTAGGCGTTCCGGAGGCGGACCTCGCGACCCGCGGAGAGCCGGTAGAACTTCGGCGGGGGCGCCTCCAGGAAGTCGTCCCTCTCGATGTAGAGCTCGCCGGTGAAGGGCACGCTCCGCGTCCCCGCCGCCGGGTCCTCGGGGTTGTTCGCGACAGTGAAGGACTCCTCGCCGCCCGCGTAGTTCTCCAGCACGACCTTGAGCGGACGGAGCACGCCCATGAGCCGCGGGGAGGTCCGGTTCAGGTCCTCGCGCAGGCAGTGCTCCAGGAACTCGTAGTCCACGGTGCTGTGCGTCTTCGCCACGCCGATCCGCTCGCAGAACGCCCGGATCGCAGAAGGCGAGTAGCCACGCCGACGCAGCCCGCGGATCGTCGGGAGGCGCGGGTCGTCCCAGCCGCGGGCGAGGCCGCCCGCCACGAGCTGCAGGAGGAGGCGCTTGCTCATCACCGTGTACGTGAGGTTGAGGCGGGCGAACTCGATCTGCTGCGGATGGTAGGCGCCGAGCGCGTCGAGGTACCAGTCGTACAGCGGCCGGTGGTCCTCGAACTCCAGGGTGCAGATGGAGTGCGTGATGCCCTCGAGGGAGTCCTCAAGGCCGTGCGCCCAGTCGTACGTCGGGTAAAGGCACCACGTGTCCCCCGTGTTGTGGTGGCGGGCGTGGACGATCCGGTACATCACCGGGTCGCGCAGGTTCAGGTTGGGGCTGGCCATGTCGATCTTCGCGCGGAGGACCCGGGACCCGTCGGGGAACTCGCCCGCCCGCATGCGCTCCAGGAGGGCGAGGTTCTCCTCGACGGAGCGGCCCCGGTGCGGGCTGTCCCGCCCGGGAGTCGTCAGCGTGCCGCGGTGTTCCGAGATCTCGGCGGCGGTCAGGTCGTCCACGTAGGCCTTCCCGGCCTTCACGAGCTGCACCGCGTACGCGTACATCGGCTCGAAGTACGAGGAGGCGAAGAACAGGCGGTCGCCCCAGTCGAACCCGAGCCACTTCACGTCCTCGACAATCGCGCGGACATAGGCCTCCTCTTCCTTGAGGGGGTTCGTGTCGTCGAACCGGAGGTTGCAGAGGCCCCCGTACGTTTCCGCGACCCCGAAGTTCAGGCAGATGGACTTCGCGTGGCCGATGTGGAGGAAGCCGTTCGGTTCCGGTGGGAAGCGGGTGTGCACGCGGCCGCCGAAGCGCCCCGTCCGGTTGTGCTCGTCGATGAACTTGCGGATGAAGTCGCGGGCGGGCTCCTCGGTCACCATGGGAGACAGCCCCGGCCGGATTCGAACCGACGCTAGGAGATCCAGAGTCTCCGATGCTACCGCTACACCACGGGGCTACGGCGCTGCGAAGGGGACGGGCGTTAAAGGGTTTCCCTCCGCTCCTGCGCGGGGAGCTCCGGCCCTGCGGGAACACACCGCATGAGGCACTGGAGGGAGGTAGCCCCGGGCAGATTCGAACTGCCGTCGCGAGGTCCAGAGCCTCGAATCATTGACCACTAGACTACGGGGCTAGGCCTCGAGTCGATTCTTCCCGCGGTAAAAACCCTTGTGCAGGCGGATTGCGCGGCGACCGTTCACCGCCACAGAGAGCGACGACACCTCTCACGGGGCCGCGCCCTCCTGGAGACGGTGGAGCACCCACTCCCGGTCGAGCACCGCCAAGAACGGCGCCGCCCGCGGGCCTTTCTCCGTCCCGAGGAGGATGAGATAGAGATCACGGAAGAACCGGGGCGTGTCCACGGGGAGCCCGCCGGACTTCGTGAGACCAACCATGCTGGCCTTGATATCCTCCTCCTGCCACTTCATCCCCGCCACCTTGGCGGCGAAGGCGCGCAACGCCTCGCGATCCTTGTCGTCGAGTTTGGCGGTGATCTCCGGTCCCAACCGCTCCAGGAGGGCGATGCGGTTCTCCGGGGAGTACTTCTCGACCCAGGTCCGTGCGAGCCGGAGCCTCGACCCGAGGTCCTCCCGCTCTGTGGCGTTGAGTTCCCGCTCGAGGATGCCAGAGCCTCTGAGACGGCGCTCCACCCAGGGGACGACGCCCTCGCGCGGGGCGATTTGCGAGAGGTACGCCGCTTGGCGGTAACGCAGGACCCAGGCATCCGAGGGCGCCTCAGGGTCCTGTGAAGGCAAGCGGGCCAGGTCGAAGGAACGGCCCTGGTTCGCCCCGTCGGAGGTCTCGCCCTTCTCCCGGAGCGAGCTTGCCGCCAGATCGAACTGATCGTAGTACGCATCGAGCTTGCTGAGGTCGAGGACGACGCGGCGCACGATCGGGTTCACAGCGAACCGGAACCGCAGCACCTCCGGGGTGGCGACCTGGAGCCACGCGCCCGGCCCGAACCCGTTGAAGTCCGAGGAGTCCATGTCCCCATGGTCCACGCCGTTCACGCCGTACGCGACCCACTCATAGGGGATGCCGAACGGCGGTGCGATGCCCAGGAGGGTCTGGGCGATCTCCTTGCAGGAGTCCCGGGAGCCGCCGGGAGTGGCGTGGTCCTTGCCGAACGGCTCGATGTCCACGCGGAGGAGCTTCCACAGGGCGGGCCACTCCAACCGCCAGTTCAGCTTCCCGTACTGGAGGAGGGACTTGCCGGAGTGTCCGCACTCGCACTCGTACTCCACATCGCGATCGGTGACCGCCAGGGCCTTCGCCTTCCCGACCCGCCGGCAGGACTCGCAGCGCGGCTCGAAGGGGATCCAGCCCTCCGGGTAGGGCTTCCGCTCGCGGTACTTGTTCACCACGGCGCGGACCTCCTCCCGGCGCTCGGCGAGCTCCTGGATCAGGGAGTGCATCGGCGGCCAGCCGTAGATGTCCGTCGTCGTGATGGGATGCACGTCCCGGGCGAAACGCTTCAGATTACCGCCAAAGTCCTCCCAGTAATGCTCGACCCAGTTGCGGTGGTCGCCGTAGGGGTCGGGGACATCCTCCAGGCGCCAGCCGGCGTACTTCCCGCCACTGCCGTCCTTGAACTCCGCCTGCTGTCGCGCCGAGGCCTTCCAGGGGTCCTGGGTGTAGAGGACGACCTTCTGGTTGACTTCTGGCCACTCCTTGCGGAGCTCCGTGGCGATGAGGTGGCTGAGGATGATCTCGCCTCGGAGGCGGCCGACGTGCTGCAGTCCGCTCACGGAGAGCCCAGAGGAGATCACGAACTCGTTCACGCCGCGCATGTGGGCGTACTCGGCCAGTTTCTGCGCGAGATGCGTGTGGACCTTGGGGTAAAGCTCGTCGAACCAGTGCACGGGCTCACGAGAGAATGCGTGCCCTAATCAAGCCTCGCACGGGGACGCCGAGGATCTCGTTTTTCCCGGTCTTGTTGACGAGGACGACGCAGAGCATCGGCTTGCCGCCAAGCGCCTGGATCTCCTGGATCGCCTCGGCCAGCGTGTCGCCGGTGCTCATCACATCATCGATGAGGACGACGCGCTTCCCGTCCACGTTGGCGTAGTTGGAGGAGAACGCACCGCCGCCGCCGTGCCGTTCGCCGGTCGGGCGGTAGATCGCGAGCTCCTTGGTGAGGTCCTCCGAGACGAGGGTGGCGTACGGGATGCCGTTGATCGCGATGCCCAGGATGGTGTCGGGCTCCGCCTTGGCCTTCTCGCTCTCCTCCGCGATGATGTCCGTCATCGCCGCCGCGACGAAGCCCATGCGCGCGCCGTAGACGCCGATCGTCTTCCAGCCGATCTTGACGTCCTTCGGGATGTCGCCCGACTTCACGTTGCGCGTGAGCAGCCAGGTGACGGTCTCCGGGGAGAGGTGCAGCTCGTCCCCGATCTCCTTCTCCGTGAGTCCCCGCTTCTTGAATTCCAGGGCCTTGCTCACGAGTTCGTCTACGCTCTTCATGGTCCGACCGAGGCGCGGAGCCAAGGGGGAGTAGATAAGGTTGCTGTCGGTCGGTCGTCGACGGCGGCAAGAGGATGGAGTACCAGACGAGCCCCAGCAACTATCCTTCACGGGGGCTTCGGCGGTGAGGTTGGCACAATCTCTTGTGGGCTGAAGGCATCTCTTGGACTGTCTCGAAGCATCAGGCTAACAGGCACTCTACTCCGAGCTTTCTGAGATGGAGGAGCGTCTGGCGAGCAAGGGACGTATCTACGTCCCACATGGAGGCTCGCTTCCCATCTCTTAGCTGGAACGTCACTGTCGAGCCAAACCGCGACCCATGTAGTTCGATCCGTTGGACATCCGAGGACTTGATCCGGACCGTGACGGTGCGCATGCACACTTCAATCCCGTCGGCTTGGAGCTTCACCGTTGTCGGAATCCCTCGTGCGCCGTATCGCAGCAGTAGCAGGAGACCTATCAGCAACGCAAAGTTCGCGGCCATCAACAGCTTGCCGGGTAGTTCCAAAGAGATGGCAGTCACGAGAACGACCGCGGCGCTTGACAATGGGACAACCATCGCAAAGACAAGAACCCAGGACCTTCGAGCCCCGACCGCGTTTGAGAGTGTGATGACTCCGGATTCGCTGTGCTCCACTGGTTCACTCGCCAAGAATCGGGATCGCCACCGATGTAGCGGAGCCCTGTATTAGAAAGCTCCCACCACTCCTTCACGGGGGCGGGGGCGCTGAAGTTCCCACTGTTCGCGACGACCGCGTTCGGGGTGAGGGCGATCACGGCGGGGTCGAAGCCCATCGTGTAGAACTCGCGGTGAACCGGGAGGAGGAAGGCGGAGCCTGCATGCGATCGGTTGGCGGTGAGCTGGTCGGCGAACCACTGGGCCTCGGCGAGGGTCACGTTGCCGGAGATGACCTGCTGGATCGGCCGGCCGTTCAGGAAGGCGTCGAGGGCTGCGTGCGATTGCCCGCTTCGACGGGGCGGAGCTTCTCTCGCCATGAGGGGTCCGAGAGAACGTGAAGAGACTTCACCTCGCTCATCTTCATGAGAAATCGTGAACCATCCCCGAGAGACACGAGAAGCGCCTCCCCTGAATAGGAGGTGGTAACAAGCTGCAGCTCGGAAACCTCTCCGGGCCTGACCACGGTTATTAAGGTCCACGACGTTGTTCGCAGAGAAGTCCGTAGGCGAAGTGTGCCTCCTACGAATGAACGGGCGTGGAGAACGTGGAATTGGCTACCGCGGCCCGTGAGCAGGATGTCCTGAGTCTCCCGTTGAAAGTCATGCCCGAAGGGCGAACTCAGCGCTACCATCGCTTTGAGACCGGAGGCCCCGAATCCGGCTTGCGCCAGAAAGAACTCGGTCCCATCGCGAAGCCAGAGGTCCAGCCCGTTCCAACCTTTCCTGACAGCAGGCTGCACATCGACTATTTCTTCAAGGGGAATCCTCCTTGCACGCCCGCCCTTGGCCCTTCGAACCGGCACTTCGTGGATGAGTGCGCCCCCACGGATCTCAGGAGGCTTTTCCTCAAGCATGAACCAAAGGTACGTTCCCATGACCAAGCAGAATAGGACGAAGAGCCCAAGGATGACGGGCCCCCCACGTGCCCCAGCGGAGAGCATGACGACCGAGGAAGTGCCCAGCACCACGGCAGCGCCCAAAACGACCAGGCCGACAGCCCAATCCCTTATCCTGTACTCCCGTACCCGACTCGAAGAGATCTCGAGCGCGAGGTATCTAGAAGCGATGGCCGGTTCACGGACTTGGTGATTCACGGTACTTCCCCTGGGCTAGGTGGAGGCCAATCTGGAGCCCGGCAACGGGAAGAGAGCCATACACCACAGACTCTTCGAGTGCTCTTCCGATCGGGCTAATGGCATCAGCAGCCTTGTTCTCGAGATTCTTCGAGTCCGTGACGTAGAGCACGAAGCCTGCGAGGCTGAGGAAAGCGGCGATGACATCGAAGGCGAGTAGCACCGGCCCGGTGTTATAGCTTGCGCCCGCAATCGCGATTAGAAGTCCAAACAGGGAAAGAGCGAACCCCCCAAATCGCCTCAAGATAGACGGCTCTTTCGATGTCTTCGTGAACAACCCTCCCGCAACCTTGAAAACGAGTTCGGCAATCGTGGCGATTACGCCAAGAGCTACACCGGCGCCAGCGACAAAGTCCACAGTCGCTTTCTCGATCCATCCGATCGAGGCCAGAATCTCACCAAAGACCGCGGTGATGGTAAGTGCCATCGCCACATGCGCCAATGTCTTGATGATGAGGTCGGCAACAGTCTTCGAGAGCACTTTGGAGATAAGCCAGCCGAGCCCCATCGTCACCGCCGAAATAACCGCCTCCACGCCTCGGATGCCAATTGCCAGGGCTACGAAGATTGCGAGAACCGGGCCGATAACCGCGTCACCAGCCCCCACGGTTGCGACCGTCCCGGAGGAACCGCCTGGCCCCGATGCGCTCAGGGCTGTGACACTCAAGGCACGCGCCATCCATCTGAGGGCGTCTCCTATTAGAGCATCGATTCCCCAGAGCACGAGGGAGACAATGGCGTCGAAGACTGCTGTGGCCAAATCGATGATGAACTGGATTAGCTTGCTCATCGCCTCCACGAACGGCTTGACGACCTTGTCCTGGAAGTACGTCCAGTCCCCGGTCGCGAGGCCGATGACCAGGCCGACGACCGCGTCGACGAGCCATTGCCCGAGGGCGACGAAGAACATCGCCACCGCCACGGCGGCGTTCCACACCGCCGAGGCGAACCCAGCGACGGCGTTCCAGATGAGCTCCCACCACTCCTTCACGGGGGCGGGGGCGCTGAAGTTCCCGCTGTTCGCGACGACGGCGTTCGGGGTCAGGGCGATCACGGCGGGGTCGAAGCCCATCGTGTAGAACTCGCGGTGTACGGAGAGGAGGAACGCGGAACCCTCGTGCGAGCGGTTGGCGGTGAGCTGGTCGGCGAACCACTGGGCCTCGGCGAGGGTCACGTTGCCGGACATGACCTGCTGGATCGGGCGGCCGTTCAGGTAGGCGTCCAGGGTCAAGGGCCCGTCCGTGGCGAACTGGTTCGCCTGCACGGTGACCCTCCTGAGGGCGGGGAACTGCAGACGAGAGTCCGGACCGCCGAGGGTCTGGTTCAGGAGGGACTCGTAGAACGGGCCGCGCGGGACGAGGATCGCGTTCGACCGGTGGAATAACACTCGTGTCGAGGCGATTGTCGGCAAGCACCAGGCGACAGAGGGAGCCACACGAAGGTCTTTTATCATTACCTTCATCCTGACGACGGTGGCACCGGGGACAGAGGGCATGAGTCGGTCGACAAAGGCTCGGGCCGGAGGAGGCTTGCTTCTGGGGGTCGGCACCGCCATCATGATCGGTGCGGCGGTGATGTACAACACCATCACAGCTGCCTTTGCGCGGTTCGTGATAGTCGCTGTACTGGTTCTGACGGGAGCGCTTCTATTCGTCGTGGGCGGCATTGTGCTTCGAAGCGACTCCACAGGAAAGGCTCCCCCGGAAAACCTGATGCGATAGGGACACTCAAGGGCTCGACCCCGGCCTCGTCAATCCCGCGATAACGCCGACGTCGGTAAAGACTGAGGATACAGATGTGACCTGAGCTGCAATGTCTAGAACCTAAGTGATCGATAGCAGTGGGCTCGCGGTTGGATCTCCCGCCCTCGCGAGATTCTCCAGGGCTGAGCTTTGGGAGGATTTCAGATGGCCCCCGAACGCCAGAATCATTGCGCCAAGGTCGAGGACATACGCCGCAAGGTGTCCGGCCACGGTTCTCGTCCCGCGTGCGACCGCTGATGCCCCAGCAGAACCTGATGCGCGCATTCCATGGTTCCGGGGGTGACACGGTTGCGAAGTCCGAGAATCTGCAACCCTTAGAGATGCAGAGGGGCAGTCGGAGGTAGGAGGGTGGAATCCGCTGGTTACGCTCAGGCTGTCAGTTGTTCACTTACCCCCGCGGACTTAAGGGCCTCAATGAATCGAGGTGGATCGGCGAGCTCGGAGAACTCAATAATCATCGAACCCACCCGCAACTTGAGCTCCACATACGCGGTGGTGGACTTGGTTTCATGAACACGATACCACCCCACCCTAGTCAACGGAAGAACTCCACGACGAATTCCGCCGAGTTGAGGGAATTCCAGTCTGCCATGATGGACGATGCGGTGGCGAGGGTAGGGAAGTGCGAAGACCGGCGCAATGGTGAGAATGGCAAACCAGACGAGAACACCGATGATGCCGATGCCTCGAGAAGACGTGGGGTCGATCTCAATCCTCGCAATGAAGAGACCGGCACTGACCACGGTTAGGATGATTCCTGCGGCAACCGTGATCTTGATCAACCTCTTGCGATTCGTCTGCTCGACGCGCGCAAAGCCCGACATGGCCCGCTCGTCGTAATCGTCCATCACGGAGTCCCCGTTCCCAGGTCTTCGATGAACTGCCAAAAGGTTGCTCCCATGTCGACAGTGGCAACAATCTCTTCCAGTTTTGTCGCGACCTTGGGTACCTGAACTTGCTTGTCCCAGATGTCGTCGATTGCCCAGGTCCACCAAAACCCGACAACGGTGAGCACTAGGCCGAGAACACCTCCGACGAGGACTCCGAGAATCGATAGCGTAAGGCCAACCGGGTCCGACCAGAGCGCCTTAGTGAGGCTATGGGTCTTCACCCATCGGTAGAGCATGATCCCGGCCGCAGCCGCGAGGGAAACCCACGGAGTCCAAGAAGCCACTGCCTCAGAAGATGTCGGAAGTACCGAGTCGACGATTCCGATGAACGCTGCGATAATCCCTGCCGCCTCAGTAGCCACGAGGATGGTCTCCAGGTTCTTTACTGTTGCCACGGCCACAGCCTTCAGGAAGTTCAGAATCATTCCTTCGACCATCTTCAAGGCGACCGCTGCCAACCCGCCGGCAACCATGCCAATTACGCCGACCACGACCCCAAGACCAGTGATGGCTGCAGAAAGACCGAAGGCTAAGGACATCCCAGCCCCTCCGAGCAGCGAATTCGTTGTCATGTAAGGCTCCGTCGTTCTGCCGCCGGTTCTTTGCTCTTGGCCTTCCCGCAGGAAGGCACCCTGAGCTCCAGACCGCCATTCAGCAACGGCGTCAAGGAGAGGTTGAAGAATCGAAAGAGCAAGGTCGATAACCGCCTTTAGCAAGTCGATCAAGAACTTGATCAACGCCATCATCGCCTCCACGAACGGCTTGACGACCTTGTCCTGGAAGTACGTCCAGTCGCCAGTCGCAAGCCCGATGACGAGTCCGACGACCGCGTCGACAAGCCAGAGGGCGAGCGCCACGAAGAACATCGCCACCCCCACGGCGGCGTTCCACACCGCCGACGCGAGGCCGGCGACGGCGTTCCAGATGAGCTCCCACCACTCCTTCACGGGGGCGGGGGCGCTGAAGTTCCCGCTGTTCGCCACGACGGAGTTCGGGGTCAGGGCGATCACGGCGGGGTCGAAGCCCATCGTGTAGAACTCGCGGTGGACGGGGAGGAGGAAGGCGGAACCCTCGTGCGAGCGGTTGGCGGTGAGCTGGTCGGCGAACCACTGGGCCTCCGCGAGGGTGAGGTTGCCGCCATCGACCTTGTCAGGTTTTTGGCTCCTGAGGGGTCCTCTGCAACCGCCGCCCCTTCCTGAGGTGCAGGAAGGTCCAAACGAAGGCGAGTACGAAGCCGAGCATCACCGAGAGGTAGTTCATCACGAGCCTTTGAGTGTCGGAGGTGGGCTGAATCAACACGGAGGTGAGAAGGAAGAAGGCCAACCCCCACGGAAGAACGAGCAACCATCCTGGCGCCCGGTACCCACCCCGTTTCGGACCGGCTGGAGGCGTCGCGATGTCATTCCGCACCGATTATCGCCCCCTGGATGCGATCACTAACTGCGTTATGCTGTATCCAAAGGCTGCAGCGGAAATGCCTTCGTCGATGAATCCGACCACGCCCATTTCGTCGGTGAAGCTGTCTGTACCTAGACCGATCACGAGGCCTACGAACGACATGAGGAAACCAACGACGGCGACAATCCGGCTTGGCACGTGGTTGACGATGAGCGCTATCGATAGTATGTACCCAGCAAGCGTTAGTACCGTCAACGACGATGCCCATCGTCCCGCCTCCAAGAGTGGCGACGAGGTGGTACAGGTCCCGCGGTAGAGCGGATATGCCGAACGCTCCACGGTGTGCATGGCGCCAGTCCCAACCGCGTGGTCGCGCGCCTCGAACTTCAGGCCATCGGGTTGCGCAGCCCAGCCGAACCGCCAGACGAGGCCGACCACGCCGTCGCTGCCTCACTCCTCTTACCTCCCTCGGGCGTCCCTTCTGATGCCACCTCTCCCACGTACTCTCTTGAAGAGATAGAGATAGGTCCAAAAAGCGCTGAATGCGAGTGCCGCAATCACCGCGAAGTAGACGGCAGCCGCCGTCACCGGACTCGTCGGACGAGTTAGCACTCGAAAGACCATCGCCGTCGCGACGGGTAGAACAAAGATCCACGGCAACAGAACAACCAAATCAGCAGCGCTCACGGTGCGCGTCACTTTCCGACTGCGTGACGAGCCCAGGGCCGCGTCGTCCCCGCCGGGCGCGACACCCTCTCCGCTTCGACGCCTCGCCGCTGACCTCCTCGGCCAACGGCCTCACGCCCTGCTGTCACCGAACTCCACTTCCCCAAGATATGACCTCGTCTTGACAGTGATGCGATCCGGTCCGACGCACTCCTGAAGGCGTGTCAGCAACTCTGTGGACGCGGTTTGATGGGCCTCGAAAAGCCGCAGAGTCCCTGCGCCGGGCCCCGTTCGGTCTAGCACGAAAAGGAACCTGGCTCTCCGAGGTTCGACCAGAACCTGGTGTATCCGGGACAGTGGAATCACCTCTCCATGGATGGTAATAGAATCCTTCCCAAGCTCAAGCCATTTTGCTTGGGCAGCGAGACGGAAGAGCACTGCAGCCAGTGCGAAGATGGCAAGACCAGCGCCGAGAAAGACCATCTCAGGTGACGGGGTGCCTGCGAGCCCAACCAACATAGCGAAAGCACCTACAACGACAAGCATTATTGCCGAGTTTCTATATCTACTAGTGCTCCCTCGATATCGCTCTACATGCATGTCCTTACCCCCAGACTAATCGGAGCTCCTGCCCTCCAGCCACGTACGGATACGCTCCTCGTTCGTCGTGGTAACGGCGACCCAAGATTCAGCCCCCCGCCCATCGACGAAGACGCACATTGCGAGACCGCGGCGTCTGTTTTCTAGCGGTTCAAGCCTGAGTACATTTGCTCTTGGCACCACATGGCGGCGACCAAGGCCAGAGTCCCACATCATCGCTCCGGCCTCCAACCGAATTCGTCTGGGATGCCGCAAGTCCCCAAGGAACGCGACAACCGCCATCAGCCATGGCCCAACCGTAACGAGAAGGACTATGGGCCACTTGGTCGGGGCCCTTAAGGCGGAAGGGAGGACGAGAGTCGTGAACAGAAAGAGGAATACGCTCATCGCTGGGAAGACGGTGATGATGAAGATCATGAACCGTTTGGGCATAGGATTGGGATGCCAGTCGGGATCCATTTGAACCGCCCCTAGAAGAGCGTCGCTACGGATATAGACAACGATAGCAGGCTCGCCAGGGTGCTGATCGCGCCAAGGACCTTGACATCGAAGCTGCCACCCTTGGAAAGAGAATAGGCGGACGTGAAGAGCGAGAGCCCGGAAATGACGGCGGAGAACACGCCCAATGCATAGTTGTCTTGTCCTGCCGCAGAAACGAGGGTCGCTGCGATCGCGACTGTGAGGGATAGTGTGCTTCCCGCCAAAGATATCACTGAGGCGGCCTTCCCCGTCTTGTCTGTCATGGCCAATCCGAACAGGCTCGCGAAGAAGGACGCCCCGCTGAGTACAGCGCCGCCGAGGTTCCAAAGGAAACTTTCAAAGGCGGGGTCATTCGAGCCTTGGCTGCCGTGAACGTCATTAACGAACCCGGCCATGAATCCGTTCATCTTGGCTAGAGGGTTCGACAGCCTAGCCACGTCTGACGGCCCGCCGGTGTCTGGGACCTCGGGGCGGTTAGGGAACGCCCCCGCAAGGATGAATCCAGCGATTGCAGAGATCAGGAACCCCACAAGGAAGCCTGCGAGAGCGAGGAACGGGGTGGCCAGGGTCAAGACGATGACGACAAGAATGCCAATGAGGAGTAGGATCTGGAAGTATGGCCCGAAGAGGACGCCTGCAATCTTCCCTATCGCGGCGGGACTCATCGTGCCTGTGGCGGTCCAAATCCCCCACGCATCATGGAATCCCGCGAGAAGGGCGCCCGCGAAGGCCGTCATGGCATCGACGATCGCGTGGATGAGTGGGCCGAAGACGAAGTCTATTGCCTCGTTGATCAAGTCCACGATGAACTTCAGGAGCCTTGCCATCGCCTCCACGAACGGTTTCACGACCTTGTCCTGGAAGTACGTCCAGTCCCCTGTCGCGAGGCCGATGACGAGGCCCACGACCGCGTCCACGAGCCACAGCGCGAGGGCCACGAAGAACATCGCCACCGCCACGGCGGCGTTCCACACCGCCGACGCGAGGCCGGCGACGGCGTTCCAGATCAGCTCCCACCACTCCTTCACGGGGGCGGGGGCGCTGAAGTTGCCGCTGTTCGCCACGACCGCGTTCGGGGTCAGCGCGATCACGGCGGGGTCGAGGCCCATCGTGTAGAACTCGCGGTGCACGGGGAGGAGGAACGCGGAACCCTCGTGCGAGCGGTTGGCGGTGAGCTGGTCGGCGAACCACTGGGCCTCGGCGAGCGTCACGTTGCCGGAGATGACCTGCTGGATCGGCCGGCCGTTCAGGTAGGCGTCCAGGGTCAGTGCCCCGTCCGTGGCGAACTGGTTCGCCTGCACGGTGACCTTCGTGAGGGCGGGGAACTGCAGACGAGAGTCCGGACCGCCGAGGGTCTGGTTCAGGAGGGACTCGTAGAACAGGCCGCGGGGGACGAGGATGGCGTTCGCCCCGTGGACGAACGTGCGCATCGCGCCTAGGGCGGTCGCCTGCTTGACCGAGGAGTACACCGCCACCTCGTCGACGGTGCCCTTGAGGAAGGCGTTCGTGGCGAGGTCGTGCCCGATCCGGAGGTACTGCGCGCCCGTCCGCGGGAGGAAGTTCCCGTCCGTCCCGGAGGCGAGGATCTGGCCGTCCACGACGATCGTCATCTGCCCGCCGCTGAGCGTCGCGGCGAGATGGTACCAGGTCCCGCGGTACAGCGGGAAGGCGGCCTTGCTGATGGTGTGCACCGCCGCGGAGACAGCGTCCCGGGCCTCGAATCGGAGCCCGTCGATCGTGGCGTCCCAGCCGAACCGCCAGAGCAGGCCGGCCGCCCCGTCGCGCTCCGCGAAGGCGTAGAACCCGCTGCCCGCGAGGCCGGCGTCGTAGTCCATCCCGGGACGGAAGAAGAGGGAGACGGTCAGGGACAGCGTGTCCAGGCCCGCGCCGTCCGGCGTGCGCACGCTCGTGTTCACCCCGTTGAACTCCAGGGCGTCCCCATGCCACCCGGGCACCTTCCGCACGGTCCCATCGACCGGCAGCGCGCGCTGGTGCGTGCTGGTGTCCTGGAGGGTGGTGGGACCGAGATCGCTCTCCATGTCCGCGTGGAACAGGTCCCCGCGGCCGTCGGTGACGTTGAACAGGAGGAAGACGAAGCGCTGCTCCGCCTGGTAGCGGTGGAGGCCGGTCGACCCGTTGAACACCCCGGACCAGTCGTTCGGCGTCAGGAGGAGCGTGTTGCCTTTCGAGACGCGGAAGACGCGGATGTCGTAGGTCAGGGCCCCATCCACGGGCTCCCCGTCGTATCGACCGCCTCTCGTCTGCTTCCCGAGGACATCCCCGCCGAGGAGGTCGAAGTGCTCCACAACGGTCCGACCGTACCCGTCCACGATGTCGACGAGGCCTGTCGGGTTCGTGTTCCGGTAGAGGGCGAAGTCCACAGGCACGATGCGCGTGTCGTCTCGCACGTTCACCGTGAGGTTGTGGTAGACGAACGCGGTGGCACTGACCCAATCCTTCCCCGCGGAGGGCGTGAGCGTCCAGTTCCCCGCCACGCCGACCCCGGCGTAGTAGGACCACTTCGGGTCGTCGTCCACCTTGATGAACTCGCGGATGCGCGCCTGCACCACGAGGTCGTGGATCGGGTCGAGGTCGATGCCGTCGCGGACTCCGTCGCCGTCCGTGTCCGCGCGCGTCGGGTCGGAGCGGTAGATCAGGATCTCCAGTCCATCGGCCGCGCCGTCGCCGTCGGTGTCCATCGCGCGCGGCGAGGTCGCCCAGCCCGTCAGGCCGCGCACCTCCGAGCCGTCGTCGATCCCGTCGCCGTCCGTGTCGTTCCCGCTCGGGTTTGTGGTGAACGCGGCATCGCGGAGTACCGAGACGCGGGTGACCGTCGCCTGCCCTGAGTCGGCGCCGGAGGACCGGCGGACCTGGAGGGTGTGCAGGCCCTTGTACAGGACCGCGTCGAACGTGACCGTGCGCGTTCCGACCGAAGTGAACGAGCCCGACGCGCGCTGCTGCCCGTCGAGCACGATGGAGATCCCCAGCGCCTTGGCGCCGGGGGCGTCGCTCCGGTCGATGGAGATCCGGTAGAAGCCGAACGCATCGACCGTGATGTTGTGCGTGAAGTCCCGCGTCCCGTTTACGATCCCGCTCACGGCGGCGATCTTCGAGTACGTGTAGACCTCCTCGTAGTCCGTGAGGTTGTCCCCGTCCGTGTCCGCCACCGTGGGGTCGGTTCCGTACGCGCAGGCCTCGCCGCCGTCGCGGAGGCCGTCGCCGTCCGTGTCGTTGATCGTCGGCTCCGTGGCGGTCTTGTAGGCGACGAGGTCCGTCGACTGGATCGTGGGCGTCGGGAGTCCGCTGCCCTCGCGCTCGACCAGCAGGGTGTGGAGACCGATGCAGGAGCGAACGGTGAAGACGACCGTCGTTGTCCAGGGCATGGTGGCGGTGAAGTTCCCGACCTTGACCCCGTCCCAGTACACCGCCGCCGAGGCCGCGCGACCAGCGGGGGCCGATGCGGAGACGCCGACCCGCAGCGAGTAGCGCCCCTCGACGGGGATCACCACCCCGATCTCGGCGGGCGCGAGGCGGACGATCGCCTCGGAGTAGTAGTAGGAGGAGGTCTCGCCCTCGTCCGTCACCGAGTCCCCGTCACGGTCCGGCGCGAACCAGATGCGGTCCACGTCCAGGCCCTTGTCGAGGATGCCCTGCACGAACCCGTTGAACTCGAGGAAGAGGTTCAGCGAGCGCGACCCAAGGTAGTCCCGGACCGTGAGGCTCGTCGGCAGGGAGACCGTGGACCACTTCGTCGGCGAGGCCGGGAGGGTCCCGAGGGTCGCCCAGCTGGTCTGCGTCCACTGCCGGAGGAGCCCGTCCACGTCGGACCGGTAGGTCACGAAGACCCAGTAGCGGAGGCCCGACTCCACCCCGTTGAGATAGACGTTCGCCAGGTTGTTCGCGTGGCGGTAGGTGATGACCGGCCCGCTCGGCGGCGTCTGCGTCTGCACGACGCCCCACTCCCCGTTCAGGTGCACGCTCGCCCCCGGCTCGTGGAGGGCGCGCTGGCCGTCGCCGTTCGCGCCGACGTCGAGGACGTAGCGGATCGGGGCGACGGCGATGTGCGTCACCTGCGAGATCGTCCCGTTGGCGGTGAGCCGGAGCATGAGGTTCACACCAGGGCGCGCGGCGTCGGCATCGTACTGGTAGGCCGGGTTCGTCGTGAAGAGGCTGGAGGCGGAGAAGGAGTCGATGTAGGCGGTCGTCTGCCAGCCGCCGGTCCCCGAGTAGATCTCCGCGCGGAACCAGGAGAGTTCACCGCCAAAGCGCAAGCTCACCTGGTACGCCGCAGAGACGTCGGGGACATCGAGCCACAGGATTGCTCCGGAGGTCGCGTTCTTGTAGCCTTGGCCGTCGTCGACCCAGCCCGTCCAGAGGATCGCCCCGGGGCTGTGGACCGTGAGATCAGTGTCGTCGCTGCCGTGGCCGACGTAGGTGTGCCACGCGACCGGGATGGCGGTGATCGCGTCGAGGCGCAGCGCGCGCGTGAACCGAAGGGCGACATTGAGGCCCGGCGAGTCCGGGAGGGCGTCGCTGAGGGCCGTGTGGTCGAGGCGGAGCGTGGCGGTGGCCCAGGCGGAGCGGCCGGGGACCGTCCCGATCTCCGTCCAGCCGGCGCCGTTGGCCACCTGTACGGCCGAGTCTTCCAGGGCGTAGTACTGCAGCGTGAGCACGAGGTCCGTGTACCTCGAGGAGGACGCGCTGTAGAGGTCGAGGTAGACCGTCGCGTTCACGGCGCCGTCGCGGTAGGTGGGGAAGTAACTCGTCGCTGGGGCGACGGGGTCGGCAGCATAGGCCTGGGCGGAGTCGGTCACCGCCGCGACCCATCCCGAGGAGGCCATGTGGAACCCGGGGAGGTGTCCGGCGAGCGCGTCGTCGCCGGCAGAACCCACATCGAGGTCCAGGGTCTCCCACGCGTCGCCCAGGAACCGGGTGTCCACCACGTACCGGGGCTTCTGGCCGGCGCTGCAGGTGTCGAGGGCGATGCGGAGGAAGAACGGCCCGGACAGCCACGGGGAGGGCCAGGTCGGGTACTCGAGCGTCGCCGGCGCCCCGAAGAAGGGGGAGAGCGATGAGGCGAGGGGGTTGTCGTTGACATCGGTGAGCGAGAGGTCCAGGCGGCAGTCCTCCAGGGGGTCTGCGGACACCCGAACCTGCACGCCCGAGACCGCGGTGTACGCGTACGTGTCGACCCAGTCGAACGGGATGTCCAGCGCGGCGGTGAACGCCCCGAGGTCGACGAGCATCGCGCTCGCGGCGTCCGGACCGGCGTCGGCGGACTGGTTCGCGTCGTTCTGGGCCGCGGCGGTCGTGAACGTGGATTCCGAGGAGACGTTCGTGTCGTTCGCGTTGCTCCAGTGCGAGGACTCGACGCGGTAGCGGTAGGTCGTGGAGGGCAAGAGACCGGTGAGCGTGGCGACATGCGCCATCACGCTCTCGTCGAGATTCACGGAGCGCTGCCAGATCGAGGTCGTCCCGAACCGGACGGTGCTGTCCCCCAAGGCCGAGGTGTTCCACCGGACGATGACCGAGGTCGTCGTCGTGTCGGCGATGGAGACCCAGACCCCGGAGACGCGGATCCCGCGCGTCGTGAACGTCCGCCCCGCCACCGTGGCGGTGTCGTTCGCGTTGCTCGCGGACCGCGAGGCGATCTCGAACGTGTAGGTCGTGCTGCTGGCCAGCCCGGTGAGGTGCGTCCGGTGGTCCGAGACCGCCGTGGGGTCGGAGACCGTGGTCGGGAAGGCCGGGTCGGTCCAGTATCGGACCGTCGTGTCCCCGGAGTATTCCGTCGTCCAGTTCACCCAGGCCTCCGTGTCCGCGACTTCAGACTTGATGGCGCGGGCCCGGATCGGCGGGGTCGTCTGGCTCCCCGCGCTGACCGCGAAGTCCTCGGGGTCCGTGGAGGCGGTGGACCGCAGCTGGTAGAAGTAGGTCGTGTTGGAGGCGAGGCCCCCGAAGACGACCCGGTGGCTCGTGCGGAACCCCGCCAGCGTGGGAAGGGCGAGGCCGCCGAGGAGGGGCGTCAGGCCGTAGCGCACCTCCGCGTCCGTGGGGCGGTTCGTCGACCACGACACCGCCACTTGGCCGACCCCGGCGGATGCCGAGATCCCGGAGAGCACGACGCAGGTGCAGAAGTCCGTCCCGGCGATGCGCGCCTCCATGCGCGGGTCGCCGTTCTTGGCGGCCTCGACTCGGTACTGGTAGATCCTACCCGGGAGGAGGTTAGGAAGGGTCACGGTATACTCGTAGAGGCTGACGACACGGCCGATCAGGTTGCCGCCATACTCCTTCGGGGGGCCCGCGGTGACGGACGCCTCGAAGACCGAGTCGATCCCGTAGCGGACGATCGCCTCCGAGGCCGCGAGGTTCGTGTAGAACACGACGGTCGCGGAAGTGCGGGTTAGGTTCGACATGCGCAGGCCCCGGAGCTGGATGCCCGTGTAGAACGTACCCTGGACGCCCGTCACCGTGCCGTTGGCGAGCACCTGGGTCTCGAAGCGGTACTCGCGGTCGGGGAGGAGGCCGGGAAGATCGGCCTCGTACGGGGCGGCGGTGTCGTTGACCGTCAGGCGCACGCCCTCCTCGAACTCGTCCGCAAGGGAATAGATGACCCCGGTGGGGGCGCCGGGCAGGATTGTGTCGGCGAGCTCCCAGGTGACCATCGCGGAAATGGCGGTAAGGTCGGTGACCTGGACGTTCCGGATGCCTGACTGGCGCGCGTGGATGCCGATGAGGGCGTCATCGACCGGCCACGGCAGGATGTCCGGCGGGGCCTCCCGGGTCCCGGGAGCGTCCCGGACGGTCCAGACGGCCCGGAGCGCCTCCAGGCGCGTCGACAGGCCGTGCCGGGCCTCCGGCCCGATTACCCCATGTTCGGGACCGAGGCGGGACTCGACCGCGTCCAAGGCCGCCAAGGCGTCGGCCTCACGGCTCTGGGCAGCGAGCCCGTCCACTTCCCGCAGAAGTGTCAGAAGCGCGTCGCGGTTCTCGCGAATGGGGGTCGCGTAGGCCCCAGGATCGATCCGGCTGGCGAAGGCGAGGAGCGAACGGGGGTCGGCGCGAAGGAGGAACGGGTCGGCATCGAAGTAGACACGCGCAGGTCCGACACGGTCGTCGATCCAGGCCGCGTAGACCCGGCCGTCGCGGTCGGCGGTGACGGTCACGGCGCGCGCACGGCCCGGCGAGTCGGTGAACCGCAGGGGGGCGCTGTCCCACCCTTCGAGGAGATCGAATGTCGCGGCGGTGAGCTGGCTCCCGGACTCCCAGGCGGCGCGCAGGCGACTGTCCGGGCCAAGGGTCGCATCGGCGGCTCGGGGGAACTGTCCTGTCAGGGCAGCGGGGGTCTCCGTCCACGAGCGCCCGCCGTTGGGGCTGTAGAGCGTGTTCAGGGAGGAGTCCGCCGCGGTCCAGACCGCTTGCAGGCGGTCATCCTGGCCGAGCAAGCGCAAGGACCCCGCCTCGAGAGAAGAGGCGAGAGGAGCGACCGCGCGCGGGGTCTCGACGGTGCGGGTGAACAGGTCCACCGCGGCGTACGCCAGGAACTCCTCCGGGGACGACTCCGCCCAGACCACGTGCAGCTTCCGCCCGAGGACGAGGGTCGCGTGCTCTGTGGCGGGCGTGCGTAGGGCGAAGAGCGTCTCGGCGGCCGGCCGCTCTTGAGAGGGCTGGAAGCTCAGGCCCACGAGACCGGAGAAGCCGTCGTCTCCGCGGTAGGCGAAAGAAAGGTAGACCGTGGAGCCGCGCAGGGCCGCTTGGGGCCGTGCCCCGGGGCCGGCGGACAGGAGGGGGGTCCAGGCGCCTTGGAGGAGGGCGATCGCATAGACGCCGCGCCCGCCGTCCGGGCCAAGGGCGTCGAAGGCGACCACGATGCCGGGCTGGTCCGACCCGGACGAGAGGCTGAGGTTCGCCGCCGCCGTCACTCCGGCGCTCAGGACCCGGGAGGCACCGAAGGTCTCACCGCCATCCTCGCTCGACTTCGTGTAAGCCTTCCCGCCCGCGATCCACGCGACGTGGAGGGCGTCCGCATCCGCAGCGATCTTGACCTCCGATACCGAGCCCCCGCCGACGATCGGCCGGGCGTTCTCGAGGACCTCCGCCCTCGGGGCGGTCTCCACACCAGAGACCCCTCGGCGGTCCTGCTGAAGGACCGCGAACCCTGTTCCCAGGATCAGGAACGCGCTCACCAGACTGACGATCTTCCACACTCGCATCCGCGACGACACCGTCTTCCCCTCCATGCCCCGGGAGGCGACGAGGCCCGCCAAGAGCCGGGAACCCTGACCAGGCTGGCCATTCCCGGACACCGGCGCGTCCATGCGTCTTCCCCTCGGCTGCATGCGATTGCGATGGTCCAAGAGGGTATTATGCTCATTTGAACGAATTTTTGCCTCTATATAATGGTGGCGCCCTGCAAGCACTTCAAAGGCCAGACCGAGGCTGTTTGCAGGAGTGATTCCGTGTTGGAACGGTTAAATACCCCGACCTCGCTTCGCGCGCCCCGAGTTCCCCATGTCCCGCCGTCTGGATGTCCTATTCTGCGCCTTGATGGGCGGCTTTGTGGTCGCCTCGCTGGTCATGCCCTCCACAGGGGCGCCTCCAGGCGCACCCCCAGACGCCCTGGCGCCACCGGAGGCCATTCAGGGGGAGGCCATGGGCGGGTGGATCCGGGACTCGGACGCAAGCTGGGAGCCGTGGACCGCCGCCGGCGGCACGGACCTGGAAGGGCACACCGCCCCGGACCTCGCGACCGGGCCGAGCGGGAGGATCTACGCCGTCTTCGAAGAGTTGGACGATGAGACCGGAGACATCGACGTGGTCCTCCAATACACGGACGATGGGGGGGTGTCCTGGATCGGGCAGTCATCCGCCCTTGCGAGCTCCGCCTTCCCTGTCGCCGCCAACCCGGCGGTCGACGAGCGCGCCCCGAGCGTGGCGGTGGACCCGGTCGGCGGACGCGTCTGGGTCGGCTACGAGAGCTGGACCAGCCCAGGACAGGCGAGCATCTTGGTCGCCTACGCGGACTTCCCAACGCTCGACACCTGGACTCCCGTCACCCCTGTCTTCCTCGAGGGATGCCCCCTTCAGTGCTTCTGGGCGAGGCACCCGGACCTCACACTGGAAGCCGTGTCTTCCGACCGCTTCCTGTACATCGCTTTCGAAGGGCACTCGGACCTCGGTCCCTACCCTGCCGCCCAGGTCTACGGGACGAAGGACGACGGCACGACGTGGACGGACGTCTACGACGCCGGCGCCCCAGGCTCGGCCCAGGTGCGGCCGCAGCTCGTCATCGGGAACGGGACGGGTGGGGCGGATGACAAGCGCGGGTACCTCGTGTACGCCTTCGGGCCAGACGAGACCACGCTGCAGGAGATCCGTGTCGAGAATACGACTGCGACCGCCGGGCTCCTCCTGAACGACGAAGTGAACGGGCCATGGCCCTCCGGCACCGTGCTCTACGACGGGAACCCGACCGCCACGACGGTGGACTTCCCCACCATCGCCGCCTCGCGCGGCGAGTCGACGCTCCTCGTAGCCTGGGAGGCCAACCGCACGGCTTCCGCTCCTGCGTACGGCTATGACATCGGTCTCGCCTCGACGACCGACCGGGGGGTTGGCTGGATCCCCTCGACCGGCCTCTACTCCCTCCTCGGGGATGAACGCCAGCCACGGCTCGTGGCGGACGGAGAGGGGACGACCGACGCGCTCACCGGCGGCGCCTACCACCTCCTCTATCAGAGGGAGGACGGACCGACAGGGACCCTCGTCTATCGCGGCCAGCCGGTCGACCTGGCCGGGGCATGGACCTCCGAGGGCGTGGTCTCGGACATCGCCGCGCGTCCGTCCTTCGACCGCATGGGCACGGCGGTCGCGACCCAGCTCCGCCCCGACGGCCGCTGGTACCCGGTGGTCGGCTGGGCGGATTACCGCCACACGCTCGCGGACTACGACATCTTCGTCTCGACGCCGGGCGGGGACCTCTCCATCGGCACGACACCAGAAGGACTCGACTTCGGGATTGACCTCGCCCCGTACGCCACCCGCCAGCAATCCACGATCGCGGCGGGCTTCTCCCGGGACGTGAACACGACCAGCCCGCAGTCCGGCGGCGTCGACACCCGCTACGTGCTCTCGCTCTGGACCGACTCGATCTTCTCCACCCTCCCGCCGTCGTTCACGTACTGGATGCCGCCCGGGGATTGGAACCTGACCGCGTTCTTCGACACGGAGTTCCAGGTCACGGTCGACACAACCCCATCGGGGCTGGCGATCGACGTGGACGCGCTCCCGCAGGTGGCGCCCTACACGCTGTGGTACTCCGGCAACTCGGCGGTGAACCTGAGCGCGCCCTCCCCTCAGCCGGCGGTTCCGGGGGTCCGCTACTCCTGGTCCTCCTGGTCCGACTCGGGGGGGCGCGTGCATGACGCGCCGGTGACGGGACCTGGGACCTTCACCGCCACGTTCGCCACGGAGTACGAGACGCTCCTGGGGACGAATCCGAGCGGGTTCACCCTCACGGTGGACGGCGCGAACCTCACGGCTCCGGCGGCTCTCTGGTGGCCGCAGGGGACCGTCCACACCTTGGCCGTCCCCTCGCCCCAGGCGGGGCTCGCCGGGACCCGCTACGCCTTCGCCTCCTGGAGCGACTCCGGCGCGCAGGACCGGACCGTCACCGCCAGCGGACCGCGGACCCTTACCGCCAATCTCACCGCCGAGCATCTCGTCGTCCTCGACACAGACCCGGCGGGGCTGACGCTCGAGATAGACGGGACCCCCGCCACGGCGCCGGCCTCGTACTGGTGGGCGAACGGGACATCGCACGCCGTCGCCGTGCCCTCGCCGGTGTCGGGAGGCACGGGGACACGCCTGGTCTGGCAGAACTGGTCGGATGGCGGCCTCCAGAACCGGACGGTCGTCGTGGACGGACCGAGGACGCTCAACGCCGACTACGCGACGCAGTACGAGATCGTCGTCGACACGGACCCTCCGGGGCTCGACTTCGAGGTCGACGGGGTGGGCCACACCGGTCCCTTCTCGTTGTGGGTCACTGCCGGATCGCCGCACGAACTCAACGTCACGGACAACGCCACAGCGGACTCGCGATACCTCTTCGCCTCCTGGAGCGACGCCGGGGCGCGGAACCACAGCGTGGCGGTGAACGGCCCGGGGAGGTACGTCGCGACGTTCACTCACGAGTTCCGGGTCACTCTGGACACGGGCCCCAGCGGGATCGCGCTGACGGTGGACGGATCGACCGTCCCCACGCCCGCCACGTTCTGGTGGGCCGAGGGCGGCGTGCACTCCGTGGAGGCCGACCCGGTCCAGGGAGGGCTGTACTTCGTCCGCTGGTCCGACCTGGCGCCGCGGCAGCGGACGATCACTGTGGCGGGGCCGATGACGCTCATCGCCTCGTACTCCGTCCTCCCGCAGCCGTTGAGCGTCGCGGTCGCCGCCAGCCCGCTCTCCGGACCGGACCCGTTGGCGGTGACCTTCAGCACCTCCGCGAGCGGCGGCGAAGGCGGGTACACGTTCTCGTGGGACTTCGGGGACGGCGCTTCGTCGACCCTGGAGGACCCGGCGCACACGTTCTCGGGGGCGGGGACGTACACGGTGGCGGTGACCGTGCACGATTCCGGCGGCAACACGACGGCCACCACGATCTCGATCCTGGTCCTAGGGAGCGGCCCGGCTCCGACGATCCGCATCACGGCTCCGACGGAGGGGCAGGTCGTCTCCGGGGCGTTCCGCGTCACCGGAACGGCCACGAACGCGACCCTGGTGGAGGTGAGCCTCGACGGCGGCACGACGTGGTCTTCCGCGTCCGGGACCGTGGGTTGGTCCTACGAGGTCGGCGGTCTTCCGGAAGGGGATCACGCGATCCAGGCTCGCGCCAGCGGCCCAGGCGGCTTCACCGCCACGCAAGTCACGGTCACCGTCCCCGCGGGGTTCCCCGTGGTCGCGGTGATCGCTCTCTTGGTCGTCGTCCTCCTGCTCCTCTTCGTCTTCCTCCTGTGGCGGCGACTGCGTTCCCGTCCCGGCACGGACGTTGAGGAGGCGGCGGCCAGGGAGACTACGGCCACGCCTTCCCCGGAAAGGGACGAACCTGGAGAAGAGTCGGTGAAGTCGACCGAGACGCCCGAAGACCGATAGGTCACCGTCGCCCGGGAACCGGGCCTTGAGTGCCCCGAGGAGGCTCTTCTCGGTTGGAGAAGGGGTACACCTCCTTGCCAAGGACGATGTTGTCGTGGACGTCCCCCATGTCGGTCCACTCGAGGCGCGCATCGGTGAGGTCGTCGAAGACGGCGCGGAGGACGGAACCGCGCTTCAATTCCCCGACGTAGTGAAGGTCCATGTCCCACTCGGTCCCCGGGCGGCGGTAGGTGTGCGTGCAGCCGCCTGCGGTGTAATGTCGCTCCAGTAGGAGCACTTTCTTGCGGCCGTACTTGGCCTCCTATGCTCGATCCGATGACGATGACGTCAGGGGGGGAGGCCTCCAGTGCTCGAGGGCCTCGAACCGGCGGCAGAAGCCGACCAGATGGGGAGTGCCAGGACTTGAATCGCAATCCATCGTTTGCTCAATGAGCCGCGGATCGGGAATTAGCCTAGTCCGACCGATGCCACAGAATAGATACGTACAGTCTGGAACACTTACGTAAACGAACCTCCGCCGACATGGGGGGTTTGAGCCCAGGCCCAGGGATGACCGTCCTGCCCCCTTCGCAACCTCTGGATACGGGTTCCTGTGGGTCCGGCCGTAGCGGCCTATCTCGGCGGCATTGAATGGGGGACGCCCTCGGTCCCTGTTTCTTCCCCGCCACTGTCGGTCTCCGCCTCGGCCTCCTCGGATTCCGCGACCTCCGTGAGTTCTTGGGGTTTCCCTGCCTCCTCAGGCATGTCCACCGGCTGAGACGCCTCCCCCTCCCGCTTCCCCCTCTTCCGGAAGGCGAGAAGCAGGACCAAGAAGAGCAGCGCCGGAGCGAAAACGACGAGGAACGGCAAAGTCCAATTCCCCAGTCCACCGGCCGATCGGACCAGCAACTGGGCGTCGTCGGTACTGGAGAGCCCGTCGGTGTCCATCGCCGCCAGGCTGACGGCCAGCGTTCCCTCGGTGCCGGGACAAGGGAATGTCGGCTTAAGGTCCGATAGGGTGACGGCCGGGGTGAGATGCACGGTCCACTCATACGTGAGGGCGTCCCCGTCCGGATCGGTCGAGCCGCTTCCATCAAGGGTGATCGATTCTCCCGCCCTGCAGGCATACGGTCCGCCCGCATTGGCGACAGGAGCCCGGTCGACCACGGTCACGGTCACAGTGTCCACATCCATCCCGCCGAAGAGATGGTCGTCCACCGTCAGCTCGAACATGTAAAGGCCCGCCGCCGCCGGGGTGAAGGAGGGGGTGGCGGTGTCGCCTCCCGTCAGCGCCACCGCAGGCCCCGCCGTCTGCGTCCAGAGGTAAGTCAGGGCGTCCATGGTATCGGGGTCGCTGCTCCTGGTACCGTCCAACGTGACCGGGGCGCCCTTGTTCACGCTGGTGCTCGGGAGGACAAACGCAGCCGCGGTTGGAGCCTGGTTGATCACCGTGACGGCGACTTGGGTCGCGCTCATCCCTCCGTTCCCGTCATCCACACTAAGACCGAACGTGTACGTCCCAATCTGCGCGGGGATGAATGTCGAGCTCGCGGCGCTCGAGTTGCTCAGCGTCACCGCAGGCCCCGATGTCTGCGTCCAGAGGTAGTTCAGGGCGTCTCCATCAAGGTCCGCGGAGCCCGTCCCGTCAAGTGTGGCAAGCACACCGCGGAAAGCACCGAGCTGATCCGGCCCCGCGTTCGCGGTCGGGGAGCGGTTCACTGCGGTCACCGTCACTATGTCCGGATCCGACCAGTCGAGGCCGTCGTTCACCATCAGCTGGAACGCGTACGTGCCCGCCGCGACGGGCGTGAAGGCGGGGGTCGCGGTGTCCGCGCCCGTGAGCACAACCGGCGGGCCCGCGGTTTGAATCCATGAGAACGTCAGCGGGTCGCCATCGGGGTCGCTGGAGGCCATGCCGTCCAGGATCACCTCGGTATTGCGATAGCCGCCCGGCTGGTCCGGCCCCGCGTTGGCGGTCGGCGCCAGGTTTCCCCAGGAGGACCTCATGAGTGGGTACCTGTCACGGCTGTCCCCGTCAATCACATACGGAGTGTCCCCGATGCCGTCCGGGTCGGGACACACGTTTTGGAGCGGCCCGCTGCAGTTGTCGCTCCCCATGTAGTCGGACCAGTAGTTGCCACCGGCGGGGTAGCCGTCGTCCCAGGCGTTCTCCGGGCCCATGTTATCGTTGGCTTGAATGGAGTTGTTGAGGATCGCGTTGTGGTAGATGGATACGTTCGTGGAGTAGGAAAGGTCGATGCCGTACCAGCTGTTCGAGAGGGTGGCGTCGGAGACGGATACGTTCGTAGAATACGTGAGGTAAACGCCGTACCAGTTGTTCGTGAGGATGGCATCGGAGATGGAGACGTTCGTGGAGAATTCGAGGTAGAGACCGTACCCGTTGATCGAGGAGATGTTGGCGGCGGAGATGGAGACGTTCGTGGAAGAGATGAGGCGGATGCCGTACCCGTTGATCGAGGAGATATTGGCGGCGGTGATGGAGACGTTCGTGGAGTATTCGAGGTTGATGCCATACCAGTTGTTCGAGGATGCATTGGCGGCGGAGATGGAGACGTTGGCGGAGGAATCGACGTAGATGTAGGAAGCGTTAGCGGCGGAGATGGAGACGTCCGTGGAGTACCCGAGGTAGATGTAGGAGGCGTTAGCGGCGGAGATGGAGACGTCCGTGGAGTACCCGAGGTAGATGTAGGAGGCGTTAGCGGCGGAGATGGAGACGTCCGTGGAGTACCCGAGGTAGATGTCGTACCCGCTGTTCAAGGAGAAGTCTGCGGCGGAGAGGGAGACATTGGTGGAATACCAGAGATAGAGGCCGTCCGAGTTGTTCGAGAGACTGGCGGCGGAGATAGAGACGTTGGTGGAGTATGAGAGATCGATGCCACTCCCGCTGTTCGAGAAGACGTCGACAACGGAGACGGAGACGTTCGCGGAGTGCCACAGGTACAGACCGTCCCAGTTGTTCAAGGAGATGTTGGCGGCGGAGATGGAGACGTTCGCGAAGTACCCGACGTAAACACCGTACCCGCTGTTCGAGGAGATGTTGGCGGCGGAGATGGAGACGTCCGTGGAGTACCAGAGCTCGATCCCGTACCAGCTGTTCGAGATGTTCCCGTTCGCGACCTGGCCTTGAGTCACGTTATAGAGCCTGACGCCATCGTACCAAAGGGATCCGGAATGCACGAGGACCCCCCGTATGATGAAGGGCGCATCCGTGTTTCGGATCTCTATGCCGTGGGCCGTGGAGGCGTCAATGTCCCACCCCTCGATGACGTATGGGTCGCCGGGCGTTCCGCTTCCACCCGTCACGCCATTGGCGGGGATGAACTGCGCGTTGCCGTCGATCTGGATAGGCGCGTGGGGCGTGTAGGCGGACGCGGAGGGCCAAGCCCAAGGGACCGTCGATAGTGTGGAGAGGACAAGGGCGATCCACAGAATCTTCGCGAGGCGCGCGATGTGAGGCATCCTCCCTCTCCTAATCGCCCACCAGCAGCGGACTTCGACCTATTAATGCCTCTGGGGGGGAGCTACCTAGAAGTCGCAATATTAGCCCTTCGCAACCTATTTAGTCTCGCCGCATCTCGGTGGCTCCCCCCATGGGCGAAATCCCCTTCCACCGCATCGACGAGTTCCGCGTCGAGATTCCTCGCTCCTACAACGCGCAGATGCGGACGGAAGCGCTCCTCTTTGCGGACGAGAAGATGGTCGAGGTCATCCGCCACGACGAGTCCCCGAAGCAGGCCGCCAACGTCGCGACCATGCCGGGCATCGTCGGGAAGGCCATGGCCATGCCGGACATCCACCAGGGATATGGGTTCCCGATCGGCGGTGTCGCGGCGTTCGACCTGGAGGAAGGAGTGATCTCTCCCGGCGGCATCGGGTACGATATCGGATGCGGCGTCCGCCTGATCCGGACGGACCTGCAGGAGGGCGACGTGCGTCCGAAGCTGCGGGAGCTCGTTGACTCGCTCTTTGCCAATGTGCCCAGCGGAGTTGGGTCAGAAGGGAAGATCCGACTTTCCCGCCAAGACCTCGAGACCATCATGAAGGAGGGGGTGCAGTGGGCGGTCGACAAGGGCTACGGATGGGCGAACGACCGCGACTACATCGAGGGCCGCGGCTGCCTCGAGGACGCCGACCCGGCCACGGTGAGCCAGAGGGCGCGCTCCCGCGGCGTCGCCCAGGTGGGCTCTCTTGGCGCCGGCAACCACTTCGTGGAAGTGCAGAAGGTCGACCGCATCTACGATGAGGACGCGGCGAAGGCCCTCGGGTTGGAGAGAACGGGGCAAGTCGTCATCATGATCCACACGGGGTCCCGCGGCTTCGGGCATCAGAACGCCACGGATTACATCCAGGTGCACGAGGGTGCCGTGCGGAAGTACGGCATCTCCCTCCCTGACCGCCAACTTGCGTGCGCCCCCTATCACTCCAAGGAAGGCCAGGACTATTGGAAGTCCATGTGCTGCGGGAACAACTTCGCCTGGACCAACCGCCAACTGATCACGCACTGGACGCGAGAGTCCTTCTCAAAGGTCTTCGCGCGGGACGCGGAGAACCTCGGGATGCGCATCGTCTATGACGTGTGCCACAACATCGGAAAGGTGGAGGAGCACATCGTGGACGGGAAGCGTCAGAAGGTCGTCGTCCACCGCAAGGGCGCGACGCGCGCGTTCCCGCCGGGGCACCCGGAGACGCCCGCCAAGTACCGTGAGGTCGGCCAGCCCGTCCTCATCCCGGGCGACATGGGCACGTGCTCCTTCGTCCTCGTCGGGCAGCCGGGGAGCATGGAGCGGTCCTTCGGCTCCTCCTGCCACGGCGCCGGCCGGCTCCTGTCCCGCGCGGCGGCGACCCGGCAGTTCCGGCCCAACGACGTCGTGCGCGACCTGGAGGCGAAGGGCATCTACATCCATGCCTCTTCGAAGGCGGGGATCGTGGAGGAAGCGCCCGGGGCGTACAAGAACGTCGAGGACGTTGTGCGCATCGCCGAGGGCGCGGGGCTGACCAAGATCGTCGCGCGCGTCGTGCCGATGGGCGTCGTGAAGGGTTAGCCCTCCTCACCCCATGAAAGCGCAAGATAGCTTCATGGCCCGGGGGTCCATCATCCCCCATGAAACCCCTCCTGACGATTGCTCGGTCCTTCCTCGCCACCGCCCGCGAAGAGCTCGAGGAGGGGCTTCGCTCGAACGATCATGTCCGGGTCCGCGATGCGGCCGAGAAGGGCTGGAACGCGATCGTGCAGGCGACGGACCATGCGATGCAGGCTCGCGGGAGGACCCCCATCCCTGGGAGGGACGCCCACCGTGATCGCCGTGACTTCCTGGAGGGGATCGGTCGGTCGGATTTGGCGGTGAGATACACGTATTTCGCCGAACGGCTCCACGGGGACGTGTTCTACTCCGGAGCGGCGGTGCCGACAGAAACGCTCCGGCGGTATCTCGAAGAGGTCCGCGACTACCTCGACCAGGTGTCAGCCCTCTAGCCATCACGAGTCTGTCGCTTCCCGGTTCACCGCCGACCGCCCAGAGTACCCTCCGTTCGAACCCGAAACCGCACCGCAGGCCTCAGACGCACGTCGCGCTCGGGTCATTCACGACGACCCAGACCTGGGTCCCGGGGGAGAGGACCCACAACGCGTCGGTGGGGCCGAGCATGTCCCCCGCGGCGAGCGCACGGAGATGATACGGAGCCCCAGGGTCTTCACCTTCGAGGCGCAGGAAACTCGTCCCGGCGGTGAGTTCGGCGACGGTCCGCGCGGTCATCCCGGGGTAGCCGACGAGGTTCCACCCGGGCTGGAGGACGATGGCGGTGCTGCAGGGGACGCGCCCGGCGACCCGGAAGTCTCCCGGTGCCGACGGCGTCAGCCAGAATCCTGCACCCCGGTCGAGCGAAGCGAGGTCCCCCGCGGGGCGGGTTCCTGAAGAGTAGTCCGCCTTCCAGGGGTCCGTTCCATCCGCGGAATCGAAGCTGCGGGCCACGGACCAACCTGCTAGCGGGGCGAGCACGGAGTCCACGGCGGAGTCCTCCAGGATCAGGGAGGTGGAGAGGAGATTGGGGCCGGCGAGGAGGGAGCGACCGAGCTTCGCGGCCTGCCCTGGGGAGCGCGCGTTGGCGCCGGTCGCCGCGACGGCCCGCACGGTGTAGAAGTAGTCGGCCGCACCCAGCGCCGCCCCGGCATCGGTCCACTCGGTCGTCCCGGGCGGGAGACTAGGGGAGGCTTGGACGTATCCGGCGCCGACGGGATCGTACGTCGAGGAACGCCACACCGCGTAGTGATCGACCTCGGACTCGGGGGAGGACAGGGTCCAGTTCACCTTCACGTCCGCGCCGGAGTTGATCAGGGCGGCTCCGACGGCGGTCGGCGGTGCAGGGAGGACCACGCCCAAGGAGGCGGAGAAGATGTTGGAGTCCCCCCGTCGTTGGTCGGTCCAGGCCGAGAACACGGCCCCGCCGGGGCCCGCGGCCAGGGTCGGACTCGTCTTCCAGGAGATGAGCGGGTCGTCGTCCGCGATGAGCGGAGGGGAGGTCCAGGACGCACCTCCATCCAGTGACCTCGCCACCTCGACGTTCAGCGTGGCCCCGTCGATCCAAGCGACGACCGGGAGCCCCGCGGCATCGGTGATGAGAGAGGGTTGCGACCGTCCATACGGCGCCGGGTCCGCGTCCACCAGGGCGTTCGGGTCGGTCCACGTGGCGCCACTGTCGGTGGAGGCGGCGGAATAAATGTCGGTACGCGGGTTGGCCGTCTCCCAGGCCACATAGAGGCTCCCCGAGGCGGCGATCGCGAGAGAGGGACTCGAAGAGTCGCCCGAGACGGTGCTCACGAGGACGCTCGGAGACCAAGAGTCCCCGCCGCCGGGGGAGCGAGCGATCCGGATGTGCGCGGTCCCGTCGCGGTCGTCGTCCCAGGCGATGTAGGCGGCCCCGGAACCGTCGAAGCCGACGGACGGCGCTCCGGTCCACGCCGGGCCGTCGTCGCTCGCCCGGACCGCCGCGCCCCACGCCCCGCCTCCGTCCGTCGACCGGGAGGAGGAGATGTTCCGATCCAACCATCCCGTTGCATAGTCCACCCAGGCCGTGAGCAGGTTCCCTGAACGATCCACGGCGATGGCCGGGCTGAGGTGGTCCCAATCGCCGCCACTCACCTGGACTGCGCCGGCCCACGTGCTCCCGCCATCGAGGGAGTGCGAGGCGAAGACCTGGTAGGACCCGTTCTGCCACGCCGTGCCGACCACATGGAGGCCACCCGAGGGGGCGACGACGAGACCCCGGTACGTGACGGAATCCGGGCCCGGCGAAACGTCGACGGGCCGGGACGGCGCCCAGCTCGCTCCCGCATCGGTGGACCGGGTGAACCGCGTCGTCTGCCATTCGTCGCGGTCGTCGGCATAGAGCGCGTAGAGGGTCGCCGCCCCGTCGCCGGCGAGCACGGGCGCTTGTTGCGCGCTCCACGGTCTCGAGTTCACGAGGATGTCAGGCGACGCCCAGCTCGCCCCGGCGTCCGGCGAGGACGAGAGGTAGATCGAGAGCGCATGGCGGAGGTCCACCCACGCGACGAACCACTCCTCGGACGCGCCCGCGGCCAGCGCCGGGGCCGACTGCCGGTTCTCCACGGGCACCCCGTCATCGTGACTCGCGATAACCGGCGTCGACCAGGTATCTCCCTGGTCCGAAGAGCGCGCGACATAGATCTCCGCGTTGAGGTCGTCCGAGCCGCGGTAGGCGACGGCGACGACCCCTCCGTCGTCCACGGCGAGGGAGGGCTCGTCGGCAATCTCGGGGAAGGTCGGGACCGCAAGGTTTGGGTCGGACCACGTGCCGCCCCCATCGAGGGACCGCGCGAAGTAGATCCCATCGGCGGTCCCGTAGGCCCGATAGGCCACGTAGAGCTCGCCCGATGGCCCGAGGGCGAGGGATGGGTCATCGCCGGGCACCGTGCTGAGGCGCTTGTCGGGCCGGGACCAGGAAGATCCGTCGTCGCTCCAAGCGTACCACACATCCGGGTCGTCCCCACCCCGTAGGCGGTCGTCGTACCAGGCCACGTGTATCCGGCCACCGGCGTCGACGACAAGGGTGGGCTGTCCCCGCCAGCCCGCGGTCACGTTCTCGTTGACCCGTGTCGCCTGGGACCAAGTCTCCCCGCCATCCACGGAGTGGGAGTAGAACACGTCGGCGGTGTCGTTGCCCTGCGACCAGACCACGTGAACGGTCCCGACCGCATCCACGGCCAGGTCCGGGTCCGCGTTCAGGACGCCGGTCGCCGCCGCGTCGACCTTGTGGTCCGTCCAGGTGTCGCCTCCGTCCGTCGAGCGGCCGAGGTAGATGTCGATGTAGGCGAGCAGATCCCGGGTGTCCTCCCAGGCGATGTAGACGGTCCCGTCCGCGGCGACGGCGATCACCGGAGAGGCCTGTCCCTTGGCGGGACCCGTGGGATCCGTGTTCACCCGAACATTCGGGTCGCTCCAGGTCAGGCCGCGGTCGATCGATCTCGCAAAGTAGATGTCCCCCCCTCCATCGATCCGCTTATCCCTCCAGGCCAGGAAGAGCGTCCCGCCCCACCAAGCCAGGCTCGGCTGGCCACACTCGCAATCCGGGTCGTGCGGCGCGTCATCGTTGAGCTGGACGTTGGCGGAGAAGGGGAGGTCCGTGACCTGTCGGGAGGGCGCGAGAGGGTCGGCGGGCCTCGAAGCGAGCTGGGCGAAGGTGACAGCGAAGAGGATCCCCAGAAGCAGTTTCGCCCGCCACCGACGGCCCGGCTCGACACGGTCTCTCCATCCATGTGAGTTGCCCATCTCGTCTCCCCCGCCGAGATTGAGTGCGTGGGGATACTACAAAGTCTTTCTGGGCCTTTCTTCGGACGCTCCCGTTTTCGAGACCGATTCCATGGAGACGCCGGCAACGTCGCCCCAGTCTGGGCCTACGCCACGTCTGGACTGGGGGCGCGCGACGATGCCGGTCTCGACCCGAGACCGCCTACCCGCTGGCCTTCCAGATCGCGTTGAACGTCGAGCCGGGGTTCGACCGGGGCTGCACGTCGCAGAGGATCTTCCCGCCGTTGCTCACCATGAGCACGGAGTCCGATGTCCCAGCGCCTGCTCCACTGATCGTGTAGGTGACCCCGCTCGCCACATAGGAGGCGCTCGTGAACGTCACGGTGCCGAAGTTGGCGAGCTTCGTGAGCTGGCAGGTGACGAAGCAGAGGCTGGGGCGCTCCGCAATCCACTCCGCGGACTTCTTGCTGCTCGCGTAACTGAAGGTCTGGTGGAACGCGCCGCCGGGCCCGGAGCAGCTGGCGCTCCCGCCGCCCGCGCCGTCCGTCGTGATGTCGATGATCCAGTTGTTCGACGAAGACTCCTCGACGTAGGCGGAGATGTGGTCTCCCACCTTGATCGTCAGGCAGTTGATCGCGATCGAGCCGGCGGGGAGCATCTCGTACCAGGCGTAGTAGCTCGCCTGGTTGTTGTTCGTGTCCGCGCTAGTCCCCGTCTGGATGAGCGTTCCCTCGGTGAAGCCGCCGACGCCCAGCCAGAAGGAGGAGTACTTCGCGGACTTGGAGACCTGGACGCTCGGCTGCGTCCACGACGCGCTCACCTTCGAGATCACGGGTTGCGGGCTCCCGGCGCTCGTGTACGAGACGAACCCGCCCCAGTTCAACGAGGAGCTCGTGTGGTAGAGCTCTGCGGCGGGCAGTGCCAGGGCGCCGAAGCCGACGCCGAGCAGGACGATCGCGGTCATCACGGACAATGTCGGTAGTGTTCCCTTCATGTGGACCCCGACTGACGAAGGTATCGGGGCTTCATAAGGCTACTGCACGGCGGGTCTGCTAGGGTCCTCCGGCGGCGATGCATGGAGCGTCTTGCTGGCAAACGGCTAGGGCTTCGTCCGGGCTTCATGGGGGACGGCCCACAGGAGCAGGCCGGCGGCGGTGACCGCCAGAGCGCCGCCAAGCCCGAACGCCGCCGCGGGACTGATGAGCGTGTAGACCGCGCCCGCCGCCACTCCCGACGGCAACTTCGAGAGCCCGGTCACGGCGTGGAACGTCCCGAGGGAGGTCCCGCGCTGGGAGGCGGGGACGAGGTCGGCGGCGAGGGCGCGCTGGCTCCCGTCGAGGAACCCGAAGGAGGCGCCGAGGAGGAGGAACAGGGGAAGGAGCGCGGCCGGCGACGTGTTCACCGCGAAGCCGACCGCCGCCGCGGCGAAGATCGAGTATCCCGCGAGGATCATCGGGACCCGGCCGAGGCGGTCCGACAGCCGCCCCACCTCGAAGGAGAGCGCGGCATAGACGACGTTGAATGCGACGTACAGGGCGATGACGGAGGGCAGGAGGATGGCGTTCCCGACCGCCCCGGTGATCTCCCCGGCACGGAGCAGGAAGAGCGGCACGGTGAAGGTCGGCATGGAGAACACGGTGACGACGGCGAGGTAGCGCTTCAATGGCGGCGGGAGGGCGCGGAGCGCGGCGAAGAGCGGCCGTCGCTTGGCGGGGAACGGGCGCTCGCGCACCAGGAGGACGACGGCGAAGGCTGCGGCGGCCGGGAGGGCGGCGACGAGGAACACCTGGTTGAACGTGAGCCCGTAGGCGATGAGGACGATCGCGAGGATCGGGCCCAGGACGGCCCCGGTGGTGTCCATCGCGCGGTGGAACCCGAACGCCGTACCGCGGACCTCGGCGGGGACCGAATCGGCGATGAGCGCATCGCGCGCGGGGTCCCGCAATCCCTTGCCCATCCGGTCCCCGATCCGCACGAAAAGGATGTGCGCCCACGACGAGGCCACCGAGAGGAACGCCTTGGAGAGCGTCGAGAGCCCGTACCCGACGGCCACGAAGGGCTTGCGCCGCCCCGTCGCGTCGGAGCGGTGCCCCGCGAGGACCTTCACGAAGGACACCACGGTCTCGCCCGCGCCCTCGATGAACCCGAGGATCAGGGCGTTCCCGCCGATGGAGACGACGAAGAACGGGAGGAGCGGGAGGATCATCTCGCTGGAGACGTCGGTCAGGAGGCTCGTCGCCGCCAGCACCGCGACGTTGAAGGTGAGCGCCGCCCGCCAGGCCCGTCCCGTCATGCGCCCTCACGGGTGGAAGAAGAAGCCGATGCCGATGATGGCGTAGAGCAGGAGGAGGAGCACGCCCTCGTACCAGTTGCTCTGCCCGTCCTTGGCGAGGTTCGCCATGACCGCGACGGACAGGATGATGGCGACGAGCTCGAAGACCTCGAAGGCGAGGCTCATCGGGGCGCCGAGGGCGAACGAGGCGATGACGAGGAGGGGGGTCAGGAACAGGGCGACCTGCGCGCTCGAGATCGTCGCGATGCCCACGCTGAGGTCCATCTTGTTCTTCCAGGCCATGAGCACCGCCGTGCCGTGCTCTGCGGCGTTGCCGACGATGGCGATCACCATGACGCCCATGAAGAGCTCGGTGAGCCCGAGGCCCACCGGCGGCGGCGCGGTGAGGCCCTCCACCGCCCCGACGAGGATCTCCGCCAGGACGCCGACGACCGCGGTCGCCCCGAGGAGGACGGCGAGCGCCCACCGCTTGCTCCAGATCGGCCGCTCCTGCTCCTGCGTCACCGGGTTGAAGATGTCCTTGTGCGTGTGCAACGAGAAGATCAGGCCGAGGACGTACCCCACGAGGAGGATCACGGAGATCCAGAGGCTCGCGTTCCCGAGGGCGCCGGACGGGCCGCAGACCTGGGGCGTGGGGTTGCCCTGGCAGAAGGAGAGCTGGAAGAGCTCGGGCATCACGAGCGCGGCGATCGCGAGGGCGAGCATGGTCACCTGGACCTCCGCCGCCTGGGCGGAGAACTTCTGCGTCTTGTACTTCAGCCCGCCGACGAGCATGCTTAGCCCGAGCACGAGGAGGACGTTCCCAATGATCGACCCGGTGATGGACGCCTTGACGACCGCGAGGAGGCTCGCGCTCCCCGCGGGGTCCCCCGCCGCCGCGAGCGATCCTGCGCGAAGGAGGGCCGCCAGCCCGATGATCAGCTCGACCGCGTTCCCGAACGTGGCGTTTAGGAGCCCGCCGATGCCGGGGCCGGCGTGCTTGCCAATCTCGTCCGTCGCGCGGCCCATCAGGTGGGCGAGCGGGATCACCGCCACGCCGGCGGCCGCGAAGACGACGACCGCGTCGGCCCCGAGGAGTTTCAGGACGAGGCTCACGGGGACGAGGGCGAGCAGGGCTAAGGAGACCTTCCCGGGCTTCCCGCCGGCCACGGGCGCGCCATGCGACCTCGGACCTTAACGTTTCGCGGAGAGGGCGGTGGCCGGGAGCCTGGGCGAATCTTGAAGTAGAATCCTCCCGTTCGGCGGGGACGTGATCACCCCCCTGGACATGCGCGTGCTCGACGCGAACGCGCGCTACGCCGGCATCTCCATCCTCGAGGCCATGGAGAAGGCGGGGAGGGGCGTGTCCGACTTCCTCCTCAAGGAGTTCGCGGCGAAGGGCAAGCGTGTCGCCATCCTTGTCGGCACGGGCAACAATGGCGGCGACGGACTGGTGGCGGCGTGGCACCTTCGCGACCTCTGCGTGGTCACCCTGATTCTCGCCCGAGGCCCCGACGACTTCGCTACGAACGAGGCGCGGCACAACTGGGGCCGCGTGCAGAGCGCGGTCGCGCACGTGGACACGACCCACGCGAAGGAGACCATCGCCTCGGCCGACCTGATTGTGGACGCCCTGCTGGGGATCGGCGCGCGTCCGGGCCCGGTCCGCGAGCCGTACCGCACGCTCCTCGATGTGGCGGCGGCGTCCGGGAAGCCAATCATCTCCGTCGACATCCCGAGCGGGCTCGGCGGCGACTTGGCGGTGCACCCGGCGGCGACCGTGACGATGCACGACGTCAAGGAGGGGATGACCGAGGCGAACTCGGGGAGGATCACCGTCGTGGACGTCGGGTTCTCCGGGGAACCCGCCTCCTTGATCGGTCCCGGCGACTTCCTCTACTACCCGATCCCCCGGGAGGACTCGCACAAGGGGCAGAACGGACGGCTCCTCGTCATCGGCGGAGGACCGTTCACCGGCGCCCCGGCCTTGGCGGCGTTCGGGGCCTATGGTATCGGCGCCGATGTCGTCCACGTCGCGACCCCACAGGACACCGCCGCGGTGGTGGCGGGGTATTCCCCGAACCTGATTGTGCATGGCCTCCCGGGACACGTTCTCGGCCCGAGCGCGGTGGGCGCGGTCCACGACCTCCTCGAGAAGATGGACGCCCTCGTCATAGGCCCCGGGCTGGGGGACGCGGCGGACACGTTGACCGCCATCCGAGAGATCCTTGCGGCGGTGAAGGTCCCCACGGTGATCGACGCGGACGGCATCACCGCCGTCTCGAAGGACCTCGGCCTCCTCTCCGGGAAGCCCGTCGTGGTGACCCCGCACGCCCGCGAGTACGAGATCCTGAGCGGCGCGGCCCTGCCGAAGGACAGCGAAGGGAGGGCGCACCGCGTGCGGGAGCTCGCCGCGAAACACGGCATCACGGTCCTCCTAAAGGGGAAGGTGGACCTCGTGACGGACGGCACGCAGGTCCGGCACAACCGGACGGGCAACGCGGGGATGACCGTCGGCGGCACGGGGGACGTCCTGGCGGGGATCGTGGGCGGGCTCCTGGCGAAAGGAGTCGCCCCCTTCCCGGCCGCCCGGATGGCGGCGTTCGCGAACGGGCATGCGGGGGACCTGGCGTTCCGCGAGAAGTCCTACGGGCTGACCGCCACCGACGTCGCGGCGAACGTCCCCGCCGTCCTCCGGGCCTTCGTCCGCGCGTGAGTCGCCTTCAAGGCCCGCCGCGTCCTCTCCGAATCGTGGACGCCCAGCCGATCCCGGACCACCTCGCCCTCCTCTGCGGGGAGAGCCTGGTCGTCACGGACACGCACATCGGCCTCGAGGCCGAGATCCACCGCCACGGCGTCTTCGTCGCCAGCCAGACCAAGCGGATGGCCGACCGCCTCATCGCGCTCCTGGACCGGCACTCGCCGAAACGCCTCGTGATCCTAGGCGACGTGAAGCATTTCATCCCCGGGACGACCGCCCTGGAGCGGAGGGACCTGCCCCTGTTCTTCACCGCCATCGCCGCCGCCGTCCCGGAGGTGCACATCGCGGCGGGGAACCACGACCCCCTCATCCGCCACTATCTCCCCGAGTCGGTGAAGCTCCACGGCCCCGGCGGTTTCGTCCGTGACGGGTGCGGGTTCCTCCACGGGCACGCCTGGCCCTCGAAGACGACGATGGCGGCGAAGGTCCTCGTCGCGGGCCACAACCATCCCGCGTACCTCGCCGTCGACCCGCTCGGGCATCGCACGGTCCTGCCGGCGTGGATGCGACTCCCGCTCCGGCGGGCGATCAAAGGCTACTCGCGCGTCGCGCGGGAACTCGTGGTGGTCCCCAGCTTCAACCCGCTCTGTGGCGGCACACCCGTGAATGCCGCGGGCCAGCGGTTCCTCGGCCCTCTCCTGACCGCCAAGGTCACCCGCGTCGATGAGGCCCAGGTCCATCTGCTCGACGGCACGTACCTCGGCCGCCTGGGCGATGTGCGCCTCGACGTCCGTCACCGCCAGGAGGATTACCGCCAGTAGCGGATGTCCACTCGAAGCCTCCCGCACCCGTCGAGGCGGCCCGGGGTGATAGTGGAAAGGATAGGCTTAAGGGGGATAGCGATGTGGTGGTCCCTATGATTTCCGTCGAGGAGATCCGGGCGCTCACCGCCAGGCAGCGTGAGGTGCTCTCGATCGTCGTCGAGAACAAGCTCTTCAAGAACAAGGAGACGGACATCGGCGAGCTCGCGACCGAGCTCGGCGTCGCGCCCTCCCAGATCTACCGCCACCTCATCGAGATCGAGAAGTCGGACCTGCTCAAGATCCGCGTGGAGCCCTCGGAGAAGGGCACACAGGCCTACGAACGCATCAACCTGCCCGTCACGCCGAAGCGCCAGGCCACCACGGAGGCCCTCTCCGACACCAAGAAGGACATCCTCCTCTACCTGGACGCGAACCAGGACGTCACCATGCTCGAGCTCGCCGAGGAACTCGGGATCAGCGACTCCTCGGTGTCGCAACACCTCCGGGTCCTGGAGGCCATCGGCCTCGTCCGGAAGGCCCGGAGCCGCAACAGCCCGAGCCGCCGGGGCGTCCCTCCCTACCTGTTCCTCATCACGCAGCACGGAAAGTCGGTGCTGCGGCAGCTCCAGCCGCGTCCGTCGAACGACGACGCCGAGCCCGTTTCTCCATAGAAACCGGGCCGGAACGACCCTCTGTGGGTCGGTTTTCTCCAGAGGACCGTCACTTCCTATGGAGGCGAAACCCTTTTTTACCACCTCCCCCTCTGGGGACTCCGGGTAAACCATGCCGTATCAGCACCAGGGATGGACGCTGTTCAGCAGAGATGTGAAGTTGAAGCGCGGACCGAAAGTGACCATCTACTTCTTCAGCAAGAGGAAGCCGAAGAGTGGGAAGCCCTGGCCGGGACCGGAACTCCCGTCGGGCAAGAAGGTCGGCGTGAACAAGCGCACGGGCCTTCCCTTCCTGCGAAACACGGTCAAGAAGTAACCGTGTCGTTTCGGGCGGGACTCTGATCCCGCCCGTCGTCTGTTTTAGACCGCCAAGTACCCCAGCGAGCGCGCCGTCGGCGTTCGTGGTTCTCCATGGGCCCGGCCGGATTCGAACCAGCGATTTCCGCGTTGTAAGCGCGACGTCATAGGCCGCTAGACCACGGGCCCGGGCCGGAGGAAGGGCGGGCGGGTCTTAATCGTGCGCCCTACGGCGACTTCGGTCCTTCCGGTTTCTTCGGACCTTCCCGGGCGGACGCTTCCCTGCTCTCGATCCGCTCGAGCTCCGCGTGCCACTGCAGGGTCTGCTGCTGGAGCCGTTTGATCTCCTGCCGGAGGTTGCCCGAGGTCAGGAACGTCGAGGCAAACACGTGACCCACGATGCTCCCCGTGAGGGTGAGGGGGAAGATGAGGATCGCCGCGATACCGACGCGCCGCAGCGTGAAGAGGGCGAGCCCCTCCACGATCGACGGGAGGCCGGCGAGGACCGGGGTGAGGAAGAAGATCCCAACGAGCCCCAAAGTCACAACGGTCATCAGGACGGCGGCCACCGCCACCTCGGATAGGTCGTAGTCCGCAAGCATGACGCCCACGAGGAACCCGAACAGGAGGGGCATGACCAGCAAGGAGAACTCCAGGGTCCCCGCCCCGAGGGCGCTGTACTCGGGAAGAAGGGAGGAGACGGAGAACCCTGCCACCCCCACGGCCCCGCAGGCGATCCAGACCGTCGCCCACGCCCCGCCCCGGATCTGCGCCCTATCCAATCCTCTCCACCCCCCGGGGATCGAGGAACATCTCGTCCAGGTAGAAGAGGTGGGTCGTCTCGAAGTCGGGGAACGAGATGACGACCTTGGGCGGAAGGACGATCGGGAAGAACCTCCCGCCGTCCGTGTGATTGAATCGCGAGAAGGCGATCGTCCCGGGGGTGACGCGGACGGTCACCGGATACAGGCGCTGCTCTCCCGGGCCGAGGGGCGGCGCCCCCCTCCGGTCGATGGACATCGCTGCGGGGCCGACGAGGAGGCTGTCCAACTTCTGCTGCAGCGGCGTGGGGTCGCTGTGATCGTCCATGTAGAGGTTGAACTCCAGCGTGATGACGACGATGGCCACCCTGGCGGCGTTGGTGACGTTGAAGACGACGACCACGCGCGGCTCGTCGCTGGAGACCCCGGTCCAGTGGATCTGGACCTCCTGGAAGTGGACGTTGTTCTCGATGAGGCCGGTCGCCTCGGTGACCGCGACGTAGTTCGCCGCCGACTGCACGAGCAGGTACCCCGAGAACCCCGTCAGGACGAGGAAGGCGACGGCGAGGACCTTGATGGCCGTGTCCACGGCGGCCCTCCTAGAACCTCTTCTTGCAGACCGCGCACTCGCGCATCCGGGCGGCGTGGTCCGGGTGGTAGATCTTCGGGCAGTTGCACGTCACGTTCGGCGCCCCGCGGAGGACCATCTGGTGGCACACGTCGCACGGGCCCTCCTCCGGGACCGCGTCGTCCGGCTTCCGCGTGATGATCTCCCCGGCGAAGTGGCACTGCACCCAGTGCCCCGAGGTCACCTCGCGAAGGACCGGCTTCAGCTGCGTGCAGACGTCGCGGCGGTAGAGACAGCGCGGATGGAAGGCGCAGCCCTTCGGCACGTTGATGGGGGACGGCAGTTCCCCCTTGATCTCCACGCGACCGTGCTTCGTTTTCGGGTCGGGGACCGGAACGGCGGAGAGGAGGGCCTCGGTGTAAGGATGCATCGGGTTCTTGATGATCTCCTCGGACGGCGCGATCTCCACGATGTTCCCCAGGTACATCACGGCGATGCGGTGGCTCATGTACCGCGTGACGGAGACGTCGTGGGACACGAACATGAAGGGGATCTGGTACTGCTGCCGGAGGTTGAGCATGAGGTTCATGATCCCGGCGCGGATGCTCACGTCGAGCATGGAGACCGGCTCGTCCGCCACGACGAACTCCGGGCGGAGGACCAGGGCGCGGGCGATGGCGACGCGCTGCCGCTGCCCGCCGGAGAGCTCGTGGGGATAGCGGTACATGAACTCCTCCGCCGGCTTGAGCTCCGCGCTCTCCAGGGCGCGGGCGACCATCTGCTCGCGCTCTTCGTAGGACTCGCCGACGCCGTGGACGATGAGGGGTTCCGCGACGGTCGAGAAGATCGTGAAGCGCGGGTTGAGGGACTCGTACGGGTCCTGGAAGATCATCTGGACCTTGCGCCGGAACTCCCGGAGGGCGCCGCCCCTGAGCGTGGCCACGTCGACCCCGTTGAAGATCATGCTCCCGGCCGTCGGCGTCTCGAGCCGGACGAGCAGGCGCCCGGTCGTCGTCTTGCCGCAGCCGCTCTCCCCGACCACCCCGAGGATCTCTCCCCGCCGGATATCGAACGATACGCTGTCGACGGCGTGCACGAACAGCTCGCGGCCGAAGAGCGACCCCATGAACCCGGACTTCACGGGGAAGAGCTTCCGGAGTCCGTTGACCTGGTAGACGACGTCGCCCTCCGGTTCGGGTACGACCTCAGCGGCGGCGGCCATGCTCAGTTCTCCTTCAGGGAACCCTCGTAGAGCTCCCGCGCGAAGTGACAGTGGGACCAGTGGTTCGGCGCGACCTCGACCATGGCGGGTTCGACGCGCTTGCAGACCTCCTGGGCGAACTTGCAGCGCGGGTGGAAGCGGCAGCCGCTCGGCGGGGACACGAGGTTCGGCGGGGACCCGGGGATGGACTGGAGCTTCTTCCTCGCGCCCTTGATGCTCGGGAAGGCGTTCATCAGGCCGATCGTGTAGGGGTTGGCGGGCCGGTCGAAGATGTCCACGATGTTCCCGTGCTCGAACATCTTGCCGGCGTACATGACCCCGATCTTCTCGGCGACCTCGGCGACGACGCTCACGTCGTGGGTGATGATCACCATGGCGACGCCGAGTTCCCGCTGCAGGTCGCGGATCTCGGCGAGGATGCGGTCCTGCATGATCACGTCGAGGGCCGTCGTCGGCTCGTCCGCGATGAGGAGCTGCGGGTTCAGCGCGAGGGCCATCGCGATCATGGACCGCTGCCGCATGCCGCCGGAGAACTCGTGCGGGTAGCCGTCCGCGCGCGAGCGGTCGATGCCGACGAGGTCGAAGAGCTGGAGGACGCGCTGCCGGGCCTCGTCCTTGGTGATGTCCTCGTGCGTGAGGATCGCCTCGGCGATCTGGTCGCCGATACGGTACACCGGGTTGAAGGCGTTCATCGCGGACTGGAAGATCATCGAGACCCGCTTCCAGCGGATCGTCGCGAGTTTCTGTTCAATCTCCCGCTCACGTTTCTGGCGGGAGCGGACGCTCCCGAAGCTGTTCATCTCCCGGACCGTCATCCGTCGCAGGTGCTCGCGGACCGACACGTCCCCCGGCCCCGTGCGCTGAGCGAGCGCGCCCTTGATCCGCTCCAGGAACCCCTGCTGCTGCTGGAGGAAGCTCTGGGACTCGACTGCCTGGACGCCCGGCCCGGACAGTCGCTGGATCTGGGCCTCCCACCGCTGAATCGCCCCTTCGGCCTCCACTTCCCAGGCGGGGCTCTTGACGACCTCGGTCATCTCGGTCGCGAGGTCCGCGTTGGCGGTGACCTGGCCGTCGAACATGATCTCCCCACCGACGATCATCCCGTTCGGCGGCAGGAGGCGCATGACCGAGTAAGCGGTCGTGGTCTTGCCGCACCCGCTCTCCCCCACGAGCCCCATTGTCGACCCGCGCTCCAGCTTGAACGAGACGCCGTCGACTGCCTTCACCGTCCCCTTCATGACCTTGAAGTAGACCTTGAGGTCCCGGAGTTCGAGAAGAGGGGGTGCGACCATGGATCACCGCTTCCGCAGCCGCGGGTTGACGATCTCCTCGAAGGCGCGGCCGATCATGAAGAACGCGAGGGAGACGAGGGTGATCGCGAGGCCCGGCGGGATGAGCCACCACCACGCCTTGAGCGCGTCCGAATTCTGGACGTAGAAGAGCATGATCCCCCAGGACATCGTGTTCACGTCGCCGAGGCCGATGAAGGAGAGAGCCGCCTCGCTGAGGATGGCCCCGCTCACGCCGAAGGTCATGAAGAGGAAGGCGAGGGGCATGACGTTCGGGGCGATGTGCCGGAACATGATCCGCGTGGGGCTGGCCCCGCTGACGCGAGCGGACTCGATGAACGGGCGCTCCTTCAGGGAGAGGACCTCGGCGCGGATGACCCGGGCGACACCCGACCAGCCGAGGAGCGCGAGGATCAGGATGATGTTCCCGATGCTGGCCCCCAGGACGGCGGCGAGGATGATGATCAGCGGCAGTCCGGGGATCACGAGAATCACGTCTGTAAACCGCATCAGGATCGTATCGATACGCCCGCCCAGGTAGCCCGCGACGAGCCCAATGACCATGCCGATGAGGACGCTGAAGAAGGCGGAGAGGAAGCCGACAAGCAGGGCGATGCGCGACCCCCAGATCAGCTGCGAGAAGACATCGCGGCCGCGCTGGTCGAGACCTAGCCAGTACGTGTTCCCGCTCGGGTAGCCCGGGCACGTTGTCCCGGGGTTGTCCACGCAATCGTGGGTGTAGGCCCAAGACGGGGCGGAGGGTGTAATGACGCTGCCGGCGCTGTCGTAGCTGTAGACAGTCGCCGCCGTCGTGTTCGTCCCGATGAACCAGACGGCCTCCCGGATGTGCTCCGGGTCCTTCCAGGCGAGCGGGCGGCCGGGGATGGTCTCTTCGTCCAGGTCGATGCGGTACTGCTGCTCGCCCGTGTCGAAACGCAGGGCGTAGAAGACTCCGGCGGTCCTCTCTGTCGCTTCGGGCGTGGCCTTGAGCGTCCCCGCCAAGAGGAGCCCCTGGATTCCCTCAACGAGGACCGGACCGTGCGGGAAGATCGGGTCCAAGCCAACGAGGGTCGGGTCGCAGTTGGCCCATTGGACGGTGCCGTTCCCCGCCTCCCCAGTCCCGACGATGCGGACGTTGTACACGCAACCGCTCGAGGAGGCGGTCATGAGGCTCGCGCCCGAGATCACCGGCTGGCTGAGGACCCCCGTGTCGTTCTGGATCGCGGTGGGCCCGATCTGGCTCGCTCCGTCCGCGATGCCTGGGTGCGGGGGGAAATCCTCCCAACCGGCGATCGTCGCATTCTTGCCTCTCAGGTTGCCTCTCAGGTCATGAACGTACCGGGGGACAATCCAGCCTCCCGGGAGGGCCGCGTACACGATGTCTTGCTCGAAATGCGGCGGCCCCGTGCTCGCCGTGCTGATGACCGGAGCCGTCGTCCACCTCAGGGTCGGCGGGATGAGGGTGAGGTTCCATTTTTCCGAAGCGTCGCCAGTGTCGAGCATGTGCAGCACGCCGTCCTCCGTGCCCACCGCCAGGCGGTCACCGAAAGCGCTGAACGCGGGGGAGTATTGTGGGACCGTTCCAATCATCGGCGACGAGGCGATGTGGGCTGCCGTACCTGTGCGCTGGAGTGGCAGGGGCCAAACACCCAGAATCGTATGGGTCGCGCTAGTGTTCGAGATGCCGTCGGGCGGGCTGTTTGGATTCCCTGCCGGCTCGATACCCATCAAGTACACCGACCCTGCGGCGGTGGTCGCCGCCACGCGTTCCCGCCCGTTCCGCCCAGCGTTCTGATCTGGCGAATAGACCGCGATGCCAGTGACCGCTCCGTCCAATTTGAAGGTCTGCTCGATGCGCGCTCGCGCCGTCGCGCGGTACGGGGGAGAACTCGACAGGTCTTCGGTGGAGTAAGAGTCCCGGAGGACTATGAGGGTGCCATCGCTCATCCCCACGTAGATGAAGTACTCCGGGATGAGCTGGTCCCTGCCTGCCGAGCCCACGTAGCTCCCCTGGTTCACCACAATCGGATCGGCACTGACCGTCCCGGTGCTGATGACCGTCCCGTTGCTGAACCTTGTGAGGTCAACATGGGTCTTTGATCCATTAGCTATCCACGCCGACTCCCCCTTCCAGGAACGCAGTGAGAACAACTCTGTGCCCGCGGCCATGTAAATCCGGTCTGTCACCGGACCGAAGGCCGCGGGGGCATAGCGGATGGCCAGAGACGTGTTGACCTGGCGGACGTCGCGGAAGAAGGACCCTTGGAGGCCCAGGGAGAGCGGGGGCTCCCAGTACGCGTCCACCTGGAGGATGTCCTCCGTCGGAGCGGTCCAGCGGATGGGGTCACGGAGGCCCATGAACGGGGCGAGGAGCGCGACCACGAGGAAGGCGATCATCACCGCCAGCCCCATCACGCCGACGCGCGAGGAGCGGAACATCGTCCAGTTCTGCGCGAACAGCTTGCGGTAGCCTCGCGCTCGGTCCTTCATCCGTTGGCGGTTCGCCATCAGAGCCTCACCCGCGGGTCCAGGAACGCGTACAACACGTCCGCGACCATGTTGGAGAAGATCGTGATCAACGCGAGGAGGTAGAAGGCCCCCTGGACGGCGGGGAAGTCCTGCTGGAGGGTCGAGGAGACGAGGTAATACCCCATCCCTGGCCACGTGAAGATCGTTTCCGTGAGAACCCCCCCGCTGATCACACCCCCGATGGAAAGGGCCAGACTCGTGACGACGGGGAGCAACGCATTCCGGGCGGCGTGCTTGTACATCACGCCGCGCTCCGAGACCCCTTTGGCCCGAGCGGTCATGATGTAATCCTCCCCCATGACCTCGAGCATGCTGTTCCTCATCAGGAGGATGTGCCCAGCCGCCCCGAGGATCAGGAGGTTCGCGAGTGGCAAGGTCAGATGCCAGAGGACGTCTTTGACGTAGTCGAACCCTTGGTACGGCGTCCCGGAGTCGGGGTTGAACCCACCGAATCCTCCGAGCGGGAACAGCCCGTACTCATTCACGGAGCCGGCATTGATCTTGATGCTCACCGCAAAGACCCAGATCAGCACGAGACCTAACCAGAACACCGGCATCGAGCTGAAGAAGAGGCCGGCGACGATCGTGCCGAGCTCCAGCCGCGAGCCACGGCGCCAGGCCATGATGGCCCCGAGGCCGATCCCGAGGAAGGCCCCGATGATCGTGGCGGAGCCGAAGAGCAGCATCGTGGGTCCGACGCGTTTCGAGATCTCCTCCCACACGGGCCGGCGCGTGTAGAAGGAGTCGCCAAAGTTAAGGACGAGCATGTTGCCCATGTAGACGACGAACTCCTCGACCGGATTGTTCCTGACCGCGATCTGAGGATGGACCATCCGGCGGTTCCCTTCGATGACCGCTCCCGTCGGGTCGATGTATCGGACCGTGGCTTGGGTGACGCCCATGGGATGCGTGATGTTGACCGTGAGCTCGATGCTGGACGGCCTCGGGTTCATCGTGAGCCGCCGTTCGCCGGCGGGCCAGACAAAGGGGCTGATGTCCGGCGTGTTCAACCCGAAGGCGGCGACACCGAGGGAGGTAGTGTTCGTGTCGCGGTCGGTGACGTTGATGTCAAGCACGTACACGCCAAGCGGCAGCCCGGCGGTATCGATCGTCCCCTGGTAGCCCTGGCCATTCGAGCCCAGTCCCAAGCGATCGCCCAGGGACTTTGGGAGCGGAGAGGGGCCGGTCAGTCCGATGGGGACTCCGGGGCCTCCCACGAAAGGCGTCAGCGTTGCGGTGGCGTTCACGTTCTGCCACGTCACCGTGCTGTTCGGGCCGCCGGCGATGTTCAGGTCGAGGAGGTCGCCGGGGTGGAAGTCGGACTGGTCCGTCGACCCCGCCTTAGAGATAGAGAAGTAGGAAAGGTCGAAGACACCCAGCCTCGGGATGTCGCGGCCATATCCCGCGAAGAGAGTGAGGTAATCACCATTCGATGCATTGACGGTGACCTCCATCGAGTATCCGCCGAACTTCTCCAGGGAGAGGCTCGTCCGGAGACCGTTCCCCTTTTGGGGTTGCCATTTCGCAAAGCCGAAGTCGACGAGGATCTGGTCTCGGTCCGCTTGCGTCTGTCCGGGCCGGATGAAGAACCGCGTCGGGTCACCGGGCATGAGGCGGAAGATGACGAAGAGCAGGACGAGGACGATGAGCAACGTCACGATGGTCTGGATTGCCCGTCTGGCCAGATAGGCTCGTAGCCTCATGGTCCTGCCCCCAAGGGACGGCGCGGAGAATCCTCCGCGCCGTAAGACGAAAAGGGAAGGGTGGAGAGCTCAGTGGTCTCTCCTGCGGGAGCGCACGACGGCCACGGCTCCAAGGGCACCCACGAGGGCGATGAGGACGATGGCCTCCAGGCCCGGAGTTGTGACCGTCTCCGGCACACAGACACCGCTCGAATTCCGGACCTGCTGGGCCGGGCAGGGGCCATTGGTGATTGCCACCACCGCCATCTGGAAATTGGCGTCCCCGTCGAAGTAGAGCGCCTTCGTTGCAGACACGGAGATTGCCGTATTGGCGGAGACCGTGCCTCGCGCGGTCAGGGTCACCGTGGCGATCCGTCCGTCGGACGCGGTGATCCCGCTGGCCGGCAACGCCGTCGCAACGGCGGTGTTCCCCGACGTGATCTGCACGTCGGCCCCCGAGACCGGGTCGCCGTTCTGGTCGGTCACACGGACCTCCATGAGCAGCGTGCCTCCGGGGCTCGCGATGTCCCCGGTCGGCAGGTCCACGGTGATGGCCAGGAACTGCGCCGTCGGCCCGAACACGATGATCTGCGTCGTCTTCGTGCTCGGGAAGTCGAAGTCCGGGTGCGAGACGGTGATGCCGATCAGCACCGTAAGTGGGGCGGCGCCCACCGGCAAGACTGGCGGGATGTAGGTGGCCGGGAACTGTCCGTTGGCGCCGGACGGACCATAGATCATGGTGCCGGTCATCGAATTCCCCGTGAGGTTGCCGCCGTTGGGCGTCTTGATCTCCAGGGAGACGTTCGCTCCCGCCAGCGGGTTGCGGTCCTGATCGAAGACGCTGATCGTCACCGCGCCGGTCTGCGTGGAGACCGCCGACGGGAGCGAGGGCGTCGCGCTCAAGGCCTTCGAGCTGGGCCGGCTAATCCCGAGGAGCGAGTAGTAGTTCCAGATCGAGCCCGAGGATACGGTCCAGTTGATGAACCGGTCCTTCCGGTACCCTTCGATGTTCGTCCGGTAGTAGAGCACCTCGTACGGGCGGCTGTCTGCGAGGTTCGCCTGCGCCTCCCAGATGTACGTCTGGCGCTGGTTCCGGTCGAGTTCCGCGCGGGAGGCGCGGATGAGCGTGTCGAAAGTGGCGTTGTTGTACCCGGGGTAGTTCTGCCCGGCGGCCGAGTTGCTGCTGTCCCAGAAGCTGAACATGTAGTCGGGGTCGGTCCCGCCGATCCTCCAGCCCAGGATGTACTGGTCGAAGTTGCGGGCATCCAGCTGCGCAACGATCTCGCCGAAAGCGAGAGGCTTTGAGATCACGTTGATCCCGACGCCCCGCATCGCGTCCGCGATCATCTGGCCGGCCGCGGCACGCACGGGATCGTAATCGGCCTGGGGGGTCAGAATCGCGAACTGTAGCGTCCCTCTTCCACGGAGCGGCCTGCAGGCGAGGGGGTTCACGTTGAGATTGTCACCGTTGCAAGGCAACCCGGTAACCGGGCTCCAAGCCCCGTAGGCGGCATCTAGAATGGCATCCGCGAGCACTGGGTCATAGCTGGGCTTCGGGAGGTTCGGGTTCGACCAGAACGTGTTCGCGGGGCTCACGACGCCATGGCCGATCGTCCCGAAGTTCTGGAGGAGGTTCTGCACAATGCCCCTCTTGTCCACCAGGTGGGAGACGGCCTGGCGGTACTCGTAGCCGACATCCGTGCCGGCGGCGTCATAACCCCACGGGTCCCGGCGCATGTTGTACGCCATGTAGAAGAACCCGGGCTCGGGGTTCGCCTCGACCTGCACGCTCGGCTCGTTCAGGAGGTCCGGGACGAACTCGGCGGGGATGTTCCAGTGGTAGAAGTCGATCTCGTTCTGCTTGAGGGCGAGCACGCCGAGGGTCGTTGATCGGTAGATCCTGAACAGGATCCCGGTGATCGTCGGGGCCTTGATGTACGAGTGAAGCTGGGGGTCGAAGACCTGGCCGGCGACCAGGGGGTTGTCCCCGATGTAGAAGTTGTCATAGCGTTCCACCTTGGCGAACTGTCCGCCGATCCAGGTCACGAACTTGAACGGACCGGTGCCGACGAGGTCGGCGTCCGTGACGGCCCACTTCTCCGCGCCGTTGGAGTAGTCATAGGTGGATGCGCAGCCGCTGGGCAGGGGGTCAGCAAGACCGATGCCCTTGCCCTGGTTCGCATCGCCCGGCGGGTAGATCAGGCACCCGAAGTCGGCATGGCGGCCGCCGCCGTTGCCCTCCCAGATGTGCTCGGGAAGGAGCGTGCCGGCGAGGGTCGACTCGTAGAACAGCGCGAACGGCTCGTTCATGGTGAAGGTCAGGCTCGCGCGGAGGTTCCCTGAGGCGCCCGTGGGGACGGAGTCCTGCCAGTTCGAGGAGTCGAGCGCGGCGATGGCCATGTTCATGCGGCGGTTCGACGTGAAATCGGGGTCCATGATGACCCGGAGGTCGGTGTTGAACCGGGCGTTCAGGCCGAACAAGTGGTACGTGAAGATCAGGTCCCAGATGTCCGCCTGCACCCCGTCGTGGAACCAGATGCCGTTGAAGTCGTAGAAGGCGGTGACCTGCAGAGCGCAGCCGTTGGCGACGGTGCATGGGGCGCCCGCCGCAGTTACGTTCTCCTTCAGGAACTTCCCGTACTCGTCGCGCTGGAAGATCCCGTCGCTGTCCGCGTCGACACCCTTGATGATGTAGGCCACGAGCTCCTTCGTGGTCGGGTGGCTCTGCAGCACCGTGTCATAGACCCGGAAGATCACGTCCGAGGTCCAGACATCGTTCGCAATGGCCGGCAGGAGATTGCGCGTCTTCATCTCGTCCTGACCGCCGACGGTCAAGATAAGCTCGTCCGCCCTCGTTCCCACATCGCCGGCGCGGGAGGTCATCGGCACCGCGGCGAACATCACCGCGAACAGTGCGAAGAACACCCCCACCGACGCGAATCGTACCAGTTTCGCTTCCATCGTCGAGTTCCTCCTTCCTTCGCAGGACCCGAAGGACCTGCGACTGGCGGACCCCCCCAAGGACGATACTCGCCCCAGGAGAACCACCTGAATGCTCGGTAAGAGAGGGAGTATATTAAAGGAGTCTAGTACGGGGGTTGGTAGCGTATATAACGATGTTGGTCCCCCGTTGGTGCGTGTTCTTTCGTGTCACGCCCTGGTGCACCAATCGGCTTTAGCCGCCACCGGAGTTAGGGGGGGCGTGGCCCGTCGCGCGCTCTACGTCTTCACCCTCGTGGGCCTCCTCCTCCCGATCTTCCTGCCCGCGCCGGCGCGCGCGATCGTCCTCGTCTCCGGGAGCATCACCGCCGACACGACCTGGGCTCCCCCGGAGGACTATCTGGTGATCGGGGACGTGATCGTCGAGGACGGGGTGACACTGACCATCCTCGCCGGCACCCGGGTCCTCTTCCAGACCGACCCGAGCAACGAGGCCTTCCCGCGATGGCGGCTGGAGGTGCAGGGTTCCCTCCGGGTGCTGGGCACCGCGCCGGAGCCGGTCCTGTTCACCTCCGACCACGCACAGCCCACCCGCGGCGACTGGGCGTCGATCCGCTTCGTCGGCTCGGAAGCCTCCGTCCTCGAGCACGCCCGCATCCACTACGCCACGACCGGCCTCGACATCCGGGACTCCTCCCCCTATGTGAACAACACCGAGATCCTGGAGTCCGTGCTGGCAGGCGTCGAGGTCCGCGGAGCGGGGAGCCGGCCGAGGTTCGAGGGCGGGGAGATCACCGCCGAGACGTTCCTCGTGGGGAACGGGACCTTCACCCCGAACGAGCGCATCGGCATCGTGGTCTGGGAGGGACGCCCCGAGTTCCGCCGCATGGCCATCCACGACAACGCGGTCGGCGTGCTCCTGCAGCCCAACACCTTCTCCCTCCTGGAAGGGTGCGAGATCCGCGAGGGGTGGAACGGTTTGCAGGCGGTGAACGCGACGGTCACGCTGCGGGACAACCGGATCCTGAGGAACGGCTTCCCCGGGTTCGGCGGGACGGGCCTGGCCCTCGTCTCCCACAGCGGGGCGGCGATGTCCGGGAACCTCCTGGAGGACAACGGCTGGGGCGTGTTCATCGACCACGGCTCCGGGGCGAGCGTCCGGGGCGCCACGGACAACTGGGTGAACGGGATCCCCCTGGAGGACATCTACTACGTCGACCGCCACGACGAGGTCGTCACCGGGCAGGTGTTCGATTCCGGCCACAGCGACGGGTTCCGGGGGAACGTGTCCTACCTCGGGCACGTCACCCTCTACGACTCGACGAACGTGACCTTCGAGGGGGTGTCCCTCCTCGACAGCTTCCAGAGCGTCTGGGCGGAGAACTCGACCTTCCGCTTCGCGAACTCGACGATCCGGGACTCCACCGTGAACGTGAGCTTCCGCGATGCGGACATCTTCCTCCGCGACTCGTCGCTTGGCGTCTTCGCGGATGTGCAGTTCAACCGGTCGTCGGTGCGCATCGACGACGCCCGATCGCTCCTCCGCGTGGACAACTTCGTCCGTGCCGAGGTCCTGTCCGACCTGGGAGTGCCGCTCGCGGGGGCCGAGGTCACGCTGGACCTGGAGGGCATCGTGCAGGCGACCGCGCGGACCGATGCCTCCGGGCGCACGGGGTGGCTTGAGGGGTCCCAGGGCTCGTACTTCCGTCCGGTGGCCGCGCCCGACACCGTCTTCATCACCGCCAACGCGGTCCTGAGAGCGGGGCTCCCCTCGGATCCCGCCGCCGCGTTCAAGGACAGCCCGCGCGCCATCGCCCTCGAGGCCCCGGCCACCGAGGTCTTCGTCCTGCGCGACACGAGCGCCCCCACCCTCACCATCCTCCCCGCCGACGGCGCCACGGACGTGGCCCTCGGCTCCCCCGTGAAGCTGCAGTTCAGCGAACCGATGGACACGGCCTCGGTCGAGGCGGCGGTCTCCGTGTCCGGCTCCGCACCGACGAACTTTGTCTGGAGCGAAGGGAACCGCACGCTCACGTTCGACATCGAGACCATGGAAGCCGGTCGCACGTACCTCGTACGGGTCTCGAGCGGGGCGACGGATCTGGCAGGGAACCGAGTGCCCTCGACGACCGTCACGATCACCGTCGGGCGCAGCGGCCAGGGGTTTGATTGGACCCCGGTCGCGATCGTCGCCGCGGTCGTCCTCGGCTTCGGGATCCTGCTCGTGGCGCTCGGCCGGCGGTCAACGGCGCGGGACGCCTCTCGGGAGCAGGAGAGAGACGATCGCCAAGGCCCCGATCGCAAGGGCGGAGCCTAGACCGGCCGTGATCACCGCCGGCGGCCACTGCAACTGGCGCGTGGCGAAGTAGACGGCGATTAGGAGGATGACGAGCATCGTCACACTGAGCGCCAGGAAACCCGTGGCGGTGGAGTCCAGCGGCCAGTCCGCCCGCCCCCGCGGGAACCGCAACGCCAAGATGGCGAGGACCGCCAGGATCACCGCCACGGCCGCAAGAGGGATCGTCAGGGCGCTCACGACAGGTTCCTCCGCTTCGCGAACTCGAGGCACCGCTGGATGCTCTCCAGCGTCACGGTCGGGCGCACACGAGACTGGGCCTTCTCGAGGTGCTCGGGATAGAGGAGCGGCGCGTCCTCGCGGATGGCGGTGAGTTTCGCTTCATCCACCAGGGTCAGGAGGTCCCCGCTGCTGTACCCCTCCGTCCGTTCCGCGAGGGAGCGGACGAGGTCGGCGGTGATCCGGTCGCTCGGCACGCCCTCCAGCCTGGAGGAGAGGATCGCGGCGCGCGCGGCCGCGTCCGGCGGGGGGACGTAGAAGACCTTGTCGAGGCGGCCGGGGCCGAGGATCCCCGGGTCCAGGATGTCCGGGCGGTTCGTCGTCCCGACGAGGACGACGCGCTCGGTCGGCCCGATCGCCTCCAGGAGGGAGAGCAGGCGCGAGAGGAGGTTGCGCGTCGTCGGCGAGCGCTCGTCGCGCGAGGCGAGGAGGTCGAGGTCATCGAGGAGGATGATCGCCGGGGGATTCTCCCGCGCCAGGTAAAAGGTGCGCTTCATCTCGGCGGCGGGCTCGGAGGACGTCAGGAGGGAAGGGACGCTGAGCGTTTGCACAGGGATGCCGAGGTCCGCGGCGGCGCGGCGCATCAGGTGCGTCTTCCCGCAGCCTGACGGGCCGAAGAGGAGGATGCCCCGGGCGGGCCGCAGCGAGAACTCCTCGAGGCGCCCCTGGCGGTGGACGGCGAGGTCGATCGTGGAGCGTAGCTGGCCCTGCAACTCGTCCAAGCCCGCGACCTGGAGGATCTCCTCGGTCCCGGCGCGGTCGAGGTGGTGCATCTTCCGCTCATACCCGAGGCGGAGGCGCTCGTACTCCTCCACCATGCTCAGCGTGATCGAGGGACGCACGTGCGGCAGCACCGCCTCGAGGTCCGCCTGCCGGATCGGCTCGGGCTTCTTCGTCTCGAGGGAACGGTTCATCGCCATGCGCGCGGCCTCGTTCACGACGTTCGCGAGGTCGGCCCCGGAGAAGCGGTCCGTCCTTGCCGCCACGGCGGCGAGGTCGAGGCCCTTCAGGCGCGGACGGCCCCGCAGGTGCACCTCCAGGACCTCCTTCCGCTCCGCCGGGTCCGGCGGCGGGACGTAGATGATCTTGTCGAACCGCCCGGGGCGGAGGAGGGCGGAGTCGACGAGTTCCGGCTTGTTCGTGGTCCCGACCATAACCATGCCGCCGACCTTGTCCATGCCGTCGATCTCGGCAAGGATCATCCCCAACAGACGCGGCGTCACGTCGTCCCCCGCGTAGAGGTCCCGGGACTTCGCGATCGCGTCGATGTCGTCGATGAAGACGATGCAGGGCCGGCGCTCGCGCGCGACGCGGAACAGCTGGTCGATCTTCGCCTCGCTCTCCCCGTACCACTTCGACATGATGTCGGAGGCCTTCACCTCGAACATCTCGACGTGCAGCTCCCCCGCCAGCGCGGTCATCAGGAGGGTCTTCCCGCAGCCCGGCGGCCCGAAGAGGAGGATCCCCTTGGCGGCGCTCACGCCGTAGGTCTGCGCGAGGTCCGGGTGTCGCAGCGGGATCAGGATGGACTCCTTGAGGTCCGCCTTCACGTCGCTCAGGCCGCCGACGCTGCGGAAGGTCGCGCGCCGCGCATCGGGCGTGTCCGCGATCCGCGTGCCGACGTGCGCGAGCCCGTCCCGCGCGACGAAGTACTCGTGGAACCGCTCCCGCGCGTCCCATGAGAAGGCCGCGCCGCCGCCGACCGCCGCCAGGATGGTGAAGGAGAGCCCCGCGCCCAAGCCGTCCAGCGCGACCCCGGCGATCCACGCGCTCCCCAGGAACGTCGCGACGAGGAGGCCGCCGCCGGCGACCGTCACGAGCGCGAGGGACCTCGGCGACGCCTTGCGCTTCGCGAGCACCGCCACGAGGTACACCGCCACGCACCAGAGCACGACCTGGACGTACGGGAGGAGGCTCGCCCCCAGGTTCGACGAGAGCACGGAGCCCAGCACGTCGGGGTTCGCCTCCAGGATCCGGCCCAGGGAGGCCCCGATATCCGTCGGCGCGAAGGTCGCGCTCGGCGGCACGTTGAAGATGACGAGGCTCGAGGCGTGCGGTGCGCTCACCAGGTAGCCGAGGATGTCGAAGTTCCCGAGCGTGAGGACGAGCGTCATGAGCACCCCGGACACCGCCATGGCGGCGATGGCGGTGAAGGCCGGAAAGAGGAACGCCCCCATCATCGGCGGGAGGTACCCGAGGCCGGCACGGGAGAGGAAGAGCGAGGCGAGGACGAGGAACGCGAACTTCCAGTCGAACAGGGCGGCGATCGAGATCAGCAGGGTCGCGACGATCATCACGAGACCGAACTCGGGGCGCTGGTACCCCGCCGCCGCGCTCGCGAGGACGGAGAGGAGGATCAGGGAGAGGACGGGGAAGCGCAGCGAGATCCCTGCCAGGATCACCGCCAGGAAGACGACCATCCAGGCCGGGTAGAACGGCACCCACGCGGTCCCCAGCGCGCCGAGGCCGAGGAAGGCCGCGGTCCGCGTGAGGACGGGCTTGGAGCGCTCGCGGCTCAGGACCTCGCGGAGGCCCTGGACGTCGACCTTCGGGAGGCGCAGGGCCCAGGCGCGCCGGGTGTTCAGGGCCATCTACGGTCTCCTCCGGAAGACGATCCACAGGAGCACGGGGATGGACACCGCCGTGACGAGGAGCCCCCCCGCGACCGCCTCGGGCGGCGGGAAATGTTCCGGCGGGTTGTTCGTGTACCGGCTCACCGATAGCGCGTAGGTGACCGGCTCGGTGTCGAGCTGCGTGCCGTCGAGGTCCCACGCGACGATGAAGAAGGTCACGGTGGTCCCCGCCGGGTAGCCGGGGATCCCGACGACCATCGAGTCGTTCCCTTCCCGCCGGAAGGGGTAGCCGCCGGAGAGCGGCGGGTTGTCGAAGTACTGGTACGTGACATAGAGGTTGGCGCCGCCGATGGTCACCTCGGGGTAGAGGGACCGGATGCGGACGGTCACCGCCTCGTTCGGCTGCGGGGCCTTCGGGGCGTACGTCCCGTTCAGGTTCTCCTCGAAGGTATCGAACCGCCAGCTCCGGTACTGGACGGGCCCCGAGACCGTGTAGTTCCTGAAGTCGCTGACGCGCGGGTCGAGGAAGAAGTCGTAGGCCGTGACCTGGTAGGCAACGATGGTGCCGTTCGGGTAGAGGTCCGCCTGCTGGATCCGGACGGAGAACCGCTGGTGGAGGTCGTCAAGCGGGAGGAACGGCGCCTGGAACGGCCCCTCGTACTTCGTCGCGTCCGGCACGAGATACTGCCAGGTGATGTGCGCGCGGTCGACGAAGATGCGCGGGTCGCGGACCTGGAGGAAGATGTCGGCCGGGAGGGACTCGAGGGGCACAACCGGGTCGACGGTGACGGAGAGGTTCTGGTCGAAGCCGGGGAAGAGCCACTCGCCGTCGGCGCGGGCGGCGGGGACGAACGCGATGGCGACGAGGGCGAGCAGGAGGAGGGAGGCGACGCGCATCTCAAACCCTCACGGCCACCTTCTCGCGGCGGGGGAGGCGGATGCGGCCCCGGAGCATCTCGGCCATCCCCACGACGGCGAAGCCGGCGAACAGCGAGCCGACGGACGAGGAGGCGGGGACGGCCAGGCTGGGCGGCGGTGGCGGCGGCGGAGGGTTCGGCGGTGGCGGCAACGCGCTCCCCGCGCCGAAGACCGGGGGCGGGTTGGGGATCGAGGGGAGGAGCAGGGATGTCGAGTGCACGAAGACGTTCCCGTAGAGCGCGGAGGTGTAGTTGAACGAATCGCCAGGCTGCTCCGCGGGGTGGTACGCGAAGCCGATGACCGTCCCGTTGCCCGCCTCGAAGACGGCGGCGAAGATCCGGTAGCCCGGCTCGCCCCGAGGTCCCACCGGATACGCGGACGTATCGAGGAGGACCTTCGCGCCCGGCGCCACGGTGGTGATGATCCGCCCGGTGAGGTCGGCCGTGTGGACGCGGACGTATTGCGGGCCGTAGGATTGCGAGAGGGCGCCGTTGCGGTCCCGGATCGTCGCGTTCCCCGTCCAGGTCCTGGTCGGGCCGAGGCCGAGCCGACCCGGGATGAGCTGGGCCGCGTGCACGAGGGCCCGGTCCGTGAGGACGATCGTCCCTCCGCCTTCGAGGAAGATCCGGAGGTGCTCGACCACCGCGGTCGGGATGTCGGCGGGATACCACGCCGGGCAGTCGAGCACGACGAGGTCGTAGTTCAGCACGAGGTTCGGCGTCGCCTCGACCGCCCGCCGGTTCACGTGGTCGTACGGGATGCCCATGGCGTCCAGGGCGACCTCGGTCTCCCCGAAGTCCAGCTCGCTGCCCGTGAAGTCGTTCCAGCCCTTCACCAACAGGATCTTCGTCGGCTCGACGATGATGAGGACGTTCCTCTGGATCTGCGTGTTCCGGAGTTGGTCGACCGCCACGGAGGGATGGTGCGCGACCGCGGCCTCGAAGGCCTCGCGGTAGCCGCCCCAGACGAGGAAGGGCCCGCCCTGGAAGTCCACCCCGTTCTCGAAGGCCAGCGTCTTGTACGAGGGGACCGGAGGCGTGATCACCCGGAGGACGGGGACCCCCGCGACCAGCAGTTCATGGACGAGGCCGTAGACCGCGATGCGGTCCGTCTGCTTGTCGTCCATGGGGATGATGAACGTCCCGCCTGGCAGGACCGCCCGGGTGAGGCGGACCTCGGCGTCGGAGGCGGGGAGTAGCGTGATGGCGAGGGCCCCGAGGCAGAGGACGAGCGCGAGCACGCGAATCGGGACAACCCCCGCTTCACCATGAGCCCCGGATATATATAGGATGAGCGGCGCCTTCAGGCGTCGAGCCCGTCCAGGACGAAGTACTTGCGCTGGCGGCCCGCGCGCACGGCGCGCACGTGCCCGTGCCGGCTCAGCGCGCGGAGGTTGTAGGAGACCGTCTGCTGGCTCACGCCGAGGGCCGTCGCGAGGTCGGCCTGGCTGTACCCCTCGCCGGAGCGGCGCAGGTGCGCGAGGAGGCGGATCTGCAGGTCGCTCAGGCGCGTCCCCTGGTCCTGCGGGATGTTCATCTCCTCCGGGTAGAACCGCCGGAAGATCCCGTCGCGGCGGGACTTCACGAAGCCCTGCATCTCCAGCGTCCGGACATGGTGGCTCAGCGTCCCGTTGGTGATCCGCAGGTCCTCGCGCATCCTGTTGTAGTGCTCGCCCGGATGCGACTGGATGTACCCGTAGATCTGACCGCGGACGAAGTGGTCGAGGACCTCCTCGCGCCGGAGGCGGGAGTAGAGCGGGAAGAGGACGAGGTTGAAGAGCCCGAGACGCCCGGCCTCCGTCGAGACCACGGCGATCGCGATCACGGCGCCGAGGCTCACGCCCACGGCGGGGGCGGGCTCCACGGTCTTGCGGGGCGGGGGCGCGAGAACGAGAATCTCGAGCTCGTGCTCGCTCAGCGCGTCGGAGCCGTAGCCGCCGGAGCTGGCGGCGACCCGGATGCCGTCCGTGCCGTCCCCGGCTGGGGCACGGTAGGTGAACGTCACGCGCCCGTCCGCCCCGGTGAACAGAGTGCGTTCCGTGGCGCTTCCACGGTCCGAGAGGAGGAGGACGGTCGCCCCGCGCACGGGCACGTTGTACTGGTCGGTGACGAGGACGTCGATGGTGATCGTGCCCCCGGTCTGCACGAGGTCCGCGTTCGGGACGACCTGCACGACGAGGAACCTCGCGCCGCCGCCGACATCGAGGTCAGGCGCCGGGGCGGCGGGGAGGAGGGCGAGGAGGCCGACTGCACAGCAAGCCAACAGGACGAGTGGGCGGAGCCAGGCCGTGCGGATTCCCCCTAGACTCCGTATCACACGGGAGTGTATATAAGGAGATTTGTGCGCGCCTTTGTGGGACAACCTTTTCATGAGCCCGCGGTTGCCGCGCGCATGGGCCTCCCCCCGTCGCGGGACCTGCCGCCGCCGACGCCCGGGGAGGGCAGCTGCGGCGTCTGCGGGCACCCGATGCCGATCGGGGCCGCCCGGTGCACGATGTGCGGCGCCCCGCCACTCCGCCAGCGTGCGGTGTCTGAGGTCTTCCGGTGCCTCGTGTGCTCGGCGGAGATCTCGCCGAGCGCCCGCTCCTGCCCCACGTGCGGCACGGACTTCTCGGGGAAGTCCGAGGAGGCGGAACTCCGCGTGCGCTGCCCCGTCTGCGCGGCGGAAGGGGATCTCTCTCAGGAGCGGTGTCGCGTGTGCGCCTCGCCGTTCTTCGTCGCGCCAGGGGATAGGGGCCCCCCGCCGCCGGCCGAGGTCCGATGCCGCCACTGCGGGGCCGCCGCCTCGGAGGATGACCTCACCTGCCGTTCCTGCACCCGGAGCCTCTGGGACCTCAGCGAGGAGGAGTGGGGCCGCACCGTCGGCGACGCGCTCCAGACCGCGGGGATCGAGATCGACCTCAGCGGGGAGGACGCCTGGATCGACAACTCCTCCGCTCGCGCGCTTCTTGCGACTGCCCGCGAGGCCCTCGGTCGTCACGAGTACGCCGCGGCGCTCCGCACCGCCCGGGCCTGCGGGGATCTCGCTCGCGGGACGCGGGTGCAGGCGCGGATCTACCAGGACTCGTACCTCGGCGCCGTGAACCGCCTCCAGGCCGCCCGCGAAGGCGGGTCGTCGGTGGACGGGTGCGAGACTCTCCTCCGCCTCGCCGTCGCGGCACGCAGCGAGGGCGGCTGGAAGGATGCCGTCCGCATGGCGATCCAGTCCCGTCTGTGCGCGGAAGAGGCGGAGGCGCGCCACCGCGGGGCGCGGCCCTCGGCCTAGGGGACAGGCGTGAGGCCCAGGAACTCGTCCGCGGTGATCTCCGCGGCGACAAGGTCGGCGGAAGCGGTGAGGACTAGGGCGACGAGATGCTTCTTGTCCAGGGGGAGGACGAGGAGCTGCGCGTCCGGGCTCGCGATGACGAGGCGGTTCGGGGAAAGGCGTCCGAGCTCCGTGAAGGCGGTGACGGACGCGCCCATGATCGTCGCGCACATGATCGAGAAGGTCTCGCGCGAGACGTGGTCGGGGACGACCGCGGCGACGACCCGCCCGTCCCGCGAGATGACGGCGCCCGCGACGGCCCCGGTGGTGACCAGGAGTTCGCGGATCCTATCCTCGTAGTCCATCGACGAACCCATCGCCCCCTCTCCGGGGGCGGCGGGATAAAGGCTTCGCGGCGGTTATCGGGGCCGGGACTGGCCGCCCCCGGCGAACCTTTATCTGCGGACCTCCGGCTACGCGTCCCCTGGAATGTTCTCCGAGGAGGACGGCGCGCTGGCCGTGGCCCTCGCGCGCGACACGCTCGACGCGTTCGTGACGAGGCGTGAGCGGAAGAAGCTCGAGTTGCGGCCGGTCTTCCGGGAGAAGCGCGGCGCCTTCGTGACGGTGAACACGCACCCGGCCGGGGAGCTGCGAGGGTGCATCGGCTACCCGTCGCCCCTGTTCCCGCTCGAAGAGACGCTCGTCCGCGCGGCCGAAGGGGCCGCGGAGGACCCGCGTTTCCCGCCGCTCTCGCGCCCGGAGCTGGACCGGGTCACCGTCGAGGTTTCTCTCCTCACCCCGCCGGAAGAACTGAAGCCGCGAAAGCCCCAAGAGCTCCCGAGGATGATCGTCGTCGGGCGCGACGGGCTCGTCGTGGCGAAAGGAAGGGTCCGCGGCGTGCTCCTTCCGCAGGTGGCGGTGGACTGGTCGTGGGACTCCGAGATGTTCCTGACGCAGGTCTGCCTGAAGGCCGGATTGCCCCCGGACGCCTGGCTGGACGGCGAGACGATCCTCTACGCCTTCCGCGGGGAGCTGTTCGCTGAGGACAAGCCGCATGGCCGCGCCTCCCGGCGGGACCTGGTGAGGCCGCATGCGGGTGGTTGAGGGCCGCGTCTTCTACCGCGGGGAACTCCAGGACCTCTGCGTGGGGATCGAGGACGGCAAGATCGCCGCCCTCCGGAAGACGCTCCGCGGGGACGAGGGGCACTCCGACTTCGGGAACCGCCTCATCCTCCCCGGCGGCATCGACATCCATGTCCACTTCCGCGACCCCGGGATGACGGAGAAGGAGGACTTCGCGTCCGGGACGCGGTCGGCGGCGATCGGCGGTGTCACCACGGTGTTCGACATGCCGAACACGATCCCTCCGGCCACCACCGCCACGGCGCTTCGGGAGAAACTTTCGGCGGTGAAGGGCCGTGCGCACGTCGACTTCGGCCTCTACGCCGGCGTGGCGGCGGCTCCCGGACGTCTGCTCACCTCGCTGAGGAAGGAGCCGCTGGCCTCGGGACTCAAGGTGTACACCGCCGAGAGCACGGGCGGCCTCGCGCCAAAGTGGGCGCAGGTCCCCGCCATTCTGGAGGGGCTCGCGGAGACCGATCTCCCCGTCCTCGTCCACGCGGAGGACCCGAGCCTCTTCGGACTGCCTGGCAAGGATTTGCGCGGGCACGACCTCGCGCGCCCGGTGACCGCCGAGGCGTCGGCGGTGGATGTCGTCGCCTCCTCCAATGGCGGGGCGCACATCACCCATGTCACCGCCATCGAGGGCCTGGAGGCGGTGCGCCGTTTCCACCTCGCCTGCGATGTCACGCCGCATCACCTCCTGTTCGACACCGACTCCGGGGCCGGGGCGCGGCTCAAGGTGAACCCGCCGCTCCGGGCTCCCCGCCATCGCGCGCGGTTGTGGGAAGCGTTCGTGGCCGGCGAGATCCCGATCGTCGCAAGCGATCATGCCCCCCACCTCCCAGAGGAGAAGGAGCGGTTCGATGAGGCGGCGTCGGGAACGCCGGGTGTCGCGACGACCTACCCAGTACTCCTCCGGCTCGTCAAGTCAGGCGAACTCCCCCTCTCCCGGTTGGTCGACGCGTTCTGCACGCGACCGGCGGCGATGTTCGGCCTGAACAAGGGGCAGATCGAGATTGGGAGGGACGCGGACCTGGCGGTGTTCGATCCGGGTCAGGTCACGAAGATCACCGCCAAACGGACGGGCTACAAGTGCGGCTGGACGGCGTTCGAAGGGCTCGAGGCGGTGTTCCCGGAGGCGGTGTTCGTGCGCGGCGCTACGGTGGTTCGGGGCGATGACGTGGATGAGGAGAACGCAGGACAACCCGTTGCGCAGACGCCGTGATTCACATGAAGGCGGCCAAAGCCGGAACTGTTCCAGTCCCTCAAGTCCCGGATGGACAAAGCCCAGTCCGGTTCGTACTCGCAACCGCCCGCGGCACGCCGTTTCGTCCAGTGTCCTATGACGAGGCGCTGCTGGCTGGGGACTCGTTCGTCATTTTCGAGGGCGATTGGGGTGGCCAGATCTACCTCGTCTGCCCGATGCATCTCGTTAGGTGCAGCTTGAAAACTCTATCGCAATTGTTGACGGACATGGACCGAATTGCTTGGTCTGAGAGCGAGGGAACGGGGATGTTCTTCGAGCGCCACGAAGTGGGAGACGGCATCGCGGGAGGCATGGGGGGAGGCCACGCCTTGGCAGGCCTCTGGATACATCGGACTTTCGCATGGAGAGGGCTGCGGAAGCGCATCCAAGCAGTGCTGTCGGGAGAGAGGCCGGCCCTCCGCTGGAGTTCGGGCAAACGTCGTTGAAACACTCAAGCAACCGCGTAGTAGTACTCGCCCGCCGCCTTCTGCTCGCGGTCCAGGCGCGAGTCCTTGTTGTTGATCCGTGGGCGGTTCGTGTCGTTGTCCCGGCGGAACGTCACATCGATCTCCTTCAGGAACCGGTTCATCCCCTCCCGCAGCGGGAACGGTCCGGCGGCGTGGCCCTCCCGCCCCGGCGTCCCCGAGAACGTCATGATCGAGTCGCTCACGAGGTCGATGAAGTACACGTCATGGTCCACGATGACGCCCGAGCGCCGCTCCTTCTCCATGACCCGGCGGATCGTCCTCGCCGTCTCCATGCGCTGGTTGCTGTCCAGGTACGCGGAGGGCTCGTCGAGGAGATAGACGTCGGCCTCGCGCGCGAGGCACAGGGCCACCGCGACGCGCTGCAGTTCACCGCCAGAGAGCTCCTTCACCAGCCGCTCCATCATCGGCGTCACGTTCAGCGGCGTGAGGATCTCCGAGTCCGTGTACGCGGACTCCGCCTTGGTCCCGACGGTGGAGGCGAAGAGCTCCCGCACGCTGCCCTCAAAGGTCGGCTCGATGTACTGCGGCTTGTAGGACACCTTCCAGCGGCCCTCGATCTTCCCCGCGTCCGGCGTCTCCTCGCCGGCGAGCATCTTCACGAACGTCGTCTTCCCCGTCGCGTTCGGTCCGACGACGCCGACGACCTCGCCCTTCCGCAACTGCCCGGCCTCCACCTCCAGGGAGAACTCGGGGTAGTGCTTCGAGAGCGCGGGATACCGCAGCAGCGACTCGGCCTGCCAGGCCTCGCGCGGCGGTCGCGGGTCGAAGGTGACGTGGGTCGGACGGAAACGGATGTTCTCCTCCTTGAGATAGCCATCGAGGTACACGTTCACCGCCGTGCGGACGGGACGCGGCTGCGCGAAGATCCCGTAGGCGCCCTCGCTCCCGTACACCAGGTACGCCGTATCCGTGAGGAAGTCGAGGATGGCGAGGTCGTGCTCGATGACGACGACCTGCTTCTTCGCCGCCAGATCCTTCATCACCCGTGCGACCGACAGCCGCTGGTGGATGTCCAGGTACGAGGAGGGCTCGTCGAAGAAGTACACGTCTGCGTCCTTCAACAGGGTGGCGGCGATCGCGGTCCGCTGCAGCTCACCGCCAGAGAGCGTCGCGATCTCCCGGTCCAGGACCTCAAGGAGGTCGAGGTCGGCGGCGACCTCATCGAGGCGCCCGCCGCGGTCGACCTTGCCGAGGAGCGCGCGGATCGTCCCCGTGTACGTCTTCCCGAGGCGGTCGACGTACTGCGGCTTCACCGCCGTCCTGATCTTCCCCTCCGCGAGCGCCTTCATGTAGTTGAACGCCTCGGTCCCCGCGAAATGCTCCAGGACGGCGTCCCACGGCGGCTTCTTCCGGCGGTAATGCCCGAGGTTCGGTACCGTCTCACCGCTGAGGATCGAGATGGCGGTGGTCTTCCCGATCCCGTTCGGGCCGAGGAACCCGACGACCTCGCCGGACCTCGGGACCGCGATGCGGAAGAGGCGGAATCCGTTCTTCGAGTACTGGTGAAGGAGGTCCTCTTTCAGCGGCTCGGGGAGGCCGATGATGCGGATCGCGTCGAAGGGGCACTTCTTGACGCAAATGTTGCACGCGATGCAGGTCTCCTCCGATATCGCCGCCTTCCCCGTCTCCTCGTCGATCCAGATGACCTCGGTGCCGGTGCGCTGGGGCGGGCAGAAGGAGATGCACTCGTGGTTGCAGCGCTTGGGCTGGCACCGGTCCGGGAAAACGACGGCGATGCGCATGGCGGTCCGTCGAGACGGTTGGCGGTAATGAAAGTGCGCCCGCAAAGGCCTTCATGCCTCCCGCCTTCCCGTCGGCGTGCACCAGGGCTCGGGCGTCCGGCTCCGCGTCGCTGCGGTGAAGGCGCTCAAGGGCCGGCTCGTCACGCGAGGCAAGGCCGCGTACACCCTCGTCATCCGGAACGACGGGGTGCGGGAGGCGATCGAGACGGTGGCGGTGATCACGTCGCCGCACGAGCGCCTCTCTCTCCTCCCCGAGATGCTCCGGTTCGGCGACATCCCCGTGGGGAAGGAAGGGAAGGCCCGCATCGAGGCGCGCTCGGAGGGGTTGCGTCCCGGTCGCTACGAGGTGAAGATCGTCCTGTCGGCGGTCGCCGTCGCCGCCACGACATCCAGCTTCGTCCTCGAGGTCGCCCTCCGGTGAGGGCGAATAGGCTTATGTCGCCGCGACGCATCGCCGCCTGAGATGATCCCCGGCGGACGGATGAACCCCAAGCAGCTCAAGCAGATGATGAAGCGCATGGGCGTCGATCAGGAGGAGCTGGAGGGCGTCGAGCAGGTCGTCGTCACCTTCCACGACCGGGAACTGGTCTTCTCGGAACCGAGCGTGTCCCGCGTCCGGGCCCAGGGGCAGGTCACGTACCAGCTGGTCGGCGAGCCGGTCGAGCGGAAGCGGGAGGGCGCCCTCCCCGCGGCCCCGGTGAAGCGCGTGATCCCCGACGAGGATGTGGAGCTCGTCGTCTCGAAGACGGGCGTGTCCGAGGCGCGCGCGCGCAAGGCCCTCGAAGAGGCCGACGGCGAACCGGCCGAGGCGATCATACGGTTGATGTCCGGATGATGCGCGAGCGCGTGCGGTCGTTCCTCGGGGTGTGGGCGCCGCTGATCATCGCGGCGACGATCTTCATCATCGCCGCGCGGTTCCTCCTGACCTCACCGCCACCGGCCGCCGACGACCGCCCGGGACGCTCGTTCCTCCCGGGGTGGGAGGCGACGTGGTACCTCTGCGGCGCCGGGCTCGCCGGGGTCGGCGGGCTGTTGATCATGAGCACCCTGGGGAGATTCCGCAAAGCGAGAATGGCGGCGCGGCCCGCGCCTCCGGATACCCAGGACGATGCCTTGAAATAGGCTCCGGGCGAGACTTTCCGTCCGTGCCGCTCTCCCTAGACGGGAGATAGGCCGGATGTTCTGCGCATGGAGAACAGCGAGCCCCTCGCCGGGCCGGAGTCGATCGCGACGTACGCGCGCCTCGCGCGCGACCGGGTCATGTTCTTCGCGGGGCTGGGCCTCGCGCTCCTCGGCCTCGCGATCGCGTTCGCGGCCGGGCTCTTCCCGCAGCTCTCGCCGACGACCTACGACGCGAACGGTGTCTTCGGGGACAACAACCTCGGGTGGACGCTCGCGGGCGCGGTCCTGATCGTCCTGGGGACCCTGGCGGTCCTGCACGCCCTCCGGGGCGGGGTGGTGAAGGGTGACTCCCCGCGCCCCTAGCCGCGGCCTCACGAACGGCCTCGGCGCGAGCGCGCGCTCCGGCCGGGAGGGCCGCGTGAACGGCCTCGCCAACGGCCCGAGGGAGGGGCGGGTGAACGGGGCGCGGCGGGGAAGGACGAACGGGGCGGGGCGGGTCAACGGCATCACGAACGGCCGGGTCAACGGCCTGGGCTACACGAACGGGCTGACCCTCCGGCAGAACCGCTTCGGCCTCCTGACGCAGCGCGACCTCGTCGCGGGCACGCGCCTCCTCGTCGTCGCGGTCGCCTCGATGCTCGCGCTCCCGGCCCTGTTCCTCACGCAGTCCGCCATGGAGGAGGTGCCGATCACGGTGGACGGGGACCTCGCGGACTGGGCGGGGCACGACATCCAGGTGGAAGGCACGAAAGGCCTCCCGCTCGAGGTCACCGCCAGCGCCGTCACGCCCTATGCCGGCGCCCAGTTCTGGATGGTTCGTACCGCCGGGCCGCCGTTCGCGGACGGGGTGCCGCGGTCGTACCTCCTCTCCATCGACGCGGACGCCGACCCCGCCACGGGGCTGGTCGTCGACGACCTCGGCGTGGACTACCTGATCGACGTGAGCGGGTACGACGGCCAGGTCCACGAGGCGTCCCTCCTGGCCTTCGACCCCGACGCGGGCCTCGACGTCAACCGCCGGACGACCCTCGGGTACCTGACCGCCGAGTCGGGACCGGAGGGTTTCGAACTTCGCTCGGCGGTGAAGGACCTCCTGCCGTCGACCGAGTTCCGCGCACGCATCATGGCGGTGGACGGCTCGGGACGGGCGTTCTCTGCGCGCACGACGCTCTCCAGCGGCTCCGGGTCGCTCGTGGTCACCCAGCGTTCTCTCCCGGTGAACGGCACCTCCGGGGATGTGCTCGCCCTCGACTTCACCGCGTTCGGCTCCGGAGTGGACGTCACGGGGTTGCGCTTCGCCGCCGCCGGCGGTGGCCGGCTCGTCGCCCCGGCGACTCCCTTCCGCGTCGAGCCGGGGAGTCCGCTCACACGCCTCGTCGGTCTGGACCGCTCGGGCCTCCCGGCGCAATCCCTCGTGCGCCTCGAGCTGGCCTCGGTCCAGGCGTCCGCGCCTTCGCATCTGGAGGGCGACGGCGCGCTCTTCTACACCGGCCCGGCGCCTTCCGTGAAGGTCGTGGACGGGCTGTTCTCAGATTGGGCACAGGTCGAGACCGACGCCCGGGGCGAGGTCGCGTGGGACAGCGCGGACCTCACCGCCACCGCCTCCGATCGGGACGCGTTCAGCGTGTTCTTCTACGCGTCCACGGAAGGGGCCATCCTCCTCGGGCGGGACCTTCCGTTCGTGAAGGGGAGGCCCCAGGCCGCCGGGGAGCCCGGGGAGCCCGGCGGGAAGAGCGCGCACATCCGGAAGACCGGGGAGGACGTGGTCCGCGTGTACGTCGACACGGACTCCGCGGAGGCCGACGGGGAGCCGGTGGATGGCGTCGTCGCGAACAAGATGGTGGAGATCCGGGGTGTGCGCGGACGGGTGACCGAGCGGACGCTGTTCACCTGGAACCAGGGGCGGTGGGACGCCGGACAGGCCCCGGTGCTGGCCGAGGCGCGGGGCCAGGCCCTGGAGGCCTCGGTGTCACTGGCCTCCCTTGGACCGTTGCGCAGCCCGGAGGTCGTGATCGCGACGACAGGGTGGCAGGGCGAGGCGGATGTCGGCGAGCTCCTCGCGACCTTGCCCTCGACGACCCGCGGCTCGGTGCCGGTCCTCCCCTCCTTCGGAGGTGCGGGGGACAACCAGTTCCTCGTCACCGCCGCCCAGGACCTGGCCCTCGACAACGCCGCCAAGCAGCTCTCCCTCCGGCACACCGCACGGACCACGATCGCGGTCCAGGAGTTCCAGGTCTACGTCGCCTCGGTCTTCGGGTTCCCCCCGTTGTACGACGCGGGCATCCAGGGGGATGACGGGCTCGGGAACCCGAACGGCCTCTGGCTCTGCATGAGCACGGTCTCCCCGGCGGCCACGGGGTGGTACGCCGTGCCGTGCCTCCTCCTCGGGTACACGGCGGGCACGGTGTATCATCTCGTGATGAAGTACAACAGCGGCGGTATCGGCGGCGGGAACCACATCCGGATCCGGACGACGACCCCGAACAACCAGATGTATCCGGTCGACCAGTCCGCGGACTTACGGATGACCGTCTTGTACGACCCCGGGACCGGGTGGGGGGACCTCGCGCGGCAGCCGGTCTTCGTCGTCGACGACTTCGTGAAGTACGTGGGCAACCCCTACCACAGCTTCCTGAACCAGGTCGTGCGCACGACCACCGGGGCGGGAAACAAGTTCCAGGTGTCCTGGACGGAGACCTACAACCAGGCCCGGTTCACTGTCCGCAAGGTCGGGTCGCCGAGCGGAGACCTCTTCCTGAAGATCCGGGACGTCGCCGCAGGCGTGGAGCTCGTGTCCGCCCGCGTTTCCTCCGCGTCGATCGGGTCCGCCTTCTCCACCATCACCTGGGCCTTCAGCTCCGTGACGCTCAACCCGCTGACGACCTACGCGATCTACCTGGAAGCATCTACCGGGACGGACCTCACGAACTATTACCTCACGCCGATCTCGTTGGCGGTGAACCTGCTCCCCTACACCGATCTCACGTACGACAAGACGGTCACCTTCGCGACGCGCATCGACCTCAGCTGCGGCCTGCCCCCCTGCTTCACCGATTCGATGAGCGATGACGTCCCCTTCCAGCTCCTCCCCGAGATGGATGTCCTCGCCGCCGTCGCGATGTCCCTCGGCCTTCCCCTCATCGCCTTCCGGCGCCGGGGGCGGCGCCGAGCCCAGAACGGTTAAATACACCGCACTTCCTCCTTCGACCTCCAGGCTAGGGCGGGGGACTGGGCGTACCCCTACAATCTCCGAACCGTCCTTAGGAGAGCCGACGCCGGGGGCGGCGCCCCCGGTCTGGCGCTAGTCCGGGGGCCGACGTCGAAGTCTCGTCCTGCGGGGCTGGTGTAGGCGTGGAACCCCGCCGGAAGGTGGGAGGAAGCGCCCTAATCGCGGAGAACGGGTCAGGCACGGAAGTGAGCAGCCTTACCGCGGACTACCAACGCTCGCGGGGGTGCGGGGCGGAGTCGGTCCCCCGGGCCCCTGGCGTCCGACCACGTGACAACCTCGGCGGCCTGGTCCTTTCTACGGCGCGAGCTTCGCCTGCCGGGTGACCAGCACCTGGTCGCGCATCCCGTAGCGGTCCGCGAGGAGGAAGGTGAGGATCGCATCGCGCGCCTCGTTCTTGCGGTCCTCGACCCCATACGCCGGCTCATTGGCGGGGATCTTGAGGCCTTGCGTCGCGAGCACGCGCCGAGCCTCATCGACGAGCTCCTTCGGCGCGGCGGCGACGTCGCCGACCGCGTCGAACCCGCACTCCCGCAGTTCCCGGAGGAACACGGGTCGGTGGAAGATCTTCTGGAGCACCGCCACGCAAAGGCGCGTCCCTCGCGCCGGGTCCTTCTCCTCCTGGCGCACGGCCTCCCCGAGGGCCTCGTAGAGGTTCGGGCTCCGGTGGGCGCTCGTCGTGTAGACCTTCGAGGGCGGGATCTTCTTCTCCCGGAGCATGCCCACGTCCGCGAGCGCCTTGAGATAGCCCGTCAGGAAGAGGCGATGGAACTTGAAGCCGTCCTTGTGGAGGTCACGCGTGAGCGCGCTGATCGAGCGTTCCTCGGCTTTCACATGGTAGAGGATGAGGTCCTTGAGGTTCCGTTCGGGAGCGAACACGCGGCGGCCTCCCCGGCCCGCCTGGTAACAGATGTGATAACGAATAAAGGTTTCCTCCGGAAGACCTGCTCACAGAGCCGGTTCCGATTGGACTATGTAGGACGCCTCGTTTGGTTCGGCCGTTCCGTTGATCCACTCCCCCTTCTTTTTCTGTTACTCCCCCAGCGTGCGTCCTCCCCCTGATAACGGCTCGGCAACCTTCATGTGACCCAGCGGCGACTGGCCACCGTGGACGACCGCATCCACACGTACGTCCATGGCTTCGACGAGAAGATCGGCGGCGGGCTGCCGAAGGGGCAGCTCGTCCTCATCAGCGGCGAGCCGGGCACGCTGAAGTCCACCTTCTGCTTCAACATCCTCTACCACAACGCGTTGAAGGAGAACCGCAACGGGGCCTACATCACCCTGGAGCAGGGGCGCGAGAACTTCGCCCGTCACCTGCTCGCGGTCGGCCTCGACCCGAAAGCCGTGGAGGAGCGGGTGAGCATCGTCGACCTGGGGATGATCCGGAAGAACCTCGAGGGCGTGACCTCGAAGTCCTGGATGGACATCTTCAAGATGTACGCCCAGAACCTGAAGCGGAACGTCGGTTTCGACATCCTCGTCCTCGACTCGCTCCCGGTGCTCGAGACGATCGCGAACTTCCAGAAGCCGCGGGAGGACCTGTTCCACCTCTTCGAGTGGCTGCGGGACCTCGGCGCCACCGTCCTCGTGATCTCCGAGACGAAGGCGAACGCGACGGACTACGGGACGTGGGGCGAGGACTTCCTCGCCGATGCGATCATCCACCTGAAGATGGAGCGCGTGAACGACTCGAACATCCAGCGGCGCGTGCGCGTGGTGAAGATGCGGGCGACGCCGCACTCCCCGAACTACCACACGCTCATCTTCCAGAACAACCAGATCCAGGTGACCCGCGTCATCGCGGAATGAGTCGCGTCGGACCTCGCGCATCACCGCCATCGTCCGGATCGTTGCTCCGATTCGGGCGGCTCCCGCTGGCCGCTCTGGGGCGGGCGTTGACCTCCGGCAAGGCCGTTTGCCACCATCGTGGCCAGGCTCGCGGCGAAGGGTGCGGCGGTGACGGTTCGAACATGCCCCAAGAAAGCCTTTATATAACGTTGGCCGATGGCAAGTTCGGTGCGGCGGCGTGGGCAACGCTGCGCATGCTTTGTGTCGCGCCAACCGGAGGAGGAACCTCTCATGCGACCGTCTACGGCGAAGCTTCTGACCGTGCTGTGTGTGGCCGCGCTTTCCCTGCCCCTCGTCCCGGGCTTCGTGAACGGGGTCGTCCCGGGTCCGAAGACCGAGGACGCGAGTTATTTCTATGTCTATCTTCCCGTCAGGCAACAGTCCTCGCTCGCGGGGTCCGGCCTGACCATCGTGCAGTCGTACGAAGGGTTCGCGCTCGTGCGCGGGACGGCGGCAACCGTGGCGGCGATGCCCCGGCTCGTCGTCGCCCCCGCGGATGATCTGTTCACCCTGAACCTCAACCAGATCCAATTCGATGTGCGCGAGGGACCCTCCATCCCCGACGCGCTCCGCATCGAGTACGCCCCGCAGGAATCGGGGATGCACATCGTGCACTTCCTCGGTCCCGTCAAGGACGAATGGCGGTGGAACCTGGAGCGTGCAGGAGCGTCCGTGGAGCGCTACGTCCCGAACAACGCGTTCATCGTGCGCATGACCCCCGAGACCGCCAACCTCGTCCGAGGCCTCCCGGCGGTGGACTACGTCGGCCCCCTGCACCCGGCCTTCCGTGTGCACCCCGACCTCCTCGCGACCGACCGCCTCGTCGAGGTCAAGATCGTCACCTTCAAGGATGAGAAGGTCGACCCGGTCCTGGCCTTCCTGGGCCACCGGAACATCCCGACCCGCTCCCTTGGGGTCGGTCTTCCGGGCGTGATCTCGTGGACGCAGGCGGAGGACTTCGGCGTCGTCAAGGCCCGCGTTCCCGCCACCCTCCTCCCTGAGGTCGCACGTCTGCGCGGCGTCGAGTACGTCGAGCCGATCTTCGCCATGGACGTGGCGAACACGGACATGCAGTGGATCCACCAGTCGTTCCAGAACGGCATCCGCACGGAGTGGAGCGCCTCGCCGAGCTTGGACGGGACCGGGCAGATCATCGCGGTGGCGGACTCCGGCCTGGACTTCGACCATGAGCAGTTCCGCGAGAGCGACGCGACGATCCAGCTCGGCGGAATCAACGGCCCGGGGAGCGTCTACAACACCACGGACATGGCCCGACGCAAGCTCATCCGCTATTACCCCATGGCCTTCTTCAACGAGGGCAAACCCTGGTGGGGCGCCTCCGGCGATATCCACGCCGGCAAGGATTCCCCCTGGGACAGCGTCTTCTCCGGGTGCCGCGCCGGTCACGGCACGGCGGTCACGAGCGTCGCCGCCGGGAACGACAACCCCATCACGATCATGAGCCCGGGGTTGAACGACGGGATCGCGCTCGGTGCCAAGATCTTCTTCGAGGACATCGGGACCGAGGTCCAGGATCCCGTGCGGTGCACGGTCGGCAGCAACTGGGACATCGCGCTCTCCTACATCCCCGACGATTACAGCGCCATGTTCCAGCCGGCCTACGACGCCGGTGCGCGCATCCACACGAACTCCTGGGGGTCCCCGAACGCCGACTACGACCTCGAGGGGCACATGGTCGACCTCTACATGTGGCAGCACCCGGACTTCCTGGTCATCTTCTCCAACGGGAACAACGGCCCCGCCCTCGGGACCGTCGGCAGCCCCGCGGTGAACAAGGACGGCATGGGCATCGGCTGGGGCGGGAACGCCAACAACTGCGGGGGCTCGGACGAGAACAGCGTCTCGGGGCAGTCCTCGCGCGGGACCACCTTGGACGGACGGGCCAAGCCCGACATCGTCGCGGTGGGCGAGGGGCGGTCGGCGCAGAGCGACAGCCCGGCGGCGCTCCCCACCAACAGCGTGGGGACCGCGGACGTGTGCTGGGCCGGCACCTCCTACGCCGGCCCCGCCGCCGCCGGGGGCGCCGCGATCACGCGGCAGTACCTCGCGGACGGCTGGTGGCCTACCGGGACGCCGGTCCTCGGGAACCAGTTCAGCCCGAGCGCGGCGCAGATGAAGGCGCTCATGATGTCCGGGGCGCGCAAGATGACAGGGGCGGGAACCTCCGGAGGGCAGGCCGAATGCGGGGCGTGGCACTACCCGAGCTGCAGCCAGGGCTTCGGCCGGTACACGCTGGACGACTCCCTGCACCTGGCGGGGGAGGCCCGCGACACCTACATCCACGATTACAAGAGCGGGCTCACGACCGGGCAGACGTTCCGCACGACCGTGTGGGTGAACGGGAACACCCAGAGCCTGCGGTTCGTCCTCGCCTACACGGACTACCCGGGCGCCATCGGCGCGAGCCCGGCGCTCGTGAACAACCTCAACCTCCGTCTCATCGCGCCGGACGGGACGACGACGTTCAAGGGCAACTGCTGGGGAACGACGTTCGCGGCATCGGATTCCCGCGCCGACCCCTCCTGCGGCAGCTACGACAGCGTCAACCCCGTCGAGGGGGTCCTCTTCAGCTCCGGGTCCGCGCAGATCCAGAACGGGGAATGGACGATTGAGGTCACCGCGCAGAACGTCCCCGTCGGGACGCAACCGTTCGCGCTGGCGGTTACCGGGGACCTCGACCTGAACTACGGGGCGGTCACGACGGACAAGCCCGAGTACACCGAGGGGGACAACGTCACCCTGCGGGTGGTCGACCTGAACGCCGGCCCGACCGTCGACGTCGATGTGATCAGCGACACGGAGACCACGCCGGAGACCGTGACCCTCCCCGAGATCGGGGACGGGATCTACGAGGGACCCCTCCCCATCGGCTTCGACTTCACCACGAACGGCGACGGCACGCTCCAGGTGAGCGACGGCGACACCATCACCGCCATGTACAACGACGGCAACCCCGCGCACATCTCCATGCACACCGCCACGGTCGAGGCGGTCTACCCGATCATCTCGAACGTGCGCGTCACCGCCCTCTCGAACTCCGCGGCGACCATCTCCTGGAACACCCTGGAGCCGGCGAACGGCACGGTCTACTACGGCCCCACGGCCGGCCTCGGGTTCAGCGCGCAGGAGGACTCCGGCGCCGAGCTGCGCGTCGCCCACTCCCTGACCGTCACGAACCTGACCACGCAGACCCTCTACTACTACGACGTCGCCTCGACGGACCGCGCCGGGCACACCTCCGTCGATGACTTCGGCGGGCCGCATTACCGCTTCCAGACGTCGCAGAAGGGCGAGGTCCTCCTGGTCATCGGGGACAGCAGCTTCCCGGCAGACCGCCTCCAGTTCTACCGCGACGCGCTCGCCGACCGCAAGTGGGCGCTGAACGAGTGGGACATCACCACGCAGGGGATGCCGACGCTCGCCCTGCTCCGCGACTACAAGGCCGTCCTCTGGCAGGTCGGCCTCGAGCAGTACCCGCCGGTCAGCCCCGAGGCGATGCTCCTCCTCAACAACCTGGCCCCGGCGGCGACAGACGACTACGTGGACGGCGGCGGGCGCCTCATGATCTCCGGGCACGACATCGCGTGGGCGCTGTGCGCCACCAGCGGCTCGCAGTGGTACAACGCCGCGAACTGCAACTGGGTGCACTCGACCCTGAAGGCCACCTACCAGGACGACCCGTCCATCATCAACCAATTGAACGGCATCGTGGGCAACCCCATCAGCGGGTCGTACACCACCGGCGCGTGCTACGCGCGCCACCGCGACGGCGGCTCGACGGACGAGATCGACAAGCTCTTCGGCGGGGAGACGGCGTACACCTGGCGGAACAACGACGTCACGCCGGACGACGTCGCCGTGCAGTGGACCTCTCCCCTCGCCAACGGCTCGGCGCTGCCCGGGTCCTGGTGGTGGAAGGGCACGCCGAGCAAGGTCGTCGCGTTCTTCTTCGAGTTCTCGGGGCTGTTCAACCCCTCGGGCCCGACGCCGTGCGCGGACAACCCCGCCGCCCGCGCCGACATCCTGAACAAGACCGTCGTCTGGATGATCGGACGCGACCACCCCTGGGTGAAGATCAGCGTCCCGAACGGCGGGAGCACGTACTCCACCAGCCCCTTGGCGGTGAGCTGGACGCGGAGCAGCGGCGCGGGGATCCTGAGCCAGGAGTTCTACTACAGCGACGACGACGGACAGAGCTGGACGAACGTCCCCCCGACGCTCTCCGGAGGCGACACCTCCAAGTCCTGGGACATCAGCGCGCTCCCCAACGGGAAGTACTACAAGGTGCGGGTCGTTGCGACGGACGCGGGCACGCCGGAGCTCCTCGGCGGGGACGACTCGGACTCCGACTTCACGATCGACCGTGGCGCGGCCGGCGACCTGCTCGGTCCGCTCACCTGGTCCGACAGCCCGCGCGCCTCGCCCAACCCGGCCACGACCGGGAGCCCGGTGACGTTCCGGGCCCGCGTCGACGACAGCGCCCGCGGGAACGCGAACATCCACGCCACGACTCCGGCCGAGTACTACATCGATGTGGATCCCGGGGTCGGGAGCGCCACCGCGATGATCCTGCTCGCGATGCCCACGAGCCCGACCGAGGAGGTCACGTGGACCGGCCCGATGCCCTTCGTCTCCTTCGGTTGGCACGATCTCTGCGTGCGCGGGCAGGACGTATACGGCAACTGGGGCGTCTCCGTGTGCACGCCCTTCTTCGTCCTCACCTCCGGCCCGCCGCTCCCGGCGCCGCCGACCAACGTGCACGCATCGCTGGTCCTCGGCGGACAGGACGTCAACCTCACTTGGACGCCCTCCGCGCCGGAGACCGACGTCACCCATTATGAGATCTGGCGGGGCGCGGTCTACTCCCCGACCGGGGCGGGCTACACGGTGCTCCCGCCGCCCGCGGACAACCTCCCGCTGGGGACCGACCGGTTCGCCGACGTGAACCCGCCGCTGGGCCAGAGCTTCTTCTACATCATCCGCGCCGTCGGCCCGGGAGGATTCAAGGACGGGGACTACCAAGCGGCGAAGTACGTGACGAACCTCGCGGCCGGGATGACCCTGCTCAGTGTGCCGCTCCAGCTCCAGGACACCTCGGCGGCGGGGATCTTCCAATCCTTGGCGGTGGATCGCGTGCGGCTCTACGACAGCACCGACGCGACCGACCCGTGGAAGGCCTACTATCCGGCGAAACCCTCCAGCGAGTTCAACTCGATCGATTACCGGCGCGGCCTCTGGGTCGACTCCGCCCTTGGCGGAGAATGGCGGATCGCGGGCCGTGTGCCGCGGACGACCAGCACGGCCGTCGTGACGGGGTGGAACCTCGTCGCCTACGATTCCTTCATCGCCCGCACAGCGGGTGCCGCGCTCGCACCGCTCTCCTTCGGCTCCATCGAGCAGTACTCCGCCGCGGACCCGCCCTACCACCTGAAGGGCATGGCCCCTAGCGAGATGATGGGGGCCGGCCGGGCGTACTGGATCTACTTCAACACGCCGGGGACGTGGACCGTCACGAACACCTGAGCGTCACGTACGTGTGATCTCCAGGAAGGAGTCCTCGGGCAGCGTGTAGTAGTAGAGCGACTGCTCGACCTCGTGCTCCTTGCTCATCTCGCGGTCGATCCGCTCCCGCCAGTCTGCGAGCAGCCGGACCGTGACCGTGCGCTCCTCCTTGCGGAACGCGGCCACCGGGGCCCCGCCCTCCTTGGCGGTGATGTTCCCCTTCCCCATCGTGCACTGCGAGGAGAACTGCACGCCATCGACGACGCACAGCATCGGCGGCTTGGGGAGACAGGTGACCTCCGCGAACAGTCCCTTGTATCCGCCTAGCTCCCGCCGACCGATCCCCCCCATGCGCAGGCCGACGACCACGTACGGTCCGAGGTGCCCGTGGAACTCCTGCAGCCGCTGGAGAGCCTCAGGGAGATCGGCCATCCTCCAACCGAAGCCTCTCGCGGTATTTGCGCGCTGCGTTCCTCGGACGTCAGGCGAGGAGCAGCGTCCCCAGGCCGACGCTGACGGCGAACGCCGACACCGCCACCGGGAGGTTCCTCCCGACCGAACGGAGGAACCCGACGCGGTCGGCGCCGCGCTCTAGGCCCGAGGCGAAGTACGTCGAGGCGACGACGGACAATCCCACGTACACCGCCGACGCGGCGGTGAACGCGTTGGTCGAGAGCGGCAGGGTCGTGAACCGCCCGAAAGCGCTCGAGAGGAGCGCGTACAACGCGCACGTGATCCCCAGCACCACGGGCGCGAAGAGCACGGCGGTCGACCTCACGGACTCGACGGTAGGACGGAGCGATTCGCGCATGTCCCCCTCGAGACGCTGCAGGTCCCTCAGGTACGTGGCGGTCTCCAGGATGCCCTGCGACGCGGTGGCGGGGTCCCGGGTCGTCGCCTCGACGACGAGACGCAACGTGGCCCGAACGAGCCTGGACGGGTGAGCGACGAGAAGCCCCGCCGCACCGAACAGGATCTCCCGGAGGGACTGGCGGCGAAGGCGCATCGCGTGGGCGATCGAGGCGAAGAGGGTCCCGGACGCCGAACCGCGCAGTTCCTCCGAGGCCCGCCCCAACGCGGCCTCGACCGGCAGACCCGAGCCGATCAGCGCGCCGAGACGGAAGAGGGCGTCGGGGAACGATTCCTCCAGGGCGCGGAGCTCGTCGGATCGCCGCGCGGCCGACGCCGTAGCCATCAGCAACGCCGCCGAGACTCCCGCCGCAAGAAGAAGGACCGGGGCGAGCGCCGGAAACGGCGGTGGGAGAAAGAACGCGGGCGTCACCGCCAAGGAGGCCAGGACGCCGACCGCGATGGACCGTTTCCACGGACCCAGGGCGAGCGCCTGCGCGGTCGCCCCGATGGCGGGCCGCTTGCCCAAGATGATCCAGGCCAGGAGGAAGGTCCCGGCGGGGAACGCGACATCGAGCAGCAGGATCGAGGGGACCGGGTTCTGCGGCGGCGAAGGGGCGGTCGTCCCGGCGAGGCCCGGCGCGGTGAGGGAACCGAGGGAGGACATCGGGAGCACGGTCCCCAGGAGGAGCGGGAGGAGGACGCCGAACGCGAAGAGCATCGCGGCGGGCGCGCGCAGGCCCGCCGCGTACGCCCGTAGACGCTCCTTCGTGCCCTCGCGCACAAGGTCGCGCGCGCGATCGCAGAACCGGCGCACCGCCTCGTCCGAGCCCTGACGCGTCGCCGCCAGAAGGTCGTTCAGCGCTCGCCGCAGGTCATCGTTCCATCCCCGCCACGAGTCGGCGAACTCCATGAACGCGGCATCGAGCGTGCGGTGCTCGCGGAGATGGACCTTCCAGACGAGCGCCCGGAGCATCCCCGCCATCGGCTCCTCCGTGCCCTCGGCGGCGAACGGGACGGCCACCGACAGGGAGGGCCTCAACCGCAGGGACAGGGCCAGGAAGTTCACCGCCTCCGGCGCCCTGCCCAGGGACTGCAGGCGCAGCCGCCTCGCCCGCGATTCAGGGAAGCCGAGGACGAGCGCGTACACCGCCAACGGCCCGCCGAGCGAGACCGGGATCAACAGAAGCGCGAGAGAGGGGACGAGGAAGAGCGACACGGGAACGAGCGGGGCCAGGGCGATGGCGGTCACGAGGGCGGCGATCTCCGCGAGGGCGCGCGCCTCATGGAATTCGACGGGGATGCCGACGAGACGCGTGGCGGCGGTGAAGGACGGTTGATCTCGACGCCGCTCCAGCGCCTCGCGCCGACGTCGGAGCGCGTCCCGCCTCTCGGACTGCCGTGCGGACAAGGGAGCGCCGCGGGACCGCCGGTGGACCGCGGCCTCTTCGTCCGCGAGCCCGGCGATGGCGGCATCTAGGCGGCGACGGGCACGGAGCGACGAGGCCGATCGGACACGCCCCGCCCATCGCGCGGCGCGGGCGTAGCCCTCAGGCACGGGCGGCCTCCAGCCATTCCCGCCATCCCGCCAATAGCGCCTCCCCAGACCGGCCCTCCTCCACGAGCCCCCAGTACCGCGCGTTGCAGCGCGCCGTCCAGGCCGCCCCGAGGAGCGAGGGTCGATTGCGGCCCGCCTCCACCTGGAGGCGCTTGCATTCGGCACGCACCCGCACGTTCTCCAGGATCTCGCGGTAGCCGAGGCCCCACGCCCGGGCGATCTCCCCGAGACGGTCGGACCCTTCCCGCAGCGTCCGCGTGTCCACGAGGGAATCGCGGGCGGCATCGTAGGCGAGGAGGGTGTCGAACTCCCCGGGTCCGCGGCGCTTCGCCAGCTCCGTGACCTCGAGGACGCGGCGCGAGGTGCGCTGCGCCCCTCCGGGACGGGCGAGCCCGGCAGTGACGACGACGTCCGTCGCCATGAACGACATCTCCGGGATGCCGAGGTCGTGCACGATGCGCTCGTACACCGCCGCGCTGGAGTTCCCATGGATCGTCCCGAGGACCGCGCTCCCCGCCGTCCCCGCGCGCATGGCCTCGTAGAGCGTCCGCGCCTCCTGGCCCCGCACCTCCCCGAGGACGATCGCGCTCTCCCCGAGGCGGAGGGAGACGCGGAGCGCTTCGTCCGCGCTCATCTCGCTCCCGCCGAGGGACGACTGGACGAGGAGCCCCTGGACCTTGTGCCCGAGCCGCTGCATCTGGCGCAATGGAAGTTCCGGGGTGTCCTCGATGGCGAGGATGCGCTGCGAACGCGGCAGCTCCAGGAGGAGGGCGCCGAGGAGCGAGGACTTCCCCGCGCCTCGAGACCCCGCGACGAGGACGGTGCTCCGGCCGTCCAGGAGGAGCGACAGGAGCCCGGCGGCGAGCGGGGTGAGGCTCCCGGCGGCGATCAGGCGGGGGAGCGTCCAGGGCTCGGGGCTGTGGCGGCGGAGGGCGAAGGCCAACCCGTCGGGGCTCAGGCTCGGGCCGATGGCGGTGGCGCGCACGCGGTGCGCCTCCAGGTTCGCCTCGAGGACGGGGCGGGACTCGGAGAAGGGGCGACCCGACTCGAAGAGCATGCGCGCAAGGAGCGCCTCGGCGTCCTGTACGCTCAGGAAGATGTTCGTGGCGGCGCGCGGGAAGGCCTCGGGGTGCGGGGCGAGGTTCAGGTACACCGGCGTCGCGCCGGTGGGGGCATCCGCGAAGACATCGAGCACGCGGGGATCGCGCACGAGGAACTCGGCGACGCCGAGGCCGACGGTGTATCGCGCCAGGATCGCCGCCAACCGCCGGAGCATCTCCAGCTCCGCCTCCCGCGTCGCCCCGAGCGCGACGCCCCGCGCCCGGGCAAGCCGGCGCATCGCCCGCGCGCCCTCGCGAAGGACGTACGCCCGGGCCTCCGCGGCGCGGAACGCGGCACCGTTGACCGGCGGGGAGGCGAGGAGTTCCCGACGCGCCCCCTCGACGAGGGCGACCATCGGCGTGCGCAGCTCGTACTCCGGAGGGGACACGTGGTAGAGGCACTCGGTGCGGTCGGGCAAGGTGTAGATCGCGATCGGGCACCCGTCGACGACGTACGCGTCCACCAGCACCGCGCCCTCGGGCACGGCGGGCACCACCCAGGACCCGGAGAACACCGGCCGCGTCTCCACATCGGCGGCGAGAAGCGCCTCCCACCGCCGCGAGACGTCGGACCACGGGATGGCGGTGAGGCCCTGGACCGCCTCGAGGAAGTCGCTCACGGCACCATCCCCGAATCGGCGAAGTCCCGGTAGCGTCCGATCAGGAGGGCGAGGTCCCGCTGCGTGAGCTGGACGCACCGCGCGCATCCCGGGGGCGGGGCCTTGGCGGCGGCCCGGACGCGGACCTCGAGCTCGGCGTGGAACACCGGGAGGTCCTCGGCGCACGCCTCGGCGAGGCGGAGGAAGAGCGACTTCGGCTGGAGCGGGCAGGCCGCGCACCGCGCGCGGGTCCTTCGCGCCGGTTCTCCAGGGAACTCCGGGGCAGGCTCTCGTGTCGCGAACTCCTCCGCGAGGCGGAGGATCGCCAGGAGAGCGTTCACCGCGGCCGCCGCTCTCGGGCCGTACCGCCGCTCCGTCAGGTCGGAGAGCACGAGGGCCTCGATCGGCGGCTCGTCCCGGAGCGCCTCCAGGACGGCCCGGCGGCAGGCGGGGTCGCGGAGGTCGGCCTCCTCGGACAGGCCGGAGAGGTGGAGGGTCCCCGTGGCGGGGTCGAAACGGCGCGACGGCATCGTTCACCCATGGCCCGTCCTCCCCCATGCCGAAGAGGACTACAGGTAACAAGGCCGCGCGGAGGCGCCTCCGTGTAGGCGAAGGAGAAGATGACCTGTCACGCCGTAACCCGGGACCATGGATGCCGAACCGCACGAGGAACTCTTCGCCCTGGCGGCGGTGATCGCAGGGTTCCTGCTCCTCCTCGGTTCGCTCGGCCTGGCGGTGGAGCGCGGTCGCGCCCGCGCGGAATCGAAGCGCCTCGAGGAGGATCTTGCGGCGCTCCGGGACGCCTTCCTGCAGGACGGGCAGCTCTCGGAGGCCGGGTGCCTCGAAGCCGAGGCCTTGAACCGGACCGAGGATCTCGATCGCCTCGCCCCCTCCCGGTCCTACGAGGTGCGCGTCACCGACACCGCCACCGGGTTGCTGTGGACATTCGGCGGTGGGGTCCACGGGGACACCCGGGTGAGCCTTTCGGCGGCGTGCATCCGGTACGGTCGGAGCCTGGTGACCCCGGGACGCGTGTCCGTGGCGGTGGGCGAGTGAGGCCCGATCGCCGCGGCTCGCTCGCGTTGCTCGATGCGCTACTTTTCCTCACGGTCGTGTCCGCGGCCTCTGCCCTCCTGCTCTCCGATCTCGCGCCGAGGGCCGTGGACGTCCGTGGAGACGGTGAACGCTATGCCCGCGCCGTGCTCCAGACCTCGCTGGCCACCACGGTCGAGGGTGCCCTGATCCTCGCCCATGGACAGCTGATCCTCCTCGACCCTGGTCCGCTCGCGGAGATCCTTGCGGATGCCCTTGCCCGCCCCGGGAGGGTCAACGTCCTGCCGCTCCTGTGGAAGGTCACTGCGAGTCTGAATCCCCTCGTGCGGGAGGATTGGGGCTACCTGTTCACCGCCGCGGTGACCTCGGAGACCGGCCCGAGGCAGCATCTCACCGCCGTCGGCCACGTCCCCTTCCCGGCAGGAGGCGATAACTTCGCCGCCACGGCGCGCTTCCCCCTCGCCGACGGCGACAGCTCGGTCTTGGACGTCGCGTTGCGCCTCTATCCGCGGACTTGAGCCGATTATCGCGCCTTCGCCTTGCCGTACGCCAACTCGTCCAGGTCCTTCCAAGAGGTCCGCCCCCAGTGATCGCTGTCCGAGAGGGCTTTCTTCAACGCCTTCGCGACATCGGCCTCGGCGGGGGACGGGTTGTTCCCGCCAATACGAGCGAGCACCTCGGACGGCCGTTCGGCCGCCATCGCCAAGACCAGGTCGAGCAGTTCCTGTTTGGTCAGGGTGCGCCCGAGAAGCGCGAGCGCCGCATGAAGGCGGTCCAAGCTCTCCTTGCTCGATCGCCTGAGCCTGACACTCGCTTTCGCCATAGGTGCGCGATAGCATGCCTCATACGATAATGGTTGCGAGCTGCCGACGCGGAACCTTGAGGCGATCCACGTAACCGATGAGCGGTCCACTTTCACTCACCTCCCCCCTCTGCCTTTTAGACCCGACGACCGATGAGAACAGCCGGAAGATCCATGAGCGACACTGCGGCGACCTTGGACGCGATCTCTAAGGAGTTCCACGATCACGGCTGCCCGGACTGCGGCGCCCCCCTGGAGTTCTCGGGCGGCTGTTCCGTCTGCCGGGCCTGCGGGTACTCGCCGTGCGGATAGACCCGCTACCACGAAGAGTTCTGGGTTTCCACGAGGAGGAAAACGGACTAGGTGGAGTCCGAGACAGAAGCCAGTCACCCCACCACGGACAGCGCGTCACTGCCTTGAGACTCGGTAGGGGCTCACGCGCGCGAATATGCGGGGGAACACCTAGGGAGTCAGGTAGGGCAGCGGTTCCATGTACTCGTGTGGGTCGTAGGGTATCGTGTGTGTCGAACCCAACGGGGGCCCACTCGGGGGCGGAAGTTCGGGATCCATCAATTCGCCGCTGTGGAGTAGCTTGTGTGTGACGAACTCGTAACCGCCAGATCGAGGCAACTCGTGCTTGTGCCACCACGAAAAGGGTTCTCCCTGACGGTGTCGATGCCAGAAGAACTTCCAGTTGGCCATGCCGCCGGAGTACCCCCAACGCGATATAAAAGTAGCTGCTGCCATACCCGCAGACGTTCGCCTCGGATTCCATGCCCGCATCCCGACCTTGATCGTCACATGTGGTGAGGTCCGGAACGGGAGCGTCAGGCATGCGAATACCCCCCTCTCCTTCTCCTGCATTGAGTACTTCCACCGCCCTCCCCTCCATCTTCATGTCTCGGTTTGGGGGGATTTCAGCGCGAACTAACTAGCTGCGCGAAGCGACAGAAGGCCTATGACCCCACCATGAATCTCAACACAGGATGACCAACGCAACGAACCACCGGCAGACGTTGTCGACAGAAGTCGCCAGGGTGGTCGACGAGTGGCCCAGCATGGGTCCGAAGGACCTCTATTGGCAGCAGAGGGCCAGAGTCTTCGCCCGTGTCTTCGAACGGGTGGGTGAAGCCACCAACACGCCCGAACTAGAATCACCCTGCCGATTCGGGATCCAAGTAACCTACGAGGAGACTGGAGGCCGGCCTCGGCGTATCCTCATTGACACGCAGTGGTTCATGCCAAAGACGGACTTGGAGAAACAACGCGTCCTGATACACGAGGGAGTACATGTGGAGGAAGGGCTCAGAGGACAGAAAGTCGTGGAGTTAGAGATTCTGGCGGAGTACCGCGCCCTCGTGGATAAGTATGGGGACCTGAACAGCAGGACAATTGAACGGGTGATCTTCGATCCTGTTAACTCAGGCGCTAACGCATACGTAGCACGGAATGCGATACGGGCCAAGGTCTACTCGGAGAGGCGAGCGTATCTGCAGGAATACGAATTCCTCGCGCATCGAAATGCCATCAGCATGCGGGGGAGCGTCGATCACCGCGAACAAGAACACCGACAGTTGAACTCCGAGGTCACGAAGGCTCGCGATCTCGGCATCCTCATCAGCGGGAATCGAGTCAGCCAAAATGCTCTCTGCCGCCAAGTTGTCCACAGTCACGTGAAAGTCCTCCAGCCTTGGCTCTACCTTAGTCTCGAAGTCTTGGATGAACTTCAACGAGGGCGAAGAGAAAGACAGCATGGGTGGGAACAGGGCAAGACAGACCCCCAAGACCTTCAGTGGATATGGCTCTAGTCGGGAAGCAAGTTCGCGTACCAGACCCGGTCGTCTGACGCGGGCCAGTGGGCTGGTCCAGATGAGAAGTTGTCGGGAACCCCTCCGCTTCACGTGCACCGCGCACTTTCACTCACCTCCCACCCATAGTCATGTCCCTGACCGGGGGATTGCAGCGCGAACCAACTAGCCGCGATACGCGACAGAAGGCCTATGACCCCCATCCCGGTTCGCCGCCCCTCCGGCCTTGCCGATGTTGCGAGGCCACCCGGAGGAATCACCACGGAGTACACTCACGAGGAGCTCATCGCCAAGTGGTCGGAGTTCTTCGAGCTGATCGGCGATGACGCCAAGATCATGGAGCTGGCCAGCCTGTACCCGGAGAAGCGCAGCCTCGCCGTGCGCTTCGAGGACGTGAACCGGTACGACACGGACTTCGCTCTCTTCCTGATCCAGAAGCCGCAGAACGCCCTCGTGGCGGGGGAGGAGGCGGTCCAGCGCATGATGCCCAGCGCCGAGCCGAAACCGAGCCCGCACCTCCGCCTCCTCGGAATCCCGACCGAGGAGCGCGTCACGATCCGCGACCTGCGCGCGAAGCACCTCGGGCGCTTCCTCTCCATCCCCGGCCTCGTGCGCAAGGCCACCGAGGTCCGCCCCAAGGTCGTCGACGCGATGTTCCGCTGCCTGCGGTGCGGGACGGTGATCAAGGAGGAGCAAGATGGCGAGAACTTCCGCGAGCCGCTGGAGTGCTACGGGGACCAGGGCGGCTGCAAACGCTCCGCGAGCGGTACGAAGTTCCTCATCGTCGGGGAGGAGTCGCGGTATCTGGACACGCAGAAGCTCGAGATGCAGGAGCCGCCGGAGGGCCTGGGCGGCGGGGAGGAGCCCCAGCGCCTGTCGGCGTGGGCAGAGGACGACCTGGCGGGGATCACGAACCCCGGGGCGAGAGTCGTGCTGAACGGCGTCCTCCGGATCTCGCAGCGCGGAAAGGTCGGCGCGAAGTCCACGCTCTTCGATATTTTCCTCGACATCAATTCGATTGAGTACACAGAGAAGGAGTTCGAGGAGGTCGAGATCACCGAGGAGGACATCACCCTCATCCGCGCGGCCGCCGAGCAGCCCGAGGTCCTCGGGCGCATCCAGCGATCCATCGCCCCCTCCCTCGGCGGTCTGGAGAGGGAGAAGGAAGCGCTCGCCCTTCAGCTCTTCAGCGGGGTGCCCAAGAAGATGCCGGACGGGAGGCGCATCCGCGGCGACATCCATGTCTTGCTCGTCGGAGATCCGGGGATAGGAAAATCAGAACTTTTAATGTACATGAGACATTTAGCTCCTCGTGCGGTCTTTGCCGTCGGCGGATCGTCCTCGGCGGCCGGACTCACCGCCGCGGCGGTGCGCGACGAGTTCGGCGAGGGGCGGTGGACGCTGGAGGCCGGCGCCCTCGTGCTCGCGGACAAGGGGTTGGCCCTCATCGACGAGATCGACAAGATGTCCGACGAGGACCGGGCCTCCATCCACACCGCCATGGAGCAGCAGCAGGTGAGCATCGCGAAGGCCGGCATCACCGCCACGCTCCCGACGCGGTGCGCGGTGCTCGCCGCAGCCAACCCGAAGTTCGGGCGGTTCGTCATGACGAAGTCCGTCACGGAGCAGATCAACCTCGCGCCGACCCTCCTCTCCCGGTTCGACTGCATCTTCACCATCCACGACGAGCCCGACCCCATCTCGGACAACGCGCTCGCCGACCACATTCTGAAGGGGCACCTCCTGGGGTCGCAGCGCCTGCGGCATGAGTCCGATTCCTCCTACGAGGTCGACCTCTCCCTGGAGGCGGTGTACCGCCCCGAGTTCACGCAGGACTTCCTGCGGAAGTACGTCGCCTACGCCCGGCGCCTCTACCCGATCATGACCCCGGACGCGATGGACGTGATCAAGGGGAAGTACCTAGAGACGCGGAAGACCGGCGGCGCGGAGGGCGGCGGGGTCCCGATCACCCCGCGGCAGCTCGAGGCCTTCATCCGGCTCTCCGAGGCCGGCGCCCGTGCCCGCCTCTCCCCCCTCGTCGAGGCCTCGGACGCGAAGCGTGCGGTGAGCCTCGTGGAGTACTGGCTGCGTCGCGTGACCGGCGGCGAGGCCGGCGTGATCGACATCGACCGCGTCCTCACGGGGATCAGCACGAGCCAGCGCGGGGACATGGTCATCCTCCGCGACATCCTCGCCGCCCTGGAGGGCGAGCCGGGCGGGGCCGAGGAGGAGGAGGTCGTGCGGCGCGCGGGGGAGCGCGGGATCTCCGACACGCGCGTGAAGGCGATCCTGGCGCGGTGGCGGCAGGAGGGCGAGGTCTACTCTCCCGCCACGGGGAAGTACAAGCTCATCTCGCGCCTGTGAGCGCCGATTCCGGGCAAGGTCTATGTCCCGGGACGGCGATGTCTGCGGTGTGCCCATCCGGATGCGCGTGTACGCGCGGCAGGGGGAGCTCCTCGTCGCCGCCGCCGACGACGACCTCCTGGGGAAGATCTTCCGCGAGGGGCAGCTGCGGCTGGAGATCAGCGACTTTTACGCGGGAGAGGTGGTCAGCGAGGCCGACCTCGTCGCGCAGGTCCGCGACTGCACTATGGGCAACTTCGTCGGCGAGGAGACCGTCTCGGCGTGCCTCCGCGCGGGGCTCGTCTCCGAGGACGGCGTGATGCGGATCCAGGGCATCCCGCACGCGCAGCTGTACATGATGTGACCGGGGAGCCCTTTTGAGGGGGTGCCGTGTGGGGCACGCGTGGTCGAGACGTTCTGCGTGGAGTGCGGTCGGGTCGGGCCCACCTACGGCGGCCTGTGCCAGGAGGACTACGCGGAGCGCCACATCCTCCTCACGCCCCCGGAGACGGTCGACCTCCCCGAGTGCGTGCACTGCCAGAAGCTCCTGACGCCGCGGGGATGGGAGACGCTGTCGCTGTCGGACGCGATCATCGCCGCGCTCACCGAGGAGACGAAGCGCGAGAAGGCGGTCACCCGGGTCGTGTTCGTGCCGACGATCACTGACTCCGAAGACCGCCAACGGGACATCGAGGTCACCGCCGCGGTGCATGTCGAGGACTTCGACGTGACCCGCCGTTTCACCGTCACCGTTCGCCTCCCCCGCGCCACGTGTTCCGACTGCTCCCGCCAGCGCGGGAACTACTTCGAATCGATCCTCCAGCTGCGCACGACCTCGGGGGTGCCGGACGAGACGCTGCGAAAGGACGTGACCAAGATCGTCGAGGACTCGTTGACGGACGCCTCCTCGGATTTCGTGTCGCGCATCGAGAAGGTCCGGGGCGGCATCGACTTCTTCCTCTCCAAGAACTCGACCGGGCGGAAGATCGCGAAGCTGCTGGGCGAGACGTACGGCGCGGAGACGAAGAGCGCCGCCAAGCTCTGGGGACGTCTGGAAGGAAAGGAGATCTATCGCGTGACGTACCTCGTCCGCGTCCCGGTGGCGGGGAAACGGCGCCGTTAGGCCTGCGGCGGGTTCTCCTCAGGGGTCGGCTCGTCGAGGGCCGGTTCCTCCGGCGCGGGCTCCGGCATCGGCTCCTCCGGGGCGGGGGCATCCATCGGGGGCGCTTCGATGGGGGAGTCCATTGGCGGGGACGTCTCGGCCGGAGCGGGCGCTCCCGTGGACGGGCCGAGCGGCGGCACGGCCTCCCCCTCGCGCGGCTTCTTCATGCGGAAGAAGACCATGAAGTGGACGATAATGCCGAGGATGAGGATGAGCAGGTTGACGACGAGGCCCGCGCTCATCGGGCTGTCCGCGGGGATGGCGAGCAACCCGGTCATGGCCGAGGCGACGCCGATGATCCCCTCGGTGACCGCCAGCGGCAGCCCGAGGACGAGGAAGTCCATCATCTTGCGGCTCGAGATCGCCGCCTTCGGCTCCTGGTTGGTGTGCAGCGAGACCTTGCCGCCGGACCGCCAGAATCCCTCGAGTTTCACCGCGTCGACGGTCTCCAGGGCCTTGCCCTCCGTGTCGAGGACCGTCGCGGGGGCTCCGGGGGCGCCGGCGCGGAGCTGCTTGGCCTGGTCCTTCAGGGGCACGACGCGCGGGTCGGACCAGGTGAAGCTCCCGTCCGGCTTGCGCACGACGCGGGAGACGGAGACGAGGCGCGTCTGGAAGAGCTCGACGTCCTCGGGGCTGGCGGCGATGTCGCCGATGGGCACGGGGCCTGTGGGCGTGGCGTAGGAGCAGTCGTACTTGTACGTGACCGTCTCCTTGCCCGCCTCGACCCGCGCTGTGACCTTCGACTTGCCCGTGAACTCCACCGCGATCGCCTGTCGCGGGAGGAAGACGAGGAAGAGGAGTGCGGTCACGATGAGGATGATGGCGAAGAGGACGGCGACCAGGGGCTTCAGGTTCTGCACGGGGGTCACCAGATGGATTTCAGTCTCACCGCGGAGGTCATGGCGAATCGAACCGGAATCCGTCGATCCGATCGAGAACGTGTTCGCCGATGTGTTACGGTCGTACGCCCAGTCGTCCCTGTTGCCCCAGGCGGAGGCGCCAAGCCAGATCTGGTAATCGTCCCCGACTGCCCACCCGTCGGCGCCGATCGTGATCGCATACTGGGAGTCGGACGTGATCGTCGTGTTGAACCACTTCGTCTCCCCCAGGTGGGCGATGCGGACGCCCACGGTCTTCTGGCAGTTGGCGGCGCTCGCCTGGCACACGAGCTGAGGGTTGTCGCCGGCGGTGTACACGTCCCCCCAGATCAGGAGCGGTCCTGCTGGAGCCGACGCCGGCATGGCGACGGCCAGAAAAGCGATCCCGAACACCAGTCCCATGACGACGCTCTTGCGGTTCATGCTCTTACCGTCCGATCCACACGATGGCCCCGGCCACACGCAGATACAGCGTGTGCCCACGACCGCGGAGAATAGTGATGGGGGATGTGCCAGCTGGCATCCCGAACGCGTGGCCCACAAGGGACTGCGTGGCGTCGACGGTCTCGAAGACCACCGCGCCCGGCTGCGCGGCGGCCGGGAGGGCCGTGAGAAGTCCTACGGCGGTCAGGGTCCCGGGATCGAGCCGCAGCCCGAGGTACTGGTATCCGATGACGAAGGTCTGCGTGATCACTGCCACCGCGAACGTCGAGCCGCCGCGGCGGCCGTTCGTGTTCCAGGCCAGGACGAGGTAGTAGGCCTCGCACACGGAGACCGCGCACGAGGTGACCGGCTCCGACCAGGTCGTGTTCGCCGCCGATACCGTCGCGAGGGGGCTCGTGAGATCGAAGTCGCCGCGGACAGCCGTGCGGTAGATGCCGTATTCGCCCAGGACCTCGTCCGCGGACACCGCCGCGGCCGCGGCCCAGGAGAGCTGCACCTGGCCGCCGGAGACCGCCACCGCCAACCCGTCGCGGAACCCGGCGTCGTTGCCGATGCGGGGGTCCGCGTTGTCCCCGTCATAGTAGGAGATCGTCGTCGCGGGATACCCGACGAAGGTGTACTGCATCGTGGCGGCGTGGAAGATGTCGTAGCCCACGCCAAAGTCGATGGTGAAGTTCTGCAGGGCCACGGGCATCGTCTTCGCGTGTCCGAGCCAGGCGCCGCCTGCGGCGCTCCACGTGTAGATGGAGTCACGGGAGCTCACGAGGAGGAGTTTCGCCCAGTCGGAGACCGCCGTCGGCGCACTCGCGAACGGCTTGAGCGGAAGGGAGAACGTCGTGTATCCGGCAGGGAAGGTGCGCCGGACCGCGCCGACGACATCGCTGGAAGCTCCGCGCCAGCCGTGGGACTCCGCCGAGCGGATCACGTAGTAGGCCTCATCGACCGTTGTAAGGGCCGCATTGTCGGTGTAGGTGGTGGTCGGCGCCGCGACGGTGGTGATCGGTGTGGAGAAGTCGATCGTCGCGGGACTGGGCCCGCGGTAGAGGAGGTAGTTCGTCGCGCCGGCCACGGAGGTCCAGTCCAGGGTCACGCTGTTCGGCGTGGCGGTGAGCAGGACGTCCGGCGGTGGCGGCGGCTGGACCACGGTGAGCGTCAGGCGGTAGACGTTGTTGTTCGCCGCCAGACCGTCGTCCAGCTCGCAAACGATTCCCGTTGGCGCCTCCGGGTTGTCGCCGGCGGTGTAGTCCGCGATGATCCGGATCTCGTACGTCCCCGGCGTCAGGGAGGCGGGGAAGGCGGTGACGTTCGCGGCCCGGGACTGACCGGGATTGATGCTCCCCTGCGCCAACCGCCGGACCTCCAGCGGCGGGCTCACCTGATACCAGACCAGATCGAAGCTGGGCGCGCAGAGGAACGAGCTGGCCACCCCGAGGTTGGTCACTCCGGCGCCGAGGCGCACGACCTGGCCGACGATGACGTCGAGGGTAGCGTTGGACGCCGCCGCATTGCCGTTGATGGTGAACGCGGTCACCGCCAAGTCGGGGAGACCGCCGACGATGATGTGTTGGCAGAAGGTGTTGTTCCCCTCGTCCACCTCCACCACATCGATGTCCGAGTCCACGTAGATCTGTACCCAGAAGTCGCCGGAACTCGGGCTCGACCAGGGCGAGGACGCCGTCTCCGGCGAGACCGCGCCGGGGCCGAGCGTCGCGAAGGTCATCGTGAGGAAGGGGAAGGGATCGCGGAGGGCGCAGTTGGCGGTGGTGTTCCAGAAGGTCACGGTGAATGGCGACCCCGTGGAGTTGCCGCCGACGTTCCGCACCTGCGTCGAGATCGTCGTGGGAGCGCCGATCGAGAGGGCTTTGATCGGCGGGGGAAGCACGCCGTCGATCAGCACGTTGGAGGGGGTGAGGTCCGGTCCCTGGACCTGGAACCAGACTGTGCAGTCGTTGTTCAGGTCCGTGGTCTCCACGACGTTGTTGTTGATGTCGGTGTAGAACGTGATGTAGTAGTTCCCGGGGATCGACCAGGGGTCCGTCGGATTCATTGCCGGGCCCGTGGCGCCCGCCCCTAGGCCGCCCACGAGCGACTGTGTCGCGAGTCGAGAGAATCGGATCGCTCCGGTGGAGTCCGAGGTCCAGATCTCATTCGAGAACGTGTCCGCCGTGGCGCCCCCGGCGTTCGTGGCCGCGGCGAGGATGTTCGCGACCTGGGCGATCGTCAGGAGGACCGGGCCGCCCTGGGGGAAGGTGACGGGCGTGCCGTCTACCGAGATCGGCCCGCAGACGAGGTCCGGGCCACCCACCACGAATTGGATCATGAACGAGTTGTTCGCCTCGTTGCCCTCCGTGACGTTGCCGCCGAACCAGCTGTCGACCGTCACGTTCACGAAGTGGGTGCCAGGGCTGCCGGGATTCGTCCATGCGGAAGTCTGCACGGCCGTCTGACCGAATGCCGCCAAGGGCCCGAGGGCGGGACTCGTGAAAAAGTACCCGCCGGAGCGTTGGCCGCCGCAGGCGATCGTCTCGTACATCTGGACGGTGAAGACGGACGGGGCGGCGTAACCAGCGACCTCGCTGGCGACCGCGTCGATGGAGACCGTGTCCGTGAGCTGCAAGGGGACGACGAGACACGTCGACTGCCAGTTGAAGGGGGATCCGATAACCGCCACACCATTGACACGGACGGTGACGGGCTGAGGAGCGAGGTCGGGGCGGGCGACGGAGACCGTGATGCAGACCACGTTGTTGAGCTCGTTGGTTTCGCGGATCACTTCACCGCCGGGCCCGATGGCCCCGGTGCGCCAGTCCGCTTCCACGCAGAGGTCGTCGGTCCCCGGGACGGAAGGCGCATTCCAGTTGACGGAGAAGGGGACGCTTTGTGAAGGCGCGAGGGGGATTGTCGGGAACGTCCCGAATGGGGACAGGGGCGTCGAACCATTGTAGGCTGTGGACGTCGAGGTGAGGTTCACCATCGTCGTTCCTTGGTTCGTGACACTGAAGGTGACGGTGTGAGAGGATGAGAGGGCCACGACCCGGTTTCCAGGCTGAGTGTCGAAAAGGAGGTTGATCGGGAGGAGGTCGGGGGCGGGCGCTTGGATATCCCACAGCTGCCACCCGTCCGTCGGGTACCACATGACCTCGTTGGTGAGGTTCCCGTATCCGGAGTATTCGTTCGGCTCGCCCGGATCCTGCGTCCCGTTCGCGTTGGCGTCGTAGAACGAGCCGCTGCCGTAGGAAGTGTAGTTCTGCTTCGCGGGCCCGCACGCCGACGCATCCACTTCGACCGTATAGGTCCAGCCATCCCCCCAGCTGATGTTCTTGTCCACTGAGGAGATGTGGATCGAGTACCAGCCGCCGCTGGTGCCCACCGGGCTAACGTACGGGGGGAGATGCGGGGTCCCGCCTGTATCCGTGAAGTAGACGCTGAACGGGGTGAGGTCGGCGCAGCCGGTCGCCCCAAGGAACGTCCCGTCCGCGAGGTAGATCCGCCCGCCAAGCTGGAGGTCGTCCACGGCCCCTCGGCCCAGCAGCATCGCCAGCGACGAGGCCACGACCATCACCGCCAAGGCGGTGACGAGGACTCGCCCGTGGGTTCGGGAGGTTTTCATGGGAGACCACGCGGAGGCGGGGGCGCTCGGCGCGCATGGAACGGGGCGGTTAAAAAGGCTTGCCATGTTAGTACTCTCCTACCATCCGATGAACGTGTACGTCGTGGCGGTCTTCGTCGACACTTGATACGCCGTCGCCATGGAGAAGGCCGTGTCGTAGACCCCGGCGGGCATCTCCTTGAAGTGCGGCACCCAGCCCGTGACATCAAGCCAGTCGATCCCGAGCGCGTACGGCACCTGGTCGGCGTACCAAGAAACGTCTTCGGCGGCGAACGGCTGGAGGGGCAGGCCGATGGCCGCCTGGCCGGGCAGGTCGAGGCGGACAATCCCGAGCGAGTAGCTGCCCGAGCCGATGACGCCGCTGAAGGCGTCGACCGGGACGACCATGAGGTACACCTCCCGGACCCCCGGCCGCATCGCCCCGAGGTCGGTGAAGGTCAGGCCGAAGGTCCGCCCGGCCTCGACCGCGGCCCCCGTGAAGAACCCGTCGCGCGTGGCGGAGCGATAGACCACGTACTCGATCGCGCAGCAGACCGGGGGGAGCCAGGAGAGCGTGACATCGTCGCCGCTGACCGCCGCTCGGACCGACTGGACCTCCGGAGTCTGGCTGCCGAAGCCGAAGCCGTCCTGGTAGGAGATCATCGACGCGGGACGGCCCACGTACGTGAAGAGCCCGGCAGAGAGGCGGTCCACGAGGAAGCCCTCGCCCACGTCGACGGTCCCGGTCGCGTCGACCCAGGCACTCACCAGCTCCTTCGCGGGGTTCGGGCTGCCGGAACTGATCTGCGCGTGGAAGGTGGGGAAGTCGAGGGGCACGAACGGTTCGAGGGGGTACGACACCGCGTTCCATCCGGCGCGGAGGGCGACGGTGAACTTACCGGCGGTGTTCCCCGTGAAGCTCAGGAGGCCGAGCGTGGCGTTGAACGACCGCGCGATGTAGTATCGCTCCCCGACCGCTCCCGCCGCACCGAGGTCCATCCAGGACAACCCCGTCGTCCCTCCCCAGAGGATCGCGACCGGCGGCGCGGCGAAATCGAAGCCGGTGGCGGTGGCGCTGGCATAGAGGTAGTAGCCATCGACGCCGAGCGTGTCGAGCGGCGGCTGCCACGTGATGAGGACATCGGAGGTCCCCGGAGGCACCGCCGTGCGCAGGTCCACCGGCGGCGTCAGGGCGATCCCCGGGAGGCAGGTGATCATCACGCTCGGGATCTCCTTCCGCGTCGTCCGGCCGTCCCAGGAGACATAGTTCACCTGCGCCTGCGGCCAGCGCGTCGCGTTCCACATCCCAGCCTGGTGGCAGCGGACCTCATAGGACACCGCCAGGGTCTCCTTGACCCGGAGCGCCGAGGTGACCTGCCATTCGATGACCGTGTCCCCGTTGAGGTCCGTGTACTGGTTCGAGGGCGGCGGCCAGACGGTGCCGGGGATGACCTCGAACGGCAGCGGGATGCGGTCGGTGATCATCGGGACGACGCCGCCGCCCACCGGCGACGCGACGACGTCCTGGACGATCTGCCCGATGCTCGCGTAGATGGAGCAGAGGTCGTCGGGCGAGTCCGCGTAGAAGTACTGGCCTCCGGTCGTGTCGGCGATATAGCGCATGAAGGCCTCCGCCGGCGAGCCGAGGCCGATGGTGAAAATCCGAATGTTGTTCGCCACCGCGGCGTCCAGCTCGGCGACGATGTCCGGGTTGTCCGGTTGTCCGTCGCTGAGGAGCACCTCGACGAGCGTGTGGCTCGTGTTCCCGCGGAGGATGAGCTCGGCGTTGCCCAGCTGCAGGGCGAGCTTGATCGGCGTGCCTCCGACATTGAACCGGTTGTTCGGGTCCTGGGCGTCCGAGCGCAGGAGCGCGTAGTTCTGCGTCAACGGGCTCCGCACGTACCAGGCCTCGCTCGCTCCGGGGAGGTTCGGGTTGTCGCCGAACGCGACGATCGCCCCTCGGTCGGGGATGACCATCTGATCGATGTAGCACTCGACGGCGTCCCACCGGAGGAAGGTCGGGTCGTTGAACGCCATCGAACCGGAGTTGTCGATCTCGAAGACGACGTCCTGCGGGCGCTGGTCGATCTGGGGCACGCCTTCTCCGGCGAGGGTCACGACGACCGGCGTGGTCTCCGGGAAGAAGCCGGACCCGGTCACGAAGATCGTGGGCCAGGTCGCGGCCTTGAACACGTTGAGGTACGGGTACACCTGCCCGATCAGCAGCGTCCTGGCGGCGACCTCCGGATCCGTCGAGGAGGCGGCGAAGACCTGGAGGAGCTCGATGTCACCAATCGGCGGGAGCGTGGGCACGGTGACAGCGGCGATGATGGTCCGGCTCTGCCCATACGTGAGCGGCCCGGAGTCCGGGCCGGGGGCCCCTCCGCTGTCCGGGAGCGGCGTGCGCAGCGTCGTCTCGAACTGCACCGACCATCCGATCGGGCCGGAGGCGGCGGAGAGGTCGATCGTGTCGACGTCGACCTTGAGGTTCGTGACGTTGAGGTAGAACTCGATGACGTCGCCGGGGTTGCCGCCACCGACTTGCGACTCGAGAAGACCGATGAGGTTCATCGTCGGGAAGGAGTCGCGGTCCCAACCCGCCGCCGACGAGGTCCGATCGTCGTATCCGTCCGCCGTGCCGTTCCCATCCTGGGCCCGGGCGAGGGAGGTGTCCGGTGCCTGCGCCGCGTTCCAGCCGACCATGTCCAGGAACCGGCCGGCGGCGTCGTAGAGGTAGACGTTGTCGGCGGCGGCCGAGAGCCCGAAGCCGATGGGGAAGAGAGGCTCGCGCAGCACGTACCATCGCCCCGTCGTGTCGAGCACGGTCCCCGCCGGGATCGTGTAGACCCGGTCCGCGACGAGCGTGTACCCGCCGAGGTCCACGGACGTGAGCCCCTTGTAGTACACCTCGACGAACCGGTCGCGCGGCGTGCCCGGGTTCACGAAGACCTCGTTCAGGACGACCGTGGGTACGGGGTCGTGCGGGGCCACCGAGTTCTGCGAGCCGAGGGACGGCGTCAGGGCGCGCGACCATTGGTCCAGGTAACGCGAGGTCAACGGGTCCCACACCCGCTCGACCGAACTGGACCAATCCGGGTCGGGCACGGGGCCCAGCCAGCCCCAGGCCAAGGTCTCCCTCGCCATGTTCGCGGCGTCGCGGAGCACGAGGATCTCGGCCTCCTGATCGACGGTCCCGCCCGTGGCGGTGAAGACGGAATACTGGGTGTCGGTGATGATCGCCGGCGCCCACGTGCCGGGCACCAGACCGGACTGCGAGGTGACGGACCAGGTCGACAGGTCGACGGAGCCCATCCCGTTGTTCCAGACCTCCATCTGGAACCCGGGGCTGTCCGTGAACTCCGTCGCGGCCATGTACGTGGTCTCGTTGAGGTAGAACGCGCGGGCGGCGGCGATCGACGCGTCGGCCCCGACCACGCTCGTCCCGAACGCGAGGACCATGGCGAAGGTCATCGTGCTCCCGACGGGGATCGTCAGGGGCGTGTTCCCCCACCCGAGGACCCCGGAGACCCCGTTCGTGACGCCCGAGCCCAGCCCGTTCGGATCGGTGGCCACGTTGGCGTAGAGAAGGTCGTCCTGCGGCTGGCCCCGGACGACCTGCGCCTGGTGCGTGACGTAGCGGTCGATGGGCTGGGAGGGGATGGCGGAAGTCACCGCCAACGTCGTACCCCCCGGCGCGAGGTTGTTGTCCTGGAGGTAGTACGTGGCCTTCGGGACGCTGAAGGATTCCACGTCATCGCCGCCATCTCCCCCGAGCCCACCGAGGTTGAGGACGATCCCGCTGGAGTAGCCGCCGTAGAGCGTGAAGCGGAACTGCGTCACATCGGTGGCCTTCACGTTCACGACCACCCAGCGCAGGACGATCCAATCGCCGCCCGAGGCCGTCCAGGCGGACTGCTGGATCTCCACGTCGTCCTTCTCCTTGAGAACGTTCGGGGGCGGCGGGCTGCCGACGTCGAAGGGGTCGTCGTTGGCGTGGCGGAAGGTGACGACGGACTTCTGCTGCGTGGCGGTGTTCTCCTCGAAGTAGATCGGCTGGGTGACGGAGAAGTCGGTCTCGAACGAGTCGGCGATGAAGTAGCCGTCGCCGTCATGCCCGGGCCCGTTGTTCGGGGCGTGGTCGTAGTTCGCCTGGTCTAGGGCGAGTCCAAGCTCCTTGTCCACACCCGATGGGCACCAGCAGAGCTGGTCCACTCCGTTCCAGAGGAGGCTCTCGAGACGACCGACGTCGCTGACGGCCGCGTCCACGTTCCCGACCGTGTGGGCGACCAAGAGGGCGGCGGCGTTGTCCGTCACGTGGGGGGACAGGAACAGGGCGCCGGCGAGGAGCAGGAGCGCCACGAGCCCACTGCGAAGACCCCTGCTGAGCCTGACCTCGCTAGACTCCATCCTCATCCCGCCGCACCGGCCGGGCGTGGCGGATACCCGGGAAAGCATTCCACCGGAAGATATATAGCCGTTATGGTAGGGACTTGGATGGTCCCGGGAGGTTTAACCGGGCCCTGGAGATGGGGCGGCCGTGAAGTGGAAGACCGAGTGCCGCGCGCTCGACGAGCTTCTGGGCGGCGGGGTGGAATCGGGCTGCCTCACGCTCCTCTTCGGCGAGGGGGGGTCGGGCAAGACGAACGTCTGCCTCCAGCTGGCCCGCCACGTCGTGCTCTCGGGGAAGCGCGTCGTCTACGTCGACACGGAGGGGGTGTCGCCCGAGCGGCTGCGGCAGATCTGCGGCGATTCCTACGACGAGGTCTCGCGGAACATCCTCTTCTCGGAGCCGAACAGCCAGGAGGAGCAGGAGGCGGCGGTGGAGAAGGCGGTGAAGATCGCCGAGACCGGGCCGGACGTCGGCCTGATCATCCTGGACAGCGCGACGCTGCATTATCGCCTGGCCCTCGGCGGGCCCGACAAGGATGAGGACCGCCGGTCGCTGACGCGGCAGATCGCCCGTCTTCTCGGTCATGCCCGCCGCACCGACACCGCGGTTGTCGTCACCTCGCAGGTGTACGCCTGGGGGGAGCCGTCCACGATCGAGCCGCTCGGCGGGTTCGCCCTAACGCACAACGCCAAGGTCATCGTGCGCCTCGAGAAGGCCGGGCCGAACGTGCGGCGCGCGGTGATCGTGAAGCACCGCCACGTCGCGGAGGGCCTCGGGGCGAAGTTCCGCCTCACGGAACACGGTGTCGAGGACTGAGACCGGTCATCGTTCCCGCCAGACGAGGAACTGCGCCACTTTCAGGAGACGTTGCGTGGCGGTATTCGGCGCCCCCAGGTCGGCGAGTACCTGGAACGCCTCGGACTCGTGCTTCTGGGCCGCCTCCTTGCATCGCGCCTGCACGCCGGCCTGCTCGAAGATCCCCAGGACCTCGCGCTCGTCCGCGGCCGTCAGCGTTTCTTGCGAATAGATGGCCCGTAACCGATCCGCCTTCGGCGAGTGCTCCAAGGCCATGAGGTACGGGAGATTCCGCTTCTTGCGGAGGATGTCGCTCGAACCCTCCTTCCCCAGTTTCTCCGGGGAGAAGACGCCGAGAACGTCATCGCGGATCTGGAACGCGAGACCGAGGGTCCTGCCGAACCTCCGGAACTTATCCCGGGTGATCGGGTCGTGAGTGGCCAGGATGGATCCGATGTGGGTCGCGCACTCGATCAACGCCGCAGTCTTCCGCGTGATCACCTCGAGGTACTCCCCGGCCGTGATGTCCCGCGTCTCGTTGGCCAGGTCGAGGTGCTGGCCTTCGCACAGCTCGAGGATCGCATGATCGAGGACCTCGACGACGGCAAGCGTGTCGCCATCGTCGACGCCGCGCTCGCGGAGGTCCAATGCCGCCAGGTTCGCCAGCGCGTGCATGCCATCCCCGGTGTTGATCCCCTGAGGGACGCCCCAGAGCGCCCACACCGTCGGCCGTCCCCGCCGGACGCGGTCCCCGTCCTCGATGTCGTCGTGGATGAGGGAGAAGTTGTGGACCAGTTCGATCGCCGCCGCGGCGGGCAGCGCGCGTCCGCGATCCCCGCCAAGCGCCTCGCACGTGAGGAGGCACATCGCCGGACGGAAGCGCTTCCCGCGACCCTTCGAGACCGCCCGGAACGACTCGTCGGTCCATCCCAGGTGGAACCGCATCATGTCGTACAGCGTGCCGACCGCCTTGGGGGCGCCGAGGACACGGCGCATCTCGTCGTCCGTGACGGCTCCGTACTCCGCGAGGATCGCATCGACGTCCCGCTCCAGACCTGCGAGGTCGACCATGGCTCAGCTCCCCAGCTGGGCCCGAGCGTACTCCATCCAGTCCGAGGCTGGGCGCAACACGAGCGCCTCGCGCTTCCCGAGGTCCACGAGGTCCTTCGCCCCCGCCAGGAACATCGCCGCCTTCAGCTCCTCGATGACCGCGCGGAGCTCGTCGACGACGGCCTGGTGCCCCTTCTTCGCCGCCTCCAGCATCGGCTTCGCCATCCCCGCCAACTGCGCGCCGAGGACGACCGAACGAGCGACGTCGAGCCCGCTCCGGACGCCGCCCGTGGCGACGAGAGGCAAGCCGACGTTCGCAAGAAGTAAGGAGGCCGGAGTGGGGATCCCCCAGTTCCAGAACGTGGTGCCAAGACGCGCCTTCATCGGGTTCTCCTCCTTCTTCGCCCGGTAGAACTCCACCGCCGAGAAGGAGGTCCCGCCCATCCCGCCGACGTCGATGGCCCGCACGCCGGCCGTCTTGAGTCGGTGCGCCGCGTCGCGCGACACGCCCGCGCCGGTCTCCTTCGCCAGGATCGGGAGTTCCCTCGCGAGCGCCTCGATCGCGGCGAGGACCCCCGCGGCTTTCTTGTCCCCCTCGGGTTGCACGACCTCCTGGAGGAAGTTGAGGTGGATGATCAGCCCATGCGCCTTCACCATGTCCATCGCGTGTTTCGCATCGGCCATCCCGTAGGCCCGCTTCGCACCCTGCGCCACGAGCTGCGGCGCCCCGAGGTTCGCGAAGCGCACCGGCACGTCGTAGTCGGCGGCGACGCTGTAGGTCGCCTCCAGTTCCGGCTTCTCGATCGCCGCCCGCTGTGACCCCACGCCCATGGCGACGCCGACCTCCGCGGCGCCGCGCGCGAGCGCCTCGTTGATCTCACGTCCACCGCCAAACCCTCCGGTCATGGAGGAGATGATGAGGGGCGCCGCGAGCTTCTTCTCGAAGAAGTAGGTCGTCGTGTCGATCGCGTCGTAGTCGACCTCGGGGAGCGGGTTGTGGACGAGGTGGATGTCGTTCCAGAAGTTGTGGTCCGCGGCGGTGTTCTCCTGGAGGATCATCTCCACATGGTCCCGCTTCCGCCGCTCCGTCGGGCTCTCCTCGGGCATCCTCATCCCCCGACGACGCGCGTGCCGATCACGTCCTTCCCCGCGAGGCAGTCCCCGAGACGCCCCGGGGCCCCGCCGATGATCCACGTGCGACCCGCGTGCGCGGCGACCTCGAGCATCTTCCGCAGTTTCTCGCGCATCGTGCCGGTGACGTCCTCGCCGCCGAACGAGGCGAAGTCCACGGTCTCGAGAGAGGCGCGGTCGGCCACCGGGAGGAGCTTCGCCCCCGGGACCATCTCCGGGTTGGCGGTGAAGATCCCGTCGGCGGCCGTCACCGCCACCGCCATCTCCGGCCGGAGCTCCCGGGCGAGATGAAGAAGCAGGTCGTCGCCGGAGGCGATCGTGAGCGAGCGGCGGGAATCCCGCACGACGTCCCCGAAGGTCACGGGCACGGCGCCGATGCGGAGCAGATCCTGGAACGGGTTGGGATGGAACTTGTCGGGCCGCCCGTCCTCGAATCGGACGACGTCGCTCGCCGCCACCGGAACGGCGGGGACCCCGGCGTCGAGGAGGGCATCGACCACGAGGCCGTTGAGCTCTCGGACGTCGCGGATCACGCGGGCCGCCGCCATCAAGCCGTCCGCCCCGGTCACCCCGTCCCTCAGATGGTGCTTCGCCGCCAGCGGATGCCCATACGATCCGGCGCCGTGGATCAGGGCGAGGCCGCGGGCGTGCGGCGCCAGCTCGCGGGCAAGGCGCCGGATCTCGTCGGGTCGCGGTTGGCGGTAATGTCCCGGGCCCTTGACCGTGATCACGCTGCCGCCGAGCTTGACGACGTTCACCGGAGGCGCGAGGCGGGCGAGCGTATTAATCCCTTCGGGGCTCACGGCTGCGGCGACGCTGCTGACTCCCGCCATCCCCCGAGCCCCTGCGCTCGTTCCTCCATGAAATCGTCCCTCCATCGACCGTTCTCACCTATCACATTGAAGACCACACAGACGACGGCATATCCCCCCGCGCGAACACCTACGACAACCCACACGGGTGCGAGGGAAAAACGGATGACGACAAAGACGGACTGGATGGATCGGAAGCGGAACGTGATTGCCCTGGGGGCGGTGGCCTTGTTCATCGGCCTCCTGTTCGGGGTGCCGGCGATGGCGGGCAAGGGCGGGGTCCCCGCCGACATGGACTCGATCGCCGCCCAGATCGATGATGTGGACAGCGACCTGTCCGACCTCCGGAACTACACCGAGGCCACGGACGCGGAGATGTCGGGCATGATGGCGGACCTGCAGTCCGGTCAGGACAAGAACTTCCAGGAGATCGCCTCCAAGCTCGACGCCCAGACGACCGCCGCGCAGGACTCGTACGAGGACCTCACGGCCGCCTTGGCGGCGACGGAGACGAACCTGAAGAACAAGATGCAGGGGCTCCACGACGTCTCGCAGACGATGGCGTGGCAGCGCTACTTCGTCCTCTCCGGGAAGCTGGACGCCATGAAGAAGCAGTCCGACCTGATCTACGACGACATCCGCGAGCTCGATGCCAAGCTCGACGTCGTCATCACGTTGATCCTCCGCTCTGAGGACAAGATCGACATCGTCAACCAGAAGCTCGACGTGCTCGAGGTCACCGCCCTCGCGACCGAGTGGACGGCGGACCCGGGCGAAGGGACTCCCGGCGGCGACGGGGACTCGGTTCCCGGGGACGAGCACGCGAAGCTCGTCGTGCGCGTGAGCCACCTCGGGGTCCCCGTGACCAACGCGGACTTCGTGATCTCCAACCCGGTGCGGCCGATGAAGATGGTCGGCGGCCAGTGGGATGCCGGGTGCCCCGTGGAGAACCCCTTCGGCAGCAACCTCGATCGCGGCGCGGACCCGGACGGGAATTTCGTCTTCTACCTGTACCCCTCGGCCTGCGGCTCGGACTGGGAGTACTGGGTGGCCGGGGACTACATCCTGGGCATCGAGGTGCACGCCGACGGCATGAGCGGTGTGGCGCTCGCGGAGTTCCGCGTGACGTAGGGGCGACCTTCTTCTTCCCCCGCCCCTGGCCTCCTCCGGGGGCGGGTCCTTCTTTCTTTTTCTCCAGGCCACGCGACACCTTAAATAGACCCCGACCCTAGGCCGCTCTCCCATGCCACGCAAGCCCAATGTCATGTACCGGGAGATCCGCGGGCAGGCGTACACCCGGAAGGAGTACATGGGCGGGATCCCGGGCATCCGCATCTCGCAGTTCGAGGCGGGGGACCTGCAGACGAACTTCCCGGTCCAGGTCCATCTTCTCTCGATCGAGATGTGCCAGATGCGGCACACCGCCCTCGAAGCGGCCCGCATCACCGCCAACCGCTACCTGCAGGCCAAGATCCCCACCTCCTACCGCCTCAAGCTCCGCCTCTACCCGCACAACATCCTCCGCGAGAACAAGATCGCGACGGGGGCCGGCGCGGACCGCATCTCCCAGGGGATGCGCGGGGCCTTCGGCCTGCCCGTCAGCCAGGCCGCGCGCGTCCACCCCGGCATGAAGGTGTTCACCGTGCACACGTACAAAGAGCACATCCCCCACGCCAAGGAAGCACTGCGCAAGGCGGGGATGAAGCTCCCGAGCCCGATCCGGATCATCATCGAAGGCGCCCCGGCAACGTAGAGACCGAGCTGCCGAGCGAAGAGAGAGTCGTCCAACCAACCATATAAGAGCGACCGCGCTCCCGCGTCCGCGATGCGGACCGCCGGCATCTCCCGCGCGAGAATTCTCCAGGATCTCGACGACGCCTGGGAAGAGGACCTCCACTTCCGCGACGGGCGGATCCTCGGCAGCATGTGCACGGAACCTGCCGCCATCGCGCGCCGCGCCCATGCGAAGTTCCTCGAAGTGAATCTCGGGAACCCCGGATACTACCCGGGGTCAAGGCGCCTCGAGAGGGGAGTCCTCTCCATGATCAAGTCGATGCTCCACGCCGGTCGCGGCGTCGACGGGTTCATGGTCTCCGGCGGCACCGAGGCGAACCTGACCGCGCTCTGGATCGCCCGGAACACGAACCGTCGGAAGGAGGTCCTGTTCCCCAGCAGCGCGCACTTCTCGATACGCAAGGCGATCGATCTCCTCGACCTGAAGCCGGTCGAGGTGGAACTGGACGAGGAGTTCCGCATGGATGTCGCGGACCTGAAGAAGAAACTCTCGCGGAACGCCGCCGCCGTCGTGGCGGTGGCGGGGACGACGGAGCTCGGGCAGGTGGACCCGATCGATGCGGTCGCGAATGTGACCCGTGGCCGGGCGTTCCTCCATGTGGACGCCGCGTTCGGCGGGTTCGTGCTCCCGTTCCTCAAGGACAAGCGCGTGCCGCCGTGGGATTTCCGGGTGCCGGGGGTGACGAGCGTGGCGGTGGACGGGCACAAGATGGGGCTGGCCTCGATCCCCTCCTCGGCGCTCCTCCTCCGGGAGCCTTCGCACTTGGGGAGGATCGCGCATGAGTCCCCGTACCTGACGCGATTGAAGCACACGTCCCTCCTGGGGACCCGGGGCTCCGCGGCGGTGGCGGCGACCTACGCGGTGATGCGCTCGATGGGGCGCGATGGGTATCGCCAGGTCGTGGCGCGTTGCCTCCGCGTCACGCGATTCATCGCCGCCGAAGCGCAAGGGATGGGGTTGGCTCTGGCGGTGGACCCGATCATGAACATCGTCGCGATCCGGATGCGGCATCCCGAGCGGGCCGTCGAGGCCCTCGAGAAGCGCGGGTGGCGGACCTCCGTGGCGCGCCATCCCTCCGCGCTCCGCCTGGTCGTGATGCCCCACGTCTCGTTGGCGCGTGCGAAGGAGTTCGCCCGGGACCTGCGGGCGGTGAGTGAGCGGCTCGGCGAGGTGCCGCCCGGCTAGCGGAAGTGCCGCTTCACGGCGATCAGATAGATGAAGATCACCGCCGCGATCCCGATGCCGCACACGGTGCCGCCGTAGACCACGAGCAACACGAGGGTGCCGAGCGTCGCGAGGAACGCGAGGACCCAGGCCCAGAGGCGGAGGCGAATCAGGCCCATCCCGGAGACCACGAGGAGGATGCCGATCACGAGGATGACGCCGCCGACCAGCAGCCCGGCCCCGGCGATGCTGACGCCGAGACCGTTCAGGAAGCCCGCGAGGACCGTGCTGGCGATCAGGACCAGGATCCCCAATAGCGCGACGAGAACACCCGAGAGGATCAGGAGGATTCCCAAGATGGCGACCCCGATCGGGGTGTGCCGCGGTCTTCTGGGCGCCGGCATCCTAGGGGGCGGTGGGGGAGGCATCGCGTAGGCCATGGCACCGTATCGGACCGGGACTTAAAGCCCCTGGGGGACCGGCGAAGATGGATAAGTCGGCCGCGGGCTGGGCACGCGTGGACGCCTACCCTGCCCTTCTGGAACGCCTCCTCGAGTCGATCCGGGGGCGGGGCGCCAAGACGGTCGGCCTCCAGTATCCCGTGGGGCTGCGCACGCGGGCGGTGGAGTTCGCGCGGGAGCTCGAGGCGCGTTCGGGCGCGCAGGTCCTGATCGCCGCCGACCCGTCCTTCGGCGCGTGCGACGTGCCCGAGATGCCCGCCGACCTGACCGTCCACTTAGGGCACGCGCCGATGCCGCACCTCCGCTACGAGAACGTCTTCTTCTTCGACATGCCGACCCCGCTCCCGGAGTCTTGGGAGTTCCTGGAGCTGGCGCTCCCGCTGCTGCCGGGGAAGCGCGTCGGGTTGTTGACGACGACCCAGCACCGCACCTGGCTTCCCGCCATCCAGGAACGTCTCGCGACCGCAGGGTTCACCGCTGTCGTGAGCCCCCCGGACCGCCGCGTCGCGTACGCCGGCCAGGTCCTCGGCTGCGACTACTTCACCGCCACGAACATCGAATCGGAGGTGGACGGGTTCCTCTACGTGGGCTCCGGTGACTTCCATCCTGTCGGCGTGTCCCTCCTGTGCAAGAAGCCGATCGTCGTCGCGGACCCGACGAACAACGAGGCCCGCACGCTCGAGGCCGTACGCGACCGCATCCTGCGACAGCGGCACGCCGCCATCGTCCTCGCCGCCGACGCGAAGACCTTCGGGATCCTGGTGTCCCGAAAAATCGGGCAGGACCGGAGCGAGATGGCGGGGAACCTGAAGGATCTGCTGAAGAAGCACGGAAGGGAAGGGCACCTCTTCCTTCTGGACTTGGTCAGTCCCGAGGTCCTGCAGGGGTATCGCGTCGACGCCTGGGTGAACACAGCGTGCCCGCGTATCGCGATCGAGGACGGAGTCCGGTACGGGAAGCCAATGCTGACGCCGCCGGAGCTCGAGGTGGTCCTCGGGGTACGGAAGTGGGAGGATTACCGGTTCGACGAGATCCGCGCGTGATCTTGGGTCTTCTCGGCAGCGATGCCGAGCCAAACGCCCCCGCCCGGAGCCTCCACATTCTCGTCGACCAGGAATCGCACCGGAGCCGACTACCCCGCTCTTGCCGGAGCCGCCAACCCAGTCCGCCTCTTAACGCCCTAGGCCGGTTCCACGCGGAGAGGTCGGATCTCCTCCGACGCCACCGCGTGCGAGGCGTAATCGAGGGCCGCCCGGAGGTCCGCGCGCACGAGGCGCGGGTAATCCTTCAGGATCTGCTCCTCCGGAAGCGGCTTAAAGGGGGACGAACTGCCAAAGACTTGAGTGAGAACATGCTATCTTGGGAGTCTGTCATCGTGAACGCTATCAGGAACAGAGAAATCATGATCGTTACTTACCGCCACGTCTCGGACGATGAAGTTACAAGGAGGGAGATGGAGCTTTTTGACATTTCACGAGGTCGACGAACCCCGAACGCTGAGCGCAGTCTTTGGGGCTGGTGTCTCCACCACAACAGCATGGAAAGGAAGCACTTGGCGGGACTGATCAGGGTTGAAGGGACAGGTCGTCATTTCGATCCAAAGATCCGCGAGAGTACCTTCTCCGCTACCCCGGCCTACGAAGTTCCTCGTGACTGGTAGATAGCAGGACCGGTCCGGGGATGAGGGTGATCACTCACTGGAGTTAGCGCAAGAACGAGCATAGCCTACTTTCGCGCCGTCAGCGGGGAGGCATTACACCTTTTGGTGATCCTCATGGCAGGTGGTCCGCCTACACCCATTGGTTCCAGGGATGGAGTCTACTCATTGCTTCCGCAGGAGAAGAATGTTCTCAGGCAGAGGCTTGGAGTGAGCGGTAGACCGTCGATCTCTCCAGAGCTCGATCCCCTCAACCTTGAAGCCAACCCTCTCGGCGATTTCCGCCAGGATCTTCGCGGTCTCGATGTGAACCATCTTGAACGATCGTGAGTCTCCCACGACGTAAGCCGCATTCCCGTCCCGTCGAATTTTCTGGTATAAGATCTCTAGGTGGCGCTTCATTCCCCCGAAGTATTCGCCGACGAGCTTCGGATACTGCTTCACAAAGCCGCTAGTGTCACCGTCTCTCTTGGCTCTGCGCACGATCTCCTCCATCAGCGAAGTGACCGCTGGGAGGCCGCGAACTTCCTCTTGGTCGGTGTCTCCTGTGTAGATCTGCCGCGTACTCGCCCTGACCATCCGTTCCTTCACCTGGCGGGAGTCTGCCCGGCTGGTAACGAATCCAAGGAGCGCGCTCTCTAATCGAATCTGACGCGTGTAGTCTTTGTCGACTGGGTAGGGCGGAGAAGTGATCACTGCTGCAACCGTTTCGTCCTCGATTCCATCCATTGTCCGGGCATCGCCGATAGACACATGGCTCTCGGTCGAACGTCGGCCCGCCACCGATCCTAGGTCGTCCGCCATTCCAGCGGTGGCCTCGGAGAACAACTTTAGCACCGGGGCATCGACGCGAGGCTCTTTCAGCCCGATCTCAGGACCGAAGTCGACGTTCGCGCTCTTGACGAACGTGCTTGCGAGAGCAAGGCGAAAGAGGTCCCGGATCTGGTGATCCTCAACCTCATCCACCCGGTCCCGAAGGTGGAGGGACTTCGCCATTGGAAGGGGGCTTACGTACTCCGGGGTGATTAGACCGGGGTAGACGACTTCGGAGGCCGCTTTCTCAACCTCCCTCCGAGTCAACTCAAGGGGGCCCCTCCCCACGATGCTATCCGAGAGGTCATCTAGGACGGCCCGCCTCTCCCGTTGGACGTCGACCGGGTTCACGTTCCACGTCGTCTTTACTCGGGTGGCGAAAACGAAGAAGGGGTGGGCATCTATGCCGATGGAGGGGATTCCTCCGAGTTTGGACTCCACCAACGTCGTCCCACTCCCGACGAACGGGTCAAGGACCAGATCCTCCGTGGAGAGGCGAAATCGGCTCAGCGTGTTCCGAACGAAATGGTCTGGATAGGCCAGCACGAACCGGTACCATCGATGGACCTTCCCGTTCTCCAACTTCTGCATCTGCGTGGAGCTCATGCGCCTCCGCCCGGGTGCAACTCGTGGCAGCAAGGGTTCCCCGCTCATTAAGGTCTTCATGTACGCCACTACCGTTAGTCACGTCATGAACGTATATAAATACCCCCTAGGCTACAGGTAGCGTGAAGGAGCGCAAGCTGGCCCTCACCGACGGCGAGTCCCTCACCCTACTAGCCAAGTGCCTCTCGGGACGGCGCATCGAGATCCTCCGCAGTATCGCGCAGAAGAAACAGAGTTTGGGAGAGATCGCGCGGGAAGTTGGCGTACACCGCGGTTTCTTGGCCGAAACGGTAAATCTCCTGCAAGGCCAGCAGCTCGTTCGCGTCGTGCGAGTCGGCAAGAAAAAGGTGCCGGAGCTTCTTGTGGAGAGGATTGTGGTGCAACTCCAAGAGGGTCGTTAGGTAATGACCACCGGACGGGGGAAGTATGACAAGGTCGCCGTGGAGATGTTCCGCTCCCGGTACTCTCCAGGGATGGATGTTGTAACTTTCACACGGGAGGAACTTTTAGAGTGCGCTGCCGGCCTCGGCGTCCGCATCAAGAACCCTGGCGACTTCCCGTACTACTATTCAAAGCGGCAGCCTCTCCCAGAGTCCATCAGGATCGCTGGGTTCCAGGCCCTTGTCATCGTCACGAAGAGCACCTACGCCTTCACGAAGGAGACCGACGTCATCTCCGTGCCGGAAGACCTCCCAGAGATTGAGGTTCTCCTCGCCCTTCCCGCGAGTGTCCGGCGGCACGTCTCCAACGACGAGCAGGGGATGCTCCTTCGGGCGCGAGAGGCGCACATATTTAGTGATCTCCTCGACGAGAAGGTGTATCACATCCAGAGTCATCTTCGAACCGAGAGCAAAGAACTGGGTCAGGTCGAGATCGATGACGTCTACGTGACCGAAGACACCATGAGAATCTGTACAGTGGAAGCTGTGGAACCCAATGCCTGGCTGACACGTAGTCAGATAAAAAGACAGATTGCGGGAGCTTGCATCAGATTCAAAGTCCGGCCAACCCAGGTAGTCCCCTTAGCGGTCAAGATCCTGGACAAGATGCGAGTTGTGGTTCTGCTTCTCGACCAAGAAGGAAGCGTCCGGCAAGGCAGAATCTACAGGTTCAAGGAACTCGGCAAGCAGATCGACGGGCCTACCTCGAGGGTCGCGAGATGAAGGATCAGTACTTCGGTGGCCTGACATGGCGGCGGCGCCTCCCATTTCGAGTTCGCGCACCTTCTCAGATTTCTGGCCGCAAGTCCGTGATCTTGTCGCGTAGACGTTTCATGCCTAGCGCACATGCACAGGCAGGTGCTCTTTCGCCGTGGTCTTGGAGGGGAACGCGCGGAAGCACCGCGTGCAGACCCAGGCCTGGATCCGGCGGATCTTCCGCCTCTGGGTCCGGAGCCCGTCCCCCCCGGCCCACTTGCCGGGGATCGGCCCCGGGTCCACCCCCGTCCACATCCCCACCCGGGCGGAGACGTTCAGTTTCTTCGCCTTCCGAAGCAAGCGGAGGCGGTCCTCGACCGCCCGGGCCGGGATGCGCCCCCGCCGGAGGTGCGGCGCGATCCGCTCGTACAGGGCAGACCGAGTGATCGCCCGCCCCTTCGACCCCGGGATGGCGTCCAGGATGACGGTCTCCAGTCTCCGCGTCTCGGCGGCGGTCAACACCCGGGGCTTCTTGGGCATGAGGAACCCGCCGCCGGAACGCCCCTCCCCTCTTAGGCCTTGGGATTCCGCAGTGCGGAGTCCCGCGGCCGGCTGACTCTACCCGTTCAGGTCCTGTACCTGTCGCATCCCCGCGATCGGCCCGATCTTCCACCGCGGCATGATCGTGGCTACCCGGCGGAAGTGCCCCAACGCCTTCCGGCGGTACACCTGCGCCCCGTCCGCGTCCCCGGAGGCCTCCAGCGCCCGCGCGCGCCGGAGGGACCACAAGCCGTCGCGGAAGGCGTCCCGCACCGGCTCGAGGCGGCCGGCGAGGGCGTCGTCCCTCACCAGGAGCCCGCAGCAGGAGCACCGGTAGTCCTCCGTGCGTTTGCGCCAGTACAAGACCCCCCTGGAGAGGCACCTCGGGCAGGCCCCGACGTAGTAGGGCGTCGAGCCCTCGTGCCGGAAGAACGGGTCGCCGTCCCCGAACGGACGCCACGGTGGAGGAGGCGGTCGTGGTTGGAACGCTTCTTTCGGGATCTCTCGGCGAGGCCGCTGATAAGGACGCCCCAGCACCCGGTTCCGCGGACCCTTCGGCCACGCCATTCTCTCCTTCCCCACCCGCCCTTGCCTGGGCGGATGTGTGCGTGTGCGTCAGGGAGCTCTTATTCGTTGCGGAATTCTCAGGGAACGGAACAGCCTGGAAGAAACGGGAACGCTTTCGACCTGCCCTTTGACAGCCCGGGCGGCGTCCGGTCTTTAGCCCCGGCCGACCGCGGATGGCCTGCCGCCGACCCCTTCCGATCGCCCGCGGCAACGATCCGGATCCGGGCAGGCGCTCGACGGAGCCGGGTCGACTCCGGCTGGTCGTCCGGCAGCGCTCCCCGAACGCCCGAGGGCACCGGCCGGGCTCCCGTGGGCGCTCCTATGGAGGGAACACGCTCGGAGGGAACCCCGGGCACCCGGCGCCTAACGCCGCCGGGATCGAGCAGGGTCCGGGGCGCCCCGCGGAGAGTCCGCGTCACTCCGCTGAGGGCCCGGGCCTGCCTGGGGGCATCTGACACGGTGTCGGGGACCTCGCGACACCCCATGGCCCGGCCTCAGGCGGGCGCCCCACGATTCCGGCGCTCTGCACCGCGCATCCGCGCCCCCTGGAGCCGGATCCACGCGGGATGGTCGGGGATCCAGGGCGGTCTGCCGACGAGGCCGCGCACCCCGAACGGTCCCTCGCGCGGGTCGGCGCGGATCAGCGGAGGTCCTCCGAGGTCACCGGAGGGGTGTGGCGGATGCCCGGCGGGTCACGCCGCCTGCCGGGTGGACCCGGCCAGACCGCCGGCGAGAGGGTCTGCACCCACCGCGGACCCGGGCAGATTGGCGGGGAGAGCGCGCGGACCCGGGGTGGACATGCAGTCGATCGTGTCAGGTCGAACACGCGGTTCGCGCGGGGCCGCGGGGAACGGCGGCCTCCCGGCGGACCCCGGGCGACGCCCCGCCGGAAGGTGCCACGGAACCTCGCGCGATCGCCTTGGAGACGTCCGGAGGCGGCCCGAGCGCGTTCATCTCAAGCGACCCCCCTCCCACGGTCGATGGTCGTCTTCGGAGGGACGCGCGCGATCGGGGGCGACCCTCGACAGGTCGAACGTCCTCTTCTGGGCGCTGTCCCGCATCCTGGGCGGTTCGGCACCCGGTGTTCTCAGGAGCGAGAACAGGATCCGGAAGTATCTTTAAATCTTGTACAAAAACCGTTCAAAAAAGGGCATGCACCCCCTGGCCGCTCTCTACCTTTGTCCCGCGTGGCGGGACACCAAAAAAAGGAGAGAGAAAACATGGGACGAACGCAGACCGAGATCGTGGGGTTCGCCGAGAACGTGCGGACCGCACTGCAGAAGGTGAGGAAGGAGCTGAACGCCGCCGGCTACGGCGCGGACGAGATCGACGCGATCCTGGGGAACGCGATCCGGGAGTGCGCCGAGGCGAACGCCCGCCAGGAAGCCCTGAAGCGGGAGCTCAAGGCGACCACGTCAGAGGTTGAGGCCCAGAACCTGCGGATCTACCGCATGGCCTCCGGGTACCTGGACGCCGCCATGGGCGCGCTGGGCAAGGGGGGCGACGCGGCGAAGAACCTCCAGAGGATTCGGAGCCGCATCCGCCAGCCCGCCGACGCGGCCGCCACCACGACGCAGGAGCCCCTGCCGGAGGGGGGGAAGTAGTCCGGCCAGCCCCCCGGGGAGCGCCCGGGGGGCGATTTTTTTTTTTCCTGGAGGGGGGAAAGGAATTGACACTCACGCACGAAGATCGTTTGACTCTGGCCCTGAGGCAGGTGGCCGTCCTGGACGAGCGCGCGGACGCGCTGACCGCGATGGGGGTCCCCGTCGCCCAGACCATCCGCGAGCTCTCCATATCCATCCTGGAGGAGGAGCGGCGGGAGGGCGACGGATGCCTTGCCCGGATGGAGGCCTCCGGGGCGCTTTCGCTCCGGAAGGGAGGCCTGGGGACGGGGCAGGGGCCGGAACGCGTCCTGCGAGGCCCCCGGCCGGCACGCTCGCGCGGCCCCCGCGAGAGGTGATCCGATGCGAGATGTGAATGGGTTCTCCGCCCTGGTCTACGGCGAACGCGCGAGGGTCGTCCTCGTGATCGACGGGAACACCCTCGATCTCGAGATGGACCTCGGGTCGGGCTGCACGCTCCGGCGTCACTGCCGCCTCGACGGCGTCGTAGCTCCCGAACTGGACGATCCCGATCGCGAAGAGCGGAGGGTGGCTCGGCTCGCCAAGGACTTCGTCGAGGTCCTCGTGCTCGGGAGGGAGGTCGCCGTCCGTTTCCCCCAGGCCACGCCGGACGAGCGGGGGCGGTGGCCGGCCGTGGTCTTCTGGCAGGACGCCGCGGGGACATGGTCGCGCCTCAACGAGGACCTCGTGGAGAACGGGCTCGCGGCCGCTGTCTACCCTGGCCAAGAAGCATCCGCGCGCGGCGACGTGGATGTCCGCGAGGCGGTCGCATGAGCGTCCCCTCCGACTTCGTGTTCTGGTACAAGGCCAAGGTCGTCAACGTGGTCGACGGCGACACCGTGGACCTGGACACGGACTTGGGCTTCCGCATCACGTTCCGGCAGCGGTACCGGCTCTATGGCGTCGACACCCCGGAGATGAACGACCCGGACCCGGCGGTGCGCGCGATGGCGGTGAAGGCGAAGGAGTTCGTGCTGGCCCAGGTCGGCGGGAAGGAGATCGTCGTGAACACGCACCTCGACCGCGCGGACAAGTACGGGCGGTGGCTGGCGCTGATTCACGTCAAGGACGCGGCGGGAGCGTGGATGGACCTGAACGCGGAGCTCGTGCGCTTGGGCCTCGCGCGGGTGGCGTGGGTGTGAGGGCGGCTCTGGCGGCCTATAGGCTCGCGAGATTCCCGCTCCCAAACGGGCCACCGCGACTTTCCACTCCCTTACCGCCGATGATTATTATGGAAACCATAAGTTCGTCTCGACTTCAAAACTCGTTCGAAACCGCATTCGCCGACCCCACCGCTAGGGCTATATCCTTGTTGGAGATTCTCACAACGCCTGAAGGGAGGCGTCAAAATGCGGTTCCTGCGGGGGAGAGCAACGGCCCTGAAGTTCGGAAGCATTGTGAGCGTGGTGGTTCTGGTCTTGGTCGGGTTCAGCACCCTCGTCCAGCCCGCCGGGTCCGGCGCGGATGGCTCGCCGCCTCCCCCGGAAGACGCCGCGGAGAACGCGCGCCCGCTGGTCGTGACCTCGGATTCTGTCGAGGAGGTTCGCATCGGGGTGGCAGGCGAGGATGTCGTGCACGCCGCCTGGATCGCTGGCGGGAAGGTCTTCCACAAGCTCAGCACGGACCGCGGCGAGACGTTCGGTCCTGACCGCGTGGTGGCGGAGGGCCTGGGGGCTCCCTCCAACCTCGCCCTGGGAACGCTCCGGGGGGAGCGCGCGGCCGCCGTCGTGTTCGATGCGGAACGTGGAGGCTCCCGCGGGGTCTACTATCGCGCTTCGTTCGACGGGTCGTGGGGACCGCTCGTCTTTGTCGGGAACGGTACCGTGCCTCGCGTGACGGTCCGGCGCGAGTCCCTGTTCGTCAGCTATCTCCACGCCTGGGGGGACGGCACCCATGCCCTCGTCGCGCTCCGGATTCCCCTCCGGGACGGATCGAGGGGAGCCGAGACCCTGTTCGCCTTCAACACCACCGCAACACAGCATGACCTCCTCTTGCTCGGGACCCACCTGCACGCGGTCTGGGAGGAGCGGGGCGACCCTCCCCTCCTCGCCCACACCGCGTATGACCTTTCGCGAAGTCAGCTCGACGGCACGCACCTCGTCGCGGCGCTCGAGGCCCCGCCCGATCCGGCGAGCCTCCACCTCGTCGGGCGGGAGGACCGGGTCTACGCCATCTGGAGCGAGGTCCGCGATTACGTGCACCGCCTCGTGGACGCCTACAGCCTGAATGGCGGGTCGACGTGGGTGGGGAACCAGCCCTTCACAGGTGGCGGGACGAACGCCCGCCGCCCGGCCGCCGCGCTCTCGACAGACGGCCAGATGCGGGTGGCGTGGGAAGACGATCGCACCGGGCGGTGGCAGCTCTTCGGCGCGGAGTTCAATCCGGACGGCCCTTGGGCACGGGACGCGAGACGCCTCTCCGACTCCCCCGCGTCCGTTCGATCCGTGGAGATCGCGGTCGACGGGGACGATGCGACCTTCGCGACGTGGGTGGACACGCGCGGCGGGGTGCCCGGCGCGTTCGTGGACACGGACCTCTTCCCCAACCGCGGCGAGGTCGACTCGATCCTCCGCTACGCCCGGAGGCTCGACTCCGCCGCATACCGGACCCCGGCGCGGGCGAGTCGTGACCAGTTCCTGCTGCTCTTGCGCGACGTCCGGGAACTCGTGGACACGAGTCAGGAGGCGGAGGCCTCCGACTCGCTCGACATGAAGGTCGTGCCCCGCATAGATGGCAGCCTCGGCGGGGATCCCGCGGACGACCTCGTGGTGTCCGCCGCCGCCCAAGCGCAGCTGAAACGGATGATCGATCGCCTCCAGGCGTTCCTCCGTGCCGGGCCGGAGGGGACGCGCGAGTTTACCGGGGATGACCCTCCCCAGGTCCCTTGGCAGCCAGCCCCGCCGGGGGAAGACCGCGGTCCCTTCTCGAGCAAGGCGGTGCGGAACCTGAAGGTCATCACCCTCACTTCCACCACGGCCCGGGTCACTTGGGACACCTTCCCAAGCCCGGCCGACGCCACGGGCATCGACTACCGCAAGGTCGACCCGGGGAGCAGCCTCCTCACGGTGAACGACACCGCCACTCCCTACGACGTGACGCTCACCGGGCTCACGAAGAACTCGACCTACGTCTACGTCGGCCGGATGAAGACCAGCGGCCTGATCTTCTCCAGCCGTCCGTACGGGTTCTACACGGGGGTCCAGGTGTCCGCCGTGGTTGCCTCGGGTTCGACCTCGACGACCGCCACGGTGACCTGGCGGACGAACACGCCCTCGACGACGCGTGTCCGTTTCGGCGTTGAGTCGGCGTGGGAGAGCTTCCAGGACGGCACCTCGGGCACGAGCCATAGCCTGACGGTTACGGGGCTCACCCCGAAGACCTGGTACCGGTACTTGGTGGAGTCGGTCGGGACCGCCGACGCCACGATGGTCGCCCGGAGCGCCGAAGGCCGTTTCTGCACCTGCGTCCTCATCACGGACCCTGTGTGGACAGATGCCGGGTTCTCCGCGGGCGGGCTCAAGAACCTCAAGGTCTCCTGGAAGACGAACCTGGCGACGGACAGCATGGTGCGCTGGGGCAACTCGCCGGGCCAGTATCCGAGCAGCACTGTGGCAACGGGCTCGACCGCCCCCGTCGCCACCATCAGCGGCCTCTACTCCAACCGCACGTACTACTACCAGCTCCGGTCCATCTCCCCCACCGATACCGAGGACTACGCCGTGCACGAGGGGAACCTCACGACGCCGGCGATCCGCATCTCCAAGGTCGAGATCCACGCCGCGAGCACCTCCACGTGGGTGAACTGGACCACGGACTACATCGCGACGGGCAAGGTGAAGTACGGGCTGACCGCCGCGTACGGCAGCCAGGTCACGGGCGCTTCCAGCCGTTCCCACGCGCTCCAGATCACGGGCCTGCAGAGCGGCAAGACGTATCACTTCCAGATCGAATCCACCCTGTCCGATGGCAACTACGGATCCGACACCGTTCGCACCCTGGACCGCACGTTCACGACCCAGGGGATACTGATCACCGCCTCCAGCGTCACCGCGGGGAGCATCACGACCACCTCGGCCGTCATCTCCTGGACGACCGGTTGCTGCGGGAACAGCGTCGTCCGGTACGGCTACGGATCGATCTGGGAAAAGACGGTGTCCGTCGCCAACAACGTCACGTCACACGCCGTCACCCTCACCGGCCTTCTCCCCTACACCATCTACCGATACCGCGCGGAGTCCACGCACTGGAGCAACGCGAACGACACGAACGTCTCCTTGGAGAAGAAGTTCACGACCCTCGACACCGCCAACGACATGAACACGTCTTCGGATGCCGGAGGCACCTACCAGACCGCCATGCTGGCCAACCTCGGGGCGTTCAACGGCACGGTGAACAACGCGGCCGACGTGTTGGACGTCTACCGGTACCTCGCCACCTCGCCACAGACGATCAAGGCGAAGGTGCAGCCGCAAGCCTGCTGCAACGTCGCGCTCGCGCTCCTGAGCTCCACCGGAAGCGTCCTCGTCACCGCGGATGCCTATGGCAACGGCGGCGCGGAGAGCTTCAGCTACCTCTTCACGACCACCCCGGCCACCTTCTACGTCCGCGTCGGCTGGGTCAGCGGCACCGGAGCGACGAAGACGAACTATACACTGACGACGAACCTGACCGGCGGGGCCTGGGAACGCCTCTCTCTGAACGTCGGGTCCTCGGGGGTGGACGACAAGCTGCCGGGGAACCTCCCCGGGTTGCACATCGCCCTCACCGGTCTCTGGGGGGCCATCATCACGGACACGGTCCAATCGTACGCCGTGGACCCGAGCCCCTACTTCCCGACCTACCGATTGGCGAGCGCGAACGCCTCGTTCTACCTGAACCTGCACGCCGCGTCCTCGCATCGGTACACGGACTGGCAGCTGACCGTCCAATACTACGCGACGCAGGACGGCAACCTGACCGTGAACAACGGGGCAGGTTGGGTCGAGATCGGCACGCTGAAGGCGAAGACGGCGTGGTGGACGCAGACGCTCCGGCTGGACCACACGCTTCTGTACGACGCCCTGCCCACATCCGCTGGCCTCAATGTCGAGATGCGGTTCTCGAACACGACGAAGGTAGACTACATCGCCGCCGTCCCGGTGCGGTGGACGACCTATGTCGGGCACGGGAGCGACGACACGGTCCCGGCCTTGCACGGGCCCGGGATCGAGCTTCATACGGGCTGGGTCGACGAGGGCCAGGGGTACAAGAACGCCACCAGCGGCGCTACGCTCTGGCTGAACGTTCCCGACCCCGTCGCCACCTATCAGGTCGCCCTGCGGTTCCGCGGGGACCTTGCCTACCTCCGGGTCGAGCAGCAGACCTCCCCGACCGCGTGGACCACCTCGGCGTACGTGGACTGGTTCTCCGCCACGAGCCTGTTCACGACGGACCGCCTCCTGAACTACGACGCGGACTCGACCAAGCCGGGGCTGAACCTCCACCTCCGCCTCACCGGGAACGGGACGATCCATGAGGTCACCTATCTCGCCGCCAACGTCGTCTCCCTGAACACGGACGTCGGGGTGACCGGGGACAACTCGTTCGCCGCGCACGAGCCGGGCGCGAGCGTCCTCACCAATGGAGAATGGGGCAATCCCCAGACCGAGCTCTCCAGCGGGATCACCTACCGTCACGGGACGAACCTGGCCAACCTGTACCTGAACGGGATCGAGGCCTCGACCCGATACCTCGTGTTCGTGACCTACAAGTCTGGCTTAGCCGGGACGCTGCGGCAGTGGAACGGCACGTCGAGCTGGATCTCCCTCGGCACGGTCCCTTCGAGCCCGACCGCCTGGAAGACCGCGGCGGTGCCGACGTCGTCGGCGTTCCAGCGCGACTACTACGCCTCTCCCCACCTGAACCTCTTCCTGGAGTTCTACGGGTTCGGCGCGGCGGGCCTCGACCTGGACCGCGTGTGGTTCGAGCCGGACCCGGACGGGGACAACATCACGGACTACGGGGAGACCGGGAGCTTCGCCTTCGAGGACACTTCCACGCACAGCGCCACGTACGAGATCGCCTACACCTTCCGGACGGAGGGCCGCTACCCGTGGAAGGTCAGCCTTACGGGCTTTGGGACTCCGAGCGCGACGGCAGCGGCCTCCGTGTACCTGGACGGCGCGCTCCAGGGGTCCGTCACCGGGACGACCACCTACTCCACGGATGTCAACTTCGTCACACGCTCCTGCGCGGTCACCCACACGCTGCGGGTGGAGTCGACCGGGACGGCCCTCGTGCAGGCCACCCTCATCCGGTACTACAAGGCGCCGACGGACCCCGCGAACAACGACACGGACGGGGACGGGCTGCGGGACAAGGAGGAGGCCTGCGCCCTGGGTACGGATCCGCTCCTCCAGGACACAGACGCGGACAACGTCACCGACTTCGAGGAGGCGTACGGGTTCTCCTTCAGCACGAGCCCGAACACGGTCGTCAGCGGGACACAGAGCCTCCTCTGGAACGCGACGGTGGGCGCGCTCGGGTTCTACAAGGTCTCGGTCACGCGGGACGACACGGTCCCCGCCCATGGGACACTGGGCCTCAGTTTCGTCCTCGACGGCCAGAGCCGGGGTGCGGTGAACGTCTCGTCGTCGGGGACGGGCCGGGTCGTGACCTTCGACGCGGTTCTCTACAAGGGCCTGCACAGCCTGCAGGTGCGCAAGTCCTCGGGGAGTTCTTCCGCGTCCTCGACGATCAAGGTGGCCTCGGTCGTGCGCGACGCCAGCTACAAGACCGACCCCAAGCTGAACGACACGGACCAGGACGGTCTCCTGGACGGAGACGAGATCCGGGGGCTGTCCGGGTGGGTCACGGTCCCGGTGGACCGCGACACGGACGACGACGGGGCGGACGACGGTCCCGAGGTCCAGGCGATGCATTCCGACCCGACGCTGAAGGACACGGACGGGGATGGATACGTCGACGGCATCGACCTCGACCCCCTCCACGACCTCGTGGTGCAGGCGCGGATCGTGGAGTTCATCGTGATGGGCGTCCCGGACGGATTCCTGTACCTGACCGCAGGGGGCGTCGCAGGCAACTGGACCAATAGCGAGGAGACCGCGCGCGGTTCCGTGAAGTACGCCTACCAGAACGTCTCCGTGGACGTTCACGACGACCAGCCGCTCGTGAGCGTGGAGTTCTCCATGTGGGGCAACAACGGCGCCCATGTCGACCTCGCGGCCGGATCTGGGCTAAACGCCGTGGTGGCGTTCTCCGTGCTCGGGAAGGACGACATGGGCATCCCGCCGCCCGGAGGCGTCTATTCCAGCTGCGGGGACTCCGGGGGGAGCCTGTGGGGCTGCCTCAACTACCAGATCCGGACCTTCCGCGTCGGCAAGTTGAACACCCTCCTTCTCACGCCGAACGACTGGTCGGGCGTGTTCAACGGGTCCACGGGACTGCACCGCTACCAGGGCGAGCAGCGCTTCGCCTTCGTCCTCCTCAACGTCACGGACGCGTACGGCGACAAGTTCCATGCGGACATGGAGTCCTTCCTCGGACCCACGCAGCTCCAGGACCAGTCCCCCGCGAAGCGGAGCCTCGCCGTGTACGGATCGCCCGTCGCCGTCCCCGGCTGGCACGGCAAGGCCTTGCGGTTCGACGGCGTGGACGACAACGTCCTGACGCTCGACGGCACAGGCCTGGACACGCCCGTGACACTCCAGGTCTCGCTCTTCTTCCGCCCGGACCGGGACTACGTCCCCGAGTCCGGCTCCGCGTTCTATGGCTTCGCGGAGCGGGCGGCCTCGGGCACCGACTGGCTGTGGCGGTTCGGTTGGGACGCCTCCGTCGACGGCCTGAGGTTCGACGTGAAGGACACCGGCGGGGCGACGCACACCGTCACGGCCCCCACCTACGGCCTCTCTCGCGGCACGTGGGTCCACCTCACCGCGTTCGCGACGACGACCTGGATGCAGGTCCGCGTCGACGGGCAGGCGGTGGCCTACGGCTCGTACGGGTCCGTGGCCCTGAAGTCCGGGACGCAGCTCCTCCGGATCGGGTACGATCCCGAGACCGGTACCTACCTGAAGGGCACGGTGGACGAGGTGGCGGTGTGGTCGTCGTGGAAGACCCTGGCCGCCATCCAAGGGATGGCCACGTTCGTGCAGGGGTCGAACGCGATCATCGTCCCCCGCGGCCTCTGGTACGAGTCGAAGCTCAACCAGACCCTGGACGGCTCCGATCCGCGGTCCTCCAATCCCGCGCTGAACAAGATGACCGTGCAGGCGAACCAATTCGCGATCTCCGGCACCCTGACCCTGGACGCCTACCTGAACGCGCGGCCCGTGCAGATGGTCCTCAGCGGGAACGTCTCGCTGGAGGAGGCGCAGTGGTTCGTCGACCAGCTGCGGCTGAACCGCACGGGGAAGACCACCGCCTTCCTGCTGGACGTCACGGACGAGTTCTACACGGTGGGGTTCGTCGGCGCCGTGATCGCGCTCGCCCCGAACGCGACCGTGGACAACTCCCTCAACCACACGGCGTCGGCACCTCCGACACCGTGGTGGGAGCAGCTGTTCAACGTGATCGTGTCCGTGGCGGCGATCGCCTGGAACGCCGCCCTGGCGGTCGCGAACTTCTTCGTGAACCTCGTGAAGTGGCTCGTGAACATCGTCGTGGGGCTGGTGATCGGTCTCGCGACGGGGGACTGGACGTACTTCGTGGACAACGTGGTGAAGCCGTTCGTGGAGGCGATGATGGCGCTGATCAAGCTCGTTCTGGACCTGATTAAGGCCATCATCGATACCCTGCTCAAGCCAATCATCGATGCGATTGTCACGTTCGTGACAGGCGTCCTGAACATCATCGTCCAGCACACACTCCATACGAATCTGGCCCTTGCCGCTGCGATGCTGGGAACGCTCATCACCGGTGCGATCATTCTTCACTACATACGCATTACTGTGATCGGCTTCGAGATGGTGGAGGTTGGGACCAAGCCCTTCAGCGCTCTCGCGAGCCTCTTCACCCCGTTCATCACCGGGCTAATCATCTCCGCAGTGATTGGGGCCGCAATTGGGATCGGCGTCGCGGCCCTGATCGACGCCGTGGAGAAGGGGGATGTGGGGCCGTTCGCTCTCGCTGAGTTGGGCCTCATTGGAAGCGCACTTGACTTGGCGCTCCTGCTTTTCACGACCTTCCAGGAGCTCTCAGATGCAGACGACATTAAGGTGCTCGGTGGCCTCGATGTTGCCCTAGCGTTGGGTGGCGTGATCCTTTCCGTCCTCTCCGACGGATTCATCAAAGCCTCTGATCTGTCGCCAGAAGACAAGAAGGCAGCGACGATCCGGGCGGATGCCGCTGGGATCATACTAAACCTAGTGGCAGTCCGGGTATGGTTCAAAGAACGAAAGGACGCGGCGACCCAAGCGTTTCGACAGGCTTGGCCAATCACCTCCAAGGTGTCGGACTTCATGGTATTCTTCTCGCTCGGGGTAACCGCGGGCGCCTTGTTCGTGGACTACTTTGGGACGTGATCCCATGGAGGGCAAGGGCGAGCTACTCGTGAGTGGGGACGAGCTTCTCTTGCAGGCGGAGGTCCGCCGATCACAGCGAGACCTCAGGGAGTATTTCGTCATGTCAGGAGTTGTCTTTGGTGCACTGGCCGCGGCGGCTTCCGACTTCCTACGCTTTGGGCCGCCAGTCCCGGCTTTCTATGTCGTGGTCTTCATCATGTTCGTGGTACCCTCGTTGCTGCTTCCCACCAAAGTATTGAAGGTCTGGCTTACGTTCCCCACGGGGGTTTTCAATGCGTACGAGAAGGGATTCGATTCGCCGGTGAGGATTCCGGGCAGGAGAGGGATGCGACTCAACCCATTCATCCCTTTCGCCGCCGTCCAAACGGCTACGTACAAACTCGCCGGCCGCTTGTGCTTGGTAGGACTAAACGATGGCACTACCCTCAGACTGTTAGACCGGTATGGGTTTGATGCTTATCGCACCGTCTGCGAACGAATCCAGCATAGCCTCGGCAAAACTTCGGGTCCGGACTTTGAGCTCATGAAACACGCGTCAAAGGCACGCCATCTCTTCGACCAGGGGAAGATCAGCGAAGCAGAGATGGCACAAGTCACTCGCCGGGAGCGAGAGGTCAACGGGAAGTCCCGATAGGGGCGAGGGGCTATGACTGAGAGGGGGGGCTTGCGAAGGCCCCCTTCATCGCCACCGCCAGTTCCTTATCCCCCACTGCCGGTTCCCCCGCCATGACCGCTCCCTGGCTCGCCTGCGTCTGGGTCCTCCGGGCAGCCCCCCGCCACCTCCTCATGTGGGGGGGAATAACCTCGCTTCACCGCCACTTCCGCCGCCGCCGTGGCGCGGCCTGCCTCCTCGACGCGGACCTTGGCAACATAGCAGCTAGCACCGATTCGCCTGCCGCTACGGCTGACGGAATGGGTGTCCTTCACAAGCACCGCTGCACGATCAACGAAACTGACCCCGGAGGCAATTGTGGCGCATCTGCGTTGGCCACGTTCGTGCCTGTTAGACATGTCGGCTGCTCCACTGCGCAAAGACGACACGACCCGATGATCAAACCAGGCAGGTGGAGGCAGGGACGCGAACCATGAAGACCTCCTCCATGGGTGGCCCAGCGGTCAGTTCATGGTTGCACCACTCGTCATCCCGATTCCGATGGCTGATCATGCTGCTCGCGGTTTGCCTCCTCGCCGGAGGCGGGTGGGGAATCCTCTCCTACTTCCAGGGTTTGCCCACGGTGGAGACGCGCTGGCTCGGACCTATTCTCGTCCTCGGAGCCGCTGGGGCCACGCTCGGCTACAGCTCCTACCTGCTCAGCGGGCGGTATGGCTGGATTGGGCTTTGGAGGGTCGAGTTTCCACGGACAGGAAGTGAGACCATTGCGATCGTGAACGCATGTCTGGAGACCGTGGGGGTCGGAGGCCGTCCCCGTCGCGAGACCTCACCGCCGCCATTCCTTCGCGGTGCCAAGGCTAATTGGGAGCTGCCCGACGGGAGCAGGATATGGCTGGTTTCCTTGGGGACTGCGGCGCACAAGACCAACGCCAAGCCATGGACCCGTTTGGTTGTCCAGCCTGGGTCGGCGGGTGCCCAACCGGACTTCATCATGACAGACCTTGTTCGACGCTTGACTGCCACTGGTCTCCGTCCGCTTGCCCCAGGATACCTGGTGCCGGAAGCAGGGACTACACCCTGATCTCCTCGGCGACGCCCGAGTACGTGGCGATTTCGCCTTGAACGGGTCAAGCTGAAGTAGCCGCCCACGATGACCACTTGGTGCGCTCCGTCGTCCTCCTCTCCGGCGGCATGGACTCGGCCACGGCCCTCTACCGTGCGCGCGAGGATGGAGGCACGCTCTTCGCCCTCACGTTCGATTACGGCCAGAGGCACCGGCGCGAGGTGAGGGCCGCCCGAGCCGTGGGGCGCGCGGCGGGGGTCCGGGAGCACCGCTTCCTGACCATCCCGTTGCGCTCGTTCGGCGGTTCTGCCCTTACGGATACCCGCCGGAAGGTCCCCCGGGGGAGAACGGCACGCGACATCGGCCGGGGCATCCCCGCCACGTACGTCCCCGCCCGGAACACCATCCTCCTCGCCTACGCCCTGGCGTACGCCGAGGTCGTGCGAGCCCACCGCGTGTACGTCGGGGCGAACGCGATCGACTACTCCGGTTATCCGGATTGCCGCCCGGAGTTCTTCCGGGCCTTCCAGCGCCTCGCGAACCTCGCGACGAAGCGCGGGGTGACCGGGCATCCCCTCCAGGTCCGAGCACCCCTCCTGCGACTCTCGAAAGCGGCAATCGTCGGCGAGGGTCTGCGCCTCGGGGTCCCCTTCCATCTCACGTGGTCCTGCTACCTTGGCGGGCGGAAGGCCTGCGGGACCTGCGACTCCTGCCGCCTCAGGCTCCGCGGCTTCAAGGAGGCCGGGGCCGTCGACCCGATTGCATACGCGACAGGCGTTCACCGCCGACCCAGGAGGCGCGCCAGGTAGCGCTCCGTCCCGACGAGTTCGGAGACGTCCCCGCCCCAGCCCGCGAGGACCTCGGCAAGGGCCTCCTCGATGTCGCGGAGGGTCCGGCTAACGACCGGGAGCATGCGCTCCGCATCCGCTCCCTGTACCCAGACCGCCAGGGTGAGATGCTCGCCGCGCGACACGAGCACGGAGCGGCCGCGATGCGCGAAGCGCGTCCCCTCAGGACCGATGTCGTGCTTCTCCAGGTGAGAGCGGACCGCCGCCACGTAGGTCGAATCGTCACCGCCATTGCCGGCGGAACCGACGAGCCGTTCTCCGGGGGCGAGAAGGAGGACCTTCTGCACCACCGCCTTGGGCCGGCGGCGCAGGAACAGGACGGAGACCGCCACGGCGAGCGCCGCGATGACGGGGAGCTCCCAGGGGATGGCGGCGCGCGGCTCCACGAGGACCGACACGTGGTCCACAGCGACGTTCCCCTCCGGGTCCTCGACGAGGAGGAGGATCGAATACAGCCCCGGCGTGGTGGCGGTGAACTCCGCCGTGCTCCCGGACACATGGAGGACCGCGTCGTGACCGGACGGCCCGCTCTCGATTCGCCAAGAGTAGATCAGCTCACCGCCATCGGGGTCGGTGGAGGCGTCGGCCACAAGGCTCGACCGTTCCCCGGGCGAGATCGTTCGATCGGTGCCGGCCGCCGCGATTGGCGCGGACGAAGGGGCGAAGAGGATGGCAGAATCGGAACCCTCGGCCCCGAAGGCGTCCGTGCAGACGACCTGCAGCCTGTAGGTCCCCGGCCCGTCGACACTCACCGCCGACGCGTTGCCTGTCGCATTGAGATGGACCACCGCCATCTCCGGAGTTTCGAGGGTCTCCCATCGGCACACTGGTGCAGGCCCCGGGTCAGGATCGGCCGCGACGACATGGCAATGGAACGGCACAGTCACCCCGACCGTCTCCGGGCAGAACAGGGTGATTTTCGGCGCCGCGTTCGTCGCATCGAGGACGATCTCGCGCGCAGCGGACGCGCCGTGGGAATCGTTCACCGCCAGACGGACTGTATACCTCCCGGGGGTTGAGGCAATGAGACTCCCTAGGGCCGGGGTCAGGAGCGCAAGGGAGGGAATCGCCGACCCGTCGCTCCGGCCGGGCCAGTCCTCGATGGACCACGCGAACGTCATCGGATCGCCCTCGGGGTCGTAGCTATCCCGGGCGTCCAGGGTGATCGAAGTCCCCGCCGAGAGGCGGCCTGCCGGGAGGACGGAGACGAGCGGGACGGGCGCGAGGTCGGAGGTGAGGAGTAGAGAGGCGTGGGTCCAGGCCCCGAACGGGTCCGTGGCGGTGAACCCGATGACAAAGACCCCGGGGCGATCCAGGGAGACCGTCGTCGCGTTCGACGCGGGGTCGGACAACACGGCGCGAGAGCCGGCAGGGGCGACCAGGACGTTCCATTCCAGGTCCAGTGGTCCCTGATTCTCCAGGTCCGTGACCTCGGCGGTCAGCGGGACGAGAGAACCTACTTCCCAGGTTCCCGCACAACAGGCCACGATCAACGGCGGTGAGTTCCACGCCTCGACGAGGACGACATCGGTGTCGAGCAGTCCGCCCGGATCGGTGGCGGTGATCTGAAAGGCGTACGTCCCCGGCCAGTCGGGGACGATCGTGGCGTTCGCGCCGTCCGACGTCGCGGCGGCGGTGGAGGCGGACGGTCGGGTGAGCAGAGACCAGGAGAGGAGGAGCGAATCCCCTCCGGGATCCGCCGAGGCCGAGGCGTCGAGTAGGACCTCGGTACCCACCATGACGGAGCGGTCCGGACCGCCATCGGCATGCGGGGGCGCGTCCCTGGCGAGGATCGCGATGCTCCTCGTCGTGTTCGCTCCGAAGATGTCGTTGACGCGCACTTCCACGAGGTACGAGCCCTCACGGTCCAGGGCGAGGCGCTCGACCGCCGACGATCCGTTCGCCACCGCCGAGGAGGCGTTCGGACGGGAGAGGAGCGACCAGAGGAAGAAGACAGGATACCCTTCCGGGTCGAGGCTCATCGAGGCATCCAGGGTCACATTCGCGCCGACCACGGACACCGGCGACGGACTGACCTGGACCGAGACCTCCGGCGGGCGGTTCGTGGCGGTGATCGTGGCGAACGCGGTCGATGAGCCGCCGCAACCGTCCGTCACCTGGAGACGAACGACATATCCCCCCGGGCGGTCGACGGTGAACCCCACCTTCCGCTGCACGCTCATCAGCCCGGATCCGGAACCGTTCGGTCTCGCCGCAAGGCTCCAGGAATAGGAGACCTTGTCCCCCGCGTCCGGGTCGTGGCTCTCGCTCCCGTCGAGCAGGGCCTGGCCGAAGACCGCGACCTGGGCGGGGGCCGCGATGGCGGCGACCGGTGGGGCGTTGCTCGTGCTGGCGATGGCCGTGAAGATCCGCGGAAACGGCTGCGCGCTCCCCGTCCCCATGTAGTACAACCGGGCGCCCCCGGGGAAGTCCACCAGGAACGGGGCGTTCACGGTGAGGTCGCGGTCTGTCGTCGGGCCGGTGCCGAGCACGGGGCCTTCCCGCGTCCAGTTGCGGCCATCGGCCGAGATCGCCGTGTACACGCGATCGAAGACCCGGTCCTCGGTGTAGTAGAGGCGGAGACCATCGCGTTCGGAGTGCAGCGTGAACCTTCCGGGCCCGTAACGCTCCCCCGGCCCCGGGCCGTACACCGCGCCCTCCCGGGTCCAGAACCGTCCGTCCACCGAGACGGCGGTGAACAGCCTCCTCGCTCCGAGGCTGGCGTTCCACCCCGTGAAGTACATCCGGTAGGAACCGTTGGAGTCGCCGACCGGGAGGGTGGCGACCTCGGGGCTGCCCGGCCAATCCGCGTCCGCCACCGGAGCGAGCGTCGTGCCCAGGGGCACGAGGGACAGGACCGAGGGGCCGCGGGCCATGAGGATGCCGAAGGACCGGGCGCCCCCCGACTCGTTCCATCCCTCCGCGTACAACGCGATCTGGCCGTCACGGCCCAGCATCATGTACGGGTCGAAGAGGTTCTGGACCCGGAAGTCGCTCGCCCGGAGGATCACCGGACCTGGCGTCCACGCGAGGCCGTCCGGGGATGTGGCCAGGCGGATCGTCGCCCAGCCGGACGCGCCCGAGGCATAGACCATGACGTAGCTGCCCGGGCCGGCGTAGATGACCTGGGGGGTCCCCACGAAGGTCTCGTTGGCGTCCGGCCCGAGCGCCTGACCCGGCTCGTGCGCCCAAAGGTCGGACAGGATACAGAGCGAGGCGGAGGCCTGGGCAACGATCACGAGCGGCGTCAGGAGGAGCAGGGTCAGCAGGACCAGCGGCTTCATGGTCCCTGGGACCCGCCTCGGGGCACTTCTGCCCGATGCGTACAGGTAACACGACCCGTGAAGGTTGATAGGCCGACCGCTCATGGCGGGAGCGTGGCCGAGGCCCTGATGCCGCACCTCCCGCGCGAGGCCGACCGGCTCCTGATCAACGAGATCTACCGCTCCCTGGAGGGGGAGGGACTGGACCTGGGGCTCCCGATGACCTTCGTCCGCCTCACGGGATGTCCGCTTCGGTGCGTGTGGTGCGACCAGCCGGAGGCGTTCTTCGAGGGGAAGGAGATGGGGCTCGACGACGTCCTCGCCCGGGTCGCGGAGCTCGGCACGAATCGCGTCTGCGTCACCGGCGGGGAGCCCCTCGCCCACCGCCAATGCCCGGCCCTGCTCGACCGCCTGCTCGCGGCGGGGCACCGGGTCGTCCTCGAGACCTCCGGAGCGTTCCCGATCGAGGGGCTTCCCCCCTCCCCGGACCTCTGCATCAGCCTGGACGTCAAGTGCCCCGGGTCCGGGATGGAGGACCGCAACCGCTGGGAGAACCTCCCTCATCTGGCGGCGAAGGACCAGGTGAAGTTCGTCGTCGTCGACCGCGCGGACTACGAGTACGCGCGCGACGTCCTCCGCCAGCGGAGACTCCCGTGCCCCATCATCCTGCAGCCGGAGGGCGGGCGAGACCTCAAGCCGCTGGCGACGTGGGTGCTGGAGGACCGGCTCGACGTCCGGGTCCTGCCGCAGCTCCACAAGTGGATCTGGGGGGACGCCCGCGGGGTCTGACGTCGGAGCGCAACCACCCTCTGCGGGGAGGGGTACCGGGTGAAGGTTCATCTACCGCCCTCCGGTTCCGCGCGGGATGAAGCGGTTCGAGGAGCTGGAGCACACCGCCGACGTCTCCATCCGCGCGTTCGGAGCGACACCCGAGGCCCTCTTCGCGAACGCCGCGGCGGGCATGTTCTCCCTGATCGTGAACCTGGACACCGTGGAGGAGAAGGGCGAGTCCCGCGTCGAGGTGGAGGGCAGCGACCTGCCGAACGCGCTCGTCCGCTTCCTCTCCGAGCTGCTCTACGTGCACGAGACGCAGCACGTCGTCCTGAAGACCTTCGACGTCTCTGTGGACGGGTTCCGCGTCGAGGCGGTGGCCCGCGGGGAGGAGATCGACGCCCATCGCCACGAGCTCCTGTTGAACGTGAAGGCGGTAACCTACCACAACCTGTCGGTCGACCTGGCCAAGGGCGAGGCCGTCGTGGTCTTCGACATCTGAGGGGTGAGGCATGATTCGCGCGGTGACGTTCGACTGGTGGCACACGATCGCCGAGCCGCACCTGAACGACCCCGAACAGGGCAGCGTACGGTCCTGGGAGGAGTTCGCCAAGGAGGCGCGGGTGAACGGCATCGCCGCCGTCCTCCGGCTCTTCGAGATGGAGACCTCGACGACCGTCCTCTCGACGGCGTACGACCGCTGGACCGAGGGCCTCGCGGAGCTGTGGAAGCAGCAGGTGGACATGACCGCCGAGGAGCAGGTCCTGGAGTTCCTGGAGAGCGCGGGGCTGGGCGGGAAGGCCGTGCCGGCGCTCCTCCTGGCCTTGGAGGAGCCCATCGGCTCGCCGCTCGTCCTGAAGCCGCCGACGATCGCCGCCGATTTCCCCGAGGTCGCGCGCGCCCTGCGCGAGCAGGGGCTCGCCGTCGGGCTGATCTCCAACACCGGGCGGACCTGGGGGCGTTTCATCCGCCGTGTCCAGGAAGGCCTGGGGATCGCCGACCTCTTCGACGCCTGCCTTTTCAGCGACGAGGTGCGTCACCGCAAACCCTCCCCGCACATCTTCACCTCCGCGCTCCATGCCCTCGGGCTCCCCGCCGCCGAGGTCGTCCACATCGGAGACGACCCCGTGGCGGACGTGCAGGGCGCACAAGCCGTGGGCATGCGCGGCATCCTGTGCGACCGCACCGGGGCGCTCGCCTGCGACTACGCCGACGCCCGCATCGCCCGGTTCACCGAACTGCCGGAGGCCCTCCGGCGATGGTGAAGGCCTCCGCCGTCGCCCACCCGATCCAGGGACTTGTGAAGTACCATGGACTGGCGGACGAGCGCCTCCGCCTCCCGTTCCACGATTCGATCTCCGTCTGCACGGCCCCGCTCACGACCCGGACGACCGTCGAGTTCGGGGAGTTCCCGCAGGACTCCGCGGCCGTGGACGGAAAACCGCTCTCGGGTCACGAGATGCACCGCGTCCTGGCGGTGATGGAGGAGGTGCGGCGGCGCACCGGCCTCAAGTCACGGTTCCGCATGGAGTCGAAGAACGACTTCCCTTCCAACGTCGGGCTCGGGGCGAGCGCCTCCGGGTTCGCGGCCCTCGCCGTGGCGGCGGCCTCTGCGGCGGGGCTCGAGGCGACCCCGGCGGAGCTGAGCACGATCGCGCGACGGGGGGCCGGGAGCGCGACGCGAGCGGTGACGGGCGGGTATTCCAAATGGCGGCGGGGGCTCACGGACGAGGAGTCCTTCAGCGAGCAGCTCGCCGGGCCGGATCTGGAGATGGCGATGATCGTCGCGCTCGTCCCTGCTTTCAAGCAGACCGAGGACGCGCACCGCGACGCGCTGACCTCGCCGTTCTTCCAGGCGCGGCTCGCGGAGGTCCCCCGGCTCCTCCTGGAGATGGAGCTGGCGATCCGAGAGCGCGCCGTGGCGAGGATCGCGGCACTGGCGGAGCGGGACACCCTGCTCCTGCACGGGATCACGATGACGGGGCGGTCGGAGCTCCTCCTGTGGCGGCCGGAGACCGTCTCCGTGATGCTCCTCGTCCAGAAGCTGCGGTCGGAGGGCCTCCCCGTGTTCTTCTCGATCGATACGGGGGCGACGGTCTACGTGAACACCCTGCCCCAGCACGCCGATGCGGTCGAGGCCCGACTGCGGGACGTGGGAGTCCCCACGCTCCGGTGCACCGTCGGAGGCCCTGCACGGCTGACCGGCGACGCTCTATTCTGAATTTCCCAAAACCTCATGTCCGGGGCGGCATTCCCTCCCCGAATGCGCGTCATCCTCCTCGGCCCCCCCGGGGCCGGCAAAGGCACACAGGCGGCCCGGCTGGCCGAGCACTTCCGCGTCGCGCGGATCTCCACCGGCGACATCCTCCGCAGGAACGTCAGCGGGGGGACGGCCCTCGGCAAGCAGGCCGACGCGTTCATGAAGGCGGGGAAGCTCGTCCCGGACGACCTCGTCATCGAGATGGTCAAGGCGCGGCTCGCGGAGCCGGACTGCCGCGGCGGCTTCATCCTCGACGGGTTCCCGAGGACGGTGGCCCAGGCCGAGGCCCTCGCGAAGATCACGACAATAGACCACGTCGTCAACATGTTCCTGGAGCCCGAGGAGCTCCTGAAGCGCTCGATCGGCCGCCGCGTCTGCCCCAAGTGCGAGGCCGTCTACCACATCCTCTCCAACCCGCCGAAGGTCGATGGGGTGTGCAATCGATGCGGAACAACGCTCATCCAGCGGACCGACGACGCCCGCGAGGTCGTCGAAGCGCGGATCCTGGAGTTCGAGAGCCGGACCGCCCCGCTGGTCGAGTTCTACCGCAAGAAGGGCGTGGTCCGGCAGGTCTACGCGGCGGGCATCATCGACGAGATCTCCCACCGCCTCTTCGAGGCGGTCAAGGCCCCGTGACCGTGGGTTTAATACCCGGCGGGCGGATTGGTATGCGGCATGGATGAGAACTCCTGGAAGGTCCTCAGCTTGGCTGCCAAGCGCGGTCACATCGGGTGCACGCGGGAGGACTTCTTCCGCGAGATCCGCGGCATAGCGTGGGTGGAGCTCGAGGAGTCCGTGCGCGAGGTCGAGGCGGCCGGGTACGTCCACATCGAATGGACCGGCATCGACAAGTTCCTCCTGACGATCACGGAGAAGGGCGGCGAGATGGTGCGGGACCAGTACGAGCAGCGGCTCAACGCCTACAAGGCCCGGATGGAAGACCAGACGAAACGCGCGGGCATCGGGAAGCTCTGAAGAGAGCGCCCCTGTTGGGATTTGAACCCAAGTTTGAAGCTCCGCAGGCTTCAGTCCTATCCAAACTAGACTACAGGGGCAGGCGTCCGCGCTCACCGGCCGCGGTGTATTTCAACCCTTCTCTGTGTGCGTCCTCTCCGACGGCGCGGCGGGGAGCGGCGAGCGGCGGTGGGTGCTGGTACGTTGCTGCGCCCACCAGGGAGAGGCCGCAAATGGATGACCGCACCGGGGTGCTCCTCCGGCTCGGCCCGACGCTTCGTCGCCCGAAGCTCGAACACCGCGCCGTCGTCGCGGATCACGCCCTGCTTGATCTCGTCGAACACGGGCTTCACGAGGTTGTCCAGATCCGGTCCGTACGGGTTCTGGCGGTTCTCCGCCTGCATCTTCGTTTCCGGGATGAGGAAGGTGATGTCCACGACGCACGGTCCGGCGACCCGCTCGCGGCTTCCCACCGCCAAGCGCACCGCCGCGCGCCACCGCCGCAGTTCCTCGGACTCCCGCCCCGACCGGTTCCCCTTGCTGGCGGGCTCGCCAACCACGCGGAACTCGATGCCGCCGTCGCTCACAGGATGCCGATCTCCCCGAGCTTCTCCGGGAGGTACGTGTCGGTGACGTAGTCCAGCCCGTACTTCGCGAGCGCCTGCTGCTCCGCTTTCTTGTTCATCCCCAGCATCGTCTCGATCTCGCCCTTCCAGAACTTGTCGTTGAAGCGCGGGTCCGTCTGCTCGGAGTGGAGGGCGCCGACGTCCCGCGGCGACAGACCATCCGTGGGGAGGTTGTAGTTCACGATGTCGCTGGCGGTAATCCCGATGAACTCGGCGGTGGGCGTGGCGAGATACTCGGAGATGTGCGCGGTCTTGATCGCGCCGTAGGCCACCGAGGCATGGATGCGGAACGACCAAGGATCTCCGTCCGTGTTGTGCAGGCACAGGGGACCAAGACCGCCGAGGAAGGTCTGCGCGCCCGGAACCTCGAGGTCGTAGACCTTACCGCCCCCGGAAGGGATCCGGAGGATGCGTCGGATGGGCAAGACGGCAATCCTCTGCCTCACGAGGCGTCGCAAGAAATCTATCGGTTCACTGACTCCCAACGGGATGTTCTCAAAGAAGCGGGCAAGGACCGGATACGTGATGCGCTTGCAGCCCCAATAGATGTCTCCGAATTGTCCCACGCCCTTCCCCTGATTGAACCGGCGGATGATCCTACGCATGTCTGGGGTGATGAGCTCGCGCGGGATGGCGAGGAACTTGCTGTGGACGCGTTGCCGTGACTCGGCGCCCTCCTCTCGATGCTGGTCGATGAGGTCCTGGAACGGCCGCAACTGCGCCAATTCCCCATGGAGCTTGATGTCGTACACGGTGTTCTTGGTGAACCCGCTGCCGCGGTCCGGTACGATTGCGGACGCCGTGGAGCGCCGTCGGCCGATGGAGGCGGTAAGGCCTAGGGAGGCACAGAGGGCGACAATGTCCGAGGCGAGGGCTCGGCTCACCGTCGTCATCGCGATCTCGGCCCCGGTGGCCCGCCGCCTGACGTGCCCGTCCCCACGGATGTAGGCCTTCAAGAACGCGAGCTGCTCGGTCCGGGACATCGAGAAGACGACGGGCGGGACGGTCTTCGAGTGGGCTCCGTGACCCGCCCCCAAGCTACGGAAGACCTCGGACATCAGCTGCCCGCCGAACGTCAGCTGGACCTCATAGGGGTGGGGACGTGCCTGGTGGACGGGGACCCCGGGAAAGACATCCTGGACACAGCGGGTCGCATCCTCGATCAAGTCCACCTCGTGACTCCCAAAGGAGAGGATGACGTGGGCCGGCGTGGCACTTCCCTCGGCGGCGAAGTACCCGAGAAGCCGTGCGAGCGATGGGGACACGTGGATGCGGGAAGGAAGTTGGATCTCGGATTTCACCAGGGAGACCGCGCCGTGCCCGTTGGTGGCACCCGCGTCGCCGAGCCCTTCCGGAACCTCCGATTCTTCACGCAGCCTTTCGGCCACCGGGGAACGTTTCAGGAGTTCGAGGATGTCGACCTCGCGGACCTCCTGCCCCCGCGGGAGGCCGAGGGCCGCCACCGCGAGGTCGCCGGGCCGGAGGTCCTTGACGGCGCGCGGGACCAGGTTCAGGTCCTCTAAGACCATGACGCTGTGGGCCCCCGTGACGCGGACGGAGTAACCATAGGCGGTCTGGACGTCATAGAGTTCCTCCGGCGCGTCGTGGCGGAGGACGGCGGTGACGCGACCGCGCTCGACCAGGGTGCCCGCGGCGGTGATGCACGGGACGGCGAGGTCGATGAAGTCCGTCGAGGTCCGTTCGTGGGGGATTGGGGATGACCGGGCCGTCGCCCCGAACCGCTTCATGAGATCGTCGACGAAAGGACCGATGGTGACCGGCTTGAGCATCCCCTTGTCCCAGACCATGATGCGTTCGTCCCCATGAACGCTGAAGGTCGTCACCGGGAGTTTCAGCTCCTCGTTCAGCCGCTTCAGTAACCGCCGCGTCGAGCGCGACGGCTGGCCCTTGAGGTGCACGAGGATGCACTTCGCGCTTTCGTCGAAGCCGTTCTCCACGAGGCGGTCGAACATCCCGCCGGTCTCGACCCCCATCACGAACTTCGCGTCGTGCGAGCGGAAGCGGACCTTCTCCTTCTCCACGTTGTAGGGGATCGTGTAGCCGGCATCGCCGACGTCGTCGCGGCAGTTGATCCGGCGGTTCTCCCCGTTCCTCGTGGTCTCCTCGATGGTGAGGTTCCCGATCACGGAGGCCCCGGACTCCTCCGGGCGCAGGCGGAAGTCCTCCCGCACGCAGGCGGTGATGATCTCCAGGTCCTCGGCGAGCATGTTCGACTCGTCCTGCGAGTGGAACTTCGCGAGGTCCCAGCCCTCCGAGATGTAGTACATCTCCCTCAGGGTCGAGGACTTGTTCTGGTCGATCATGTCCTTGATGAACTCGAGGACGTACATCGTCCGCAGGAGCATCAGCGCGCCCTTCAGTTTCTTGGCGGTGCGCGCCCCCTTGAGCGGGCCGTACTTCCAGACCTGCGAGCGCGTGTCAAAGCGGATGTTCGCCTTCGTCCGCAGCGGGAGGACCATCTTCGGGATCTGCCCGTCCCGGAGCTGGTCGTACACCTCGGACGCGATGTCGTAGAGCTCCTCGACCGCCTTCAGCGACCCCTTCGAGGCCCCCGAGGCCGCGGCCTTCCTAGTCATCGGGGAGCGCCTCCTCGGCCTCGTCGTAGTCGACCTCGGTCTCCGTCTCCGCCGCCGGGGCCGCCACCTTCTCCTCCTCCGTCTCGAACTCGTGATAGTTCAGGTCCCAGTCGCCGGGGAGCGGCTCCGCGCCGATCACGAGCTCCGGGCTGATGCCGCTCGCGAAGAGCTCCGGATCGTCGAGCTCGTCCTTGTCGAGGCCCGCGACCTCGAACGTCACCATCTCCCGCTCGACGCTCCCGATCCGCTTCAACTCCCACGAGACCTTGCCGTCCTCCTTGATCTCGTAGGGCTTCGGAGAGGCGTTCGCGAGGGTGGCCCCGCGAGGCAGGAGCACGTGGAGGTTCAGCTTCTTCCCCGCCGAGGTGAAGTTGTGGATCTCGATGGAGACGTGGTGCACGCCGGCGGTGAATTCGACCTTGGGCTCCACCCAGACGACGCCCATGATCTTCGTGATCGTCCCCTCCAGGTTCGGGACCTTCTTGCCGACGACCGCCGCGCTCTTGGCGGCGATCTGCGGGAGGACCTTCTGCACGATGTCGAACTTCTCGCGCGTCTTCGCCTTCCGCTCCTTCTTGTTGAGGTGCGTCTTCAGGCGGCGCCCGCATTCCTTGAGCGCGAGCTCGGTCTCCTCGAGGAGTTCGGGGATCGGCGCGATGGCCTCCTTGGCCTCGCTGGTGTAGGGGACCTTGATGCTCGCGATGTGCACGAGGATGATGGCCGGGCCGTATGGCACGCCCTGCCCACCCCGTTGCTCCAGTCCGTACCGCCGCCAGTCCACGTTCGCCACGGCTTGCGTGGTCGCGCACGCCCCGGCCTGGTAGAGCAGGGGGACGCGGTTCGCGAACCGGAGGACCTCGACGGGCTGGTCCGCGGGGAGGTCACCGCCGAAGACGATGCCGACCTCGACCTGGAACGGATGGCCGGAGTGCACGGCGGCGTCGCGCGTGAGCGGGGGGGCATAGAACTCCGGGCGCACGTTCCCGAGGACGTTCTTCAGCCCGCGCTTGATGAGGCGCTCGCCGATGGGCGCGAGGCAATCGCTCTCCGGCGCCATGATCTTCACCTTCTTCACCGCCTCCAGGAGGGCCTTCGCCTGGTCGAGCGCCAGGTTCTTCGGCTTGGATTCGGCGGGGACGAGGGCGAGGTCGCAGATCTCCTTGGCCACGCGGGACGAGATCCTGCTGAAGTCGTTCTGGAGGAAGGAGCTCAGGCGGATCGAGTCGGTCTCCTTCGCCATCGTGAGGAGCGTGCCAAGTTCGATGCCGTACGGGTGGGGCTTGATCTCCACGGTCTTCCTCGGGAGCTCCTCGGTCACACGCTCGAAGACGACCATGTCGCCCTCCGGGGGACGGAAGGTGATCCGCGCGTGCGGGTTGACGATCGCGGAGCTCTTGATGTACTCGGCGACGGACTGCTTCCCGCCGATGTACCGGCCCTTGAGCGCGATCTCCACGCGCGTCCCGGACGGCCGCTCCCACGCGACGAACTCCTCCTTCACGAGCTCCGGTTTGTTCTTCCGCGTGTCGATGCGCAGCTGGATCTGGTAGGCGACGTCGTCCTTGGCGGTCTTGGAGCGGATCACCGCCGGCTTCCCCGTCGTGATCTGCCCGTACATGATCGCGCCGGAGATCCCTAGACCTTGTTGCCCGCGAGTTTGGCGGTTACTGAAGAACCTGGACCCATACAGGAGCTTCGCGAAGACGAGCGGCACCTGCTTCTTGACGATGCCCGGGCCGTTGTCCTCGATGATGATGGTGAACTCGGTCTCCGAGTTCTTCCGGATCTCCACCCCGATCTCGGGGAGGATCTCGGACTCCTCGCAGGCGTCCAAGCTGTTGTGAAGGAAGATGACCCCGCGGCCCCCCAGGAACTTCTCGCTCCCTGGCACGCTGAAGTCATACACGAACGGGTGAGGCGAAGTCACCCTGCGAACCGAACGAACCCGGAGGAATCCTATGTCGCCCAGTAAGAGCCGGTCCAAGAACCTCCTCTGGCCCTGGAGCTCTTCCGGAAGCGGTTGGCGGCCGAAAACCTCGGCGTCGTCGACCGCGTCGGCGAAGCGGCCGAGGGTGAAGTGAGGCCGCGAATAGACATCCTTGAACGCCGGGACGTTGTAGGAGTTCAGGGGGCGGAAACCGCGGACCACATCCCGAAGCCCGGTCTCTTCGACCGGGAGCCAGAAGAGGGGCGATCCGCCCGTTTCCGGGTCCGCCTCGTCGTAAAGGTATAGATAGAACGCCTCTCGGCACTGGCTCTTATGCCCCCCGGGGAACACTCGCGCCTCCGGAGCTCTTGTCCCGACGCTGAACGGCCGACCGCAAAGCGCCAGCAGGAAAGAGATCCCACTGGCGAGGCGGGGACTCACCGTGGCCATCGTGGTCTTGCCTTTGGACCGGTGACCGTCCCCCGCGATGTAGCCCTCCAGGAAGGCCTCCTGGAAATCTCGGGGGACGTTGAGCACAAGGTCGGGGAGCCGTTTCGACCAGGCCCGGTCCCCACACCCGAAGACATCGCGGAGCACCCGGGAGAGGATGGTGGAATGAATGTTGACGCACACCGCGGTCTTGTGGGGATGCCCTAGGCCGAGACGCGTCTCCGCCCCGAAGGCCTCCTTCGCGAGGGCCTGTGCCTCGTCGATCAAGGCGGTCTCGTGGGATCCGAAGCTCAGGGTCACCTTGTGCTCAAGGCGGGTCCCCTCCGCGGCGTACAGTCCAAGGAACCGAAGGAGCGCCGTGGTCACCGGGATTATTACGGGCAGGCGACTCTTCCCGAACCGTACCGTGACCCGGGCGTCCCGGGGGATCGGCAGACCGCGGCTCCGGAAGTACTCCAAAGGGACGAAGTCGAAGCGTTTCCAGTCGCGTGAGACTTCGGGAAGGCGTCGTGCCACGCCATGGATCATGAACCCGGATGCGTCCTTGGGGGGAAGGGACAGCAACCAGGGCCGGAGGTCGACCTCCTGGGTCACTGCCTCGTACCGGATCGTTTGGTTTGGCACGACCACGTAGTCTCCCTCCCGGAGGTCCTCGACGCGGGCGGCGACGATCCGCTGCGCCCTCAAGGCAAAGACACTGTGGGCGCCCGTCACCGAGACCTTGCGCCCGCCCGTGAGTTCGATCTCGAAGAGGTCCCTGCGAAGTGGGTGGCGGTGGACCATCGAGGCAGGCTTGAAACCCACGCGGAGGCTGGAATCGTCATAGGCCAACACCTCCAAGCCGGAGATTGGGGTAGAGTCGGCGCCATCCCCCTCGGCACGCCCGGTGTGCTCGGCGAGCACTCGATCAATGAACCCCCCAATCGTGACGAGTCGGACCGTACCATCAACACGGACGAGGACGGGCTCGTCGTGCTCCACGGAATTCTCAACGCCCTCTTTCACCGCCGTGATGAGGGACTTCGTCGGCGAGTCGTAGCCGAGCACCTGGCGGTTGCGCTCGAAGAACTCGCTGACCGCGATCTCCCGCTGCTTCTTCGCCAGATCCTCGGCGATGTCCTTGTTCGGCGGTCCGCTTGCGGCGAGAGACGGCATTCGCTCCCTTCTGACGTCCCGCGTATCCGGAAGGCCCCCTTTAATCTTTCTCGGCGGTGAAGATGGACCCGCGGCGGCGTTCTCGCGCATGGAAACGGGAGGGAAAGCTATTTCGAGGAAGACCGCGGAGCGGGGCGCCATGGGCCTGTTGGACAAGATGAAGTCGGCGGTGAACGTCGTGAGCGGCGGCGGGGCGAAGGTCAGCATCGAGTTCCCGATGCAGACCGTCTTCCCCGGCGAACCGGTGCAGGTGCGGGTCACCGCCATGTCGTCGGGCGGCGAGGTCAAGTCGAACGGGATCTTCGTCGACCTCGTCGGCGTTGAGACGGTCACCGGCAGCGACAAGGTCACCTGCCCGCGATGCAAGAACCAGTGGAGCGACCCGATCAACAAGCGGCATGAGGCGGTCAAGCAATCCTACCCGGTCGCGCCCGCCTTCGTCCTCGGGCCGGGGGAGACGCGGGTGTTCGACGCGCAAGTCCAGATCCCCGGCGGCTCGCCGCCGTCCTTCAACGGGAGCTCCGCGCGGTTCGAGTGGACGATCCGCGGGCGGCTCGAGGCCTTCGGGAACGATCCGGACTCCGGGTTCCAGGCGCTCCGCGTCGGGGCGAAGTGAGCCCCGGGCCATCCGTTAAATAAGCCGCCCCGGTTCGCCGCCGCGGGAATCCTCCTGGCGGGAATCATCGGCGTCGGGTGGGCGTTGCCGCGGACGAGCATCACCGCGGACGAGTACCGGAAGGCGCTCGGGCATTACGCTCCCCGCATCCAGGAGAAGACCGTCCCCGGACAGGACGAGGACGAGGTCACCCTCGCCGTCGAGGCGGGGGGGAGCGCGCTGGAGGCGGGCCGGACCGATGCCTCGTCGATCAGGGCCCTGACCGTCATCGCGGAGCGTCCCGTGGCGGTGAACACGGTGGCCGCCGCACTCGGGATCTCCGAGGCCCGGGCGAAGTCCCTGACGGGATCGGACTCCGCGGCGGCGCTGCTGGCCTGCCTCGACCATGTCGACACCTCCGGAGGTCAAGCCCTCGTGATCGCGGTCGGGATGCCGCCGGGGAACCCAAGCGACCCAGAGGAGCATGGACTCGGCACCGCCGCGGTCGCGGTCCGCTGCGGGAAGGGCGGTCTGCGGCGGGAGCGCGCGGCGCACGCCACCGCCGAGACGATCTCGATGGACCACCGGGACGACCTGCTCCGCCAGGCCCTGGACCGTCTCGAGGTGAAGGACATTGCGCGGGTGTTCGCCACGGAGCGGGGGCCGGGGACGAACGCGGCGCTCGAGAACCGCTTCGGGAAGGCGCTGCGCTCCGGCCTCTCCTGGTTCACGGGGGATCTCGGCCCCGCGTCCGCCTTCGCCAACCTCGCCGCGGGGGCCTCCCAGATCACCGCCGGGGAGTCCGTCCTCCTGCTCACCGCCTCCGACCACGCCGCCACGGCGCTCCTCCTGACCGCCGAATCACCGCCGGCGGCCCCCGGGGATTTCCTCACCGCCCTCAAACGCGAGCGGCGGTACCTTCCGTTCGCCCTCCACCAGAGGCGCGCCACCGCCACGACCGGCGGGGAACCGAGCCAGGGCGCCTACGTCTCCCCCACGGCGTACCTCGCGGAGCTGCCGGCCCGGTACCGCCTCGTCGGCGAGGAATGCACCGCGTGCGCGACGCTCCACTTCCCGCCGCGCGAGTCGTGCACGAAGTGCGGATCGCGGGAGTTCCGACCGAGGCCCCTGAAGCGGACCGGAGAAATCTACACGTACACAATCATCGGGCGCGGCGCGGCCCCAAGCGAGTTCGCCGAGCAGCAGGCGATCTGGGGCGAGTATGCCACCGCCATCGTGCAGCTCGACGACGGCCCGCGGATCACCGCCATGCTGACCGATCTGCTCCCCGCCACCGTGAAGGCGGGAATGCGCGTGTCCATGGTCCTCCGGCGGTTGTACACGCAAGAAGGTGTGACGCGCTACGGGTTCAAGTTCCGGCCCGAGTAGCGACGGCGCTCAGTTCGTGAACACCAGGAGCGCTCCCTGCGAGACGTGGACCCAGTAGCCGTTGCCCGCGCTCATCATGTCCGCCGCGGACAGGCGGTGGAGATTGAACGGCGGGTCGTTCGCATATCCTTCGATGGTCTGATATTCGATTCCGGCAAGGACCTGCCCGACTGTCTTGGCGGTGAAGCTCGGGTACCCGATGAAGTTCCACCCCACCTCGAGGGGGATCTCCGTGGAGTGGGGCACGAGGCCCGCCACGCGCCAGAAGCCATCCGCGTCCACCTTCACCCACACCGCCATCGTGCGGCTGAGCGTCGTGAGGTCCGCCCACGGCTTCTGGTTGTCGTTCGAGAGCCAGTTCTTGCCCTGTCCGGCTGGGTTCACGAAGGTGCGGGCCCGGGACCAGGAGATCGTCTGGAAGACGGACGCCACGCTCCAGTCCCCCAGCTCCACGGGGACGCTGACGAGCTGGCTTCCCGCGCTAAGGGACCTCGCGAACTTCGCGCACTGGTCCGCCGCGGCGGTCAACCGCCCCGTGTTCTCATGCGCGTAGACCTGGTAGAAGTAGACCGTGCCGCCAGATCCACCGCCGATGTGCGTGAACGTCGTCGACCCTGCGGGAACGGAGCCGAGGAGGGCGTAGGACGCGCCCGTGGCATCGTACGTGGTCCCGTAGTAGACGTCGTAGCCCGTGACGTCGTTGTCAAGACCGCCATCGTCCCCGGAGAGGGCCCACTCGAGCACGACGTGCTGGAACGTGCCCCCGGTCAGGCGGCAGCCGAGCATCTCGGGCGGCAACGGGGCCAGGTCCTCGATCGTCGCGGTGGTCGTGTCCACATCCGTGAGGCCGTCGTTGTCCGTCACGAGGAGGGTGACCGTGTAGACGCCGGCGGCGCCGTAGACGTGGGTCGCCGTGGCGGTGGAGGCCGAGCCGCCATCGCCGAAGTCCCAGGCGTAGGCGACGATCGTCCCGTCCGGGTCCGAGGAGCCAGTGCCGTCGAAGGAGATCCCCCGGTTCTTCCCGCCGCTGTAGGGCCCGCCCGCGTTCGCGGTCGGCGAGCGTTCGGACGTTCCGGCGGCCGGGCACTCGGCGGTCAGGTCGGCGGGGCGGATGAGCGGCTTCTCGTCGAAGGTGTCCGCATCGATCGCATACGGCGTGTCCCCGATCCCGTCCCCGTCCGAGTCCACACCCGTGTAGTTCGACCAGTAGTTCCCGGAGGTACCATTGTCCCAGGCATTGGCCGACGCGCTGTCATCGGCGGCGTGAAGGAGGTTGTTCAGGAAGTTGTTGCCGTGGGTCAGCACGCCGGAAGAGCCCGAGACGCTCTCCCCGACACCGTTCGAGAGGAACTCGTTGCAGCGCACGCGCGTCCCGTCCCCGACGAGGGGATCTCCCGGAGACGACGCCACGGCCAGGCCCGTCCCGGCGCCCCCCATGGTCCCGAAGTTGTCGTGGATCCGGTTCCCCTCGACGCGACCGTACCGGGAGGAGGTGATCCAGATGCCCGCCTCGCCCTGCAAGGAGATGTCGTTGCCGACGATGAAGAACTCCTGGTAGGCGCCGGTGACCTGGATGCCCATCACGGAGCGGACGATGGTGTTCCCCTCGATGCGCAGGCCGCCCGCGCTCATGTTCGGCGTGTTGTAGACCAGGATGGAGTTGTTCGCCTGGTTCTCGAAGGCATTCCGGAGGACGAAGGCCTCGGCCATGGACTGCAGCGTGACGCCCTCTCCGTTGTCCACGAAGGAGTTCCCTTCCAGGAGGACCTTGGAGTAGAAGGCGAAGACGCCCTCCAGGTTGTGCCGGAGCAGCGAGTTCTTGACCTCCGAGCGGTCGCCGTAGGTACCGAACGGCGAGTAGTCCAGGTACACACCCCGACCGGCGAACTCGATGGTCGCGTTCTCGATCTGCACGCGCCCGCCGCCGTACGCATGGATGCCGCTCCACCGTTGCGCGGGAGGCGCGGTGGCGTTGACGGTGAATAGGAGGGTGACGGTCGGGTTCCCGATCGCGACCAACTGCCCGACGACATTGATGGCACGGTCCGCGTTCGCGCGCACGACGACCCCGGGCTCGACGGTCAGGGTCGCGCCGGCCTCGACCGTCACCGAGTCGACGACGATGAACGGGCTATCGGCCGCTGCCCACGTGGTGTTGACCGAGATCGGGCCGTCCACATACGTGTCGGCTCGCGCCGACGGCGCCCACAGCGTCACCGTCACCGGCGTCGCCGCCAGGACGACCGCCAGCACGATCAGTAGGTCTACACCCTTCCTCGAGGAGATTCCCCTCATGCCCACACCGACGACGCCATTGACGCGCGGTTATAAGGGGGCTTTGGTAAGAGATTCGAAGGGGCTCAGGTCCGGCGGTCGCCGCCTTGACCCTTTTGAGCTTTGTATCTCGCACTGTCCAGGTCTAGCTCGAAGTCCTCGTCCTTCGCCGCCTCCGGGGAGAAGACCTTCCCGGCCTCGAACTCGAGCTTCTTCGACTCCTTCTTCTTCTTCTTCGGCGGCTGCTCAACTTGCTGTGGCATGGGGTTCCTCCAACTGGGTCGCGTAAGGGTCGGGCAGCTCGATGCGCCGCCGGCCCCCGTCGTCCACGACGACGACACTCCAATCGACCATTTCGATATTGAACTTATCGCAGAGGTCCACGCGCAGTCGCGCACGGGTGTCGCTCGGGGGGTTCGTCACCGCGCGGAGGATCGCCTCGTCCGTGGTCTGGCGGTCCACGAGGCCCTCCCTCTGCCGGCGGTAGAAGATGCTGCGCTCCTCCCCCACCTCGCTGTACTGCTTGCAGGCCATCATCTCCGTCTCCGTCCCGCGGTCGGCCTCCAGGGCGTCCTGGATCGCGAACCACCGGTCGAGCCACTCCACGCGTCGCGCCGCGCGCTTAGAGCGCTTCGCCTCGAGGTCGTCCAGCACCTCGCCCCAAATCATGAGGAGCCGGCGCTCCGCGTCGGTCTCCAGGATGTCCTCGACCTTGGCGAGGTAGTAGCGCTGGATGTCAACGGGGTTGACCGCCTTCCCCGCCACGCGGACCGTCCACTCGTCGGGCTTCGTGCACTCCACGTTGTGCCACATGTCCTCGACAGGGGCGTCGAGCTTGGGGGCGTCGTCTAGCTGGCCGTCCTCCAGGAGCTGGAGGATCGCCGTGGTCGTGAAGTGCCGGAGGAGGATGGCGGTCTCGTTCATGAGCGCGTCCCCGACGATGACGTGGAGCCGCCGCCACTTCTGGTCCGAGTGCGGCTCGTCCCGGGTGTTCAGGACGCCGGTGTCGTGCATCGTCTCCGCGCTGACGAGCGTCCCGGTCAGGTAGGCGCTCGGCGAGAGCACGTACTTCCCGTCGATCAGGTCCCCGGCGCCGGTGTAGATGATCCGCGTCGTCAGGTGCGGCACGAGGCCGCGGACGTACGCGGAGGGGAAGTCGACGGAGCGGGAGACGCAATAGTTCTCGTGGCTCCCGTACGACGTGCCGTCGGGCGAGGTGTTGTTCTTGAACGCCCAGACGCGCGTCTTCCCCGTGTACTTCTCCTCGATGACCTTGCGCACCCAGTCCAGAATCTTCTCCCCGGCCTTCTCCCAGACCAGGAGGTCCCACGGGTTCGAGCACTCGGGGGTGCTGACCTCGAAGTGCCCGACGTCGTAGTAGCAGCGCGAGCCGTTCACCGTGAACTCGCCGGCGGCATGCAGGTCGCTCGCGCGGAGCAGGTCGAGGCCGAGGGTGTGCGGGTCGAAGCCGAGCGACCCCATCTTCTTGCAGTACAGGGTGTACTCATGTTCGGTCCCCTGGATCATCTTCCGCATGCGCTCAGCCCACCATCGGGTCCGCACCGCTGCGTTGGATCTCCCGCTGGCGCTTCTCGTACACGTGGATCTCCGTGATCGCGTGCTCCTTGCACTCCTCCTCGACGGCCTTTTGCAGGTCGTCCAGGGTGAGGCCCTCGCGCTTGCGGTCCGCCTTCTTCATCGCGATGACGCGTTTCACGTAGTTCTTCTTCGCGGTCTTCACGATGGCGCAAATGATCGCTCCGGAGATGATGTCCTTGCGCTTCACGGTCCGGATGGACTCCTGGGCCTCCGAGTCGAGCTTGATGCGCACCCACTTGTTCTCCCCGTACAGCTCCTCGATGACGTACTTCCGGAGGGCGATCAGGGCGGCCTCGCGCGACCCGTGCTGCGTCTCGAGCTCCTCGCCGACCGGCACGTCCTCCTGGATGTAGATCTTGAGGATCTCCTCGGCGGCGACCGGGTCCGGCCGCGGGATCTCGATGATCTCGTCGAAGCGTCCGGGGCGGAGGAGGGCCGGGTCGACCATGTCCGCGCGGTTCGTCGCGCCGATGACGAACACGTCGCGGAGCTTCATGAGCCCGTCCATCTCGCTGAGGATCTGCGCGATGATGTTCTTGTGCACGCCGGCGGTGTCCATCATGCCACGCACCGTGAACAGCGCCTCGATCTCGTCGAAGAAGACGATGGAAGGCTTGTGCTCGCTCGCCTGGCGGAAGATCTCCTTGATGATGCGCTCGCTCTCCCCCACCCACTTGCTGAGGACGTCGGCGATGCTGACGTTGAAGAACGTCATGTCGTTCTCGCCGGCGATCGCCTTCACGAGGAGCGTCTTCCCGCACCCCGGCGGCCCGTAGAGCAGGATGCCCCGCGGGGCCTCCAGCTTGATCTGCTCGAAGAGTTTGGCCTCCTGGAACGGCAGGACGACGACATCCTTGATGCGCTCGATGACCTCCGACAACCCGCCGATCGTGGTGTAGCGCGCCGTCGGCTTCTCGCCGAGCAGCAAGCTCTTCACGTCGATGTTCGGCAGGACGTCGAGGATCTCGAAGGTCGGCGGCAGCACGGAGATCTGGAACCCGGGCTTGAGCTTGGAGAGGACCTTCTTGTCCGCGTCGACGAGGCGCTTCTCCATCTCCCCTTCGACGGTGACGACCAGGCGGCCCTCCAGGATGTCCGCCACCTTCGCTATGACGCCGTGGTTCTTCGTGACCGAGTACTCCACGATGGCGTAGGTCTGCGGATGCACCCAGACGTACTGGCCGAGGTTGAGCGAGCCCTTCTCGACGAGGCCCGTCGAGACCTTGAGCATCTCGTTCCCGCGCGCGACGACGACCTGGTTCGCGTCCAGGTCCGGGCCCTCCTTGCGCACGATGAAGGCGTAGAGCAGCGGCGGCTGCTTGATCTTGTTGAACTTGTCCTCGTAGGCCTTCAGCCGGTACTCGCGCTCCTCGATCTCGTAGCGGAACGAGTGGATGTCCCGCTCGTACTGCCGACGCAGGCGGTCGATCTTCTCCTCGAACTCGTCGCGCACCTCGTCGGCGGACTTGCCCTTCTCCTTGTCCTCGTCCATCTTGAGCGTCACCAGCCTTCACTGGCCGATCCGCGTGCGGGTCGAGGGTGCGTGTGTCCCGCTTCCCGACCGCGGGGAAGCCTGAGAGCCGTCACCCGCCTAAATAAGGCCCCGGTCACGGATATCAACGCCCGTTCGCGTCCGCTCTTCCTGTTCATGCGTCAGAAAAAGAGTCAGGTGAGCGAGAGTCGCCCACCTGAGGTTGTTGGAGGGGGTTATCCTGACCCTTGAGAGGGGAAGACCCGCAGCAAACGGTTCTGGCCCGCTTCCTCGTCCATAGAAACCCGCCCAGGGTATATTACGCTATCGTAAATGACGGTTCCGCGGGGGTTGCATTCCTCCATTCCCGCCGCAGGTACCCAAGGTTTTCTACCCTCCCGGTGTTGGCCCGGGTGTGGCTGACCGCCTTGACCCGATCTTCCGGCCGTCCAGCGTGGCCGTCGTCGGGGCCTCCCGCCACCGCGGGAAGGTGGGGTACTCCCTCATCCGGAACCTCGTCGTGAACGAGTTCCAGGGCAGCCTCTTCCCCGTGAACCCGAAGGCGCACTCGGTGCACGGGATCAAGGCCTACCCGAGCGTCACCGCCATCCCGCATGACGTCGACCTGGCGGTCATCGCCGTCCCCGCCGCGCTCGTCCTCGAGACCGTCGAGGAGTGCGGGCGGAAGGGCGTCAAGGGCCTCGTCGTGATCACCGCCGGGTTCTCGGAGACCGGGGCGAAGGGCATCGAGCTGGAGAAGCAGCTCCTCGAAGTCGTCCGCCGCCACGGCATGGCCATGGTCGGGCCGAACTGCATGGGGGTGATCAACACCGCCGAGGACGTGAGCCTCGACGCCACGTTCGCGCCGACGCCGCCGCTCCGCGGGAACATCTCCTTCATGTCGCAGTCCGGGGCGCTGGGGGTCGCGATCCTCGACCACGCGCGGGACATCAACGTGGGCTTCGCGAAGTTCGTGAGCCTCGGCAACAAGGCGGACGTGAGCGGCAACGACCTCCTGCGGTCCTGGGAGGACGATCCGGCGACGAAACTGATCCTCATGTACATCGAGTCGTTCGGGAACCCGCGCAACTTCGTGCGCATCGCGAAGAGCGTCGTGAAGAAGAAGCCCCTCCTGGTCTTGAAGTCCGGAAGGACGGAACAGGGGGCGCGCGCGGCGGTGTCGCACACGGGGGCGCTCGGCGGGAGCGATGTCGCCGCCGACGCGATCTTCGAGCAGACCGGGACGCTCCGCGTGCAGAGCATCGAGGACCTCTTCGACGCCGCCATGGCGTTCTCGCTCCAGGAGCTCCCGCGCGGGAAGCGCGTGGCGGTGGTCACGGACGCCGGAGGTCCGGCCATCATGTGCACGGACGAGCTCATCGGCCTCGGGCTCGAGATGGCCACGCTCTCGGAGAAGACGATGGAGGAACTCCGGAAGGTCTGCCCGCCGGAGGCGAGCGTCCACAACCCCGTGGACCTCATCGCCGATGCGGACGCGGAGCGCTACGCCAAGGCCCTGGAGATCGTCTTGGCCGACAAGGCCGTCGATGCCGCCATCGTGATCTACGTCCCTCCGGTCGTCGCCGGGGAGGTGGCGGTCGCGCACGCGATCTGGACGGCGGCGAAGAAGCGAAAGAAGCCGGTCCTCTGCAACTTCCTCGGGCGCTCCGCGGAGTCGCCCGGCTTCGTGGAGCTCGTCACGCACAACATCCCCTCCTACCTCTTCCCCGAGAGCGCGGCGAAGGCGATGGCGGCGATGGTCCGGTACCGGGAGTACCGCGACCGTGCCGAGGGGGAGTTCCGCAAGTTCAACGTGCCTGCGGACGCGGGGCGTCCCCTTAGCGGCAAGGCCCCGGGGTCGCGATTGCGCGAGCAGGAGTCGCTCGACCTCTTCGCGTCGTACGGGTTCGATGTCGTGAAGAGCCGCGCGGTGAAGGACATCGACGGGGCCGTCGCCGCCGCGGCGGAGATCGGCTACCCCATCGTCCTCAAGGCCATCGCGCCCAGCCTCGTCCACAAGACCGAGGCGAAGGCCATCGTCCTCGACATCCGCGACGAGAGCGGGCTCTGGGGGGAGTTCGCGAAGCTGCAGCGCACCCTGGAGAAGGCCGGCGTGGCGGTGGACGGCTACCTCGTGCAGGAGTTCCTCCGCGGCGGGAAGGAGACGATCCTCGGGATGAAGATGGACCGGAAGTTCGGCCCGATGCTCATGTTCGGCCTCGGCGGAATCTACGTGGAGTTCCTCAAGGACGTCTCCTGGGCCGTGGCGCCGATCACCGACCTGGACGCGGGCCGCATGGTCCGGTCGATCCGCAGCTTCCCGCTCCTGCAAGGCGTGCGCGGGGAGAAGCCTGCCGACATCGCCGCCATCGAGGAAGCGCTTCTCCGGTTGTCCCAGCTCGTCGAGGAGAACCCGAAGATCCAGGAGATCGACATCAATCCGTTCCTCGTCGGGGAGAAGGGGAAGGGCGGGAAGGTCGTGGACGCGCGCGTGATTCTCTAAGGGCGCGGCCCGCACCCAGGCCCGGTCCGCCCTCTGGCGAACCTCTATCTACGCCTCCGGGGTCAGGCCGGCCGTGCCTTCACTTGAAGTCGGCGGGGTTCGCTTGTTCTACACGGAACGGGGTTCTGGCCCGGCCGTTGTCTTCGTGCACGGAATCCCGACCGATCACCGCGCCTGGACCTCACAGGCCGAGGCGCTATCGGGAGAGCATCGGACGATCTCGTACAGCCGCCGGTACGCCGCCCCCAACGACCGGAAAGGCGATCTCCGAGACAGCACAATCGAGAACAACGTGACGGACCTGGCGGGGATGCTCGGCAAACTCGGCGTCGCCTCCGCGCACGTGGTCGGCCACTCCTACGGCGGGTTCATCGCCGCGTACCTCGCCGCGCACCATCCCGACCTCGTGCGCTCGCTCACGCTCGTCGAGCCGGCGGTCTCCACGATGCTCGTCAAAGACCCGAACAGCGCGGCCAGCCTCCTGGGTCTCCTGCTCCGGAGCCCCTCCGTGGCGTTGTCGGGCCGGCGGTTCCTCAAGAAGGGCGTGGAGCAGGCGCTGAAGGCCTTTGAGGCCGGGGATGCGGCGGAGGCCGCGCGGCTCAACCTCGATGCCGTGGAAGACCGGGAAGGCGTGCTCCAGGGGATGGCGGAGCCAGTACGCACGATGATGACGGAGAACGCCAGGACCATCGCGGAGGTGAACGCGCCGGTGCCGCGGTTCACGCGCGAGGACGCCTCACGCATCCGAAGCCCCACGCTGATCGTCGGCGGTGAACAGAGCCCGCCTTGGCTCCAGAGGATCGGAGAGACCCTCGCCTCCGTGATCCCGGGGTCACGCAGGGTGAGCATCCGGCGGGCGGCCCACTTCCCGCACCTGGAGAACTCCAAGGAGTTCAACTCGACCGTGTCGGAGTTCCTCCGGGCCCATCGGTGAGCGCCCTTCATAAGACTGCCGGGATCAGGGAAGCCCCAGCTGCCGGGCGATGACCACGCGCTGGATCTCGTTCGTCCCCTCGAAGATCTCATAGACCTTGATGTCCCGGAAGAACCGCTCGACGGCGTAATCCTTGATGTAGCCGTAGCCGCCGTGGATCTGCACCGCCTTCACGGTGACCTTGGCGGCCTGGCTGGACGCGAACAGCTTCGCCATGGCGGCCTCCTTCGTGTGCGGGAGCCCACGGTCCTTGAGCCACGCCGCGCGGTGGATCAGGAGTCGAGAGGCCTCGATGCCCACCGCCATGTCCGCGAGCATCCACTGCAGCGCCTGGTGGTCGGCGATCGGCCGCCCGAACTGCACGCGGGACTTCGCGTAGGCGACGCTCTCCTCGAGCGCGGCCTGGGCGATCCCGTTCGCCATGGCGGCGACGCCGATCCTCCCGCCATCGAGCGTGCTGAACGCGACCTTGAGGCCGTCTCCTTCACCGCCAAGGCGCGCCTCTTCGGGCACCCGCAGGTCCTCGAAGACGAGCGAGGCGGTCGGCGAGCCGTGCAGCCCCATCTTCTCCTCCACTTTCTCAACGATGTAGCCGCGGGCCTTCGTGTCCACCAAGAAGGCGGTGATGCCGTGTGCGCCCTTCGCCGGGTCGGTCACCGCGAAGACGAGGGTGACGCCGCTCACGTTCCCGCAGGTGCAGAAAACCTTGCGGCCGTTGATCACCCATTCGCCTCCGGCCTTCACCGCCGTGCTGCGGAGGGCGGCGGCGTCGCTGCCCGCCTGGGGCTCGGAGAGCGCGAAGGCCCCGAGGGTCTCCCCGCGGGCCAGTGGCGGTAACCACCGCTCACGCTGCGCCTCCGTCCCGAACTTCAGGATCGGCGGGACGCATAGGGAGTTCACCGCCGAGAGGATCGTGGCGGTGCTCGCGCAGCCCCGGGCGAGTTCCTCGGACGCGAGGGCGCAGGAGACCGCATCGGCGTCGCTCCCGCCGTACGCCGCGGGCGTCGTCATCCCGAAGAGCCCGAGCGCCGCCATCTTCCGGACGTTCTCCCAGGGGAACTCGCCGGAGAGGTCGAGGTCGTGCGCGCGCGGCCGCAGCTCCTTCTCCGCGAACTCGCGCACGCTGTCCCGGAGCAGTTGCTGCTCATCCGTCAGGAGGAACTCCATCCGCCCCGGAACGGCCGTCCCGCTAAAAGACATCGACGGTGACGGACAAACCCCTTTAAGCCGCACGTCCCATCGGATTCGTGTGATCCGCGAGCGGGTGGACCGTCTTCTCGCCCGCATGGTCAAGGAGCCTCAGTTCCCCACCCAGGGCCGCACGCTGTTTATCGACCTCGAGCGGGGGCAAGTCCAGGAGGCCTTCGCGCCGCAACGTGCTGTCGACGCGTTCCTCGGCGGGCGCGGGATGAACATGTTCTACCTGGCGAACCTCCTCGATCCCTCCCTGGAACCGCTCAGCCCCGAAATCCCCCTGATCTACGGCGCCGGCATCGCCACCGGCATCATCCCGAGCGCGTCGCGCGGGAACCTGACCTCCTGGGCCCCCGACAGCCGCATCCTCCTCGACTCGAACGCCGGCGACTACTTCCCCTCCTTCCTGAAGTTGAACCGCATCGACCACTTCGTCCTCTTCGGCCGTGCCGCCGCGCCCACGCTCCTTCGCATCCACGACGGCCACGTCGAGTTCCGCGACGCCGCGGAGTACTCGGGGCTGGACAACATCGACCTCCGCGAACGCATCGAGAAAGACCTCGGCGGCAAGTTCCCGCGGGACCTCGCGATGATCAACGTCACTCGCGCGGGCGAGAACGGCGTCAAGGTCGCCGGCGTGATGGCCGGGCCGAAGTCCATCCACGCCCGTGGCGGCGGCGGGGCGAAGATGGGCTCGATGAACCTCAAGGCCATCGTGATCCAGGGGATCGGGCGCTTGGCGTACGCCCACCCGGAGGCCGTGGCCCCGACCAACAAGGGGATCACCGCACAGTTCATGGACACGGGCGTCGGGAAGATCCTCCATGAGCGGGGCACGCCCTTCCTCTACAAGCCCTCGCGGATGATCTGGGCCATGGGGACGAAGAACAACCAGGAGACGACCTGGGTCGATGCCCTGGACTCGGAGAACTTCGATCCGTTCCGGCCGGGGATGGAGGGCTGCTTCCGCTGCCCCGTCAACTGCCGCCCCCTCAACGACATCACCGCCATCGCGCAGACCGACCCGGACATTCAGGCCCTTGTTGCGAAAGTGAACGCCCTTGGCGGTGACGGCACCCGGTATCTGGCGGGTGACGGTCCGGAGTACGTGACAGTGGGAAAGTTCGGACCGAACCTCGGGATCAAGAAGCCGCAGGTCGTGATCTTCCTCAACAACATCTGCAACGACCTCGGGTTCGACACCGCCGCCACCGGCGGGAACATCTCCTGGGCGATGGAGCTCTATCAGCGCGGGATCATCACCGCCAAAGAAACGGGGGGCCTGGATCTCTCCTGGGGAAACGCCCCCGCCGTCGCGGAACTCCTGTTCCTCACCTCCCGCCATGAGGGGTTCGGGAAGGTCATCGCCGCCGGGAGCAACGCGGCGGACGCGGGCTTCTACCCGCCCGAGGCGGTGAAGTACCGCATGACCTCGAAGCGGATGATGCAGTCCGACCCGCACGATGCGCGCATCCTGAAGGCCTTCGCCCTCGGGTTGGCGGTGTCGACGCGCGGCTTCGACCACCTCCGCAACCGCGTGACCCTGGAGATCAACGCGCGCATCAACGACGACCCGAAGTTCAAGGCGGACCTGTACGGCGGCTTCGTCAGCGGGAAGCCGAACTCCTACGAGGGGAAGGAACTGGCCGTGAAAGCCTGCGAGGAGATGTACGCCGTCGGAGACTCCGTCGGCATGTGCCGCTTCACGACGAAGCTGTTCAATTCCCCGACCCTGCCCGGGTACGAGCAGTTCGTGGAGCAGATCGAGAACGCGACGGGCATGCAGTACTCCACCGAGCACCTCGCCGCCATCGGGGCGAACGTGCGCGGCCTGGAACGGATGATCAACCATTCGCTCGGCCTGCGCCGGAAGGACGACACGCTCCCGGATCGCTGGTTCGACGAACCCGTGAAGGGCGGGCCGTACGCCGGGGAGAAGGTCGACCGCGTCGAGTTCGGCACGATGCTCGACCGGTTCTACAGCCTCTGCAAGCTGAACGCGGAGGGGGCGCCGAGCCTGGAGTGGCGGGAGGAACTGAACCGGATCGTGTTCGGGTACAGCCTGACGGTCCGCCTGCCGCGGGCCCTCGTGGCGGTGGCGGAGGGCGCCGTGACACTTACGGAGGAGACCCCGACGATCGGCGCGCTCTTGGAGACCCTCGCGTCACGTTATCCGGAGGTCCGACGAGCTCTGGCTTCCGAGGACTCCCTCGTCAATGTGGCGGTGAACGACGAGATGTTCGTCGATCGCCTCCGGGAGAGGCCCATCCGGGACGGGGACCGCGTCGAGCTGATCCAGGCCTTCTCCGGCGGGTAGCGGAGACGCGACCGACAAAGGGCTGTTCCAATCTTCATTCATACCCCCGCACCCCTTGGCATGGACATGACTGAAGGGGGGTCGGCTGAGATGGCGGTGAACCGGAAGGGTCCGGTCGCGAAGGATGCCGTGACCGCGGTGCAGGCGGGGCTCGCGGCTTGGACGCTCCTCTTCCTCACCTTCGCGACGTTCGGCCCCTGGTTCCACATCGGGGTCGCCTACGCCTTGACGTCCGGGGCTCTCCTCCTGAGCCTCGTCAGCCTCTACCTCGCGGACCGCGGGTACCACTCCGTCTGGCGGAACCCCGGCACCCGCGGTGTCGCGCATTCCGGGTTGGCGGTCGCCCTGGGGCTGCCGGCCCTGGTCGTCGCCGCCGGGTACCTCGGACTGCACATCGCTTTCCTCCTCCCGCTCGTCCTCGTCTTCTTCATGATCGCGCTGGTCCTCGGACTGGTAGTGTTCTCGGAGCGGGCGACCGCCCGCGCGCGCGGCGAGAACTTCTTCCGCGACTGGTTCGACGCCCCATCCCAGACCTCGGCGTGCGGCTACTGCGGTGACCGCACGCCCCTCACTCAGGGCCGTTGGGCCCGGAACCGCTGGCTCTGCCCGACGTGCTCCACCGCTTTCCCGGGGGGATTGGCATGAGAGCCGTCCTCGTCCTGCTGCCGCTGTTTCTCCTCGGGGCCTTCATGACCCCCAGCGCGCTCGCCTTCTGCGAGATCCTCGAGCCGCCGAACCCGCTGCCCACGCAAGTGAACGGGACGGCGGTGGAGATCACGCTCACGGAAGGCTTCGCCCGCGTCGTCATCATGAAGGAGTTCTACAACCCCTCCAACGTCGCGAAGGAAGGCCAGGTGTTCTTCCCGCTCGAGCGCGGGCACGAGCTCATCACGGACCTCCGGCTCAAGGTCGGAAACGTCGTCTACAACTCGTCCTCGACGAACCGCGAGGATGCCTTGGAGGAGTTCCTCAAGGCGATCGCTCAGCAGCAGGACGCGGCGCTGGTGCAGTACGACCCGCCACGGGACGTCTACTGGGTGGCGGTGACGATCCCGCCGCTCTCGACAAGGACGACCATCACCACGCTGGAGATGCCGCTGCATTTCCATGATGGACACTACGAGTACGACTACCGCCTCTCCGTGGACGCGCGGCACAGCCTGGACTACCTGAGGGTGCACCTGCGCGTGGAGACGACGGCGAGCCTCGAGCACCTCCACCTGCCCACGCACCCCGACCTCCCAATCCTCCGCACGGGCGACCACCTCGCCGAGGCCTGGATCAACTCGACCGCGGACGCGCAGGGCCGGGACCTCCAGGTCTCCTTCAAGACCGAGGGCACCTCCCTCAGCCAGTCCGTCGATGAGGAGACCGGGGACCGGTACCTCCGGCTGTCCATGAGCGTCGAGGATCCCCTTTTCGCCGACTCCCTCAGGCCGCTCCCCCGATCGTTCCTGTTCGCGGTGGATGCCTCCGGGAGCATGGGCCAGTCGGGACGGTGGGAACTCGTGCGCGAGGCCGTTCGTGAATCCCTGGGGCACCTGAACCGCGGGGACACGTACGGCGTGCTCGCGTTCCAGGGAAAACTCGTGCTGCCGATGGAACGCGGGCTCCGGGCATGGACCCCGACAGCTGCTGATGAGGCCCTCGCGTTCCTGGACGGGATCCACCCGCGAGGCAGCTCGAACCTGACCCGCGCCTTCTCCGTCCTCCAGCAATGGGCCGGTTCGGCCAGGGCGGCCGGACAACAACCGGTCCTCGTGCTCCTCTCCGACGGGGAGGACACGATCGGCCGGAAGGCAGACCTCGACCTCATGAACGCCTACAACCGCCTCTCCTTCGAGGAGGACATGCCGATCTTCGCCTTCGGGGTGAACCCCCGCGACCACTCCTTCGAGAACCTCCTGCGGAACGTCTCGCACTTCAACCGCGGCGACCTCGTCACCCTGACCGGCAGGGACATAAGGACCCCCGTCGCCTCGCTCATGGGCATGGTGCGCGTCGCGACATTGCATGGCGTCCGCGCGGAGATCCTCGGCGACCCCGCGGCCGAGCTCGCCACCAACTCGCAGACCGTCGTGCAGGGCGGCCAACTCGTCGTGCTCGCGAAGACCACGGGCGATTGGAACACCACAGTAGCGATGCGCCTTCATTGGTCCGGGCGGGACGGGGAGGAACGGACGGCCGACGTCGGCGTCCAAGGCGCGGACGTGCCCCACCAGGGTCTCCTGAAGAAGGCGTGGGTACTGACCAGGATCCATTCACTCCTTGAGCGACTGCGCGCGCGTGAAGACTCCAGGGACATCGCCGCGGTGAAGGACCTCGGCCTCCCGAACCGCGTCGTCACCCCGTACACCTCGCTGCTCGTGACCATCCCGCGCAATCTACCCGTTGGCGGGGAGTCGGACTTCGCGGCGCTGCGCCAGGGGGGTGTCGCCGCCTCAGGGTCCTTCGGGTTCGGATCGATCGAGACGCCGCTCCAGGCGGAGCAGCGGCGTGCGGAGGCCTGGCGGCGGGACATGAGCAACCCCCTCATCGCCGGGGACGAGGTGGACCGGTGGATCACCATCGGGTCCCGGGAGCACTCCCAGATCCGATCCACGACGCCGGTCAGGTTCGCCGGGTCCTACGTGACCGTGTTCGAGGTCGGCGGGGAACTCGTGGCGGCAACCTCCGGGTCACCCAGCGGCACCCTCTCGCCTGTGACGAGTGCCCCAATCAGCGCGAGCGGCCTCTGGCTCACCCTGGCGGTCCTCGCCGCGGCGGGGATCGCCGCCGTCCGACGCCCGCGTAAAAGCGAGGAGGGCGGTACGGAGTGATCTCCCGCCTCCCGGCCCGCGGCCGCGTGTGGGCCGCCTCCGTGCTCCTTCTGCTCGTGCTCTTCGGATTCTCGGTCTTCTGGCTCCAGGAACGGCCAGGGCCCTCCGGCTCCCAGGGGAACACGCCGACCCCCGCCACCTGGACGACGGCCCGCATCGCCCTCAACACCGCGGACAACAGCACGTGGCGGAACGGCACGATCGCGTTGGGACCGGGGAACACCACGGTCGAACTCGACACGCCCGGCGGCCTCATCACCCTGGACACGGGGAACTCCACCTTCGTCCTCTCCTCCACGATCGGCAACTACAGCACCCTAGACGAGACGGGCACGTTCGTCCTGGCGCCCGCCACCGGCACGTATCAACTGGACGCGGCGAACGACACGATCGTCCTCCAGGCGACGAACGGCAACATCGCTTTGGGTGGGGATTCAGCGCCAAGGACCCCGGGCCCGACGACGCTGACGGCCTCCCCGGGAGGGAGACCGCAACTGCCCCCGTTCGCGCTCCTCCTCGTCTCCTCGGCGTTCCTCGGGCTCCTCACGTTCGCGCGCATCCGGCATGATTCCCTCTTGAAGAATGTCGTGCGCCACCGCATCCACGAGTACATCAAAGCGAACCCGGGCAAGCACTACCGCGCGATCCTGAAGACGCTCGGCCTCGCGATGGGCGTCCTCACGTACCACCTGAACACGCTGGAGAAGGGCGGGTACATCACCTCCCGCCAGGACGGGGCGAAGCGGCGGTTCTTCCCCGCCGGCGCGCGCGCCGAGATGCGGTTCTTCCTCTCCGAGCTCCAGGAGCGCATCGTCGCCGCCATCCAGCAGAGCAGCGGCATCTCCCAGGCGGGCATCGCGGAGGCCCTGAACGTCTCGCGGCCCCTCGTGAACTACCACGTCCACATCCTCCGGGACGCGGGCCTCGTGCGCCTCGAGCCGCGCGGGCGCGAGACCGGCTGCTTCCTGACCGCATCCCCGCCACCGACCTCGCCGGCGGCCTGATCGAGCCGGAAGCTATCTATCCCGCGGCGGCATTGGCCGTCCGGTCCTCATGAAGTGGGTCACACGCGAGCACGCGAAGGTGGACCGCATCGCCTGCCCCTGGCTGATCACGCGGTTCGTCGACTCGAAGGCGGAGTTCCTCTTCGTGCCTCGGGAGAAGGTGGACGAGACCGCCAAACGCGAGGGGGCGATCGCCTTCGACACCCCCGGGGCCGCGCTCACGCACTATCAAGAGGGCGGGCAGGAACGCGTCTCCTTCGACGCCGTCATCCGGAAGTACGCGCTCAAGGACCCCGCGCTCCTCGACCTGGCCGAGATCGTACGCGGGGCGGACGCGAGCCTCTCTAACCCCCGGCCCGAGTCGGCGGGTCTGGAGGCCGCCGCCATGGGGTACCGGGCGATCGCGAAGGACGACCAGGACAACATGCGCCTGCAGTTCCCGCTCTACGACGCCCTCTACGACTATTGCCGCCAGCGGATCGAGAAGGGCAAGACGCTCGAACACGCGCGATGAGGGGTCGCCCTGGCCTCCCCCTTCGCCATCCTCGTCGCGAACCGCGCGGTGAGGACGTTCGGGTACGGGTTCAGCGGTGTCCTCCTCGGGGTGTATCTCATCTTCCTCGGCGGCGGGGACACCGCCGTCTTTGCCTCGCTCGGGCTCTCCCTGGCCAGCGGCGCGGTGCTGAACATCGTGGTGGGCCGGTACGGGGACCGCTTCGGCCGACGGCGGTCGATGGCGCTCTTCGGCGGGTTGATGGCGGTGGCGGGGACGGTCCTGGCCGTGGCGCCGGACTTCACCTGGGCCCTCCTCGCGCTCGCGATGGGGGCGCTCAGCCCGACCGGCACCGAGGTCAGCCCCTTCCTCTCGGTGGAGCAGTCGATTGTGGCCGACGTCGCCCCGGCGGGGAAGCGCACGCGGGCGTACGCGACCTACAACCTCGCCGGCTCGCTCGCCGCGGCGGCGGGGGCCCTGGCGAGCGGCCTGCCGACGCTCCTTCACGGCGCGGCCCCGGTCACCGCCGAACCGTTGCGCCCCATGTTCCTCTTCTACGCCCTCCTCGGAATCGTGGCCATCGCCCTGGCCCTCTCCCTTCCCGCTTCCGTGGAACTCCAGAGGACCGGGACCCGGCGGCCATTGACCGCGGCGTCGCGATCCCGCGTCACTAGGATGGCGTCGCTCTTCGCGGTCGACAGCTTCGCCGGCGGCCTCGTTGTCCAGAGCTTCATCGCGCTCTGGTTCTACCGGACGTATCCCGAGTCGCGGGCGGTGCTCCCTGCGGTCTTCTTCCTGGCAGGGGTCCTCAGCGCCTTCTCCTTCCCCATCGCGGCGCGTCTCGGGGAGCGCTTCGGGCTCCTGGAGACGATGGTGTTCTCGCACATCCCGTCGAGCGTGTGCCTCATCCTCATGCCCCTCCTCCCGGGGTTCCTGCCGGCGCTGGCGGCGTTCCTCGTGCGCATGTCGCTCTCGCAGATGGACGTGCCGACGCGGCAGGCGTACCTGGCGGGGATCGTGGGGCCGGAGGAACGCACGGCGGCGAATGCGGTGACGAACACGGCGCGGACCGTCTCGCAGGCGGCCGGACCATTCACCGCCAGCGCGCTGGTCGCGGTCGCCCTTTCCGTGCCGTTCATCCTCGGGGGGAGCCTCAAGATCGTCTACGATCTCTCCATGTACTCCACGTTCCGGAAGATCCGTCCTGACGGACTTTGAGCGCCGGGTCGGCCGAACGGTCAAGTATCCGTGGCCGTTCCCCGCCACATGGCGGAGACGCGCATCGGTGCAGAGGAGGACTTTCCAGAGGCGAAGATGGTCCCCGTCGTCCTCGGGAAGCGGCGTTTTCTTGTCGTTCGAGTCCAGGGCACGCTCCTGGCGATCGACGACCGATGCAACCACGCCGGGGGCCCGTTGCACCAGGGGAAGCTAAAGGACTTCGTGGTCGAGTGCCCGTTCCACATGAGCCGCTTCGACCTGCGCACCGGGAAGCTCGTCAGCCGAGGGCCGGCGGTCCGCGAGCAGGGGACGGCCATCGTCACCGCCAAAGATGGCGGCGTGTTCCTCGAGCTCCCGCGGGATGACGCCGTCACCGCCAAATAGGAGTTCGGCGGTCCCGGGGGCATGCGCTCCGTCATCGACTCGCCGCTGGCCAGGATCGAGGTTGTCGAGGAGTCCGGGATCGTCCGTTCCGTGCACTTCGCCGCGCGGGCGAGCCCAACGAAGGAGATCGGGCCGATGGCGGGGAAGATCGCGGCCATGATGGGGACCTCAGCGGACCTCCGGACGATGCGCGTCGACCTGGGGCACTTCAGCGAGTTCGAGCGGCGCGTCCTCGAGGAGACACGGAGAATTCCTGCCGGCCAAGTCCGGACCTACGGGCAGGTGGCGGCCGCGGTCGGTCGCCCTAAGGCCGCGCGGGCGGTGGGAAACGCGCTCGGGAAAAACACGGCCTGCGTCGTCGTCCCCTGCCACCGGGTCGTCGCGTCGACGGGGATCGGCGGGTTCTCCGGGGATTTGGCGGTGAAGCGCCGCCTGCTTCGAGCCGAGGGCGTCGTCCTCTGACAGCAGTTCCCACGGCCGATGTCGCCTTCAAGGAGGAGGGCGAGATCGCGTTACTGAATCGAGAGAGACCCACGACAGAAAGACCCCAGGGGGCCTCTATGAGACTTCTGGTCGATAGAGCCACGGACGATGAGACCTGGCGGACCTCGGGCCCTGTGGCCTCGGCCCATATCACCCCTGGCTCTCAGCGCTGAAAACCGGTGAGACAGAGCCTTATCTGACGAGCCCCACCGCGGGATTGCCATGCGCATCCGGAACGTCCTCGGCACGCGCTTCAGCGGCAAGATGGGGAAGGACGTCGTCGCGGTGTCCGGGAAAGGGCGCGTGTCCGACTACCTTCGCGAGTACGTCAAGCCCAAGGACCCGAAGAGCGAGTTGCAGGACCAGCAGCGCGGGTTCCTGCGGCAGGCCGTGGCGGCGTGGCGGAGACTCCCCGCGGGCGAACAGGTCTGGTGGGATGCCGCCCGCATCGGGAAGAGCGGCTACAACCTCTTCGTCAAGGAGTACATCCTGGCCAAGCGCCAGGGTCGGCCCGTGAGTGCGCTGAAGCCACCCCGGAAGCGAAGATGACTTGGACCGAAACCCCGTCGAATCCTGTGCGAAGCTGGAACGTCCTCTCCTCGTTTCCTGAGAGCCGAGTATCGGGGCAAATTCGAAGGAGCATCGAGGGAGCTTCGAGGGACCTAGTGGCGCGGCCATGAACGTCTTCCGCCCCTAGTCGCGCGCTTCCACACCGGCCTCTTCGACCGCCGCCGCTTGTCCTTCCGCACCGTGTCCCGGAACGTCTTCCCCCGCGCCCTCCGCTCCTCGTTGCGGTAGGCGATGGCGGTGTCCATCGCCCACAGGACCTCCAGAGGGTCCTGCGGGTCCGCCCCCGCGAGGGCCAGCTCCTGGATGTCCCCGGCGTGGCACTCCACGGGGTTCATCCAACTGGCTTGGGTGGCCGTGGGGACGAGGACGATGCGGTGCGCCGCGGCGTACGCGCGCACCTCGGGGGTCCAGTGGGTCGCGAGACCGTCCTGGATCCAGTAGATCTTCTGGGCTCCCGGGTACCGCCGCCGCACCTGCCTCATGAAGTCCCGCCAGTTCGCCGCGTCCCGCTGGAAGTACAGGTCCCCGCAGAGGCGCTGCTTGAACACGTTCAGGCACAGGAAGTAGTACGCCGTGCCGCGGTCCTTCGGGTACGTGGCGGGGATGCGGCCCGGGCGCCCTTGGCGGAACCAGCCTCTCCCGCCGTGGGGGATCACCTGGATCGGCCCGACCTCGTCCGCGCTGAGGACGATGGGCGGGTTCCTCCGCTTCCGCGTGAGTCGCTCGATGGTCCGCTTCTTCGTCGCGAAGTCCGGGTCCTTCGACACCTTCCAGGTGCGGATGGACTGGCGGGAGACGTCCGCCTCGTGGAGGATGACGCGCAGCCACTCCTCGGAGATCGAATCCACGATCCCCCGCCTCGTCGCCTCCTCGCGGAGGCGGGAGAGGCTCCACTCCTGGTACGGCAGGTCCAGGTCCCGCGGCCTCGAGGTCGCGAGATCGACGAGGGCCTTGCGCTGCTCCTCGGTGAACTTCGGCGGTCGTCCGGGGCCCCACCGTGGCTTCAGCATGGCGAAGCCGTGCTCGTTGAAGGCGTGGACCAGGTCCCGCACGTACTCCTCGGACATCCCCGCGATCAGGGCGATCTTCGGCGGCGAGAAGCCCTGGGCGCTGGCGAGGACCACCTGCGCGCGCTTCATCTCGATCGGCTCGCGTCCATGGCGGACGATCCGCCGGAGCTTGTTCCCTTCCTCGTTGCTGATGTCCCGGACCCGCAGCACCATGGCGGGGGAGTATGGCGCTCCATAGCCTAGACTTTTCGCTACCAGACCTGGTACAACATTCCTAGCCGCGCCACTAG